>ERZ1106983.15-NODE-15-length-207624-cov-27.000780_pt1 | contig 207624 bp, 170 predicted proteins | sample MGYA00403693_ERZ1106983 | MGnify/ENA primary metagenome ERZ1106983 (study PRJEB35170, sample SAMEA104062420) | human gut metagenome | biome: human gut; feature: human-associated habitat; material: faeces | place: Denmark | collected 2012-07-13 ...
ACCCCAACCCGGAGAATCCCAACCCTAACCCGGAGAATCCTAACCCCAACCCGGAAAATCCTAACCCGGAGCAGCCTCCCCAGCCGGAGCAGCCTTCCCAGCCGGAACAGCCTTCCCAACCGGAGCAGCCTTCCCAGCCGGAACAGCCCTCTGAGCCGTCGGGTGCGGTCTCGACTTCCGCTCCGGCCGAAGAGCTGACCGCCTCGGATGCAGAGTATCTCGTTACGGTAGAGGGGCTTTCCGTCACCAATGCACTGGGAAAGCAGATCACGCACAGCTGCACACAGAATGTCCAAGGCGAGGTCCTTACCATTCGCGTCAACAGCATTGTGGCCACCGCACATCTCACCATGGAGACCCTCCGGACGCTCAAAGCGCAGGGGGTAGAAACCATCCGTTTCAACACCCTGCTGTACCGTCCGACTTCGGTCTCCATCGACGCACTTCTGAATCTTGGGGTCGATGAAGCCGACATCCTCTGGACGCACAACGGGCTCCAGGCCCGCCTGACGGTCGGCGGCACCGATTCCAGCAGCCTTTTGCAATAAGACCCTCTGAACCATAACAGCCGGGAGGCTTCCGTTTCGGAACGCCTCCCGGCTGTTTGATTATGCGCGCTTTGTCTTCCGATTTTTTCTCCTTTTCCAGATCTCAACAGAATTTTGTGCGGTATTCGCGGGGGGTGCAGTGCTTGATCTCCCGGAACGTTTTAATAAAGTAGCTGCCGTCCGAGAACCCGCATTCCAGACCGATCTCGCCGGTCTTCAGCCGGGTGGAGCGCAGCAGCTCGGCGGCCTTTTCCACCCGGAACTGCTTGACGTACTGGATGGGCGTGATGCCCAGCAGCTGCCGGAAGCTGCGCAGGCAGGCGCTCTCGCTCAGGGCCACGCAGGCCGCGATCTTCTCCACCGTCAGTTCCTCGGCGTAGTGCTCCTCCACGTAGCGGAGCATCCGCTTCATCCGCTCCGAGGCGATCTGCTCCTGCTCCGAGACCTTGGTCTTGCCGCCCACGCACTGGGTGCTCAGCAGCCGCAGCGCCGCCGAGAGATGATACCGCACCCGGTTCTCGTAGTCGAACGGCTCGTCCGCCACCTCTTTCCAGGCGTCCCGCAGGAAGACGAGTACCTGTTTCTGCCAGGGCACCGCCTCGTCCAGCAGAAAAAACGCCGGGGCACCGGGCTGCAGCAGGGGCCGGATGAGCTTTTGCCAGAAGATGGTGTCCATGCCGCCCACCAGACGGGGCTGGAAGACACCGGAGTGGAGCAGGGCGGTGCCCTCCGCCTGCTCCACCGAGTGCAGCGCCCCCGAATTGAGGAAGATGCCCTGCCCGGTCTGCAGCGTCAGGCGGGTCTTGTTCACATCCACATGGAGGGGGCCCTGTATGGTGAGGATGTATTCAAATTCCTCATGCCAGTGCCACGCCACCGAGTAGCTGGCCAGGTCTTCGGCGTAGCAGGCGATGGGAAACAGCGCACTGCCGTGCTGCACCAGCTCGCGCCCTTCGGCGTCGGCCACGATGTCCGTCTCGCAGTAGATGCCGCCCTCATGGACGATTGTTGCGCAGCTCGTTCGATATGCCATATTGACCAGTTCCTTTCCGCAAATCTTTGAACATTTTTTATCAATGCCGGTTTTGTTGTACAAAACTTCAGATTTTCTCCTACCACAGCCGCTGGTTTCGTGGTATTATTTCATCAGAGGCCGCAAGTCCAGTATAACACCGAAACGGGAGGAACACAACCCATGGCACAGCTTCTTCTGCCGGTCATCTACCTGGCATTCATCAGCCTCGGCCTGCCGGATTCGCTTCTCGGCTCCGCCTGGCCGAACCTCTACCCCGCTTTCGGGGTGCCGGTGTCCTACGCAGGCATCGTCTCGATGATCATCTCCTGTGGGACCATCGTTTCCAGCCTGTGCAGCGACCGGCTGACCCGTGCGCTGGGCACCGGCAAGGTCACGGCCCTCAGTGTGGCGATGACGGCGGCGGCGCTGTTCGGCTTCTCGGCGGCGAGCGCGTTCTGGATGCTCTGCCTCTGGGCCATCCCCTACGGGCTGGGTGCCGGAAGCGTGGACGCTGCCCTGAACAACTACGTCGCCCTCCACTACGAGAGCCGCCACATGAGCTGGCTGCACTGCATGTGGGGCGTGGGCACCATCATCAGCCCGGTGCTGATGAGCCTGGCCCTGACCGGCGGGCAGGGCTGGAACGGCGGCTACCGCATCGTAGCCCTCATCCAGGTCGGCATCACAGCCGTTCTGGTGCTGAGCCTGCCGCTCTGGAAAGGCCGCCCGGCCGCCGAGACTGCGGACGGCACCCCGGCCAGGCCGCTGACGCTGCCCCAGATCCTGGCCATCCCCGGTGCACGGGAAGTGATGCTCTGCTTCTTCTGCTACTGCGGCCTCGAAACGACGGCGGGCCTCTGGGCCAGCAGCTACCTCACGCTGAGCAAGGGCGTCCCGGCCGACACGGCCGCTGCATTTGCGGGCCTGTTCTATCTGGGCATCACGGTGGGGCGCGGCTTCTGCGGCTTCGTCACCCTCCGGTTCAACGACACCCAGATGATCCGTCTGGGGCAGACCGTTCTGGCCGTGGGTGTGGCCGCCCTGCTTCTGCCGGGGCCGCAGGCGCTCTCGCTGGCCGGCCTCGTCCTCGTGGGGCTGGGCTGTGCGCCCATCTACCCCAGCATCATCCACTCCACGCCGGACCACTTCGGCGCGGACCGATCGCAGGCTGTGATCGGCATCCAGATGGCAAGCGCCTATGTCGGCAATCTGGTTATGCCGCCGCTGTTCGGCCTGCTGGCAAACAACGTTGCCCCTGCCCTCTTCCCCGTGTATCTGCTGGCGCTGCTGATCCTGATGATCGTCATGCACGAGCAGCTCACCCGGAAGACGGCGTGCAAATAAACAATTTTCTGACAGGAGGTATTTTTATGCTTCGTATCGAATATTTTGATAAAGACCGTTTCATGCGTCAGGTTTCCGCCAGCCACGGCAGTGTGCTGCTGCATCTGGACAACGGCAAGACCTGTGACCTGAAAGAGGATGCCACCGCATCCTCCATCCTCCGGATGATGGACGCCCCCAGAAAGGGCTTTGACATCACCGTGACCGACCCCGCCGACGTGACCGGCTTCCTGCGCTACATGCTGGAGGCAGGCCGGATGGACCGTGTGGCCGGCTGATCGTTCGCCATTCTCCATTATTCGCATATTACAGCAAACGCAGAGCGCCCGCTCCGGGGTCAGAAGCCGGAGTGGGCGCTCTGCGTTTTTGTGCGGTGTTACAGGATGCAGCGGCTGATGGCGCGAGCCACATTCAGCAGCTCGTCCTGCCCGATGAACCCGAACTTTGCCTCGTGCTCATCCGCGAAGCAGACCGTCAGCTCAGAGGTCTGGAGCGGGTCGCCGAAGCCTGCGGTCTGGACGCCGAAGTGCAGCACTTTGCGGTACGGCAGGACGAAGATCTCCTGCCGGGTGCCGGTAACCCCCTGCATATCCACCAGAAAGATGCGGTGCGAGGTAAAGACCGCCTGGTCGCGCACGGTCTTGTACGCGCCCACGATGGTCTCGCCGTCCAGCAGAAGCGCCTGCACATTCTTGCAGATCTCCTTCTCCTTGATGCGAACGAGGTTCTGCATGGGCTTGTCCCGAAATTCCATAGTTCTATCCCCTTTCAGCGTGGTCGTTGGTTCCATTGTAGCACCCCCGGCGGGCTTTGACAAGCGGCACGGAACTCCATTCTACTTGTGAGCGAAAAAACTTTGAGCGTCCAGCAGGAGCTACCCGGCATGCCAATGCCACCTCACCCTTTGGGAGAGGTGGCATTGCGAAGCAATGACGGAGAGGGTCAGTAGTTCAGACCGAACCCGCTGCGGTAATAGTTGCCGTCGGCGTCGCAGTAAGCGTAGCTGCCGCCGCGCACCCCGGCGAGGATGGCCGGGTCGATGTACGGGTCCTTATCGTAGCCGGGCACATCGTTGGGCGAAGCGCAGATCTCACGCACCACACCGTCGATCTCCTGCTCGGTGATGGCGATGACGGCGGGGTCGGACACCATGGTCAGGCTCAGCTTGCCGGTGGGGGCAAAGTCGCCGCTGATGACGTCCACCTGTGCGTTCAGGGCGTTGTTCAGCGCCACCGTGCTGACGGTGTACTGGATGGTCAGCGCATCGCAGTAGGGTTCCAGCTTGTCCAGCAGCCAGGGGTTGTTCACCACGCAGGTACCCACGACCTTGCCGCCGCGCGCGTGGATGGCATCGGCCAGCTCCCGGATCTTCTCGACGTCCTTCAGGGTGGTCACCGTGACCTGCTTGCCGGTCTTCTTCTGGCTCTTGTTGATCTCGCGCTCGTCGGTGACGATCTCACCCATCTCGATGACGGGCATGGCGAACTGGTAGAACACCACGCCGTTGCTGATGGGCCACACGTGGAGGTACAGCACATCGGCCTCCTCCGGGGTGGCGACGACGGTGTATCCCTTCTTCTCGAAGGCCTCCGCCAGTGTCTTGCGCAGCGCCTCGTCGGCATTGGCAGAGCCCAGACCGGCACCCATGGCCTGTGCCATTTTGGCAAAGCCGGAGTCCACGCCCTTGAAGGTGACGATGCAGACCTTCTTCTCTTTGGCCAGCGGCAGAACACCGCCGTGGTTCTTCACCAGCACCACCGCCTTCTGGTTGGCTTCGTAGGCCTTCTTCTTGGCACCATCGAAGTTGTCCTGCCGGGCCTGGTCGGCCTGGTCGGGGTCCAGATAGGGGTTGTCCACACGCTTGGTGCGGAACAGGCTCAGCAGACGGTTGTAGCTGGCGCGGTCGAGGTCGGCCTTGGGCAGCAGACCGTCCTCCACCGCCTTGATGATGTTCTCCGGGTCGGTGTTGCCGCCGATGACATCGGTACCGGCGGAAATGGCCTTGGCGTAGCGCTGGGGCACCGTCAGGTCCTCCACGCCGTAGATCTGCACACTGGTAATGCCGGAGTCGGAGTTGATGTAGCCGTCAAAGCCCATCTTATTGCGGGCCAGGTCGGTGAGCAACTCCTTGCTGTATGCGCTGGGCACCGCCTCGGTGCTGGTCACCTCGCCCCGGTAGGTCTGGGGCACGGCGCGGCCATCGGCGGCGATGCGGGAGTAGTCGGGCATGATGGAGGATGCCTTGTGGTCGAAGGCACGCTGGAACGGAGGCAGATGGTACTTTTCCATCGAGCCGGGGGTGCGGTAGATGCGCCACTGACCGATGGGCACATGCGGCTCGAAGCCGTTCTCGGAGGGGGCATCGCCGGGGAAGTGCTTGACCGTCAGGACGACCGAACCCTCGTTCAGGCCGTCGTCGCCGTTCTGGTAGCCCTTGATGAGGGCTTCGGTGATGTCGCTGGTCACATCGGTGCGCTCGCCGTAGGTGCCGTTGGTGCGGGGCCAGCGGGGGTCGGTGGCCACGTCCACCTGCGGGCCGTACATGATGTGCAGGCCCTCAGCCTTCATCATCTTCCGGTCCGTATCGGCCATTTCATAGACGAAATCTGCGTTGCCGTCTCCCAGCACCGCTGCACCGATGCCCAGAGAGTCCGGGTAGCCGATGTTGATGGGGTTGGTGTGCAGAGAGTACGGAATCGCCACGCCACCCTTGCAGGCTTCGTATTCCAGCATCTGGGTGCCCGCATTGTGGTACAGTGCCACCATACCGGCCTCGCAGTGCATATCGCCGCGGTAAACGCCCGCCGTGATGTGCTTGTCCAGCACATCGGCGTCATCAATGCTCATGGTCATGCCGGGCAGCGGGCCGGGGATGGGCTTTTCGTCCGGGTCGTGGTGCTTGTAGATCTTGGACATTTCCAGCTTGCCGTCGGCCCCAGTGGCCGCAGCGCGGGTGGGGGCCACCGGGGTGTTGAACAGGGTGTTCAGCACAAGGCCAGCCTGCTGGTCCAGGCGCAGATGGGCCACCATATCCTTTGCGCGCTCTTCGGGGCTGAGCCGCCAGTCCTTATAGGGGGCCAGCTCGCCGCTGTTGTCCATATCCTTGAAGTACAGGCCGTCCCTGACGATGACGCCGCAGGTGGTCACACCGATGTCGGGGCCGTTTTCGTTGTGGAAGACCACCGGCTCCAGGTAACGGTCGGTGATGCTCTCCCCCGCTTCCAGAGCATAGGGTGCCGGAATGACGCCGTCGTGGGCGTCGGCCCACTGGGCAGCGCTGGTGTATCGAATCTCCATCTTGTTTCTCCTTTTTCGTGCGCGGGAATGCGCAGCTGATATATCACTTGTTCTTTTTTATTATACCCCACGGCCCGATTGTTCGCAAGCGAACAACCTGTGCTTTTCTGAATTTCAGCATTGCTCACAAGGAACGCTCCCGGAATCTATGCAATTCCCCGAACCAGCGCAGCGCGTTCCCGCGCTCGGTCTGCTCCGCCGGGCACAAAAAGAGACCGCTGGCTCCGTCGATAACGGAAGGAGCACAGCGGTCTCTCTCGGTTCAGGGCATTACCAGATCATCTGGATGCGGCCTGCGCCGTAGGGATCTTCGTAGTTGAGCAGATAGCCGGGGTAATCGGCCAGCGGGCTGTTGGCACTGGAAAGGTGCGGCAGACCGTTTGCATCCACGCCGCCGAACATGGCTGCATAGCTGGACATGACGAGGTAATCCTCCGAGACATAGTCCTTGATCAGCTCTGCGCCGTCGAACATGGCGAAGCCGTCGCCCAGGTTGCGCAGGGTGTAGTTCATACCGGCCAGCGCATAGGTGGCGTTCGGGTCCAGAGGCTTGTATGTGCCGGTGGTCTTGTCGTAGATCTCCACATTCGAAACACGCGGGGTCGTAGCACTGCCGACCCAGACATTCTTGTCGTCGGTCTGGACGGTGTTGGGGACCATGGCGTGGATCTCATACTTGGCACCGGCGACCTGCAGGAAACCGCCGTTCTCCTTGCCCTCGGCACCGGCGAAGCGGGCACCAAATTCGAGGGCGTCCAGGATCTGCTGGCCGGTGACGGACATCAGGCAGGCCACATTGCCGAAGGGGCTGACGGTCTTGCAGGTCTTGAAGCTCCAGGGGCCTGCGTCCACATTTGCACGGATGCCGCCGCCGTTCATGATGGCGATGTCGCAGTGGAGGTCTTCGATCTCATTGAAGTAGGCATAGATGCCGTCGGCCACGAAGTCGCCCAGGTTGGTCTCGCCGGAGCGGATGCGGCGTTTGCCGGTGGCGGGGTCGGTGATGTAGAACTTGGAATCGCCCACGGCGATCTCCTCGCCCAGCATGTCGTCCACTGCGCTCACCCACTCGCTGGTGGCAGCGGCCACAGCGGCGTCTGCGCCGTCGTAGCTGGGCAGCAGCTCGGTGGTGATGGAGCCATCGGCACCGATGGTCATCTTGCCGACATTCTTGAAGTAGGAGCCGGTCTGGGTCAGGGTGACGGCCTTGCCGGAAGCATCGGTCACCTGCTTGTTCTCCATCACGGTGTGCGAATGGCCGTCGATGAAGGCATCGAAACCGGTGGTGTGTGCGATGACCTCTTCGCTGGTCCAGGGGGCGGACGAGGGGTCTACGCCCAGATGGCCCAGACCAATGATGGTTGTCGCACCCAGCAGCTTTGCCTTGTCGATGGCCTTCTGGACGGCCTTGTACAGCTTCTGGCCATCGTCGCCGCCGAGGATGTCATAGATGTACTTGGTCTGGCTAGCGTTCATGAAGTAAGCTGGAGTGGACTTGGTAAAGGTCTCCGGGGTGGTAACGCCCACAAATGCGATGCGCGCGCCGCCGATGGTGAAGATCTTGATGCTGGGCAGCACCTTCAGGCCGGTGCGCAGGTCCACCCAGTTGCAGGAAACATAGGGGAAAGCGGCTTCCTTCATGGCTGCCTTTGCGCGGGCCATGCCGTAGTCGAACTCATGATTGCCGGGGGTAGCCAGGTCGTAACCGGCCTCGCTCATCAGCTTGATGATGGTCTCGCCGTCATCCATGGAGCCATAGGCCGTGCCCTGGATGTGGTCGCCGGCGTCCACCAGCAGAACGTTCTGGCCAGCGTCCACATAGCTCTGCTTCAGTGCAGCGATGCCGGCATAGGTCAGTTCGGGGGATTTCTTGTCGATGTAGGTGTGCACATCGTTGGTGTAGAGGATGGTAACAGCCGACTTTTCGCCCAGGAAGCAATTGGTCTCTTCGGCCGATGCGGCGGGTGCGCCGAGGGAGACTGCGGTCAGTGCAGTGGCAGCTCCGGCAGCCTTGAGGAAGCTGCGGCGGGAAATGAACTGTTTCACAGGAAATGACCTCCTTCAATTTACGGTACTCTCTTTTTTGCGGCCTCTCTGCCGCCGCCCGCACAAAAGCTCCCCAACGGGGAGCCGTGGTGTGCAGCGCAGCCGCAACGAGGTCTGCATTTCTGGATTAAGCATATCACAGAATGCCGCTCCGGGCAAGAGAAAACTGTAAAATCCGCGCAAATCCTTTTCACGAAAGTCGTACTATTTTGGAAATTTTCCGTAAAATCATACGAAAAAGGGCCGGGCCCTGCATCCTGTCTCAGGGTGCAGAGCCCGGCCGCATTCAGGGGGAGGTCCAAACTGGATCGGAGGAGACGTTTGAGAAAACACCTTAAATGGCGTTGTACTCCTTGAGGAACTTTTCAAGGTCGGTGCCCTCGATCTTCTTGAGCACTTCCTTGAGGGCCACCCTCTGGATGAAGGGCAGGTCCATATCGGTCAGCTTCTTGCCGTCGCGGAGCTTGACGGTGGCGTCGATCAGGCAGCGGACATCATAGGTGCTGCCCCAGACCTCCGGCACACCGCGGTCGATGTCCAGCAGGGTGTAAACAGCCTCCATGCCGGTGCGCATCGAATACTCGGTGGTGAAGATGGTGTCGCGGCCGGTCTCGGCAAACTGGCCCAGGAAGGCGAAGTTGACGGCACCCTTCGGCACGATGTCGGGGCGGTCGCCGAAGGCGCGCGGCATGAAGAAAGCGTCGATATACGGCATCATGACCGGCACGGTGTTGGCGCTGTGGTCGGCCAGCTCGGCGATGTCCTCCGTGGGAACGCCCAGATGGTACAGCCACTCCATGCAGATCTCACGGCCGGTGCAGTCGCGCATGGGCTTCTTCACATAGTCGCCGGGCTTGTCGCTGAACAGGCCGTAGACCCAGACGCAGAGCTGGTTCTTGGGCTGGTCACGGAACTGCTGCTGGCGGTTCAGTGTCCAGCTGAGCAGCCAGCTGGAATCCTTGACCGTGACGATGCCGCCGGTGACGGTGTGGCCGGTAAAGGGGTCACGCTTGCAGATCTTCTTGATATACTGCGGGATCTTGTCGTCCAGGGTGGTGATGGTGGCACTCTCCCAGTTGGACAGTTCCGGCTGCGAGCAGAACTTCTCCGGATGGCCGAAGGAGGGGTCCTGTGCAGCGATCTTCTTCCACAGATCCCAGCCGTTGCCCGGCTTGATGGTGGGGTCGAAACCGGCTGCCTTGTCCTGTGCGCCGATGGTGCAGCTCTCGACGCAGCCGCCGTTGGTGATGAAGAGCAGGTCGTTCTCGGTCAGCGGCAGCACCTTCTCCTCGCCCTTGTGCTCCACGGTGATGGAGCTGGCCTGCTTTTTGCCGCCCTCGATCCGGAAGCGGACGTCGGTGACCTTGGTCTCATACCGGAACTCCACGCCGTGGTCCTTCAGATAGGTGACCATGGGCAGGATGATGGACTCATACTGGTTGTAGCGGGTAAAGCGCAGGGCGGTGAAGTCAGGCAGACCGCCGATGTGGTGGATATAGCGCTTGAGGTAGAGCTTCATCTCCAGTGCGCTGTGCCAATTCTCGAACGCGAACATGGTGCGCCAGTACATCCAGAAGTTGGAGCTGAAGACCTCGTCGTCGAAGATGTCGGTGATCTTCTTATCCTGCAGCTGCTCGTCCGGGGTGAAGAAGAGCTTCATGATCTCCATCGCGCCCCGGTCGGAGATGCCGAACTTGCCGTCGGTGTGGGCATCCTGGCCGCGCTTTTCGGTGGCACGGCAGAGGGACTTGTTGGGGTCTTCCTTGTTCAGCCAGTAATACTCATCCAGAACGCTGGCCCCCTCCGTTTCCAGAGACGGGATGGAGCGCAGCAGATCCCACATGACCTCGAAGTGGTTGTCCATCTCACGGCCGCCGCGCATCACATAGCCGATGTCGTACTTGTAGCCGTCGCAGGCACCGCCGGGCAGCGGGTCCTTCTCGATCACATGGATGTGGTCGCCCTGCATCTGACCGTCGCGGACCAGATAGCAGGCAGCGGTCAGTGCCGCCAGACCCGAACCGATGATATAGGCCGATTTATTGTCAACGCCTTCCGGCTTTTTGGGGTGTGCAAACGCTTCGTAGTTGCCACTGGAATAATACATAACGCAGACCTCCTGAAGTTTTGGTTCTTTCCGGGCGGCTTCCGCTCGCCCTTTCGTTGTGCTTAGTATATCCCATCCCCTGTGACAGAACAACATACAAAAGATGACCAGTGTATAAACTTTATGCAAAACCCAACCTTTGTCGGAAATATGGCAAAAGTGTGAAGCGCAAAAAAGCTCCCGCCTTCCTGTGACAGAAGACGGGAGCGGATGAAATCCGTTCGGGTTACTGTTTTGCCTCCGGGGCGACCTCAAAATCGATCTTGCCGAGGTTGACGTCGGCGCGGACGATGGTGATCATCATGCTGTCGCCCAGGTTCCAGTTCTTGCCGGAGACCGGGTCAGACAGGCGGATGCCCTCGGTGAGCATGGTGCCGGTGGGGGTCAGGCTGGAAGCGGGCACGAAGCCCTCCACGCCGTTCTCCAGTTCGATGAACAGGCCGCGCTGGGTCACGCCGGAGATGATACCCTCGTAGCACTCGCCCAGATGGCGGCGGGCATACTCGGCCTTGTAGCAGTCCTCGGCCTTGCGCTCGATCTGCACCGCGATGACCTCACGCTCGCTGGACTGCTTGGAGGCCTGGATCGCAAAATCGGTGTAGCGGATGGCCATGGTCTCCTTGTCGGTGCCGCTGAGCAGATCGGTCATAATGCGGTGGATGGCCAGATCCGGGTAGCGGCGGATGGGGCTGGTGAAGTGGGCATAGTCCTTCAGCACCAGACCATAGTGGCCCTTGGGCTTTTCTTCGTAGCAGGCCTTGGACATGCAGCGGAGCATGCCGGTGTTGACGATCTGTTCAAATGCCGTGCCGCGCACCCCTTCCAGGATGGCGCTCAGCTCCTTGGGCGTGGGCACCTCCTTGGCAAAGTGGTCGTTGATGCCGCAGGCCTGCAGCAGTGCATGCAGGCGCTCCAGCTTTTCGCCGTTGGGCTCCTCGTGGACACGGTAGACGAAGGGGATCTGCTTGACGCGGGCAAAGTGGGCTGCGCACTGGTTGGCCAGCAGCATGAACTCCTCGATCATGGCCTCGCTCTCGCCGGAGGTGCGCTTCTTGACGTCGATGCAGTGGCCGTCCTCGTCGAGGATGAGCTTCACTTCCCCGCTCTCGAAGTCAATGCAGCCGCGCTCGGTGCGCAGGCGGGCACGGTGGGCGTACAGTTCCTTCATGGCGGGCAGCTGGTCGGCCACCTCGGCGTACTTGGCCTGGATCTCGGCATCGGCCGTTCCGGCCAGCAGGGCATTGATCTCTGCGTAGACACCCTTGACCCGGCTGCAGATGACCGACTTCACGAAGCGGTAATCAGTCAGGTTGCCGTCCTTGTCCAACCGCATCAGGCAGGAGAAGGCCAGGCGCAGCTCCTTCTCGTTCAGGGAGCAGATGCCGTTGGACAGACTCTTGGGCAGCATGGGCACGACCTGGTCGGCATAGTAGACGGAAGTGGCGCGGTTGAACGCCTCTTCGTTCAGCTCAGAACCGGGCTTGACGTAGTTGGAGACGTCCGCAATGTGGACGCCCAGCTCAAAGCCGCCCTCCGGAGTGCGGGTCAGGCTGATGGCATCGTCGATGTCCTTGGTCTCGGCGCTGTCGATGGTGAAGATGGGCAGAGCGCGCAGGTCCATGCGGCCCTTGCAGTCCTCTTCCGAAACGGTCATGCCCTCAAACTTCCTGGCTTCCTCGCGGACTTTGTCCGGGAAGCGGGTGTGGATATCGCGGGCGTAGAGCAGTGCCTTGGCGCAGCGCTTGGCTTCATCCGAGCTGCCGAACCGCATGGCCACGCCGACGCGGTGGTCTTCCTGGCGGCTGCCGCGCATCAGGATCTCGACCGCCACCTTGTCGCCGTCTTTAGCGCCGCCTTCGCAGTTCCGCATCAGCTGCATAGAGATGGCCGGGCAGTCGTCCGGCACGAACTTCAGACGGCCCTCGATCCGGCGGGCCGTGCCCACCAGGTCGTTCTTCTCGGTGAGCACCGCGAGGATGGCACCCTCGTCGCTGCCCTCCACACGGGGATGCTCGAACTTCTCGACGAGGACCTCGTCGCCGGGCATCGCGCCGCGGGTGAAGCGGCCGGGGATGAAGATATCGCTGGTCTCATCTTCCAGCATGACAAAGGCAAAGTTCTTGCCCAGTTTGACCACTTTGCACAGCAGGGCCTTCTCGGCGCGGCCGGAGCGCACGGTGAAGAACACACCCGAACGCTGGCAGACCACAGCCTCGTGCACCAGAGCATCCAGTGCTTCCATCACCTTGCGGTCTGCCCCGCGGTCGCCGCCGAAGCGGGCCTTCAGGTCCTTGACAGTGCAGGGCTGGTTCTGGATGGCATGCTCGATCTTATCGCGTAATGACATAGATTTTACTCCTTAACAACATTCTCAAAATTCTCCAGCGGAATCCTGAGTTTCCCACCTTCTGCCGGAGGCATCCGCACCCGGCAGTGTTTGCCCATCGGGCTTTTCTCATCCGATGCAGGCCCACCCGGCCTGTCAGAGGCTCCCCTCAGAAGAAGAGCTGTCCGCAGCGCAGACAGAGAAATTTCAGACAGAAAAACAGCCCCGCCTTACACGGGGCTGTGCGCGGGTCCTCAAGCCAGACGGCTGGCGAACACACAGGCCAAGACGGCCACCACGAAGAAGACGACACCGGCGATGCGGGTCACCTTGGCCAGCATCTGGTCGGCAGGGGTCAGCCGTGCGTTGTTTGCGCCGTATGCGCCGCCGTTGATCGCACCGGACAGGCCCTGACCGTGGGTGTGCTGCATCAGGGTGAGGACGATGATGACGACCGAGGCAGCAAGCAGGATGGCGCCGCCGACGATTTCAATAGCAGACATGGATGGAACGCTCCTTTTATTGTAAATTTGATTGAGACTGCATACAAATACAAGAATATGATAGCATACAACCGCGCAAATTGCAAGATGGACTCTGCCTCATCGAGCCAAATTTTCCAGCATTTCGGCCAGAGCGGCAAAGACTGCAGCGCTGGAATGGGCAGGTTCTGTCTGGGCGTCCTGCAGGACCACGATGGTATACCGGGGCTGTTCCGCCGGAAAAACGCCTGCAAACCAGCTGTTTTTCAGCTCTTCACCCGCCCGGAACTGGCCGGTCTGGGCCGTCCCGGTCTTCCCGGCGGCGGTGGTCTCCGGCAGGGCCGCCTCGCGGCCGGTACCGTTTGCCACCACGCCCGCCAGCAGACCGCGCAGCGTTTGCGCCGTCTGTTCCGAGACGACCGGCTCCGCCCGCCGGTGGGCCAGCGTTTCCAGCGGCTCCCCGGTCGCCTCGTCCAGCGTGTTCCGCAAAAAGAGCGGCATCCGCCAGGTGCCGGTGACCAGCGCGTTCAGCATCCCGGCCACCTGCACCGGCGTTGCCAGCAGCTCCCCCTGCCCGAAGCAGAAATTTGCATAGGTCCCGGACGAGGTCAGGGCTTCCGCCGTTGGCAGGATGCCCACCGCCGTGCGGAAGCGGTCCGTCAGTTCCGCAGCCTGCCCAAAGCCCACCCGCTCAGCCAGCGCACGGACCCGCTCGGTCCCCAGCACCTGCCCCAGCCGGATAAAGTATCCGTTGCAGCTTTTTTCCAGTGCGGCGGCAAGGTCTACCTCCCCATGCGGGATGCCGCCCGCACAGCGGAACACCTGCCCGTCCACCTCGCACCAGCCGGGGCAGGTGTAGACCAGACCGGTCTCCCCTGCTTCCAGCGCGGCGGCGGCCAGCACCGGCTTGAACACCGACCCCACCGCGTAGCTCTGGAAAGCCCGGTTCAGCATCGGGCTGTCCGCCGCGGTCAGGCTGGCAGCCGGGTCTGCCGGGTCGTACCCAGGCACACTGACGCAGGCGCGGACTTCGGCGTTTGCGGCATCCAGCACCACGATGCAGCCGGTGGTCATCATCCGGCCCGCAACGGCTTCCGCCGCCCGCTGGACCGGCCGGGAAAGAGTCAGCTGGACGCCTACGGCCCCGCTGTCGGTGTGGGTCTGTTCCGGCTCGCTCCGCAGGCGTCCCTGCGCATTGACAAGGCAGGTCAGGGTGTCGCCCTCCCCGGTGCCGGAAAGCGCCGCATCAAACGCGGCTTCCAGCCCGGCAGCTCCCCTGCCGTCGCCGTCCACATACCCGATGAGCTGCACGGCCAGCGGCGCGGCCGCATAGCGCACGGCCACCGGCCAGCAGGAAATGCCCAGCGGCGAAACATCGCGGTCCACCGTGAGCAGGAACGGAGAGGCTGCGTTTCGTTTCTGGTACAGCAGCGCCTGCCCAGCCGCATCGGTACAGGAAAAGAGCCGTGTATAGTTTCCCCCGCCGGGCACACAGAGCGCCATCCACTTTGTGCCAAAACCCGTCAGAAGATGGCCCTCGCAGTCGTAAAAATTGCCCCGCCGCGCCGGGAGCGCCAGCGTCACTACGCTCTGCGCCGCCGCGCGGGCTGCATAGTCCGCATGGGAGCACAGCCAGTACAACCGGCAGACCACCGCCGCAAAACACCCCACCAGCAGCGCATACAGCGCCAGCACCCGCCGTCCGGACATGAAAACGCCCCCTTTGGCCTTTTGAAACAGTGTGGGCCAGACAGGGGGTGTTGATGCGGTCATTCGCAGATCTTTTTCACAAGCTCTGCCGCGCGGGCAGCGTCCTCGGCTGTAGCCGTTTCCGCATAGCGGGCGCGGAGGTAAATTTCGCGCAGTTCGGCCTCGGCAGCGTAGTCCATGCCGGAGGCACGGCCCATGATGTCCAGGCTGGTATCTCCGCGCAGGATGGTCAGGCCGTGGGCCTCGCAGTAGTCGAGATAGGCCCGGTATTCCCGTCGGACACGGGCGTTCGGGCTAAGGAAGAGCCCCGGCCACCGACGGCGGGTGCGCAGGGAGGTCCGGCGTTTCGTCATCGGGGCAGCACCGGTCGGTTCCGCCGCGCGGCCCCGGCGCAGGATCTGCCGCACCGCTAAAATCAGCAGCACCGCCGCAAAGAGCACCGCCACTCCGGCCAGCACCCGTGGGCCGTCCATCAGCAGGCCGCTCTCCTCGCCGATGGCGTCCCGGACATCGCCCGCTCTGGATTCATACAAATCGCCCATTGCGACCTGCCGGTTTGCGAACAAGGCCAGCACCCACGCGATGGCATACCACAGCTTTTGGAACACCACGACGATGCCGTAGGCCACCACATTGTTCAGCACCAGTTGCAGCACCGGCACCAGCAGCTTGAAATACACCGCTGCGGCCAGAGCTTTCGCCCCGTTCATCACGGCGCTGCGGCTGAGCAGAAAGGCCGCGCCGCTCAGCGCCGCCAGAAGCCCGCCGGATATCAGCAGGTAGGATGGCGCACTATACACCTCCGGGTCCTGCCGGGTCGTCCGAGTAAACCAGACCAGCGCAAGCGCCGCCGTGATCGCCATGGGCAAGGCTGTGGTCAGCACCGCGTCTGCGTTCCACAGCAGCATCGCCGCACCGAACAGCGGCCAGATGCGCAGCAGCCAGCGGAACCGCTCCCCCTGCTGCACTGCAGAAAGGCCGAACTCTTCCCGCACCGCCAGCAGCGTCACATAGCACACCACCGGGAGATAGACGAGCTGATCCGCCCGTGCAGGCAGAAACGGCAGCGCCGCCGCACTGGCCAGCGCCAGCACGGTGCGCAGGGAGGGATTTTCCCGGAAACAGGCCGCCGCCGCAAAACAGACAGCGGGCCAGAGAAGCACCCAAATTGTGGGATGCCCGCCGAAGCCTGCCGCAAAAAAGCCTGCAAAGGCGTAGTAGAACGCGAGGTCGCCCAGGATGCGGAGTCCATGTAGTGCTATCATACCGGTCCCTCCTCTTCGCGTTGTTGCACACATTCCGGCGTGAGGACCAACAACCGGACCCCTGGCATCGGGTTCAGGCAGGCGCGGGCCTCTGCTTCCGGCTCTGTGGTCAGGAAGATGCAGCTCGTCTGCTCCTGCGCGTGATAATACCGGGCGCAGAACTCCCGGCAGGGCTGGGCGGTCTGCCCGGTGGCGCGGCCCAGCATTTCCAGCATGCGGCGGAAATGTTCTGGTCCGTACCCCTGCGGCACTTCCAGCGGCTTTTTCCACTCGTCGCCCGCCGTCACGGTCGCGTTCATCAGCAGGTCGAACGTTGCATTCAGCGCAAAGCGGTAGGACACCGCCTTTTCTTCCAGCATCCGGCAGACCGTCCGGGCCATGGAGTAGCACCGCTCCACCCGCTCCGGCTGGGTATAGCGCGACGAATCCGCATGGACCAGCACCACGACCCGTGGTTCGGTCGTGTAATCAAACTTTTTCACCATCAAGCCCCGCCCACGGACGCTCTGCTTCCAGGAGATGGCCCGCATCGGGTCGCCGCTGGTGTACTCGCGATAGCCTGCCGTCAGGATGGGGTCTTCGTAGAGGTAGCGGTTCACCTAGATGCCGCCCAGAAAGCCGCCTATCAGGCCGTCCAGTTCCGGCAGGTCGCATTCCCTGGGTGGAACGACGAGCTCATGGAAGCCCCGCTCTGTGCGGGATTGCGTCTTCAGGCCCAGCAGGTCGCCGCCGATCAGCTGTAGCGGCTCCAATACATAGCGGCCCCGCTGCCCGACGCGGACCGCGACTTTGAACGAAGCCTCCTGCTGCGGACGCAGCCAGGCCGTGCACCGCACAGTGTGCCCCTGCCCGGCGCAGTCTCTGGTCAGGTGGTCCATGCTGCACGGGGTGAACTCCCGCCCCAGATGGAGCCGCAGGGCTGCAAATGACTTCCAGTGGGGGCCGCTGTTCCGTACGGTCAGCCGCAGGTTCACCGGCTGGTCTGCCTCGGCAAGGAAGTCCTCCGTTTCCAGCAGCCCCTGCAAATCGTCCAGACTGTGGACACAAGACTCCTGTTCCAGCCAGAAGAGTAGCCCCGCCAGCACCAGCGCAAATACGACCGCCGCCATCAGTGGTTCTCCAGCGGAACTTCAACATCGGATAGCAGCTTCCGCAGCCGCTGGGTTGCAGCTTCCGCGTTCATGCTGCCGCCCAGGACCACACGATGGCAGAGCACCGCCGGGGCCAGCCCCTTGACGTCCTCCGGAGCAACGTAGTCCCGGCCCTGCAGAGCCGCGTAGGCCTGCGCCGCCTGATACAGCGCCAGCGCACCACGGGTGGACACCCCGCTCACGAAACCGCCCTGCATGCTGGTGGCCTCCACGATGTCCATCAGGTAGTTCTTCACATCGTCGGAGACCTTCACCTCACGGTAAGCCGTGCGGACATAGACCGTTTCCTCCGGCGTGACCACCGGGTTCAACTGGCTGAGCACCGCCTGCGCCGACGGACGGGACAGCACCTCCATCTCCTGCTCCCGGTTCATGTACCCCAGTGACAACCGCATGAAAAAGCGGTCCATCTGGGCATCCGGCAGCGGGAAAGTGCCAAAGGATTCCAGCGGGTTCTGGGTCGCCAGCACCATGAACGGCTCCGCCAGGCGGCTCGTCACGCCGTCCACCGTGATCTGCTTTTCCTCCATGGCTTCCAGCAAGGCCGACTGGGTGCGTGGCGTGGCGCGGTTGATCTCGTCCGCCAGCACAAAGTTGGTGAAGAGCGGGCCGGGCCGGAACTCGAACTCGCCGGTCTTCTGGTTGTAGAAGTTGATGCCCGTCAGGTCCGACGGGAGCAGGTCGGGCGTGAACTGTACCCGCCGGAAATCCCCGCCCACAGTCCGGGCAAAAGCGCGCAGAAGCATGGTCTTGCCGGTGCCGGGCTTGTCTTCCAGCAGGACATGGCCTCCGCACAAGAAGCTGACAAGGACTTTTTCAATGATGTCGTCCTTGCCCACGATGACCCTGGCACAGTTGGTGACGACCTTGTCCCGATAGGCGGTAAAAGCTGTTCGTTCCATAACGATACCCCTCTTTATTTTGATGAAACAGGTCTATTATATCACATTTTGCATCAGAGGGGCAGTGATTTGAAAAAAAGGAGGCGGAGCCTCCCACATGGGAAACTCCGCCTCCTGCGGTGTATGAATCTGATTGCGCGCGAAGCGGCTTAGTACATGCCGCCCTTCCAAACCACACTTTTGGAGCCGAATCACGAATATCGGGAAACGTAGACTTTTGTAGAATTATCAAGGCCACAAGCCGATTTTTCCAGATTCTCCGTTTTTGCACGATCCACGCTTTTCTACGCAAATCTACGCCACTTACCGGGTGATTGGCGTAAGTTTTGGCGTAAGCAATTCCGCTTCATGCGTCGAAAATCACAGGTTGCCGGCGATCTGTTCAAAGGCTCTTTCAACCGATTCAAAGCTGCTGTGCGTGTAGACATCCAACGTCACACTGGCATTGGAGTGTCCCATCAGGTATTGCAGGCTTTTTACATCCAGCCCGGCCTGCTGAACATTGGTGCAGAAGGTGTGTCGCAGCACATGAGGTGTAATGCGCGGAACAGGTTTGCTGTACGCCTTCTCAAACTTTCCCTGCACGCCACGCATATAGTTTTCCAAGTGCATTGCCACCTTCGGCATTCCGGACTTGTCCAGAAAGAGGAATCCGCTGCAACCATCCACCAGCGCTTCCACTTTCGTGGACGCTCTGGCTTTTACTACACGCAACAGCGCTGCTCGAACAGTATCGGTATAACGATAGTCGTAGGTGCCGTTTGCTCTTTGGCTTTCGCCATCCTTCAAAACACGACCCTTGCTATCTTTGCGCTTTTCAGACATTTAGAAACTCCTTTCTGTGAAAAGCGCATCTATAAGGTCAGTGTCAGTATAACACATCAACCATGCGATTTCCACCCGCAGCGAATGAGAAAAGGACGGTTTCACATTTGCAGCTTTTGGCAGCCTCTCAAATAGAATATGCTTGCTCGACAAAGCAATCGAACAGGCGACGTTTAATCAGACGCTTGTTTCCCACCCAAAGGACGAATTTGCATTTATCTTCATTCGTAATTTCACGCAGTTTGTTGATGCCAATGCCGGAATAAGCCGCAGCTTCCTCCAGCGTTAAATTGCTCTTTTCCCAAATCGGAACTTGTCGGGACTTGGTCCCTCCATCTTGCTGATGCAAGACCGTTCCGTCGCTTGAAGTCTCCACCGGGGACTTCATTGCTTCGCAAACGCGAACTTCCTTCATAGGCAGACCTCCAATTCCTTGTAACCGAACGCCTGTAACCGGGCAGGAAAACTCTCTTTTTCTGCACACGGGGCATTTGGTGGGCTTTATACTTTTTCTTATTCTTTTAAGGTTACATGGTTACAGAAAGAGGAAAACGCAGCAGTCATGCGGCTTTTGCACTGTAACTGGAACGTAACCGAATCTGTAACCAGACGTGTAACCGCCATTCATCAGAAGGGAAAGCCCAGCTGTTTAGCTTCTGCATCCGTTATTTCGGAGAAATCTTCAGCCCCGGTTTCGGGGCTGGTTACGCGCTCCCAGCCTTTCTGAACCCCGTACTTCGGGTAACGCTTGGCGGTCTTGTGTGCCTGCCAGCCTTGGATATCGCCGCGCGAAATGCCGGTGTTCATGATCTCGCAAATGGCACGGGTCTCCCACTCTGCCGGGATATTGGTGTTGCCCAGTGCTTCCGCATAGAGTTGTTTGGAACACACCCGGTCACCCGTGTAGTCCTCCAGAAAGGCGTAGATCATGCCAGCCTGCGCATCCTCCTGCATGAAGTCCTGCTGATGGGCTTGCAGGGTTTCCTGCATGGCATGGCTGAACGCCAGTTTATAATTGCCGCTGTTGTAAATCGCCATGGCTTCCGCCCAGAGCTGGTCGATATAGGCACGGGATCCTTCCTCGTTGTCCAGAATGTGGACTTCGGCCAGTTCCGCATCCACCGGGACAGGGATAAAGCGGCGGTTGCCCGTGCGATCACGGGGCAAAAAATCCTGCCGATTGGTCGTGCCAGCAAAGATGCACTGGCGCAGACGGTCGGCAGGATGGGTCTCGTAGGGGACTTTATAGGTTTCCTTCTGTTTACTGAGAAAACTTTTGATCTCCTCGATACTCTTGGCATTGGCGGTGGCGATCATCTCCGACATTTCGATGATCCAGTGACCTTGCAGCTTGCGGTACACGTTATCATCATCCAGCCGCCGCAGGTCATCCGAGAACCACTCATCCTTGACCGCCAGCAGCCGGAAGAAGGTGGACTTTCCTGCACCTTGCCCGCCCACCAGACAGAGCATGGTTTCAAATTTACATCCCGGCTGGAACACCCGCTTGATGGCTCCCAGCAGGAATATCTTCATAGCTTCGCAAGTGTACTCGTCCTCCGCAGCACCGAGAAAATGGTGCAAGACGTGGGCTATCCGTTCTGTTCCATCCCATTTTAGGCTGTTCAGGTAATCTCGGATGGGATGGTAGCGGTTCTCGTTTGCAACAATACGGATAGCAGATTCGATCTTCTTTTCGCTGGAAATACCGTATTTCTCCATCCGGCGCAGAATATACTTCATGTCGGTATGGTTCAGCGTCTTGCCAGAGCGGGGCCAACCTACAGGCTTTACGATGTCGATGCGCTCGCTCAACAGGTTCAGCCGGATGGCATCGGCAAGCACATGGTCGTTCTGCAAAATCGTGATGCAGTTTTGAATCGTCCGCTGGATCTCTCCGTTGGAGTGCTTGGTCAGCATTTCCTTCACATCTTCAACGGTTCGGGGAGCACGTTCTTCGTTGACTTCTTTGCTCAATAAACATCACCTCGTACTATTATTGAAAACGATTTTCTGACTTTTCGGCGGTAGGCGGGACAGATGGCTTCCGCTGTGCCTGTTCTGCCTGCAAGCGATTCAGCAGTTGCAGAACGGAATCCCGTGCTTTCTCCTTGACCTGATCCTTGCCCTTCTGCCGAACTTCCGGCTTCAGCAGCTTCTCCTGCAAGCGGGTAGCGGTGGTTTGCATGGTCTTGAGAAACTTGTCCAGCACAGTGTCCAGATGTTTGGCAGTGTACTCCCGTGTAACCTTGGGAGCCTTTCTCTCTGGCGACAGCACCCACTTCTTCGTGTCCTCGATCATCCGCATATCTTCCTTCCGAGTCTCGGTGCGTACCACGTCCGTCACGACCTCCACCGCCTTGTCGTAAGCCGCAGCCGAAACATCCTCCAGCAGGGTCTCCATGTCCGAAACTTTCAGGGTCAACTCATCCAGCTTGCTCTGCTGGGCGGCAAGCCGCTCCTTCTGCTTGACAAGGATGAAATCCTGCTTTTCCAGATATTTGCGGTTTCCGTACTCCGCTTCTTCTTCAAGATCCAGCCCACGCCGCTTGGCGATTTCAAACAGCATCTTCCGACAGGCGGCATCAAAGGTAATCTTGCGGTTGTTGCGGCGGCTGAGGGGCTTGTCCGGGTCGGGCAGCTCGAAGCCCAGTGCTTCCAATGCCTTTTCCTGCTGGGGTGCCACCTCGCCGTACTTGTTTTCGCAGTCGAATACATGACGCTCGTGGATGTGGGGTGTGCTTTCGTCCAGATGCAGTGCCCAGTCCAGCACATGAACGTGTTCGCCAAACTTGGCCTTGAACTCCTCGATGAACTCTGTGACGAGATTGAGCAAGTCCTCTGCCGAAGCGTGTTCATCCAGCGTTCCAAGCTGGTAGATGGTCTCTTCCGGGCAGGTTTTCTTACCCGCAAGCAAGTCCTCTATGGTTCGATTGCGCTCGGTGTGGCGAATCTTCGCATTGCGGGCGTTCTGGTTCTCCACAAAGTGAGCGTAATGGATTTCATAGAACATCTTCTCCACATCGCTGAATGCGTCAGTCTGTTTATCCTTGTCGGATGCAGAACGGATGCCATGATAGCAGTCCCAGTAGATGTTACCTTTAGCTCGTTCCGGGTCAATGTGCTCGCTGTTGGAAAGGTTGAAACTGCGGTCATTGTGCTTGGGGTTATAGGTGCCGTGGGTTCCGGCTCGTCCATTGTGTCGTGTTAATTTCAGATAGACATCCCTCTTTTCCTGTATTTTTGTGTACGGTCACTCATGCTATTAGATCACAAGAGTAATACAATTCTTCCAAGCAAAGGGTCATGCATTTCAAGATCAAGTCTTGAAATCTTCTCTCGGAATCGAGAGGTAGTCCTTTCAAAAAAGGATTTATGTGGTTGTCATACTGCAAAGAAAGTGACCTATCGCTCCTTCCCTCAGTGGGAGATCATGGCGTTTGTCGCTTTCCGCTTAGAAGAGTTTGCTTTCGCTCTGCAAGAAAAGTATAACAGAGAAACTTGGAATCGAACAGGAACTGAGAGTTCCTAATTTTCGGTGAAAGTAGGAAGCATCGTTCCCATTTCTTGTTGCATCGTTATTCTTTCTTTGCGGGGAATCATTAAGATGCTGCATCTCTGTAATTATCATAGCACCTGAAATTGCAAAAGTCGTGGGCTTCGTAGGCCTATTATTGGCCCCCTAAGTGAACCCGTTTTGATTACTTTTTCCTGATTTTGGTATAAGGTTTAGCAGGAGATTCTTTCATTTCAACAGCTTGCCGGGAGAGTGCGCAGCAGCGGAGCTGCTGGATCTGCCGCCATTTTGCGCCAGATAATATACCCAGTAGGATATGACGCACAGCATCATATCACTGGGCAAGGCGTTCCCCCTTGACTCCCTTCAAAGGGCTGCGGTCTCGCCCGTCGGCTCGGTCGGTGCTTCAAAATGCCTGCGGCCTTTTGAGGTCGCCACTGGCGACCCGCACCTCTGCACTCTTGCTCCGGGCAAACTGTCCTGAACGGGCAGCTCGTCCGGCTCCGATGTAACGAGAACTGACAAATTCGTCCGTTTTCGTAATCATATAGCACAAAAAGGCGGCCATCTGCACCCATGCAGACAGCCGCCTTTGGTTTTATGCCGTATTCTATTTCTCAGTCTCTGAAAATCTTATCCAGTTCCCTTTCCATGGTTCCCGCCTTGGCAAATTCCAGCGTATCCGCCTGACGGATATGGTGGGCAGTGATGCCGTGACCCTTTGCAAAACCCAGAATGTAGCTGATGGCAATGCGGTAGATGATCTCGGTAGGGGCAAGCCCATAGACCTGCTTGGCAAAGATATGTTCCAGCCGGGCGTTATCGTCCGGGAAGGCTTGCCGCATCTTCTCGCTGCGGTAAAGGCGCTTGACGATCTCCGTAATGTACAGGCCGGACTTCATGTAGGGGTCCAGAAAGGTCTTGCCGGGGTCATCGAAGCAGCCGGGGTTTTCCTGTTCCAACAAGTCCACCATCTTTTTCACCACCCATTTGGGGGTGAAGATCTGGTTGGTTTTCTGGGGCGGGATGTAATCGAAGATATCCTCGGTGCGGCTCTCGTCAAAGTAATCCGCCAGCTTGACCTTCAGGTTCAAAAACTCCTTCACCGAATCGTCAAACACCACCGGGTCGAACAGGTGGCCTGCAAAGTGCTCCTCCTGTCCGGTAGTCTGGTTGATGTACGGCCCGCCGTCCCGCAAAAAGCGGAACTGCTCCAGCGTGATGCTGGTGACCTCCTGAAAGACCTTGTCCGGGATGATCTGGTCAAAATTTGCCAGCGTCACAGTCTCGTCGCCGTAGGCCATGAGGAAGGACGGGATGGTGCGGGAAAAGCCCCGGAGATGGTCACGGACGGTGTCCTCGTAGCCCTTTTTCTCCTGCTCCTTCTGGTTGGTCTCCACGGTGCGCACGATGGTCTGCTGCATTTCCTGCGCCGTCTGCTGGATGGTGGATTGCAGCGTCTCCATCAGGGCGGCGGTGCTCTGCTGCTGCTTTGCGTCAAACTCCCGGTTCACCTGCTGACGCTGCTGAGCGGTGGTGCAGCTTTGCAGCTGCTGGGTGCGCTGGGTCTCCAGCTGGCTCTGGTCGATGCGGTAGTTGTCCACCACCTTGTTTACCGCCACGTCCATCTTGGCTTTGGCGGTGCTCTCAAACCGCTTCTGGTCGGACAGCTTCAGGTCCCGACCATACTCCTGCTTTGCCTGCTCCACCATAGGGGTGATGATTTCATTGGTGATGCTCTTTTTCAGGGGTTCCAGATGCTCTTCTTTGGCAGGAGCCGGGGCATCGGTCAGGTCTTGCAGGGCGGTGTCCAGCGCCGGGGTGCTTTCGTAGATCTTTGCCCCGAACACATCCGCCGCCTTGCCGATGACGTAGCCCTCGTCCAAATCCACCTCGCCCTTGTCGTTCAGGGAGAGGTCTGCGCCGGTGTCCGGGGTGATCTGGATGGGCTTTGCCTTGGCTTCGCTGATGGGCTGGAAGTTTTGCAGAATGTCCAGCACCTCCTGCGGCGCACTGAACACGTTGGAAATGTTCTGGAACAGGAAGTTGCTTTGGAAGCCCATCCGCACCACTTCTTTGGACTTGATCTTCCGGGGGATGCTGAGGACTTTTTCTGCATCCAGCGGGATCATCTCCCCTTCCTCGTCCTCGCCGATGACCGGGAAGAAGTTGAGCAGATTCTGGATGTGCGCCTTGCGCTCCTCTGTGTCGCCCTTGCCGCTGGCGGTGTCCTGTGAAAGGTCGTTGGCGAACTGCTCGTAGATCAGCAGGGTGCGGGCGGGGTCAAAATCGAACACATAGGCGTTCTCTTTGCGGCGGAAGGTGCCGTTTTCGTGGAAAAGACAGGGGTTCTGGGCACGGAACGCTGCCTGCATATATAGCGCCGGGCTTTTCAGGTTGGAGAGCATCAGCACCGCCGACCACTCCGGGATGGTGACACCGGTGGTCAGCTGCCCCACCGACAGGGTGATGGTCTTTTCGTGGTGTGCAATGGCGGCTTTTACTCGGTCAAAGCTCTTCTGGTTCTCGTCCGTGTCGTCCAGCTTGCCGTCACCGGCGGCTAGGATCACCTCATAGTCCCGGAATACCGGGTGCGCCTGCAGCTTTTTCGCCAGCGCTCTGGCACTGTCCACTCGGTTCAGCAGCCAGAAGGTGTGCTTCAGTTCGGCACGCAGCTCCGGGGTGGAAAACGGAAATTTGTTCTGGGTGGTCATGGCATCCAGAAAACGGTCCACCTCAGCTTCGTGCTCAAAGCTGCCGCTGGGCTTTACCTTGAAGAACTCGTTCAGGTCAAAGGCAAATTCCTGCGTTTCGCCGTCGATCTCCATGCCCTGCCGGATCTCGTCCCGGATGATCTCGGACATCTGGTAGGTGTAGAGGTTGAGCATGGGGAGGTTTGCGTAGGGGTTCTGCTGCCCCGGTGTGCCCTGCCAATTCCGCTTGGCGGCCTGCTCGTCGGCGTAGGTCCAGTTGAAGATGGCATCCCCGGCAAACTTATCGTTCGCCAGCGCCTTGAAGGGCGTGCCGGACAGGTGTAGCGTGAACTTGCGGCGGATGCGGTCAAAGGCAAGGTCGGTCTTGTAGGTGTCCACGCCCTCATGGGCTTCGTCGATGACCAGCACATCCCAGTTCAGCTCGGTCAGGTGGCGCAGCTTGTCGTACTCGCCGCCGAAATACCTCGAACCTTTCATGTCCTGCAAGCTGACGAACTCAATGCGCTTATACAGCTCCTCGCCCTGTGCGGCGGCATCCAGATAGCCTTGCTCATCCAGCACATGGGGCTGCCCGGCAAGGGCATCCACATGGCTGACAAACAGATAGCCGGATTCCCTGCCCAGAAAGCGCACATAGTCGCTGTACCAGCTATTGGCGATGGCAGGGCGATTGGTGACGATAAGCACCGTCTGTGCATCGACCTGCTTGCAGAAATCGTAGACGGAAAGGGTCTTGCCAAAGCGGGGCTTGGCGTTCCAGAGGTATTCTCCGCCGGGGTGGCTCTGGTAATAGATTTTGGTGTCGCGGACAGCCCTTGCCTGTTCTTCCCGCAGGGTGTAGGCGATGGCGGCATCCAGCTGCACCCGGCCCCGGTTCATGCGGAAATCCTGAAAATACCGCCGGGACTGCTGCCCATCCAGATGGAACCACTCGTTTTTGCGGTCGTTCTCCACGTTCAGCTTGCGGAGGTAGGCGTGGAAATCGTGGTCGGTGAACACCTCGCCGCTGCCGTCATCGTAGACGGCATTGCCCCGCCACTCCTCGTGGAACAGCACATCGGCGGTGTGGGTCTGCTGTTTCAGGCGTTTGTCCACCGACTGCTCGGTGTAACCGATCTTCGTCCAGCCGTTGTGCCGGGCAATTTCCGGGGTGGTATAGGCGTAGATCATGGGCACCACCTGCCGGGCAGTGCGCAGGGTTATGCCAGCCATTATGCCATCTCCTTTACATGGGTCTCGATAAATTCGATCTCGTCTGCGGTCAGGTCATACTTGCGGTAAAGCTGCCGGTCAATTTCCGCCACCGACTTTCTCCAATCAATGTCGGAATGGGCGGTAAAGTCTTGAAGGGGGACGTATTTCCATTTTGGTGCCGGACAGTCCTGCGTAATTTTTAGTACCCCAAGCATTGCCCTTGCAAATTTTGTTTTTACATACTTTGTTATTGCGATAGCTTCTTGTTCACTTTCACATTTTCCAATAGACATAAATGTCTGCGTATGTCCTATGCCCGGTTCAGCAATTATCGGTGCTGAGAGAGTTTCGCCAAAAGCACCACTACCGTTTGCTTTGGAGATAAAAACCTTATAACTCCCAAAATTTTCAGGGACACGAACGTAATCTTTTCTAATCCATTTCTCTGTGCGCTTGCTTCCGTCCAGACCCAAAATCTTTATATAAGAACTTCCGTCCTTCGGCATTTCAGAGAAGAACACAATATTATCGAGTTTACTTAAAACATTCGACTTGAAGTCGTATTTATGACCTTTACTTAGCAGAGACTCCACGCTTGATTTCTCTTCGTGCATCGTTTCTGTGAAACGATACGATTCTGCTGCATAAATCACCTTACTTAACGGTACATAGTCTGTTTTTCCAATTTTACGAGCAATACTTCTTAGTTCATCGAACACAATAAAATGCTCAATCGCACCGTAATTTTTCACTTTGTCGCGGTATGTAATTACAACACCGCCCTTAATATCTGTGTTTGCAAAAATTTTTGAACTATCAGATTCATAATGCAAGACTGTCAAGTGTGGATCACTCAGCATCTTCTCATTCCATGCCTTCGGCGTAGAGCCAGCATTGAACAAAAACCGTGCAGGGTGAATCATTTCCACCTTATCTGCAATTTCATAAGACGCATCCAGAAATTTGTTATATACTGGCGGTGCAAAGCCTTTGTTATCGCCAAGGGTTTCATCCTGATACGGCGGGTTTCCGATGACATAATCAAACTTCATGCTGGTACTCCCTTCCTGAATAGTTTCAAAGTTCTGGGCGGTTCCATGGCTGCCCTTGCGCCAGTTTTTCACTCTACAGGATACCGTGGGCAGCTGCGGCTCTGCCGCCCCGAACATGGAAAAGAGGTCAAGCTGTTCTGTCTCCGGCTGGGGCTTGCCGCCGGGCACAGACAGGTGCAAGCCGTCCATTTGCCACAGGTTCCAGCTGATGATGTTGGCGATAGGCTGTAACTCTTCTTTTGTGGGTTTGCGCTGCCAGCGGGCTTGCAAGTTCTCTGCATAGGTCAGCAGCAGGTTGACCCGCGCCAACAAAAGATTATCGCCCTGATACTCGTAGCCGTAGGTGGACTGCACCGCATGGGTGGCATATTTGCGCCACTCGTCCTCTGTGGCGGCGTTCTCGCTTACCACACGCAGCTTGCGGTCCAGAATGCCAATGCGCCGGGCTACCGGGATCATCTCGCCGGTGGCGGCATCGTACCGGGACGCCAGAAAGGGGGCTTCACCGCAGGTCACCTCCAAGCGGCGGCTCTGCACATACTGCACCCATGCCGGGGTGCTGCCCTTGCAAACCGGGAACTGCACTGGCGTTTCCACCGTCTGCCAGCCTTGGGGCAGCTCCACCGTGAACTGTCCGGCGCTCTCCTCTACCCCCAGCCCACGGAACCAGTCAGCATCCAGTGCGTTGTTCATCTTGTTGCAGACCCATGCGGGCGAGAATACTTCGCCTTTTTTGCGAGTGCGCTGCTGCTGGGTGTCGGTCTGCTTCATCATCCGGGGCAGCACCACCTCATAGTGGGTCAGCCCGAGCTGCTGGGTGGTGATCTGGGATCTATCCGTCACCGGCTCGTACATCACGGTTTGCAGTTCAACCGGCGGGTCGGTGGCCCAGATGATGTTTTTACCGGTGGAGCGGTCTTTTAGAAGTGTATCCAGCACCGCCTGCACTTCCGGTGCGTGAAAGTCGATCAGTTGTTCCAACGGGGTATTCCTCGCTTTGCCTTAGCGTTGTGGCGGAAGTAGTATTTTTATACTAGTTCTGCCTTATACTAGTATTATACAGCTACTTTTTACCTTGTCTAGTATTGTACAGCCACTTTTCGTCAAAAGTAGGAATGATTCATATACTAGTGGTAAGGAAAGGTGGTCAAGCTATGCTTGGGGAACGATTGGCAGAACTCCGCAAACTGAATGATGACACACAGCAGACCCTTGCGGACAAACTTGGTATCTCCGTTTGGTCTATCCGTGCGTGGGAACAGGGAAAGAGCTACCCCTTCAGCAATGTGCTGCTTGCCATCTGCAAGCTCTACGGCACCTCCGCCGACTACCTGCTGGGTCTGACCGACATCGACCCCTCGGACGAAGCCCGCAAACAGCGCCAGCGCCTGACCGAAGAAGAACAGAACGAGATGCACCGCTACGAAGAATATCTGCTCTGGAAACGCAAAAAATAAGCCGCCCAGCGAGACCGTAAGGTCGCTGGGCGGCTGTTCTTTATATAATATATATCCATAGCAATCATCAACAATAAAATCGCACTTCCCGTATGTTTTTATGGAAATTTCAGCCAATATGTGCTATAATCTTCCTCAGTACAGGAGGATGTTGATATGAACAATGGTGACGTTATTACTTTCAACTCTAAGAAAGCCTTCACATACATAAAACCACTAGGTAGTGGTGGAACAGGAGACACTCATTTATTTCTTGACGAAACAACTGGCATTCAGTTTGCAATAAAGAAATATGTTCCAAAAGATTCTCAATTCACTGATGAAGATTACAGAAGATTTGTTGACGAGATTATTATCCTTTTCAACATATCACATCCTAATATTGTACGGATATACAATTATTATCTTTTTCCAGAAGCTAAAACAGGTTACCTTCAAATGGAATATGTTGATGGCGTTAGTATTGATAAATTCGAACCTGATGGATGGGGAAAAGATTGGAATGCTATATTTTCAGAGGTAATCTCAGCCTTTGAATACCTCGAACAACATAACATATTGCATCGAGACATTCGGCCAGCTAATATTCTTATTGATAGAAATGAGAATGTTAAAATCATTGATTTTGGGTTCGGAAAGAAACTAAGCAATACAACAAAAAATCAAAACAGTATTTTGCTTAACTGGCCTGCCACAGAAATGCCATATGAAGTACAATCGAAGCAAGAATATGATGAACAAACCGAAATATATTTTGTAGGAGTACTATTCAAGCACATCTTAAAAGATGACTCCGCAGATTTTCGTTTTCAGCATATACTCGAAAAGATGACAAAAGTGAACCCAAGTCAAAGATACACTTCGTTTCATGAAATCGCAAGCGATGTATCAGTTGGCGTTCTAGGTGAAATAAACTTCACAGATGATCAAAAAGATTCATATCGCTGTCTTGCAGATGCATTGTCTAGCCATATCACTTGTTTTATCGCAAAATATTCTCCCATTACTGATATTTCAGTTATATTATCAAAATTATCAGAACTGATACGGTGCTCTTCCTTAGAAAACTACATTCAGGACAACAGTAGACTAATTAATTGTTTTGTCACTGGGGGATACAAGTACAAATCACGCACTGACATCCGATTTCAAATCGTAGCTGATTTTTATGAATTAATAATAAGTCTTCCTCCATCAAAGCAAAAAATCATATTTGACAACATCTATGAAAGGCTTTCAGCCATTGATGTACAACCTATGGACGATGAACTTCCTTTTTAATGTCTAGTTCTTTTGAGCCAACAAAGAAAACTTGGGTCGAACAATTCACATTAAAACAAAATCCCACGATTTGCAGGCAGGCAAGTGCTTGTAAATCGTGGGATTTCTTTTTATACCATCTTAAAATGCTCCAACGCATCCACAATGGCATTCTCTTTTTCCTTCAGACACTTGGGTTGTTTGGCATTTTAGGATTTTGGCTTATTGTATCCCTACCTTTGTTCTTCGTCAACAATAAAGCCGCTGACAGTCTGCCGCTCGCAGAATCCATCAGTGGGTTTCATGAGTCTTCAAATCCCCTAGACAAAAAACGGCACCCGCTTTTCAGCGAGTGCCGATTTTGTTACCCTATAGTGCGCTTTGATTTTTGGCGTAAGTGGCGTAAGTTTGGCGTAAATCCGCTTTTGCGCGCTCCAAAAATCAAGGATTCATGCGGTTTTTAGGCAGTTATTAGTACATGCCGCCCATACCGCCCATGTCACCGCCGGCAGCTGCGGGAGCAGCCGGGGGTTCGGGCAGATCAGCGACCAGGCTCTCGGTGGTCAGCACCATCTCGGCGACGGATGCTGCGTTCTCCAGAGCGGAGCGGGTGACCTTGGTCGGGTCGACGATGCCAGCAGCGATCATGTCGTCCACGAAGACCTCGTTCTGTGCATCGAAGCCGTAGTTGGGCTTGTTGGCAGAGACGATCTTGTCGATGATGACGCTGCCTTCCAGACCGGCGTTCTTTGCGATCTGGCGCAGAGGTGCTTCCAGAGCCTTCAGGACGATCTTTGCGCCGGTGCGCTCGTCGCCTTCCAGCGTCTCGCACAGCGCACGGACAGCGGGGATGGCATTGATGGGAGCGGTGCCGCCGCCAGCAACGACGCCTTCCTGAACGGCTGCCTTAGTAGCGTTCAGAGCGTCCTCAATGCGGAGCTTCTTGTCCTTCATCTCGACCTCGGTCGCAGCGCCGACCTTGATGACGGCCACGCCGCCGGCCAGCTTTGCCAGACGCTCCTGCAGCTTCTCGCGGTCAAAGTCGCTGGTCGCAGCCTCGATCTGGTTGCGGATCTGTGCGATGCGGGCTGCGATGGCGTCCTTATCACCTGCACCGCCAACGATGGTGGTGTTCTCCTTGGTGACCTTGACCTGGCGGGCATGGCCCAGCATCTGGACGGTTGCGTCCTTCAGCTCATAGCCCAGATCAGCGGACACGACGGTGCCGCCGGTCAGGGTCGCGATATCCTGCAGCATCTCCTTGCGGCGGTCGCCGAAGCCGGGGGCCTTGACGGCGCAGACGTTCAGGGTGCCGCGCAGGCGGTTGACGATCAGGGTGGACAGAGCCTCGCCCTCGATGTCCTCAGCCACGATCAGCAGCTTCATGCCGTTCTGCATGACCTGCTCCAGCAGGGGGACCAGATCCTGAATGACGCTGATCTTCTTATCGGTGATGAGGATGGCGGCGTTGTCCAGGTCGGCGACCATCTTGTCGGTATCGGTGACCATATACGGGGTCAGATAGCCGCGGTCGAACTGCATGCCTTCGACGATCTCGTTGTAGGTCTCAGCAGTGGTCTTGTTCTCCTCGATGGTGATGACGCCGTCGGAAGTGACCTTTTCCATGGCCTCTGCGATCAGGCGGCCGATCTCCGGGTCACCTGCAGAAATGGTGCCGACACGTGCGATGTCGTTGGCATCCTTGACCTTCTGGCTGTGGGCCTTGATGGTCTCAACGGCGGTGTTGACTGCCTTGCTCATGCCGCGGCGGATGTCCATCGGGTTTGCACCGGCGGTGACGTTCTTCATACCCTCGGTGACCATTGCCTGTGCCAGAACGGTTGCGGTGGTGGTGCCGTCGCCTGCTGCATCGTTGGTCTTGGTTGCGACCTCACGCACCAGCTGTGCGCCCATGTTCTCGAACTCGTCCTTCAGCTCGATCTCCTTGGCAATGGTCACACCGTCGTTGGTGATGACGGGGGCGCCGAACTTCTTGCTCAGCACCACGTTGCGGCCCTTGGGGCCCAGGGTGATCTTAACCGTATTTGCCAGCGTGTCAATGCCAGCGCACAGTGCCTTGCGGGCGTCCTCGCCCTGCTTGATCTGTTTAGCCATAATCCAATCGCTCCTTCAAAGCTCAATTTCTTACAGTAGAGGGGGAAACTCAGTCTTCCACAACGGCCAGGATATCGCCCTGACGGACGATGGTGCACTCCTCGCCATCCACCTTCACTTCGGTGCCGGAATACTTGCTGGTGAGGACCTTGTCGCCGACCTTCACGGTCATCTTGACTTCCTTGCCGTCCACGACGCCGCCGGGGCCGACTGCGATGACCTCGCACACCTGGGGCTTTTCTTTTGCGCTGCCGGTCAGGATGAGGCCGCCCTTGGTGGTCTCCTCGACCTCAACAGTCTTGATAACAACACGGTCTGCAAGAGGAATGATCTTCATAGTTCTTGCCCTCCTATTATAAAAATAAAATGAAAACATTGTTGTGCCCGGAGGCTCTGGTTTACCGGCTTCCGGCTGTTTAGCACTCCTTTTCTCTGAGTGCTAAGTGTATTGTACTCATCTTGCCCGCAAAAATCAAGAGGTTTCGGAACTTTTTTTGTTAAATATTTATGACGATTCCAAAATCCCTCCGCACCACGTAAAAATCCCTGTGCGGAATGGACTCCCGCACAGGGATCTCTGCAGTCATTCTGTCACATCGGCCGGTGTGCTGCGCGCTGCACAGAACCGCTCATAGGCAGGCTTCGGCAACAGGATGCGGCCTGCCAGCGGCTGAAGCGCTGCCGTCACTTCGCCGCAGGGGGCGCACTCGCCGTCCGCCGTGGCCACGATGGGCCCGCGCCCGTCTGCCGGGCGGAGCGACACACGCTTTGCACGGCGGTAGATGAAATACGGTTTTGCCGCCTCAGTCAGCTGGCCGTTCACGAAGTGGCGTCCATTTTTGTACATGCTCAGCAGCTTGGCAATGGTCAGCCGCCCGACCTTGCGGACGATGAAGACATCCAGCCAGCCGTCGTCGGGCACCGCCTCCGGCCCGGCCAGGAAGCCGCCGCCATACGCTTTGCCGTTGCAGATGGCGCACATCAGGCAGTCCACGGTCAGGGTTTCCTCGTCGATGGTGAAGGTCAGCGTCCGGCCGATGCGGCCGCACAGCTGCTCCACGATGGAGAGCAGATAGGCCGCCTCTCCGCCGCACAGCGGGATGCGCCGGAACTTCGGGATACCATAGGCCACCTGAGCGTCCAGGCCCGCCGCGCAGATGGTGGCGGACAGCCCCAGGTTCGTCTGGAGCAGGTCGATGGTCACTTCCCCGCCTGCCAGCTGCGCGTCCAGGTCTGCAAACTCTTCCTTTGTGCCGTAAGTGCGCAGAAAGTCGTTGCCGCTGCCGTAGGGCAGGCATCCGACCGCCGCACCGGGGATGCCCTGCACCCCGGTCATCGCCTCCATAAAGGTGCCGTCGCCTCCGGCGGTATAGATGCGGAGGGGCACACTCTCCGCTGCGGCCTGCTGTGCTGCTGCGCGGGCCAGTTTCCGCGCGTGCCCGGCGTATTCTGTGACGTGGATCGTGACCTCTTCCGGGGCAAGGCCCGCCCGCCGGGCAGCGGCTTCGATCTGCGGAATGAGCTGGGACGTACAGTCCTGCTTGCCCGCAGCGGGGTTCAGTAAAAATAAGGTGCGCATGGCGTCCTCCTGCAATTTCGATTACCTCTATGATAACAGAAATCGCAGGAGTTTCAAGGGGGTCTTTCGGCAGAGCAGCGGATCGTCAGCCGGTGGTCTGCCCCACGGCTGCTGTTTCCGTTTGGAGCAGCGTCACCTGCCCATCGGCTGTGCAGTCGGCCGTCCAGTGCTGGCCGGTGTGGGCGGCACCGGCGGCGATCTGGTCGGCCAGGGCCTGTTCGACGGCGCGGTCCACCTGCCGCCGCAGTTCGCGTGCCCCATAGGGCGAACGCGCCCGCGCTGCCAGTGCCGGGCCTACGCGGGACGTATGGCTCAGCTGATAGCCGCTGTGGGCTGCCCGCTCTTCCAGCTGGCCCAGCAGCTTTTCGGCGATGGCACACAGGCTGTCCTCGGCCAGCGGGCGGAAGACGATCAGCTCATCCAGCCGCCCGACCAGCTCCGGCCGGAACCACTTTTTCGCCTCTTCAATGGCCTGTGCCGACTGCTTTTCGAACACGGCCTCGCTGCCCGCTGCAAAGCCCAGCGGCGCGTTCTGCCCCGCCAGAAAGCGCGCGCCCAGATTGGACGTCAGCAGCACGATGGTGTTGCGGAAATCCGCCTTGCGGCCCATGGCATCGGTGAGCTGGCCGTCCTCCAGAATTTGCAGCAGGATGTTCTGGATGTCCGGGTGTGCCTTTTCGATCTCGTCAAACAGCACGACGCTGTAAGGACGGCGGCGGACGGCCTCGGTCAGCTGCCCGCCCTCATCGTGGCCGAGATAGCCCGGCGGCGCACCCAGCAGTCGGGCCGTGGTGTGCTGCTCCTGATATTCCGACATATCGAACTTGAGCAGGGCTTTCTCACTGCCGAACCAGCTGCGGGCCAGCGCCTTGGCGAGGGCCGTCTTCCCCACACCGGTCGGCCCCAGGAAGAGCAGCGCTCCGATGGGCCGCCCCGGCTCCCCCAGCCCGGTGCGGCTGCGCCGAATGGCACCGGCCACCGCCGCCACCGCTTTCTGCTGGCCGACGATCTCCGCGTTGAGGCGCTCTTCCAGCCGGTCGAGCCGCTCCCGCTCCTTCTCCCCCACCCGCTCAGCGGGGACGCCGCTGGCCTGCGCCACCACGCGGGCGATCTCCTCCCGCGTCAGTTCCGGGTCCCGGATGCCCTCCCGCTCGGCGTGGATGCGGGCGGCGGCACAGGCCTCATCCACCAGGTCGATGGCCTTATCGGGCAGGCACCGCCCCGGCAGATACCGCACCGAAAGCTCCACGGCCTCCTGCAGGGTCTCCAGCGGCAGACGCACATTGTGGTAGCGCTCGTAGCGGGGGGCCAGCCCTTCGAGGATGGCCACTGCCTGCTCCGGCGCAGGCTCTTCGATCTGCACCCGGCCAAAGCGGCGTTCCAGCGCGGCATCCTTCTGGATGTGGGTACGGAACTCCTGATTCGTGGTCGCACCGATGAGCTGCAGCTCCCCGCGGGCCAGCACCGGTTTGAGGATGCTGGCCGCATCAATGGCACCTTCCGCCGCACCGGCCCCGACAATGGTGTGGAACTCGTCCACAAACAGGATGGCCGTGCCGTCCCGCACCAGTTCTTCCAGCAGGTTCTTGAACCGCTCTTCAAAGTCGCCGCGGTATTTCGTGCCCGCCACAAGGCTGGCCATATCCAGCGCCAGCAGGCGGCGGCCCTGCAGCATCCGGGGCACCTCGCGGGCTGCAATGCGCTGGGCCAGCCCTTCGGCCAGCGCCGTTTTGCCCACGCCCGGCTCCCCCACCAGACAGGGGTTGTTCTTCTGGCGGCGGCACAGGATCTCCACCATCCGGTCCAGTTCCTTTTCCCGGCAGAACACCGGGTCCAGCTCGCCATCGGCGGCGCGGCGGGTCAGGTCGCGGCAGTATTTGTCACTGGCGCGGCTCCCGCGCGGCATGGCCGAGGCGCGGGGCTGGCTGGGCAGGATGAACTGCCCCGAAAGCTGGCGGCACTCCCGCACGGCATCCGTCAGCTGGACGCCCATTGACGCCAGCAGCACACCGGCGGCGCAGTCGGTATCCTCCAGCATGGCGCAGAGCAGGTGTTCCGGCTCAGCGCGGGGCTGGTGGGCATTCTGCGCCCCGATGAGGGCATAATCCATGGCCCGGCGGAGGTCCGGTGCGAGCGCGCGGCGGTCCAGATGCTGCACCGGGCCGGGGCGGTCCTCGGCCAGCTGCCGCCGGACGGCCAGCTCCGTGATGTTCTTTCCGGCCAGGAACCGCCCTGCCGCGCCCCGGTCTGTCTGGAGCATGGCGAGGAGAAGGTGGCCGGTATCCGCCTTTTTGCAGCCAAAGCCGCCCGCCAACTCCACTGCCTCGTCCAGCAGCAGCCCCGCCTCCCGCGAAAAGCCCTTGTATCTGCCCATGCCGAATGCTTCCCAAATGCTCATTTGCCTGCTCCCTGTCGTTTGATATGACTCAGCAGAAGTATAGCCCCATTGGGCCGGAAAAAATCAGCAAAAAAGGCCGAACCGCACAAAACATGCAGTTCGGCCTTTGGAACACGGCAGATTACAGCTCTGCCAGTGCCTTTTTCAGGTTCTTTGCGATCTGGTCGGGGCAGCTGGTGGGGCGGGGGCCGCAGGTGGTGCCCTCCATCCGCTCGATGGCATCCTCTGCCTTCATGCCCTTCAGCAGGCGGCTGATGCCCTTCAGGTTGCCGTTGCAGCCGCCAACGACCTCGATGGACTCGATGGTGTGGTCGTCGTTCAGGACGATCTTGGTCAGCTTGGAGCAGGTGCCCACATTGGGGAACTCGAACGATTTGCTCATATCGGAAACATCCTCTCTTTTTACATTTGGGTGTTTTTATTATACTATTATTTCCGCTTCTGCGCAAGCGCTTCGATCCGGGCGATCTGGTCGTCCGGGGTCGTACAGGTGCCGACCGGGTGGGGGTGCTTGTGGTTCGAGCCGTGAAAATCCGTGCCGCCGGTGCGGATCAGGCCGTACTGCGCACACAGGGCGATGCACTCGGCGCGGTCTTCCGGGCTGTTGCGGGGGTGGTCCACCTCAATGCCGTCCACCATCCCCTCTTTGACCAGCTCCCGCAGCAGCGGCATGCTCTTGTAGACGGTCGGGTGGGCAAACACCACGACGGCTCCCGCCGCTCTGGCCGTGGCCAGCACCTCCTGCACCGGCGGATACTCCGGCGAGTGCAGCACGATGCCGCGCGGCTCCCAGCCGAACAGACGGTGGTACTCCTCGCCGTAGATGCCCTCGGCCAGGCCCAGCTCACACAGCGCCTGCATGATGCCGCTCTTGAACAGCACCCCACTGTCCTTTGCATATTCCAGCGCCTGCTCGGTGCGGAACTGCGGGTAGATCTGCTCGATCTCCCGCGCACTTTGCAGGCAGCACTCGTTCCGGCGCTGGCGCATGATGTCGCAGTGGCGGATGAGCTCCGGGCTTTCCGGGTCGGGCCAGAAGGTCAGCAGGTGCACCCGGTGGTGCCGCTCGTAGTCGTAACCGGTCAGCTCGGTGGCCGGGATGAGCCGGACGCCGTCCTGAGTGGGGTGTTCGTAACAGTACCGGACGCTCAGGAGCGTGTCGTGGTCGGAGATGGCCATGGTGTCCAGCCCCACCCGCGCTGCCATCTGGGGCAGGCGTTGGATGGGGACGGAGCCGTCCGAACAGGTGGAATGATTGTGAAGATCGCCGGGCATTGTGTTTCCTCCCATGAAAGCCCAAAAAGCACCCGTCCCAAAAGGGCGAATGCTTTTTCGGCATCGTATCAATGCTTAGTGCTTATAGAAATTGATGAGGCAGCCGTCGGCCAGGATCTGGCGTTCGTCCGCAGTCAGCGGAGCCATATACAGGGTAAACGGCTTGACGGCCCCGCCCAGCACATAGGCGGGGATGTTCTGCAAGTCGCCCTTGAGGGCCTCGCGGACGTTGGGGATGAGGATGTAGTCCCCCAGCCCAAACGGGGTGGCCCCGGCCAGCTGGAAGGGCAGCATGCCCCAGTTGATGAGGTTGGAGCGGTAGCGCTTGGTGGCATATTCCACCGCGATATTCGCCCCGGCCCCCAGCACACGCTGGCAGGACGCTGCCTGCTCACGGGCCGAACCGTCGCCGGGCTTGACGGCGAAGATGGTAGACGAGAGCTGCACATCCTCCCAGGTCAGCTGCTCACAGCCGGGCACGGCGCGGATCTGTTCCAGCAGGGCCGCATCCCCCTGCCCGGCGCGGCGGGCGGCTTCTTCGGCCTGCACGGCCTTGGCGCGGCCCACATAGGCGGGGTCCTTGCGGCTGAGGGTGAACTCCGCCAGACCCAGCGGGTTGGAGCGGTAGGACGACGTCTCGCCGGAGGGGATGAGCTCATCGGTGGTGGTCACCGGGTCGGTGATGTAGGAAGCCACCTTGAGCAGCAGGTTCTCGCCCAGCGGGGCGATCTCCGGCCAGTCCTTGATGTTGGGGCCAAACTTGAGCAGTGCGTCGTAATCGCCGTGGCCGAAGCCCTGATAGACTCTGGTCTCGTAGCTGGACGGGTCGTAGTGGTACTCCGGCACGGTAGGGTCGTAGTCGATCTCAGTGGCCGGTGTCAGGATGCCGCCGTTGACCGTAGTGGCCGCGATGCTGCGGGCATCCATCAGCGCCACCCCGGCCAGCTGCCCGCTGCCGGGCTTGGAGCCCTCGCGGCTGGGGAAGTTGCGGGTGGTATGGCGGATGGACAGTGCCCCGTTGGCGGGCACGTCACCGGCACCGAAGCAGGGGCCGCAGAACGCGGTGCGGATGGTGGCACCACTGGCCATCAGGTCGGTCAGGACGCCGGTGCGGGTCAGCTCCATCATGATGGGCTGGCTGCCGGGGTAAACGCTGAGCGCATAGTCGCCGCAGCCGCCGGTGTGGCCCTTGAGGATGGAAGCTGCCTCATAGATGCTGTCGAACAGGCCGCCTGCGCAGCCCGCGATGACGCCCTGGTCTACCCGCAGTTTCCCGTTCTCGATCTTGCTGCACAGGTCCAGTTTCACGTCCCTGCGGCCCACGAGCTTCTGGACATTTTCCTCGCAGTCATGCAGGATGTCGTGCAGGTTGGCGTTCAGTTCCTCGATGGTGAACGCATTGGACGGGTGCATGGGCAGTGCGATCATCGGGCGGATTTTCGACAGGTCCACCTGCACCACACCATCATAGTATGCAAGGTCTGCGGGCTTGAGGGGCTTGTAGTCCTCTGCCCGGCCGTGGGCTGCGAGGAAGTTCCGGGTCTTTTCATCGGTCTCCCAGATGGAGGACAGGCAGGTGGTCTCGGTGGTCATGGCGTCGATGGCGTTGCGGGTATCCTGCCGCAGCGAAGCGATGCCGGGGCCGACAAATTCCATCACCTTGTTCTTGACGTAGCCGCTCTTGAACAGCTCGCCCACCAGTGCAATGGCCACATCGTGGGGGCCGCAGCCCGCAGGCAGCGCACCCGTCAGATAGATGGCGACCACGCCGGGGCGGGCCACATCGTAGGTGCGGCCCAGCAGCTGCTTTGCCAGCTCGCCGCCGCCCTCACCGATGGCCATGGTGCCCAGCGCACCATAGCGGGTGTGGGAGTCCGAACCCAGGATCATCTTGCCGCAGCCCGCGAACCGCTCGCGCATGTACTGGTGGATGACCGCCAGATGGGGCGGCACAAAGATGCCGCCGTACTTTTTGGCTGCGGACAGGCCGAACCGGTGGTCGTCCTCGTTGATGGTGCCGCCCACGGCGCACAGGCTGTTGTGGCAGTTGGTGAGCACATACGGAATGGGGAACTTTTCCAGGCCCGATGCGCGGGCCGTCTGGATGATGCCCACAAAGGTGATGTCATGGCTGGCCATGGCGTCGAACTTGATCTTCAGGTTCTGGTCATCGCCGCTGGTGTTGTGTGCCGTCAGGATGCCGTAGGCCATGGTGCCCTTGGGGGCATCCGCCACAGCGGCGACATCAAAACCCTGCGCAGCCAGTGCCGCCGGGGCGTCTGCATCTGCGTTGACCCATGCGCCGCGCACATAGTACGCGCCGCCCGTGCTGCATTTGATGGATTCCAACATTTTCCTTCGCCTCTCTCTATCAGACCGGGGCTTTTCCCGCCTTTCCCTGCGAACGCCCTGGAGCCGGAGCCCTTACACCGCGGCTCCGCACTTCCGATGGTTCTTAGTCGAACAGCATCTCGTGGATGGCGCTGACGGCCTTGTCGGCGTCGTTGCGGTCGATGATGCAGGAGATCTTGATCTCGCTGGTGGAGATCATCTTGATGTTGATGTTGTTGTTCGACAGTGCCTCGAACATCTTGGAAGCAACGCCGCTGTGGCTCTGCATACCGGCGCCCACGACGGAGACCTTGGCGCAGGTCTCGTCACAGGTGGCGTTCTGGAACTTGCCGCTGTCCTTCAGCACACGCAGTGCGGTGTCTGCTTCGCCCTCGGAGCAGGTAAAGGAGATATCCTTCTTGCCGTCGCGGCCGGTGGACTGCAGGATGATATCCACGTTGATGTTCTTCTGGGCCAGCAGGCCGAAGATCTTGAAGCTCGTGCCCGGCTCATCGGGAACATTCAGAATCGTAATAACAGCAACGTCGGTGTCCTTTGCGACGCCCTTGATCAGCATACCTTCCATTTTCGTAACCTCCTTGACGACCGTACCCGGAATCGGGTTCAGGCTGGAAAGCACTTCCAGCTCCACGTTATACTTTTTGGCCAGCTCCACGCTGCGGTTGTTGAGCACCTGTGCGCCGAGGGAGGCCAGCTCCAGCATCTCGTCGAAGGTGATCTCCTCCAGCTTGCGGGTGTTGCGCACCTTGCGCGGGTCGGCGGTGTAAACGCCCTCCACGTCGGTGAAGATCTGGCAGCGGTCTGCATGAAGCGCCGCCGCGATGGCAACGGCGCTGGTGTCGGAACCGCCGCGGCCCAGGGTGGTGATGTCATCCAGCTTGTTCAGGCCCTGGAAGCCTGCCACGACGACCACGCGGTTGCGCTCCAGCTCGGAGGAGATGCGCTCGGTCTCCAGCCGGGTGATGCGGGCCTTGGTGTAGGCACGGTCGGTGCGGAAGCCCGCCTGCCAGCCGGTCAGGCTGGTGGCATGGCAGCCCAGCTCGTTCAGGGCCATGGCCAGCAGCGAGATGCTGATCTCCTCACCCGCTGCCAGCAGCATATCCATCTCACGTGCGGAGGGGTTGTGGGTGATCTCCGCTGCTTTTGCGATCAGGTCGTCGGTGGTATCGCCCTGGGCGGACACCACGACCACCACGTCATTGCCTGCGTTGTGGGTATTGGCCACGATGCGGGCCACGTTGAAAATACGGTCCCGGTCCTTCACGGAAGAACCGCCGAACTTCTGTACGATCAACGCCATAGTTTGTCACTCTCCTCTTCTTCTGCCCTGCTTTTCTGCGCAGGGCGTACGCCTAATATCATTCCACGGTTGCGCCGGTATTATCTGCATCCAGGCGCAGCAGCGTAAATGCTTCACATCCGTCCAGCCCTTCCAGCTGTTCGAGGCCTGCCTCCAGGCCCTTGTAAAATTCCTCTGCGTCGGTGCGCTCGGCCACTGCCATCACGGTGGAACCGGCACCGGACACATACACGGCCTTTGCCCCGCACTGCTTTGCCAGCGCGAAGGCTTCCTTCGAGCCGGGCATCAGCGGCATCCGGTAGGGCTGGTGCAGCTTATCCTCCGTCGCAATGGCCAGCAGCTCGTGGCGGCCCTCACAGAAGGCCGCAGGCACCAGCGCTGCGCGCGACAGGTTGTAGACCGCATCCTTGTGAGAGACCTGCTTCGGCAGGGCTGCGCGGGCGGCCTCGGTCAGGAGCTTGTAGTCCGGCACGATGGCCGCGAAGCAGAGGCTCTGGTCCACATCCCGCTTGACGGAGTAGACCACGCCGTCCTCGTAGACGCTGCTGGTCAGGCCGCCGAGCAGGGCCGGTGCCACATTGTCCGGGTGGCCCTCGATGCTGGTGGCCAGGGTCAGCAGCTCCTGGGTGTTCAGGATATCGCCCAGCATCCGGTTGGCCCCCAGCAGGCCCGCAATGATGCAGGCCGACGAGGAACCCAGACCGCGTGCCATGGGGATGGGGTTGGTCTGCACGATCCGGAGCGGCGGGATCTTCTTTCCCACCTTGTCGAACAGGCCCTTGGCCGAGCGGTAGACCAGATTGGACTCGTTGCGGGGGATGCGGGTCCCGTCCGCTGCCGAGATGTCCAGCTTCTCGCTCTCTTCAAAGGTCACGGTATTGTACAGGGTCACCGCCAGGCCCAGGGCATCGAAGCCGGAGCCGACGTTGGCGCTGGTGGCCGGGACAGAGACTTTGATCTTCATGATGGCTGCACCTTCCCTTTTATGCTTCCTCCGGCAGACGCTTGAGCAGCAGCTTCACGCTGCCGCCCACGGCCTCCACCTTCCGGGCTGCTTCGGCCAGCGCTCTGGCGTCGGCCTTCTCGACGAAGTACGAGCAGCCGTCGAACCGCTCCTCCACGACTTTTCCGGTGCCGTAGATGGCCTCCACCACAGCCGGTGCAATGCCTGCCACACGCACATAATATGCGGCGGGCGCGGGGTCGGTGAGCATCCCCTCCACCGGTTCGGCAGGCTGCCAGAACAGGCTGTCGTGGACCTTGGAGCCTTCCTTGATGGCATCCACCACATCGGCCACCACGGCGCTGGCGGTGGGCAGCTTGCCTGCGCCCTTGCCGTAGAAGATGACGTCGCCCAGCATATCGCCTTTGACCAGAACGGCATTGAAGACGTCGTCCACGCCGGCCAGCTGGTTCGACCGGGGCACCAGGCAGGGCTCCACGCCTGCGGCCACGCTGCCGTCGCCGCCCCGCTTCATCCAGGCGATGAGCTTGATGACGCAGCCCAGCTTCTCCGCCGCCGCCACATCGGCGATGGTGATCTCGCGGATGCCGCGGGTGGGGATGTTCTGGGGGTAGATCTGGTGGCCGCAGACCAGCGAGGACAGAATGGCGATCTTGCGGCAGGCATCGCGGCCGTCCACATCGTCGCCGGGGTCTTTGGTCTCAGCATAGCCGAGCTCCTGTGCGATCTTCAGCGCCTCGTCAAAGCCCAGATTCTCGTGGATCATCTTGGTCAGCATGAAGTTGGTGGTGCCGTTGACGATGCCCTCCACCTCGGTGATGACGTTGGCCGCGAGGCACTGGTGCATCGGGGTGATGATGGGGGTGCCGCCGCCGACCGAGGCCTCGAACAGGAAAGCGCAATCGTGCGCCTTGGCCAGACCCAGCAGCTCGGCACCGTAGGTAGCCACCATCTCCTTGTTGGAGGTGCAGACGCTGCGGCCGCTCTCCAGGCAGGCTTTCACATACGGGTATGCGAACCGGGTGCCGCCGATGGTCTCGACCACCACCTTGATCTCCGGGTCTTCCAGAATGGTGTCGAAGTTCTTGATGAAGAGATGCGCGGCCGGGTGGCCGGAGAAATCCTTGGGGTCGAGGATGTACTTCACTTCAACGGGCTCCCCTGCCCGGCGGGAAACGCCCGCTGCATTGCGGCACAGCACCTCGTACACACCGCTGCCAACCGTGCCAAAACCTAAGATCGCGATCTTTGCCATGGTAAACCCTCGTTCCTATCTCTTAGTTGTTTACAGATTGTATCCACAGTGCACACCGACGACCATCCGCTGCCGGGAGAGCTTTTCGGTCAGTTCCTCCGGGGTCATCTGCATCGTGTCGGTGCGGATGGTGACAGCCACCAGCGCAGCGCCATTTTCCGGCGTGGACTGGTTGATGGTCACGATGCTGGCTCCTGCGGCACTGATGCCGGCCAGCAGACTTTGCAGCGCACCGGTCTCGTCCCGCAGGGTGGCCATCACGGTGATGACCTCGCGGCCGTTCTCGGAGTCAAAAATGCAGTCTTTGTATTTATAGAAAGCACTGCGCGACAGGTCTACGCTGCGGGTCGCAGCCGAAATGCTGCGCGCCTCCCCGCTGGCCAGAAGCTCCTTGGCCTTGACGACCTTCAGGAAGACCTCCGGCAGGACCTGTGCATCCACCAGATAAAAGCGGCGTTCCAACTTGTTCACCTCACAAACACAAGTGTTCTTGCAGAAAATATAATAGCATCCGGCCCCCTGCATTGCAAGAGGCCGGATGCGTTTTTGTCAGATTGTCCAGTTTTGATGCGTGAAGTGGCGCATTGCCTTGCCGGAATGGCACCCGTCCCATGGGAAAAAGTATGAGTTTTGCGCTCAGTCGGTGTCGAGACCGGAAGTGTCCGCCGGGATGGTGGTCTGGTCGGCTGCGGGCTGAGCCGCCTGCGTCACGCCCGAAGAGTGGGAGTAATTGCAGGTATCGGGCAGGTCGTCCGCACGGTAATAACCCGTAGCGCGGCTGGGGCAGTTGGGGCCTGCCAGCAGGCCGCTCTGGGTGCAGTAGGCACGCTCCACCACGCCGTCTGCCGCCGGGAACGCCTTATAGGGCAGGTCCTTCTGGACCTCCTCCATATAGGCCTTCCACGCCGTGACGCAGGTGCGGGTCTTGGCCTGATTCTTGCTCAGGGTGTTGGTCATGTCATACGGCGCATCGTAGCCCCACCACACCGCGGTGACGTAATACGGGGTGCCGCCCACGAACCACAGATCCTTTTCGTCGCTGGCCGTACCGGTCTTGCCGAAGGACTCCATGCCGTTGGAGTTGGGGTAGCGGCCGCTGGCCGTACCGACGTTGGAGTACAGGACGTTCTTCAGCAGGCGGTTCATGACATAGGCCGTCTGCGGGGTCAGGGCCTGATAGCTGGTGGAGTTGTTTTCCAGATAGATGTTGCCGTCACGGTCCAGCACACGGGTGTACAGATGCGGGGTGGTGTACTGGCCGTCGTAGAAGATCTGGAAGGCTGCGGCCAGCGCCGTGGGTGTGACGCCGTGGGTCTGGCTGCCCATGACCATCTGGGCAAGGCCGACGTCGCTGGAGGGGTCCAGCGTGTCCAGCTGCAAGGTATTATAGACGAAGTTGAAGATGTTGCTTGCGCCCACCAGGTCGCCCACGCGGATGGCGATGGTGTTCAGCGAGCGGGCCAGACCGTTCCACAGCGGCAGGTCGGAGTTGTCGCCGTAGTTACCGCCATAGTTGCGGGGCCAGCTGCGCCATGCGTTGGGGTAGGCCTTCAGCTGGGTGTCGGACAGGCCCATCAGGCCGTTCTTTCGGCAGTACTCCTCATCGCGGATGACCATATCCTGCTTGAGGTAGAGGGGCGAATTGTTCAGCATGGTGGACCAGTTGACAAGGCCGTACTCGATGCCCAGAGCGTAGGCGCCGATGGGCTTGATGGTCGAACCGGTCTGCCGGGTGACGCTGTAAGCACGGTTCAGGGAGAGACTCTTGGTCTTCTTGCCCAGACCGCCCACCATGGCCAGCACATTGCCGTCATAGTCCAGGGTGACCATGGCCGCCTGGGTGCGGACATTGCGGTAATAGTAGACCGTGCCGTCGTCGCCGGTGCGGGTCTTGGGGGTGCCGTCCTCGTTCATCACCTGCACATCGTCGTCCGAGATGGAGGTGACTTCTTCCTCATGCCAGCCCGCCGGGAAATAGGCATCGTCGGTGTTGAGCATGAGGTTTTCCATGGCGGTCTGCATCTTGGGGTTGACCGTGGCTTCGATGGTATAGCCGCCGGTGTAGAGCATGTTCTGGGCCGTGGCTTCGTCCACGCCCTCCTTCTCCATGATGTCGCCGACCACCTCGTTGAACAGGGCATCGGTGAAGTAGCTGGTCACGGAGGAGGTGTTCTTCTTGCTGGTATCCTCCGCCAGCACCAGCGGCTGGGCGGCGGCATTCCGGTAGTCATCCTCCGAGATCACGCCCTGCTGCCACATATTATACAGGATGAAATTGCGGCGGTGGATCAGATTTTCGGGGTTCGTATAGGGGTTGTAATTGGTGGGGTTCTTGGTGATGGACGCAATGGCCGCACACTCCCACAGGGTGAGCTGGCTGACGTCCTTGTTGAAGTATTCGTTTGCCGCCGTCTGGACGCCCTGGATCGTGCCGGTGAAGCTGATGGTGTTCAGGTAGGCTTCCAGAATGGTCTCCTTGGAGTAGGTGCGGCTCAGGCAGAGGGCGCGGTAGATCTCGCGCACCTTGCGCAGGGCACCCCCGATGCCGCTGGCGCTCTTGTCCGAGGTCAGGTTCTTGATGAGCTGCTGTTCCAGCGTAGACGCGCCCTGCTTGGAACTGTAGATCGGCAGCACATACTCGTTGACCATGGCGCCGATGGTGCGCTTGAAGTTGACGCCCGGCTCATTGTAGAAATCTTTGTCCTCGGTGCAGATGAATGCATACTGTAGGTTGGTGGGGATCTGCTCCAGGTCTGCCCAGACACGGTGGCTGTTGGAGGAACGCAGGGTGGCGTACTCCACCTGCGCCCCGGTGTCGGGGTCGGTGGCCACCACCGTGCTGGACTGACTCAGCTCGATGTTGTCCAGATCCAGCAGGTCGCCGTCGTTGGCCGTGGCCTGCACCGCGTAATAGACCATGCCCACCATCAGCAGGCTGCCCGCCATGATGCCCAGACAGATCAGCATCGCGAGGGTGCGGCCCAGGAACCGCAGCAGGGGGTGCCTGCTCTTCTCCTTCGGCTCCTTGGGGGGCTTCCCGCTGGGAGCCGGGTCCCGGCGGCTGTTGTTCACATTGACTTGACGTCCCACGGAAGGCTGGGGTTCTCTCTTCGCCCCGCTCTGGTGGATCTTTCTTGGTTCGATAAGGATCGCCTCCTGACCGGCCACTGGGCCGATGATTCGCTGGTTATACGACAAACTGCCCCGCCCGGTCCGACCGGCAAAAGGGCAGAATTTTCTCCGGATAGGGGTAGTATAGCACATTTTGCCCTGCAAAGTACAGCATTCTGCTGTGAAAATTCTATTCTTCTGTCTGGAAAACTTTCTTTTTGCGCATACTACCGTTTGAAACTTTCCCTGCAAAGGAGTGATTTCCCTGTGCGCAAGCTCGTTCTCTGTCTGTTTTATGCGCTCTGCGCCTTTGCCATCGCGTTCAGCCTGTTCTGGATGGCCCTCCCCCGGCTGACGCTGCCCTCCCCTGCCCCGCAGGACGAAGCGCCGGACTCGGTGCCGCTGAGTCTGGCGGCGCAGGCCCTGCCGGAGCGGACAGCCCTCTACTACCTCTGCGACGAGGGCGGGATGCTGACGGTCTATGCCTGCGGGGCCGACGGGGAACCCGCCGACCGGTTGGAGGAAACCGGCATCTACGTCAACCTTCTGCCCGAAAACGACGCCCTCCGCATCAAGCAGGGCCTTTCTGTCTACAGCGAGACCGAGCTGCGGACCGTGCTGGAGGACCTGGGAGAATGACAGAGACCCTCCCGCCGGGGAGGGTCTCTGTCATCGGTGCATTACGCTTCCATGGCTTCCAGCGGCACAAGGTAGTCCTTGCAGCACTGTTCGTAATGGAGCGAGTATTCCTTGGTGGGGTTGTGGTGCATCAGGCTCTTCAGGGTGTGGGAGTCGTAGTCCTCACCCTGGTTCATGCCGATCAGACGGGCCGCGATGTTGGAGCAGTGGTCGGAGATGCGCTCCACATTGTTCAGCACATCCAGGAAGACGACGCCGGTGTCGATGGAGCAGATGCCGTTCTTCAGGCGCTTGATGTGCTGGTCGCGCAGCTTTTCGACCATGATGTCGATGACCTCTTCCAGCGGCTCCACCTGGCGGGCCAATGCGACGTCATTGTTCTCAAAGGCGTCGTTCGTCAGGTCCAGCACGCGCTCCATCGCGCCGGTGAGGAGCTTGAGCTCCTCCTTTGCGTGGTCGCTGAAGGACGCTTCCTTCTCATAAAGCTCCTCGGATTTTTCCATGATGTTGACGGCATAGTCGCCGATGCGCTCGTACTCGGTGACGAAGTTCAGCAGCTCGGTCACAGCATGGCTCTCGTCGTCGCCCAGCTCCTGGTCGGTCATCTTGATGAGGTAGTTGGAGATCTCGACCTCCATCCGGTCGATGAGGTTTTCCCGGACGTTCACCGCGCTCACGACATCTTCGTCCATCTTGAGCAGCAGCGGAGCCGACAGGTTCACGTTGCGGGCAGCACGGCGGGACATCTTGACCACCGCGTTCTTGGCCTGCTGCAGGGCAACGGCCGGGCTCTTGAACAGGCGCTCATCCAGCACGGGCATACTGAGTTCCTGCGCTTCCTCGGCGCTGTCGGGCACGGTGAGGACAGCCAGCTTCGACAGCACACTGCTGAACGGCAGGAAGAGGAGCATCGCCGCCACGCTGGACATGGTGTGGATGTTTGCGATGGAGCTCTTGTTCATCACATCGCCCCAGACGGGGATGCCGATGGTGTAACGCACCGCATAGATGGCCGCCAGCAGCACCACGCTGCCGATGATATTAAAATAAAGGTGGATCAGCGCGGTGCGCTTGCCATCCTTGGAGGAGCCGCCGATGGTCAGCAGCGGGGTGAAGGCCGTGCCGATGTGGGCACCCAGGATGATGGGGATGGCCGAGCCGAAGGTGACAAGACCGGTGCTGGACAGTGCCTGCAAAATACCGACCGATGCCGAGGACGACTGGATGATGACCGTGACCACCACGCCCACGAGAACGCCGAGGATGGGGTTGTTCATGCTGACGAACAGGTCCTGGAACGCCGCGCTCTCCCGCAGGGGCGAAACGCCGGTATCCATCAGGCTCATGCCGGTGAACAGGATGCCGAAGCCCAGCATGATCTGGCCGATGTTCTTTTTCTTGGCGTTGCGCAGGAACACATAAAAAATGCAGCCAATAAACGCGACCACCGGTGCGAAGGTCTTGGGCTGCATCAGGGTCAGCCACAGGCTGTCGCCGGAGATATCCGCCATGCGGATGAGCTGGCCGGTGACAGTCGTACCAATATTCGCACCCATGATCACGCCTACCGACTGCGTGAGGGTCATGATCCCGGAGTTGACAAGGCCGACACAGATGACGACCGTGCCCGCCGACGACTGGATGACGCCGGTGATAAGGGTGCCGAAAATGACGCCCTTGATGGTGGAGGAGGTCAGCTTTTGCAATACGCCCTGCATCTTGCCGCCCGCCAGCTTCTCCAGGCCGGCGCCCATGATCGACATGCCGTACAGGAACAGCGCAATACCGCCCAACAGAGAGGTGATGTGTGTGATATCCATCTCGATACTCCTAAAAATGTTCTTCCTTTTCTTTCTGAACAGACAAAGGACGGCCGCCGGGCTCTTTCTGCCTGAACGCCGTCCTTTTTATTATAGCATCGAGCGGCCTGTTTCAACAAGCCTTATTTTACATGTTTTTTGCGTTTTTGATACATTTTTGCGCGGTTCGCCGGGTTTTGCCACAGTTCTTTTCGCAGATTTTACATGGATTTTACAAACGATTCAGTTTGCCGCAGCTGACGCCATTTCCCGCCGCCGGGCCGGTTTTGCGGCGGACTGCTCAGCGCGGGTCTTATCGTAGCAGTACCGGATGATGGCCTGCCGCCGGACGATGCCGATGAACATGCCCCGGTCGTCCACCACCGGCACAAAGTTCTGGTTCATGGCCGCTTCGATGAGCTGGTCCATGCTGGTGCTCACGGTCACGGCTTTGTAATCCCGCTTGTGGGCAAAGCTGGAAATGGGCACGTCCTCAGCGGCTTCCAGGTCCAGGCCATGGTATTTTTTCAGCCCCCAGAGGATATCCCCCTCGGTCAGGGTGCCCACATATTCGCCTTTGCGGTTGAGCACCGGAATGGATGCGTAGCGGTTGTTCTCCCATTTTTCCAAGGTCTGCCGCAGGGTGAAGTCATCGTAGACATACATCAGGTCCTGCTTTGGGGAAAGGAAAAACAAAATGTTCATCATCAGCTCTCCTATCGAAAAACAAATTCTGCCGTTGTGGGCGCAGCGCCCCGTCTCTCTGATTTGATTTTAGCACTTTTTCACAGCGAGTTAAAGGGAATAATCATACTTTTTAGATTTTATTCACAGTCATTTTTCGCTCTTTTTCAAAACATGCGGAAAAACCATGCACTCTGGCGCATTTTGTGCTATACTAAGCAGAAAGGAACTGCCCACCGGGCCCTCTGGCACTGCGGCCCTGTTCTCAGGATACCCACTGCGGCGCTCGAAATCGGGTGCAATGGGTCATGTCCGGCACAGGAGTTGCAATTTTCCGCTGTACACCGGGCCGGTAAAGAGGTATAATAAGCGTGTAAGATTCCTTTCCCGGTTCGCCGGGCCAAACCAAACAATCTGATAAAAGGAGCAGAGCGACTATGATCACTTCCCGTTTCCCGCTGGGAGATGTCAGCTTCTCCGCCGAGTATTTTTCGACGCTCGTGGGCGAAGCAACCAAACAATGCTACGGTGTGGCCGCAATGACCCCCCGCGATCTGACCGACAAGGTGCGGAGCATGGTACACGGCGCTGATTTTTCTGCAAAGGGCGTCCGCGTCACCCAGGAAGAGGGCCGTCTCGTGATCGAGCTGCACATCGCCGTCAGCTATGGGCTCAACATTTCGACCGCTGCACGCAGCATCTCGCACCGCGTCAAGGACGAGGTGGAGCAGGCCACCGGCCTCAAGGTCGCCCGCGTGATCGTCTCCGTGGACGACGTGATCGCCTGATCGGACAAGAGAATAAGGAGAAAATTCAAATGATTTCTGGTAAGATCCTGCGCGACGCGATTATTTCCGGCGCAAACAACATCAACAACCAGCGCTCCCGCGTGGACGAGCTGAACGTCTTCCCCGTCCCGGACGGTGACACCGGCACCAACATGGGCATGACCGTGGGCGCAGCCGTCCGTGAGCTGGAAGCTCTGGACGACAGCTGCACCGTCGGCGAGGCCGCCAAGACCGCCGCCTCCGCCATGCTGCGCGGTGCGCGCGGCAACTCCGGCGTCATCACCAGCCTGCTGTTCCGCGGCTTCTCCAAGGCGCTGGAAGGCAAGAAGGAAGCCGGTGCAGACGACCTCGTTGAGGCTCTGAAGAAGGGCGTCGAGGGCGCTTACAAGGCCGTCATGAAGCCCACCGAGGGCACCATCCTGACCGTTGCCCGCGTGGCCTCTGAAGAAGCAGCTGCCTGCGGTGCCAGCGAAGTCCCCGCTCTGTGGGACGTGGTGCTCGCCGCCGGTCAGAAAGCACTGGAGGACACCCCCAACCTGCTGCCCGTCCTGAAGAAGGCCGGCGTCGTGGATGCCGGCGGCCAGGGCATCATGGTCATCTTCGAGGGCATGGGCAAGGTCTTCCACGGTGAGCCCATCGTCGCAGGCGGCGAGGCTGTCCCCAACAAGGCCAAGCTCTCCACTGAGAACGCCGGCCGCGGCGTCTTCACCGATGACCTGATGAAGGTCGAGGACATCAAGAACGGCTACTGCACCCAGTTCCTCATCAACAAGAATGAGGGTGCCAGCGCCGCCAAGATGCGCGCTTTCGCAGAGTCCAACGGCGACAGCGTCGTCTGCATCGAGGACGATGACGTCATCAACCTGCACGTCCATACCGCCGACCCCGGCAAGATCCTGAGCGAGGCCATCAAGTATGGCTACCTGACCAACTTCAAGATCGAGAACATGCACGAGCAGTTCCTGGCCCGCCAGAAGCAGGGCAAGAGCCTGGAAAAGCAGGCTTCTGCCGAGAAGAAGCCCGACCCGACCTCCGAGTTCATCTACGCCGCTGTGGATCCCAGCCGTGATTACGGCTTTGTGGCAGTTGCTGCGGGCGAGGGCCTGAAGGCCGTCTTCACCGACCTGGCTGCCGACGCCGTCGTCTCCGGCGGTCAGACCATGAACCCCGCCACCGAGGACATCCTCGCCGCCATCCAGAGCGTCCCGGCCAAGACCGTCTTCGTTCTGCCCAACAACAAGAACATCATCATGGCTGCCGAGCAGGCCCAGAAGCTGGCCGACCGTCAGGTCGTCGTTCTGCCCACCCGCACCGTGCCCATGGGCATCACGGCACTGCTGAACTTTGACCCCTCTGCCAATGTTGAGACCAACACCATCAACATGATGGCTGCGGCCGACAAGGTCTCCACCGGCCTCATCACCTACGCCGCCCGCGACAGCGAGTTCGACGGCAAGCGCATCCGGAAGGGCGAGATCATGGCTCTGGAGAACGGCAAGATCGTGGCCACCTCCAATGACCTGACCAAAGCCACCTACCGTCTGGCCCGCGGCATGTGCAAGAAGGACTCCAGCTTCGTCACCATCATCTCCGGCTGCGATGTCTCCGATGAAGATGCCGAAAAGGTCACCGAGATCGTCAAGGCAAAGTGCCCCAACCACGTTGAGGTCAGCCACATCCGCGGCGGTCAGCCCGTCTACTATTATATGATCAGCGTGGAGTAATTTTCACTCCTGCGCTTGCAGAACACAGAACAAGCCCCCTGCATCCATCCCGGATGCAGGGGGCTTTGCGGTTTTGGTTTAGAAGAAGCTCACCTGACTGCTCTCCGGCAGGTCGCCGAGGGCACGACGACCATACCGCCGGGGTGATGGGCGGGTAGGTGCCGCGTGGGATGGATACGCCCTTTCTTTGGGCAGATAGCTGAACTGTTTCAGCATGTCCTCGGTGGTGCGGTAGATGGCGTCGTTCGGTTCAGCCCTTTTCAATTGTTCTTTTTCAGCAGCTCACTCACAGCCACTGTTTCAGCACGTCGTTCAGCTTATTCAGGTCCAGCGGTTTGGCGATATGTTCGTTCATGCCGGTGTTCTTGGCCAGCTGCACGTCCTCGGCGAAGGCGTTCGCCGTCATGGCGATGATGGGCACTTTGCCCCGGCTGCCGGGAAGGGAACGGATCGCCGCCGTTGCTTCGTAACCATTCATGATAGGCATCTGGATATCCATCAGGACGAGGCTGTACCAGTTTTCCGGGGCCGCCGCGACCTTTTCGACGGCGATCTTTCCGTTTTCGGCCGTTTCGACCGTCACGCCGGTCATGCCCAGGATCTCGGTCGCGATCTCGCGGTTCAGGTCGTTGTCTTCCACCAGCAGGAGCCGCTTGCCCGTGTAGTCCGTTTTTGCAAAGTCTTCCAGATAATTCCGGGCGTTTTTCTCTTTCTTGCCGGAGGTGAACTGCCGCAGGGTCGCCGTCAGGCGGGAGCGGAACAGCGGTTTTGCTATAAACGCATCCACGCCCGCCGCTCTGGCTTCTTCCTCGATCTCGCTGAACTCGAAGGAGGTCAGGATGATGATCGTGACGTCCTCCCCGACGCATTCCCGAATCCTTCTGGCCGTTGCGATGCCGTCCATCTCCGGCATCTTCCAGTCCAGAATCACCGCAAAATAGTCGCGGCCGGTCTTGTGCCGCGCCGCGCAGCGTTCCACGGCTCCTTTGCCGGTCAGGACCCATTCGCCTGCGATGCCGATTTCCCGCAGGGTATCGACGGTGCTTTCGCAGCAGGTCTGGTCGTCGTCCACGACCAGCACCGGCAGGTCGAACAGCTCTTTTTCCTGCTCTTTCTCGTCTTCCTGCAATTTCAGATAGACCGTGACCGTGATCTTCGTGCCCTTGTTGGGGGCGCTTTCGACCTGAATGTCGCCATTCATCAGGTTGACGATATTCCGGGCGATGGCCATGCCAAGACCGGTGCCCTGCACCTTGGTCGTCCGGTGATCGTCCGCCCGGCTGAACGGCTCAAACATGATCTTCTGAAATTCCGGCGTCATGCCGATGCCGTTGTCCTCGATGGAAAACTCGTAGCAGCCCAGCTCCGAGAAGCCGTTCGGCTTTTCCTTGATGGAGAAGGTGATGCTGCCTCCATCCGGGGTGTACTTGATGGCGTTGCTCATCAGGTTCACAAAGACCTGCTGGATGCGCAGGCTGTCGCCGCAGACGGCCTCGTGCTCGATGTGCTCCACATGGACTTCGAGTTCATGGTGGTGCTCGTCGATTGCCGGTTCTGTGAGGGTGAGCAGGTTATCGACCAGCTCCGGCAGGCTGAAATCCTCCTCGGCAAGGCTCATCCGCCCGCTCTCGATCCGGGCCATGTCCAGCACTTCGTTGATCAGGCCCAGCAGATGGCGGCTCGCCTTGGTGATCTTGCCAAGGCATTCGACGACTTTGTCCTGATTTTCGATGTTGGCCCCCGCAATGGCCGTCAAGCCCACGATGGCGTTCATCGGCGTCCGGATGTCGTGGGACATATTGGAGAGGAAATCCGTCTTGGCGCGGCTTGCGTTCTCGGCCACGCGGTACGCTTCCTTCAGTGCCTTATGGGATTCGATCTCGGCCTTTTTCTCCTGTGACACATCCATAGATGCCAACAGTGCTTTGACCAGCTTCGTGCCGTCCCACTCCAGCGGGATGAAGGACGCGATCTTATAGGTGTTTTCGTCCAGCGAGCAGTATTCAAATTTGTAGATGTCGTTCTCGCACTGCAAATTCCTGCGGATATTTTCCGGCGAGATTCTAGCATCCAATGCGTCCAGCGATTCCAGTGTCTTATACTTTGCAACTACCTGCTCCACAAAATCATGGTAGGTTCCGGTCGGCGCGTATATCATTTCACCTTGCAGGTTATAGAACCGATAGCGGTCATTTTCCAGATCGCAGACGACGAAGCGGTCCAGCAGGCGCACCATGCTCTGGATCAGCAGCTCCATGGATGCGTTGTCCGAAGCCATCTGCATCCGCTGTGCCGTCTCTGCTTTGGACTCTGTGATGTCCCGCAAAAAGATCATCGCATAGTCCGAGTCCCCGATCTCGCCGCGCATGACCACATTGCTGACCCATCGTTCCTCCCCATTCAGAACGATGCGGCACTCCTGACGCAACTCCGTCTCAAGCCCCTTCAATTTTTCGGTGATGTAGGCGCGGTCGTAGAAATCCGTGACCTTCTGTTTGTCCTGTTCGACCACATAGTTGTCCACAAAGAATTTGATCAGCTCGTCCCATGTCTGGCTCTGCTCAAAGGCCGTCATCAGGGAGGCCTCCACCTTGAAGGCATCAAAGGTGTTCTGTTCCAGATTCACATAATATTCGCAGAGGTTCGCGTTGGTGAACGCGCGGTGGAACGCTGCCGCCCGCTGCGCCTGCATCCGGCTTTGCTTTTCTTCCTCGATGTTGCGGATGATGCCGGTGACGCGGCTGGCCGTGCCATCCAGACGGCGGATCACTTCTGCCGAGGTCCGGAACCACTGGTATGGGCCGTTTTGCAGCTTCAGCCGGTACTCCATGCTGAACTTTGTGGTGTTGGTCTTGTCGGCCACCGTTTCCAAAAGCAGCGTCATCACCCGGTCTTTGTCCTCCGGGTGCAGAAGCTCCGACCACGCATCCAGCTGGTTCGGGAAATCCAGAGCGTCATGGTACCCCAGGATCTGCCGGAAGGCATGGCTCCAGCTCACACGGACGATCCGGCCCGTTTCATCGCATTCAAAGGTCCACGGTGCCGAGTGGATGGACTCATTGACCAGCGCAAGGTCTTCATACGCCCAGTTCACCTGCACCGACAGCACCCAAAGCGGCCTGCCGTCTGCGTCCACGGTATCTTCCTTATAGAGACGCACGTAGGCCGGTGTTCCATCGGCTGTGAGGATCTGGCCCTCCCCTGCGCCCCGGATCTGACGAAAGCGCTCCGGTTCGAGGAAGCTGACGTTTTCCCCATAAAACAGGTTCTTCAGCAAACCCTTCGTCTGCTCCATCAGGGACGCATAGCTGTGGTTCAGGTTATGCAGCAGCAGTTCGCTGACCGACAGGATCGGCAGGCCCGCATCATAGTATCCGGTCATGGTCCCGATGCCGCCATTCTGATGGATCGTGTTTTGCATCACCTGAAGCACGTTCTCTCCCAATTTTTCCGTATCGGATGTATAGATCTCATCCGTAAGTCGATTATCAAACTTCATTTTCATCCTCGCACATGTTCGAATCTGCCGTGCGTTCCGGCCTCGCCAGACGGCATACAATAACTATTATAGTATACAACCGTCCAGTCACCCGTTCAAGCCATTTTTCCAATCAGGTAAACATTTCTCCGGTGCCCCGCGCTCCCCCATTTTTCGGGAAGATTGCAACAAAGGTCCGGCAATTTCCGCAAAGGGCTCCATTTTGCATTGCTTTTTCCTAAAAACACGTTAAGCTTCCTTGCAATGCCGTTGTCGGGGTGGTAGAATGGTCTTATGTCTCGATCGTGCTGCGCCTTTTTTCCGGCTTTCGAACGGCTTTTTGCCAGCGTGCCGGGCAGGCCGCACACAGGGGGCCGCGGCGTCATTCCCGTGGGGTGGGCTGTATCATCATACAAGAATCCGGGCCAGCCCGCTGCACTGCGGCGGCTGGCAGCGGGCCGTGAGGAAGAGGAACATAAAAAATGAAGAAGAACACACTGCACAGCCTGTTTGCCCTGCTGACCGCCCTGGTGATGGCGGTCTGTCTGCTGACCGGCTGCGGCGCAGCGGACACCGAGCAGGTGGAAGCACAGGAAGACGCCGAGACCATTCAGGTGTATCTGTGGACTGCCGCCCTGTACGACACCTACGCCCCCTACATCCAGGCCCAGCTGCCGGACGTGAACATTGAGTTCATCGTCGGCAACAACGATCTGGATTTTTACAAATTTTTGCAGCAGAACGGCGGTCTGCCGGATATCATCACCTGCTGCCGCTTCTCACTGCACGATGCAGCGCCCCTGAAGGACAGCCTGATGGATCTTTCCACCACCAACGAGGCGGGTGCCGTCTACAACACCTACCTCAACAGCTTCAAAAATGAGGACGGCAGCGTGAACTGGCTGCCGGTGTGCGCCGACGCCCACGGCTTCGTGGTCAACCGCAGCCTGTTTGCGCAGTACGATATCCCGCTGCCCACCGATTACGCGAGCTTCGTTTCGGCCTGTCAGGCATTTGAGAAGGTGGGCATCCGCGGCTTTACCGCCGATTACGCCTACGATTACACCTGCATGGAAACGCTGCAGGGGCTTTCTGCTGCCGAGCTGACCACGGTGGACGGGCGCAAGTGGCGCACCGCATACAGCGACCCCGCCAACACCACGCGGGTCGGGCTGGACGATACCATCTGGCCGGGTGCCTTCGAGCGGATGGCGCAGTTCATTCAGGATACCCACCTCACGGCAGACGACCTGAACCTGTTTTACGATGACGTGATGGACCTGTTCCGGAACGGAAAAGTGGCCATGTACTTTGGCAGCTCTGCCGGCGTGAAGATGTTCCAGGATGAGGGCATCGACACCACCTTCCTGCCCTTCTTCAGCCAGAACGGCGAACCGTGGATCATGACCACTCCCTATTTCCAGGTGGCGCTGAACCGTGACCTGGAGCAGGACACGGCCCGCCGCGCAAAAGCCATGAAGGTGCTGGACGTCATGCTCTCCGAGGAGGCACAGAACCGGATCGTCTCGGAAGGGCAGGACATTCTGAGCTACAGCCAGGACGTCCCCCTTCGCCTGACCGATGCCATGAAGGACACCCGCTCTGTGGTGGAAGAGAACCACATGTACATCCGCATCGCCTCCAACGATTTCTTTGCCATCTCCCAGGATGTGGTCTCCCAGATGATCACAGGCAAGCTCACGGCAAAGCAGGCCTATCAGGCGTTCAATGCCCAGCTTCTTGCGGACGAGGAGCCTGCTGCGGACGAGGTCGTGCTGACCTCTGAGAAACGCTATTCCAACGTGTTCCACAAAGACGGCGGCACCGCCTCCTTCTCCGTCATGGCGAACACCCTGCGCGGCCTTTACGGCACCGATGTGCTGCTCGCCGCCGCAAACAGCTTTACCGGCAGTGTGCTGCAGGCCGACTACACCAGACAAATGGCAGCTTCCATGATCATGCCGAACGGCCTGCGGGCTTACCAGTGCACGATGACCGGCGCGGAACTGAAGGAGACCGTCCGCGCCTTTGTGGAAGGCTGCGAGGGCGGCTTTGTGCCCTTCAACCGCGGCTCCCTGCCGGTGGCCAGCGGCATCGCACTGAATGTTCAGGAGAACAGCGGCCGCTACACCCTGACCGGCATCACCCGGAACGGCCAGCCGCTCCGGGATGACGACACCGTGACCGTGACCTGTCTGGCCACGGCCAGCCAGATGGCACCGCTGCTTTCCGGCGAAAACGGCGCGTTCCCCTGCCTTGACACACCGGTCAAGCAGGCCTGGCGCGAAGCTCTCTCCGGCGGCGGCGTGGTGCTTGCAGAGCCGGAACATTACATGACACTGAGGTGAACAGAATGCCAGACGAAAAGCACGAACCCAACCGAAACGGCCATTTCCGGCAAAAATTGTTCTCTGCTGCTGCCATCCTTCTTCTGGTCTTGCTGGCAGCCAGTTTCAGCCTTCAGTATCTCTCGTTCGTGTCGCAGACCATCTATCAGGAAAGCACCTCGCATCTGGAAGAATTGCTGCACAAATCTAACAATATGCTGAAAGAGATGGTGCGCAAGAACGTGAGCTATCTGCACCTGTACAACCGCTTTCTGGAAAGCACCTCGGACGCGGACGCAATTCAGGCATATATCGAGAAAGCGCAGCAGGACATCGGATTTGCCGGCTTCTACTTCCTTTCCTATGACGGCAACTACATGACCGTGACCGGGGAAACAGGCTACCTTGGCTTGCAGACAAATCTGGACGAAAAGCTCGCCGATGGCGAAGATATCGTGGTGAACGCAGCACTGCCCGGCAAGGCGCAGATGCTTGTGTTCATCTGTCCCGAAACACAGGGCAGCTACCGGGGCTTTGCCTACGATGCCGTTGCCATCTCTTATTATAATAATGCGGTGCTGAAGCTGCTGGACAACTCTGCATTTCAGGGCAACGCCAGCAACTATGTGATCTACCGGGATGGACGGGTCGTCATCGACAATTCCGTAAACCGCAAGAAAACGATCTACAACTTCATTGCGATGCTGCGCGACGCTTCCGACCTTTCCGAGGAGGAGATCCTTACGCTTTCGGATGATTTTGCGCAGGGCCGCAGCGGAAACCGGAAGATAACGCTGGGCGACACCCGTTATTATCTGGTCTACGAGGGCACGGCGGTGCACAACTGGACGATGGTGGGGCTTGTGCCGGTCAACATCGTCAACGCCAGTCTGGACAGGCTGTGGTTCCGCACGGTGCAGATCGTAACGGGCATCGCCGTCGGTCTTGCCGCCGCCATCATCCTGCTCATCCTGCGCCGGAACCGCACCACCCTGCACCAGAAAAATACCGAGATCCTGTACCGTGACGAGCTGTTCCAGAAGCTCTCGCTGAACGTGGACGACGTGTTCCTGATGCTGGACGCAGAGACCTCCAAGGTGGATTACGTCAGCCCGAACGTCGAGCGCCTGCTGGGCATCCCGTGGAAAGAAGTCCGCCAGGATGTCTTTGTGCTGGACAGGCTGCACCCGAAAGGCTCCCCGGCGCACGGCAAAAACTTTCTGGAAGGGCTTCTCAGCGGGCAGCAGCGCGAATGGGATCTTGAGTATGAGCATCAAAAGACCAGGGAGCGCCGCTGGTTCCATAACATCGCCATAGGCAGCGAGGTAGAGGGCCGGACGAAGTACATCCTGGTGCTGTCGGACCGCACCGCCGACAAACAGGCGAATCAGGCCCTCTCGGAGGCCGTTGCGGCCGCCGAGACCGCCAACCGCGCCAAGAGCACCTTCCTTTCCAATATGTCCCACGATATCCGCACCCCCATGAATGCCATCATCGGCTTCACCACACTGGCGGTCAGCAACATCGACGACAAGGAGCGGGTGAAGGATTACCTCACCAAGACCCTCGCTTCCAGCAACCACCTGCTCTCCCTCATCAACGATGTGCTGGACATGAGCCGCATCGAAAGCGGAAAGATCCATCTGGAAGAGACCGAGGTCAACCTCTCGGATGTGCTGCACGACCTGAAGACCATCGTCAGCGGGCAGATCCACGCAAAGCAGCTGGATCTGTATATGGACGCCATGGATGTGACCGACGAGGACGTCTACTGCGACAAGACCCGGCTGAACCAGGTGCTGCTGAACCTGCTGTCCAACGCCATCAAGTTCACCCCGGCGGGCGGCATGGTCTCGGTGCGGGTGCGGCAGCTTGCGGGTCCGATGCACGGCTGCGGGCAGTATGAGTTCCGCGTCAAGGACAACGGCATCGGTATGAGCCCGGAGTTTGCCCAAAAGATCTTTGAACCCTTTGAGCGGGAGCGCACCTCCACGGTCAGCAAGATCCAGGGCACCGGCCTTGGCATGGCCATCACCAAAAACATCGTGGATATGATGGGCGGCACCATCGAGGTGCAGACAGAGCAGGGCAAGGGCACCGAGTTCATCATCCGTGTGCCGCTGCGCGCGCAGGCGGAACACCGCCCGGTGGAAAAGATCACCGAGCTGGAGGGCCTGAAAGCGCTGGTGGTGGACGACGATTTCAACACCTGCGACAGCATGACCAAGATGCTGGTCAAGGTGGGGATGCGCTCGGAGTGGACCCTCTCCGGCAAGGAGGCCGTGCTGCGCGCACGGCAGTCCATCGAGATGAGCGATGCCTACCATGCCTACATCATCGACTGGCGTCTGCCGGATATGAACGGCATCGAAGTCACCCGCCAGATCCGCAGCCTGAACGACGACACCCCCATCATCATCCTGACCGCCTACGACTGGTCTGACATCGAGGTGGAGGCAAAGGCCGCCGGTGTGACGGCGTTCTGCTCCAAGCCCATGTTCCTCTCCGACCTGCGCGAGACCCTGATGAGCGCCCTCGGTCCGAAACGGACGGACGCCACGCAGGAGCTTCTGCCCGAAAAAGAGGAAAACTTCAAGGGCCGCACCATCCTGCTGGTGGAGGACAACGAGCTGAATCGCGAGATCGCGCTGGAAATTCTGCGCGAGTACGGCTTCCAGGTCGATACGGCCGAAAACGGCGCGGTCGCGGTGGAAAAAGTCCGCACCAGCGCACCGGGCCGCTACGATCTGGTGCTGATGGATGTTCAGATGCCGGTCATGGACGGCTACACCGCCACCCGGCAGATCCGCGCTTTGGAGGACCCGGCGCTGGCCGGGATCCCCATCCTCGCCATGACGGCCAACGCCTTTGACGAAGACCGCCGCAACGCACTGGCAAGCGGCATGAACGGCTTTTTGTCCAAGCCGATCATAGTCGGCGACCTGGTGCAGGAGCTGCGCAAGATCTTATCAGATGCGCGCTCCCCTTTCCCGCCGTCTTGACAAGCCCGGCGCATCTGGTACAATACAACCAAGGCTCTGCGGCAGCCCCTTTACAGCTTGCGGCCGTACACTTCGGGAAAGGAACTTCATCATGGATTCGAACACCAAACGCTCTCTGCTCGTCACCGTTGTGGGGGTAACACTTTTTGTTGCACTGCTGCGGTTTTCGGATGTGCTCGCCTTTGCGGCACGTCTTGTGGATCTGGTGCTGCCCATTCTGGCGGGCGGCATCCTGGCACTTTTCATCAACGTGCCCATGACCGGGCTGGAAAAGCGGCTGAAGCAGCTGTTCCGCAAGGCCAAAAAGCAGCCGCCGGACAAGACCCTTCATCTCCTCAGCTTTTTCATCACGCTGGTCGGCATCGTGCTGGTGCTGGTGCTTGCGCTGACCCTGCTGGTGCCGGAACTGGTCAAATCGTTCCACAGCCTTTATCTGCAGATCGAGTCGAACATTCCCCGCTGGACCGCCTACCTCAGCGCACAGGACGCCGACATGGGCTGGCTGATGCACTGGCTGGAGGGCATCAACTGGGAGCAGCTGCTCCACAAAGCCGCCGACAGCATCGACAAGGTGCTGGTCAATGCGGTGGGTGCCGTATCCGCCACGGTGAACGTCATCGTGACGGCCTCCTTCGCCCTCATCATCTCCGTTTATCTGTCGCTTGGGACGGAGAGCCTTGGCCGACAGGCCCATACGCTGGTGTGCGCGTATCTGAAGCCCCGCCACGCCGCCGGGCTGCTCCGGTTCTGCCGGCTGTTCCGGCAGTCCTTCGCCAATTTCCTGACCGGTCAGTGCAGCGAGGCGGTGATCCTCGGCGTTCTCATGGCCTTTGCATTCTCCGTTTTCCAGCTCCCCTACGGCAGTCTGGTGGGGATGCTGACCGCCATCTGTGCCATCATCCCCTATGTGGGTGCCCTCATTTCCTGCGTGGTCAGCGTGTTCCTTGTGCTGCTGGTGGACCCGATGCTGGCGGTGCGCTGCCTCATCGTTTACCTCGCGGTGCAGTTCATTGAGAACCAGTTCATCTACCCCCGTGTCGTGGGCAAATCCGTCGGGCTTTCGCCGCTCTACACCCTGATCGCCGCCATGATCGGCGGCAACCTCTTCGGCATCCTCGGCATCATCTTCTTCATCCCGCTGACGGCGGTGGTCATCGAGCTTGTGAAAGAGGATGCCTGCCGACGCCTGCAAACCAACGGGAACCAATCATGACCCCCAGCCCCCCGGAATGCGCCCGCCGCGCTCCGGGGGCGTTTTTTGTCGGCCCGGCCCTGTTTGCCGGGTTTCTTTTTTCTTGCCTTTTCCCCCGGTGTGTGCTATACTTTTCCTCGAACTGAATAGAAAACAGCAGGTGCGTTCCGCCCATGCCTCCGGGCAGCGGCAGGAACGTTAAAAGGGAAGCGGGTGCAGATCCCGCACGATCTCGTCACTGTGATAAGGGAGTCTACTGTCCGGGTGCTTTGGGCACCGGCCACTGAACCGTCCGGTCTGGGAAGGCGGCAGCAGGCGTTGAACTTTCAGTCAGGAAACCTGCCCGCTGTTGGTACGGGGGCATCTGCCCCAGATCACGAGGAATTGGTTGTACCAAAAAGCCCGAACCACTGTAAGGGGTCTTTTTGTTTTGCCGTCCCGCAAGCAAAAAGGCCCTTTTTCGTTGTTCGGGTCCTCTTTCCTGTGCCCTTCTGTTCAGCGCCGCAATATTTCAGACAGGAAAGGAAGCTCACACATGAGAAAACGCACTCTCCACAAGACGGCGGCCGCCCTGACCGCCCTGGCTCTCTGCGCCGGTGTTCTGACCGGCTGCGGCGGGGCCGCAAGTTCCACCGCTGCCTCCAGCACGGCAGGCTCTGCCGCTGCCAGCAGCGAAGTTTCGAGCGAGGAGGCCGATGAATTGGCCGCAAAGAATGTCGCAGACCTGATCGACGCCATTTACGTGCAGGAGCGCACCGATGACACGGATGCCCAGTGCGCTGCCGCCAAGGCCGCCTGGGACGCCCTGACCGACGCCCAGAAGGAGCTGGTGGAAGGCGAAGAGGCCGACCCCGACTACTTTGGCCGCGACACCGGCGATGCCTCCAAGGATGACCCCCGCAACGCGGACGACATCGGCGAGAACGAGCTGCTGGTCGTCAGCTTCGGCACCTCCTTCAACGCTAGCCGCGCCGCCGACATCAAGGGCATCGAGGATGCTCTGCAGGCAGCTTATCCGGACTGGTCTGTCCGCCGCGCCTTCACCGCTCAGATCATCATCAACCATGTCCAGGCCCGTGACGGCGAGAAGATCGACAACATGCAGCAGGCCATGGACCGCGCTGTGGCCAATGGCGTGAAGAATCTGGTCGTCCAGCCCACCCACCTGATGCACGGTGCCGAGTACGACGAGATGATGGAGATGATCGACAGCTACCGCGACAAGTTCGAGTCCGTCGCGGTGGCCGAGCCCCTGCTGGGTGAGGTCGGCGCAGACGCCGCCGTCATCAACTCCGACAAGGAAGCCGTCGCCAAGGCCATCACCGCTGCTGCCGTGCAGGATGCCGGTTTCGACAGCCTGGATGCCGCCGCTGCCGAGAAGACCGCATTCGTCTTCATGGGCCACGGCACCTCGCACACCGCAAAGGTCAGCTACAGCCAGATGCAGACCACCATGCAGACCCTCGGCTATGACAATGTCTTCATCGGCACCGTCGAGGGCGAGCCGGAGGAGACCGCCTGCGAGAACGTCATCGAGGCCGTCAAGGCTGCCGGTTACACCAAAGTCGTTCTGCGCCCGCTGATGGTCGTTGCCGGTGACCATGCCAACAACGATATGGCCGGTGCGGATGATGACTCCTGGCTGAGCCAGTTCAAGGCTTCCGGTGCATTTGAGGAAGTGGACACCCAGATCGCCGGTCTGGGCGAGATCTCCGACATCCAGCAGCTCTACATCGCACACACCAAGGCTGCGATTGAATCCCTGAACGGCTGATATCGTGTGCCCCAATGCCCGAAGGGAGTGATCTTTTCGGGCATTTTTTATGGAGGATGCCCCCGCGTGAGGAGGCACCCTCCCCCATGGGCAGTTCTCTGCCCGCTCAAATCTGATCGCGAGGTATTTTGATCTATGCACTGCAAACAGTTTCTTTCCCTTTCCGTCGCTTCCCTGCTGCTGGCTGCTGCCCTGACCGGCTGCGGAGCGGCCTCTTCCACTGCAAGCTCTGCCGCAGGCTCGGAGGCCGCTTCGTCTGTGGCCTCCTCTGCGGCTGCATCCGAGACCACTGCCGCCGCCCTGCCGGACGGCGTCTATACCGCCGACTTTGACACCGACAGTGGCATGTTCCACGCGAACGAAGCCTGCGACGGCAAGGGCACCCTGACGGTCGAAAACGGCACGATGACCTTCCACGTCAGCCTCGCTTCCAAGAAGATCGTCAACCTGTATGTCGGCATGGCCGCAGACGCCGACGCCAACAAAGCCGACTGGCTGCTGCCCACCACCGACACCGTCACCTACTCCGACGGCACCTCCGAAGAGGTCTACGGCTACGACATTCCCGTCGCCGCCGTGGACGAGGACTTCCAGCTGGCTCTTCTGGGCACCAAGGGCAAGTGGTACGACCACACCGTCAGCATCCGCAATGCGGAGCCCAAGGCGGAAGCGGCTGCTGAGACGCCCGCAGACGGCGAGTACAATGTGAATGTCGTGCTGGAGGGCGGTTCCGGCCGCGCCACGGTGGACAGCCCCGCTGCACTGACCGTGGCCGACGGCAAGATGACCGCCACCATCGTCTGGAGCAGCCCCAACTACGACTACATGATCGTGGACGGCGAGAAGTATCTGCCCACCAACACCGAGGGCAACTCCACCTTTGTGATCCCCGTTGCCGCGCTGGGTACGCCCCTCTCCGTCACGGCTGACACCGTGGCCATGAGCACCCCGCACGAGATCGAATACACCCTGACGTTCACGCTAGCGTAACGGCTTCCCCACCTTTGTGGGGCAGCTGTTGTCCGCGTACCTTCGAAGGCGCAAGGCTGATACCATGAAACTGACCAGACAACAATTCTTAAAAGCGCTCCCCGCCTCTGCGCTTCTGCTGGCGGGCTGTGCGGCAAAGCAGACGGCCCCGGCCAGCACGGAAGCGCTGGTGTTCGACCACGCTTATCCGCTGGACTACGCCCGGCAGTTCACCGCCGACTGCTACGAAGGCGGCTCTACCCTGCTGACCCTGACCGGGTCAGGGGAACAGTTCCTCGTCCTGCCGGAAGACGCCGCCGAGGTGGACGGCCTGCCCGCCGGGGTCACGGCCCTGCGCCAGCCGGTGCAGAATATCTATCTTGTCTCCACCTCGGTGATGGACCTGTTCCTCCATCTGGACGCGCTGGACTGCATCACCCTCTCCGGCACCCAGGCCGCCGGCTGGCATCTCGACGAAGCCAGAGCCGCCATGGAGGCCGGGCGCATCGCCTATGCGGGCAAGTACAGCGCCCCGGACTATGAGCAGATCCTCGCTTCCAACTGCGGCCTTGCCATTGAGAACACGATGATCCTCCATACACCGGAGGTCAAGGAGCAGCTGGAACGGTTCGGCATCCCGGTGGTGGTGGAGCGCTCCAGCTACGAGAGCAGTCCGCTGGCCCGGATGGAGTGGATCAAGTTCTGGGGCATTCTGCTGGGCCGGGAGACCCTTGCCGAGCAGGTGTTCCAAAAGCAGGTGGAGCGCATCCAGCCGCTTCTGGAACAGGCCCCCACCGGCAAGACCTGTGCGTTTTTCTCCATCACGGCCAACAACCTCGCCACTGTCCGCAAGGGCGGCGACTATGTGGCCCAGATGATCGGGATGGCCGGGGCCGATTATGTGTTCTCCGACCTGACCGACAGCGGCAATAACCTTTCCACCATGAACCTCCCGCTGGAGGATTTCTACGCCGGGGCAAAGGACGCCGATGTTCTCATCTACAACAGCACCATTGAAGGCATGGTCTCCACCATCGACGAGCTGGTGGCAAAATGTGCCCTGCTGGCCGACTTTCGGGCCGTGCAGAACGGGAACGTCTGGTGCACCACCCAGAGCTTTTTTCAGCAGAGCATGGAGCTGGCCGATTTTGTGATCGAGCTGCACCGCGTTCTGACCGAGGACGCCCCCGACGACCTGCAATTCCTGACACCGGTGACGTAACTTCCCCAGAAAGGACCCGCATGACTACCCAAAAACGCCTTCTCTTCTCCTATGGCATCCTGGCCGTTCTGCTGGCGGTGCTCTTTGCCGCCAACCTCTTCTGGGGCAGTGTGGCACTGACGCCGGAGGCCGTGCTTTCGGCCCTGCTGGGCCGCGGGCAGGACGCGCTCTCGGTGCGCATCATCACCCAGCTGCGCCTGCCCCGCGCCGTGATGGTCGTGCTGCTGGGCGCAGCGCTCTCGGCGGCGGGCTATCTGTTGCAGACCTTTTTCGCCAACCCCATCGCCGGGCCCTTCGTCATGGGCATTTCCAGCGGGGCCAAGCTGGCGGTAGCGCTGGTCATGGTGGTGTTCCTGAACCAGGGGCTGCTCACAAGCTCCCTCACCCTCATCCTGGCCGCGTTCGTGGGGGCCATGGCGGCCATGGCCTTTGTGCTGGCGGTCTCCCGCCGGGTACAGCGGATGAGCATCCTGGTCATCTGCGGCGTCATGATCGGCTACATCTGCTCGGCCATCACTGAATTTGTGGTGGCTTTTGCGCAGGACTCGAACATCGTCAACCTCCACAACTGGTCGCAGGGCAGCTTTTCCGGCATGACCTGGGGCAATGTCCGGGCGGCGGCGCTCGTCGTCCTGCCCGCGCTGGCGGCAGCGTTCTGCCTGTCGAAACCCATGTCCGCCTACCAGATGGGCGAGGCCTACGCCCAGAGCGTCGGCGTCAACGTCAAGCGGTTTTCCCGCACACTGGTGCTGCTCTCCAGCCTGCTGGCCGCCTGCGTCACGGCCTTTGCCGGGCCGATCTCCTTTGTGGGCATCGCGGTGCCGCACCTCGTCAAGCAGCTGCTGGGCAGCGCCCGGCCGCTGTTCGTCCTGCCGGGCTGCTGCCTGGGCGGGGCGGCGTTCTGCCTGCTGTGCGACCTCATCGCCCGCAGCCTGTTCGCCCCCACCGAGCTTTCCATCAGCGCCGTGACGGCGGTGTTCGGCGCACCGGTGGTCATCTGGCTGCTCATCCGCCGGAATCAGGAGGGTGCACGATGAACGAATTTTCCTGCGAGGCACAGGACCTCGCCGTCGGCTACGGCAAAGCACCGCTGGCCGAGCATATCGCGCTGGGCGTCCGGCCGGGGCAGATCCTGACCCTCATCGGGCCGAACGGCGCGGGCAAATCCACTCTGCTCAAAACACTGGCGGGCCAGCTGGCCCCCATGGGCGGCGCGGTGCTGCTGGACGGACAAGATCTGACCGCCTACACCGGCAGCGCCCGCGCACAGCGGCTCGCCCTCATGCTCCCCCACACCCGCCGCACCGAGCTGACCACCTGCTTCGAGTTTGCCGCAGCCGGGCGCATCCCCTACACCGGGCGGCTTGGCCTCCTCTCCGAGGCAGACCGGCAGGCCGTGCGCGACGCGCTGGCTCTGGTGGGGGCTTCCGCTCTCGCGGAGCGAGACTTCAACTGCATCAGCGACGGCCAGCGCCAGCGCATCCTGCTGGCCCGCGCCATCTGCCAGCAGCCGGAAGTCATCCTGTTGGACGAGCCGACGTCTTTTCTGGACATCAAGGGCAAGATCGAGCTGCTGAGCATCCTGCAAACGCTGGCCCACACACAGCACCTTGCCGTCCTCGTCAGCCTGCACGAGCTGGACATGGCGCAGAAGATCGCGGACGCCGTGGTCTGCGTCTCCCCGCAGGGCGTCTCCGGCGTTCTGACGCCCCAGGAGGCTTTTGCGCCGGAGAACATCCAGACCCTCTACCGCCTGAGCCGGGAGCAGTACGAAACGCTGTTCGGCCCCCCGAAACCTGCGAAACCCAGATTCGAGCACTACGTCCGCAGCGGGCAGAAACTGCTGCGCTGCGGCTACACCACCGGCACCTGTGCAGCGCTGGGCGCGGCGGGCGCGGCCCGGCTGCTACTGACCGGAAAGGCCCCGGAGACGGTGGCGCTGCGCACACCGAAGGGCATCGTCGTGGAGGTGGCCCCGCTGTTCTGCCGCCGCGCCGGGCCGGGGGCAGAATGCGCCATCGAAAAGGACGGCGGCGACGATGTGGATGTGACCACCGGCCTGCCCATCGTCGCTGCGGTGGAGCTGCTGCCCGGCACCACTGAAGTCCGCATCGCGGGCGGGCCAGGCGTAGGCCGGGTGACCCGGCCGGGGCTGGACCAGCCCGTAGGCGAAGCCGCCATCAACCACGTCCCCCGCCGGATGATCGCCGAGGCCCTGCAGCGGGAGGCCGAAACGGCCTGCTACACCGGCGGCTTTGCCGTGACCCTCTCCATTCCGGGCGGCGAAGAGGTGGCCCGGCGCACCTTCAACCCCCACATCGGGGTCGCGGGCGGGCTGTCCATCCTCGGCACCAGCGGCATCGTGGAGCCCATGAGCCAGCAGGCCATTCTGGATACCATCCAGCTGGAGATGAACCAGGCGGCGCTGCGCGTCCAAACCGAAGCCGGGCCACGGCGGCTCATCCTGGCCCCCGGCAACTATGGGCTGGACTACCTTGGCACAGCCTACCCGGAGTTTGCTTCCATCCCGGTCGTCAAGACCTCCAATTTCATCGGCGACACGCTGGATATGGCCGCTTCTGCCGGGTTTGAGGACGTGCTGCTCGTGGGTCATGTGGGCAAGCTCTGCAAGCTGGCGGGCGGCATCATGAACACCCATTCCCACACGGCGGACTGCCGCACCGAGCTGTTCTGCACCCACGCCGCCCTCTGCGGGGCCAGCCGGGAGACCTGCCGCGCCCTGTTCGAAGCCGCCACCACCGACGCCTGCCTCGACCTTCTGGATGCGGCAGGCCTCCGCGCCCCGGTGCTGGAAAGCCTGCTGGCAGCGGTGCAGCTCCATCTGGACCGCCGCGCCGCCGGGGCGTTCCGGGTGGGTGCCATCCTCTTTTCGAACCAGCATGGCCCGCTGGGCCAGACTGAAACGGCGGCACAGATCCTGAACGACTGGAAGGAGCGATAATATGGTACATTTTGTTGGTGCCGGGCCCGGCGCACCGGACCTCATCACCCAGCGCGGCGCGGCCCTGTTGCAGGGGGCCGACTGCATCATTTATGCAGGCAGCCTTGTCAACCCGGCCCTGCTGGGGCTGGCAAAGCCGGGCTGCGCCATCTACAACAGCGCCGAGATGACGCTGGAGCAGGTGCTCGGCGTGCTGCGGCAGATGGAAGCCGCCGGCAAGACCACCGTGCGGCTCCACACCGGCGACCCCTGCCTGTTCGGAGCCATCCGGGAGCAGATGGATGCGCTGGATGCCGACGGGATCGCCTACGATGACACGCCCGGCGTTTCCAGCTTCTGCGGCGCGGCGGCCGCGCTGAACGCCGAGTACACCCTGCCCACCGTCAGCCAGACGGTCATCATCACCCGGATGGAGGGCCGCACCCCGGTGCCCGAACGGGAAACGCTGGCCCGCCTTGCTTCCCACGGGGCTACGATGGTCATCTTCCTCTCCATCGGCCTTGTTGACAAGGTGCAGGAGGCTCTGCTGCAAGGGGCCTACACCCCCGGAACGCCTGCCGCCGTGGTCTACAAAGCCACCTGGCCGGAAGAAAAAATCGTGCGGTGCAGCGTGGGAACGCTGGCCGAAAGCGTCCATGCAGCGGGCATCACCAAGACCGCGCTCATCGTGGTGGGCGACTTCCTCGGCACCCGGTATGAGCGCAGCCGACTCTACGACCCCGCCTTCACGACCGAATTCCGCAAAGGAGCCGACGCATGAGCCGCGCCTATGCCGCCTTTACCGAGACCGGGCTGGCGCTGGCAGAAACACTGGCGCGCGCGCTGCCCGGCCCTGTGACCCGCTGCGGGCACGGCGGGCCTTCGCTGGCGGAGTGGACCGCCGCCGCGTTTGCCCAAAACGAGGCCCTGATCTTTGTGGGGGCCGTGGGCATCGCGGTGCGGGCCGTTGCGCCGTTTTGCCGCAGCAAGGCCAGCGACCCGGCAGTCGTGGTCGTGGACGAATGCGGACACTTTGCGGTGCCGCTGTTGTCCGGCCATCTGGGCGGTGCCAATGATCTGGCGCGGGCCATCGCGGCCCTCTGCGGGGCCGTCCCGGTCATCACCACGGCCACCGATGCCCACGGCCTCTTTGCCGTGGACGAGTGGGCAAGGCATCAAAACTGCCGGGTGCTGGAACCCGAACGCATCAAGACCGTCAGCGGGAAACTGCTGGCCGGGGAGCCGGTCTCCTTCTGGTCGGAGTTTCCCATCGCAGGCCCGGCCCCGGCCGGGGTGCGCGCGGCACCAACGCCGGAAGCTGCCGACTTTGCCCTGACCCTCTCCCCCGCCGGGAATGCCCTGCATCTGATCCCGCGCATCGGGGTGCTGGGCATCGGGTGCCGGCGCGGGACGACGGCAGAGCAGCTGGAAGCCGCCTTTTCCGCCTTCTGTGCCGCCCACACACTGGCCCCGCAGTGCATCGCAGCCGCCGCCAGCATCGACCTGAAGCAGAACGAGGCCGGGCTTCTTGCGTTCTGCGCGGCGCACCGGTGGGGCCTCTCGTTCTTCTCTGCCGAAGCGCTGCAGACCGCCCCCGGCAGCTTTACCCCTTCTGCCTTTGTCCGGAACGTCACCGGTGTGGACAATGTCTGCGAGCGGGCAGCCGTTTTGGCGTCCGGCGGGAGCATCCGCATCCCCAAACAGGCGGGCAGCGGCGTGACCTTTGCGCTGGCCCTTTCCCCCTTTGCCCCAGATTGGAGGGTTTCTTCATGACGAACACCGTTTTTGTGGTCGGGCTTGGCCCCGGCGGCCCGCAGTTTCTGACCGCACAGGCGCAGAGCGCCTTAACGCAAGCCGAGGTGCTGTGCGGCTATACGGTCTATCTGGACCTTGTGCGCCCCTATTTCCCGGAAAAAGAATATTATTCCACCGGCATGACCCAGGAGATCGACCGCTGCCGCTGGGCGCTGGAAACGGCCCGGCACGGCAAAGTCGTTGCGCTGGTCTGCTCCGGCGACGCCGGGGTCTACGGCATGGCAAGCCCCCTGCTGGAGCTGGCTGAGCAGTTCCCGGAGGTCGCCGTGGAGGTGGTGCCCGGCCTGACGGCGGCTCTCAGCGGCGGGGCCGTGCTGGGTGCCCCGCTGGCCCACGATTTCTGCGTCATCTCCCTGTCAGACCGGCTGACCCCCTGGGCCGTCATCGAGCGGCGGCTGGCGGCAGCAGCGATGGGCGATTTCTGCGTCGCACTGTACAATCCCTCCTCCAAGGGCAGGCCGGACTATCTGGCCAGAGCCGTCCGCATCCTGCTGGACCACGGCAAACCGCCGCAGACCGTCTGCGGGCTGGTGCGGAACATCGGGCGCGAGGGGCAGACCCACCGCATCCTGACCCTGGCGGAACTGGAAACCGCCCCGGTGGATATGTTCACCACCGTCTTCATCGGCAACACCGCCACCCGGCAGCTGGGCGGAAAGATGGTCACACCGAGGGGGTATCGCGCATGAAGATCGTCGTGTTCAGCGGCACCACCGAGGGCCGTCTGTTCTCCCGTCAGCTGGCCGCGCAGGGGGCCGAAGTCCTCGTCAGCGTAGCGACCCCGCTGGGAGCCGAAGAGCAGGGCCGTTTGCAGGGTGTCACCGTCCATTGCGGGCGGCTGACGCCGGAGGAAATGACCACCCTGCTGCAGGGGGCCGCCCTCTGCGTGGACGCCACCCATCCCTATGCGGTGGACGCCACCAAAAACATCCGGTCTGCGTGTAAAACCGCCTGCATCGAGTACCACCGCTTGCTCCGGGCCGAAAGCCCGCTCCCGGCGGGGAGCATGGTCTTTCAGTCGGCCGCACGCGCGGCAGAGTTTCTTGCAAGCACCTGCGGCAATCTCCTGCTGGCCACCGGGGCCAAGGAGCTTGCGGCCTTTTCCGGCATCGAGCCTGCCCGCCTGTTTCCCCGTGTGCTGCCCACCCCGGAGGGCATCGCAGCCTGCGAGGCCGCGCACATCCCCCACAAAAACATCATCGCGATGCAGGGCCCCTTCTCCTATGCGCTGAATCGGGCCCTGCTGGAGCAGTTCCATATCCGCTTCCTCGTCACGAAGGACGGCGGTGCAGCAGGCGGCTTTGCCGAGAAGGCACAGGCCGCGGAGGACACCGGCGCACAGCTCATCGTCCTCCGCCGCCCCGCAGAGCAGGGCGAAACGGCTGAGCAGATCCTGACCCGCTGCAAGGAGGTGCTGGTATGGTCACACTGATTGGAATGGGGGCCGGGCTGCCCGGCTCCCTGACCGCCGAAGGGCTTGCGGCCCTGCAACAGGCCGACCTCATTTTAGGCGCCCGGCGGCTGCTGGAGCACCTGCCGGACGGCTGCACCGAACACCGGAAGGCGCTGTACAAGCCGGAGGAGATCCTGACCTGCCTTGCGGAGCATCCGGAGGGAGACACAGCCCTGCTTTACAGCGGCGACACCGGATTTTATTCCGGGGCTTCCGGGCTGCTGCCTATGCTGCGGGCCTGCGGCATCTCCTGCCGCGTCCTGCCCGGCATCTCCAGCGTCCAGCTGCTCGCGGCGGCGGTCGGCCGCCCCTGGCAGGACTGGAAACTCGTCTCCGCCCACGGCTGTGCCTGCGACCCGGTGGCCGAGTGCCTGACGGCGGATGGCCGACCGGTCTTCTTCCTGACCGGCGGCTCCGAGATCCCTGCCACCCTCTGCCGCACCCTGACCGCCGCCGGGCTGGGGCAGGCCCATGCGCTGGTCGGCGAACAGCTCGGCACACCGGAGGAGAAGATCTTCTTCGGCACCGCGCAGGAAGTTTCGCAAAAAAGCACGGCATCCCTGAGCGTTCTGCTCATCGAGCATCTGCCACAGCCACCCCGGCGCTGTGCCGGGTTCCCGGACGAAGCCTTTCTCCGGGGAGATGTCCCCATGACGAAGCAGGAAGTCCGCGCTGCCGCGCTGGCAAAGCTGGCCGTCCGCCCCACGGACACGCTGTGGGATGTGGGGGCCGGTACCGGAAGTGTCAGTGTGGAACTGGCTCTTGCCGCCCCGCGCGGGCGGGTCTATGCCGTGGAATGCGACCCGGAGGCCTGCGCTCTTATCCGGAAGAACCGGGAGCGCTTCGCAGCCTGGAATCTGACCCTCATCGAGGGGAAAGCCCCCCAGGCGCTGGAAGCTCTGCCCGCCCCGGACGCCGTTTTCCTCGGCGGCACCAAGGGCAGCATGGAGGCCGTGGTGGACGCTGTGCTGGCCACAAACCCGCAGGCCCGCCTCTGCATCTCCGCCATCGCGCTGGAAACGCTGAGCGCCGCCGTTGCGGTCCTGACGGCGCGGGGGTTCACCGCCGAAGTCACCCAGATCGCCGTCAGCCGCACAAAACCGGCGGGCCGGCTGCATCTGCTGATGGCCAACAACCCCATCTTCCTCATCACAGGTGAACGCAAATGATGCAATTTCTCGTCGCAGCGCCCTGTTCCGGCAGCGGCAAGACCACCCTGACCTGTGCGCTGCTGGCCGCGCTCAAGCGGCGCGGGGCCGACCCCTGCGCGTTCAAGAGCGGGCCGGACTACATCGATCCCATGTTCCACCGGGCCGTGCTGGGGGTCGAGAGCCACAACCTTGACCTCTTTTTCTCCGTACCGGATACCGTGCGCGCCCTTTATGCACAGGGTGCCGCCGGGCACGGGGCGGCGGTGTGCGAGGGGGCCATGGGCTTTTACGATGGTCTGGGCGGCGTGACCGACACGGCCAGCGCCTGGCATCTGGCCGACACGCTGGGCCTGCCGGTGCTGCTGGTCGTCCCGGCCAAAGGGGCCAGTTTGACCCTGGCCGCGCAGATCAACGGGCTGAAAACGTTCCGCACCCCCAGCCGCATCGTCGGCGTTCTGCTCAACGACTGCACCTTGGCTTTGTACAAGATGCTCAAACCGATGCTGGAACGCGAGACCGGTCTGCCGGTGCTGGGGCATCTGCCCCGCCTGCCGGAGGCGTCCATCGAGAGCCGTCATCTGGGGCTGAAGACCGCCGGGGAGATCGCCGGGCTTCAGCAAAAAATTGCCCTGCTTGCGGATGCGCTGGTGCTGGACTGGGTGCAGTTCCAGGCCCTGACCGACCGGCCTGCACCGCTGGCTCAGCCTGCCGCCCGCGCCCCGGCGCGCACCCGCATCGCCGTTGCGCAGGACGAAGCCTTTTGCTTTGACTACGCCGAAACGCTGGAGGCCCTGACCGCCGCCGGGGCCGAGCTTGTCCCATTCAGCCCCCTGCACGATGCGGCCCTTCCGCCGGAGCTTGGCGGGCTGTATCTGCCGGGCGGCTACCCGGAACTGTACGCAGGGCCGCTGAGCGAGAACCGCTCGATGCGGGCTTCTGTGCGGCAGGCCGTGGAGCACGGTCTGCCCACCGTGGCCGAGTGCGGCGGCTTCCTCTATCTGGGGCAGACGCTCGAAGCCGCCGACGGCACCGTCTGGCCCATGGCGGGCGTCCTGCCGGGCAGCGGCTTCCCGGTCGGGCGGCTGGTGCGGTTCGGGTACGCGGAGCTGACCGCCCACGCCGACAGCCTGCTGTTCCGCGCCGGAGAGTCGTTCCCCGCCCACGAGTTCCACCACTGGGACTCGACCGCGAACGGCACGGCGTTGACCGCTGCAAAAGCCAATGGCCGCAGCTGGGCCTGCGGCTTTGCCAATGAACATCTCTATGCGGGTTTTCCGCATCTGTACTGGGCAGGCACCCCCCTGCCCCGGCGGTTCGTGGAAGCCGCCGTACTCAATCACCAGAAGGAGCAGACCCCATGACCGAACCGGAACTGAAACAGCTTCTCACCGCCATCACCCCGCCCAGCGAGACCGCCCGCGCGGCCGCACATGCCCACTGGGCCAGCCTGGCCAAGCCGCTGGGCGGGCTGGGCGCACTGGAGACCCTGCTGGAAGATGCCGCCGCCCTGACCGGCACGGCGCAGCTCGCCTTTGACCGCCGGGCCGTCCTCGTGCTCTGCGCGGACAACGGCGTCGTGGCCCAGGGCGTGAGCCAGACCGACCAGAGCGTGACCCGCGCCGTGGCCGAAAACCTAGCGGCGCGGCGGACGAGCGTCTGCCAGATGGCAAAAACGGCCCGCTGCGAGGTCGTGCCGGTGGACATGGGCATGGCAGGTACCCCGGTGCCGGGCGTCGTCCCCCGCCGCATCGCCGCCGGAACGGCAGACTTCACCCAAGGCCCCGCCATGACCCGCGCCCAGGCTGTGGAAGCCATCGCGGCGGGCATCGAACTGGTGCGGGCGCAGAAGGCGCAGGGGTGCCAGCTGCTCGCCACCGGCGAAATGGGCATCGGCAACACCACCACGTCCAGCGCTGTGGCGGCGGTCCTGCTCGGCCAGCCCGTTGAGGTCATGACCGGGCGGGGCGCGGGCCTTTCCGACGCCGGGCTGGCCCGCAAGCTGGACGCCATCCGGTGCGGCATCGCCCGCAACCAGCCCGACGCTGCCGACCCGCTGGACGTGCTGTCCAAACTGGGCGGCTTTGACATCGCCGGGCTGTGCGGGGTCTTCCTTGGCGGCGCACTGGAAGACCTGCCCATCCTGATGGATGGTTTCATCAGCGGGGTGGCGGCCCTGTGCGCGGTGCGGCTCTGCCCCGCCGCCGCCAAGGCCGTGTTCGCCAGCCACTGTTCCACCGAGCCTGCGGCCCGGCTGGTGCTGGAAACGCTGGGCAAGGCCCCGCTCCTGACGGCGGGGCTCCACCTCGGCGAGGGCACCGGGGCTGTGGCCGCGCTTCCGCTGTGGGATCTGGCACTGGCGGTCTACGACCACTGCTATTCCTTTACGGAGGGCGGCATCCCGCCGTATACGCCCCAATGCTGACGCTGGTGGTCGGCGGCGCAGCCAGCGGAAAAAGCGCGTACGCCGAACGCCTTGTACTGCAGACCGCGTTCCCGCGCTATTACCTTGCCACGATGCAGGTATGGGACGCCGAGTGCGCCGCACGGGTGGAAAAGCACCGCCGGATGCGGGCGGAAAAGCAGTTCAAGACGCTGGAGTGCCCCCTGCATCTGGGCACGGTGCGCCTGCCCGCGCGGGGCACCGCCCTGCTGGAAGACCTCGGCAACCTGACCGCCAACGAACTTTACGACCCCGCCGGGGCGGGCGAAGCCGCCGCTTCGGCCATTCTGGACGGTCTGGACAAATTGGCCGCACAATGTGAACATCTCGTCGTCGTTTCGAACGAAGTGTTCAGCGGCGGGGCAAACTACGCGGGCGACACCGACCGGTACCTGAAGGCTCTGGCGCAGGTCAACAACGCCCTTGCGGCCCGTGCCGATGCAGTGGTGCGGGTGGTGTGCGGCATCCCGGTCTATCATAAAGGAGGCCCGTCATGATCGTTTTGCAGACCATTGCCGTGGCATTTGCCATGTTTTCAGCCATCCCGGTGCCGCAGTTCGACTGGAACGAAAAGAACATGCGCTACGCGATGTGCGCGTTCCCGCTCATCGGCGCAGTGTGTGGGGCCTTGTGGTGCCTGTGCGGAGCACTGCCGCTCCCGGCACTCGTCCGGGCGGGCGGGTTCTGCCTCGTCCCCGTCTGGGTCACAGGCGGCATCCATCTGGACGGCTACGCCGACACCTGCGACGCCCTTTCCAGCTACGGCGGCAGGGAAAAGAAATTGGAAATTTTGAAGGACCCCCACTGCGGGGCCTTTGCCGTCATCCGGCTGTGCAGTTATTTTCTGGCTTATTTCGCGCTGTGCACGGCCGTGCAGTTCACGCCGCGCATCGGCCTCTGCTGGACGCTGGCGCTGGTGCTGGAGCGGGCGCTTTCGGGCCTTGCCATCGCCTCCTTCCCGCTGGCCAGGAACACCGGCCTTGCCCACACGTTCGCTTCTGCGGCAGACCGCAAGGCCGTTTGCAGCGTCCTGCTGGTGCTGGCGGGCCTGCTCTGCTCTGCGCTGGTGTTGCTGGGCGGCGGGGCGCTCGTCCTTGCGGCGCTCCTTGTTTTCTGGCGCTATCGTGTTGTTTCCGACCGGCAGTTCGGCGGCATCACCGGCGATCTGGCCGGATGGTTCCTGCAAAAAGCGGAACTTTGGATGCTGGCGGCACTGGCCGCCTGCCAATGGGGAGGGCTGTTATGATCTTCGTCACCGGGCCGCTGTACAGCGGCAAGCGCACCTTTGCGCAGAACTTCCCCGGCACCCGCATCACCGATGTGCAGGAGCTGGCCGCAGCGGCGGAGGATCTGGAAAGCCTTGCAGACCGCCTCGCCGCGTATGACCTCGTCCTCGCCACCGAGGTGGGCGGCGGTGTCGTGCCCATGGACGCAGCCGAACGCGCCGCGCGGGAAGCCGCCGGGCGGCTGGCCTGCCTGCTGGCCGCGCGGGCCGACTGTGTGGTCCAGATGTTCTGCGGCCTGCCCACCGTCCTGAAAGGAGAACTTCCCTCATGCTGATCTATCTTCTGCGCCACGGCCTGACCGCCTACAATGCCGAAAAGCGCTATCAGGGCCAGCGGGACATCCCGCTCTCGCCTGAAGGGCGGGCCCAGCTCTGCCAGGCCGACCTCCGGCCCCGGACGGTCTACATCACCCCGCTCTGCCGCACCCGCCAGACTGCCGAGGTGCTCTTCCCAGACGCCGACCTCGTGGAGGTACGCGATTTGCAGGAGATGTGCTTTGGCAGCTTTGAGGGGCGGAATTTCATCGAGATGGAGCACGACCCGGATTACCTCGCCTGGGTGAACGCCAACTGCGAAAGCCCCTGCCCCGACGGCGAGACGAAGGCGATCTTCTCCGAGCGGGTCTGCAAAGCGTTCTCCGCACTGGTGGACCGGGCCCTTGCCGACGGCGAGGAGACCCTCGTCATCCTGGCCCACGGCGGCACCCAGATGGCCGCGATGGAGCGCTATGCGCTGCCCCATGCAGATTACTACCACTGGTGTGCCCCGAATGCGGGCGGCTATCTGCTGGATGCCCGCGACTGGGCCGAACAGCGGGTGCTCCACCTCGTGCGCACCGTGCAATACACAAAGGAGGCGGCAGAATGATCGGAACAGCCGTTTTGGGCGGGTTCGTGCTGGATCTTCTCTTTGGCGACCCCGCGTGGCTCCCCCACCCCGTGGTGTACATGGGCAGGGCCATCTCGGCGCTGGAACGGCGGCTGCGGGCCCGTCTGCCCCGGACGCCGCAGGGCGAACTGCTGGGCGGTGCCATTCTGGCGTTCTGCCTGCCGGTGGGCACCTTCCTGCTGACAAGCCTCGTCTGCCTGGGGGCCGCAGCGCTCAGCCCCTGGCTGGGTCTGGCCGTGCAGATGTTCTGGTGCGGGCAGGCGCTGGCCGCAAAGGGGCTGGCGCAGGAGAGCACCCGCGTCTACCGGGAGCTTATCAAGCCGGACCTGCCCGCCGCCCGCCGGGCCGTGAGCCGCATCGTCGGGCGGGACACCCAGAATTTGACGCTGGAGGGCGTGACCAAAGCCGCCGTGGAGACCGTGGCCGAAAACGCCAGCGACGGCGTCATTGCGCCGCTGCTCTATATGCTGCTGGGCGGTGCCCCGCTGGCCCTGACCTACAAGGCCATCAACACGATGGACAGCATGCTCGGCTACAAAAACGAGAAATATCTTTATTTCGGCCGCGCCGCCGCCAAACTGGACGATGTGGCGAACTATCTGCCCAGCCGGATCGCCGGGCTGCTCTGGGCCGCTGCGGCGGCGCTCACCGGGAACAGCGCTTCGGGCGCGTGGAGGATCTGGCGGCGGGACCGCCGGAACCATGCCAGCCCCAACAGCGCCCAGACCGAAAGCGCCTGTGCCGGGGCTTTGGGCGTCCAGCTGGCGGGGCCCGCCTGCTACTTTGGCGAATATTATGACAAACCCACCATCGGCGATCCTCTGCGGCCCATTGAGCCGGAGGATATCCGCCACGCCAACCGGATGATGTATGCCGAAAGCCTGCTGGCACTGGCCATCGGGCTGGCAATCCGGCTGGCGGTCTGTAGATTCATGTAAGGAGACGACCCATGGAAAACTTGGTACACGGCGGCGACTGGGCCGGATACCGGGCACAGTTCGGGCGGGATGCGCTGGACTTTTCGGCCAACGTAAGCCCGCTGGGCCTGCCGGAGGGGGTAGCAAAGGCCATCACGGCGGCACTCCCCACCGCAGACCGCTACCCGGACCCGCTCTGCCGGGAACTGCGGGCAAAGCTCGCCCTGCACGAGGGCGTACCCGCAGACCACATCCTCTGCGGCAACGGCGCGGCCGACCTCATCTTCCGGCTGGTGTGGGCCAAAAAGCCCCGCCGAGCGCTGGTCACCGCCCCCACGTTCGCCGAATATGCCGCCGCACTCGAAACCGTCGGCTGCACGGCGGAGCGCTTCATCCTGCAGGCGGCAGACGATTTTGCGGTGCCGGAAGCATTCCTCTCCGCCATCGACGACCGGGTGGACCTCGTCTTTCTCTGCCAGCCCAACAACCCCACCGGCCAGCTCACCCCGCCGGACTTCGTGGCCCGCATCCTGCAGCGCTGCACCGCCTGCGGGGCACTGCTCGTGCTGGACGAATGTTTCCTCGATTTTCTGCCCGACCATGCGCAGCTGACCGCAAAGCCGCTGCTGGGCAGCGGCGATCTTCTGATCCTGAAAGCCTTCACCAAACTGTACGGCATGGCAGGCGTCCGGCTGGGGTACGCTCTGAGCGCGGACACGGCCCTGCTGGACGCCATGCAGCACACCGGCCAGCCTTGGGCTGTTTCCAGCCTGGCGCAGGCGGCGGGGCTGGCCGCACTGGACGAGACCGCCTACGTGGAGCAGGTTCGCGCCCTCATCGCGGCGCAGCGGCCCCTGCTGGCCTCCGGCCTGCGGGCTCTGGGGCTGCGGGTGCTGGACGGGCGCGCCAATTATCTGTTGTTCCAGGGCCCCGAAACGCTGGGCGAGACCCTGCGGCAGAAGGGCGTTGTCCTGCGCAGCTGCGCAAATTATCCGGGCCTTGACGGCAGCTGGTACCGCACCGCCGTGCGCACAGCGGCGGAAAACAAGCAGCTGCTCCAAGCCCTTTCGGAGGTGTTTTCATGAGCAAAGCCCGGTGCATCATGGTCCAGGGCACGATGAGCGGCGCGGGCAAAAGCCTGCTGTGCGCGGCGCTCTGCCGCATTTTTGCGCAGGACGGCTACCGCGTGGCCCCCTTCAAGAGCCAGAACATGGCGCTGAACAGCTTCGTCACCCGCGACGGGCTTGAAATGGGCCGGGCGCAGGTGGTGCAGGCCCAGGCAGCCGGCATCGAGCCGGATGTCCGGATGAACCCCATCCTCCTCAAACCCAGCAGCGATGTAGGCAGTCAGGTCATCGTGAACGGCGAGGTGCGGGGCCAGATGCCCGCCGCCGCCTACTTCAAGATGAAAAAACCGCTCATTCCGGACATCCTCGCCGCCTACAACAGCCTGGCCGAGGATGTGGACATCATCGTCATCGAGGGGGCCGGCAGCCCCGCCGAGATCAACCTGAAGGCCGACGACATCGTGAACATGGGCCTCGCCCGGCTCGTGGACGCACCGGTGCTTCTGGCGGGCGACATCGACCGGGGCGGCGTTTTTGCCCAGCTGTACGGCACCGTAGCGCTGCTGGAACCGGACGAACGCGCCCGCATCAAGGGGCTCATCATCAACAAATTCCGGGGCGACGTCGAGATCCTGCGCCCCGGTCTTGCCATGCTGGAAGAGAAGACCCATCTGCCGGTGCTGGGCGTCGTGCCCTATCTGAAGGTGGACATCGAGGACGAGGATTCGCTCTCCGAACGGCTGGACGCCGACAAAGCGGTCAAGCCGCTGGACCTCGCCATCGTCCGGCTGCCCCACATCTCGAACTTCACCGATTTTATGCCGTTGGAGCAGCACCCGCTGCTCGGTGTGCGGTATGTACAAAATGCGCGCACCCTCGGCACACCCGACCTGATCCTACTGCCCGGCACCAAGAACACCATCGACGACCTGCTCTGGCTGCGGCAGTCCGGTCTGGAACCGGCCCTGCTCAAGCTGGCTGCGCGGGGCACCCCGGTCTTCGGCGTCTGCGGCGGGTATCAGATGCTGGGCGAAACGCTGGCCGACCCCATGGGCAGCGAGAGCGGCCGTCCGCAGACCCTGCGCGGGCTGGGTCTGTTGCCCACCCGCACCGTCTTTACTGCGCAAAAACGCCGCACCCAGACCCACGCCATCGCCGCGGCCGGGCCGTTTGCCGGGGCCGCGCTGACGGGCTATGAGATCCACACCGGCCGCACCGAGGTGCAGGGCCTCCCCTTCTGCACCCAGGCCGATGGCCACCCCGAAGGCTGTGTGCAGGGCGATGTTTTCGGCACCTATCTGCACGGCCTCTTTGACACCGGCGAACTGACCGAAAAACTCGTGGAATTTTTGTGCAAACGAAAGGGCATCCGCCCCGAAAGTGCCGCGCTCATCCCGATGGAGCAATACCGCCAGCAGCAGTTCGACCGGCTGGCCGACGGGGTGCGCAGCGCTCTGGATCTGGATGCCCTCTACGCCGCAATGGGCCTGAACGGAAGGAGCCGCACATGACACTGCAGCATCATCTCCCCGCCGACATCGAGCGGACGAGCCTTTCCATTATCACCGCCGAGCTGGAAACGCTGGGCCTGACCCCGCCGCCGGAAACGGCTGCGGTGGTCAAGCGGGTCATCCACACCACGGCGGATTTCGATTACGCCCGGAATCTGCGCTTCACGCCGGGCGCCGTCGCCGCCGGAGTCGCCGCCCTGCGGGCCGGGACGCCCATCGTCACCGACACCAACATGGCGCTGGCCGGCATCACACGGCCCGGCCTTGCCAAAGTGGGCAGCGCGGCGCTCTGCTATATGGCCGACCCAGAGGTCGCCACTGCCGCCAAGGCCGCCGGGACCACCCGCGCCGTGGCCTCCATGCACCGGGCCGCGCAGGAGCATCCGGGTGCCATCCTGGCCGTTGGCAATGCCCCCACAGCCCTTCTGACCATCGCCGAAGAGATCGAGGCTGGGCTGCGGCCCGCGCTCGTCATCGGGGTGCCGGTCGGTTTTGTGAACGTGGTGGAGAGCAAAGAGATCCTCTTCGCTGCCTGCGAAGCCCACGGCGTCCCCGCCATCGCCGCCATGGGCCGCAAGGGCGGCAGCAACGTCGCCGCCGCCATCTGCAACGCGCTGGTCTACTCTGCCGCCGAAATGCTGGACCCCACCGCGAGAGGGTGGAAATAGGCTGAAACACGCAAGGCCGCTCCCCTGCACAATGCACGGGAACGGCCTTGTTTGCTGTCCATTCAAAACGCCTCCGGACGGTCTGCGCGCCCTCCCGGTTCCATGGGAGGGGCACACTCCATCCGGAGGCGTCTGTTTTTATTCCACGGTCACGCTCTTGGCCAGGTTGCGGGGCTTATCCACGTCGCAGCCACGCAGCACTGCCATATAGTAGGCGAACAGCTGCAGCGGCACGATGAGCTGCAGCGGCATGAGCAGGTCGTCGTAATCGTCCAGACGGACGACATAGTCTGCCACACCGTCCGGCACCACGGCGTCTTTCGTCGTGAAGAGCAGGACCTTCGCGCCCCGGCTCTTGGTCTCCTTGACGTTGGAGATGGTCTTTTCGTAGACCTTTTTCTGGGTGGCCAGCGCGATGACCGGCACACCGTCCGTGATGAGGCTGATGGTGCCGTGCTTGAGCTCACCGGCAGCGTAGGCGTCCGAGTGGACGTAGCTGATCTCCTTCAGCTTCAGGCTGCCTTCCAGCGAGAGGGAGTAATCGAACCCGCGCCCGATGAAAAAGCAGCTCTGGGTGTTGACGAACCGGCTGGCCAGGTACTTGATCTGTTCGCAGTCGGCCAGGCGGGGCTTGATGACCTCGCTGGCGCGGAGAAGCTCTGCGGTCAGGCGGCGGGTCTCGGCCTCAGTCTGGGCACCGCGCGCATAGGCCAGCCGCAGCGCAAAGAGGTACAGCACACACATCTGCACCATGTAAGCCTTGGTGGAGGCCACCGCGATCTCCGGCCCGGCGTAGGTATAGAGCACATAGTCTGCCGCGCGGGCAATGGAGCTGCCCACCACGTTGACGATGGCCAGCACCGGCACACCCCGGCTCTTTGCCAGCTTGAGAGCCGCCAGCGTGTCGCTGGTCTCACCCGACTGGCTGATGATGATGACCAGATCGTTTTTGTTCAGGATGGGGTCGCGGTAACGGAACTCGCTGGCGATGTCCACTTCGGCGGGGACGCGGGCCAGCGCTTCGATGGCCGACTTGCCCACCATGCCCGCGTGCATGGCCGTGCCGCAGGCCACCAGATGGATGGTGCCGATGCCCCGCAGCTTTTCATCCGACAGCTCCGGGATGCGCAGGTCGGGCAGGCCGTTCTCCACGCGGGGGCTGACCGTTGCCGTGATGGCGGCGGGCTGTTCGTTGATCTCCTTGAGCATAAAGTGCGGATAACCGCCCTTTTCCGCCGCTTCCATGTCCCAATCGGCGGTCAGGACCTCCCGCTCCACCGGCTCGGCGAACTCGTTGTAGAAGCGGATGCCCTCCCGCGTCACGACGGCAAGGTCGCCTTCTTCGAGAACGCTGTACCGGCGGGTATACTTGAGCAGGGCCGGGATATCCGACGCCACGAAGTTTTCCCCTTCGCCCCAGCCGACGATGAGCGGGCTCTCACGCTTGACGGCAAAGACGGTATCCGGGAAATCCCGGAAGAGCACGGCCAGCGCGTAGCTGCCGCGCACCATGCTCAAAGCCTCGTGGATGGCCTGCAGCGGCTCGCCCTCGTAGCAGCTGTCGATGAGCTTGACCAGCACTTCGGTGTCGGTCTCGCTCTCAAAGGTGTAGCCCTTCGCGATGAGCCGCTCCTTCAGGATGCCGTAATTTTCAATGATGCCGTTGTGCACGATGCTCACACGCGGCGTCGAATGCGGATGGCTGTTCACATCGCTGGGTTCGCCGTGGGTAGCCCAGCGGGTATGGCCGATGCCACAGCCGCTCTCGGCCAGGGCCTGCAATTCCAGCTTTTTGCGCAGCTCGGCCAGGCGGCCCTTGCTCTTGACCACGCGGATGCCGCCGTCCAGTGCCAGCGCGACACCGGCGGAGTCATAGCCGCGGTACTCCAGCTTTTCCAGACCATCCAGCAGAACGTTCTGCGCGTTGCGTTTGCCAACATAACCAACAATGCCACACATACAAAATACCTCCAGACCGACAGCCCGGCGCTCAACATGCGCACAGAACAGCTGTCAGCTTCTCTTCCAGTTTATGTTCTTGTATGGCTTGCGTGAAAGGGGATCTGTTACGGTATTGCTGCCGCTTTTTGCCCCTTGCTGCGATCGGTATAGCCTGTTCGACCGGAGAAACATCCGCCGAATCGTTCGATGATTCCTCTCCTCGTCACCCTCACGGCTGTCACCCGCGTGGCCCGGCGCTTTGTGTCAACAAAAAGCCCACATTCCTTCTTTCAATGCCCTCTCAGTCTCGCTGCGCTCGCCAGCTCCCCCAAAGGGGGAGCCCTTGGCATTTCGGGCAGCTCCTGCTGTTCGTATGGGTCTGTTCTGTCGTAAAGCAGCGGCCCCCGCTCTCCCTGGCAGCTGTTGCTGACCTCGGTCGCGGAGCCCGGATGCTTTTTCACAACGCAATATCTTTCTCATCCAGCACGGCCAAAACCGGCCTGCCAATGGCTCTCCCTTTGGGAGAGCTGGCAAAGCCTGATGGCTTTGCCTGAGAGGGTCACCTCCCCAGCATCTTATGCAGCCTTGGCTGCCAGACCAGGCGGTAGACCTGCAATAGATTATGAATGGCCCGGTCGTAGAGCAGAAAAGCCACATTGCCCATGGCCAGTGTGCTCAGTGAGACGACCCACGCTGTGGTGCGCAGCTCCTGCGAGATGCTGCCCGCCGGAACGAGCAGCAGCACCAGCCCGTACATCGCCGCCAGTGCCCCATTGCAGAGCAGCAGCTTGCACACGCCCCGCAGCAGCTTCGGGCGGATACGTTCGAACTTCGGCTTGACCAGCGGGTAGTACCCCAGCAGAAAGACGAAGACGAGAGCCACCTCTTTGTCCGGCACGAACAGCAGGCTGAGCAGGCTCACCGCGCCGTAGGCCGTAAGGGCCATCTTCATGCCGCACTCCATGCAGACCGTAGCGATGAGCAGGCTGGCTGCGGCCGGTGCAATGAACATCAGCACCGGCACCACGGCCCCCAGCAGCATCAGCGCGACGCTCAGCGCCGCCGCCATGCCGCAGTAGGCCATAGCCCAGCTGCTGCGGCTCTTCACGGCAGCTCCCAGCGCACCGGCTGGTTCTCGGCGTCCAGCGGGTCCACCGCATGGCGCAGGCCGAGGATCATGATATTGTCGATGAGTGACTTGTTCAGCTTGACGTCCAGCATCCCGTAGGCGCGGACCAGGTCGTTCGCCGCAGCCAGCGCCTGCCGCCGGGCATTTTCCATGGCAGCATCCTTCTCATGGATGCCATTGACCAGAAACACATTGTACCGGCCCACCTTGCGGTCCTCTTCCACCCGGCTGGCCTTATCCAGCAGATAGAACACCCGCCCGATGCAGCTGCCGATGTAGCGCATGCTCTTGCGCTGGCTGGGGTCATCGGTGGCGAGGGTGGAGTAGAGCGCACCATAGATGTTGCTCATCGGCTCCGCTGCCACGCTGTAGTTCTTCGCGTTCAGGTTCATCTGGACCACGGCCTGGGCCTGTTCCTGCCCAAACAGACGTTCCAGCGCAGGGTTTTCGTTCACTGCCTTCTCGTAGGCGCGGCGCAGGAGAGCGTGATCCACCGCGCGGAACAGCTGGTTCCGGAGCGGCAGCTCGTCCCAGCGGCGGTCCTGCAGCTTATGCCAGCCCATCATTACTTCCACCTGTGCCGCCAGGCGGATGCCCTGGGTCTGGCACATCATCTGCCTGTAGCAGAGTGTGCCGGGCAGGCGCTGGTTGACGCAGGTGGCCGACCGGCCGGCCAGACTGTCCGCCAGAAGCGCGAACAGCACACCGTTGTGTTGCAGCAGCCGACAGGAGTAGAACCCGTAGCTGCGGCTCATCTGCCAGCGCACCCCCCGTAGATACCACAGATATGTGTTATAATCGCGGATGGTAAGCTCCGGAAGATAGGGTCTCATGCGCCCTTCCATTGCCGTCCTCCCTTTCCAGCAGCCTCGCGCTGCATGTTCTTACATAGTACAAGTATACCTTTTTTCGGTCTTGGATGCAACTGACGAAATGTAAAAGATTCGCACCTTGTCAGCCCCGGAAAAGCAACAGCCGCACCAAACTTTCCCGTTCGGTGCGGCCGCAAAGTATTACTTTTGCTTATTTTTTCTCGAAACGGCCGGTGGAACGCTTGCCGTCAAAGCCCTGTTTGGGCATGGGCTTTGCCTTGTGCTCAAACTTCGGGGCCTCGTAGTACATATACAGCTGGCAGGGGATCATGCCGTTGTACATCTTGCGGCGCTTGTTGGCCCGCTTGCCGTAGTGGCTCTCGAACTCCATGTCAGCGGTGATAGCGTAGACGCCTGCACAGGGGTGGGCTTCCATCTGGCGGCCCAGCGTCCGGGCCAGCTGAGCGGCCCCCTCGATGGTGCTCATCCGCTCGCCGTACGGGGGGTTGGTCAGGACGATGGCTTCGGGTCTGGCCTCAAAGGCTGCCACATCAGCCACCTCGAAGTGGCAGCGCTTTTCCACACCGGCCAGCTTGGCGTTGGCGTTGGCCAGCGCCACGGCGGCGGGGTCGATGTCGTAGCCAAAGGCCTCAAAACCGACATCCAGCTTGGATTCGGCCAGAGCCTTCTGGCGCTGCTCCGCCCAGATGGACGCGGGCACGAAGCTGTACCGCTCGGCGGCAAAGCGGCGCTTCAGGCCGGGGGCGATGTTCATGGCCTTCTGGGCCGCTTCGATGAGCAGAGTGCCGCTGCCGCAGAAGGGGTCTTCCACAAGGCTGTCGCGGCGGACACGGCCCAGGTCGGCGATGGTCGCCGCCAGCGTCTCGCGGATGGGGGCCTCCATGGCGTTGCGGCGGTAGCCGCGCTTGTGCAGACCGTCGCCGGTGGTGTCCAGCATGATCTCGCAGACGTTCTTGCGCAGCATGAAGCGGATCTTATACTCCGCGCCGGTCTCCGGCAGAACGGAGGTGTGGTGTTTGGTCATCAGCCGCTTGACCACGGCCTTCTTGATGATGCTCTGGCAGGCGGGCACACTGGTCAGCTGGCTGTTCAGGGACGAACCGGTGACGGGGAAGGCCGCATCGGCGGGGAGCAGTTCCTCCCAGGGGATGGCGTACACGCCATCGAACAGCTCATCGAAGGTGGAGGCCGGGTAGGTGTTCAGCAGCAGCATGACGCGCTCAACGGTGCGCAGGTTGAGGTTTGCGGCTGCGATCATCTCCGCACCCCCCTCAAAGGTCAGACGGCCATCGCTGACCCGGATGTTCTCCGCGCCGATGCGGCGCAGCTCGAAGTTGGCCGTGGACTCGCAGCCGAAGAAGCAGGGCGCGATCAGTTCAAATTTTGCAGGCATTTAGCGTTCCTTTCTTGCGCCGGGGCGCAGTTCACAAAAACAGGCCCGTCCCGGCTGGGGACAGGCCCGATCAGTTCATTGGGTTCAGCGGCCGCGGCGGGAGCGCGGGGCATAACCGCCGCCACGGCGGTTGTTGGTCTCGTGGTCCAGGTCGGCCATCTTCTCTTCGCTCTGGCTCTTGAAGCGGCTCATCATATCCTCAAAGCTCAGGTTGTCGCTTCGGGCGGGTGCCTTGGGCTGCCAGACACGGGGCGCAGCCTCGCGGGCCGGGCCTCTGCCGCCCTCACGCGGGGGGCGTCCGCCGCCGCGGGAACCGCCAAAATGTCCGCCCTCACGCGGGGCACCGCTGCGCGGGCCGCCGGGGCGGGGGCCGCGGTCCGTGCGGGCCGGGCGCGGCAGCAGCCGCTTGATGGACAATGCGATCTTGCCATCCGGTGCCACCTGGATGACCTGCACCTTCACGGTATCGCCATCGTGCAGGACGGTGTTGATGTCCTGCACATATTCATTGGACACTTCGGAAATGTGGACCATGCCCACCCGGCCCTCCGGCAGCGCAACAAATGCGCCGAACGGCTTCACGCCGGTCACACGGCCTTCAAATACGTTCCCTACCTCAATCGCCAAAACTCAATACTCCTTGCTCTCTTTTTGGGTGGCTGTTCCGGGGCGGGCCGCAGACCCTCCCGGAGGACCCGCCCTCAGTTGCCGGTCACATCCACAAAGATGCGCTCGTTGGGGGCGGCGTAGTTGTAAGAATCACGGGCGACCCATTCGGTCACGTCATCCGCGTCGCCGCTGAGGATGCGCTGCAGCTCCTCATTTTTGGTCTGCTGCTGTTCGATCTGCTCGTTCAGGGTCTGCAGCTCGGCACGCTTGGAGCTGATGGCCACCTGATTGGAGATGTATGCTGCCAGCATACTCAGCAGCAGCAAGAGAAAGAACAGCCGGAACACCGTGCGCAGCACCGTGTTCTTTCTGCGTTTTTTGCGGCTCGGATTCGTCATAACTCAGTGCCCCCTGAAATCAGCAGGCCCGATGTGCCTGTGGTCTTACTTTGATACGTTAGAATTATACAACATCCGCTGTGGTCTTGGCAAGTTCTTTTTTTGTTTTTTTGCGTTCCTTTTTGCGTTCCGGCGTTCTTTGGCACGTTTTGAACGCACTTTTCGGGCCAGCAGCACCGGCGCGAGGAGCCGCCGGGCCCCTTGCAGCGGAAGCCCCAGCACAAAGAGCACACCCCGCACCGACCCGCGCAGCACACGTTCTGCCGCCCACGCGCCAAAGACGGCCGCCGCCAGCTGATACCACCGCAGCACCCCGCCAAAGCTCAGCGACGCCGCATAGGACTGCAGCCCCAGCAGCAGCGCCCCTATGAGCAGCACGTCCGGCAGAAAGGCCCCCCGGCCTTTTTCCGGGAACAGCGCCCTTGCCCCGCCCAGAACAGCCCCCAGCAGAACGCAGGCTGCTGCCTCCTGCCCGATGAGCCCCGCCGGAAGTGCCGGGGCCATCAGCGCAGCAGACGGCGCAACAGGCCGCCCGGCGTCCGCTCGGCCGTATATTCCAGCGCGTCGATGCGGCCGGTCAGGCGCACCTCCCCGCTCTCCAGGTCGAGGCTGGTCACGTTCAGCTCGGCTCCCGTCAGGTGCAGCACCCCTTTGCCCGTTTCCATCGCGGCGCTGTCGGCATCGCACCGCAGCACCCGCTTCACACCGGTCACCGTCAGTTTGCTGCGGCCTTCCAGGATCAGGTCGTGGGGCGGAGCGGGCGTTTTTTCGGCGGTCTTGTTCATGGCACAACTCCCCTTTTTCTCACTGTATGAAGGGCGGGGTGCCGTTATTCGTTATTTGACTTCCTGTTCCAGATTCCGGAACAGCTCCGAATGGAAAAAATCTTCAATGGAGATTCCCAGTCCATCGCACAGCTTCTTGATGGTCGATACCGTTGCGCTATTGTTTCTTCCGCTGACGATGTTGTTCACCGTAGACTGTGTAACTCCACTCATCGTGCACAGCTTGTTGATTGAAATATCATTTTCTCGGCACAGTTCTATGATCCGTTCCCTCACTGCTTCTCCGATATTCATGGATGCTTTCTCCTTTTTTAGAAAAAGCATATCGAAAAGCTCTTGAAAAGATTAACTCTTTTGGGTTATAATTGCTCAAACGGGGTTATTTATCCCTTGACAGGAGGAATTAAGAATGTGTGAAGCAAAATCGACTGGTTATCCGTCCATTGACAAACCGTGGTTAAAATATTACAGCACGGAAGCGATCCATACAAAACCGGCTGAATGTACTGTATATCAAAACATCTACCAGCACAACAAAGAACACCTGAGTGAAACCGCATTGGAATATTTTGGTGTAAAAATCACTTTTTCAAAATTATTTGAACACGTTGAAGCCTGCGCAAAAGCGCTGCTCTCCAACGGTGTCCGGGCCGGAGACTGTGTCACGCTTTGTACCGCAGGAACCCCCGAAGCCGTTTATGTCGTTCTGGCGTGCAGCAAGATCGGAGCCGTTGCAAACTTCATCAACCCCATGTTCCAGCCGGAGCAGATCCGTGACCGCATCAATGAAACCGAGGCATCTCTTCTCTTTGTGCTGGACAAACTGCATCCGAACATCACTTCCATTCTTTCTGAGACCTGCATCCAACAAGTTATCGTTCTCCCCGCAACCAATTCTCTGCCTGCTCCCATGCGCTTTCTCGCCAGCCTAAAAGAGGCTCCCGATGCCGCATTGAATCACGAACTCAAGTCCAACGCCAGCTATTGCCTCTGGACAAAATTCATTCAGTCTGGTACGCAGTATACTGCCCCGACGGAAGCATCCTACCAAAAAGATCTGCCGGTCGTTATGGTGTATTCTTCGGGTACGACCGGTGCTTCCAAAGGCATCGTGCTGACCAACGATGGAATCAACGCAACGATTGCGCAGTACGAGACTGGTTTTCCTGAAGTTTCCCGCCAGAAAAAGTTTCTGCACATCGTCCCCATCTGGTTTTCCAGCGGCATTTCGATCTCTCTGTTGATGCCCCTTTGCTTGGGAGCCTCTTGCATTCTCGAACCTTTATTCAGTCCTGAAACCTTCACTTCTGATATTGAGAAATACTCTCCCAATTATGTTTTTGGTGCCACCAGTCTCTGGCTCTACGCAATGGAACATCTCGATCCTGAACACGACTTATCGTTTTTGATTTGCCCTATAACTGGCGGCGAACAACTTCTTACCGAGACAGAAAGCAAAATCAACGATTTCCTTTCTTCGCATCATTGCAACCGAGGTATTCAAAAGGGCTGGGGCATGTGTGAACTGGGCGCAACCGTCACGTTCACATCCTCCGGCATCACCGCTGCCGGGCCGCGAAACAAAATCGGCTCCACGGGCATTCCTCTTCCCCTTGCCACGGTCAGCGCCTTTGACCCGGAGACCGGGAACGAATTGCCCTACGGCCAGCGGGGAGAACTGCAAGTCTCCACGCCCTGCTGCATGAAAGAATACTATCAGAACCCGGATGCAACAAACGCATTTTTCCGGGTAGATGAACAAGGCCGGAAATGGGGCCACACGGGTGATATCGGCTACCTGGATGCGGACGGCTTCGTATACGTTCTTGGCCGTGCGGTCGATTACTTTATCGACGCTCAGAGCCAAAAGCATTACCTGTTTGATATCGAAAACGTTATTCTGCAAAATCCTGCGGTCGATATCTGTGAAGTCGTTGTCCTGCATCGGGACGGTTCTTCGTTCCCGGTCGCACATATCCTTCTGAAAAAAGACTTCTCCGGTGATAAGTTCCAACTTCTGAGGGAGCTGCATACCCATTGCGAACAAGTTCTCCCCGCCCCTGCCGTCCCCAGCGCTTACAAGTTTCGCGATTTCTTTTCCGTCAAGCCAAGCGGAAAGCGCGACACAGAAGCGCTGACCCGCGAATACAACGATTATCTTGTTTTCGAAAACGCTGCGATCCATTCGGTTGATTTCTATCGCAATTTTCAAAAATAGTGCCCATCAACACGGCATATTTGCGATATGCAGTTTGCGGATGTTGCTTGTGCATTAAAAACGCAAACTGCTATAATATGCAAAAACCTCCTGAACGGCACATTCGTGCAATTCAGGAGGTTTTTGCGTCTCAGCCTTATTCCGAAAGGATCTCGTACATCTCCCGCGCGACATCCTTGGTGCGGGGCTCCACATCGGAGAGCACACGGACTTTGATGGGGCGGTTGCCGAAGGTGACCTCGATGAGGTCGCCCGCCTTGACGGCCTGGCTGGCCTTGGCGACCTTGCCGTTGATGAGGATGCGGCCTGCATCGGCCACCTCGTTTGCCACGGTGCGGCGCTTGATGAGCCGCGAAACTTTCAGGTATTTGTCCAATCGCATGATCGTATCTTTCCGCCCGTTTCTGCAAAAGCGCACAGGCTCCCGCAGCAAGGGGCTTTTTCTTATTCTGCTCGTGTTCTGCTCGTGCAAAGCCGACAGGCTTTGACGGAGAGGGATAACAAAAACCGCCGGAACCAGCTGCGGCCCCGGCGGCAAAGATCGAACTTACAGGGTGTCCTTCAGAGCCTTGCCCGGCTTGAACACGATGCTGCGGGAAGCAGCGATGGTGATGGGCTCGCGGGTGCGGGGGTTGATGCCCTGACGCTCGGCGCGCTCACGGATCTCGAAGGTGCCGAAGCCGGAGATGGTGATCTTCTCACCCTCTGCCATGGCCTTGCCCAGTGCCTCGAATGCAGCGTTGACAGCCAGTTCAGCGCTCTTCTTGCTCATTTCGGTGTTTGCCGCAACCTGTGCGATCAGATCAGTCTTGGTCATAGTAGTAAAACCTCCACAAAATTTGTACTCATCATTTTCTATCTATCGGAGCAGGCGTTTCGGCCTGATACCCGTTCGCTCCCACCTGTGGGGCCAGCAGCTCGTCCCGAAACCGCTTCGAAGCAAAGGTCAGTGCTTCTTCGGCATCCACACCGGCCAGCCGGATGGCGTTGACCGCTGCGAACAGCAGCTCTCCCGCCCGTGCGGCGGCATCCTCCGGTGCAGCGGCGTCCCAGTTCTGTTCTGCCGCCCGCAGGGCAGCAGCCGCGCATTCCTGGTCCACTGCACCGAGGCCATGGCCTGCGGCGCGCTTCTGCAGTTTCTGAGCATACATCAAAGCAGGCAGGGTGGCCGGTACGGTGCCCAGCTCATCGGCCAGCGTCCGGCGTCCCTTTTCCTTATTTTTGAGCGCATCCCAGCTGTTTATACCGGCATTTTCCGCCGCAGAGGAGGCAAAGATGTTCGGGTGACGGAACACCAGCTTCTCGCACACCTCACGGCAGACCTGCTCAAAATCGAACCGGCCCCGCTCCTCCTCCATGACGGCATGGAAGGCTACCTGCATCAGCACATCGCCCAGCTCTTCCCGCAGCATCGCGGGGTCGTCGGCATCCAGGGCTTCCAGTGCCTCATACGTTTCCTCCAGAAAATTTTTCCGGATGGACTGGTGCGTCTGCACCTTGTCCCACGGACAGCCTGTTTCGGGGTCGCGCAGGATGCGGAGGATCTCGATGAGGTCCTCTGCCGTATAATGCTCCCGCTCCGGCCAGTCCAGCATGGGCAAACGCTCCCTTCTGCTCCAAAAGTAGGGCTTTATTGTATCGCAGAATCCGCCATTTTTCAAGGGGACAAGCGCATTTTCCGGTTTTTCGCTCCAAATGTTTCCAGATTTTTCACACTTTGGCACAGAAAACGGACGGTATCCCGCACGGACACCGCCCGCTTCGGGCTGTTTCAATTTCAGGTCACAGCTGCGCACCGCACTTGTTGCAGAACAGTGCATCGTCCGAGACCGGAGCGCCGCACTGCGGGCAGGTCTTCTTTTCCTCCGCAGCAGGCTGTGCGTCGATGGGGAACTCGATGGTCACGCTGTCCGCCGGTGCTTCGGGTTCCGGGGCAGCTTCCGCTGCGGGCGTCCCGATGCTCTCGCGCAGAGCGGCCAGATTTTTTTCGATGGCATCGATCATCTCGATGTACTTATCCACAAGGGGCTGGTTCTCCTCGTTGCCCTTGGCCAGACTGTACACCAGCGCACCCAGCTGGCGCTGTGCGCGGGCGAGCTTGGTCTGCTCGTTCACGATCTTTGCCTGCGTCTTGCCGCGCTCGGCCAGATCCATTGCTGCATTTTTGCCTTTTTCGGCATATTCCAGACCCATTTCCTTGATCTTGTTGAAATCCATAACAGACACCTCTCTCAGCGGAAGGGTACTTCCCCTCCTGTGCTTTCGGATGATGGTTTCATTATAGCGCACTCCACCTCTGATTGCAACGAATTTGCCGCAAGTTTTACAGTTTCGTGCGGATTTGGAAACAGATTTTTCGCATTTACACAAACTCCGGACAGTCCTTCGTCAGTTCGCCTCGCTGCCGTAGAACTCCCGCAGCATACTGTCGGCAGGCAGCAGGTTCAGCGGCAGGGGGGCCACATGCTCGAACCGGCGGGCCGTCTCGTCCCACAGCTCGGCATTGTGGCCTTCCAGCACGAACTGGCGGCGCACCTTTTGCAGCAGCTGGGCGATGAGGCCCATCTCGTAGGTGAAGGAGGTATCCAGCAGGAAGTCCGCCGTGGTCTTGAAGCCCTTGATATACCGGGTCTCGCCGTCCAGGACGCGGTCCCACATGGCAAGGGTCTTTTCGGGGCTGCGGCCGCGGGCGGCGGCATCGCGCAGGGTGCGGCGGCACAGGCGGATGTCCTGGGTGTTGATGACCCGGCGGCCGTCGATGCAGTATTCCTCCCGCAGACCGGCATAGATGCGGTAGACTTCCTCACCGGGCACAAGGCTGGTCAGCTCCGGGTTGAGGGCATGGATGCCCTCCACGATGCAGACGCCGCCCTGCAGGTCCACGGGTTCGGTCGCATCCGAGCGCTTCTCGCTGGTGAAATCGTAGATCGGCAGCACAGTCTTTCCCGTCTCGCTCAGCTCACGGAGGCACTGCCGGATGAGGGGCAGATCCATGGTGTCGGGGTTCTCGTAGTCCAGTGTACCGTCCGGCATCCGGGGGTAGAACTCCGCGCCCCGGAAGAAATTGTCCAGACTGACCACATGGGCCGGTGTGCCCTGCCGGATGAGTTCTTCGGCCAGCTTGTGGGCCGAGGTGGTCTTGCCGCTGGCCGACGGGCCGGTGAGCATGACGATCTTGGTGCCGGAAAAGCGGACTTTTTCGGCCGCGTAGCGGACCCGCTCGCGGTAGCTGCGCTCGCTCATCTCCGCCAGCGCTTCCGGGCTGCGGGCGGCAATGTTATAAAGGTCGATCTCCACCAGACGTTTCGGGACCCAAATCGTGATCATAAAAATCAGCCACTCCTTTTTTCCGTTCCAGAACCTCCGCAAAGCGCTGGATGTATTCGGTCGGATACTTAAAGTTGAAGATGCGCTGCATCCGTTTTCCGCCGTCGGCCACCAGCTTGGTGCTGCCGCCCGCGCCTGCGGAAAGGATGGTCTGGACTTCCTCCATGATATAGATGTTGTAATATCCCTCGTGGCCCGGCTTGCACCAGCCCACGTTTTCCAGATTTTGCAGGGTGTTCTTCTGGCGGTAGAGGTAGTAGGGCCGGTAGCCCGCCTCTGCCAGCAGATGGCAGCGTTCCAGCATGGCGGCCACATCGGCGTAGTCGTTCTCCCTCTGGTCCTCGATGACGATGCGGGAGGCCCGCTTGAGGGTCAGGGTGTGGACGGTGATGTTCTCCGGGTCGAGCGCGATGGCCTGCCGCAGGCTGCGCTCAAAGCCCTCCACGGTGTCACCGGGCAGGCCCGCGATGAGGTCCATGTTGATGTCGTCGTGGCCCGCCTTCCGGGCGTCGGCGAAGCAGTCCAGGATGTCCTGTGCCGAGTGCCGGCGGCCGATGCCGGCCAGCACCTCGTCCGAAAAGGTCTGGGGGTTGATGGAGATGCGGGTCGCCCCGTACTCCTTGATGACGGCCAGCTTTTCGGCGTCGGTGCAGTCGGGGCGGCCCGCCTCCACCGTGTATTCCACGACGCGGGAAAGGTCAAAGCACTGCCGCACGGTGCCCATCAGCTGGCGGAGCTGGTCTGCCGAAAGGCTGGTGGGCGTGCCGCCGCCGATGTAGATGCTGCACAGCTTCAGCCCGGCCTGCTCCGCCTGCGCCCGGATCTCCTCCACCTCGCGGCAGAGGCAGTCCACATAGGGCTGCACCAGCTTGCGGTCCCGGTCGAGATTGCAGCTGACGAAGCTGCAATAGCTGCACCGGGAGGGGCAGAACGGGATGCCGATGTACAGGCTGTAGGTCTTCGGCTCGCTGCCCAGGCGCAGGATCGGCTCCTGCAGATCGGCAATGGCTCTGGCCATCTGGTATTTCTGCTCCGAGCAGTCGAACCGGCTCAGGAAAAAGCGGTCGATCTCCGCTTCGCTCCAACCGGCAGCGCGCTTGTCGTGGATGAGTCGGACCGGGCGCACACCGGTCATCTTGCCCCAGGGCGGGCGGATGCCCGTCCAGCGGCGCAGCAGGTCATAGGTCAGGCTGGCAAGAGCAAAGGCTTCGGTTTCGCCGTCCGGCCCCGGCAGCGGGGCGGAGACGGCCTCCTGCCCGCCGTGCTCCCGCACCAGCGCCAGCAGACCGTCCGGCTTCCGCTCGGCCCACACACAGTCCTCTCCGGCTTCGGGCGGAGTCAGGGTGAGCGGTGCCATTGGGTAAAACAGCCGGACCAGATGCTCGACCTCGTAGCCGGATGCAAGCCCTGTGATATAGATCTTCATGTGTTCCTGCCTTTTTTATGCGTTCCGCAGTGCGGCTTTGATATAATAGTTGGTCTCCAGCTCCTCGCCATAGGTCGAGAAATCCCCGTGGCCGGGCAGGAGCTGAGTCTCTTTGGGGATGGGCAGGCCCGCGAACTTGCGCAGGCTCGCCTCCAGCTTGCGGTCGCTGCCGCCTTCGAGGTCGGCGCGGCCGATGCTGCCCTGAAAGACCGTATCCCCCACAAAGAGATACTCGCTGCACAGCAGCACCACGCTGCCCTCGGTGTGGCCGGGGGTGTGCCATGCGGTGAAGGTCAGCTCATCCACCGAAAGGTTGGTTCCCTCTTCATAACCGAAATCGGCGCTCTTCAGGGGGAAGAGCTGGGTCCCGGCGCAGTCAGCGGCTTCGCACCAGATCTTTGCGCCCCACTCGCGGCTCAGTACACCGGCGCTGCCCACATGGTCGTAGTGGCCGTGGGTGCACAGGATGTGCGTCAGCACGGCGCCGTGGTCCCGCAGGATCTTATCGTACTCCTGCACCCCGGCCGCCGGGTCGATGATGACCGCATGGCCTGCCTTGGTGAGCAGCAGAAAACTGTTGGTGTAAAACGGCGCAGAGCCGAGAAGATGAAATGCCTGCATGTTATCCCTCTCAATCCTTCTTTTTCCACTCGTCGGTTTCGATGACGATGGTGCAGGGCCCCTCGTTGACCAGAGCCACCTGCATATCCGCCCCGAACTCTCCGTGCCGGACCTCCCGGAGGCCCTGTTTGTTCATCTCGGCCAGAAACAGCTCGTAGGCGTCCACTGCAAGCGGGGCTTTGGCTGCGTGGATGAAACTGGGCCGGAAACCCTTTCGGGTGTCCCCATACAGGGTGAACTGGCTAACCACCAGCACCGAATACCCAAGGTCTTTTGCGCTGAGGTTCAGCTTGTCGTTCTCATCCTTGAAGATGCGCAGGCCCGCGCACTTTTCGGCCAGTTTGGGCACGATGTCCAGCGAGTCGGTGTCGCGGACGCCCAGCAGGATGACAAGGCCGGGGCCGATGGCGCGGGGCTCGCCCCCATCGACCCGGACACTGGCCGACGAAACGGCCTGAATGACTGCACGCATGGTTTAACTCCTTGTGACCTTGAGCACATCTTTGACCTTGGACAGGCGGGCCACCACCCGGTTGAGATGCTCGGTGTTGTTGATGCCGATGGTCAGGCTGACCACGGCGCAGTTGTTTTCCACCTGGCGGGCGTTCATCGTGTAGATGGGCACCCGGATGTCGGCCAGAGCGCTCAGCACGTCCCGCAGCAGTTCGTTGCGGTCCAGCGCCACGATCTCAAGGCCGGCCTTGTAGCTGTCCTTGACGCTGTCGGCCCAGTACGCCTTGACCCAGCGGGGGGCGTTGGTGGGGTCCTTCATGCTGGAAATGGCGTTGGCGCAGCTCTGCTTGTGGATGGAGACGCCGAACCCGCGGGTGATGAAACCCACGATGGGGTCGCCGGGCAGCGGCGAGCAGCACTTGGCGAACTTGATGGGGGTGTTATCGAACCCTTCCACCACAACGCCGTCGGTGGCATGGACCTTGCTCAGGTCCACTTTGGCCAGCTGTTCGGTCTTGCCTTCCTCGGCCTTGAGCTTCTGCCACTCCTCTTTCAGCTTGGGCAGGCAGTTGGCGATGGTGATGCCGCCGTAGCCGATGGCCGCATACAGCTCCTCGGCGTTGTTCTGGCGCAGGCGGCGGCAGCAGCTGCCGATGAAATCATCCAGCTCGTCGTCCGGGATGAAGATCATCTCGCGGCGCAGCTCACGGGCCAGCGCATCGCGGCCCTGCTGGATGTTCTCTTCCCGGCGCATCTTCTTGAACCAGTTGCGGATCTTGCTCTTGGCCTCGCTGGTGCGCACGATCTTGAGCCAGTCGCGGCTGGGGCCTTTGTCCGCCGGGCCGAGGATGACCTCGATGATCTCGCCGGTGGAGACGATGTGGTCGATGGGGACCATCCGGTTGTTCACCTTGCAGCCCACCATCCGGTTGCCGACGGCAGAGTGGATGGCATAGGCGAAGTCGATGCAGGTGGCACCGGCGGGCAGGTTGATGACATCGCCCTTCGGGGTGAAGGCGAAGACCTCCTCCGGCAGCAGGTCGCTCTTCAGGTCGTGCAGCAGGTTGCCGGAATCCTCGCTGACGCGCTGATTTTCTAGCAGCTGGCTGACCCAGGCCAGACGCTCATCGAGCTTGTCGTGGCCGTCCAGCCCTTCTTTGTACTTCCAGTGGGCCGCGACGCCGTACTCGGCCTGTTCATCCATCTTGCGGGTGCGGATCTGGACTTCGAAGGGGATGCCCTCGTGCCCGATGACGGTGGTGTGCAGGCTCTGGTAGCCGTTGGGTTTGGGGGTGGAGATATAATCCTTGAAGCGGTTGGGCAGCGGGTGGTACATATCGTGGATGAGGCCCAGGGTGCTGTAGCACTCAGCCAGGGTATCCAGAATGATGCGGACCGCATAGATATCGTAGATCTCGTCGAAGGACTTGTTCTGCATGATGGTCTTGCGGTAGATGCCGTAGATGCTCTTGACGCGGCGCTTGATGGTCGCACCCTCGATGCCGCTCTCTTCCAGCCGCTGCTCGATGACGCCGGACACGCTGGCCAGAAACTCCTCGCCCGCGCGCTCGCTCAGCATCTTGCTGATCTCGTTGTAGCCCACGGGGTCCAGATAGTGCAGGCTGCGGTCTTCCAGCTCTTCCTTCACGTTCAGGATGCCCAGGCGGTTGGCGATGGGAGCATAGACCTCCATCGTCTCGCGGGCCTTGTCGCGGCGCTTCTGTTCGGGCCAGGCATCGCCGGTGCGCATGTTGTGCAGCCGGTCGCAGAGCTTGATGATCATCACGCGGACGTCGCGGCTCATGGCCAGCAGCATCTTGCGCAGGTTCTCGGCCTGCAGCTCTTCGATGTTGGAGAACTGGATCTTGGTCAGCTTGGTGACGCCGTCCACCAGCAGGGCCACCTCCTCGCCAAAGGCGGCCTTCAGGTCGTCCAGGGTGGTGGGGGTGTCCTCGACCACATCGTGGAGCAGGGCGGCAGCGATGCTCTCGGTGTCCATGCCCAGGTCCAGCACCAGCCGGGCCACGGCCAGCGGGTGGCAGATGTAGGGCTCGCCGCTGCGTCGGCAGACGCCCTTGTGGGCATTGTTGGCCAGGTCATACGCCTTTTGGATCATCTCCATATTGTAGGCTTTGCCGCTGGCCTGGATGGCCTCCACCAGCTTTTCCCAGGTGATGATCTCCGGGCGCACCTCACTGGGCAGCGCCCCTTCGGGGGCATTGGCAGGCAGAGCCGTGGCTGCGACCGTCGCCACTTCCGGCGGGTTGCTCACGGCCTGATGCAGGTGTGTTTTTGCGGAATAGGAATCCTCCGGCTTGACCGGGTCCAGCATACTTTTTCCCTCTGGCATTTACTCTTCCTCCAGACATTTCAAGATCGGTGCGTCGGCAAGATTCTTCTTGCCCTGTGCGGGCACCAGTTCCCAGAACTTTGCCCCACCGCATTCCTGCACCGCGATGAGCCCCACCTGTTCGAGAGCGGTGAGCGCGACCAGGATCTTGCCGGTGTTCTGCTCCCCCAGCTTTGCAAACAGGGGCTGCAGATCCTCAGCATGCCAGCGCCGGGCCTGCAGTTCACGGTACACTGTGATGATATCGCTCCGTTTGGGCGCCACGGCTGCTTTCTGTTCCGCCGTGAGCGGGGTGCCGCGCCGGAGCGCCTGCACCAGCGCCGTCTGCTCGGCAGCCGCATTGCCCAGCCCCGCCGGGTGCAGCTCCAGGATGCGGCCCGAAAGTTGTGCCCCGCGCGGCGCATCGTAGACCGAAAGGTTCAGCGCGGCGTCCACGACATCGCCCATGGCATAGGGCAGCTGCTCCGGGTGCATCCCGAACCAGACGGCATATATGCTGGCGCTGCCCTGCCGCAGGCGCAGGCGGCAGTGCCTGCCCTCCGACACCGGGTAGATGCCGTCGATGACGGCCTTTTCCAGCACAAAAACGGGGGTGGGGTTCTCGGCTCCGTAGGGTGCCAGCTGTTCCAGCCGCCGGACCGACTCCACGGTGATGCGGTCCAGATGGATGGACAGGTCGCATTCCAGCGGCGGCGTGAGGAGCACGGGGCACTCCCGCGCGGCCCACTCGTTCAGGCGGCGGCGCAGCTCATGCAGGTTCTCTTCCCGCACCGAGAGGCCCGCCGCCATGGCGTGGCCGCCGAAGCGGAGCAGGATGTCCTCGCACGAGGCGATGCAGGCGTGCAGGTTGAAGCCCTGCACACTGCGGCCGCTGCCCTTGCCCTCGCCGTGCTCATCCACTGAGACGACGATGACGGGGCGGCCTGTCTTTTCCACCAGCCGGGAGGCCACGATGCCGATGACGCCGGGGTGCCAGTCCCGGCCCCAGATGAGGATGACCCGGTCTTCGAGGATGGCGGGTTCCGCATCCAGCTGCTCCTGCGCAGCCCGGACGATCTCCTGCTCGGTCTCCTGCCGGGCCACATTGATCTCGTTCAGCTTATGCGCCAGCTCCTCGGCGCGCTCTTCCTCCTCGCAGAGGACGAGCTGCAGCGCGGTGACGGCGTTGTCCATCCGGCCCGCCGCGTTGATGCGGGGCGCGATGGCATAGCTGACGTTCTCGGCCGTGATGGGCCTGCCCGCCAGACCGACCTCTTCCAGCAGGGCCGAAAAGCCCGGCCGGTCGGTCTGCTGCAGCAGTTTCAGGCCCGCCTTGACGAGAGTGCGGTTCTCGCCGGTCAGCGGCATGACGTCCGCCACGGTGCCCACGGCGGCCAGGTCGCCGCAGTAGTCCAGCATCTCTTCCGGCGGGCAGCCGTCCAGCGCCGCACAGAGCTTGAAGGCCACCCCCGCGCCGCACAGGCCCTTGAAAGGGCTGTGGTCGTCGGCGCGGCGGGGGTCCACGACGGCCGCTGCGTGGGGCAGGGTGTCGTGGGGCAGGTGGTGGTCCGTCACGATGAGGTCTACGCCCAGCGAAGCCGCAAAGTCGGCTTCTTCCAGCGCGGAGATGCCGTTGTCCACCGTGACGATGAGCTGACAGCCCTTGTCGTGGATGGACTGCACGGCGTTTTTCGAAAGGCCGTAGCCGTCGCCCTCGCGGCTGGGCAGCATACACTTGACGTTTGCGCCCATCCCCTTGAGGTGCTGGTACAGCAGGGCCGTGGCCGTCACGCCGTCCACATCATAATCGCCGTAAACAACGATGGTCTGTTCTTTGTCGATGGCTTCGAGGATGCGGGCACAGGCTTTGTCCATGTCCGTCAGGAGCATGGGGTCGCTCAGCTCTTCCTCGCCCGCCAGCAGCGTCAGCGCCTCGGCGGGGTCGGTGATGCCGCGCGCGGCCAGCACACCCGCCAGCAGGCCCGCTTCCTTCTGCTGTGCCGCCAGCGTGGCGGCGTATTTCTGCTCGCTCCAGGGCTCGTCGTCCAGAGCGTTCTGCTCCAGTTCTTCGGTGTTCTGTTCCGCAATGGCGGCGGTCAGCTCCTTGAGGGCGGTGCGGTCAAATTCTTTTAAGGTCCATGCCCGGCAGGTCATCGCAATCCCTCCCCGGTCAGGCCGTCGTTGGCCAGCATTCCCTGCAATGCTGCGATCTCGCTGGAGACATCCAGCGCCACATCACTCAGCAGATTATCGTAGAGGTTGTCATACGCCTGGTTGAGCGTATGCAGGATGCCCGCGATGTCCCGGCGGATGCTCTCGGCATTATCGCCTTTCTGGCCCTGCACATCGTTGTAGGTGTGCAGCAGCTTGAGGGTGGTCGGGATATAGTATTCCGCGAACCGCCGTGCTTTCGGCAGGCTTTCGGGGTGGGCTTCCAGCCAGTCGCAGATGGCCTCGGTGGTCTTCTGCATGTGGGCCAGTTCCTCCACGCCCTGTGCATCCTGCATGAGCTGCTGCTCCTGCGCCAGCACCTTGGCGAAGCGGCGGGCCGTTTCGAGGTTGAGCGGGGTCTCCTGGGGTTCCGCCTGCGGTTCGGCCTTGGGTTCCGGCTCTGCCTGCACGGCGGCTCTGGCCTCCTGCGCGGCGCGGTAATCCTCCGCCGTCAGATAGAGTGTTTCCGTTTTTTCATCCAGCCATCCGTTCAGCCAGCCTTTGCGGATGTATTTTTGCAGCTTCTTCAGCATTTTTTTCCGGTTCTGGTGGACGAGGTCGGCCAGCATCCGGACCGAAAGGCCCTTGTGATAGTCGGTGGTGTCCGCAAGATCGGCGAACTGCCCCAGCTGCTTTCCGGCTTTCACCCAGGCAGAACCACAGGCCGTCATCCAGCCAAAGCCCGCCGTGGCAAGGCCCAGCACACCGCTGACGATGCCCAGCGCGTTGTAGGCGGTGTTCATAACGTAGTCCGTGCCCGTCATCAGCACACTGCCGTCCTCCGTAGCCGTCATCACAACGTCCGGCGACACAACGCCCAACCCAATGAGGCAGCCCAGCGTTCCCAGCCCGAAGATCACCATGAAGGTGATTCCCACGGCCAGCAGGGCTGCACCGCCGTTCTGGCGCTTTTTGCCGTCTGCACGCAGCAGGTCTACGGGGGTCTGCTCCCCTTTCAGGCCAAAGATCTGTCTGGCCCACTGGGGCATCCCGCCCGCGTTCCATGGCCCGGTTTTCTGTGCCTCCTGCTGGGCTTTGTAGTATTCGTTCCGGCTGTTCCGGAGGGCTTTTCCCGCTTCCGAGATGCCGAAGTTGGCCGCATGGACGGCTGCTTTTCCCACATCCCAGGCCCGGTCGCCGATCTCCATGCCCCGGCCCTCAAAGCCATAGCGGAACGCATCGGACATGGTGTCGCCAAACTCACGCAGCTGGTCTTCCAGTTCCCGCTGCACCTGCTGGCCCTCGGTCTCCTTCATTCTATCGTTTTCACGATCGTTCATCAAATTCTTCTCACCCTTCTGCCGGACGATACCGGCCGATGATCGCGCGGGCGACCCGCAGGCCGTCCACGGCGGCGCTCATGATGCCGCCTGCATAGCCCGCGCCTTCTCCGCAGGGGTACAACCCTGCCAGCTGGGCCGATTCCAGATCTTCTTCCCGCTTCAGCCGCACAGGGCTGCTGGTGCGGGTCTCCAGACCGGTCAGGACCGCGTCCGGCGCGGTGTACCCGGCGATCTTGCGTTCATACGCCCGCAGACCGGCCCGCAGGGTGTCGGCCAGCTCCCCAGGCAGCAAAGCGCCCAGGTCTGCCGCCACGACGCCCCGGTCGTAGGTCGGCTCCACCGTGCCGATGTGCAGTTCTCCCCGGCCTTCGAGGAAGCTCCGGACGTTTTCCGCTGGGGCCGCATAGGCTCCTCCGGCGCGGCCCGCCTGATAGGCGTTGGCTTCCAGCTCCCGCTGGAACGCGATGGCCCGGCGCGGGTCATTGCCGAAATCCTCGGCTCCCACGCTGACCACCACCGCCGCGTTGGCGTTTTTGCCGCTGCGGGCATGGTAGCTCATGCCGTTGGTCACCACCCGGCCCGCCTCGCTGGCCGAGGCCACCACCTGCCCGCCGGGACACATGCAGAAGGTGTAGACACACCGGCTGCCCACATGCTGGGACAGCTGGTATTCCCCGCGCGGCAGCGCCGGGTGGCCTGCCGCCTCGTGGTAGAGGCTCTTTTCGATCGCACTTTGCAGATGCTCCGCCCGAAAGCCCACGCTGAACGGTTTGCACTCCAGCACAAGGCCGCTGTCCATCAGCATTTCAAAGGTATCCCGCGCCGAGTGGCCGACCGCGAACACCAGCGCCTCGCACGGGAAGCTGCCCTGCGTGGTCTGGACGCCGACAAGCCTGCCGTCCTTCCGCACAAACCCGGTCAGAGCCGTGTTGAAATGCACCTCGCCGCCCAGGGATTCGATCTCTTTCCGGATGGAGGTGATGACGCCCCGGAGCAGGTCGGTGCCGACATGCGGCTTCTGCTTCCAGGCGATCTCCGCCGGGGCACCATGCTGCAAAAACACTTCGGTGACAAAGCCGCACAGCGCATCGCCGATGCGGGTGGTCAGCTTGCCGTCCGAAAAGGTGCCTGCGCCGCCCTCGCCGAACTGGATGTTCGCGTTCTCGTTGAGCTCGCCGGTGGCGGAAAAATGCTCCACCGCCTTCACCCGCTCGTCCAGCGCCGGGCCGCGCTCCAGCACGATGGGCCGGTAGCCCTGCCGGGCCAGCAGCAGCGCCGCGAACAGCCCCGCCGGGCCAAGCCCGCAGACGATGGGCCGGTGAGCCAGCGGCTCGGTGCCGTTCTGGACGGAAAAATCGGTCCTGCTGCGGAGAGCAACGCAGGGCGAGGCCCCTGCAAATGCAGATTCCTCACCCTCGTCCTTGAGCGTTACCGCAACGGTATAGACCAGTCTGGGCTGGCCGTGGCGGGCATCCACCGACAGCTTTGCCACACCGAGATGGGCGGCTTTGCTGCGGGGGATGCGGGCCAGGTGCAGCGCTTTTTCAAAGGCCTGCGGCTCCCCGGCGGAAAGGGGGAGCCTGATGTCTCTTACCAAAATCATACGATGATTGCTTTCTTTTTCATTGCCGTCCCCTGCCTACAGTATGGGCGGAGCGGGCTGCGTTTTAGTTGCTCTCGATCTTGCACTGGATGACATAGCTGCCCAGCGCGAAAATTTTGCCGTTGGACGGCACATACAGTCTGCATGCGATGTTCTGCTGGCCGATGGCCACCGCGAAGTCGTCCGCGTCGATCTCAATGACGACCTGTTCCGGCGTCAGGGCCTCCATCGCGCCCGCCGGGCCGCAGAGGGTCACGTTCATCAGCCGCTCGGTCTCCACCGTCAGGGTATAGGTGGAGGGCAGGTTGACCACCTGCACACACTCGGCGGGCAGATTCAGGGTCTTGGTCTCCAGTTTGGAGGAATCGAAGCTGACGGTGATGGTGGAGATGTTGTCCAGCAGGCGGATGTCGCTGGGCAGCTCGATGGGCATTTCATAGACCTTGTTCAGCGAGAAGGTGGACAGGTCGATGGTGCCGACGGACAGGGTGGACAGCTTGTCGATCTGGCTGGCCGGGCCCGCCACGTTCAGAGTCTTCTTGCTCAGCGTGTAGGTCAGCACCGAGTCGTCAAAATCGCGCGGGGCGTTGATGAAGCTGACGCTGACGGGCAGCGTGGCCATCTTGTAGACCTGCAGCGTGACCTCCACGCTCGACTCTTCCAGCGTGGTGTACGCGAACTCGACTTCGCTGCCGCTGTTGGTGTAGAACCGCAGGGCAGTATCGAGGGTGACGGATTCCGTCAGCTCGCCGTTGTGGGTCACCTCGGCGGTGCAGGTGGTCACCTTGTCGATCTCGGTGCTGGGGCCGGAGAGGGTCACGCTCTCCTTCGAAAGCTCCGTTCCATACAAAATATACCCATCGGCAATGGTCAGGTAGTTGGTGGTCACCGTGATGGGGACCGTCTTTTCCTCCACCACATCAAAGACCACGTCCACGCTGTTGTCGCCGCCCTCGATGGAGACGGTGACGCCGTTCAGCAGGCCGTTGACGCCCCGCACCTGCAGATGCAGGGTCTTCTCGCCGCTGTCGCGCACACCGGACCAGTCCGGGTAGACGACGAAATCGGATGCCGTGAGGCTGCCGATGGCGTAGCCGTCGCCGGAAACTTTCAGGGTGACGTATTTTTCCGGGGCGTTGACGATGCTCAGGCCGCGGGAGGTGTACGCGGCGGAATCGTAGGTGAAATCCACCGGCACATTGGCGATGGTCTTGGTGGTGCCGGGCTGGACCACGATGGTGACGACCATCCAGGCCACGATGGCACCCACGACGGCCAGCAGCAACCGGATGCGGCGGTCGTCCAGGATGCTCTTGCTGTGCTGGATGGCAGGCTTTGTGCCGCTCTTGTTCGGCTCGTTGCTCATGACTGCTCGTCCTCCTCTTTCTGGTTCACCCAGCTCAGCAGGCGCTTGACTCTGCCCTTCCAGCTGTTGTCGGTCTTTTCGCTGGCGGTCTCCTTGGGGATCATCTCATCCACCAGACGGGTGTACAGGGTCTGGCGGTCAAAGTGGCGGATGAGGACGCCGTTCTTGGCCATGGAGATGATGCCCGTCTCTTCGCTGACGACGATGGCGATGGCGTCGGAGTTCTCCGCGATGCCCAGGCAGGCGCGGTGGCGGGTGCCCATATCCTTGCCAAGGTCCAGGTTATTGGACAGCGGCAGCACACAGCCCGCCGCCTTGATGCGGCCGTTCTCGATGATGGCGGCACCGTCGTGCAGGGGGGTGCCCTCGTAGAAGATGGTGCCCAGCACTTCCAGGTTGACCGCGCTGTTCACCGGTGTGCCGGTGCGGACGATCTCAGAAAGATTGGTGCTGCGCTCCAGCACGATGAGCGCACCGGTCTTGGTCTCGGAAAAGCGCTCGGCGGCGTCGCAGATGGCGATGATGGCGCTGCGCCAGGCCCCCTTGAAGCTGGGGTCGTTGTAGCGGCCCTTCACATTGAAGAGCTTCGAGGCCCACTGGTCGGTCTGGCCCATCCGTTCCAGCGCACGGCGGATCTCCGGCTGGAACAGCACGACCAGTGTCAGCAGGCCGACCTGCAGCAGCGAGTTGAGCAGCCAGGTGACCGTGCGCATGTTGAGCACGTTCGCCACCAGATAAACGGCCAGCACCAGCAGGGCACCCTTGGCCAGCTGCCCGGCGCGGGTGCGGTTGATGATGCCCAGCAGCTGATAGATCAGAAACGCGATGATGATGATATCCAGAAGGTCCGCCAGCTTGAACGTCTGGAAATTCGCGATGATCGAGTTCAGAGTCATGAAAGTTTCTCCTGCTTACAGCGTTTCGATCAGAGCTACCGCATGAACGGCGATGCCCAGCCCCTCGCCGGTAAAGCCCAGATGCTCTTCGGTGGTGGCCTTGACGCTCACGGCGTCCAGCGGCATCCCGAAGGCTTCGGCCAGCTTTTCGCGCATGGCGGGGATGTAGGGAGCCAGCTTCGGCTTCTGGCAGAGGATGGTGGAGTCGATGTTCTCGACCTTCCAGCCGTTCTCCCGGACGATGCGGGCCACATGGCGGGCCAGCATCAGGCTGTCGGCCCCGGCATATTCGGGGTCGGTATCCGGGAAATGCTTCCCGATGTCGCCCAGAGCCGCTGCGCCCAGCACAGCGTCCATGACGGCGTGGGCCAGCACGTCGGCGTCGGAATGGCCCAGCAGGCCCTTCTCATACGGGATCTCCACACCGCCCAGGATCAGCTTGCGGCCCTCCACGAGACGATGAACATCATAACCATGACCAATGCGCATAGGTTTTCCTTTCTTCTGTTGCGGGCGGGGCAGGTCCTCCCGCGTGGTGATCTTCAGATTGGCGTAGTCGCCCTGGGTCAGCTGCACCGGGCGTCCGGTCAGCTCGAACAGGCTGCAATCGTCGGTGACGAGGCGGGCCTTTTCTGCGTCCAGCTCTTCCAGCGCAGCCAGATAGTCGGCACGGTCGAAGCACTGGGGGGTCTGCACCGCATACAGTGTGCTGCGGTCGGGCGTTTCGGCCACCATGCAGGCCTCCGGCACGGTCTTGCCGTCGCCGCGCACGGCCCGCTTGACGGTGTCCTTCACCGGGACCGCCGGGGCCGCGGCCCCGCAGGCCGCTGCGGCGTAGACGGCCGCCTCAATGACGGCTTCGCTCACAAAGGGGCGGGCTGCATCGTGGACGGCCACAAGGTCGCCGTGCGCCGCCAGCACACCGTTCTTCGCGCTCTCGGCGCGGGTGGCCCCGCCGGGCACTACCTGCACCGGCTTTGGGCAGGCCGCAGCCTGCTGCTCCAGAAAGGCGCGGTTCTTACCCGCCACCAGCACGATCTCATCCACCAGTGGGCACTCCGCAAAGGCGCGGATGCTCCGCTGGACCACGGTCTCCCCGCCCAGATCAAAGCTGAGTTTGTCGAACCCCATCCGGGTGGAGGAACCTGCGGCCACCAGGACCGCCGTCACACGTTTTTCCACTTCTGACACCTACCCTGTCTTCCGTTTTTCGTGCCTTCCAGAAAGCACAGAATGATACATTGAATATTATAGCGTATTGCCCGGCAAACTGCAACTGCACCGGGCAATAAAAAATGGAGCCGTTGAAGAAACTCCCCCAGTCACGGCTTCGCCGCGCCAGCCCCCTCTGGGAGAGGGGGCCTGAACGCTGCGGTCAGCTATGAAGCCTCCCTCTGTGAGGGAGGTGGCATCGCACAAGCGATGCCGGAAGGAGTCCTGCAACAGCTCCAAAAATCGTTTGCTTTTACTTCAGGATCGGCTCAATGGCAGCAGCCAGAGCATCCTTCTGGGCCTGTGCCTCGGCCAGGTCCTTGCCCAGGGTGGTGAAATAGGTCTTGATCTTCGGCTCGGTGCCGGAGGGACGGACCACAACGGTGGCACCGTTCTCCAGCGTGTAGATCAGGACGTTTGCGGCGGGCAGGCCGGTCTCTTCGGGCTTCTTGTAGTCGGTGACCTTGACGACCTTGTGGCCGGCCAGCTCGGTCAGAGGCTCGTCGCGCAGCTTCTGCATGATGGAAGCCATCTTCTCCATGCCGGTCAGGCCGGGGAACTCGAAGCTGTCCACCTTGTTCAGGTAGCGGCCATACTGTGCGTAGATCTCCTCCAGACGCTGCTTGATGGAGGAACCGATGCTGCGGTAGTAAGCAGCCATCTCGCAGATGAGCATGGAGCCGATGACGGCATCCTTATCGCGGACGTAGGGGCCTGCCAGGTAGCCGTAGCTCTCCTCGAAGCCGAAGATGAAGCGGTCCACCTCACCGGCAGCTTCCAGGTTGGCGATCTGGTCGCCGATCCACTTAAAGCCGGTCAGGACGTTGCGCATCTCCACGCCGTAGTGCTTTGCCACCGCGTCAGCCAGCGGGGTGGAAACGATGGACTTGACGGCCACGGGGTTCTTGGGCATGGTGCCCTTTTCGATGCGGCCGGCGCAGATGTAATCCAGCAGCAGAACGCCCATTTCGTTGCCGGAGACCAGCTCATAGCTGCCATCCGGGCACTTCATGGCGATGCCCACGCGGTCGGCATCGGGGTCGGTCGCCAGCATCAGGTCGGCGCCGGTCTCGGTGGCCAGGTTCAGGCCCAGCTTCAGGGCCTCGAAGATCTCCGGGTTGGGGTAGGAGCAGGTGGTGAAGTAGCCGTTGGGGTACTCCTGCTCCGGCACGATGGTGATATCGGTGATGCCCATATCGTTCAGCACATGGGTCACCGGCACCAGACCGGAGCCGTTCAGCGGGCTGTACACCAGCTTCAGACCGGCCGTCTTGCACAGGCCGGGGCGAACCTGACGTGCCTCGATGGCGTCGTACAGAGCCTTCTTGCAGTCATCGCCGACAAAGCGGATGAGGCCCTGCTCCACGCCCTCGGCGAAGGAGATGTACTTTGCGCCGGTCAGCACATCGGTCTTCTGGATCTCGTCGTAGACGATGGCGGCGGCGTCATCGGTCATCTGGCAGCCATCCGGGCCGTAGGCCTTGTAGCCGTTGTACTTGGCGGGGTTGTGGGAAGCCGTGACCATGATACCGGCGTTGCACTCGTAGTAGCGGGTGGCAAAGCTCAGGGCCGGCACGGGCATCAGGGCATCATAGATGCGCACCTTGATGCCGTTGGCCGCCAGAACACCGGCCGCCGTCTTTGCAAAGATGTCGCTCTTCAGGCGGCTGTCATAGCTGATGGCAACGGTCTGATTGCCGCCCTGGGTCTTGACCCAGTTGGCCAGGCCCTGGGTGGCCTGACGGACGACATAAATGTTCATGCGATTGGTGCCAGCACCCAGAACGCCGCGCAGACCGGCGGTGCCGAACTTCAGGGCCACCGCAAAGCGGTCCTTGATCTCCTCGTCATTTCCCTCAATCCTGGCCAGTTCCGGCTTCAGGTCAGCGTCTTCCAGATCCGCTGCCAGCCAGCGCTTATACTCATCCAGATACATATTACACACACCTTACCTTTATTGTTTTTGCCAAGGGGTAGTTTTTCCAAACCTACTTATACTATAAACTCTTGGCTCGTCTGTGTCAATTCCATATTATGTAAGAAGTTTTGCCAAAGAAATCATACAAATACCACAAATCGCTTCCCAAAATCCGCATTTTGGGGCGTTTGCACCGTGTCCGGCGGCGTCAGCAGACAAAATGGCTGGTGCAGGTCGTCCAGAATTTCCAGCCACTGGCCGGGGCCGATGCCGTTTTCACACAGGTACCGCATCACCCGCATGGCCTGCGGAAAATTCCCCGCCGGGCACAGCACCCGGCTGACCGTGCAGCTCCCGCTCTGTTCCTGTGCCAGTTCCAGCACGATGCCCATCTCGATGCGTCGGGCAGAGTAATACAGCGTGTGGGCATGCTGCAGCCCCTCCAGCTCCGAATAAGAGCGGACATACTGACAGAATTCCTTTACGATCATGGCCTTTCCTCCCTCATTTCACTCATTGACATTATCAATACCCCAAACTATAATGAAAATCAAGATGATAATCTGTCGAAATTCGAGTCCTGACGATTTCTTAGCCGTTTCTTTGCCAAAAATTGGGAACTTGCCGTCATTCGGTGGTTCTCTGAGGAGGATCTTATGTACTCTGTTCTGAGAAGTTACGGCCTGAATGGCCTGACCGGTTTTGCTGTGGCCGTCGAAGCCGACATCTCCGGCGGGCTGCCCGCATTTTCGTTGGTGGGCCTGCCGGATTCCGCCGTCCGCGAGAGCGGCGACCGTGTCCGTGCCGCCGTCAAGAATCTGGGCTTCAAGTGGCCGGACCGGCACATCACGGTCAACCTGGCCCCTGCCGATGTCCGCAAGACCGGGCCGGTCTACGACCTGCCCTTGCTGCTGGCGGTGCTGGCCTCCTCCGGCCAGCTGGAAACCCCACCGCAGGATACCGCCTTCCTTGGCGAACTGGCGCTGGATGGTGCGCTCCGCCCGGTGTCCGGTGTGCTGCCCATGGCGCTGGCCGCTGCCGCCGACGGCGTCCGAGCCCTGTACGTCCCCGCCGAGAACGCCGCCGAAGCAGCTGAGGCGGGCGGCGACGCGATGAAGGTCTACCCGGCCCGCACCGCGCGGGAGGTGGTGAACGCGCTGCGCGGCCTCTCCCCCATCGCCCCCACAGTGCCCATCCCCTTCGACCCCGCCGAGAGCTGGAACAATGCCCCGGACCTGGCAGACGTCATGGGCCAGCCCCTCGCCCGCCGGGCCATGGTCATTGCCGCCGCAGGCGGGCACAATGTGCTTCTGATCGGCGCACCCGGCACCGGCAAATCCATGCTGGCCCGGCGTCTGCCCGGCATCCTGCCGCCGCTCAGCCGTGAAGAGGCTGTGGAGACGACCAAGATCTACTCCATCGCCGGGCAGCTGCCCAAAGGGCGCGGGCTCATCACCCATCGGCCCTTCCGCAGCCCGCACCACTCGGCCAGTGCCGCTTCTCTGGCTGGCGGCGGGGCGAATTTCCGCCCCGGCGAATGCAGTCTGGCTGACTGCGGCGTCCTGTTTCTGGACGAGCTGCCGGAGTTTTCCCGCGAGAGCCTCGAAGTGCTCCGCCAGCCGCTGGAAGACGGCCAGATCACGGTCAGCCGCGCCGCTGGCAGCGCCACCTACCCCAGCCGGTTCCAGCTGGTAGCCGCCATGAATCCCTGCAAGTGCGGCTACTACGGCCACCCCACCCGCGCCTGCACCTGCTCGCCCAGCGCGGTGCGGCAATACCGCAGCCGGGTGTCCGGCCCGCTGCTCGACCGCATCGACCTCTGCGTCGAGATGGACCCCGTCGCCTTCGATGAGCTTCACGCCTCCTCCCCTGCCGAGAGCAGTGCCGCCCTGCGCCAGCAGGTGCTGAAGGCCCGCCAGATCCAATCCCGGCGTTACGCCGCCCCCGGCTTCGAGGGCGTCCGCTGCAACGCCCAGCTCACGGCCGGGCAGGTGCGCCGGATCTGTCGGATGACCCCCGGTGCCGAGCAGCTCCTCCGCGCTTCTTACGACGCGCTGGGCCTCTCTGCCCGCGCCCATGACCGCATCCTCCGGGTGGCCCGCACCGTCGCCGACCTGGCCGGAAAGCAGCTCCTCGACGAAGATTCCGTGCTGGAAGCCTTGCAGTACCGCGCACAGGAAAAAGTCGATCTGACGTTCTGAACGTTGCTGCATTTGCTGCATACAAAAAGGACTGCCACTCCAATGGGTGACAGTCCTTTTTCGTATTGGCGGAGTGCTCAGAATCTCCTCCACGTATCGGGCAGAAAGAACACCAGCATCGGGAAGATCTCCAGACGGCCGGCGAGCATGTCAAAGATCATGACGAGCTTAGCGGGGTTGGAATAGCTGCCAAAGTTCATCATGGGGCCGACCTGATTCAGGCCGGGGCCGATGTTGTTCAGGGTGGCGGCAATGGCCGTGAAGTTCGTCACCATGTCGAAGCCGTCCAGACTGATGAGCAGGAAGGACGCTGCAAAGATGAAGATGTACGCTGCCACATAGACGTTCGTTGCACGAATGGTCTCGTGGTTGAGTAGCTTGCCGTCCATCCGGACCGGGGCCACAACCTGCGGGTGAAGGGCCTGCTTGAGCTCCTTTTTCAGGGTCTTGCCCAGGATCAGGATGCGGCTGACCTTCATGCCGCCGCCTGTACTGCCCGCACAAGCACCCACGAACATCAGCATGACCAGGATCTCTTTCGAGAGGGTGGGCCACAGGTCAAAGTCGCAGCTGGAAAAACCGGTGGTCGTGATGATGGAGCCCACCTGGAACGCCGCCTGCCGCAGCGCCTCGCCGAGGCCGTTGTACATGCTGTAAATGTTGCAGGTGATGATGCCGACTGCCACGGCGATGATGAGGAAATAGGCGCGCACCTCTTCGCTGGCGGCTGCGCGGCGGAACCGGCGCATCAGCAGCAGGAAGTAGGCGTTGAAGTTGACGCCGAACAGGATCATGAAGATGGTCACGACCCACTGGATGTAGGGCGAAAAACTGCCGAAGCTGTCGTTCCGGAAGCCAAAACCGCCGGTGCCCGCTGTGCCAAAGGCCGTGAGCAGAGACTCAAACACCGGCATCCCGCCGAACAGCAGGAACACGAACTCAATGACGGTCAGACCAAAATAAATGCCGTAGAGGATCTTTGCTGTGGACTGCACCTTCGGCACCAGCTTATCCACCTGGGGGCCGGGGCTTTCGGCCTTCATCAGGTTGACGTGGGAGCCGCCGGTCAGCGGCAGCAGGGACAGCAGAAAGACCAGAACGCCCATGCCGCCCACCCAGTGGGTGAAGCTGCGCCAGAACAGGATGCCCTTGGGCAGGTCTTCCACACCGGGCAGGATGGACGCGCCGGTGGTCGTGAAACCGGACACCGTCTCGAACAGGGCATCCACCGGGTTCGGGATGCAGCCGGTCAGGACAAAGGGCACCGCGCCCACCACACTGATGAGCAGCCAGCAGAGCGCCGTGGTGGCAAAGCCCTCGCGCATATAAAAGATCTGGCTTTTGGTCTTGATGCGGTGGAGCAGTGCCCCCAGCGCCGCGCTGAGCGCCGCTGTGAACAGGAAGACGCCCATCACGAACCACTCGCCATAGCACAGGCTGGCCGCAGCGGGCAGCAGCAGCAGAGCGCCCTCCGTCAGCAGGATGTAGCTCAGCAGCCGCAAAACGATCGCATAATTCATGCCGCGCCTCCGTCAGTCTTCCACGATGTCCCGCAGGTCGTGCAGGCCGTGTTCCAGCGTGACCACGATGACGTTGTCGCCCACCTGGATCTGGTCGCCGCCGCGGGGGATCTTGATCTCATTGCCGCGGGTGATGCAGCACAGCAGGGTGTTCTTTTTGAGGTGCAGGCGGCTCAGGGGCACCCCCGTGGCCCGGCTCTCCTCATGGACCGTAAATTCCAGCGCTTCCACGCGGTCGTCCAGGATGCGGTAGAGCGTCTTGATGTTGCTGCCCGCCTCATTCTGCAAGGCACGGACGTACTGGACGATGTAGTCGCAGGTCATGTACTTGGGGTAGACGATGCTGCCCAGGTCCAGCCCGGCCAGAATGTCGTCAAATTCCAGGCGGTTGATCTTGGTGACCAGCTTGCCATTGGAATGCTTTTTGGCAAACAGGGTCAGCAGAACGTTCTCCTCGTCGATGTTGGTCAGGGCCACGAACGCCTCGGTGGATTCCAGCCCTTCCGAGAGCAGGAACTCCCGGTTCGAGCCGTCCTCGCACAGGATCTGTGCTTCGGGCAGGGACTCGGCCAGCACATTGCAGCGCTCCGGGTCCCGCTCCACGATGCGGACGCGGACATGGTTTTCCAGCAGCTCCTGGCTCAGATAGAAGCCGATGGCACCGCCGCCCACGATCATGGCATTGCGCACCGGGCGCACCGCCAGATGGATGCGCTGGAAGAATGCGTGCGCCTTCTCCTGCGTGGCCAGGAAGGTGACCTGGTCGCCGGTCTGCAGCACAAAGTTGCCGTTGGGGATGATGACATCGCCCGCGCGCTCCACGGCACAGACGAGGATGTCACTCTTCAGGCGGGTGGGAATTTCATGGATGGCCACGCCGTCGAGCTCCTGCGCATCGGTCAGAGTAAACTTGATGAGCCGGACGCGCCCGTCCGCAAAGGTGTCGATCTTGCTGGCGCCGGGGAAGCGCAGCAGGTGCGAGATCTCACGCGCTGCCGCCATTTCCGGGTTGATGATGGCCGAGATGCCGATCTGCTTCTTGATGAAGTCCAGCTCGTGGCTGTACGACGGGTTGCGCACACGGGCGATGGCGTGGCAGTGGCCCGCCTTCTTCGCGAACATGCAGCACAGCAGGTTCAGCTCATCCGAGCCGGTGACCGCGATAAACACGTCGGCTTCTTCAATTCCGGCTTCGGACAGGGTGGTGATGGAGGAGCCATTGCCCACAATGCCCATCACGTCGTAGGACTCGCTCAGGTGCTCCACGCGGGCCTTGTTCGTGTCGATGACCGTTACGTTGTGGTCCTCCTCGCTGAGCTGCCGCGCCAGCGCTGTGCCGACCTTGCCGCCGCCCACCAGAATGATCTTCATAGTCGAAAATTCCTTTCCTTTTCTTCCCCTGTGGGAAGTGTATTGCCAAACGAAAATACAGATTTAGTATAGCACAGTTCGATGGATAGTTCCACTGTTTATGCGGTTTTCTGAGGTTTCCCAACCGTTCTTGCATTTTGTGTGGAAATGTGGTATAGTCGATTCAACGATTTACTGGAAGGAGGGTGCACCTGAATGGTCGGAACTGCTGCGTGGTTTACTCGAAATCCCGCGTCGTAGATTAAGCGTTTCCGGCTCGAAGTGCGCCCATTTTTAGGGGATATCCCTCTCCGTCTGCTGTGTAGCCAGCTCCCCCGAAGGGGAAGCCATTGGCATACCGGGCAGGCCCTGCGGAACACACAGGTCTTTTTTGCGTGAACGTGCAGGCCTTGTCCTCATTGGCAGATATTTCTTCCGGCAAAGCGTGGAGCATGAATTTTGCGCTGCACAGCTTTGCTGTGCGTTTTTTCTTTTTCCAAACGCAGTTTTGATACAACCTCTCCGTCAATGCTTCGCATTGCCACCTCTCCTTGTAGGTGAGGCCTTGGCAGTCCACACCGCGTGTCCGGTTTCGCCAGAGGCTCTCCTATCAGGAGAGCTGTCGAGCGTGAGCGAGACTGAGAGGTTGTACGAAGGATCATCAAAAAGGCGCACTTTCTATTTTGAAATCGATTTGTTCAATAGAAAGGGTGTTCCCATGAACCATCCGCTCAACCTGAAAAGACAGCTCTGTTGTATTTATCTTTCCGATTTCTTCTCCGGCCTGCGCATCACGGATGCGGTCTGGGTGGCCCTGCTGGCCGCGCGGGGCTTCTCACTGCTGGAGATTGGTCTTGCCAAAAGCATCTATTATACGGTCAGTCTGCTGGCCGAGATTCCCAGCGGGATGGCCGCTGACCTGTTCGGCCGTAAGCGCGCCCTCGTCTTGGGCGGTGTCCTGGTCGTGGCCTACAACTTATTGATAGCCTTTGCCCCGAACCTGTTTGTCATCTGCCTCGCTATGGCGTTGAACGCACTGTCCAACGCCCTGTTCTCCGGCACCAGTTCTGCACTGACCTACGACAGCTTGAAGCAAGCGGGCCGCGAACAAGATTACATTCAAGTATCGGCCAATGAGTACCAGATCACAAATGTTACCAATGCCCTCGGTTCACTAACCAGTCTTCTGCACAAATTTCTGGGCTTTTCCGGATTTTATCTTCTGAGCGCCGCTTTTGAGAGCATTTCTGCCCTTGCCATCACACGTTTAGAGGAACCCATCGTCACCGAAACGCAGGCCAGCCGGAAGCAGCATCCTCTGCGGGAGCTGCCCGCCCAATTTGCTCAGCTGATCCAGGACAGCCTGCAGGTCCTCCGCTCCCGCCCGTCAGTCGGGAGACTCATTCTGTCCAGCGCCGTCATCAGCGGCTCCAACTATCTGAGCATCATGTTCTTTCAACAGCGTCTAGTAGAACTGGGATATCCCACTTCGCTGCTGTTTCTTCCGTTACTGTTCAGCAATCTGGCTGCTATGCTGGGTACGGAATGGGGTCGTCGAATCCACCTGCACAGTTTCCGGCGGTTTTATACCCTCTGTGCCCTGCTCTGCGGCATCGGTTGCCTCTGCGTGGGTGCCGCGCCTGCACTGGTGGGCATTTTGGGTTGTATGCTGGCCGAAGGCGTATTGGGTGCCTGGCTCCTGCACAAGAACCGACGGTTGAACGATGCCATCCCCAGTGACCAGCGGGCCACTCTCATCAGCATGGACAACATAGCCTACAGTCTGCTGATGATTCCCGCCAGCCCGCTCGTGGGTGCAATCGGGGACATTTTCGGGCAGGCCGGGGCCGGACTCGTTCTTCTGGGGCTTGCCGTTGCCCTCAGTGGGCTGATCGTACAAAAGCAGAACTGACACAAAAGGCAGAGCCGAAAAATCCCGGCCCTGCCTTTTGTTTGATCTCTTAATACCGTTCTACACCATCTTTGGTGACGAGGGCATACACCAGCGGGGCCTCTTCGGGCTTTTCGGTGCCGTAGACAAGGCCGCTGCGGTACTCCTCGGCGGCGGCAGCGAACTTGTCCGCTGCGCCGTAGAAGGTCGCCAGGCTCTCGCCCTTGTGGACGTAGTCGCCGCGCTTTTTGTGCAGGACGATGCCGGCAGCAAAATCCAGCGGGTCGCCCTTTTTCTGGCGGCCTGCACCCAGCAGCACACTGGCCGAGCCGATCTTCTCGGCGTCATTGGCCGTGATGTAGCCATCCTGTTCGGCCAGCAGCTCATAGCGGGCAGCGGGCTTCTCGAACCGGTCGTAATCGTCCAGCACACGGATGTCGCCGCCCTGAGCCGCGAACATCTCCTTGCACTTGGCGAAGGCGGAGCCGTCCGCGATGACCGCTTCGGCCATGGCGCGGCACTCTGTCGGCGTGCCCTTACCGGCCAGCACCAGCATGTTGGCGGCCAGCTGCAGGCAGACCTCGGTGAGGTCCGCCGGGCCTTTGCCCTTGAGGACGTCCATGCTCTCCATCACTTCGAGGCTGTTGCCGATGTTGTGGCCCAGCGGGGTGTCCATGTCGGTGATCATCGCGGCCACGCGGCGGCCATGGTGGGTGCCGATGGAGACCATCAGCTTGGCCAGCTCAATGCTCTGGTCCACGGTCTTCATGAAGGCACCGGTGCCGGTGGTGACGTCCAGCAGGATGGCATCCGAGCCGGACGCCAGCTTTTTGGACATGATGGACGACGCGATGAGCGGGATGCAGCTGACGGTGGCCGTCACATCCCGCAGGGCGTACATCTTTTTATCGGCGACCGCGATGCCCTCGCTCTGGCCGATGACCGACAGGCCGATCTTGTTCACCTGCGCAAAGAAGTCCTCCTGCGAGAGGGCCGTCCGGGTGCCGGGCACACTCTCCATCTTGTCAATGGTGCCGCCGGTGTGGCCCAGGCCGCGGCCGCTCATCTTGGCGATCTTGACGCCGCAGGCCGCCACCACCGGCGCGATGACCAGCGTGGTCTTGTCGCCCACGCCGCCGGTGGAGTGCTTGTCCACCTTGATGCCGGGGATAGGCGAAAGGTCTACCATCACGCCGCTGTGGGCCATCACATCGGTCAGCTCAGCGGTCTCTTCGTCGGTCATGCCGCGCAGGTAGACGGCCATCATCCAGGCGGCCATCTGGTAGTCGGCCACTTCCCCGCTGACGAAGCCGTTGACGATGGCTTCCAGCTCCTCACGGGTGTGGGTGCCGCCGTCGCGCTTTTTGGCGATCAGATCATAAATGCGCATAAAGTCACACTCCTCGAATATTCTTGTCTCAAGTATATCAAATCCTGCCACAAAATCAAGCTGCATTTGTTCGTTTTCCACGAAAATGGGCGCAGCCGCCCGAAAGCAGCTGCGCCCTGTGGAACTGTTGCGATGCGAACGGATCAGCGGGAGCCCTTGTCGTAGGGGATGCCCTCGGCCTTGGGGGCCATGCTGTTCTTCGACGTGAATGCCAGAATGATCATCGAGGCGATGAACGGCATCATGTTGTAGATGTTGCTGGACCAGTGGAACTGGGCCAGGAAGGTGGAGTCGGCAATGTTGGCCAGGCTCTTGAACACCGCAAAGAACATGGCGGCGGCGCAGATGTTGAACGGCTTCCACTGGCCGAAGATCATAACGGCCATGGCCAGGAAGCCTGCACCGGCCACGCCGACCTCGAAGTTCCAGGTCTGGACGGGCGGCACGATGTAGGCCATGCCGCCGATGGCACCCAGCGCACCGGAGATGAGCACACCGGCATAACGCATCTTGTAGACGTTGATGCCCACCGAGTCGGCTGCCTGGGGGTGCTCACCGCAGGCCCGCAGACGCAGGCCGAAGCGAGTCTTGTACAGCACGACATAGCTGATGATGAGCAGCACGATGCCCAGCGGGACAAAGATGCTCAGCTCCAGCCCGCCGATGCTGAACAGGAAGGGCTTGTTGGAATAATTCAGCTTGGCACTGCCGCTGTCGCTGAAATACTTGGCGATGACCACCGCGATGGCCGTCGCCAGCAGGTTCAGAGCCGTGCCGCCGATGGTCTGATCCGCTTTCAGGTTGATGGAAGCGAACGCCAGCAGCAGGCTGTACACCACGCCCGCCAGCGCAGCCACCAGCACCGAGATGAGCACGGTGAGGAACGGCGACAGCTCGGCCGGGAGCATGGTCAGGGTGAGTACACCCGCCACGCCGCCGATGACCATGATGCCTTCCAGCGCGATGTTGATGATGCCGGAGTGCTCGCTGAACATGCCGCCCAGCGCCACCAGCATCAGAACGATGCCATACAGCAGGGTATATTTGATCAAAAGCAGCATCTTACTTGCCCTCCTTCTTCGCGTTGGCCTTTTCCGCCGGGGCAGGCTCTGCGTTCACGTTGGTCTTGTCCGCGTTCTTGAACAGCAGCTTCTGGATCTTGCCGCGGAAGAGCATAGAGAATGCGCACAGATAGATGATGATACCACTGATAAGGTCTGCGATCTCGGTGGGGTAATACTTGGTGGAAAGGAAGGTGCCGCCTACCGAGATGTGGGAGATGAAGATGGCCGAGAAGATGGTGCCGATGGGGTTGGAGCTTGCCAGCAGGGCAACGGAAATGCCGTTGAAGCCCATGGCGGGCAGGCTGGTGGAGTTCAGCGGGTTCCACTGGCCCACATTGGACAAATAGAACAGGCCCGCACCAAAACCGGCCAGCGCACCGGCAATGGCCATGGAGAGGATGATGTTCTTCTTCTCGTTGATGCCGGCATAGCGGGCAGCGCTCTTGTTCAGGCCGACGGCCTTCAGCTCATAGCCGAAGGTGGTCTTGTTCAGCACTACCCAGACTAGGACCGCCACGACCGCCGCCAGGAAGATGGCGATGGTGGTGCTGTTGGTCTGGAACAGCTTGTTCAGGCCGAAATCCGGGATGATGGACTGCGCAAAATCTGCATTCTTGCCCAGGTTCAGGGTGCGCGTATTGCGCACATCGTACATAGGGCCGGTGCCGTTCTGGTAGATCAGCTCATTGACGAGGTAGAGGCCGATCCAGTTGAACATGATGGAGGTGATGACCTCGTTGATGTTGAAATAGGCCTTGAAGAAGCCGGGGATCGCGCCCCAGAGGCCGCCCAGAACGGCCGCGACCAGCAGGCAGACGAACCAGGGCAGCTTGAGCATGATGGCGCAGTAGAGGGCACCGTAAGCGCCCAGCGTATACTGACCGGCTGCGCCGATGTTGAACAGGCCGGTCTTGAAGGCAAAGCCGACCGAAAGGCCGGTCATGATAAGGGGCGCCGCATTGGCCAGCTCCTTGCCGACGCCGTAGGGGGTATCGTAGAAGCCGCCCTTGACGATGCGGACGAAACCGTCGCCCCAGGCGTGGGCCGGATTGATGGCCAGCAGCACCAGGAAACCGACGGCCATGCCGATCACGATGCACAGCAGCGCGGCCAGAACGCTCGTGATGGAGCTGTTCAGATTGCTGCGGGAAAGTTTTTTGTTTTTCATCTGTTAATTGCTCTCCTTTCCCTGCTTGCGCGCACCTGCCATATACAGGCCCAGTTCCTGCACGGTGGTGGTCTTGGGATCGAATTCGCCCACGACCTCGCCCTCGTACATGACAAGGATGCGATCGGACAGGTTCATGACCTCGTCCAGTTCCAAACTGACCAGAAGCACGGCCTTGCCCTTATCGCGCTGGGCCACGATCTGGCGGTGGATGTATTCGATGGCACCGACGTCCAGGCCACGGGTGGGCTGCACGGCCACCAGCAGCTTGGGGTCTTTGTCGATCTCGCGGGCGATGATGGCCTTCTGCTGGTTGCCGCCGGACATGCTGCGCACGATGGTGGCACTTCCCTGACCGCTGCGCACGTCGTACTGCTCGATCAGCCGGTCGGAATACTCCCGCACCTTCTCGCTGCGGATGAAGCCGTTCTTCTGGAACTCCGGCTGCCAGTAGCGCTGCAGCACGATATTGTTTTCCAGACTGTAATCCAGCACCAGACCATGCTTGTGGCGGTCTTCGGGGATGTGGCTCATGCCGTCCTTCGAGCGCTCGCGGATGGAGGCATTGGTGATGTCCTTGCCGTCCAGCGTGACCTTGCCGGAGTTGAACTTTTCCAGACCGGTCAGGCCGTAGACGAATTCGGTCTGGCCGTTGCCCTCGATGCCTGCCAGACAGACGATCTCACCGGCATGCACCTGGAAGGAGACGTTCTTGACGGAATCCTTCTTGTGCTGGGCGTTGTGCATGGTGACATTCTCCACGTCCAGCACGACCTTGCCGGGGGCTGCGGGCTTTTTTTCGACCTGAAGCTGGACATCGCGGCCGACCATCATGCGGGAAAGCTCTTCCTTGGTGGTGTCCTTGATGTCCACGGTGCCCATATACTTGCCCTTGCGCAGAACGCTGCAGCGGTCTGCAACGGCCATGATCTCGTTCAGCTTGTGGGTGATGAAGAGGATGGACTTGCCCTCCTTCTTGAACCCGCGCATGATCTCCATCAGCTCGTCGATCTCCTGCGGGGTCAGAACTGCGGTGGGCTCATCGAAGATCAGGATCTCGTTGTCGCGGTAGAGCATCTTCAGGATCTCCACGCGCTGCTGCATACCGACCGAGATGTCGCTGATGAGGGCGTCCGGGTCCACGCGCAGGCCGTACTTCTCGCTCAGGGCCATGACCTTCCTGCGGGCCTCCGCCTTCTGCAAAAAGCCCAGCTTGTTCGGCTCCACACCCAGGATGATGTTGTCCAGAACGCTGAAGCACTCCACCAGCTTGAAGTGCTGGTGCACCATGCCGATGCCCAGTGCATTGGCATCGTTGGGGTTGCGGATGGCGACCTCCTTGCCATTTTTGAGGATCTTACCCTGTTCCGGCTGGTACAGGCCAAACAGAACGCTCATCAGCGTACTCTTGCCCGCGCCGTTCTCTCCCAACAGAGCGTGTACCTCGCCTTTGCGCAGTTGCAGGGTGATGTCGTCGTTTGCCTTGATACCGGGGAATTCCTTGGTAATGTGGAGCATCTCGATCACAAAATCCTCTGCCAATCTGCTCACTCTCCTTTCGTGCCGGTTCGACACCTATACTATTCTGTCTCTCATTATACCGTATTTTTGCCGGTTTGCACACTTCTTTTTGAATTTTTAAGGATTTGTCCTACAAAAAGTATGACTTTTGTGCAACCTGAACAGTTTTCTGCGAGACGTTTTTCTCCAGAAATTGCAAAAAGAGGCTGCTGCACCCACTCCCTCCGTCACAGTTCCGCCGCGTCTGCTCCCTCTGGGAGGGAGCCTGAACGTGACGGCCCGCAATCAAAGCCTCCCTCATTGAGGGAGGTGGCATTGCACAAGCAATGCCGGAAAGAGTGATGCAGCAGCCTCGCAGACTACAGAAAAATTACTGGATGTAGGTGACGGTGGTGAACTCGCTGACGGTGGGCTTGGTTGCGTCGTCGGAGCTGTTGTCCACGGCGATCTCGCCGGAAGCGATCTTGGCCTTGACTGCCTCGTACTCATCCTTGGTGAAGGACTCGAAGTTCCAGCTGTCGTCATCGGTGGGCAGGCCGATGTAATCGCCATCTTCCAGACCGAAGTTGCCGTTGGTGGCAGCGATCTCGCTCCACTCACCGCCCTCGATGTCGGTCAGAGCAGTCTCGACTGCAGCGGACAGGCCCTTCATGGCGGAGGTGATGAACGGGTTGTAGGCATAGGTGCCATCTGCCACGCCGTTTGCGCCGATGTAGTTCTGGTCAACGTCAACGCCGATGACATAGCCGTTGTTCTTCAGAGCAGCCTCAACTGCAGAGGTGTAGATGCCGCCGCCGCAGGCGAAGACGACCTGCGTACCGTTGGAGTACCAGCCCTCCATACGGGAGGTGATGTTGGCATCGCCGTAGAACTGGCCGCCGTAGAAGTAGTTGATCTCGATATTCTGGCCCAGCTCCTGTGCAGCAGCGTCAGCGCCCTGCACGAAGCCATAGCCGTAACGGATAACAGCGGGAACTGCCATGCCGCCCAGGAAGCCCAGCTTGTTCTTGCCGTCCTTGGTGATGGCATAGCCTGCCAGATAGCCTGCCTGCTCCTCCTTGAAGGTGATGCAGTAGCAGTTTGCGGGGATGGCATCGGTGCCGATGTCGCCCTGGGTGACATCGATGGCGATGAACTTGACATCGGGATACTGCTCAGCAGCCCATGCCAGAGAAGCACCGTACAGATAGCCGACGCAGACGATGACCTCAGCGCCGTCGTTGACAGCCTGGCGGATCATGGTCTCGCGGTCCTCATCGGAAGCATCTGCTTCGGGGATGTAGTACTGGCAGTCATCGCCCATGTAGCCGGAAACAGCAGTCCAGCAAGCCTGGTTGAAGCTCTCGTCATCGATCGTGCCGGTATCGCAGGTCAGAGCGACCTTCGTGATCTTACCAGCAGCCTCAGAGCCAGCAGATGCTGCGGAAGAAGAAGCAGCGGAAGAAGCGGTGCTGGTGGAAGAGGAAGAACCACCACAGGCAGTCAGAGCGGCAGCAGCGGCAGCGGCACCAGCCACAGCCAGGAAGTTACGACGAGAAATCATCATAGTGAAAACTCTCCTTTTATGTGATTTGAAAACATGCGTTTTACGTTCCAAATGTGCACACTGGCACATTTACTGAACCAAGTATAGCCGGGATCTGTGATGAAAGCAAGGAATTTCTGATTACAAAATATTTACAGATTTTTTGTAAAATTCGCGTGAAAGTCTTACTTTTTGTCCAATTTTGCGCTTTTTCTGCTCGGTCTGCGGCCTCATTCCTCCACCGCTTTGTTGCCCGCCACGTTGGACGGCCCGAAGCCGAAGGGCAGCAGCTCGTCCATGCTGCGCTCGATGAAATCATCCGGCGTCCTTGCCATGATGACGTTCAGCTCCGGGCCACCGAACTCGAACAGCGCCTGACGGCAGACCCCGCAGGGCGACGTGATCTGTTTGTTCACCTCGCCCCGGCGGGCCCCCACGACGGCAATGTCGGTGAACCGGGTCACGCCCTCACTCACCGCCTTGAACAGCGCCGTGCGCTCGGCGCAGCTGGTCGGGGTAAAGGCGGCGTTCTCCACATTGCAGCCGGTGAAGACGCGGCCGTCCTCCGCCCGCAGCGCCGCACCGACCAGAAAGTCCGAATAGGGCGCATAGGCCCCTTCGCGGGCCTTCAGCGCCATCCGGATCAGCTCCTTCTTTTCTTCCAGCGTCAGATTCGTCATGGTATATTCCTCCTTTTTATCTCAGCGGATAAACAAACATTTCTGCATCCTTCTGCACAAATCCTATTGAGCGGAACATTGCCTGGGACTGTGCATTGAACGAATAGATCTCCGCAAAGCACTCCGGGTAGCCCTTTTCCCGTGCCAGCTCCAAGATCTTTCCTACCACAGCCCGCCCGATGTGCCGGTTCTGGTATGCCTTGCAGATCACAATGGCAATTTCTCCGCTGGTCTGTAAACAAACATCGCCGCAGAGGATTCCTTCATACTCGATGTAAAACAGATCGCCATGGGCGTTCAGATACTCATACATGTTTTTCAGAATGGATAGATCATAAACGCGTTCCTGATTATCCACCTGGTGGCACAGCTCTGCATCCTGATACCACGGGAGTGCCGTCTCGTAGGCTGGGTAATAGGGAACGAGGCGGAACGATGGGGTGATGGGAATAGTTTCCCTTCCCTGCTTTTCCATTGTCCTTCCTCCTTTTTCATATCAATTAAAGTATACCCCATTCCTTCTTTTCCCGCAAGCGTTCCGATTTTTCACATTTTCTGTAATGAAATTTCTTGAATTTTTCATTACATGTGCATATAATAGGTTTGAGAAGGAGGCTGAGATATATGGCAAACGCAGTCAACGTGAATTTTCGAATGGACCCGGATCTGAAGCGCAGTATGGAAGAGGTCTGCGCCGAGATGGGCCTTTCCATGACGACCGCTTTCACGATTTTTGCAAAGAAAGTCTCGCGCGAGCACCGCATTCCGTTTGAGGTCTCTGCTGACCCGTTCTACGCAGAGAGCAACATCAATCACCTGCGTCAGATCGTGCACGATATTGATACCGGAAAAGCCAAGCTGACCGAACATGACCTGATCGAGGTAGATTAAATGAGACTGCTTTGGGAAGAGGAAGCCTGGGAGGATTACTGTCTTTGGCAGACGCGGGACAAAAAGCTGCTGAAACGGATCAATGCTCTATTGAAGGACATCCAGCGGAACACCTATGAGGGTATCGGAAAACCCGAACCGTTGAAGGGCGATCTGAGCGGCTGGTGGAGCCGCCGAATCGACGACACACACCGAATCGTTTATAAAGAGCAGGACGGAAACATCATCATCGCGTCCTGCTTCGGGCATTATGATGACACCTGAAAAGAGGGGGCAGCTACCGTGTGGTAGCCGTCCCCCTCTTTCTTTTCAACCCATAATCAGTATTCTGCCCCCAGAGCGACCTTCATCATATTGGTGAAGCTGGTCTGGCGCTGCTCGGCGGTGGTGATCTCCGGCGAAACGAAGCTGTCGGAGATGGTCAGCAGGCAGGCGGCATTCTTGCCCAGGACCTGGGCATTGGCAAACAGAGCGAAGCTCTCCATCTCAACGCAGAGGCAGCCGCGCTCATCCCGCAGCTTCTCCCAGTAGGTAGGCTTCTCCTCGGAGGGCTGGCGGTAGAAGACATCCGAAGAGTGGATGTTGCCCTCGATGAGGGGGATGCCCTGCCTGGTCGCCGAAGCGCGGAGCTTGTCGTTCAGAGTCTGGCTGGGCAGGGTGATGTCCCCCTCGAAGCCGCTCTGGACGCGAGCATAGTTGGACTCGCTGACCGCACCGTTGGCCAGCACAACGTCGAACAGCTTAGCCTTGTCGGTGTAGCTGCCCGCCGAGCCGATGCGGATGATGTTGTCCACATCGTAGAACTTGAACAGCTCGTAGGAGTAGATGCCGATGGAGGGCATTCCCATGCCGCTGCCCATCACGCTGATGGGGCGGCCCTCATAGGTGCCGGTAAAGCCCAGCATCCCGCGGACGCCGGTCACCTGGCGGACATCCTGCAGGAAGGTGTCTGCAATGAATTTTGCGCGCAGGGGGTCACCGGGCATCAGGACAGTTTTTGCGAAGTCGCCTTTTTCGGCGCCGATGTGGGGAGTTGCCATAGTAATCGTCTCCTTTTCTTTGGTTATGTTATAATGAACCTCTCAGGCATCACGCAGCAGAACGAGAGGTTTTTTCCTTATCTTTTGCCAGGGAAGAAGTTCTGTGGTGCCAGATACGAGCCGCTGCGGCGGATCTCGAAGTGGCAGTGGTTGCCGCTGGAACGCCCGGTGCTGCCCACGTAACCGATGAGCTGGCCCTGACGGACGCTCTGGCCCGCACTGACGGTCAGCGACAGGCAGTGGGCATAGACGGTGGTATAGCCGCCGGAGTGGCTGATGATGACCGAGTAGCCATAGCCCGTGCCGGCACCGGCCTTGTTGTAGCCCGCCTTGGTCACGGTGCCGCCTGCCGACGCATAGATGGGCGTACCGGCCGGTGCGCAGATGTCCACGCCCTTGTGGCCGCTGCCGTACCAGCGCGAGCAGTAACGGTAGTTGGGCACCGGCCAGATGAACTGGCCGCTGCCGGTGATGTAGGCGGTCTTGTTCGTCACCTTCTTGGTGCCGACGACCACCTTCTTGGGCACGGCTTCCTTGAGGGTCTGGGTGGAAACGACGGTCTGTTCCAACAGGGTGCCGTTCGCGTCGTAGACGTTTTGCAGCGTCACAAGACGCAAGCCGTTCTCACCCTCCTGCAAGGTTTTGGTCGTGCCCTTGGTATATTCGTTCGACTGGGTGGTCTCGGTGGTGAAGGGGACTTCCTCCTGCCGGGTCTCTATCTTGGTGATGCGCACTTCCAGCGTCGCTTCCTCTTTGGTCACGATGAGGGTGTCGCCCTCCTGGATGTTGGAGCCTTCGGTCAGAGCTGCGCCCTTGAAGTTCGTATTCAGTGCACACAGCTCGCGGAAGGTCAGGTCGTTTTTCTGGGCGATGGACCACAGGGTGTCGCCGTTCTGGACCGTGTAGGTCTTCTCCTGCTGGCGGACGCCGGAGATCATATCCTCGATGGAATTGTCGTCCTCGAAGCTGTCGTTGAAATAGATGCCGTCTTCGAGCAGAACGGTCTTGTTGAAGCCGACGGTGACGTTTCCGTCGTTCTTGTACTCTTCCTCGTAGGGGGCCAGCAGGCTGTTCAGGTAGCTGCGCAGGGCGTCGCCGTCTGCGCACACGGCCGTCAGCTCACCGTTCAGGTAGAGAGCCGTGCCCTCGCTGATCTCATCGCTGGCGCTCTTCAGGATGGCGTCGGCGGTCTCGCTCTCGTCCATGACCTGATGCGCCACCGTGATGGTATAGCTCGGCTCGATGGTCCAGTCGGTCTTGTCCGTACCGGCGTAATTGATACGCTCCATCACGTCCTCACGGGCAAGGTTGAAGACTTCTTCGTTGGCCACATAGCCGACAGTCTTCCCGTTGACCTGCACCGCCAAGGCATAGGGCTGCTGGATGGTGCGGTCATACACCGTCACGAACACCGCCAGCATACACACCGGCAGGATGTACATGGCCATCCGGGGCAGCAGCCGAAGGTTGCGCCGGATGCCGCTGGTGAGATAATGGACGCTGGCTTTGACGGCCGCGCCAAAGCCTTTCTCCTTCCGGACCGCGCGGGCATGCACCAGCAGTGCCCCCGTGCCCCGGAAAAAGAGGATCACCGGGCCGAACAGGTCCAGGAACATCTGGGCAGCGCCGGGGAACGCCAGCGCTGCCAGCTCATGGAACACATTGCGGATGCCGTACGCCAGCCACCGCGCGATGGCGGAGATATTCCGGCCCGTGCGCACCACAGCATATTCGGCGGCAAAGCCCAACGCATACAGGGTCTCGCCCACCCGCAGCACCAAAGCGCTCCCCCGCAGCTTCTGCGAAAGGTCGTTCATGCGGCGCTGCGTCTTCCGGCGGAAGCGGTGTTTCCGCAGCAGCCGGCTGCACTGGAGCTGTGCCCAGAGGGACCGCAGCGTCCGCTTGTGCTTCACCGGCGGTGCTGACGGAGCCTCCTGCATCGGCTCCTTTGTCTTTTCATCGATCAAAAGGGGTTGCTCCTTCCTGACTGTAAGGATCAAAAATCACAAATTCATTTCAATTATACACGCCGTCCGCGCTGAAACAAGGTTCCTCACAAAAATTGGGCAGACCTTTCACGGACTTTTCACTTAGTTTTCATATTTCCAGGGGGTCTTCCCCGAAAAGTGCCCGCAGATCGGGCGGGAGCGGGCTTTTCACGGTGACGGCCCGGCTCTGTTCCAGCGGCGGGGCCGTGATGCGGATGCCCTCCGGCGTCATCTCGTATTCCGGCACCCGGAAGCGCTGCTCTGCACAGTGCAGCGCCTGCCGCCCGATCCGCTCCCGGCTCCCGCCGTAGAGGTCATCTCCGGCCAGCGGGTGGCCGATGGAGGCAAAGTGGCCCCGGATCTGGTGCGTCCGCCCCGTCACCGGGACACAGGCGGCCAGGCTGAGGCCGTGCTCTGCTCTTATTATGGTATACTCCGTCCGGCTGGGCTTGCCGTCCGGCGTCACACACCGGCCGATGATGCTCTCGGCCTGACGGCCGATGGGGGCGTCGATGACGCCTTTGCCAAGGGGCAGTTCACCCTCCACGACAGCATAGTAGAGCTTTTCGACGTTCCGGGCCAGCAGCGGAGCGGCGTAGCCATTCTTTGCGGCCAGCACAAGGCCGCTGGTGTCCTTGTCGATCCGGTTCACCGGGCGGAAGACCGGGCTCTCGCCCCGCGCCTCCATCCGGGCCGCATAGCCGTTGGCCAGCGTATCCAGCGGATAGTTCAGCGTGGGATGCACAGCCAGATGCGGCGGCTTGTCCAGCACGATGGCGAACGCATCCTCATAGACGGCCTGCACCGGGATCTCCGGCTGCGGGGCCACACCGGCCCCGTCAGCAGGCAGTTCGAACCAGATGTCCTGCCCGGCTTCGACCCGGCGGTTCGCCAGGATGGGCTGTCCGTCCGCCCAGAAGCCGCTGCCGTGGAACTTGACCGCGCGGGCCAGCTCGGTGGAGACGGCACACCGGCGCAGAAAATTGCGCAGCAGCGCGCCGTCGGCTTCGGGCGGCACCGGAAAGATCAGTTTCATCCCTGTGCCACCTCCCCGAAATCTTTACGCCATATATAAATTATTATAACAAATTTTGCCCCCACTTGCAATTCTTGTTTTTTTATGGTATCATGAGGAACGGAAAACGAGTGGAACATACGGCGGCGGGGCGGCTTTGACCGCCCTGAGGAAAGTCCGGGCCTCACAGAGCACGGTAACTGCTAACGGCAGCCGAGGGTGACCTTAGGGAAAGTGCAACAGAAAACAAACCGCCGCAGCAATGCGGTAAGGATGAAACGGCGAGGTAAGAGCTCACCAGCGCATGGGTGACCATGCGGCTTTGTAAACCCTACCGGAAGCAACACCTATATGGGACGGATAGCGCTGCTCGCGTGTCCCGATGGTGGCATGAGCCTGCCAGCAATGGCAGGTCGAGACAGATCGTCGTTTAATACAGAACCCGGCTTACGGTCCATCTCGTTTTCCATGTTTGGTTTTGTCTGAGCTGCTGCGGAGGCCCCGCAGCGGCTCTTTTTGTTTGTTCCCGCAACTTTTACCACTCTGTGACTTTCCGTTTGGCCCGGAGTGTGGTATACTATGTGCACCACGGTGATTCATCTGTCCGCCGTGGTCAAACACAACAGACAGGATGTGAAATCCTCCGATGAAAGATGGTTTTTTGAAAGCAGCCGCTCTCTCGCCCGCACTGCGGGTGGCGGACTGCGCCTATAACACAGAGCAGATCCTTCAGGAGCTGCGCGCAGCCTCTGCACGCGGCGTGAAGCTGGCCGTATTCCCGGAATTCTGCCTCACCGGATACACCTGCGGCGACCTGTTTTTGCAGCGCACGCTGCAGCAGGGTGCACTGACCGGCCTGCAGACGCTGCTGGACGCCAGCCGGGAGCTGGATGTCGTGGCGCTGGTGGGCCTGCCGCTGCTGGTGCGGGGCAAGCTGTACAACTGCGCCGCCGTGCTCTGCCGCGGCCGGCTGCTGGGCCTTGTCCCCAAGACGTACCTGCCCAATTACGGCGAGTTCTACGAAAAGCGCCAGTTCACCCCTGGCTCCACCGAGGTCGAGACCCTCACGGTCTGCGGCCAGCAGGTGCCCTTTGGCACCTCGCTGCTCTTCCGCTGCCGCGAAATGCCCAGCTTCGTGCTGGGCGTGGAGCTTTGCGAAGACCTGTGGAGCGCGCTCCCGCCTTCCACCTTCCACGCGCTGGCCGGAGCCACCGTCATTGCGAACCTCTCCGCCAGCGATGAGACGGTCGGCAAGGCAGAGTACCGCCGGGCGCTGGTGGCCAACCAGTCCGCCCGCCTGCTCTGCGGCTACCTGTATGCCTCCGCCGGGCACGGTGAGAGCACCCAGGACATGGTGTTCGCAGGCCATGACCTCATTGCGGAAAACGGCACCCTGCTGGCTGAAACGGCTCCCTTTGCAGGCGGTCACGCCGAGACGGAGCTGGACTGCCAGCGGATGGAATCCGAGCGGGCCCGCAACACCAGCTTCGAGCCTTCCACGGACGGCTATCAGACCGTGGACTTCAGCCTGACGCTGGCTGACACCGCCCTGACCCGCTTCGTGGACCCGACCCCCTTTGTGCCCGGCGACCCGCAGCGCCGCGCTGAGCGCTGTGAGCTCATCCTGAAGATGCAGGCCGACGGTCTGGCCAAGCGGCTGGAACATGCCCACGCCAAAACGGCCGTCATCGGCATCTCCGGCGGGCTGGACAGCTGCCTTGCCCTGCTGGTGGCCGTCCGCGCCATGAAGCAGCTCCGCCGCCCCACCACCGATGTGCTGGCCGTGACCATGCCCTGCTTCGGCACCACCCGGCGCACCCGCAGCAACGCGGAGATCCTGTGCGAGGAGCTGCATGTTTCCTTCTCCGAGATCGACATCGCCAACACGGTCCACAGCCACTTTGCCGACATCGGCCAGGACGAGAGCGTGCTGGACGTCACCTTCGAGAACGGTCAGGCCCGTGTCCGCACACTGGAGCTGATGGACACCGCCAACCGCACCGGCGGCCTCGTGGTGGGCACCGGCGACCTCTCGGAGCTGGCGCTGGGCTGGGCCACCTACAACGGCGACCACATGAGCATGTACGGCGTGAATGCCGGGGTGCCCAAAACGCTGGTGCGCCACCTCGTCCGGTACGAAGCCGACATCGCCGCCACCGATGCGCTCCGGACCGTGCTGCTGGACATCCTCGACACTCCCGTCTCCCCCGAACTGCTGCCCGCAAAGGACGGCGAGATCGCGCAGAAGACGGAAGACCTGGTCGGCCCGTATGAGCTGCACGACTTTTATCTCTATTATGTGCTGCGCTTCGGCTTCGGCCCGGCCAAGATCTTCCGGCTGGCCAAAGCTGCCTTTGCAGGCCGTGCTGAATACCCGGACGAAGTGCTGTACAAATGGCTGCGCAACTTCTACTGGCGGTTCTTTGCCCAGCAGTTCAAGCGCAGCTGCCTGCCCGACGGCCCCAAGATCGGCAGCGTGACCCTCTCGCCCCGCGGCGACTGGCGGATGCCCAGCGATGCGGCGGCAGCGCTCTGGCTGGCCGAACTCGAACAACTGTTTCCGCACAAAGGATGACCCATGAAACAACATTCCAAGCTTTTCGTCAACCTGATCTTTGTTCTGGCCGTGCTGGCCATTGCGGGCGTTCTGTTCGCCCTGCGGGCCGCACATGCCACCGGCAGCACCCTGGAAGCCGAGCTCATTTACGGCGACGCCAACACGGTGCAGAAGTTTTCTCTGGACAACGACGCTACCTATGATGTGGACACCGGTTACTACACCGTCCACATCGAGGTGAAGGACGGGGCCGCCCGCTTTGTGGATTCGCCCTGCCCGGACCACATCTGCGAAAGTTTCGGCTGGCTTTCGGCGGAAGATCAGACCGCCACCTGCCTGCCCGCTCGCGCCGTGCTGACCATCGCGCCGCTGTCCTGAGGGCACAGTCAAAAGGAGAATTTCCATGTTCGATGAAAAAGACACCACCCGGCACATCCACCGGGGCGCACGGAAGGACCCGGACCGCACCGTTGAGGTGGACAGCTCCGCATTTTTTGCGCCGCAGACTGCCCAGCCGGTGACACCGCCGCCCTCCAAAAAGCCGCCCCGGCAGAACAGCTCCCCGGCCCGGCCGCCCCAAAAGCCCGGCAAAAAGAAAGGCTCCGGCTCGAAATTCGGGTCGTTCCTGCTGGTCTTGCAGGCCGTTCTCAGCGTGGCAGCCTTCGTGCAGCTCTGCCGCACCCGGATGCTCCCCGCGCTCTACCTCGTCATCATTGCAGCGCTGCTGGCCCTGTTCTGGCTGCTGGTCAAGCGCTGCCAGGAGTACAGGACCCCCGGCAGAGTCTCCCGCGTCTTCTCGGTCTTCCTGTGCGCGGCGCTGGCCCTCGGCTGCGTCTGGGCGCAGCAGGGCCTTGCCGCGCTGGGCAGCGTGACCTCCGGCCTGCTCACCGGTGCCGAGGCGAATAAGATCACCAAGGAGCCGTTCGTCGTCTACCTCAGCGGCGTGGACACCCGCGGAGAGCTGACCGAAAAGGCCCGCAGCGATGTGAACATCTTGGCCGTGGTCAACCCCGCCACCAAGCGGGTGGCCCTCATCAACACCCCGCGCGACTACTACGTCGATCTGGCGGGCACCAGCAGCAAGGACAAGCTGACCCACGCCGGTCTGTACGGCGTGGAGACCAGCATGGCCACCCTGGGCAACCTCTACGGCGTGAATGTGGAGCACTACATCCGCATCAATTTTGCGGGCTTCATCAGCATCATCGACGCCGTGGGCGGTGTGGATGTCTACTCCGACCAGGCGTTCACCTCGGTGGGCAGCCCCGGTTACTATGACCCCACCACCTTTGCCGAGGGCTGGAACCATCTGGACGGCAAGAGCGCACTGGCCTTTGCCCGCGAGCGCCACGCCTTCGCTTCCGGCGACATCCAGCGCGGCATCAACCAGATGAAGGTCATCGACGCCATGGTGAACAAGCTCAAGTCCCCCACCGTCCTGATGAGCTTTTCCAAGCTGATGGACGCCGTGTCGGACTGCTTCGTCACCAGCCTGTCGCAGGAGCAGATCTCCGCGCTGGTCCGGATGCAGCTGAGCGACCTCGCCAACTGGGATATCCAGAGCTACTCCGTCACCGGTTCCAGCGGCAAGAGCTCCCAGTGCTACTCCGCCAAGGGGCAGAGCCTCTACGTCATGAAACCGGACGAAAGCTCAGTGGCACAGGCCAAGGAGCTGATTGCCTCCGTGCTGGGCGGTGAGGACACGGTCAGCGACACCCAGCAGACCCCGGAGAAGACCGAAGTCCACACGCCGACGGCAGACCCCAACGCCGCCGTTTCCGTGCCGGAGACCCCGGCGGACAGCGTCGTCCTGGATGAGCCTGCGGAGAGCGTCCCGGAAGAGACCCCTGCCAGCAGCGAGCAGCCCGCAGAGGCTCCGGCTGAGACCCCTGCCGAAACCCCGGCCGGCAACGAACCGTCTGCCTCCACCGAAGTGCCCGCCGAGGAGCCCCCTGCCGAGAGCAGCAGCTCCACCGAAGCACCGTCCATTTCCCTGCCCACACAGGAGCAGGTCGAGCAGGCGGCCTCCTCGCTCCATCAGGCGGCGTCCACCGTTCTGGATGCCCTGTTCGGTTCCAGCAGCTCCGCAGAATAAGACCCCGCTACAAAAAAAGTCCCGACCAGACCGGTCGGGACTTTTTCTTGTTTCATGTTGGAGCGGATTATTCAGCGGACTCCAGCTCGAAGGTCTTGACGGAGGCGGTGCCGTTGCGGCCAGCCTTGTCGGCGCGCAGATACTGGCGGGTGGTCTCGCCGTTTGCGGTCACGTCTGCCACATACACGGTGTTCTCCTCAGCCTCGATGGGGAACTCCTCAACCATGCCCTTCATGGGCAGGGCGCTCAGGTCGTCGTATGCGCCGTTCAGCTTCCACAGCTTCATGGTGTCGCCGTTGGAGAGGGTGAACTCGCCGTAGCAGTCGGCATCGTAGGTCTTGCCGTTCACTTCGAGGGACTCGGTGCTGACCACGCTGGCGGCGGCAGCCTCGCTGGATGCGGCCTCCGAAGCAGCCACAGAAGAGGCAGCCTCGCTGGAAGCAGCAGAGGAAGCGGTGGAGGAAGCGGTGGAAGATGCGGTGCTGGAGCAGCCGGTCACAGCAAAAGCCAGAACAGCAGCGGCCAGTGCCAGACCCATTGCACGATTCAGTTTCATTGTATGATCTCCTTTGTTTGAACCAATCCTTTTTCTGTCCGGAAGCAGGAGCAGTTCTGCTCTTCCCTCACGAACAGGCACAGGGCTTAGTTTACCACAACCCCAACCATACTTCAAGCATCTTCAGCGCATTTGTTTTCAAACTGTGACTTTTACTTCCGGATCTTCTCCCATACGCTCTGGCCGTCCAGGGTCGAAGCGTCTACACCGAGGTACTCGCAGACGGTGTGGGCGATGGTGCCGAAGCAGAGCTTCGTGCCCAGGTCCACGCCGGGCTTGACGCCCCTGCCGCAGATGAGGTACGGCACATACTCGCGGGTGTGGTCGGTGGTTTTGGTATAGGATGGGTCGCAGCCGTGGTCTGCCGTGATCATCAGCAGGTCGCCCTCCCGCATACCGGGGATGAAGTCGGCCAGGAACGCATCGAACTCGGTGGCAGCGGCGGCATAGCCCGCCACGTCGCGGCGGTGGCCGTAGAGCATATCAAAATCGACGAGGTTCACAAAGGCCAGGCCCTCAAAATCGCGGGTCTGCAAGGCTTTGGTGAAGGCGATGCCGTTGGTGTTGCCGGTGGTCTTGATCTTCTCGGTCACGCCCTCGCCATCAAAGATATCGAAGATCTTGCCCACGGCGATGACGTCCTTGCCTGCGTCCTTCAGCAGGTCGAGCATGGTGGCGCGGGGCGGCTTCAGGCTCAGGTCGTGGCGGTTGGTGGTGCGGTAGAAGGTCTCCGCCGTGCTGCCCAGGAAGGGGCGGGCGATGACGCGGCCCACGCCGTATTCGCCCTTCAGCATCGCGCGGGCGATCTCGCAGTAACGGTACAGTTCGTGCACCGGCACCAGCTCCTCGTGCGCGGCCACCTGAAAGACGCTGTCGGCGCTGGTGTAAACGATGAGGGCATCCTCCCGCATGGCCTGCTCGCCGTAATCCCGGAGCACCTGTGTGCCGGAATAGGGCTTGTTGCAGAGCACCTTGTGGCCGGTCTTTTCCTCGAACGCATGGATGAGCTCCTCCGGGAAGCCGTTCGGGAAGGTGGGCAGCGGTTTCGGGCTGACCACACCGGCGATCTCCCAATGGCCGATGGTGGTATCCTTGCCCATGCTCTGCTCCTGCAGGCGGGCAAAGGCCCCCGCCGGGGCAGCGGTCTTCTCCCCTGCCGTCACGCCGTCGATGTTGAACAGGCCGAGCTTCTGCAGATTGGGGCAGTGAAAGTTCGGGTGCTTTGCAATGGCACCGAGGGTATTGGTGCCCGCGTCGCCAAAGGCGGCTGCATCCGGCTCTGCGCCGATGCCAAAGCTGTCCAGAACGATCAGAAACACACGTTTTTCCATAGTTTTGTTCTCCATTTCATTTCCAGAGCGTCCCACCCGAAAGTGAGACTTTTTCTGGTTCCATTATAAGCAGTTCCGCTCCCGGATGCAAGGGCTTTCCGGATGCAGGCATTCCTTACGAAATTTTAACCAATTCTTTGCCAACTCCCTCTTGCCCTATTGTATCCAAGCGTTTATAATATAATATGGTATGGTTTTGAGAACGACCATATTGGCGTCTTTCGCCGCGGCAGGCCCCGAATGCCGGAGCCTGCCAAATGCAGCCGATCGGGCTGCTGCGTTAAGATAGAGAGTAGAATAGAGAAAGTTCGAGGTAATCAACATGAGAAAAACGAAGATCATCTGCACCCTGGGCCCTTCCACCGACAAAGGGGATGTCCTGCGCGAGCTGATCGCCAACGGCATGAATGTGGCCCGCTTTAATTTTTCCCACGGCTCCTATGAGGAGCACGGCGGCCGCCTGGCCAATCTGAAGGCACTGCGTGAGGAGCTGGGCAAGCCCGTTGCCGCTCTGCTGGACACCAAGGGCCCGGAGATCCGCCTGAAGGAGTTCAAGAACGGCGTCGAGATGCTGGAAGCCGGCCAGACCTTCACCCTGACCACCCGTGAGGTGGAGGGCACCAAGGAGATCTGCTCCGTCACCTACAAGGACCTGCCCCACGATGTGCACGAGGGCGGTACCATCATGCTGGATGACGGCCTCATCATGCTGCGCATCGAGAAGGTCACCGACACCGACATCACCTGCACCGTGCTGAACAGCGGCAAGATCAAGACCAAGAAGGGTGTCAACGTGCCCGGCGTCCATCTGTCCATGCCGTACCTGAGCCAGAAGGACCGCGAGGACATCATCTTCGGCATCCAGAACGGCTTCGACTTCATCGCAGCCTCCTTCGTGCGCACCGCACAGGACGTCTACGACATCCGCAACCTGCTGAACGAGTACGACTCCAACATCCGCATCATCGCCAAGATTGAGAACCGTGAGGGCGTCAACAACATCGACAGCATCCTGTCCGCTGCCGACGCCGTCATGGTCGCCCGCGGCGACCTGGGCGTTGAGATCGACTTCACCGAGCTGCCCGGCATCCAGAAGAACATCATCGACCGCTCCTTCTCCTTCGGCAAACCCATCGTCACCGCTACCCAGATGCTGGACAGCATGATGGTCAACCCCCGCCCCACCCGCGCCGAGATCTCCGACGTGGCAAACGCCATCTATGACGGCACCTCTGCCATCATGCTCTCCGGCGAGACCGCTGCGGGCGCTTACCCCGTCGAGGCCCTGAAGACCATGTCCGCCATCGCCGAGCGCACCGAGAACGAGCCCCACTACCGCGACGAGCGCTTCAAGGATGCCGCCCACGGCCAGATCAGCGTCAGCGATGCCACCGCACACGCTGCCTGCCTGACCGCACGGGACGTCAACGCTGCCGCCATCGTCACCGTGTCCGAGTCCGGCAACACCGCCCGCCTGCTGAGCAAGTACCGCCCCACCCAGCCCATCATCGCCTGCGTCATGAACGAGCAGGTCCAGCGTCAGCTCTCCCTGAGCTGGGGCATCACCACCCTGCTGATGGGCCCCGCCAAGAGCACCGACGAGCTGATCGAGATGTCCACCGCGCTGGCCCAGAAGAACGGCTACCTGCACAACGGTGAGCTGGCCGTCGTCACCGCCGGTGTCCCCGTGGGCGTTTCCGGCACCACCAACATGATCAAGATCCACATGGTCGGCAACTGCCTGTCCACCGGTGTGGGCGTCGGCCGCGAGAACGCCGACCTGACCAGCGCTTCCGGCAAGGCCTGCGTCTGCCGCACGCTGGACGAGGTCCGCGCCAAGTTCAAGCCCGGCATGGTGCTGGTCGTGCCCTCCACCACCAACGAGATGCTGGAGTACGTCCGCGATGCTGCCGCTCTGGTGGTCGAGGAGGCCGGCCTGAACAGCCACGCCGCCATTGCCGGCAAGGCCCTGCTCAAGCCCACCATCGTGGGTGCCCTGGGTGCCTGCAGCCACATCCGCGACGGTCTGGACATCGCTGTGGACTGCGCCCACGGCAGCGTCCAGCGCCTGCAGGCCTGAGAGGTGCACGAGATGGAACGGATCGCAAGTTTCTGCGTGGACCACACCAAACTGGACCGCGGCATGTACCTGAGCCGTCAGGACGGCGATGTGCTCACCTGGGACATCCGGATGAAGAAGCCGAACCACGGCGACTATCTCTCCACCGGGGCTGCTCACACGCTGGAGCACCTGTTTGCCACCTACGCGCGGAACAGCGCTTTCCGGGACGGCGTCATCTACGTCGGCCCCATGGGCTGCCGCACCGGCTTCTATCTGCTCACGCGCGGTCTTGCCCCTGCCGAGGCGCTGAAGCTGACGGTGGAGTCCTTCCGCTTCATGGCGGCCTTTGAGGGCGCTGTCCCCGGTGCCAGCGAGGTGGAATGCGGCAACTACCGCGACATGGACCTGCCCGCCGCCAAGGCCGAGGCAGCCGCCATGCTCCCTGTTCTGGAAGCGCTGACCGCTGACCAGCTGCACTACTAATTTCAATCAAACCAACGACCGGGAAGTCTCTCACCCAAGAGGCTTCCCGGTTTTTTGATAAAAAGATGGATTTTTATGTGCAAATCCTTTATAATGATTTTAGTCTAATTTCCCCTTTTCACGGAGATCCCGATCCTGCGAGGGGCTGACAAGATCACATTGCGGAGGTTCAGGATATGGCAGAACACATTTTGCTGATCGACAGTAACTATGAGGAGGCCGAGGGCTTTGTGCGCGGGCTGGAAGAAGCGACCGCTTCCCCCTGGGAAGTCGAGCTTTATCCCAACAACAAGACCTACGGTCTGCGCCGCTACCTCAAGTTTTTCACGGTGGCGCTCCATGTGGTCACCCACCCGGCCCGGTATTCCGGCAAGACCCTGCTCTGCTGGCAGCAGTTCTACGGCATCGCCATCGCGTTTTTCTGCCGGTTGTTCCACCTCAAAAAGCGGTTCCGGCTCGTCATCATGACCTTTATCTACAAGCCGCGGTCCGGCTTTGCCGGGAGGCTGTTCGAGCGCTTTGTGCGGTACGCCGTCACTTCCGACGCAGTGGACCGCATCCTGCTGACCACCCGCGCCGAGGCCCCGCGCTACGCCGAGACCTTCGGTCTGCCCCTTTCCCGATTCGGTTTTGCCCACTGCGGCTCGATCCCGCACGACCCCACCGCCTACGACGACCCGGCACTGAAAGCGCAGGGCTACTATTTTGCCACAGGCCGCAGCAACCGCGACTATGACTTCCTCATCCGGGCGTTCCGGGGCCGCCCGGAAACGCTCTGCATCGCCTGCGATGTCCTCGCCCCCTGCCCGGAACCCAACATCCAGGTCGAACAGAACCTGTTCGGCGAGGCCATGCTGCGCCGGATGCGGAACGCCAGAGCCGTTCTCTTCGCCTTTGAAAACGACCAGGTCGCCTCCGGGCAGCTGACCTTCCTCACGGCCATGGATCTCGGTGTGCCCGTCATCGTGACCCAGACACAGGGCCTGACAGACGACTATCTCACCGATGGCGTCACCGGCCTTGTGGTGCCCAAGGAGGAAGCGGCTCTGCACGAGGCGATGGACCGGCTGGCCGCAGACCCTGCCTTTGCCGCCCGGCTCAGCGCCAATGCAGAGCAGGCGTTCCGCACCCGGTTCACCTATTACCATGCCGGCAAAGAAGTCGGCGCACAAGTTTCCGAAAGCGAGGTGGTCTGAATGCCCTGCATCAGCGTGATCGTCCCGACCTACAATGTTCTGCCCTATCTGGACCGCAGCATGACGTCCCTGCTGGGGCAGACCCACCGGGACCTTGATATCCTTCTCATCGACGATGGCGCCACCGACGGCTGCGCCGCCCGCTGCGACGCCTATGCCCGGCAGGACCCGCGCGTTCGGGTCGTCCACCAGCCCAACGGCGGCCTCAGTGCAGCCCGCAACACCGGGCTGGACCATGCAGTCGGCGATTTTGTCGCCTTCCTTGACCCGGATGACTACGCCGACCCCCACATGCTGGAACGGCTTCTGACCACGCTCACCCAGGCACAGGCCGACACCTGTTTCTGCCGCTATTACGATGTCTCCGCCGACGGCAGCGTCCGCCTTGCCCCGGAGGACTATGCGCGTTCCCTCTACACCGGTGCTGCGATCGACCAGCTTCTTCTCGGCATGGTCGGCTCCCGGCCGCACCATCCCCACGACGTGGAGATCGGAATGTCGGTCTGGAAGGGGCTCTACTCCCTGCCCATCCTCCGGGCGCACCACATCCGGTTCCTCTCCGAGCGGGAGTACCTGTCCGAAGATCTGCTGTTCCATCTGGACTATCTTGCCCACGCCGGGGCAGTCGCCATCGTACCGGAGCCTCTCTATTATTACTGCCAGAACCCTGCCTCCCTCACCGGTGTATACCGGGCCGACCGCTTTGCGCGGGAAAAGCGGTTCTACGAGAAGGTCTCGGCAGAGCTTGCCCTGCGCTTCCCGCCCGAAGTCTACCGTCCGCGGCTCGACAAGGCCTTTTTAGGCCGGGTCCGCCGCTGCATCGCGCAGGAGGCCGCACACAACAAAAACAGCCTGCGGAACATCGCGGCCATCTGCCGGGATCCTCTTGTGCAGGCTGTTCTCCGGGAGCTGGATGAGAGCCAGCTGCCCCGGCTCAAGCGGGTGCTCCACTGGGCTATCCAGCACCATTGTGCGCTCTTTTTGTATGGGGCATTCCGGCTCAGATAAGCCCCAGCGCCGCAAATTCCCGCGCGATGCCGTCGTCGGTGACGGCGGGGCAGAGATGTAGCGCAACGACCGGGAAGTCTCTTACCAATGAGGCTCCCCGGTCGTTTTTCTTTTTGATCTTCTAATTTTTTCTCCGGAACTGTTCGGTGAGTGCCCTTGCGCCTTGGATCAACGCGTCTCGTTCGGTGTCCCAATGCTTCAGGACCTGTTCCAGATGAAGCGTCAAAAGAGACGCTTCGTAGTAATTTTCCGTGTGGCCGCACCGAACATTTTCCCACGCCCATATGCTGTCCGGTTCAAATTCGTACGTACAGATTGCCTCGATCTGCGCACGGTGCTTCCGATACGCCTCCACATGCGTCTGCTTTTCTGCCGCATCTTTCTTATTGTACGGATCATAAAACCGAAGTGAAAGATAGGTTCCGTCCTGATCACTATCCATCCGCCAGAAAATGCGATATCCGTCTTTTTGAGTGGGAAACAAATACTCCGCAATGACCATTTCCGTCCAGGGCCTGCCAAAACTGGAGCCATGGTAGACCTCATAAAGAACACTGCCTCGTTTCCAGAGCGTTTCCGGAAAGATCATCCGCATCAATGTATGTTGCGCGATCGCACTGTTATTCAGCCGTTCCGGCTCCTGCAAAAAATCCTTCTCCCGCGCCTGTTGCTCCAGTTTTCGCTCCAGAAAGGTGAGATAGGCGTCCAAAATCTCGCTTTTTCCTTGATAGGGTGTCAGGCATTGTAAAAACGCTTCGCCCGTAATGGTGACGTCTGCATCTACGAGTCGGTCTGCATCATAGAGAAAGCCCGTCTTGAAATAAACCGTCCTGAGTTCCACATTCTCATGGATGCCGCAGAGCCGCCGCTCTTCTTCGGAGAGCTGCGTCATTCGTTCGCGATATCTGCGGATCTGTTCCCCATGTTCCGAGCTATCCGTCTTATCTTCCACCAGGATCACACGATTTTTTCCCGTCAGGCAGATCAGAATGTCCGTTTGATAAAACTGCTGTATCGTCTGAAGCGTCTGTCCGCTTTCGACCGTCACCTCGCCCATTTTCTTCAAAAGGTCTACGGCCAGCGGGTACAGATTCGATGCCGGTTCATTCAGCCAATTCAAACACCAGCAGATTACTGCATCCTGCGACAATTCACTGGTTGCATAGTCAAAAAGATTATTCATTGGTTTGTCCTCAGATCAGCCCCAGCGCTGCGAACTCCCGCGCAATGCCGTCGTCGGTGACGGCGGGGCAGATGCGGTCACAGCGTTTTTTCAGGTTGTCTGAGCCGTTGGCCATGCAGACGCTGATGCCGACAACGTCCGTCATCTGCAGGTCGTTGTCGCTGTCGCCAAAGCCGATGGTATCGGCCAGCGAGCAGCCCAGGTGATTGCAAATGGCCCGGATGCCGCTCCCCTTGTTGAATTTGCGGTTGATGAGCTCTCCGTTCACGATGCCGCCGCCCTCGTCGCTAAGGTGGGATTCGCAGAAGACGAACTGGTCTTCGTACTGCCGCTTTACCTCCGTCAGGCAGGCTTCGTTGGGCGCAATGAAAACGATCTTGTAGACCGGCTCGCCGTGGTATTCCTCGATGGGGCGGATGGTCATCCCGAATTCCATCATCTTCCGCCAGCGCTCGGCCTCGCTGTTGGTCTGGCCCGGCTTTTTGGGGAAGAGGTTGGCAAACCGCTCGATCATTTTGATGCCGCCATAAGTATCGTCCCGCACTTCCAGTGTGCACTCGGCCCCGCATGCTTGCAGCGCCGCCCGCAGGCCGCGCACCTGCTCCGGCTCCATGGGGAGGTCCACCAGGACCTTTCCCTCACAGCCCACATAGCCGCCTGCCGAGCAGACGAAGCCGTCGAACCCGTAGTGGAAGAGCGGTTCGGTCATCCGGAGGTTCCGCCCGGTGCAGAGAAAGAGCTTGTGCCCGTTGGCGCGGGCGCGGTGGAGGGCCTCCACCGCGCTGTCCGGCACGGTCATCTCACCCGGCGGCAGCAGGGTGCCGTCGATATCCAGAAAGATCAGTTTTTGTTTCATTTTCCCATCCCCATCCAGCGGAAGAGCAGGCCCAGCACCAGCATAGCCAGCAGCAGGCCCAGCACCGCGTAATTCGTGCGGGGCGTCCGGCTGCGTCTGCCGCCTCCCTGTTTGCGATTCGTCGTGTTTTTGCGGGCCGTGCCGTTCCGGCTGCCCGAAGTGCGGCCCGCGCTGCCGGAACGCGGCCTGCGGCTGGCCGCAGTGCCCGAACCCGACCCGTTCCGCTGGCTGGCGTTCCGGGTTTTTCCGGTGCTGCGCGTCTCCTGCCCCTCCGGCTGCGATGCCCTGGCGACAGGCTTTCTTGCCCCGCAGCGGTCCAGAAATGCCTCCGCCTGCCGGTAATACTGCTCCAGCTCACTGGTGCGCAGGGCTGTGCCCGCATAGCCCTCTTCCAGCGCCTCTACGGCTTCGTTGAAGAGGATGGCCGCCTGGGTCCCGGCGGTGCGGTCCGATGCGTGTGCGGCCTCGTTGCGGGCCGTGCGCACCGCGTTGCAGGCGCGGCGGGCAGCACCGGGGTGTTCGGTATTGCCCAGCAGGTCCAGCGGATGGGCGGCGTCCTTTTCGGGGTCCAGCAGCACCCGCATACACAGGGTGGTGTCCAGCTGGCTCCAGCTCGTCCTGCCCGAAAGGTCGGGCATCCGCTCGTAATACTCCGGGCTCTCCTGCTGGCGCTGGGCGATGTGTTCCAGCAGGGCGTTCAGGCTGTGGGCACCGGGCTTTCGCTCCCAGTGCCAGCGCAGCAGCCGGCGGCTGATCTCGTCGCAGGCTGTTTTGATCTCAAATGCCACTTGCAGTGTTTCGTCTGGCATAGTATCCTCCCTTGAGAAAACCAAAAACGGAGGAAGCGTTAGGCCTCCTCCGTTCGTTTTTTACATCATGAACTGATAGTACACAAAGCCCCACAGCGCGATGCCGGCGCAGATGATGGCCGTGAGCGGCGGCACCCAGCGGATGAGCGTTTCGGCCACGCCGTCGTGGGCTTCGGTCTGCTCTTCCTCTTCGGCGTCCTCCGGCTCGGCCGGGCGAACGGCCTCCCGCCCTCTGGCCGGGATGACGCGGGTCCCCTCGTCGTCCGCATGGGCCGGGCTGGTTTTGTCGGGAAATGCCGCACGGGTGGAAGCATCCAGCACACGGGTGCTCTCTGCATCCGGCGCGTTCTCCAGCGGCGGCGCAAAGGAAGCGGGCCTGTCCACTTCCTCAGCCGAAGGCCGCAGGGTCGTGCGCGGCGGCATCACGCGGGTGGCCTCCGCATCCGGTTCTGTCCGGGGCGGCACACTGCCCACGATGCGGGTCGGCTCTTCCGGCGGGACCGGGGCAGCGCCCACAACGCGGGTGCGCTCGTCCGGCTCCGTCTGCACAGGCCGCACCGGCTCGGCGGCGGGCACAGGCTCCTTCTTTTCCGGCTGCAACAGGGTGTTCAATGCGTTTTGCAGCAGGATGCGGTCGCAGCCGCACTCAGTGCAGTAAACGGTGTCTTCTTCCTTCGGGTGGAAGGAACCGCAGGCGCAGTACCAGCCGTTCTCGAAGACCTGGGGCATATACTTGAGGCCCTGACGGTTCATCCGGGCTTCCAGCGCCTTTTGCAGCTCCGGGCTCAGGCGGCGCGGGGCGGGCAGGCGGACGCGCTTGATGGCGTCCAGATGCACGACTTTTTTGCCGCTGTAAACATTTCGGAGAGACACATCCACGCTGGTGATGGCCTTCTGGGTCACGAACACCGCATCGTCCATGCCGAAGCTCTCGCCGGGCTTGACCTCGATGTCGCGGTACTCGAACTGGTCCTCACAGAGGATGACGCCATCCACGCCTTTGCACTTGAAATGGATCTCCAGTGCGGTCAGGGTCACGCGGGAAATGTTCTTAAAGGTCAGGCAGACCGCATGGTCGCCGCTGGCCTCGCCCTTGAGCAGCTCCACGCAGACGAACTGCACCGGGCTGCCGGGAGTGTAGTAATTCGCTCTTGTCCGTGCGACCGGATCAAAATTTTCCTCCACAACACTCGCTCCCTTCGTGGTTTATTCTTCGCTCGTCGGAGCATCCTGCTCCGGGATGAATGCTTCGCCGAGCTGGGCATTCTCGGCCTGTTCGGCAGGTTCTGCCGGTTCGGCCGGCTCAGCAGGCTCCACCGGGGCCGTCTCGACCGGAGCCGCTGCCTCCGCTTTGGGTTCGTCCCCGTCACGCGGGGACAGCTTGCCGCCCGCCATCACGGTGTTGAACTCCTGCTCGTTGAGCTTTTCACGCTCCATCAGGGCCTGTGCCAGTGCATGCAGCTGGTCGATGTGCTCGGTCAGGGTGCGGCGGCAGGTCTCGTAGGCCTCGTCGATGATATCGCGCATCTCGCTGTCGATCTCGGCGGCGGTCGTCTCGCTGTAGCCCTTGCCCTGGCCGAAGTCGCGGCCCAGGAAGGTCTCCTCCTGCGAGGTGCCGTAGACCACCGGGCCCAGCCGCTCGGAGAAGCCGTACTTGGTGATCATCTGGCGGGCGATGTTGGTGGCCTGCTGCAGGTCGTTGGAGGCACCGGTGGAGATGTCCTCCAAAATCAGCTGCTCGGCCACGCGGCCGCCCAGACTGGACACGATGTCCTCGAACATCTCGCCCTTGGTCACGTAGCTGCGGTCCTTTTCGGGCAGATACATGGTGTAGCCGCCTGCCTGACCGCGCGGGATGATGGTGATCTCATGCACACGGGGGTGGTGCTTGCAGTAGAAGCCTGCCACCGCGTGGCCTGCCTCGTGGTAGGCCGTGAGCTTTTTCTCTTCGGGGGTCACGACGCGGCTCTTCTTTTCGGGGCCTGCCATGACCTTCATGGATGCCTCCTCGATGTCCTCCATCGTGATGGCCTTGCGGCTGCGGCGGGCTGCCAGCAGCGCGGCCTCGTTGACGAGGTTTTCGAGGTCTGCACCGGCAAAACCGGCGGTGCGCTGGGCAATGACCTTCAGCGACACATCCGGGGCCAGAGGCTTGTTCTTGGTGTGGACCTTCAGGATCTCTTCACGGCCCTTGACGTCCGGCAGGCCGACATAGACCTGACGGTCGAAGCGGCCGGGACGGAGCAGCGCCTTATCGAGGATGTCGGCACGGTTGGTGGCCGCCATGACGATGACGCCGTCGTTGGCCTCAAAACCGTCCATCTCGACCAGCAGCTGGTTCAGGGTCTGCTCACGTTCATCGTGGCCGCCGCCCAGGCCGGCGCCGCGCTGGCGGCCGACCGCGTCGATCTCGTCGATGAAGATGATGCAGGGCATGGTCTTCTTGGCCTTGTCGAACAGGTCGCGCACACGGGAAGCGCCGACGCCGACGTACATCTCCACGAAATCCGAGCCGGAGATGGAGTAGAACGGCACACCGGCCTCACCGGCGCAGGCGCGGGCCAGCAGGGTCTTGCCGGTACCCGGAGGGCCCACGAGCAGGACGCCGTGGGGGATGCGGGCACCGAGGGAGTTGAACTTGTCCGGGCTCTTGAGGAACTCGACGACTTCCTTCAGTTCTTCCTTCTCCTCATCCTCACCGGCCACATCGGCGAAGGTCGCAGTCTTCTTGTTCTCATGCTCATCCTTGACCTTGGCTTTGCCGACGTTCATGATGCCGCCGCCACCGGCACCGCCCCGCATCATGGAGAAGAGCAGGAAGCCGGTGCAGCCCAGCATTCCCAGATAGAACAGGATCTCCATCCAGGGGATGGTCTCCTTGAGGGTGGTATAGTCGTAGGTCATCGGTGCGTCGGGGTTCGCCGCATCGTAGGAAGCGATATATTTGTCCACATTCTCAATGAAAACGTAGGCATAGGGCAGCTTGTAACGGACGGTCACGGTGCCGTCGTCGTTCTTCACCGCGCCGACGGAAGCCGCCGAGGAGGTGGAGAACATCCCGCTGAGCAGGCCGCCGGTGGCCTGCGTGGTGCCGGCTGCGGACGAGGTGTCCGGCAGGGCCAGGTCGCCCTCCTTCAGCGTCAGGGTGATGATGCTGGTATTCCGGTCCAGTGTGAAGTCCGTGACCTGATTGTGCTCAAAGTAGTGCACCACGGTGGAGTAGCTCATGGTCGAGCCGCTCGTGCTGCCGCCGCCGGTGCCCAGCACCGACCAGATCATCAGCACAGCCGCCAGAGCCAGCGCCAGGATCAGGGGGTTAAAGCGAGGTCGTTTCGGTTGCAAAAGGGATCAACTCCAGTTCTATTCTTACTTATTTTTCGTAGACAGCGGGCTTGAGCACGCCGACATAGGGCAGATTGCGGTATTTCTCATCGTAGTCCAGGCCATAGCCCACCACGAACTCGTCCGGCACCTGATAGCCCTCGTAGTCGGGCTGGATGTCGGCCTTGCGGCGGCTGGGCTTGTCGAGGATGGTGCAGATCTTCACGGAGTTCGGGTTGCGCATCTTGAGCATCGGCACCAGGTTGGACAGGGTGACGCCGGTGTCGAGGATATCCTCCACGATCAGCACATCCTTGCCGGAGAGGTCGCCGTCCAGATCCTTGATGATCTTGACCAGGCCGCTGGAGGTGGTGTTGCTGCCGCCGTAGCTGGACACCACCATGAAGTCGATGCTGCACGGGATGCTCACCGCCCGCATCAGGTCGGCCATGAAGACCACCGAGCCCTTCAGGATGGAGACGAGGACGAGGTTTTTGCCCTCGTAGTCTTTGCTGATCTGGGCACCCAGTTCCGCGACCTTGGCCTTCAGCTGTTCTTCGCTGACCAGGACTTTCTCGATATCATCGTGCATGCTCATTGTTGTTCCTCCATTTTTTGCGCTTCCATCTGCAAGACGTTTTCACTGTCCGCCGTGGGAGCCAGCCCGTCGGCAAAGCCTGCACCGCAGACCCACACGACCTCGCTCCCCGCCGCAAGCAGCGGCAGACGGTCTCGTTCTTCGGGCGGGATGCCCGCTTCGTTCATCCATTTGCGCAGCTCTTTGCGGATGCCGCGTCCCGCCGGGCGAAACGTATCCCCCGGCTGGCGGCAGCGCAGCGTGAGCGCAGAATATAACATTATTATTTTAGCATAATCTGCCTGATTTTTTAAGTCTTTTTTATGAACACCCTGTGTTTTTTCTTGAAAACCGCCCGGAATCTGCCGAGCTGCGAGCATCCAGCCCCCCGGAAGGGCAATTTCCAGCGGTCCTGCCAGGTCAAACGGTAGCGGGAGCACCGCAGCCGCCGGGTCGTCCGGGGCTGCCGCGGTGGGCATTTCCTCCATCCAGAGCACCCAGCCGCCCGCGCAGAAGCGGACGCTTCCGGTCAGCTGGACGGCCCCGCTCCCCTGCTCCACCAGAGTTCTGAGCAGGCGGATGTATTTTTCCTCCGCGTCCCGCACCGGGGCCACCAGGCTGTGCAGGGCAGCTTCCAGGATCAGCGGGTCGGCCTCCTGCAGCCCTTCCAGCCCCCAGACGGGCTGGCCGCTCTGCAGCGCATACCGCGCCCCCGCCGGGAGGGCGGGCGGCAGCAGGACTTCCGCGTCTTCCAGCAGCTCTTCCGCCCGCTGTGCAAAGTAGGCATCCGCGCGGGCGGCCTTTTCGCAGAAGCGGGCGAAATTCTCCTCCGCCGCCTCGTTCACCGAGCGCAGGGCCGGGAGCGCCGCGTGGCGCAGCCGGTTGCGGGCGTAGGCATCGGAGGCGTTCGTCTCGTCCGTCACCCAGCGTTGGCCGCATGCCGTGCAGACCTGCTCGGTCTCCGTGCGGGTCAGGCAGAGCAGCGGGCGGCAGAAACCGGGGCGGCTGGGCCGGATGCCCGCTGCGCCGTGGAGACCGGCCCCCCGCGCCAGCCGGAACAGCAGCGTCTCGGTCTGGTCAGTAGCAGTATGGGCGGTGGCGACCGCATCTATCCCACCGGCCCGCAGAACATCGAAGCAGGCATAGCGGAGCTTCCGCGCCCAGTCCTCCCCCGGATGCGCCGGAACGGCAGCGCCCACGTCAGCCGGATGGAACACGCGCAGCGGCACGTTCAGCCGGGCGCACTCGGCGCGGACAAAGGCTTCGTCCCGGTCGGCGGGCTCTCCCCGCAGGCCGTGGTTCACATGGCAGGCCGTCAGCTCGTAGCCGAACACCGGCTGGACCAGCAGCAGCAACCGGAGCAGCGCCATGCTGTCGGCCCCGCCGGAAACGGCGGCGCACAGCCGCTGCCCCGGCGCGAACAGCTCATTTTCCTGCGCGAAGGCGCGCACTTTTTCCACGATCTCGTTCATCAGCGTTTGAAATCCACATCCATAAAGCGGGTATGCGCGCCATCCCAGCCCAGCGGCACCGTGCTGGTCTCGCCGTGGCGGTTCTTGGCCACGATGCACTCGGCGGTATCGGCGTCCACCTCGCCGCCGTCGGGGTTCTGGCTGGCGTAATAGGAATCGCGGTAGAGGAACAGGACGCAGTCGGCGTCCTGCTCGATGGAACCGGAGTCACGCAGGTCAGACAGCTGCGGCCGGTGGCTGGAATTGTTGCCCTGCTTTTCCACCGCACGGGACAGCTGCGACAGCGCGATGATGGGCACGTTCATCTCTTTGGCCATGATCTTGAGGTTTCGGGTGATGGAACTGATCTCCTGCACACGGTTCTCGGTGCGCTGGCCGGTGGTCATCAGCTGCAGATAGTCGATAACGATGAGCCCGACGTTCGGGCGGGTGGGGTCCTGATTGACCCGGCGGATCTTCGCCTTCATCTCGGTGATGGTGATGCCGGACGTGTCGTCCATATAGATGGGCGCATCGTGGAGCTTCTCGGTCGCCATGGCCAGATACTCCCAGTCCTCGGCGCGGAGGGCACCGGTGCGGAACGCCTGGCTGTCGATGCCCGCTTCCGCTGAGAGGATGCGGTTGGTCAACTGTTCCTTGGTCATTTCGAGGCTGAAGATGGCCACCGGCACCTTCTGCTGCATGGCCACGCGGGTGGCGATGTTCAGTGCAAAGCTGGTCTTGCCCATGCCGGGGCGGGCAGCCAGGATGACGAGGTCGCCGCGGCCCAGGCCGGTCAGGACGGTATCCAGCAGGCGGAACCCGGTGGGGATGCCCTTGTATTTGTCGGCATCGGGGCCGCTGATCTTCTGCAGGTTGGTCAGCGTTTCCACCATGCTGGAAGAAAGGGGCGTCAGTGCGCTGGAATCCCGCCCGGAGCGGATCTCGTAGATGCGCTGCTCGGCGTTTTCCAGCAGCAGGTCCGCGTCCGGTTCATCGCCCGCATCCTGCAAAATATCCTTCGCCACCCCCATCAGTTGGCGGACCAGATACTTTTCCTGCACGATCTGGGCATAGGCCTTGACGTTTGAGATGCTGGGCACCGTCTCGGCCAGACCGGTCAGGTAGACTTTCGCCTCGTCCGCGCTGGGGAAGACGCCGTCCGAGATGACCGCGTCCAGTAGGGTGACGAAGTCGATGGTCTGGTCGCTCGTGAAGAGCCGCAGCATCTCGGAATAGATCTGTGCATTCTGGCGGGTGTAGAACATCTCCGGCCGGATGATCTCGACCAGGTCGGTCAGGGTATCCGGCTTGAGCAGCACCGCGCCCAGCACACTCTGCTCGGCCTGCATGTTGTAGGGCAGGTTGATGCCCACGCTCTCCAGATTCAGTTCATTGGTATAATGTCGTTCGTTCGGCATGGTATCGTTTTCCTCTCAGAAACCCAAAAAGCGCCCCCTGCACTGAGGGGGCGCTGACAGGCATTTTGGAATCAGGCCTGCTCCACTTCCACCATGATCTTGAAGGAAGCCACGACACCGACATGCAGACGCACCTTGGCGTTGAACACGCCTGCGTCCTTGATGTCCTTGGTCTCCAGCTCGATCTTCTTCTTGTCGATGGGAGCACCGGCCAGCTGGGCCAGAGCCTCGGCAACTTCCTTGCCGGTGACCTTGCCGTGCAGGCGGCCGGATGCGCCGCCCTTGGCCTTGATGGTCACGGTCTTGCCGTTGATCTTCGCCGCCAGAGCCTGGGCAGCAGCCACCGTCTCGGCCTCGTGGAAATCCGCAGCAGCCTCCTTGCCGCGTGCGATATTCACCGCGCTGGCGTCGGCCACAGCGGCCAGTTTGCGCGGGAACAGAAAGTTGCGGGCGTAGCCGTCGGAGACCTCATGGATCTCGTCCTTCTTGCCAATGCCTTTGACGTCCTGCTTCAGAATCACTTTCATGATAGTATCCCTCACTTCTCACCGGAAAAACCGGTGCCGTTCTTGTAAGTTCTAGTATACAGCAATTGACCGCTTCCGTCAACTTGATATCCGGCCGCATCGCCGGGTGCTTTTCCCTCGTGCGGCCGGGAACCTGCTGTTATGCCAGTTCTTTCTCCGCCACCGACAGTGCCGCCTCGATGACCTTGTCCATATCGTAGTACTTGTACTCGCCCAGACGGCCGCCGAAGATGACGCCCGGCTCAGCATCGGCCAATTTCTTGTATGCGGCGTAGAGCGCACCGTTCTTCTCGTCGTTGACGGGGTAGTACGGCTCATCGCCTTTCTTCCACTCGGCGCTGTACTCGCGGCTGATGACCGTTTTGGGCTGGGTGCCGAACTCAAAGTGCTTGTGCTCGATGATGCGGGTGTAGGGGGTCTCGGCGTCGGTGTAGTTCACGACGGCGTTGCCCTGATAGTTGTCGGTGTCCAGCACCTCGGTCTCGAACCGGACGCTGCGATACTGCAATGCGCCCAGCTGGTAGCCGAAGTAGGCATCGACGGGGCCGGTGTAGACGACCTTCTCCGCCAGCTTGTCCAGAGACGCCTTCTCGGCCAGATAGTCCACGTTCAGGCGGATTTCCACGCCGTCCAGCATCTTTTCCACCAGAGCGGTATAGCCGCCGTTGGGGATGCCCTGATACAGCGCGTTGAAATAGTTGTTGTCGTAGGTAAAGCGGACGGGCAGGCGCTTGATGATGAACGCAGGCAGCTCGGTGCAGGGGCGGCCCCACTGCTTGCCGGTGTAGCCTTTGACCAGTTTTTCGTAGATGTCGGTGCCCACCAGACTGATGGCCTGCTCTTCCAGATTCTTCGGCTCGGTGATGCCCGCTTCGGCCTTCTGCTGCTCGATCTTGGCCCTGGCCTCAGCCGGCGTGACCACGCCCCACATCTTGTTGAAGGTGTTCATGTTGAAGGGCATGTTGTAGATCTCGCCGTAGTAGTTGGCCACCGGGCTGTTGGTGTAGCGGTTGAACTCCGCGAACTGGTTCACATACTGCCACACGGCCTTGTTGTTGGTGTGGAAGATGTGGGCACCGTAGCGGTGCACGTTGATGCCCTCCACCGGCTCGGTGTAGATGTTGCCCGCGATGTGGCCGCGCTTGTCGATGACGAGGCAGCGCTTGCCGGCCTTCTTCGCCTCGTGGGCAAACACCGCGCCGTACAGACCGGCACCCACGATGAGATAATCATATTGCTTCATGGGAAGATTCCCCTTTCCTCATTTTTTCGGATCCGGAGCGCTCTTTTTCTGCGACTCCCGGTACTGGTCGATGGCGGTCTGGATGCGCGCCCGCGCCGCCTCCGGGGTGATGTGCTTGAGCTGGGCCGCCGCCATGGTCTGGTGGCCGCCGCCGCCCAGCGACTCCATGATGACCTGCACATTCACGGCCCCCAGGCTGCGGGCCGAAACGTTCACACCCGTGCCCACCTGAACGGCCACGAAGCTGGCATCGACGCCCTGAATGGTCAGCAGGTCGTTCGCAGCCTGCGCCACGGCCACGCGGGCCTCCGGGGCGAGCTCGCCGCCCACCGAGATGGCACAGCCTTTGTACATCTGGGCGGCTTCCACCAGCGCGGCCTTGGCGTTGTATTCCACCATCGTCACATCGAACAGCTGGCGGACCCGCTCGGTCTCCGCGCCATAGCGGCGGAGGGCCGCAGCGGCCTCAAAGGTGCGCACACCGGTGTGCAGGGTGAAGTCGCGGGTGTCCAGCATGATGCCGGAGAGCAGGCCCTCGGCCTCGACCCGGTTGGGCTTGTCGTCGCGGGTGCCGACGTACTGCAGCAGCTCCGTGACCAGCTCACTGGCCGAGGACGAATACGGCTCGTGGCAGACCAGAGCCGGGTTCTCGATGAAGCCGACGCCCTTGCGGTGGTGGTCGATGACGGCCACCTTGCCGCACTTTTCCAAAATCTCCTTGCTCTCCACAAGGCCGGTCTGGTATGTATCCACCACGATGCAGAGCGTTTTTTTCGAGACGATGGGCAGCGCTCCCTTGGGGTCGATGAAGTCATCCTCCTGCCCGGCCCGGACCAGAGCGTCGATGAGGGAGCCTGCCAGCGTGGCGTCCCGGCGGACGGCAATGACGGCGGGCACATCGCAGATCTTGCAGATGCGCAGCACACCCTCTGCCGCGCCGATGGCGTCGAGGTCGCTCATCCGGTGGCCCATGATGACCACATGGTCGGCCTCCTTGATGAGCTTGACCAGCTGGTCGGCCACGATGCGGCTGCGGACCTTGCTCCGCTTTTCCACGCCGTGGCTGACGCCGCCGTAGAAGGTGAAGCCGTCCGGCGTCATCTCGGCGGCCTGGTCGCCGCCGCGGCCCTGCGCCATATCCAGCGCCTGCACCGCCATATCCTGCGCCTCTCGCAGGGTCTTGGCCCCGCGGCCGATGCCGATGGAGATGGACAGGTTCACGCTGGGGTCGAGGGCGCGGATCTTATCCAGCACATCATAGCCGCGCTTTGCGTACTGCTCCAGATGGCGCTCTTCCACCACGGCGATATACCGGCCGCTGGCCACCCGGCGCAGAAAGCCGGTGCCCCGCCCGATCAGATCCTCCAGCACACGGTTGATGCCCTCCAGCAGGCGGGCGCGCTCGCTGTCCAGCATATCGCTGAAGACATCGTCGTAGCCATCCACCAGAAAGACCATGTAGCCGGGGCGGCTGGCCTTGTACTCGGCCTCCACCCGGCGCAGCGCGGTCTCTTCGTTGAAGATCAGGAGCGTAACGCTCTCGCTCTGGCCCGGCACCGTGGAGCTGTGGATGCTCCACACGCCATCGGCCAGGTTGAGCTGCTGGCCGTCCGCCGTGCGGCAGAGCTGCAGGTCCAGGCCGGGCAGCAGCTTCTGCGCCCGGCTGGCCAGACGGTCTTCGCCGCCCAGCAGCCGCTGGCGGAATGCGGTGTTGTACCACAGCACCGTCTCGCCGGAGAGCACCGCCGCCGGCTGAGACAGGGATTCCAGACTGTACTGGGTCTTGGAGTTTTCAAAGCTCCCGCCCGTTACCCAGCGCGCAAGCCAGCTGCGCAGCCGGTAACGGAAAAGCCCCATCCCGATGCCCCACAGCACCACCAGCACCGCCAGCACCGGCCAGCCCGCCGGGCGCTGGACGAGCAGTACCAGAAACAGCAGGCCGCACAGAACGGCCAGCACGCCGGTCAGTATCTCAAGCGTCCATCTCGGTTTTCGTTTCATCAAATCTTCTGCCTCCTGATCTGCCGCCGCGTCGGGCGGCCTCTATCAGACCTCCATCAGGATGGGGAGGATCATCGGGCTGCGCTTGGTGCGGCGGTAGATATAGCTGCTCAGCGCCTCGCGCACACGGGTCTTAACGCTGTTCCAGTCGCGGACGTGTTCGTCCACGCAGCGGTCCAGCGCGTTTTCTACGATGCTCTGGGCACCGTCCATCAGGCTCTCGTTCTCGCGCACGTAGACGAAGCCGCGGCTCACGAGATCGGGGCCGGCCAGCACCTTGCCGGTCTTGCTGTCCACGGTGGCCACGATGATGACGAGGCCGTCCTCCGACAGGTGCTTGCGGTCCCGCAGGACCACATTTCCCACATCGCCCACGCCGAGGCCGTCCACCATGACGGCACCGGCGGTGACCGGTTCGCCCAGCTTGATCTCATCCCTGGTCAGGATGACGTTGGAGCCGTTTTCTGCGATGAGGATGTTGCTGGTGGGGATGCCGAGGCTTGCGGCGGTGAGGGCATGCTTTTTCAGCTGCTTGTACTCGCCGTGCACCGGCAGGAAATACTTGGGCCGGGTCAGGGTGAGCATCAGCTTCTGCTCCTCCTGGCAGGCGTGGCCGGAGACGTGGACATCATACATGCTCTCGTAGATGACCTCTGCGCCCAGCAGCAGCAGACCGTTGACGATCTTGGTCACGCTCTTCTCGTTGCCGGGGATGGGGTTGGCGGAGATGATGATAAAGTCGCCGGGGCCGACGCGGACCTGGCGGTGGCTGCACGAAGCCATGCGGGAAAGGGCGCTCAGCGGCTCTCCCTGGCTGCCGGTGGTGATGAGGACCACCTGTTCCGGCGGGTACTGGTTCAGTTCTTCCACGCTGATGAGGGTGCCCTCCGGGATGTGCATATACCCCAGCTCCTGCGCCATGGCCGTGTTGTTGACCATGCTGCGGCCGCTGAATGCCACCTTGCGGCCATCTTCCACGGCCAGGTCGATGATCTGCTGGACGCGGTAGATGTTGGATGCGAAGGTCGCAATGATGATGCGCTTGTTCCGGGCGCGGGCAAACAGGTTGCGCACACCGGCAGCGACCTTCTGTTCGGTGGCTGTAAAGCCCGGACGCTCGGCATTGGTGGAGTCGCTCAGCAGGGCCAGAACGCCCTTCTGGCCGTACTCGGACAGGGTGGTCAGGTCGGTGACGCCGCAGGCCAGCGGGGTGTAGTCGATCTTGAAGTCGCCGGTCTGGATGATGGTGCCCGCCGGGCTGTCGATGGCAAAGGCCACCGCATCCGGGATGGAGTGGTTCACATGGATGGGTTCCACCGTAAAGCAGCCCAGCTTGAGCTTCTGCTTGGGGGTGATCTCCACGAACTTGGTCTTGCCTGCCAGGCCGAACTCTTCCAGCTTGTTCCGGATGAGGCCGCAGGTCAGGCGGGTGCCGTAGATGGGCAGATCGAACTTTTGCAGCAGATAGGGGATGCTGCCGATGTGGTCTTCGTGACCGTGGGTGATGAGCAGGCCCTTGATCTTCTCCTTATTCTGCACCACGAAGGTGAAGTCCGGGATGACCAGATCCACGCCGTACATGTCGCTGTCCGGGAAGACGAGGCCGCAGTCCACGATGATCATGTCGCCGCAGCACTCATAGACCGTCATATTCTTGCCCACTTCGCCCAGGCCACCCAGCGGGTAGATGTGGATGGGCACAGCGGCCTCCTTGGGCTGCTGCGGGCGGCGGGGCCGCCGCTGATAATAGGGGCGGCGGGTGCGGGGCCGCTTTTCGCCGGTGGATTCCGTGTTTCTGTTCTGAGCCTGTGCCATGGTCTGGCTCTGTTCCTTTGCCTGTGCCATTCGTACCTCCAAAAATCAATCACAAAACGCAGGCTCGCCCGTTCTGCGGGCGGCCTGTCCTCACAAAGAAGCAGGCAAGCTCTGCCGCTTCCATCAAACCATCGTATAGAATTTATCGTTTCAGCGCCGTTTCGCGAGCGCAGAGTCGGGTCTGCGCAGCACATTGCAGCCTGTCAGTCCATCTGTTCGATGCGACCGCGGCGCAGCCGTGCAGCCCCCTGAGCGCACCCCTCCGGTGCACCCCTATACGCATTTTGTTACAAACAGTATAGTATTTCTCACCCTTTTTGTCAATTCCAAGGTTGGGCTGTGCGGCAGCAAATTATGCGTCCCCCTCTTGACAGAAACGGAAAAATGGCTCTAAATAGAAGCATCTACAACAACACACCGGGAGAACCACATGAAACAAGTTGAAGTTTACACCGACGGCGCATGCAGCGGCAACCCCGGCCCCGGCGGCTGGGGTGCGGTGCTGCGTTACCGTTTCAACGGCAAGGTCTACGAGAAGGAGCTCAGCGGCGGCGACGCGTCCACCACCAACAACCGAATGGAGCTGACGGCCTTCATCGAGGCGCTGCGCCAGTTGAAAGAGCCCTGCGAGGTGCGCCTGTGCTCCGACAGCCAGTACGTCATCAACGGGCTGGAAAAAGGCTGGGCCAAAGGCTGGAAGCGCCGGGGCTGGAAAAAATCCGACGGCTCCCCTGCCCTGAACCCGGACCTGTGGGAACAGGCGCTGGAGCAGGAGGCCCGCCACAAGATCACCTATGTCTGGGTCAAGGGCCACGCAGGCCACCCGGAGAATGAGCGCTGCGACCAGCTGGCCGTGGCACAAAGTCAGGCACACGGAGGGAGACAGGGACGATGAGCGATACGTTTTTGCCCGGCAGCGGGTTCGACACCTACGAAGAACAGGATAAGGTCCTGGTGGGCCTGTGCGGCGGCAGAGGCTGCCGGGCCGCCGTCCGCATTTTGCAGCAGCAGGGCTTTGCCGTGGCGGGCGCAGTGGTCCGCCTGACTGACGCCGACGACACCGTGCAGGCCGCAAAGGACGCGGCCAAGGCCCTCAGTATCGAGTGCGTCACCCTGAACGCTTCTGAGCTGGCAAGCCAGCTGGCCGAAGAAGCACTGCCCGGCGACCTGCGCTTCCCTGCCCTGCTGGCCGCTGCCGACCGGCTGGGCATCCAGTACATCGCCACCGGCCACCATGCGCGGGTGGAGACGGATGCAGACGGCGTGAGCCACCTGCTGCCCGCCGCCGATGCAGCCAGCGACGAGAGCGCCGCTCTGGCCGCTCTGCCGCAGGAGACGCTGGCCCGGCTCATCCTGCCGCTGGGCGATTTCTCGCCCGATGAGCTTTCCGACCTGGCCGAAGAGCTCCAGTTCTGATCCTGCCCGGAAACGCACAAGAGGCCCTGGACCGTTCGGTCCAGAGCCTCTTTCTTTTTGATTTCAGCTGTTCTGGGGGTGGACGATGTCGCGCCAGTCGAGGTCGCCGCGCTCCAGACCATGGATGAGCACCTCTGCGGTGGCGATGTTGGTGGCCAGCGGGATGTTGTGCACATCACACAGGCGCAGCAGCGTCATCTCATTGGGTTCACTGGGCTTTGCATTGATGGGGTCGCGGAAGAACAGGAGCAGATCGACCTCGTTGCAGGCGATGCGGGACGCGATCTGCTGGTCGCCGCCCTGGATGCCCGCCAGGAATCGCTGGACCTGCAGGCCCGTTGCCTCGGCGATCATCTTGCCGGTCGTACCGGTGGCCACCAATTTATGCTGGCTCAAAATCCGGCAATATGCCGTACAGAACTGAACCATCAGCTCCTTTTTGGAGTCATGCGCGATCAGTGCAATCGTCATCGGTCAACCTCTCCTTTACGTTCCCCATGTGCTGGGCCATTTCCTTGCACATATCATAGTATCATAATTTCTCTCTTTTTACAACAGGTTTTTGGACAAAAGCGCCGATTTTTTCGGGAGTTTCTCCAATTTCCACCGAAATCCGCGCATCATCGTCACGCACCTGCCGTGGCTGCGGCATCTGCCGGAGCCGCAGCTGCGTCGTTCTGCCCGGCATCTTCTGCCTCCCCGGCGGCAGGGTCGGCTGTGCCGTCCGCAGGGGCATCGGCCGCATCGGCTGCCGTTTCGGGCTGCGCCAGCGACTCTGCTGCCGCCTCGTCCACGGTCAGGGTGCCGTCCTTCATCGCATAGTAGGCGTTGAAGATATCCGCCACCAGTGTGCCGGTGCGGGCACCGGCCCCGCCGTATTCCACCACGATGCCGATGGCAATCTCCGGGTCTTCCGCCGGGCCGTAGGCGATCATGGCGGCGTTGGTGTAGTGCTTATAAGTGCTGCCCGCATAGTAACCCTCGCTGCGCTGGGGGCTGCCGGTCTTGCAGGCGATGGTGTGGGGGTAGCTGGCCAATGCCGGGATGGTCTGGGCCACCCCCAGCATTCCTTCCCTGACCAGGTCGAAGGTCTCGCCCTTGTCTTCGACGACATCCATGACCTCCGGCTGGGTCTCTTCCAGCGTCTTGCCGGTGTTGGAGTCGAGGATGGCCTTGACGAAGTGGGTGCGGTAGCGGGTGCCGCGGTTGGCCAGCGTGGCCGCATAGGTCGCCAGCTGGATGGGCGTGACCGCCGTGTTGCCCTGGCCGATGGCGGCCTGCACGTCCAGCGACTCGGTGTAGTTGGAGTCGTTCTTGGTGGTTAGGCGGCCCAGCGCCTCGCTGACCTCCACGCCGGTGCGCTGGCCCAAGCCCAGCTTGTAGGCATAGGCGTCGTAGACATCGCTGGTCAGGCGCCGGCCCACATCGTAGAAGAAGATGTTGCAGCTCCACTTGATGGCAGTCACGACGTCGATGTTACCGCTGTGGCCATGGCGGGTGCATTTGGGGTGATAGTCCTTATAATAGGTATAGACGCCGTTGCACAGCACCGTGGAATACCGGTTGATCAACCCCGTATCCAGCGCCGCCACCGCCACGCTGGGCTTGTAGGTGGAGCCGGGGGTATACAGGCCCTGCAACGCGCGGTTGAACAGGGGCATGTTCTCATCCTCGCTGTATGCGCTGTAATTGGCGGCGTAAAGGTTCTGGTCAAAGCTGGGGTAATTGGACGCTGCCAGCACACCGCCGGTCTTGACGTCGATGACGACGACCGCACCGGCGCTGGCCTGCTTGCTGTCCCCATAGCTGTTCCGGATCCACTCCACGTTCTTTGCCAGCGCCTGATCGACGGCCTTCTGGAACTCGCTGTCGATGGTCAGCTGGACGGTGTGGCCCGGTTCCGGCACGGTGGTCAGGGCCGTGTTCACGATGACGCCGTCCGAGTTGCGGGTGATGGTCTCCACGCCGTCCTTGCCGCGCAGCTCGTCCTCATAGGCAGATTCCAGACCGGAAATGCCGATGACGTCGTTCATGTTGTAGCCTTTTTCCTTGAGCGGATAGGTCACCTGCCCGTTCTCGTCGGTCACCTTCCACTTTTCGGCCGTGATCTTGCCCACCCGGCCCAGCACATGGGGCAGAACGGTGCCCTGCTCGTAGCTGCGGGCGCTCGTCTCCACGATCTCCACGCCCGGCAGGGTGAGGCTGTTCTCCTTGATGGTGGCCACGGTGGCCTCGCTGACGTTTTCCGCCAGAATGAAGTTGTTGACGTTGGAAAACGCCTGCAGCTGCATCTCGTAGTGGATGCCGCCCAGGATGCGCTGCCAGTAGAAAGAGAAATCGGCAAGGTCATAGTCCTCCACCAGCTTTTCCATCACATCGTCGGCGGTAGCATACTGCTGCAGGCCGAGGTTCTCCTTCATGGCGGCAAGGGAGCGCTGCTCGGCGGCGTTGTCGCTCTCCGCCGTGTACGCATAGTGCCCGGCGGCATCGGCCTGCCCGATGAGCAGGCTGTCGTTCCAGCTCTCGCCGTTCTCGCCCAGCAGGCCGACCAGCTTCTGGAGCAGGGCGTCCAGATCTTCGTCGCCCATCAGCAGCTTGTTCAGCACCACGTTGTAGCCCGTCACGCTGGAAGCGATGCGCTCGCCCTTGCTGTCCACGATGTTGCCGCGGGCGGCCGTGACGGTAAATTTATAATCGGTCGTGTTGGTGGCCTGCGCCTTGAAGCTGTCGCCGTTGACCAGCTGCAGAAAGATCAGCCGGAAGCCGTACAGCCCGATGATCACACCTGCGACGGCGATGAGGAGCATCATCCGCCGCGCGGCCGTTTTGCGTTCGTCTTGGTTCATCCGTTCTCCTTTTGGCGCAGCCGGTTCAGACTACGTCGTTGTCGATCTTGAATTCCGCATGGATGCGGCGCACTGCCCCGAACAGCACCAGACAGACCGGGATGGTCAGCGCCGCCGTGGGCAGCACGAACCACAGATACCGCTCCACTGCCCCGCTGTAGCCGGGCATGTAGTAGAAGAACAGCCAGTCCAGCGAGAGCACCAGCAGCACCGCCGCCGTTTCCAGCAGAACAACATTCGCCGCCGAGGTCTTGAAGTAGAGCTGCATGACCGCCGAGAGCAGAAAGCAGAGCAGCAGCAGCTCAAAGGCCAGCAGCCCGGCGGTGCGGCCTGCGGTGTAGTCCCACATCAGGCCGCAGACGGCACCGAAGATGCCCCCCGCGAACTCGCCCTCCTCCACCGCGACGGCCAGCGCCAACGGCAGCAGCCAGAGGGGCTTTGCCTCCCCCAGCCGGAACAGCCCCGGCAGGGTCTGCAAGACCGTGCACAGCAGCATCAGCAGCGCATAGCAGACCCATTTGGTGATCTGGCTGCGCTTGCGCTTGCGGCGTGATTCCATGGCAGGGCCTCCTCAGAAATTGGTGATGATGAATGCGTGGCGCACCGTGCGCGGGTCTGCGCCCGGCTCGATGACCGCGATGGACGATTTGCCGCTGACCTCCGGCACCACTTCCCGGACCACGCCCACCAGCACATCCGCCGGGAAAACGCCGCCCAGCCCCGTGGTGATGACCTGGTCGCTCTTCTGCGTCAGGGTGTTGCGGTTCAGGTTGGTCAGCACACACAGGCCGTCGACCGCATAGTCCGAGCTGCCGGTGATGATGCCGTTGTCCCGCGTGCGGGAAACGACGCCCGCCGCGTTGAAGTTGGGGTGCAGGATGGTCATGACCTTGCAGCTGGTGGCTTCCACTTCCACCACCACGCCCAGCAGATAGCCCTCGTCGCTGACGACGGTGTCGTTCAGCTCCACGCCGTCCACTGAGCCCTGATCCAGCGTGAAGCCGTAAAAGGCATCCAGCGGGTCACGGCCGATGACAAAAGCCGAGACGCAGCTCATCTCCGGGCGGGTGTTCTGGATGTTGGCCAGCGCCTTGTAGGCTTCGTTCTCCGCCTTGAGCCGGTCGTAGTCCACCATCTGTTTGCGCAGCTCGGCGTTCTCGGCAGTGAGCTGCTCGTTCTCGTCCAGAATGGCCCCGATGTTGGTGTAGTTCTCCCACAGGGAGGCCACGCGGTCGCCCACCATGGCCGCCGCCTTCTGGAACGGGGCCACGGCCACGCTCAGCAGCTCCTGCGGGGCGGCGGTCAGGCGGTCGTTGGCACCGGCATAGGCCATGATGCCCACCAGGAACACCGCGATGCCGATGAGGATCTTAAATTTCCAGGTTTCGAAAAAATCTTTCAAGGGAACTTCCTCCGGTTGCAAAAAAGCGCGGACAGCCAGAGCCGTCCGCACTCTCTGTTACATATGGGGCCCGTCAGTATCCAGAACGTCATGCAGGACGTCCACATGATCCAGCACGGCACCTGCGCCCTTGGCCACGCAGTCCAGCGGGTCCTCAGCCACATGCACGTCGATGCCGGTCTCGCTCTGGATCAGCTGGTCCAGACCGCGCAGCAGTGCTCCGCCGCCCGTCAGGGTGATGCCGTGGTCGATGATGTCAGCGCTCAGTTCCGGCGGGGTGCGCTCCAGCGTCTCCTTGATGGCGCTGGTGATCTTCACCAGGCACTCCAGCAGAGCCTCGCGCACATCCTCGGAGTGGACGACGATGTTCTTGGGCAGGCCGTCCACCAGATTGCGGCCCTTGATCTCCATGGTCATTTCGGGGTCCAGGGGGTAAGCAGAGCCGATCTCGATCTTGATCTGCTCAGCAGTGCGCTCACCGATGAGCAGGTTGTACTTGCGCTTGATGAACGCGATGATGGCCTGGTCGAACATGTCGCCTGCCATCCGGACGCTGCGGGACGCCACGATGCCGCCCAGCGAGATGACGGCGATCTCAGCCGTGCCGCCGCCGATGTCCACGATCATGCTGCCGGTGGGCTCGCTGATGGGCAGGCCTGCACCGATGGCCGCAGCCATGGGTTCCTCGATGACGGAGACCTGGCGGGCACCAGCCTTCAGGGTCGCCTCACGCACCGCGCGGCGCTCGACTTCCGTCACGCCGGACGGGATGCAGATGACCACGCGGGGGCGGGAGAACATGCTGTTGCCACAGGCCTTCTTCAGGAAGTTCTCCAGCAGATTGGCCGTGATGTCAAAGTCCGCAATAACGCCGTCCTTCAGGGGGCGGACGGCCACGATGCTGCCGGGGGTGCGGCCGATGACGGCCTTTGCCTCGGTGCCCACGCAGCGGACCTCATCGGTCTTGGTGTCCACCGCCACAACGGACGGCTCACGCATGATGATGCCCTTTCCCTTCATGTAAACCAGGGTGTTGGCTGTACCCAAATCAATGCCAACGTCTTTTGAAAACAAACTCATAATGAAGCTCTCCTTCGTATTTCCGGTCTATCCAAAACGCAGGGCGGCGCAAACCAGTCTGCCGCCGATCGCAGAATAACACGACTATATTATAGCCGCAAGCAGAAGTTTTCTCAAGCGTTTTTACAGGTTTTTCCGGATTTTTTCATAAATCTCCGCGCCAAGCCGCTCAAAATCGTTCCAGCAGCCGGATGGTGCGGCTGACGGGCAGCCCCATGATGGTGTAATAGTCGCCCTCGATGCGGTCCAGCCAGAGGGCCGCGCGGCCCTGGATGGCATAGGCACCGGCCTTGTCGTAGGGTTCTTCGGTGGCGGCATAGCGCTCGATCTCCGCTTCGGAGATGGGGAAGAACTTCACGCGGCAGGTGTCCACGAAGCTCTCGGTGCGGGTGCCGTCCGAGATGCAGATGCCGGTGTGGACCTCGTGCACCGCACCGGAAAGGGCCCGTAGCATCCGTCTGGCGTCCTCCACGCTGTGGGGCTTGCCGAACACTTCCCCTTTCACGTCCACGACGGTGTCGCAGCCGATGACCACCGCGCCGGGGTGCTGGGCCGAGACTGTCCGGCACTTGCCCCGCGCCAGCATTTCCACCAGCTCAGCAGGGGTGTCGGCGGTCACGGTGCTCTCGTCAAAATCGCTGGCGCAGACGGTAAAATCGGTGGCGTACAGGCTCAGCAGCTCTCTGCGCCGGGGGCTGCCGGAGGCCAAAATCAGTTGTTTCATTTTATTTTCCCGTCGAGCCGAAGCCGCCCTCGCCGCGCTGGGTGCCGCCCAGCTCCTCCACCTGTGCAAAGGCTGCGGTGTACACCGGCGCGATGCAGAGCTGCGCCACCCGTTCGCCGGGCTGGATGGTGTAGGCCTCGCCGCCCAGATTGACCATGGGCACCTTCAGTTCCCCGCGATAATCGCTGTCCACGACACCGACGCCGTTGGCCATGCACAGGCCGTGCTTGATGGACAGGCCGCTCCGGGCATAGACCAGCGCCACGCAGTGAGCGCCGGGCAGCTCGATGGCAAGGCCGGTAGGCACCAGCACCCGCTGCATGGGGGCCACGGTCAGGGGTTCGTCCAGCACCGCGCACAGGTCGGCTGCGGCCGCGCCCGGCGTCGCGTAGGCGGGCACCTTCGCCCGCGCATCCAATACTTTATAGTTTACCGTGATGGGTTCCATGTTATACCTCAATTCGTTCCTTTGAAATACAGTCCGCGGGTGAACTCGCCCTCGAACGGGGCATGCTGGCGGATGCTGTCCAGAATGGCGGCGGCCTCCTCGCGGGTCTCCAGCGTGAAATAGGCCACGCCGTAGTCCACCGTCAGGGCACCGGGCTTGTCGCCCATGTAGATGGGCACCGGATTATAAATAGTACGCACCCCCATGCCGCAGCGCACCGGGAACTTTTTGGCCTTGCGGTCGGTCAGCAGGCCGGTCTTGTCGCAGTGGGCGCAATCGTGGATATTTTGCAGCGGGCAGGCACGGGTGACCATCAGCGGCATGTGGCCGTAGACGATCACGCCCGTGGGCACCGGCTGGCCGTTCTGCGCCGGGGCAATGGACGCGATGTCGCTGTCCTTGACCTCCGGCAGGATGAGGATGGCGTTCAGGCCGTGGTCGGCATAGAACTGAGCCGACAGCTGGTTGGTCACATTCAGGCCGAAACCGCCGGAGAGCGGCAGGCCCCGGCACATCCGCAGGTGGGCGATGTTGCCCGCCTCGTAGCCCGCAAACCCGGCCTCCTGCGTCGCCGCGATGCGGCGGGCGGTGTCCGCTTCCAGCGCGCCGAACATGACGCGGGGCAGTTCGAGGATGGTCTTGCTGCGCCACGCGCGGGGGACGCGGTCTGCCTGCGCGATGGGCAGGATGAGCGCTTCGAGGCCGGAGAGTGCCTGTTCCGGCACCTGGTCCCAGCTCTCGAACCGGGCGCGGAGGGTCCGATGGGGCGGCAAAGTGCGCTGCGGCAGCGGAGCCAGCTCCATCTCGTGCATCGGCCAGGGGCGCAGGGTCTCGCGCTTCTGCTGCAGGCCCTCCAGCGCGGTGCGGCGCAGCTCATTGACGGCGCTGCCCGGCACGAACCACGGCCCGCCATCCATCTCTACGTCGATCTTTTCCACCGCGAACGGTGTGCCGCCCGTCTTGGACAGGCTGCGCTGCAAGCTCTCGGTGGGGTCAGTGCGGGCGGGCTGGGGTTCGGCGTCGCCGTAGGCAAAGGCACGGTTGCCGTCTGCATCGGTGACGGTCAGCTTCTCGCCGCCCTCCTCGATCTCCAGCTTCATCTTCACCGGTACGCGGGAGCGTTCCCGGCGGTACAGCTCCCGCAGGGCGGGCAGGGTCTTCCGGGTCAGTTCCGCGTCGGCCTCACTGCGGACGCCGAACATCGTGCCGTCGATCTTGCCATCCAGATAGCCGGACGTGAAACCGGACCGACTGAACGCATTCTTCAGCAGGTCGCGGTCATAGGCGCGGCCTTCGCGGCCCGCCAGGCAGGCATTGACCGCCGCCGCCACGTATTCCGGTGTGCGCAGACGGCCCTCGATCTTGGCCGAGGCCACGCCGATGGCCTGCAGCCTGTCCAGCTTGTCGATGACGGAATTGTCCTTCAGGGACAGGTGATGCAGGCGGCCCGGCCTGCCCTCTGGCAGGGGGTTCGCCTCAAACGGCAGGCGGCAGGGGCCTGCGCAGGAGCCGCGGTTGCCGCTGCGCCCGCCCAGAAAGGCCGACATGTAGCACTGGCCGCTGACGCACATGCACAACGCCCCGTGGACGAAGCACTCGGTCTCGATGCCGCAGTTCCGGGTAATGGCTTCCACCTCCGGCAGGCTCAGCTCGCGGGCCAGCACCACACGGGTAAAACCCAGGTCCTTCAGCTCCAGCGCGCCCTGCAAGGTGTGGACGCTCATCTGGGTGGAGCCGTGGCGGGGCAGTTCCGGGGCGATCTCCCCGATGAGCTTTGCCACCGCCAGATCCTGGCAGATGACGGCATCCGCGCCGCTGGCGGCCACTGCCCGCACGGCATCCGCCAGCTGGGCCAGTTCGGTTCCGTAAACGGTGGTGTTCAGCGCCACATGCACCTTGACCCCGCGCACATGGCAGAAGCGGACGGCCTCTTTCAGGCTGTCCGCATCAAAGTTTCCCGCGCTGGTGCGGGCGTTGAAGCCCGAAAACCCCAGATACACGGCGTCCGCACCGCTGAACACAGCGGCATGGAGCATCTCTTCACTGCCCACCGGGGCAAGGATCTCAATCTTCGACATTCTGTTCCCTCTGTTTTTCCTGTTCCTGCTCGGTCTGCGCGGCCTTTTCGCGGTCCTGTTTTGCCTTCAGGCGGGCCAGCTGCTCCCGCAGGGCTGCATTTTCGCGCCGGAGCGTCTCATTCTCAGCTTTTGCCTTATCCTCCGCGAGCTTCGCATGGGCTGCATCCGCGATATAGCTCTGGATCTGGCTGCGCATGTTCTCGGCGCTGCCGGTGCTTTTTTTGTACTCGTCCAGATAGTCCATGGCGCAGAACACCGCCGCCTTGGTCACCGAAAGGTTTTCGTTTCCGTCCAGCAGCTTTGCGATATCCTCGTCCAGCTTTTTGGCCAGAGAGGTGATATACTTTTCCGAATCCGTCGTTGCGATCGCATAGGGCGCGCCCGCAATGTTCACTCGCACTTTATTAACCATCGTATCCTCACTTTGCACGCCGCATGGCCTCTGCACGGCGGGAGCGGTTCCGAGTTTCCCGGTTTTTCGGACTCATTTTCGGGATTTTCGGGCACAAACCCGCCTGCGCCCGAAAACCGGGGCGCGGCTTTTTCGTTCTGAGCGGAATTTCTCTCCGAATTACCGGGGTGCCGCCGTTCTCCTGCAGCAGTCCCCGGCCCGCTGTACCCTTATTATAATATAAATGGAGCGCAAGAAAAAGTGCTAAATCTGAATTTTTAGCAGATTTGTCAGAAAGACGGGTCCAAAAATAGCAGTAACGGCAAAAATTGGCTCTTTTCCTTGCATTCATGCACAGAACTGATTATAATATCATTGTTGTGTAGCAGGGCTGAGGGAAAGAGGAGAGTTTCCCTGCTGCGTTCAAATTCAGAAAAAGCACCCGTGAGTGTGCGGATAGGAGTTCCTTTATGACTACGAAAGAATTTGCAAAAATTCTTCAGGACAAGCTGACCAGCGAGTACGGCGTAGATCTGAGCGTTGCTTCCAACCAGCAGATCTATCGTTCCCTTGCTCTGATCTGCCGCCAGATGATGAGCGAGAACCACAAAAAGTTCCAGTCCAAGGCGATCGGCACCGGCTCCAAGCAGGTTTATTACCTGTGCATGGAGTTTCTGATGGGCCGCAGCCTGAAGATGAGCCTGTTCAATCTGGGCCTGAACGATGTGGCACAGCAGGCTCTGGCCGCTGCTGACATCAACATCGACGGCATCTTCGAGGAAGAGCCCGATGCCGGTCTGGGCAACGGCGGTCTGGGCCGTCTGGCAGCCTGCTATCTGGACGGCATGGCCACCACCGGCATCTGCGGCACCGGCTACTCCATCCTGTACGAGTACGGCATCTTCAAGCAGAAGATCGTGGACGGCTGGCAGCAGGAGCGCGCCGACAACTGGCTGCCCGGCGGTCAGGTCTGGCTGAAGAGCCACCCGGACCAGGCCATCGAGGTCCGCTTTGACGGCGAGATCCACGAGAACTGGGATCACGGCTTCCATTATATCCAGCACACCAACTACAACAGCGTCATGGCGGTGCCTTCCGACATGTACGTGCAGGGCTACGACGGAAAGGGCGTTGCCAAGCTGCGCCTGTGGCAGGCAAAGGCCCCGGACTTTGATATGTCCAGCTTCTCTCTGGGCAACTACAACACGGCCATGAGCAAGAACGCCAACGCCGAGCTGATCTCCAAGGTCCTCTACCCCAACGACAACCACGTCGAGGGCAAGATCCTGCGCCTGCGCCAGCAGTACTTCCTGTCTGCCGCTTCCATCGGCGACATCGTCCAGAATCACCTGGCTACCTACGGCACCCTGGAGAACCTGGGTGACAAGGTGGCCATCCAGCTGAATGATACCCACCCGACCCTGGCCATCCCCGAAATGATGCGCATCCTGCTGGACGAGTGCGGCTTTGGCTGGGACAAGAGCTTCGACATCTGCCAGAAGGTCTTCGCCTACACCAACCACACCGTCATGGCCGAGGCTCTGGAAAAGTGGAACGTGGACATCTTCAAGATGACCCTGCCCCGCATCTACCAGATCGTGGTCGAGATGAACCGCCGCGCCCGCGAAGAGCTGGAGAAGGCATTCCCCGGCGACGAGGGCAAGATCAACTACATGGCCCTGATCGGCGACAACCAGGTCCGCATGGCCAACATCTGCGCCTATACCTCGCACAGCATCAACGGCGTGTCCAAGCTGCACAGCGAGATCATCAAGGACAGCGTCTTCCACGATTACTACCTGTTCAAGCCGAAGGCGTTCAAGAACGTGACCAACGGCATCGCTTACCGCCGCTGGCTGCTGGCCTCCAACCCGGAGCTGTGCAAGCTGTTGGATGAGACCATCGGCGACGGCTACAAGCACGACGCTGCCGACCTGAGCAAGCTGAACAAGTATGCTGACGACAAGACCGTGCTGAAGAAGCTGAACGAGATCAAGCTGGACAACAAGAAGAACTTTGCCGCTTATCTGGAGAAGAGCACCGGCCAGTCCATCGACCCGAACTCCATCTTCGACTGCCAGGTCAAGCGGATGCACGAGTACAAACGCCAGCACCTGAACGCGCTGAACATCGCTGCTCAGTATCTGTACCTGAAGGAGAACCCCAACGCCGACTTCATCCCCAAGACCTACATCTTCGGTGCAAAGGCTGCTCCCGGCTACTACATGGCCAAGCAGATGATCCGCATGATCTGCAAGCTGGGCGACCTCATCAACAACGACCCCGCCGTCCGCGAAAAGCTGCGCGTGGTCTATCTGGAAGAGTACTGCGTCTCCCTGAGCGAGCACCTGATGCCCGCTGCCGAGGTCTCTGAGCAGATCTCTCTGGCAGGCACCGAGGCTTCCGGTACCGGCAACATGAAGTTCATGCTGAACGGTGCCATCACGCTGGGCACTCTGGACGGTGCCAACGTCGAGATCGCCGATGCCGCCGGCAAGGAGAACGAACTGATCTTCGGTATGCTGACGCCTGAGGTCAACAACCTCAAGCAGGTCGGCTATCACCCCAACGCCTTCATCATGGGCGACGATGTGGCCAACGCAGCCCTGAACTTCCTGGAGCGCGGCTGGAACGGTGAGAACTTCCACGAAGTCACCGAGAACCTGCGCAGCAGCGACCCGTACATGGTCATGGCCGACTTCAAGGATTACCGCCGTGCACAGGCCGACCTGCAGCGTCTGTATGCCGACCGTGAGGCCTGGGCCCGCATGAGCCTGAAGAACATCGCCAACAGCGGCATCTTCAGCGCCGACCGTTCCGTCCTGGATTACGCCCGCGACATCTGGAACGCACCTGTCGTGAAATAACCCTCTCAGTCAGCACTTCGTGCTGCCAGTTCCCCCGAAGTGGGAGCCATTGGCAGACGGGTAAAGCGCAGTTTCGCAGAAAACGTTCTGCGGCGCGGCTTTGCTTTAACCTCATGATACCAAAAGCTCCGGACTGTACAACGGCTCCGGAGCTTTTTTCGAGAAAGGAACGACCCGACTTGTCTTGCCTGTTCAACAGCTACGATCCCTATTTCAAGCAGCCCTTCGGTGCCGTGCGGGCCGGGCAGAGCGTCCGGCTCTCCCTCTGCATCCCCGAAGAACTCGGCTATGTGGACCCGCACCTCGTCCTTCAGAAAGAGGGCCGATTCGACGTGCCGGTGTATTACCGGATGAACTTCAACGGCCAGACCCCCAAGCAGAACCACTTCTCGGTCGAAGTCACCCTCAACGACCCCGGCCTCTACTTCTACTATTTTGACCTCTACACCGACTTCCGCCGCATCGTGCGCGGGCCGGACAACTGCGGCATGGTCAGCTGGCAGGACGGTGAGAAATGGCAGATCACAGTCTACGATGCCGCCTTCGAGACGCCGGAGTCCATCAAGGGCAAAGTGTTCTACCAGATCTTCCCGGACCGCTTCTGCGAAGGGGTGGAGAACAAGCCCATGCCCTTCCCGGACCGCATCTATCAGGCCGACAAACACGCCGAGCCCTTCTGGCAGCCCAATGAGGTGGGCGGCCACCTGAACGAGGACTACTTCGGCGGCGACCTGAAGGGCATCCAGCTCAAGCTGCCCTACCTGCACGAGATGGGCGTGGATTTCCTCTACCTGAATCCCATCTTCGAGGCCCACTCCAACCACCGCTACAACACCGCCGACTACCTCAACGTAGACCCCCTGCTGGGCACCAACGAGGAGTTCGAGGCGCTGTGCGCCGAGGCAAAGAAGTATGGCATCGGCATCGTGCTGGATGGCGTGTTCAGCCACACCGGTTCCGACAGCCGCTATTTCAACCGCGAGGGCCGCTACGGCGAGGGCGGCGCTTACCGCGACCCCAGCTCCCCGTACCGCAGCTGGTACGATTTCGACCCGAAGTACAAGGGCGGCTACCGCAGCTGGTGGGGCTTCGAGACCCTGCCCGAAGTCAACGAGGAGACCCCCTCTTACGTCGAGTTCATCACCGGCGTGGGCGGCGTCATCGATACCTGGCTGCGGCGCGGTGCCGCCGGTTTCCGGCTGGATGTGGCCGACGAGCTGCCGGATGAGTTCATCGAACAGATCCGCACCGCCGTCAAGCGGGTCAGCCCCGAAAAGTTCCTGCTGGGCGAAGTCTGGGAGGACGCCACCACCAAATACGGCTTCAACCAGCGCCGCACCTACCTGCTGGGCAAGGGGCTGGACAGCGTGATGAACTATCCGTTCAAGAATGCCGTGCTGGATTTCGTCAAGGGCAAGCCCGCCGAGCAGGCTGCCAACGAGATCCTGACCATCTGCGAGCACTACCCTGCCCCCGCCATGGACACGGCACTGAACTTCCTCTCCACCCACGACACTGAGCGCGCCCTGACCGTCATCGCCGACGAGCCCGCCAACGGCCGGGGCCGGGAATGGCAGAGCGGCCGCTGTGTAACCGGCGACGCCTATGAGGAGGGCCTGCTCCGGCTCCGGATGGCCTACGCCATCATCTACACTCTGCCGGGTGTGCCCTGCCTGTACTACGGCGACGAGATCGCCATGCAGGGCTACCGCGACCCGTTCAACCGGGCCTTCTTCCGCTGGGACGCCCACGAGCAGCGCCTGCGCCCCGTTCTGGCACAGCTGGCCCAGCTGCGCCACACCTGCGAGGCGTTCCGCACCGGCAAGCTCAACGTCCTGCGGGCCGAGGGCGGCATCCTGCACTACCAGCGCATCGGCGAGGCGGAGACGGCGGAGATCATCGTCAACCGCACCGAACACATCATCGTGGAGACGCTGGCCAGCGGCAAGAGTACCGAAGTGAACCCCATGGGCTTCACCATCGTGGTGGAAGAGGTCGGCCACAACCCGAACCACAGCTACTACGATTATATTTAACCTTCAAGGAACAAGGCCCGTGGGATCGCAAGACCGCGGGCCTTGTTTTCTTAAATCAGGACATCTTGTAATCCCGCCCTCGTTATTATATAATAAACGAAAAGAGGCCCTTCGTCTCGTTTTCATCTGCAAGGGAGGGAGTATCTATGCCCATCGACCCCATCTTCTGGCTCATCGCAGCCATCGGCTTTCTGGTGCTGGAGGGAATGACCTTCAGCATGGTATCCATCTGGTTTGCAGCGGGCAGTGCGGCCGCTCTGCTGAGCTGCCTGTTCCGGCCGTCGTTCCGGGTGCAGGCGGTGGTGTTCATCGTGGTCAGCATCCTCTGCCTGGCGGCGTTCAAGCCGCTGGCCGACAAGCTGCGCCGGAAGCACACCCCCACCAACGGCGACCGCAGCCTTGGCCGCGAGGCAAAGGTCCTGACCCCGGTCTCCGCCGGGAAGACCGGCCGTGTCCGGCTGGACGGCGTGGACTGGAACGCCCGCTGCGCCACCCCCGGCGACGCACTGGAGCCGGGCCAGACCTGCCGTGTGACCGAGATCCACAGTACCCTGCTCATCGTGGAGCCTGTCCTGACCGAATCATCCACCCACTGAAAAAAGGAGCGTTCCTATGCCCATCATGCTGTTTGTGATCCTTGCACTGGTCTTCGTCATCCTTCTCATCGTCATCACCAACATCGTCATCGTGCCCCAGTCCATGACCTACGTCATCGAGCGGCTGGGCAGCTACTCCGACAGCTGGAGCGCCGGCCTGCACGTCAAGATCCCGTTCGTGGAGCGGGTGGCCAAAAAGGTCAGCCTGAAGGAGCAGGTCGCCGACTTCCCTCCCCAGCCGGTCATCACCCGCGACAACGTCACCATGCAGATCGACACCGTGGTCTTCTTCCAGGTCATGGATGCCAAGCTCTACACCTACGGCGTCAACCAGCCCATCGCGGCCATCGAGAGCCTGTCTGCCACCACCCTGCGCAACATCATCGGTGAAATGGAGCTGGACCACACCCTGACCAGCCGCGATGTCATCAACGGCAAGATCACGGCCATCCTGGACGAAGCCACCGACAAGTGGGGCATCAAGGTCAACCGCGTCGAGGTCAAGAACATCATCCCCCCGCGTGAGATCCAGGAGGCCATGGAAAAGCAGATGAAGGCCGAGCGCGAGAAGCGCGCCGTCATCCTGAAGGCCGACGGTGAAAAGCAGGCCGCCATCACCGCCGCCGAGGGCGAAAAGGAAGCCGCCATCCTCCGCGCTGACGCCGTCAAGCAGCAGCGCATCCTCGAAGCCGAGGGCGAGGCACAGGCCATCCTCGCGGTTCAGCAGGCCAACGCCGACGCCATCCGCCTGCTGAACGAGGCCATGCCCAGCGACAAGGTGCTGGCCATCCGCAGTCTGGAAGCGCTGGCCAAGGTCGCCAACGGCAAGGCCACCAAGATCATCATCCCGTCCGAGCTGCAGAACCTCGGCGGCGTGGTGCCCAGCATCAAAGAGCTGCTGACTGACCCGAAGGACGCAGAATAAGGAGCCTGTTTATGATCTACGATACCCTGAACAACCTGCCCAACTATCTGGGCATGAGCGAAAATCTGGATGCCGTCATTGAGTTCGTCATGGCGCGGGACATCAACAACCTCCCCGCCGGAAAGACCCGCATCCTCGGCGAGAAGGCCGTCGTCACGGTCAGCACCGTGACCCCGCAGCCCGGCGACAAGGCCCCCTTTGTCCGCCGGGACACCCACCTGACGCTGGAGACCGACCTCGAAGGCAGCGAGCTGTTTGAAGTCTCGCTGGGCGAGTTCAGCCCCACCAAACCCACCGATGAGGCTGCTGACATCACGGTCGGCAGTGCGGGCACCAGCATCGCCGGGATGCTCTGCGAAGGCCGCTTCGCCCTCTATCTGGCCGGGGAACCGTACAAATCCGGCCTGAAAGCCCAGGGCTGCGGCAAGCTGAAAAAGGCCGTGTTCAGCATCGAGCTGGACGAGGACGACACTACAGAGTAAAAGGAACCATACCATGGGATTTCTTGCTGTTTTTATTGCCTGCCTGTTTGGCGTATTCATTTTTACCGTATTCGGCGGTTATTCCCTGCTGCTCTATTGCCAGCAGTCTCTGCTGATGGTCATACCGCCTGCGCTCGTGCTCGCTGTCCTTGTCTGGGCGTTCATGAAAATGGATGATAAAATCACTGCTTTGCAGCATCGCGTCGATGAACTGGAAGCGGCACAGAAAGAATCCTCCGAAACAACGAAGCCACAGTAAACCAAGACCCCTCTACGCAGCGTAGGTTGCGCAGAGGGGTTTTCTATGCTATCCTGTCTGCAACGCAAACGAACAGGAGGAATCCATTATGAATACCTATGTGACCGGAAACACCATCCGGCTGCTGCGGGAAGCCAAAGGCCTGACGCAGGCAGAGCTTGCCCGCCAGCTCCTGGTCAGCGCCAAAACGGTCTCCAAATGGGAGACCGCCAAGGGCCTGCCCGACATCTCTCTGCTGGAACCGCTGGCCGCTGCACTGGGCGTGTCGGTGCTGGAACTGATGCAGGGCGAACCGGTGGTCAATCGAAACCGTGCCGCCAATCTGCTGCGTTCCAAGCTCTACGTCTGCCCCCTCTGCGGGAACGTGCTCCACTCCACCGGTCAGGCCGTGGTGAGCTGCTGCGGCATCACGCTGCCCGCGTTGGATATTGCGGAGGCCGATGATGCCGACGAGAAGCACCAGCTGACCATTGAACGGGTGGAAGATGAACTTTTCGTTACCCTGCACCACCCCATGGAGAAGGGCCACTTCATCTCCTTCATCGCCTATCTCACCGGCGACAAGCTCCAGCTCGTCAAGCTCTACCCGGAGGGCGAAGCCAGCTGCCGGTTCCCGCTGCGGGGCGCCGGGGTGCTCTATTTTTACTGCAACCGCCACGGCCTGATGAAAGCCCCAGACCTCCGCACGGCCACCCGCTGCACCCCGCCCCAGAAGATCCACCTGCGGGAGCCGGACGAGCGCGACCGCGAACAGGTCATAGCTTATCGGGAGGAATTTCTCGCCCTCGGCTCCCGGATGGACGGCACCTCGGCGCTGGACCAGTTCGACGATTTCGACGCCTGGCTGGCCCAGATTCGGAAACTGACCGACCCCCGCACGACGCCCGCCGGGCTTGTTCCTGCCACCGAATATCTGGCGCTGGACGAGCACGAACGCCTTGTGGGCATGACCAACCTGCGCCATCACCTGAACGACTATCTGCTCACCTACGGCGGGCACATCGGCTACAGCGTCCGCCCCTCCGAGCGGCAGAACGGCTATGCCACCCAGATGCTCCGCCTGACGCTGGAACAGGCCAGAGCGCGCGGCATCGGGAAGGTGCGCATCTGCTGCGACCACTACAACGTCGCTTCCGCCAAAACCATCCGCGCCAACGGCGGCGTCCTCGAAGACGAACAGTTTGACCCGCAGGATGGAACCCTGACCCAGCGGTACTGGATCTCCAACCATTAAGAAACCCTCTCCGTCATTGCTTCGCAATGCCAGCTCCCCCAAAGGGGGAGCTTTGCTACTGACACAACGCAACAGCAAAACCTCGCCCTTCGGGAGAGGTGGCAAAGCCGACAGGCTTTGACGGAGAGGGTTTTGTATTGTGATCAACCCAGATGGAACAGATCAATGAGAACGACCATGGCAAGGCCGTAGTAGACCACGACGGCCACCAGATCGTTGATGGTGGTGATGAGCGGGCCAGAGGCCACAGCGGGGTCGATGTGGATCTTGTGGAACAGCATGGGGATGACCGTGCCCACCAGACTGGAAACGACCATGGCGATGATCAGCGCCACGCCGACACAGCCGGACAGCAGAAAGGCTTCGCCCCAGGCATACGCCTTGAAGAAATGGATGTAGCAGCCCAGGAAGCCCAGCGCCATCACAGCCAGCAGTGCGCCGTTCACCAGACCGACCCGCATCTCCTTCCAGAGCAGCTGGAGCTTTTTGGCGGTGGTCAGGTTCTCGTCCACCAGCACACGGATGGTCACGGCCAGCGACTGGGTGCCCACGTTGCCGGCCATGTCCAGCACCATCGACTGGAAGCAGATGACGATGGGCAGCACCGCCACCACCGACTCGAACGCACCGACGACCGAGGAGACGAGCATTCCGAGGAAGAGCAGGGCGATCAGCCAGGGCAGGCGCTTCTTCACGCTCTCGAAGACGCCCTCGTTCAGGTCCTCTTCGCTGGTCAGGCCGCCCAGTTTTGCGTAATCGTCGCCCATCTCGTCATCGACCAGTTCGACCACGTCGGACGAGGTGATGATGCCGACCAGCTTCCCCGCATCGTTCAGCACCGGGAGCGAGCGCTCTGCGTAGTCCACGATGCGGTCGATGCAGTCGCTGATCTTCTCGTGGTCGGTCACATAGGGGTACGACCGCGCAATGAGCTTTTCGAGCCGATCGTCCGCGCGGGCAATGATAAGGTCTTTCAGGTCGATGGCACCATAGAACTTGTCGTTCTCGTCCACGACGTACAGGGTGGAGATGTTGTCGTTCTCGCCCGCCTGCTTCACCAGCTCGCTCATCGCCTGCCGGATGGTCATATCCTTCCGGATGGAGATGTAGTTGGTGGTCATGCTGCTGCCGATCTCATCCTCGCCGTAGGAGAGCAGCATCCGGACGTCCTCGGCGGAGTCCCGGTCCAGCTGGCCGACGATTTTGGCCTTGTCCTCTTCTTCGAGGTCATCCAGCGCGTCCACCGCATCGTCCGAGTCCATGTTGGAGACGACTTTCGCCGCCTTTTCCGAGGGCAGCTCTTTCAGATACGGCTCTGCATCGTCGAGGTAGGAGAAGATCTCCGCCACCCGCTCGATGCCCAGCACCGGGTACAGCTTCTGGCGCTCGTCCGGCGTCAGCGCCGTCAGCGCATCGGCCAGGTCGTTTTCGTGGTAGTCGGAAAGCTTTTCCGCCAGCTCTGCCTGCGGCAGACCGCTGTGGATGAGGTTCAGGATCTCTTCCTGGTAATTCTTCTTCTGCATCTTGGTTCCCTTCCTGCCCATTCCGGGCATAAAAAATACACCGCGTCGGTCATGCTTGACTCCTGCGGTGTATCATGGGCACATGCAGTTCAGGACGCGGCAGACTCATTCGCCTGGCCCGCATCGCAGGAGAAGCGTTGTTTGGGGTGATCCGTATGGTCACTGGACATGGAAATCAAACGCCTCCTGAAACTGAGATTTGCCGTTCGGCCTCGTTATGATACTACGGTCGGGCGGATTTTTCAAGCCCTTTTACAAAACTTTTACCGATTCTGAGCCGAATTTCAAGACATGATAAAACCGGAACGTATCGAAAGATACGTTCCGGTTTTTGTCACTTTTTGTATTTTCCGTACCACGCCACCGATACCCGCCACGACACGGCATACAAGGCCAGAACCGCCGGCAGAAACACCGCAGCCAGCCAGAGGGGTACAGGCAGCGGCACACTTCCCGTGCCGTTCTGCTGCAGTTCATCCATCAGGGCAATTCCTCCGCCCAGCATGGCCCCCATTCCTGCAAACATCAGCATGTACAGCATTCGGGCTTTTTCCGGACCAAAACGATAATACAGCGGAAGCATAATGCCATTCATCAGCAGTATCGCCAGCACGCCAAACTCCATCCAGATGCTAACCGGGGCATCTGGAAGCGGTTTTCCCAGCAGAACGATCACGCCGCATGACACGCCGCTCAGCCCAACGGAGACCGCTGCACAGATCACCCCGATAAGATATTTTTCCGCGACCTGAATTTTTCTGCTCATTGGCAAGGTCAGGCCGTACTCTGTCCACCCGCTGGAATGATCATATGCCAACAGGGAGACCGGCAGGATGCCCAGAAAAATGGCCGCATAGTTCATGGCAAAGGTAGACGCTCCCGATGCGCTCAGAGTCCAGATCACCAGAACAGCCAGAACTGTAAGGTACATCGTCTTCATGTTGCTTTTTATCTGGTACCAATCTTTTAATAATAAGCCCTTCATGCGTTCTTCTCCCCTTTCACCATCAATACAAACAGTTCCTCGATACTCACGGGCGTCAGGGCGCTTCCAGTGGGCACCCCGTCCCGTTTGACCAGCGCTTCGGCCCCGTAGGGTGTGACCCGCTGGCTGACCACGACGTCCGGAGCCAGCTCTTCCAGTTGAGCGGCGGTGCCGTGCCAGAGAGCGTACTCCTCCCGCAGCGTGTCCTTGTCCTCACAGAGCAGGAGCCTGCCCTTGTGCAGGAAGGCAATGGTATCGCAGAGCTTTTCCAGATCACTGACAATGTGGGACGAGATAAGAATGGCGTGGTCTTCGTCCCGCACAAAATCCAGCAGCAGGTCGATGAGTTCATCCCGGACGACAGGGTCCAGGCCGCTGGTAGCTTCATCCAGAAGCAGCAGCTTCGGGTGGTGGGACAGTGCCACTGCAAGGCAGAGTTTCATCTTCATGCCGGTGGAGTATTCGTTATACTTTTTCTTAGCAGGCAGTTCAAAGCGCTTGCAAAATCCGGCATAGACCCCGGCGTCCCAATTGCGGTAGATGCCCGCCATCACTTTCCCCACCTGCGGCGCGGTCAGGCAGGTGGGGATGCCCTCGCCGCCCAGCACCACGCCGATATCGGCTTTGGCAAGCGGGGTGATCCCCTCCTGCCCGAACAGCTTCACAGTGCCAGCGTCCCCGTCGATCATGTCCAAGATCAGCTTAATGGTCGTGCTCTTGCCCGCGCCGTTCTCGCCGATGAGGCCGCAGACCGTGCCGCCGGGCAGGGTCAAATCGATAGGCCCCAGGGTGAAACCCGGATACGTTTTCTGTACGCCGTGCAGTTCCAGTGCGTTCATCTTCATTCCTCCCACAGCAGTTCCAGCATTTCGACAAGGTCGTTCTTTGCCAGCCCGCAGGACGCCGCCAGCCGGACGGCCTCCGTCAGGTGCGATTCAATTTGCTTCAGATTCTCCTCCCGGAGCAGTTCCGTGTTTTTCGCCGCCACGAAGAAGCCTTTGGCCGGGATGGCATACAGAAAGCCCTCCTTTTCCAGCTCATCGTAGGCGCGTTTGGTCGTGATGACGCTGATGCGCAGGTCGCGCGCCAGCGCCCGGATGGACGGCAGCGCCTCGTCCGGCTGCAGATTACCGTTCAATATCTCATTTTTGATCTGGGTATAGATCTGGTCATAGATCGGTGCTCCGCTTTTGTTGTCGATGAAAAGATTCACATCGCTCCCCCTCCGTTTCGTCTGTACATACACAGTATATACAGATGGCACAGTGTTGTCAAGAGGTAACTGCAAAAAAGCAGCCGCTCCCAACGGGAACGGCTGCTTTTGGTTTTTCTTATGCAGTTCCTGCGAACGGCTCAGTAGGCCACGCCCCAATAGACCATAGCCTTAGCGGGCTTGCCGCAGCAGGGGCAGACATCGCTCAGGTGCTCCTGCGCGAAGGGCATGCAGCGGCTGGACAGACCTGCTTCTTCCTTCATCTTCATCTCGCAGGCCAGGTCGCCGCACCACATGGTCTTGATATAGCCGGTGTTGGCCTTGGCCAGCTCCTTGACCTCGTCCATGGTGGTGGCTGCCCAGGTGCGCTTTTCGCGGTTGGCCAGAGCGCGCTCGTACAGGTCCTTGCGCAGAGCCTCCAGCTGGGCCGGGATGGCCGTTTCCAGCTCGTCCAGAGAGACGAAGACCTTCTCGCGGGTGTCGCGGCGGACCAGAACGCACTGGTTTTTCTCCAGATCCTTGGGGCCGATCTCCAGGCGGAGGGGCACGCCCTTCATCTCCCACTGGGAGAACTTCCAGCCGGGGGCGTTGTCGCTGTCGTCCAGCTTGACGCGGGCGTACTTGCTGATCTTCTCAGCCAGCTCCGCTGCCTTCTCAGAAACACCGGGCTTGTGGGCGGCGATGGGCACGACCACGACCTGGATAGGAGCCACAGCGGGCGGCAGGATCAGGCCGTCGTCGTCGCCGTGGGTCATGATGATGGCACCCACCAGACGGGTCGAAACGCCCCAGCTGGTCTGGAACGGGTGGTGCAGCTGGTTGTCGCGGCCGGTGAAGGTCACGTCATAGGCCTTGCTGAACTTGTCGCCGAAGTAGTGGCTGGTGCCGCTCTGCAGGGCCTTGCCGTCCTTCATCATCGCCTCGATGGTGTAGGTCGCCTCCGCACCGGCAAACTTCTCTTTATCGGTCTTGCGGCCCTTGACAACAGGGATGGCGAGATCCTGCTCGCAGACATCTGCGTAGCAGTTCAGCTGCTGCTGGGTCTCAGCCTCAGCCTCAGCAGCGGTCTCGTGGATGGTGTGGCCCTCCTGCCACCAGAACTCGCGGCTGCGCAGGAAGGGACGGGTGGTCTTCTCCCAGCGCACGACGCTGCACCACTGGTTGTACTTCATGGGCAGCTCACGGTAGCTGTGCAGCACGCGGGACCAGTGGTCGCAGAACATGGTCTCGCTGGTGGGGCGCACCGCCAGACGCTCTTCCAGCTTGTCCGAGCCGCCCATCGTGACCCACGCCACCTCCGGCGCGAAGCCATTGACCAGCTCGCCTTCCTTCTGCAGCAGGCTTTCCGGGATCAGCACGGGCATGGCCACGTTCTCATGGCCGGTGGCCTTGAAGCGGGCATCCATGTCTTTCTGGATCAGCTCCCAGATGGCCTGGCCGTAGGGGCGCAGGATGATGAAGCCCTTCACGCTGGAATACTCGACCAGCTCTGCCTTGACACAGATGTCGGTGTACCACTGCGCAAAGTTCTCTTCCTGGCTGGTGATCGCCTGCACGAGTTTCTTGTTGTCTTTTGCCATTTTCTTTTATCCTCCAAAGCCGTGCGCCAAACGCCCTGCTCCCAGGCCGTTCCGCACGAACTCATATTAAAAGCCCCGCCGCAGCACCGCCGTGTGCAGCGCCGGGAAACGGGGCCTTTTGCAATGTCCGGATCAGCCCTGATGGCTGTCCACAAAGTTCACCACGTCACCCACGGTGCGCAGCGTCTCGATGGCGTCATCCGGCACCTCGATGCCGAACTCATCCTCCAGCGTCATGACCATATCCACGATGTCCAGGCTGTCGGCCTCGAAATCGCTCATGATGTCGCTCTCCATCGTGATCTTGGCGGGGTCAATATCCAGCTGTTCCGCCAGCAGGGCACGAATTTTCTCAAAGGTATCCATTGTCACGGTCTCCTTTTGTCATCGATTCTTTGTTGTCCGCCCCGCGCAGCTGACCGGCCGCGCAAAGCACTCTCTATTTTTTATATCCCATGGGCCGCATCTTGTCAAGCCCTGTTTTGGATTCCGGAACGGATGCGGCGGAAATTTCCGATAAAAATTGCGGAAAGCACAGTTTTCCGCTTGACAGAATCCCGTTTGCTTCTTATGATAATAAGAGGTTCGTTATAACTACCGAAAGGATGAACGCGATGAAGTTCTCATTTACCAAAATGCAGGGCTGCGCCAACGACTATATCTATCTGGACTGCCGGTCCTCCGGCGTACCGGAGAACATTGTTCCGCTGGCCCGGAAGCTCTCGGCGCGGCACTTCTCGGTGGGTGCCGACGGCATCATCTGCATCTGCGCCCCGGAAACGCCGGGCGCAGACGGCACCATGCGCATCTTCAACGCCGACGGCAGCGAGGCGCAGATGTGCGGCAACGGCATCCGCTGCGTGGCCGAGTGGCTGCATGTGCATGAACCGGCCTGCGCAGCAAAGCCCGTGCTGAAGATCGACACCCGCAGCGGCCGGAAGACGCTGACCCGGATGGGCGAGGAGCTGTGGCAGGTGGAGATGGGGGCCTATTCCACCCGCGCCGCCGACCTGCCCGCCGTGAACATGGGCGAAGGGCCGCTGGTCCGCTGCCCGCTGACGGTGGACGGCAAGACCTGGGAGGTCACCTGCATCAGCGTGGGCAACCCCCACTGCGTCACCCTTGTGCCGGAGGTGGACGGCCTCAAGCTGGAGGCCATCGGCCCGGCGTTCGAGTCCCACCCGAACTTCCCGGAGCGGATCAACACCGAGTTCGTCGAGTTCGTGGACCGCACCCACCTGAAGATGCGGGTGTGGGAGCGCGGCAGCGGCGAGACCTGGGCCTGCGGCACCGGCACCTGCGCCACGGTGGCCGCTCTGGTGGAGCAGGGCCTGTGCCCCGCGGGCGAGGACGTCCATGTGGCGCTGCGCGGCGGCGAGCTGACCATCCGGGTCCTGCCCGGCCGGCAGCTGCTCATGACCGGCGCGGCCTCCACCGTTTACGAAGCTGTGATCGAAGTCTAACGTTAGAAAGAATCGAGGGAAAATACAATGAAAATGAATCATCATTACGGTGAGCTGAAGGCAAGCTATCTGTTCGTGGACATCGCCCACAAGGTCGCCGCCTATCAGGAAGCACACCCTGAAAAAGAGATCATCCGCCTGGGCATCGGCGATGTGACCCAGCCTCTGGCCAAGTGCGTCGTCACCGCCATGCAGGATGCCGCCGCCGAGATGGGCACCAAGGAAGGCTTCCACGGCTACGGCCCGGAGCAGGGCTACCCCTTCCTGAAGCAGGCCATCCAGGGCTATTATGCCGGCCGCGGCACCCGGCTGGACGAGGATGAGATCTTCATCTCCGACGGTGCCAAGAGCGACCTGGCCAACGTGCTGGGCCTGTTCGATGTGGACAACACCGTTCTGGTGCCGGACCCGGTCTACCCCACCTACGTGGACGACAACGTGACCGACGGCCGCAGGATCATCTACGGCCGCACCAGCCAGGAGAACGGCTTCCTGGGGATGCCCGATGAGAATGTGAAGGCAGATATCATCTACATCTGCAGCCCCAACAACCCCACCGGCGCCGCTTACACCCGCGAGCAGCTCAAGGAGTGGGTGGCCTATGCCCGCAAGAACAACGCCGTCATCCTCTACGATGCCGCCTATGAGTGCTTCATCACCGACGAGCACCTGGCCCGCAGCATCTTCGAGATCGAGGGTGCCCGCGAATGCGCCATCGAGATCTGCTCCTTCTCCAAGATCGCAGGCTTCACCGGCACCCGCTGCGGCTACACCATCGTGCCCAAAGAGCTGGAGCGCGAGGGCATGAACCTGAACAAGCTCTGGCTGCGCCGCCAGACCACCAAGTTCAACGGTGTGCCCTACGTCGTGCAGCGCGCCGCTGCTGCCGTCTTCACCGAGAGCGGCATGGCCGAGATCCAGCAGAACCTCGACTACTACCGCCAGAACGCCAAGGTCATCGCCGATGCGCTGGACGCATGCGGCGTGTGGTACTGCGGCGGCAAGAACAGCCCCTACATCTGGCTGCGCTGCCCCGGCAATATGAAGAGCTGGGAGTTCTTCGACTGGCTGCTGGAGAACTGCGGCGTCGTCGGCACCCCCGGCGTCGGCTTCGGTGCATGCGGCGAGGGCTACTTCCGCCTGACCGCCTTCGGCGATGCGGAGAAGACCAAGACCGCCGCCGAGCGCATCCAGACCGCCATCCAGGCCCTGTAATTTTTTGCAAGCAAAAAGGCGATGCAGTTTTTGTACGACTGCATCGCCTTTTCTGTTTTTTCCGGTCCGGTCTTATTTCCGGCCCGTCAGCCGGTTCAGCAGCATCACCGCCAGGACCAGCACACCGATGACGAGGATGATGCCGACCATTCCGATCACCATGATGGGCAGAGTGGTCATCCACGAAGAAAGATGAAGCATAAACACACCTCCGTTAAGCCATCAGAGTCAGGATCAGGCCGCCTGCAATGACGGACGCGATCTGCCCCGAAACGTTGACGCTGATGGAGTACATCAGCAGGAAATTCTGGTTGTCCTCTTCCAGGCCCATCTTGTTGACGACGCGGCCGCTCATGGGGAAGGCCGAGATGCCGGCAGCGCCGATCATCGGGTTCAGCTTTTTGCCCTCCGGCAGGAAGAGGTTCAGCAGCTTTGCAAACAGCACACCGCCTGCGGTATCGAAGACAAAGGCCACCAGACCCAGTGCGAGGATCAGCAGGGTATCGGGCCGGACGAACTTGTCTGCGGTCATCTGCCCGGCCACGGTCAGGCCCAGCACGATGGTGATGAGGTTCGCCAGCACATTCTGCGCCGTTTCACTCAGCACATTCAGTACGCCGCACTCCCGCAGCAGGTTGCCGAACATCAGGAAGCCCACCAGCGCCACACTGGCCGGAGCCACCATGCCCGCGATGATGGTCACAACGATCGGGAACAGGATCTTGGTCAGCTGGGAGACGCTGCCCTTCTCGTAGGACATCCGAATGCGGCGCTCTTTCCGGGTGGTCAGCAGCTTGATGACCGGCGGCTGCACGATGGGCACCAGCGCCATGTAGCTGTAGGCAGCCACCATGATGGCACCGAGATACTGGGAGTTGAGGGTGTTGGCCACGAAAATGGCGGTGGGGCCGTCGGCTGCACCGATCACGGCGATGGACGCGGCATCCTTCAGGTCAAAGAAGAAGCCCGCCAGGAACAGCGTGAAAAAGATGCCGAACTGTGCCGCTGCACCAAAGAGCATGAGCCACGGCTTTTCCAGCAGGGGGCCAAAGTCGATCATGGCGCCGATGCCGATGAAGAGCAGCAGCGGGAACAGCTCGTTGGACATGCCCGCCTCAAACAGGGCCGAAATGGGGCCGACGGTCTCCCCCTGGGTGATGGCACCCGACAGGGGCAGGTTGACCAGAATGGCACCAAAGCCCATGGGCAGCAGCAGGCTCGGCTCCATCTTTTTTGCGATGGCAAGGTAGATGAGCAGCGCACCGATGCCCCACATCACCACCATCTGCCAGGTCAGATTCCCGAAATTGGAAAAGAGCCCGGCGAACGTGTTCAGAAAGTTCATAGTTTTACCTCCTCGTGTTCCGGTGCCAAAGGCAAGAAAAAAGAGACTCCTGCCACAGCACCCTGTCTGTGACAAAAGTCTCAAGCGAACACATGACATCGGGCATTTCTGCCGTGATGACGCTGCCATGCAGCACCCCGCAGACCCTGCGGAGCGCCCTTTACTCCCTTTTATCGGGTCTCATTAAATCAGACTGCGTCCCCGCTGTCAAGAGGTTTTCCGGATTCTTTGCCAAATTTTGCTTCAGCGCTCGAATGTCGTGCTCAGGGTCGTAGCCCAGTGCTGGCCGGGGGCGAGGCAGGCGGCGGCAGCGCGTTCGGTCCAGGCCTGCGGGTCGCTCTCGGCACCGGGCAGGGACTGCCACGGCTCGATGCAGACGAAGCGGACCGGCTTTGCCGGGGCCGACCAGATGAGGGAATACGGGTAGCCCTCGACGTTGCAGACGATGTGGCGGCCGGTGTCCTTTTCGTAGATGCCCAGCGTCCTGGTGCGCAGGCCCGCCATGCAGAAGCTGTCGTTGGCGAAGAGATCGTCCGTGAGCGGGACGGCGGAGACGTTCTTCCACCGGTAGCCGCACCTGCCGGTCAGCAGGCCGTTGGGGTAAGCATCCAGGATCATCGGGCTTTCGGGCTGGTCGAAGCGGAACTCGTAATCGGTGGTGGTGTGGTCGGCATCAAAGGGGATGCGGAAGGCCGGGTGGTAGCCGATGCCGAAGCGCAGCTCCTCTGCAGCGGTTTCGGGGTTTGCGACCGTCAGGGTGTGGTGGACGGTCTTTCCTTCCAGCCGGAAGGTGCTGGTGAGGACAAAATCGAAGGGGAAACGCTCGGCCTTGATCGCATCGTTCGAGCGCAGTTCCAGCTCGATGGTGTCGCCCTCGGCGCGGAGCAGGGTGTGCTCCAGATCCCGTGCAAAGCCGTGCTGGCCGCCCTTGTAGGTCTTGCCGTCATGGGTGAAGGTGCCGCCGGGCAGTTTGCCCGTCCAGGGGAAGAGGATGGGCGCATGACGCTTCCAGACCGCCGGGTCGGCCTGCCAGAGCAGCTCTTCGCCCGCTGCGTTCTTCAGGCTGACGGCCTCCGCGCCAAGGGTATCCACGGTCAGAGTCAGAAATTCGTTGTGGATGGTTGCCTGCATGATTCGTTCTCCTTTTTTATTGTTATCGGTTGACGATGTGCTCGCCGTTTCCGTCCAGGAAGGTGCGCAGGTTCCGAGTGGTGATGTCCATCAGGTTCTGCAGCGCTTCCTTTGTCGTCCATGCAATGTGCGGGGTGAGGAGGGCGTGGGGCTCCTTCCGGAGCGGGCTGTCCGCCGGGAGGGGTTCGGTGGCAAAGGCATCGGCCCCGTAAAAGCCCAGCTGCCCGCTGCGGAGCGCCGCTGTGACCGCTGTTTCGTCCACAAGGGCACCGCGCGCGGTGTTCAGCAGGATGGCACCGGGCTTCATCTGCGCCAGCGCCTCCGCACCGATGAGCCCCCGCGTCTGGGGCGTGGCCGGGCAGTGGAGGCTGAGGACGTCGCTCTCCTTCAGCAGGTCAGCAAACGGCACGAACTCCACACCGTCGGCGGCATATTCCGGCCGGACGGTCCGAGTGCAGACGAGCACCCGCATCCCGAATGCTCTGGCGATGCGGGCCGTCTGCCGCCCGATGCTGCCGTAGCCGTAGATACCGAAGGTCTTGCCGTACAGCTCCATCTGGGGCAGCAGGCCGTAGCCTGCCGGGATGTCCAGCTGCCACAGGCCGTCCTTGACAGCGCGGTCATACCGCTCAGCACACTGGACGATGGCCAGCAGCAGGCTGAAGGTCATCTGCGCCACGCTGTAGGTCGAGTAGCCGGGCACATTCGCCACAGCCACGCCATGGCGGCGGCAGGCGTCCAGGTCCAGATTGTCGGTGCCGGTGGCGATGATGCCCACGAACTTCAGGTTCGGGCACTGGGCCAGGATGGCTTCATCCATCCGGCATTTGTTGAGGAAGACGACCTCGGCATCCCCGATGCGGGGCGCGATCTCCTCGTAGGCCGTGCGGACGTAGCTGGTGGTATCCGGGATGAGGGCCTTGACCCCCGACCAGTCGAGGTCGCCCTCGTGCATGACATAGCGTTCCAGAATGACGGCTTTCATCGCTTCTCCTCCAATTCCACGTCCTCGCGGAGCACCTGCCCGATGGGCTGGGCGATGCACAGGTCTGCGCTTTCGTCCGCCGGGGTGGGCTGCATGTTGATGACGACGAGATGCCGGCCCCGGAAATACCGCAGCAGCCCCGCCGCCGGGTAGACCACCAGACTGGTGCCGCCCACAATGAGGGTATCGGCCCGGCGGATGGCCTGCACGGCCCCGGAGACGACCTCGTCGTCCAGCCCTTCTTCGTAAAGGACCACGTCTGGCTTGACGATGCCGCCGCAGTCCGGGCAGCGGGGCACACCGGTGCTGTTGGCGATGAAGTCGATGTCGTAGAACTTGCCGCATCCGGTGCAGTAGTTGCGCAGGGTGCTGCCGTGCAGCTCATAGACGGTCTTGGACCCCGCCGCCTGGTGCAGGCCGTCGATGTTCTGGGTGACGACCGCTTTCAGCCTGCCCTCGCGTTCGAGTTTGGCCAGCCGCAGATGGGCTGCATTGGGCCTTGCCCCTTTCACGATGAGCTTATCGCGGTAAAAACGGTAAAATTCCTCTGGATTTTGTTCCCAGAAGGTGTGGCTCAGGATGGTTTCGGGCGGGTAATCGTATTTCTGATGATACAGCCCGTCCACGCTCCGGAAGTCCGGGATGCCGCTCTCCGTGGAGACGCCCGCACCGCCGAAGAAGACGATGCTGTCGCTCTCCTGGATGATCTTTTCCAGCGCAGGAACCATAACAAAAAACGCCCCTTTCCAGCAGATTTGGTTACACGTCCAGTATAACACAAATCCGGCGGAAAGGAAGCGTTTCTTTTGGTTCTCTGGTTCAGCGGCCGTTCTCGGCAAACAGGGTGCCGAGGGCCGCAAAGAGGTCGTGCGGGAGCATCCCGGCTTCGCCGTGCACGGCGGCGGCGCGGTCGGCAGCGGCCCCGTGGAGGTAGACCGCGCAGACGGCAGCCTCAAAGGCAGGCAGCCCGCAGGCCAGCAGAGCGCTGGTCATGCCGGCCAGCACATCGCCGCTGCCCCCGCGCGACAGACCGGGGTTGCCGGTGGGGTTCACCCGGCACCGGCCATCCGGGGCCGCAATGACCGTCTGCGCCCCCTTGAGCACGACCACGGCGTTCCATGCTCTGGCAAACCGCAGGGCGGTGCCCTCCCGGTCGGCGTGGATGGCCGCAGCGGACAGCCCGGTCAGCCGGGCCATCTCGCCGGGGTGTGGCGTTAAAATCAGTTCACCCTTCGGATGAAGCGTTTTTCCAGCTTGCAACAGGTCGGCGGCGGCGTTCAGGCCGTCGGCGTCCAGCACGGCACTGCCCGCAAAACCGGGCAGAAGCGTTTGCACCAGCATCCTGGTCTCGGCGGCGCGGGCCGTGCTCTGGGCCGTGTAGCCCAGCCCCGGCCCCAGCAGAAGGACGGTCGCCTTCTGGCGCTGGATGCGGGGGATGCTCTCCGGCGCGATGCCGCCTTCGGCCCCGGCCTCGCAGGGGCAGAGGCAGCACTCCGGCAGGCGGGCAGACACCGCCGCCAGCACCGGTTCCACGCTGGCCAGCGTGACGATGCCCGCACCGGTGCGCAGAGCGCCCTCCACCGCCAGCGCTGCCGCGCCCCGGTAACTTGTGCTGCCTGCCACGGCCAGCACAGCCCCGAAGGTGCCTTTGTGGCTGTCCCGCGGGCGGGGGCGAAGACACGTCCAAACATACGCGGCGTCTGTTTTCATAAGGTTTACACCTCTCCCTGCAAATAGTTCCGGATCTCCTTCTCGACCTCCTGCACTTCCTGATGGAACATGCGGGCCGAGACGCGGAGGGCACCGTGGCCCAGAATGATGATCTGTTCCATGCCGTCGGAGGTGGCCACGCGGACCCGCCGCCCCTTGCCGATCTCGTGGGTGACATGCTCGATGAACATATCCGCCGTCTCGGCCTCCTTGGTGTAGACGACGTGGATGTTGTGGTATTGCTCGATGACGCCGGGGCTGCCCGGCACACGGTAGGCATCGAACACGAGGATGAGCACACACTTTTTAAACCCCTGATAGTTGCACAGGATGTCCATCAGCTTTTTGCGGGCGGCATCAAGGCTCTGTTTGGAGAGTTCGTTCAGCTCATCCCACGCAAAGATGATGTTGTAGCCATCCACCAGCAGGTATTCGGGCGCGATCTCCCACTGCTCGGCGCCAAAATCCGGGCGCTCGGTCTTCCGGGTCGGGCGGAATGCGGCCAGCGGGTCCCGCTTGATGGGGCCGTAGGTCTGCTCAAAGATCTTCAGCAGCTCGGCGTCCTCTTCCAGTGTGGCGCGGTAGGCGGCCATCCGGCGGGGCCGGGTGGCGGCCTCTTCCGCCGGGCGGGCGGTCTTGCCCCAGCCGCTGTCCACGTGCATGTGGCTGCGCACCTGTTCCCAGGGCACCACGAACCCGGCCCCATGGGAGCAGAAGACCGAATCCGCCGGGTTGTCGAGGTCATGTTCCGGCTCGTAGCCAATGGCCGCCAGCACCTCGTCGGTGTTGTGGCAGGGGCGGTAGCCATCCAGCGTCAGACTCAGGTGCCCCCGGCCCCGCGTGTAGCCCACCACATCCATCGGGTAGCTGCGCATCGTGGAGGCCGGGGCTGTGCCGGTCAGGGTGGCCGTCTGACCATCCGGGGCCGTCTGGGGCGAGTCGAAGCTGCCGCCCATCTGCTGGACGTCGTTCATCGCACGGCCCACATTCTCGGCCGGAAGTTCCAGCTGGAAGGCGTACCACGGCTCCAGCAGCTGCACTTTGTGGATCTGCGCGGCCATCATCAGGCCCTGCCGCACGGCGCGGTAGGTCGCCTGCCGGAAATCGCCGCCCTCGGTATGCTTCAGGTGGGCGCGGCCCGCGATGAGGGTGATCTTCACATCGGTCAGCGGGGCACCGGCCAGCACACCAAGGTGCTGTTTTTCTTCGAGATGGGTCAGCACCAGACGCTGCCAGTTCTTATCCAGCACCTCTTCGCGGCAGTCGGCCGCAAACTGCATCCCGCTGCCGCGGGGCAGAGGTTCCAGCTTGAGGTGGACTTCGGCATAGTGGCGGAGCGGCTCATAGTGGCCCACGCCCTCGATGGCCTCGGTGATCGTCTCCTTATATAAAATACCGCCGGGGCCGAAGCACACCTCCAGCCCATAGCGCTCTGCCAGCAGGCTCCGGAGCACCTCCAGCTGGATCTCGCCCATGAGCTGGACATGGATCTCGCCCAGCGTCTCGTTCCAGACGACGTGGAGCTGGGGTTCCTCTTCTTCCAGCCGGTGGAGCTTGCCGAGAGCTGCGTGGACGTCGGCCCCCTCCGGCAGAAGCACCTGATAGCTCAACACCGGCTCCAGGACCGGCAGATCGCCGTCCCGCTCTGCACCCAAACCCTCGCCGGGGCGGGCTTTGGTCAGGCCGGTGACGGCGCAGACCTGCCCCGGCCCGATGCGCTCGGCCAGCGTATACCTGGCACCGGAGTAAAGGCGGAGCTGGTTGGCCTTTTCGGCCCAGGGCTCCCCGTCCACTTCGCCGGTGAGCTGGGCCTTGACCTTCAGTTCGCCGCCGGTCACGCGCAGCCAGGTCAGCCGGGCCCCCTGCTCATCCTGCGAGATCTTGAACACCCGTGCGCCGAAAGCTTCCAGCGCGGGAGCCGGGCGGGTGAAGCGGTCCAGCCCGGCCAGAAGTTCGTCCACACCCTCCAGCCTGAGCGCTGCGCCGAACCAGCACGGGAAGACATGCCGCCGGGCGATGGCCGGGAGAATGTCGGCATCGGTCAGCTCCCCTTTGTCGAGGACGGTTTCCATCAGCCGCTCGTCGCAGAGGGCCAGCGCTTCGTCGCGGGCGGACACATCGGCCCCGAAATCCACAAAGCCGTCCCCCAGCCGATGGTTGAGCTGTTCCAGCAGCGCCTCCCGGCCGGGGCCGGGCAGGTCCATCTTATTGAGGAAAACGAAGGTCGGGATGTGATACCGCCGCAGCAGACGCCAGAGCGTTTCGGTGTGGCTCTGGACGCCGTCGGTGCCGCTGATGACCAGCACTGCATAATCGAGCACCTGCAGGGTGCGCTCGGTCTCGGTGGAAAAGTCCACATGGCCGGGGGTATCCAGCAGGGTGAGGTCGGTGTTTCCTGCCGTCAGCAGGGCCTGTTTGGAAAAGATGGTGATGCCGCGCGCCTTTTCCAGCGCGTCGGTGTCGAGAAAGGCGTCCTTGTGGTCCACGCGGCCCAGCTTCCGGATGGCACCGGCGCGGTAGAGCATGGCTTCGGAAAGGGTGGTCTTGCCGGAGTCCACATGGGCGAGGATGCCCACCACCAGCTGCTTGTGCGGGTTCTCCATGGTCTGCATCCTTCCTTATAAAAAGCTGATGCAGAGCGCCACCACCACCAGCGGCACCCCCAGCACCAGATTGGAGAGCATACTGCAATAGGTACGCTCCTCCGGCTCCAGCTCCTCAAAGGAGACGATCTTCTCGTCGGCATAGTCCATAATGGAGCGAGTGGCGTGGAACTTTTTCTGCGGCTTGATCCCCTTGAACTCTTCGAGCAGGTGGTGGATGGTCAGGCCGTCCAGCCGCATATAGTCCACCCACGCCCAGATGAGCAGCACCACGCCGCACAGAAAGCCCGGTGCCTCCCACATGGAGAAGGTTCCATCGCTGACATACCGCTCCCACAGCAGCATCAGCACGGCCACGATGGAAGTGCGGGTCACAGTTTTATATAAGATGGGATGAAGCATATAGCCTTTGTACATCGCGCGTAGTTTTTTCATGGTTTGCTCCTTATTCCGATACAGATACATTTTATTGTAGCATGTTTTTATGAAAAAAGATAGCAAAATCGTCCGTGGTGAAAAAACAGTCCACTTTTTTTCTTTGGAAGCCTGCCGCTTCCCGCAGCCACCCGGCGCTTTGGATTCTTTTGCATTTTTCCGCTGCTGCTTTTCATGCAAAAGCAGCTGTCATCCTTTTGTTTCCAATTCATTGCTTTAATCCATTGACTTCTTTTCAATACAGTGCTAAAATATCCGAAGTGCGACTTTTGCCCTTCCTGTGCATTTTTTCGTGGAGGACAGGCCACACTCGTTCAGGAATAGGAAAAAACAGCGCAGGCAGACCGCCTGTGCCAGAGATCTGGGAGGATCCATCCATGAGTATCAATTTTGAGTCTCACAAGCTCGACCGCCGCAGCTTCCTCAAGGGCGCAGGCATGGTCGGCGCAGCCAGCCTGCTGGCCGCATGCGGCGGCAAGTCTGACAACGGCAGCAGCGCTGCTTCCACCAGCGGTGCCGCAGCCCCCAACACCACCGGTGCCACCCCGCTGAAGGAGTTCATCTCTTTTGAGAGCGGCAACCGTGAGCTGGAAAGCTGGAACATGCTGTACACCCAGAAGGCTGAGGACGCCAACGTCATCACCAACCTGTGGGACGGTCTGCTGAGCTTTGACTGCTACGGCAAGGTCGTGCCCGCCATCGCTTCCAGCTGGGAGCACAACGACGATTCTACCGTCTGGACCTTCCACCTGCGCGATGACGTCGACTGGGTGGATGTCAACGGCGAGGTGAAGGATCACCTGACCAGCAAGGACTTTCTGGTCGGCTTCGAGTGGGTCATGAACGCCTACAAGAACGAGGCAAACAACACCTCCATGCCCAACGATACCGTCGTGGGCGCTGCCGATTACTACGAGCAGACCAAGGCAGCCGGCGACGCTGCCGCCGACATGACCTATGAGGACATGCTGGCTGCCGGTGTCGGCATCGAGGCTCCCGATGACTACACGCTGGTCTTCACCTGCAAGGATCCCTGCCCGTACTTCGACACCGTGGCGGCTTACAACAGCTTCTACCCCGTCGCTCCCGCCCTGCTCGACGAGCTGGGCATCGAGGGCTTCCGCGGCTGCGACAACACCACCATGTGGTACAATGGCCCGTACGTCGTCGAGGAGTATATCCAGGGCAACACCAAGAGCTATATCCCCAACCCCAGCTACTACGATGCAGCCAACGTCAGCCGCTTTGAGCGCCTGACCATCACCATGATCTCCGACGGCACCATCAGCCTGCAGCTGTACGAGAACCGTGAGCTGGACGAGGTCGATCTGGGCGAGAGCAGCATCGCCACCATCCAGGCCGATCCTTCCAACGTGTTCAACCAGCAGATGTGCGAGAAACGCCCCAAGAAGTTCAGCTACTGCTTCATCTTCAACTACGACAAGCGCAAGGCCGACGGCACCGCCGATGAGAACTGGAACAAGGCCATCGCCAACAAGGCATTCCGCCAGTGCTTCTCCAAGGGTCTGGAGCTGTCCAAGTTCTACTCTCGCTACAACCCCATCAACCCGCTGAAGTGCGAGAACGACTTCTTTACCATGAGCGGCCTGTGCTACACCACCGACGGCACCGATTACACCAGCCTGGTCGCCAAGGAGCTGGGTCTGGACGGCGAGAAGTATGATGGCAAGACCATGAAGCGTCTGCGCGCCAACAACGGCGACATCACCGACCTGAAGAAGCAGGCCATGGACGAGCTGAGCGCCATCGGCGTCACCTTCCCGGTGCACTGCTCTTACTATATCCTGGCCGGTTCCACCACCGCTCTGGACAGCGCGACCGTCCTGAAGCAGTGCTTCACCGACAGCTTCGGCGATGACTTCATCGTGCTGGACATCGAGACCTTCGTCTCCTCCACCATGAAAGAGGTCGTGGCACCCAAGCTGCAGAGCTTCGTCCACATGGGCTGGGGCGCTGACTTCGGCGATCCCATCAACTTCCTGACCCAGATCATCGTCCACGACGACAACGCTTACTACAGCTGCAACATGACCAACATCGAGGGCATCGCCGAGAACGGTGCCGCCGATTACCAGAAGGATCTGGTGGCTGCCTACGAGCAGTTCACCGACCTGGTCAACGAGGGCCGCGTCATCGTCAACGACACCGATGCACGCTACGCTGCCTTCGCAAAGGCTGAGGCCTACTTCCTGGAGGAGAACCTGATCTTCCCCACCGTCTACGATGTGACCTGGTGCCTGACCCACGCCAACGAGTACAGCAAGATCAACGCCATGTACGGCCCCTGCAACTACAAGGCTGTCAACTGGGAGACCAGCGAAGAGGCTTACACCACCGAGCAGTACGAGGAGTTCGCCGCTGCTTTCGATGCAGCCACCCAGGCCTGATCGGTTTTTGAGCGCATTCTAAGTTAAGCACTTTTCCCCCGGCGGGAGCTGTTCGCAAAGCGGATGGCTCCCACTCTTTTATTATGTAAAGCGTTTCGCACCTGTTCGTTTGTGAAGAACAATTTCGGTTGTTTTGTTTTTCAAAAACAGTGTTAAACTTTTTGCATCCTTCGTCAGACAAAAACAAATATATTTCATCATTTTTCACAGTCTGTCTTTCTTTTTTGAAGAGGTTCCTGTCCATGCTCCATTGACAGCTTATTCTTTTAATGGTATAATAATCATCGTGTTAAGGTTTTGCGGGAGGAGCACAGGCACAGACAGAGGGGTCTGTATCTGCGCTCTTTTGTATTCCTCAGCAGTACAGGAGATGCGAAGCTCCCGCAAAGGAGTGGGAAACAAGCAGGACAACGCGCCCTGCACCATGCACCGAAGCACGGAAAAAATTTTAGGGAGGATAACACAATGAACATCAATCACGAATCTCATGCAATCAGCCGCCGCAGCTTTCTGAAAGCTTCCGGCGTTGTTGGTGCCGCCGGCATCCTGGCAGCCTGCGGCGGCGGCTCCAGCAGCTCCACCGCTGCTTCTGCTTCTTCCGGCGCAACCAGCGCCCCCAACACCACCGGCGCTGCTCCGCTGAAGGAGTTCATCTCCTGGGAGGCCACCAACCGTGAGCTGGAGAGCTGGAACATGCTGTACAGCCAGATGGCTTCCGACATGAATGTCACCACCAACCTGTGGGAGGGCCTGCTGAGCTTTGACTGCTACGGCAAGGCTGTGCCTTCCGTGGCCAAGGAGTGGAGCCACAACGAGGACTCCTCCGTCTGGACCTTCAACCTGCGCGACGATGTCGACTGGGTGGACGTCAACGGCGAGGTCAAGGCTCACCTGACCAGCAAGGACTTCCTCGTGGGTCTGGAGTGGGTGCTGAACGCAGCCAAGAACCAGGCCAACAACACCTCCATGCCCAACGAGACTCTGGTGGGCGCTGCGGACTACTACCAGAAGACCAGCGACATGGGCGACGCTGCTGCCGACCTGACCTATGAAGATATGCTGGCCGCCGGTGTGGGCGTTGAGGCTACCGATGATTACACCCTGGTCTTCACCTGCAAGGCTCCCTGCCCGTACTTCGATACCGTGGCTGCTTACACCAGCTTCTACCCCGTCTCTGAGGACCTGATCACCGAGCTGGGCATCGAGGGCTTCCGTGCCTGCGACTACACCAACATGTGGTACAACGGCCCGTATGTGGTGGAGGAGTTCATCAGCCAGAACACCAAGAGCTACATCCCCAACCCCAACTACTATGGTGCAGACGATGTGTCCCGCTTCGACCGCTTCACCGTTACCATGATCAGCGACGGCACCGTTACCTTCCAGCTGTATCAGAACCGTGAGCTGGACGAGATGGATGTGGGCGAGAGCACCCTGACCACCATCCAGGCCGATCCCAACAGCGAGTACAATGCTCAGCTGTGTGAGAAGCGCCCCAAGAAGTTCAGCTACCAGATGCACTTCAACTATCAGAAGAACAACGAGGACGGCACCCCCGACGACAACTGGAACAAGGCCATCGCCAACACCGCCTTCCGTCAGTGCTTCTACAAGGGCCTGGAGCTGACCAACTGGTATGCACGTACCAACAAGATCAACCCCCTGAAGTGCGAGAACGACTACTACACCATGCCGGGCGTCTGCTACAACACCAAGGGCGAGGAGTACTCCACCCTGGTCGCCAAGGAGATGGGCTTCGACAAGGAGTCTTATGACGGCAAGACCATGATCCGCCTGCGCTCCAACAACGGCGACATCGCGGACCTGAAGAAGCAGGCTATGGACGAGCTGAGCGCCATCGGCGTCACCTTCCCCGTCCACGCTGCTTACCACATCATCGCCGGCAACTCCACCGCTCTGGACAGCGCAACCGTCCTGAAGCAGTGCTTCACCGACAGCTTCGGCGATGACTTCATCGTGCTGGACATCAAGACCTACGTTTCCTCCATCACCCAGGAAGTCCGCAATCCTCAGCTGCAGAGCTTCGTCATCAACGGCTGGGGCGCTGACTTCGGTGACCCCGTCAACTTCGTTGGTCAGGAGATCCTGCACGACGACAACGCCTACTACAGCTGGTACTACTCCAACATCGCCAAGGTCGTCGAGGCCGGCCCCGCTGACTGGCAGAAGGATCTGGTCGCTGCTTACGAGGAGTTCACCGATCTGGTCAACACCGCAAAGGCCATCGTCGATGATACCGATGCCCGCTATGCTGCCTTCGCAAAGGCTGAGGCCTGCATGCTGAACAACGTTCTGGCCTGCCCCTGCTACTTCGATGTGTCCTGGACTCTGACCCACGCCAACGAGTACAGCAAGATCAACGCCATGTACGGCCCCTGCAACTACAAGGCTGTCAACTGGGAGACCAGCGAAGAGGCTTACACCACCGAGCAGTACGAGGAGTTCGCTGCTGCATTCGATGCTGCCACCAAGGCCTGAGTTTTCCACCGCACCCCAAAATAAAAGTTAAAGGTTCGATAACATGTTAAAATACACGGTTAAGCGGCTGCTCCAGTCGCTTGTCACAATCTTTTTGATCGCAACAGCCGTCTTTTTGATGATGCGCTGTCTGCCGACGGACTACTACTTCACTGAGGAACAGCTCATGAAGTTCACCGATCAGCAGAAGACCGCTGCTCTGGAAGCAGCCGGCCTGACCGACCCCATCCCCACCCAGCTGATCAAGTTCTACAACGATCTGCTGCACCTGGACTTCGGCACATCCCGCCGCATCCAGAACGGTGCATCGGTGGTCAAGGTCATCGGCAAAAAGTTCGGCGTCTCGATGCGCCTGGGCCTCACCGCCTCCGGCATCTCTCTGGTGCTGGGTGTGCTGATGGGCATTCTGCAGGCCGCATTCAAGGACAAAGTGTTCGACTGGATCGGCACGGCTTACACCGTGTTCGTCAACGCAGTTCCTTCTCTGGTCTCGTATTCGCTGGTCCTGGTCTTCGGCTCCAAGTACCTGGGCTTCCCCACGCTGTACTCCACCCGCAATGTGGCTGCGTCCAGCGTGCTGCCCATCACCTGCCTGTCGCTGGCTTCCATTGCAGGCTATGCCCTGTGGACCCGCCGCTACATGGTCGATGAGCTCACCCGCGACTACATCAAACTGGCGCGTGTCAAGGGCCTGAGCTCCCGTGAGATCATGTTCAAGCACGTGCTGCGCAACGCCATGGTCCCCATGGTGCAGTATATCCCCCAGTCCATCCTGCTGACGGTCGGCGGCTCTCTGCTGATGGAGCGCTTCTTCTCCGTCCCCGGCATGGGCCCCCTGCTGACCGACGCCATCCAGCGTTATGACCTGAACGTCGTGCAGACGCTGGTCATCCTGTATGCCGTTCTGGGCATCGTGGGTGTTTTCCTGGGCGACGTGCTGATGATGGTGGTCGACCCGCGTATTACTCTGACCGGAAAGGAGGAAGCTCGCTGATGGCTAAGGCATCGGATTTTGAGGGCAAGAAGCAGGACGAACTGTTCTACTTCGTCGAATACTCTCCGGAAGAAGCCGAGCGCATCGGCTATTCCAACTATTCCTACTGGGGTTCCGTCATCCAGAACTTCCTCAAGCAGAAGGTCGCTGTCTTCTGCCTGATCCTGTTCCTGGCACTGAGCGTGTTCTCCTTCATCGCACTGGCCATTGGCAAGTACGATTACACCACCCTGATCTCGGATACGAGCAAGGCATTCATCAAGCCGAACAGCGAATACTGGTTCGGCACCGACAACCTCGGCCGTGACTACTGGTGCCAGGTGTGGTACGCCACCCAGATCTCCATCCGTCTGGCTCTGGTCGTTGCCGTTGGCGAGAGCATCGTCGGCGTCATCTTCGGCCTGATCTGGGGCTACGTCCGCAGCCTGGACCGCTTCTTCACGGAGCTGTACAACCTGATCGACAATGTGCCCTATATCATCTATATGACCCTGATCGCCCTGATGGTCGGTCAGAGCTTCTGGATCATGGCCATTTCGATGATCGCCATCAACTGGCTGTCCATGGCGCGCCGTGTCCGCAACATGGTCTTCATGTTCCGTGACCGCGAGTACAACCTCGCTTCCCGCTGCCTTGGCACCCCGCTGTGGCGTGTTCTGACCAAGAACATCCTGCCGTATCTGGTCTCTGTCATCATCCTGCGCATGGCGCTTTCCATCCCCGGCACCATCAACCTGGAGTCTACGCTGTCCTACCTGGGCCTGGGCCTGGGCATCGACACCCCGTCTCTGGGCCTGATCCTGAGCAAGGTGCGCGGCTTCTTCCTGGATTACCCGTACCTGCTGGTCTTCCCTGCATCCATCGTGTCCATCATCTCGATCTCGTTCTACATCATGGGCAACGCTTTGTCGGATGCGGCAGACCCGCGCAACCACGTTTGATAGATTGGAGAGAGAAACGTAAATGGATAGAAAACCGATTATCTCTGCCAAAGACGTGGAGATCACTTTTAGCCTGCGCGGCCGCAAACTGAACGCCATCCGCAAGTGCTCGCTGGACCTGTATGAAGGCGAGACCCTCGCCATCGTCGGCGAGTCCGGCTCCGGCAAGTCCGTGTTTACCAAGACCTTTGTGGGTATGCTGGATGCCAACGGTACCATCACCGGCGGCTCCATCCTGTACGAAGGCCGCGATATGACCAAGTTCACCGAAAAGGACTGGCTTGGTGTCCGCGGTAAGAAGATCGCCATGGTCATGCAGGACCCGATGACCAGCCTGAACCCGCTGAAGAAGATCGGCAAGCAGATCCAGGAGAGCATCGAGCATCACCAGGGCCTGAAAGGCGAAGCCGCCAAGAAGGCCGCCATCGAGATGCTGGGCAAGGTCGGCATCCCCGACCCGGAGCGCCGCTACGAGCAGTATCCGCACGAGTTTTCCGGCGGTATGCGCCAGCGTGTCGTCATCGCCATTGCAGCGGCCTGCCGCCCGCAGATCCTGATCTGCGACGAGCCGACCACCGCACTGGATGTGACCATCCAGGCGCAGATCCTGCAGCTCATCCGCGATCTGCAGAAAGAGCTGGGCATGTCCGTCATCTACATCACCCATGACCTGGGCGTTGTGGCCAACGTGGCAGACCGCGTGGCCGTCATGTATGCCGGCCAGATCGTGGAATACGGCACCGTTCAGGAGATCTTCTACGACGCATGGCATCCCTACACCTGGGCGCTGCTGCAGGCTCTGCCGCAGCTGGGCACCAAGGGCGAGAGCCTGCCCACCGTGGATGGCACTCCCCCGAACCTGTTCAACGAGATCCATGGCGATGCTTTCGCCCCCCGCAACAAACACGCGCTGGCTATCGACTTCGTGGCAGAACCTCCGTTCTTCCAGGTGTCCGAGACCCATGCAGCAAAGACCTGGTATCTGGACCCGCGCGCGCCCAAGATCGAGCGCCCGCACTCCATCCAGAACCTTCGTGAGAAAATGGGAAAGATGGGAGGTTCCAACTTAAATGGCTGAGCGTGAAAAGCTGATTGAGCTGAAAGACCTTCAGATCACCTTTGGCTCTGGCAAAAAGAAATTTGTGGCTGTGGACCATGTCAATTTTGACATCTACAAGGGCGAGACCTTCTCGCTGGTCGGCGAGTCCGGCTCCGGCAAGACCACCATTGGCCGTGCCATCTGCCGCATCAACCCGACCTCCGGCGGCGACATCTTCTTCAAAGGCCAGAAGATCAACGGCAAGATCTCCAAAGAGCTGGACCAGGAGGTCATCCGCAAGATCCAGATGATCTTCCAGGACCCCATGGCATCCCTGAACGAGCGCGCCAAGGTCGAGTACATCGTGGCCGAAGGTCTGCTGAACCACCACCTGTACAAAGACCAGGAAGACCTGCACAACAAGGTCATGGATGCGCTGCACGAAGTCGGCCTGCTGCCGGAGTTCGCTTCCCGCTTCCCGCACGAGTTCTCCGGCGGCCAGCGTCAGCGCATCGGCATCGCCCGTGCTCTGGTCATGCAGCCGGAGTTCATCGTGGCCGATGAGCCCATCTCGGCTCTGGACGTCTCCATCCGCGCACAGGTGCTGAACCTGCTGAACGAGATGAAGAAGAGCCGCGGCCTGACCTACCTGTTCATCGCACATGACCTGTCGGTCGTCCGGTTCATCTCGGACCGCATCGCCGTCATCAGCAAGGGCCGTATCGTGGAGCTGGCCGAGGCGGAGGAGCTGTTCCTCCATCCGCTGCACCCCTACACCAAAGCCCTGCTGAGTGCCGTTCCCATCCCCGACCCCGCTCTGGAGAAGAACAAGAAGCTGCTTGTTTATGATCCGTCCATCCACGATTACAGCGTGGAGAAGCCGGTCTGGGAAGAGATCGCCAACGGTCACTTCGTCTATGGCAACCAGCGCGAGCTGGAAGGCTACCGCAAGGAGTACGAAAGCCAGCTTTAAGCTGAACCGCTTTCCGGTATTTTAACACAAATGCCCCGCCGTTTGAGGGAGACCTCAGCGGCGGGGTTTTGTGCTGTTATCACCTCTCCGTCATCGCTGCGCGATGCCACCTCTCCTGGTAGGAGAGGCCTTTGCAGGCCGGGTAACCCCTGCTGGACGCTGAAAGTCATTTCCTATCGAAAACAGAAATGCTCCGCTGTCGAGACCAGCGGCATCTATACGATGCTGTGGTTCTTAACAGCGGAGCACTCTATTTTATGAACGAGACGGAGAGGTTCTTACTCCACGATGATGCTCTTACCGGTCATCTCTGCGGGGACAGGCAGGCCGATATAGGGCAGCATGGTGGGCGCAATGTCGGCCAGGCAGCCGCCCTCGCGCAGCTTCACATCGCCGCAGCCAATGGCCACAAAGGGCACCACATTGGTGGTGTGTGCGGTGAAGGGAGTGCCGTCGGGGTTCTTCATCTTCTCCGCATTGCCGTGATCGGCGGTCAGGAAGGCGCAGCCGCCCGCATCCAGCACAGCGGTGACAACTTCCTTGACGGCAGCGTCCACGGCCTCTACGGCCTTCACAGCGGCCTCAAAGACGCCGGTGTGGCCGACCATGTCGCAGTTGGCGAAGTTCAGGATGATGACATCATACTTGCCGCTCTCGATCCGCTGCTTGCACTCTGCAGCGACCTCCGGAGCGCTCATCTCCGGCTGCAGGTCGTAGGTGGCCACCTTCGGGCTGGGGATGACGCAGCGGTCCTCCCCCGCGTAGGGAGCCTCGACACCGCCGTTGAAGAAGAAGGTGACATGTGCGTACTTCTCGGTCTCGGCGATGCGCAGCTGGGTCTTACCGTTCTCGGACAGGTACTGGCCCAGAACGTTCTTCAGCTCCACGGGAGGATAGGCGACCTCGCAGTTGGGCATGGTGGCGTCATACTCGGCCATGCAGACGTAGTGGACCTGCTTGCGGCCGCCGCGGCGCTCAAAGCCGGTGAAGGCGTCGTCGCAGAAGATGCGGGTCATCTGGCGGGCACGGTCGGGGCGGAAGTTCATAAAGATGACGGTGTCGCCGTCCTGCACACGGCCGCCCTCGCAGGTGACACAGGGCAGAACGAACTCGTCGGTCTTGTCGTTGGCATAGGATGCCTCGATCGCCTCTGCAGCGTTGGCATACCGCTCGCCCTCGCCGTAGACGAATGCCGCGTAGGCCTTCTCCTCACGATCCCAGTTGTTGTCGCGGTCCATGGCGTAGTAACGGCCGGAGACGCTGGCGATCTTGCCGACGCCCAGCTCATCGAGCTTGGCCTGCAGGTCGGCCAGGAAGCCCTTGCCGGAGTGCGGGTCGGTATCACGGCCGTCGGTGATGCAGTGGAGATAGACCTCCTTGGCACCCATGTGCTTGGCCATTTCCAGCACACCGAACCAGTGGTCAGCGTGGCTGTGGACGCCGCCGGTGCCGACCAGGCCCATCAGGTGGATGGCCTTCCCTGCGTCGATGGCAGCTTTCATGTTCTTGACAAGGACCGGGTTCTTGAGCATTGCGCCGTCCCGGATGGACTTGGTGATGAGGGTCAGCTGCTGGTAAACGATGCGGCCTGCGCCCATGTTGGTGTGGCCGACCTCAGAGTTGCCCATCTGGCCGTCGGGCAGGCCAACTGCCATGCCAGAAGCGTCGATGGTGGTCATGGGGTACTTTGCCATCAGAGAGTCGATAAACGGCTTCTTTGCGGCGGCCACAGCGTTGCCATAGGTCTCGTTGGGGGTCCAGCCAAAGCCGTCCATGATGCAGAGCATTACGGGTTTCTTGGACATAAATGGTATCTCCTTTGATTTTGAACTAAAAAGCGCCCGGCTTCAGCGCTTGCAAACGGCGCGGCCGGGCGCTGGGGTGATTTGCAAAAGGCAGTGTGCGATGCGGGGAAGCTCTGTTTCTCAGCCCTTGGTCGCAGCGTTTACGATGACTGCAAAATCCGGAGCCTTCAGGGAAGCACCGCCGATCAGGCCGCCATCGACGTCCTTCTTGCTCAGCAGCTCTTCGCAGTTCTTTGCGTTCATGCTGCCGCCGTACTGCACGGTGGTCGCCTCGGCCACGGCCTCGCCGTAGACCTCGCCGATAACCTTGCGGATCTGGCCGCAGACTTCCTCTGCCTGGTCTGCCGTAGCGGTCTTGCCGGTGCCGATGGCCCAGATGGGCTCATACGCGATGACGACGTTGGCCATCTGCTCTGCGGTGACATCACGCAGAGCGATCTTGGTCTGCATCCGGACCAGCTCCTCGGTCACGCCCTCTTCGCGCTGCTCCAGGCTCTCACCCACGCAGATGATGACCTTCAGGCCCGCGTTCAGCGCAGCCAGAGCGCGCTTGTTGACGGTCTGGTCGGTCTCTGCGAAGTACTGGCGGCGCTCGGAGTGGCCGACGATGACGTACTCCACGCCCAGATCCACCAGCATCTCTGCGCTGATCTCACCGGTGAACGCACCGGACTTCTCGAAGTGGACGTTCTCTGCACCGACATGGATGTTGGTGCCCTTGGTCTTTTCCACAGCCGTCACCAGATCGGTGAACGGAGTGCAGATGACGACCTCGCAGGAAGCATCCTTGACGGCGGGGATCAGCTCGTCCACCAGCTTGGCTGCTTCCGAAGCGGTCTTGTTCATTTTCCAGTTGCCTGCAATGATTGCCTTACGCTTTGCCTTATCCATGATCTCTATCTCCTTCTATTTACCTACGTACCAAAAAAGGTGCGGCGGCGCCATGCCGCCGCACCTCGATCCTGCTGTTGCGAGCGCGAATTATGCGTTCTGGATGACAGCGATGCCGGGCAGCTCCTTGCCCTCCAGATACTCCAGAGAAGCGCCGCCGCCGGTGGAGATGTGGGTCATCTTATCGCCCAGACCCATCTGCTGGACTGCTGCTGCGCTGTCGCCGCCGCCGATGACGGTGGTAGCGCCGCTCTCAGCCATCGCCTGTGCCACAGCCAGGGTGCCTGCTGCCAGAGTCGGGTTCTCGAAGACGCCCATGGGGCCGTTCCAGACAACGGTCTTGGAAGCCTTGACGGCCTCAGCAAACAGCTTGGTGCTCTCCGGGCCGATGTCGCAGCCTTCCATATCGGCAGGCATTGCGGTCACGGGCACAACGGTGGTCTCGACGGGTGCGTCGATGGGATCGGGGAAGTCCTTGATGCAGACGGCATCGACGGGCAGGAGCAGCTTGACGCCCTTCTCCTGAGCCTTTGCCATCATCTCCTTGCAGTAGTCCAGCTTGGAGTCATCGCACAGGCTCTTGCCGACTTCGTAGCCCTGTGCCTTGACGAAGGTGTAAGCCATGCCGCCGCCGATGATCAGGGTATCGACCTTCTCCAGCAGGTTGGAGATGACGTTCAGCTTATCGGCGACCTTTGCGCCGCCCAGGATGGCGGTGAAGGGACGCTCCGGGTCGTTGACGGCATTGCCCAGGTACTTGATCTCCTTCTCCATCAGGTAACCGACAGCGGTATCCTTGACGTAGTCGGTGACACCGGCGGTGGAGCAGTGTGCACGATGGCAGCTGCCGAAGGCGTCGTCCACGTATGCGTCCGCCAGAGAAGCCAGCTCCTCGGAGAACTCCGGCATGTTCTTGGTCTCTTCCTTGCGGAAACGGGTGTTCTGGAGCAGGACAACGTCGCCGTTGTTCATGGCAGCCACAGCAGCCTTTGCGTTCTCGCCCACGACGTTGTCGTCGTCTGCGAACACAACGGTCTTGCCCAGCTTTGCGCTCAGGGCAGCTGCAACGGGAGCCAGGCTGAACTTTGCCTCAGGGCCGTTCTTGGGCTTGCCCAGGTGGCTGCACAGGATGACCTTTGCGCCATCCTTGAGCAGCTTCTGGATGGTGGGCAGAGCTGCGTTGATGCGGTTCTCGTTGGTGATGACGCCGTCCTTCATCGGGACGTTGAAGTCGCAGCGGACCAGAACCTTCTTGCCGCAGTAATTCTCGTCGTCGATCGTCTTCTTACCTAAACCCATGGTAATAAACTCCTCTCAAATTCTTTTCATCGGAACCGAATTTCACTCGTTATCGGGGCTTGCCTCCCCGTACACTTCTATTATAAACAAAAACTGTGTGGTTTGCAAGGACAGACAATAGATAATTTATTAACAAACTTTCCCCGTATCCCGGTGGAAATGTGTCTATTTTGACTGAACGGCGGAGCAACTCCCCTTTTTCATGAAAAAAAGAACCTCTGAAAAGCATTTTTTCCAAAGGTTCCCTTCTCTTATTTGAGATCCAGTTCCGGCGGCAGGTCGATCTCATCCGAGACATACTTGCCATTCTTCTTCCGTTGACGCACACACTCGGTGAGCAGATACTCGATCTGCCCGTTCACCGAGCGGAAATCATCTTCAGCCCATGCGGCAAGGGCTTCGTAGAGCTTTGCGTTCAGGCGGAGCGGGATCTGCTTTTTGGGTTCCGCTGCCATCAGTAGAGGCTGCCGCTGTTCACAATGGGCTGAGCGTCGCGGTTGCCGCAGAGCACGACCAGCAGGTTGGAGACCATTGCTGCCTTGCGCTCATCGTCGAGCTCGACCACCTTGTTTTCATTCAGGCGTTCCAGTGCCATTTCCACCATGCCGACGGCACCGTCCACGATCATCTTACGGGCGTCGATGATGGCGCTGGCCTGCTGGCGCTGCAGCATGACGGCTGCGATCTCCGGCGCGTAGGCCAGGTAGGTGATGCGAGCTTCGATGATCTCGATGCCGGCCTCGGTCACATTTTTCTGGATCTCGTCCTGGATGCGCTTGGCCACGACTTCGGACGAACCGCGCAGGCTGCCTTCGTCGGCGATGCCGTCACCGGTGGTGTCCACATTGGGGGCCACATCGTAGGGGTAGACCCGCACGACGTTGCGCAGGGCGCTGTCGCACTGAAGGGACAGGTACTCTTTGTAGTTGTCCACGTTGAAGACGGCTTTCGCGGTATCGGTCACGCGCCAGATGACGGCAATGCCGATCTCGACCGGGTTGCCCAGGCAATCGTTGATCTTCTGGCGGGAGTTGTTCAGGGTCATGATCTTGAGGGAGATCTTTTTGCCATCCTGCTCCCGGCTCGCCTGCACAACGGGCATCTTCTGGACGTCGCCACTCTGGCTCAGCACTGTGCCCGCGGCGGGGTTGACGGAGGTGCAGAAGGGGTTCACCCAATAGAAGCCCTCCCCTTTCAGGGTGCCGATGTAGTCGCCGAAGAGGGTCAGCACCAATGCTTCCTCCGGCTTCAGCACCTTCAGGCCGCAGAGCAGGAAAATGCCAACGATGCCATAGACGATGCTCAGCACCATCAAAATCACGCCCGGCACGTTATGTTCTGCCGTGAGCAGTATCCCACCCAGCACGAACACGATGATGGCCGCAACATAGCCGAGCAAGGTCAGCAGCAGCATCGTCATTCCGTTCTTCTTCGTTTGCAAGATCTTCTCTTCCATGTAAGATCCCTCCTTATCGGGTCTGGAAGTGTTTCTATCTGATATCAAAATCATATCATGTTGTGTTTCATCTGTCAAGCGGAAACAACAAAAAAGGCACCCTCGTCTTTCGACGAGAGTGCCTTCATTTCAAGAATCGAAATTCAAGAAAGAACGTTCAGGGGGATCAAATTACTTGATCTCGACCTTAGCGCCAGCCTCTTCCAGCTTCTTCTTGATGTCCTCAGCCTCAGCCTTGGAAGCCTTCTCCTTGACAGCCTTGGGAGCGCCGTCAACGATAGCCTTAGCCTCCTTCAGGCCCAGACCGGTGATCTCCTTGACCAGCTTGATGACCTGCATCTTGGTAGCGCCAGCCTCAGCCAGGATGACGTCGAACTCGGTCTTCTCTTCCTCAGCGGCAGCAGCAGCGCCAGCAGCAGCGGGAGCAGCAGCAGCAACAGCGGAAACACCGAACTCTTCGCAGTAAGCGTCGATCAGTTCCTTCAGCTCCAGGACGGACAGCTCCTTGACGGAGTCGATGATGGCAGTAATCTTCTCAGAAGCCATGGTAATAACCCTCCAATATAAATGGTTTTGTGTTTGTTGATTTCAGATCGTTAAGCAGCAGTCACGCAGCAATTAAGCAGCGGGCTCTTCCTGCTTGTCGGCATAAGCCTGCATTGCAACGGCCAGACCAGACAGAGTGCTGGTGAGGGCGCCTGCAAACATGGACAGCATGCCTTCGCGGTTGGGCAGCTTTGCGATGGCGTTGGTCTCGGCAGCGTCCATGACCTTGCCTTCCATGAAGCCAGCCTTGACGACGAACTTCTTGGACTTATCGCCATCCTGATACTTGCACAGGATGCGGGCAGCGGACATGGGGTCTTCCTCGTGAGCAAAAGCGATAGCGGTATCGCCCTTGAACTGCTCAGCCAGGCCCTCCAGAGAGGTACCCTTAACAGCCAGACGCAGCATGGTGTTCTTCACGACCATATAATCGACGCCTGCCTCACGCAGCTCCTTACGGAGCTTGGTGTCGTTCTCGACGTTAATGCCGCCGTAAGCGACGACGCAGCCGGAAACCGCACTCTCAAACTTTGCCTTCAGATCAGCGACATAAGCCTGCTTCTCAGAAAGAATCTTTGCACTGGGCATTCGGTTTCACCTCGTTTCAAAAACTTGTATCGAACACTGAAACTCAGGGATCAAAAAAGCCTCTTTCCCGCACTGTGTCCGAGAAAGAGGCATAAAACAACATTATGCGCGTTTCTCGGCAGGCGGCTTAGCCTTACGCTGGGTTCCAGCACCTGCTGTCTCAAAAACAGCATGATCATTTTACCGCAAACGCGCGGTGTTGTCAAGTGCTTTTTTGAAGATTTTTTATTTTCCTCTCTTTGGCTCCCCTAATAGGGGAGCTGGCTGCGCCAAAGCGCAGACTGAGAGGTTTTATTTCTTCAAATTAGACACCGTACTTCAGGGTGTTGAGACGGATGCCAGGGCCCATGGTGGTGGCGATGGTAGCGCTCTTGAAGTAAGTGCCCTTTGCAGCAGCAGGCTTTGCCTTTGCAATGGCGCTCATGACGGTATCCAGGTTGGTGTACAGCTTCTCTGCACCGAAGGAAGCCTTGCCCACGGGGACATGGATGATGTTCTGCTTGTCCAGACGATACTCGATCTTACCAGCCTTGGCCTCGGTGACTGCCTTGCCCAGATCGGGAGCAACAGTACCAGCCTTGGGGTTGGGCATCAGACCGCGGGGGCCCAGCACCTTACCGAGACGGCCGACGCGGCCCATCATGTCGGGGGTGGTGACAACAACGTCGAAGTCCATGAAGCCGCCGGCGATGCGGGCGATCAGCTCATCATCACCAACGATGTCAGCGCCGGCTGCCTCAGCAGCAGCGGCAGCAGCGCCCTTTGCGATGGCGCAGACGCGGACGGTCTTGCCGGTGCCGTTGGGCAGAACGACAGCGCCGCGGACCTGCTGGTCAGCGTGGCGGCCGTCAACGCCCAGGCGGACGTGCAGCTCAACGGTCTCGTCGAACTTGGCAGAAGCGGTCTTGCAAGCCAGCTCCAGAGCCTCGTTCATTTCATACAGCTTAGAAAAATCGATCTGCTTCGCAGCATCGACATAGTGCTTGCCATGTTTCATTGTATATCCTCCTATGTGGTCATGCGGGCAGTTTTATGCCCTCCCACTGTTGTTGTCTCAGCCCTCGACGGTGACGCCCATGGAGCGGCAGGTGCCACGGACCATGCTGCATGCAGCTTCCAGAGAAGCAGCGTTCAGGTCGGGCATCTTGGTCTTCGCGATCTCTTCCACCTGAGCAGCGGTCAGAGAAGCAACCTTTTCCTTGTTGGGCTTGCCGGAAGCGGTGTTGATGC
>ERZ1106983.21-NODE-21-length-198202-cov-25.104059_pt1 | contig 198202 bp, 192 predicted proteins | sample MGYA00403693_ERZ1106983 | MGnify/ENA primary metagenome ERZ1106983 (study PRJEB35170, sample SAMEA104062420) | human gut metagenome | biome: human gut; feature: human-associated habitat; material: faeces | place: Denmark | collected 2012-07-13 ...
AGTATAGCACCATACATGATATTTGACTAGTTATTTATTTAATGCTGTACTAGTGCTATAGATGATGATAATTTGTTGTTTGGAGATAGAGGAAAAATAGCAGATTTAATTGTTAGTCGTTGTGAAAATAATGAGAATTCTGGTATTTTCGGTCTGAGGCGTAGCGGAAAGACTTCGGTATTAAATGCTGTCTTGAGAAGATTAGAAAGAGCAGATATAAAATATATAAAAGTCGAGTCACAGTCAGAATTAGAAAATTTGGATTCGTGGAAAATAGCACTTTATGATGTCGCAAAGAGAATAAGACAAAGAACACTTGGAATTGAACAGCAAAGTGGAGAATCTAGAAAGGAGTTTATAGAGCGGCTGAATTTGAACAGTACGGAGGAAGATTATCTAAGACGTCCATCGGTGTGTTTTGTTGAAGACGTTAAATTGTATTGTGCAAATGAAGAAGTTTTTGTTATAGCAATAGATGAAATTGAATTAATAACCTATAACACGGCAAAAGAAGGCTCGTGGAAAAGTGTGGCGGCTTATTGTGGCTTTTGGGGGGCAATGAGAGATTGTGGCTGTTCGTTAATTGTGTGCGGAGTTAATTCAACAATAAACGAAATTAACTCAATTACATATAATGGTGAAAGCGGAAATAATCCGATGTATAAAAGAATTGTAAATTGTGCTGATTTCTCAGGGACATATTTACCGACATTCACAGATGAACAGACTAAATATATGATAAATACTTTAGGCGGATATAGCAATATAGGTTTTTCAGATGTCTACAGTGAAATAAATAGTGCGTTTGGTGGGCAACCATATGCAATTAGACAGTTTTGTTCATATATCTTTGAAAGAGTAAAACAGTTTAGACAAATCAATGAAGTATATGAGATTAGTAAGGCGACCATGGAAAATCTGTTGTTAGAATTTCAAAATTCAGCAGAAGGAACTAGTTTATGTGAGAGCATATTGCAGCATTTGATAATATACAAAGATGAGTACGAAATGTTGAAGGGGATGGCGTTGTCACCTGAAAAATATAGAAAAATAGAAGGTGAAGATATATACAAGATAGACCATTTACAGAAGTATGGATTAATTAACTTTGATTTTGATACAACATATGTCTCCTTCAAAATTCATTCTATTAGGGAATATATTTGTAAGAAGTATGAAAAAAAACCAATGGATATGACAAATGATGAACGACGAGAGTATGTACAAACTTGTGTGGCAGAGTGTGAAATTAAATTAAAATCATATTTGTGTAATTATTACATATATAATGCTAATGGTGAAAGTACATGTAGAAATCTGATGAAAAGTTATATCATTTCAAACAGTTGCTATAAGCTAGTTGCCATAAATCCTAAAGCATTTCCAGTGCCTAACCCTGATACTTGCAACATAAGAGAGTTCTTTGACCATAAAAAATTTATAGTCTATTTTTCATCTATAAAAACGATTATAAATAGTCATTGGACAACATTGGGTCAAAAACTTCAAGATGTTGGAATTGATAAGAACCATTTTAGTGTATATATGGATGCATTGAACGCAGGCAGAACGGATGCCGACCATTATGATGCAGAAGACATAATAAATTATCCAGGTAATTGGGTGATTGATGATACAACTATGTCAAATTTTCAAAATGCAAAGGCTAATTTGAATAAATTTTTTGAAACGATTTAGTTAAAAAGTGCTTGTGAATTTAAAATCATTGAAATTCTCCGACAATCACTCTATACACGTGATATACAAACGACCTCAAAACCCCGGTAAATCTGCGGACACCTTAGAAGTTGCCATGTTAGCTCAGGGTGTTTGCTAATTTTTCTATCCCGAATTACATCTTACCATTCAAAATCAACAGCTTACCGCAATTTGATTGCGGTAAGCTGTTTTTGCGTCTATGCTGTAGAAAAGGTGAAGGGAGCGGATACAGGATGGATGCAATCATAAAAGTAGAGAACTTAAAAAAGTATTTTAAGGAAGTGAAGGCTGTAGATGATATCAGCTTTTCTGTGGAGAGAGGTGAGTTATTCGGATTCCTTGGAGTGAATGGAGCAGGCAAGTCTACGACAATCAATATGATGTGTACGCTGTTTCGTCCAACGGCAGGGGAGATAGTGATTGATGGCTGTCTCGCAGGTAAGGAAGATGCGCAGATCAGAAAGAGAATCGGCGTGGTATGGCAGAACAACTGTCTGGATGATAAGTTGACCGTAAAGGAAAATCTGTATGTAAGAGGTGCCCTTTTCGGGGAGAAAAGGAATTCATTCAGGGAGCATGTGACAGAACTGTGTGAGAGACTACAGCTGCAGGATGTATGGAGCAGAAGATATGAGAACCTGTCGGGAGGGCAGAAGAGACGCTGCGAGATTGCGGCTGCATTATTGAACAGACCGGAAGTATTGTTCCTGGATGAGCCAACGACAGGTTTGGATCCTGCAACGCGCAGGCTGGTATGGGAGAGCATAGACCAGATGCGTATCCGGAATCAGATGACAGTCTTTCTTACGACTCACTATATGGAAGAGGCAGCCAAGGCGCAGCACATTGCGATTATGGACAGCGGGAAGATAAAAGAGGTTGGTACGCCTTTTGATTTAAAGGAAAAATATGCAGAAGATACGTTACGATTAATCCCTATGCAGGATAAGGAAAGAGAACTGACAGAGGCTTTGCAGGGACATTCTTATCAGAAAGTGCAGGAGGCTTATCATCTGCAGGTCGCAAAAAGCATGGATGCATTACCGGTACTTGCCAAAGCAAAGCCATATATCAATGGATTTGAGATGATACAGGGAACGATGGATGATGTCTTTTTGAATATTACGGGAAAAACACTTGGAGCTGGTTCCGGGGAAGGTTTGTAGAAAGGCGGGAGTTTGAGATGAGAGAGATTTTTTATTTGACAAAGAGAAATTGTCTGGTGTATTTAAGGGATAAAAGCGCAGTATTTTTTTCCTTATTGTCTATGCTGATCGTATTGGGACTGATGGTCGTTTTCCTTGGAAAGATGAACAGTGAGAATGTGCTGTCAGTAATAGAAGAATATGGTGGACGCAAAATTACGGCGCAGGACAGGGAGAACGCAGCATATCTGATACAGATGTGGACACTTGCCGGAATTATTTCAGTAAATGCGGTGACAGTTACAATGACAGTGCTTGGAAATATGGTGCAGGATGAGACGAGAAAGAGGATAATGGCTTTTTATGTGACACCGGTAAAAAGGCTTTATCTGGCGCTGGGATATATTTTCTCCGCCTGGATTATCGGAACTTTTATGTGTATTCTGACATTTGCGGTGGGAGAGGTATTCTTTTTCCTGAAAGGGTATGATATGCTTTCTGTAAAAGATGCCTTGACATTGACAGGAATGATCATGTGCAGCGCATTGACATATTCTTCCATAGGGTATGTAATTGCATTGTTCGTACACAGTAACAGCGCATGGAGCGGTATTCTGACAATTATCGGTACTTTGGTTGGTTTTGCAGGAGGTATTTATCTGCCGATGTCACAGCTTTCTATCGGAGTACAGAAGATTCTCAAGGCACTTCCGATATTGCATAGCGTGTCCATGATGAGGGCGGTCAGTACGCAGCAGATCGTGGAGCAGACCTTTGCAGGAATGCCGGAGGGGCTGATTCCTGTGTACCGTGATAAAATGGGAATCACAGTTACTGTGGCAGGCAATATATGGAATATAAGAGAACAGGTGTTATTATTAATGGGATACACTTTTTGCGCTATTATATTAGCAGTTATCGTTACAAGGAACAGGAAGCTAAAGGACAGGTAAAAGAGGGGGTAATTGGGTGAAAATTACGATACTGGATTGCAGTGAAGGGGAAGAGGAAGAAATTATCATAAAATGCCGGAACATGGACGAACAACTCCTTCGTACAATCTATGCACTGAAAGCGGGACGGGATAAAATTACTGTATCCAAAGAGGATAAACTCATGCAGATACAACCAAGGGACATTTATTATTTTGAAGCAGTGGATAACAGGGTATTTGTCTACATGGAGAAGGAAGTTTATGAAACGAAGCTGAAGCTGTATGAGCTGGAAGACAATTTTCAGAATACAGATTTTTTCAGGGCTTCCAAGTCAACGATCATCAATCTGGTTCATGTGAAGAATCTAAGCCCATCACTGGGAGGCAGATATGAGGTATGTATGAAAAATGGGGAAAAACTCATGATCTCCAGACAATATGTACCTGATTTGAAACGTAAACTTGGGTTAAAAGGTTAGGGGGGAGAGAAAATGAGAAAAATGAAAACGGTTCTCAATAAATTTATGGCGATTACTACGGGTGAATTGCTTGCAGTTGGCTTTTTCACCAATATTCTGTATCCCATTGATTCTATCACATCGGATATATTCTGGCAGATTCTGTTTACGTCTTTCCTATGTGCACTCAGTACATTGATCTATCCGGATGATAGAATATCTACCAGAAAAGCCATTATGCTTATGATTATTCATTATTTTATTATCATTGCTATCGTTCTGGGCTGCGGTTACTTATTTGGCTGGTACACGGTCACTCATATAAAAAGTGTTGTATATATGGTTCTATCCATTACATTCATTTATGGGGTAATATCTGCGATCAGTTGGAAAAAGGCAGTAGCTGAGGCAAATAAACTCAATGAACGGATTCAGGAATACCAAAAGAGAGCATGACCTTCATAAAGCAGTAGCCAAATTTGATATTTTGCGCAATAATCTATATAGAAAGCGATGCGCTTCTGGAACTGATTTATAACAGTCAGGAATCTTATAATTTGGGGGAATGGATATGACACAGGAGCAAAAGGAGTATCTGCAGAAATTTTGGGCGGATATAGAGAGGGCAGGGGATGAGCTGCGTAATCAGCCCATGCCGGAACTAAGAGAGGAAGACTTTTTCCTTTTTAAGAAAACAGGCAACCGTCTTATTTATGAGGGGGAGTATTTTGGACGCAGAAAGTACTTAACGGTATTTGGTATTTTATCAGAATTTGAGGGCAAAGAAGAGGATTTGAAGATGCTCTCACAGGTGCTGGATGCCATTTGTACAGAGAAGTTCTGGGCACTGCCTGCACATGTGGATTTTGACGCACTGGATGAGAAGACGATTGACCTGTTTGCAGCAGAGACTGCACAGAGTCTGCTGGAGATTGTGGATATACTGGGAGACAAGCTGCCATTGCAGACCGTAGAAAGAGTTGTATGTGAGGTAACTGATAGAGTGATTGTGCCTTTTGTGACATCAACAGTACCTTACAGCTGGTGGGAACAGGATCGCTGCAACTGGGCAGCAGTATGTGCAGGTTCGGTAGGAATGGCGGCCATTTATCTATCCCACTGGTATGAGAAAAGGCAGCAGCCGAAGGATGAGAGACTGCCAGAGGATTGGAAACAATCTATTATCGGCCGTGTCTGTGATGCGCTGCAATGCTATCTGGATGGAATGGAAGAGGATGGCGCATGCACGGAAGGATTGGGCTATTTTGCATATGGAATGAGCTATTACACCGGTTTTGCCCAGGCTCTGTATCAGGAGACAAAAGGCAGTATAGATCTGATGAAAAAGCCAAAATGTGAAAAAATCGCATTATTCCAGCAGAAGTGTTATTTTGGCGGAGGGGTCAGTGTAAGCTTCTCAGATGGCAGCAGCCATGAGACTTTCCTGCCAGGGCTTACTTCTTATCTGAAGCATTGTTATCCGCAGGTAGTGACGCCGGATTATTCTCTTGCCAGGTCTTTTGACGGAGATGCCTGCTACCGCTGGCTTTCCAATGAGCGGAATATCCGCTGGCTGAAACAGTATGACAATGCGGAAACAGAAAAGGAGACAGCTAAGGATTGGAGCTATGAACTGCTTGTGGCTGCCCAGTGGATGATGTGCAAGGACCCTGCAGGAAATGGATATGCGGCAAAAGGCGGTAATAATGATGAGAACCATAATCATAATGATATCGGACATTTCCTGTGCATTTATGAAGGTGAGATGCTGCTGACGGATCTGGGCGCCGGTGAGTATACCAGAGATTATTTCTCTGACGGAAGATATGGGATTCTGTGCAACCGCTCCCTGGGACATTCTGTACCTCTGATCAATGGACAGGAGCAATGTGCGGGAAGGAAATACGCAGCAGATGCTTTCTGCTGGGAGGAAAAAGACAAGACCTTGACGATAGCCTTTGGTGGAGCTTACCCAGATGGATGCATTCATAAAATACAGCGTAGTATTCGTGCCTGGGATGAGGATGTGCAATTACATTTGTGTGTAGAGGATTCTTTTGAGGTATCGAAACAGACAAGGACAATTACGGAGAATCTGGTAACGCAGTATCTGCCGATGGTAGAAGGTAATGTGATTCAGATCCAGGGTAACAGGGCAAAGCTGGAGATTGCAGTAGAAGGTGCAGATGGGGACATTCAGATATTATCGGAGTCTCACAGTAATCATAATGGGCAGCAGGAGCCGGTGTATCTGCTGCAATGGAATGTGAAATTACAGGGTAAGGATACGGTATGCAATATGAGTATATGCTGCAGTCCGAGATAGCAGGCTGGAACATATTTGATACGTTATTATAAAAAATCCGTAACTATTCAGCACATATAATAGCAGACAACATATAAATATCCACAAAATTATCCACAATATCCACAGATATCACTACAAAATTCATAAAAATACCTGAAATTGACAAAAAATTCAGGCAATTCATATATTTACAGACAGATAAAGGGTACAGATTTTATCGGAGAAAGTCTTAAAGCATGATAAATATAACAAGTATCGTGGTCTATAATGGGTGAAAATCAGAAGAATATGCTATTGCTTTTTACTGTTAAAAAGGATATAGTAAAAACAAAGCATGATAATAATTTAACGCACTAAAATTTATAAGCGCAATACTGCGCAGAAAGAGGTAAGTTATGGCAATCTTAGTTACTGGCGGTGCCGGTTTTATCGGTAGCCATACAGTAGTTGAATTACAGAATGCAGGCTATGATGTAGTTGTATTAGATAATCTTTCCAATGCAAGTGAGAAATCCTTACAGCGAGTAGAGAAGATTACAGGTAAGCCTGTTACCTTTTACAAGGCAGATATCCTTGACAGAGAAGCTCTGGAAGAGATATTTACAAAAGAAAAGATTGATTCCTGTATTCACTTTGCAGGACTTAAAGCAGTAGGTGAGTCTGTTGTAAAGCCATGGGAATATTATAATAACAATATCGCAGGTACTTTAACACTGGTAGATGTTATGAGAAAGCATAACTGCAAGAACATTATCTTCTCTTCTTCTGCTACTGTATATGGAGATCCTGCATTCATTCCTATTACAGAAGAGTGCCCTAAGGGACAGTGTACGAATCCTTATGGCTGGACGAAATCCATGCTGGAGCAGATTCTGATGGATATGCAGAAGGCAGATCCTGAATGGAACGTCATCCTGCTTCGTTATTTTAATCCTATCGGTGCCCATAAGAGTGGTCTGATTGGCGAGAATCCTAATGGTGTACCTAATAATCTGATGCCATATATCACACAGGTAGCTGTAGGTAAGCTCAAACAGCTTGGTGTATTTGGTAATGACTATGATACTCCGGATGGAACCGGAGTAAGAGATTATATCCATGTAGTAGACCTTGCTGTTGGACATGTAAAGGCATTGAAGAAGATTCAGGAGAAGGCTGGTCTGTGCATTTACAACCTGGGTACAGGCGTAGGCTACAGTGTACTGGATATCGTTAAGAATTTTGAAGCTGCTACAGGCATTAAGATTCCTTATGAAATCAAACCAAGACGTGCCGGAGATATTGCTACATGCTACTCTGATGCATCTAAGGCAGAGAGAGAGCTTGGCTGGAAAGCACAGTATGGTATTAAGGAAATGTGTGAAGACAGCTGGAGATGGCAGTCACAGAATCCTAACGGATATGATGATTAATATAAGATAAAGAAAGTCCCACCTCATTAGAGGTGGGATTTTTGCGTTTTGATAAGCTTGCATTCTTCTTCTGGTCATGTTACACTGTAACAGACTACTTTACATATGTAAAGACACATGTAACTATACAGGAGGAGAGTATGGAGAAGTTTAAAAGTTTTCTAAAACGTAAGGACATTGAAATATCTGCCAAAAGATATGGAATTGATGCCCTTGGAGCAATGGCACAGGGGTTATTTGCCTCACTGCTGATTGGAACAATTATTGCTACGCTGGGTGAACAGTTGGGAATGGAAGTACTGGTCAATATAGGAGGATATGCAAAGGCTGCTACAGGACCTGCAATGGCAGTTGCCATAGGATATGCACTGCACTGTCCACCTCTGGTATTGTTCTCACTGGTTGCTGTAGGTGGTGCAGCCAATACACTGGGTGGTGCCGGAGGACCTCTGGCAGTATTACTGGTAACAATTGTAGCTGCAGAATTTGGTAAGGCCGTTTCCAAAGAAACCAAGATTGACATTATCGTGACGCCTTTTGTCACGATTACAATAGGAAGTCTGTTATCCATGTGGTGCGCACCTGCGATTGGCGCGGCAGCCAGTGCAGTTGGAGCAGCGATTATGTGGGCAACTGAATTACAGCCTTTCTTTATGGGAATTATCATCTCTGTCATTGTAGGAATTGCATTGACATTACCTATCAGTAGTGCTGCAATCTGTGCGGCTTTGAGTCTGACAGGATTAGCTGGTGGTGCTGCAGTGGCAGGCTGTTGTGCCAATATGGTAGGTTTCGCAGTATTAAGCTTTAAGGAGAACAAGTGGGGCGGATTATTTGCCCAGGGAATTGGAACTAGTATGCTGCAGATGGGCAATATTGTACGTAATCCAAGAATATGGCTTCCTGCAATTCTTACTTCTGCAATTACAGGTCCGGTTGCCACCTGTATATTTAAGCTGCAGATGAATGGTGCAGCAGTTGCATCTGGTATGGGTACTTGTGGTCTGGTTGGACAGATTGGTGTATACACGGGATGGATTAATGACATTGCAGCTGGTACGAAGAGTGCTATTACACCCTTTGACTGGATAGGACTTATCCTGATCAGCTTTATCCTGCCAGGAATCCTTGCCTGGGCATTCGGACTCCTCTTACGCAAACTTGGCTGGATCAAGGAAGGGGATTTGAAGTTAGATTTATAAACTTTTGGGACGCCGCCGGTCATGACAGTTCGGTTCATTCGCCACGTACGTGATGTAAGTATTTCTAAGAACTGCATCTCAAATGCTTAACGTACAAGCCGAGCGCAAAACTCGCCCTTTGGGCTCAGACAGTTGCGCCTGGCTTGCAAGCATTTGTTCTTTGTTCTAAGAAATACTAGACATCACTGCCTAAGCTTCATTCACCGAACTGTCATGACCGGCGGCTGTATTCAGAAAGTTATACAAAAAATTGTATGTAACAGCAAGACCTCTGACGGTTGATTCTTATGAACATTAGGAATGGCTGTTAGTACTTCTTAGCAGCAAAGAAGAAATGCCTGCAAGCCCGAGCCGTTGTTTGAGCCGTAGGCGAGTTCAGGCGCAGGGCTTGTAATAAAAGCATTTCTTCTGTAGGTGCATAGAAGTCCTTACAGCCTTGACGTGTTCATAAAATTAACCGTCAGAGGTCTTGCGTGACTTATCATTTATTTGTAGATTCCCTGAAAGATTTTACCGGCATGTTTCTGCAGGGCGTTGAGGACGATCATACCGAGGATACCGCAGGAAATGAATTCGCCGATGCCTACAGTCAATGCGAAATAAGGCAGGCTGCCTTCAAATTGATAAACATAGGATAATACCAGAGGTACGACAATGATGTTCGCAATGATAGGCGGAAGTGGTGCCAGCCATTTGTGCTTACGCAGTGCATAAGTACCGAAAGCACCAACCAGAGTAGCCAGACTTCCAAAGAGAACATCCAATGGCATACAGCCGGTAAGAATGTTGCTGAGCAGACAGCCTGCGAACAGACCGGGTATTGCAGCCGGAGTGAAATAGGGCAGAATTGTCAGCGCCTCAGAGAAACGGACCTGAATGGCATAATTAGCCAGACCGAGTGCATTTGCAATAAAAGTCAACACGATATACAGTGCCGCAATCATTGCTGCCTGTGCCAGAAACACAGTAGGGGATAATTTTTTCTTCATATTGTTATGCTCCTTTAGTTTTAATTAAGGTCAGGAAGGTCTCGAACTGACCGATGGGCAAATTTAAGCCCGATTCCTCATTATACTAAAAAAAAGCAAAATGTCAAGAAATGATTTTTTTATAATCCAAGTGTAATCTGAATCAGATTTTTATCCAGCATAATGGTACGGTTCCATGGATTGAGAATGATACCGGAGATCGTATCAGCTTGGAGGGCAGAGGTGAAGAGCTGCTTGATATCTGTCATAAAGGTTGACATAACACTATTACTTCCTTTTAATTCTTCCTCAAAACTGGTAAATGCCATCCACCAGACTTTCCCATCATCAGTCGTAATTGCCTGTAATTTCAGTTGGTTATTACCAGTGGGCGGTTCTACTGCAATTACGAATTGTCCTTTTTCCTGCATGCGTCTGCGGATTACTGTCAGAGTATGTGCCAGCATTTCCTGCGTAGGCTCCTGCTGTAAGGCAGCAATTGCTTCTTCTATTTTCTCATTTCCCTGTAATTCATTATCTTTCATGAGATGTCCTCCATTCTGTTTCCCATATTATAGCGTAAACCCATTATGAGTGCAAATTTACTTAATTTACTGGTAATATATTTATTATCATGTTAAAATGTAACTATTCAGAGCCATGCAAATTGAGTCAGAATATGCTTATTTATAAGCATATTTGACACAATTTATATGGCGAAGTAACCACATAAGCAAAAGATAAGCATCGAAGATGCGGTTTTGCGCATGGGGTTCTGAATAGTTACGTTAAAATTAGATAAAATCGGAAGAGGGGGGATATCTTGTATTTTAAGAAAATAACATTGATGGGGGCTGCAGCTGTTGTGGCATTAACGGGATGTGCACAGAAGGCGGAGGCAGACTGGCAAACGCAGACACAGGAGGATAGCAATAGCATGGAGGAACAGACACAGGAGCTGCAATCAGCGACGGAAATAGAGAAGGAAGCAGTGGATGATACAGTAGTGATTGATCTGGCGAACGCTTCCACATTTCATGATGGTAAGTTTGAGGGCTGGGGAACAAGCTTTTGCTGGTGGGCGAACAGAATCGGTTATTCAGATACGCTGACCCAACAGGCAGCACAGGCTTTCTATGATAAGGAGCAGGGACTTGGGCTGAACATTATCCGATATAATGTCGGAGGCGGAGATGATCCGGAGCATGATCATATTACAAGAACGGATTCTGATATGCCGGGGTATGCAGTCAATCCATCCTATGATGAAACAACCGGTGAGTATACGTGGGAATATGACTGGAGTGCAGACGCCAACCAGCGAAATGTGCTGCTACAGGCGCTGAAAGTATGTGGAGAGGATGCTGTCGTAGAGGGATTCTCCAATTCTGCACCGTATTTCATGACCAATTCAGGATGTAGTTCGGGAGCGCAGCTATCCAATAAGAATAATCTCAAAGACGATGCTTATGATGCCTTTGCACAGTACATTGCAGACGTGACAGAATATTACAAAGACACATATAATGTGGACTTTTCAAGCTATTCAGCAATGAATGAGCCTTACACAGATTATTGGGGTGCCTACAGCTGGAAGCAGGAAGGCTGCCATTTTGATATGGGAGAATCCCAGTCACAGATGCTGCTTTCTCTTAGAAATGCCTTGGATGCCAAAGGTCTGGATCAAGTGCAGGTATCAGGAACAGACGAAACCAGCATAGATGTGCAGATTCTTTCCTATGGTCAGTTAAGCCAGGAGGCAAAGGACGTTGTAGACAGAATTGATACACATACCTATGGCGGTTCCAGACGTGAAGCATTACGTACTCTGGCAGAAACAGAAGGCAAGAATCTATGGATGTCAGAAGTAGACGGCGGAGATACAGCAGGAGAAAATGCAGGAGAAATGGGAGCTGGATTATGGCTTGCCCAGAGAGTCATTACAGATATGAATGAGCTGCGTCCATCAGCATGGGTTATGTGGCAGGCAATTGATAATCATATCTGTGCAGAGGGCTATCAGGGTAGAACAGATTCAGGAATGCCGGATATTTCGGGTGGTTATTGGGGACTGGCTGTGGCAGATCACGATGAGCAGCAGTTGATACTTACCATGAAATACTATGCACTGGGTCAGTTTACCCGATATATTCGTCCGGGCTACACTATTATTTCAGGAGACGAACATTCGTTAGCTGCATATGACGCAGAAGGACACCGACTGATTGTCGTTATGACCAATGTAACCGGTAAGGACAGGAAAGTTGATGTGGACCTGTCTGCTTTTTCACAGACAGGAAGCAATGTATCTGTGATTCGTACCAGCGGCGATATGTCTTCCGGGGAAAAATGGCAGAAGCTTTCACCAATTGAGACATATGGTGCAGGTTTCTACGCAGAGCTGATTCCCAATTCAGTAACAACCTATATTGTGCAGGATGTGTATTGATTTTAAAACAGGTGATATTTTGTGCTGTCGATGATGCAATACTTCCAACAAATTTCGTTTTTTGTATAATGACAAATTATGTAAATATGTTATAATAAAGTCTGTCCATGGGAAGCAATATGCTGTAGATTGTGGGGGCAATTTACAACATGGCAGCAGAATATAATGTCTGCAAAAAAATGAAAGGAAGTTTAATAAAATGGTAGCACAAGTAACAGCAGTCATCATCTTTCTGGTGATGTTTGCACTGATTATCACGGACAAGATTGAACGTCAATACGTAACCCTTGGCTGTGGTCTTGCAACGCTGGTGCTGGTATTTGGTGTATTCATGCAGGATATGAATGCTGCAATGGAGACATTAAATATCCAATCCATCTTCACACCGGATTTCTGGTATGAGGCTGGTAACGCATCAGAGAGTTCCAGCGGTATTAACTGGGCAACAATCATCTTTATCGCAGGTATGATGGTCATGGTAGAAGGCATGGCAAAGGCGGGATTCTTCCGCTGGTTATGTATGACAATTGCAAAACTGGTACATTACAGAACCATTCCCGTTTTTATCACATTTATGATCATGTCGGCAGTTCTGGCAATGTTCATTGATAGTATTACGGTTATTTTGTTCCTGGCAGCAGTAACAATTGAACTGGCACAGTTGTTGAAATTCGACCCAATACCAATGATTCTGGCAGAAGTATTCTGCGCGAACCTTGGAGGTTCAGCAACTATGTGTGGAGATCCACCTAACATCATCATTGGTACATCTCTTGGTTATTCCTTTGGTGATTTCATTACCAATACTGGTGTGATCGGACTGATTTCTCTGGTTGTAGTTATTATCTATTTCTATTTCGTATTCAGAAAAGATCTGGCAACCAGCGATACAGAAGCAATCAAGAAGCTTGAGGCATCCGGTGGCGAGAATCTTATCGAGGATAAGAAGAGCTTTGCAGCAAGCTGTGTCATTTTTGGTCTGGCAGTTGTACTTCTGGTATCTCATGCACAGACAGGTCTGACAGTTGCTACAATTGGTCTGTTCATTGCAGTAATCACATTGATCACTGCAGGCAAGTCTGCAGGCGAACTGCTTAAGAAAGTAGATTATAAGACATTATTGTTCTTTATCGGTTTATTCGTTGTAGTAGGTGGTCTGGAGCAGACAGGAATTCTGGAGATCATTGCGGCATTCATCGGTAAGGTCAGCGGTGGCAATTCCAAGCTTATGGTTGCCATTATTATCTGGGTATCAGGTATTGCCAGCGCATTCATCGACAATATTCCTTTTGCAGCAACTATGATCCCGGTTATCAAGAGTCTGGCAGAGACAGAAGGTATTGCACTTCCTATTCTTGCCTGGGCACTGGCTATGGGTACAGATATTGGTGGCAGCGCAACACCTATTGGTGCATCTGCTAACGTAGTTGGTACTTCAGTAGCTGCCAAATCAGGTTATCCTGTAGGCTGGGGCAGATATTGTAAGGCAATGGCACCTGCAACGATTATTGTATTATTGATTTCCATGTTCAGCATCTGGTTTAGATATTTATAAAGAGGGGGTAATATACATGAGTAAGCAGGTCATTATTTCAATCGGAAGGGAATTTGGCAGTGGCGGACATGAGATTGCACAGCATCTTGCAGACAGATTCAGTCTGCCGTTATATGACTATAATCTGCTTCGTGAGATTGCGCAGGAGAAGAATGTCAGTGCATCCAATCTTGAGCAGTATGACGAAGTTCCTAAGAAGGGCTTCAGCAAGACTGTACGCGGATTTAACAATTCTCCGCAGCTGAATATTGCCTACATGCAGTTCGACTTTCTGAAGAAGAAGGCGGCAGAGGGTGAATCCTTTGTAGTAGTCGGAAGATGTTCAGAAGAAGTTCTGAAAGAATATGAAGGTCTGATTACAATATTCATATTGGGTGATATGGATAAGAAGATTGAACGTATCAAGCGGATTCACGAAATGACAGACAAGGAAGCAGCAGAATTGATTGAGAAACAGAGCAAGAAGAGAAAAGCTTACCACAATTACTTCTGTGAAACCAAGTGGGGCGATTCCAGAAACTATGAGCTGTCTATCAACAGCAGTAAGTTAGGCGAAGATGCTACCACGGATATGCTGGAAGATTATATTAAGAGAAGAATCCAATAATTTATCAACAAAAATGGAACCGGTGAAAACCGGTTCCATTTTTGTCTTATGATTTATTTCATGCCTTTCTGGCAATCTAATTCTTTGTTCTTATATCTTTCGATAATGTTGTGGATTCTGTCATTAGGATTTAGCAGATCACTGATAGAAGAATCATGATTCAATGTATCAATGATGTAAGCGATATACTTACTCATATCACAGTTGATATAGTAGGGCTTCTCTAATAATTCAGGTCTCTGATAAATCAGGTTCGTAGTCAGAACTCTGTAGATCAGTCCTTCTTCATAAGCCTTATCAAATATTTCAAGTCCGCCAGTAAACAGACCAAAAGTAGTAGCTACGAAGATTCTCTTAGCTTTTCTTGCTTTCAGAGCTGCAGCAACTTCCAGTACACTTTCACCGGAGGAAATCATATCGTCAACGATCAGAACATCCTTGCCTTCTACGCTGCTGCCAAGAAATTCATGAGCAACGATAGGATTACGTCCATCAACAACTTTGGTATAGTCACGTCTCTTATAGAACATACCCATATCCAGTCCCATTACGTTAGCCATGTAGATTGCACGACCCATGCCACCTTCATCCGGGCTGATGATCATCATATGGTCAGAATCAATAGTCAGGTCAGGAACATGATTTAACAGACCTTTAATGAACTGATAGGTAGGAGATACTGTTTCAAAACCATTCAAAGGGATAGCATTCTGTACACGAGGATCATGTGCATCGAAAGTAATGATGTTATCTACGCCCATCTTTACCATTTCCTGAAGTGCCAGAGCACAGTCAAGGGATTCACGGGAATTTCTCTTATGCTGACGGCTTTCATATAAGAAAGGCATAATAACTGTGATTCTTCTTGCTTTACCACCAACAGCAGCGATCAGTCTCTTCAGATCCTGATAATGATCATCAGGAGACATATGGTTCTCATGACCGCACAGAGAATAAGTTAAGCTGTAATTAGCGACATCTACAAGGAAATATAAGTCATCACCACGGACAGATTCCATGATAACGCCCTTAGCTTCACCGGTACCGAAACGGGGAACTTTGGTCTGGATAATATAGGAATCACGCTGATAGCCTGAGAATGCAAGGCTGTTCTTGTGTTCACTTTCACGCTCTGTTCTCCATTTTACGAGATAGGCATCTACCTTATCCCCAAGAGTTTTACAACCTTCCAAAGGAACAATTCCTAAGGAGCCAACGGGTATCGAATTCAGGTTTCTTTTTTCTTCGCGTACTGGCATTGCGAAAATCCTCACTTTCTGTTTAACAATAACTTTTTGGTGATCCGGATATCATGTCCGGTCAGTTTGCACATCCCATAATTACTTGTTATGCGGGAAAAGATTCTGTCAGAGTAACGATCCCTTAATTCCTCCAGAGACAGATTCGTAGTAATAATTGTGGATTTCCTGCGAAGATGTCTGTTGTTAAGACAGGAGAAAAGCTGGGACGATACGAAAGCATTCGTCAGTTCTGTTCCCAGATCATCAATGATCAGCAAGTCACATTCATAAATGTCCTCATAAATCCCCGATGCCGCCTCTTCACTGTTACGATCAAAGGTACTGCGTGACAGTGTCTCAAATAATTGAGCGGAACTGAAATATATTACCAGTTTACCCTGTTCGATCAGTTCTTTGGCAATGCAAGAGGACAAAAATGACTTACCAGTACCTACTGTACCATAAAAAAATAGATTGTGGTAGTCTGAATTAAAGTTTTTTACGAAATTTTGGCACTCCTTTACTGCGTTTGTGAAGCGTGTAAGGTCTTCGCCTTGATAGAATTCATAGGATAAATGGTCGAAATTATCAGTCTCTAACAGTTCTTTGATGTGAGACTGTTCATAGATAAGTGAAATCTCTGCCTGACGAAAGCAGGTGCATTTATGGTTGTTCACATAGCCGGTGTCCTTACATAGAGGACATTCATAGACTGGCTCCAGATAATCGGCGGGATAACCATGAGCTGTAAGGAGGCTGGTCTTTTGCCTGGACAGCCAGGCAAGCTTCTCTTTTAATTCACTTAGGGCATTGGAATCCCCCGAAAGCATCTTGCGTGCCTGGGCAATCGAAGTAGAAGATACCTGATGATCCAGTTCTTCATATTCTGGTATCTGCTGATATACAGCATCTTTGCGCTGCTCCAGCAGATATCTTGATTTTCTCTGTTTCTCTTCATACATGCGCATAATGGCATTGTACTGACTGTTTGAAAGTGGCATGTCTGCCTCCTGTATTAGTTGCTTAAAATATTCTGCTCAAGCTGGTCAAAATCATAGCTGTTCTGTGCAAAACGGTTAAAACGGTTGTTAGCAGGTGCGGTCTGCTTTACAGGACGCTGATAGGAGGCATCCAGGGCTGCAATATCGGCTTTATGGCGAACTCCTGCCTGATACCATTTGGTTAAAATACCATCTGCATAGGCAAAGCGGTGAGAGTCTGTTGTCATGACCGTTTTATCGCAGGCTTCCTGAATCACATCCAGTAAAAAGCCATACTCTTTGGTCCATTTATTGATATACTCCAGTTCCTTGGGAGCGGGAGAAGTATTTTTTCCCAGGGACTTCATGATGGTATATACAGTTTTGTCATATTTCCTGGATGCCATCTGAGCCTGCTTGGGGTCGGTGATACCCTGCTCTGCCCAGGAAAGAGCGACCTTTTCCATATATCGGAAGTCTTTCTTGCCGCGTTCTACACAGTGCTGTACCAGATAATCAATCAGATCTGCGCTGAAACCAAGACGATCGTAGAAGAAGAGAATCGTCTCCATATCGCTTCTGGTAAGCTGTCTGCCAAGATACTGTTCGGTTACGAACAGAAGCTGTTGTGTTTCTTCATTCTTTTTGAAATTCTTCAGATCATCCATGGAGTAGGATGGTCTTTCCGGCTGGGAAGCTACTTCTTTTACCGGATATTCCGCTATCGTGGCTGTTGCACCAAAGGGAGCCTGCATAGATGCAGGAGCAGCATTCATCCGGGCAGACATGGGATTCTGCGGGGACATTGCAGAAGCTGCAGCCATTGGTTTGGGCGCAGTCATACCGCTTTGCATAGATGCCGGTCTGATAAAGGACAGAACCGGTGTAATACGGGGTGCGGTTCTTACCGGTGCCTCGTATGGGTTGTCCAGAGAGAGAACCTGTATACCGGATAGATTGTGGGCGGCATCATATTCTAATGCCAGAAGCTGTCTTGATTCCCAGTACATGAGAGCACGAAGAACATCCTTTTCCGTGTAGTTAAATTTATCCGCAATATCTGTAACGCTGGTTGGGAGATTAGCGCTCATCATGCGAATAAGGAAAAGATATATTTTGAGCTGGGCATCGTTTGCTTCTGCCATATAGTCGTCAATGAAGCAGTTGGATACCACAGTCTGTTCTTTGTGTATGTTCTGATAGATGTTAAGACGATTCATAATAATTCCCCTGTCTGGTATGTATATTGATAGCAGCTCTGTAATAGTCATTGCGTAGAGCAATTGGGAGTGACTGTCTGGGAGCAGAGTGCTACCTGTAAGGTAAATGTATTGTATCACACCTAATCAAAAAAGCAAGTCCTCCACAACCCGCAAAGCCTTGAAAATACTGGGGTTTGAGCAATTGTGGATAGTGTGGATAATGTGGATAAGGAATCGGGATAATGTCAGAAATGCCTTAAATAATAAGACTTGTGGGATGTGGATGAAATACGTTCTGAAATGTGGATGGAACATAAAAATATCCACATCCTCGAACCTCCTTTTGGAGGCTCAAAAATGTGGATAATGTGGATAATTAAATTCCTAACAGATTTTCGCCGATTTTTACAACATCTCCGGCGCCCATAGTTATCAACAAATCTCCGTTGATACAATTTTCTAATAAAAAATTTTCAATTTCATCAAAGCTGTGGAAGTAATAGCATTCTTTTCCTAATTTCTCTATCTCAGCCTGCAGGTCTTTTGAGGTGATACCGATGGTATTTTTCTCCCTGGCAGCATAAATATCAGCCAGAATTACCTTGTCAGCCAGAGTCAGTGCCTTGGCGAAATCCTTCAGGAAAGCATTGGTGCGGGAATAGGTATGTGGCTGGAAGACGCACCACAGGGTTTTGTGTGGATAATTGGCAGCAGCCTTGAGCGTAGCCGTGATTTCCGTAGGATGATGTGCATAGTCATCCAGAATCGTTACACCGCCAATGGTTCCCTTATATTCAAAACGTCTGTCTGTACCATGGAAATCAGCAAGGGATTTCAGTACTACATTGCTGTCAATGCCAAGAATATCCATCAATGCCAGTACAGAAAGGGAATTGAGGATATTGTGTTCGCCTACCACACCCAGAGAAACCTTCACAGATGGAGTGCCCTTCTTTAATAAGGTATAAGAACCTCTTCCAAATTCATCAAAAGTAACATCCGTATAGCTGTAGTCACAGGATGGATCTTTACCGAAGGTAATGACATTGCAGGGAAGATCCCCTGTAATCTCCTGGAGATTGTCAATACCGCCATTAATGATCAGATAACCGTCTTTTGGCAGAATCTGTGCAAACTTATGGAAGGAATGACGGATGTCATTGATGTCTTTAAAGAAATCCAGATGGTCTTCTTCTATATTTAATATGATACTGATGCGTGGAAAGAAGCTCAGGAAGGAATTGGTATACTCACATGCTTCTGTAACAAAATAATCTGACTTACCTACACGGATATTGCCGCCGATGGATTTTAAGATACCACCGATGGAGAGCGTCGGATCATCATTATCAGCCAGAAGCACTTCGGATATCATGGAAGTTGTGGTTGTCTTGCCGTGTGTTCCGCTGATCGCAATAGGGAGCTTGTAATTTTTCATGATCTGACCTAACAGATCGGCTCTGGTCATCATGGGAATACCACGATTGCAGGCTTCCTCATATTCAGGATTATCAGCTGAGATGGCAGCAGTATATACCACAAGATCAATGTCATCTGTTATGTTACCTGCACGCTGACCATAGGAAATGACAGCACCCAGGGATGCAAGATGTTCTGTAAGAGCAGACTGTTTGGAGTCGGAACCACTGACAGTAAAGCCTTCATCCAGAAGAATCCGGGCAAGACCGCTCATGCTGATTCCACCGATGCCCATAAAATGCACGTGAATAGGTTCTTTAAAATTAATCTGATACATATATATAAAACCATACCTTTCTATCGAATTAAATTAGTCTTTGGTATCATCCTATATTACACCTAAATAAGAAACATTTCCACTCAAAAATATTTGGTTCATAAATTTAATTAAAAACATAAAAAACAAGCTAAGTTTTCTGTAAACTTGTCCGATATATATTATGTAATTGAGTAAAATTGGAGCAAAATGGAAATCTCTGATATTATATGTATTTTGAGTTGAAAATAGACCGAATAATTAAAAGAAAATCTTATAAATAATATGTAAAAATGTTCACTTTATGTAAATAGTATGATATAATTATTTTGCGTAATATGGTCCTATATTATTACCGAGAATTATGCATTAATAGGGGTGACAACATGATTAAAAAAGAAATGATAGCCATGCTTTTGGCAGGTGGACAGGGCTCAAGACTGGGTGTTCTGACATCCAAGATGGCTAAACCGGCAGTCGCCTTCGGGGGAAAATACAGAATCATAGATTTCCCGTTGAGCAACTGTATCAATTCCGGCATCGATACAGTAGGTGTATTGACACAGTATCAGCCGCTTAAACTGAATACACATATTGGAATTGGTATACCTTGGGACCTGGACAGAAATATTGGTGGTGTAACAGTCCTTCCACCATATGAGAGAAGCGACAACAGTGAATGGTACACTGGAACTGCAAATGCCATATTCCAGAATCTGGAATACATGGAGAACTACAATCCTGATTATGTGCTGATCCTTTCCGGAGATCATATTTATAAGATGGATTATGAAGTAATGCTTGATTTTCATAAGGAGAGTGGAGCAGAAGTAACCATAGCTGCAATGCCTGTACCTATGGAGGAAGCAAGCAGATTTGGTATCGTTATTACAGACGATAAGAAGAAAATCATTGATTTTGAGGAGAAACCTGAGAAGCCAAGAAGTAACCTGGCATCTATGGGAATCTACATATTTAATTGGAAAACACTGAAGGAAGCACTGATCACAATGGCTGATCAGCCGGCTCTGGATTTTGGTAAACATATTATCCCATATTGTCACGAGAAAGGTATGCCGTTATATGCATACGAGTATAACGGATACTGGAAAGATGTAGGAACCCTGAGCTCGTACTGGGAAGCCAACATGGAACTGATCGATATTGTTCCTGAATTTAACCTGTATGAGGAATATTGGAGAATCTATACCAAGAGTGAGATTCTGCCACCACAGTATATTGCATCTGACAGTATTGTTGAGAGATGTATCATAGGTGAAGGATCAGAAATCTATGGTCAGGTATACAATTCTGTTATTGGATGTGGTGTTACGATAGGTAAAGGTACAGTGGTACGCAATTCCATCATTATGAATCAGTGTCACATCGGTAATAATTGCACAGTTGAGAAAGCAATCATTGATGAATACGTCAATATTGGAGATGGAGTAGAGTTAGGTACACTGGAAGAAAAGCCCAATGAATTAAAGCCTAATATCTATAATCAGGGTCTGGTAACGATCGGTGAGAAATCCGTAATCCCGGATCATGTAAAAATCGGAAAGAACTCTGTAGTTTCCGGCGAAACGACAATTGAAGACTACCCGGAAGGCATTTTAGACAGCGGCAAGACATTAATAAAGGCGGGTGAATAGTATGAGAGCGTTAGGAGTAATTTTAGCAGGCGGAAACAATAAAAAGATGAAAGAACTCTCTCAGAAGAGAGCAATTGCAGCAATGCCCATAGCAGGCAGCTACCGCAGTATAGATTTTGCACTGAGTAATATGTCAAACTCTCATATTCAGAAAGTGGCAGTCATTACACAGTACAATGCAAGAAGTTTAAATGAACATTTAAGTTCCTCCAAGTGGTGGGATTTTGGACGTAAACAGGGTGGTCTGTATGTATTTACACCAACTGTTACGCCAGAAAGCAGCGACTGGTACAGAGGAACAGCTGATTGTTTGTATCAGAATATTTTATTCTTAAAGAGAAGTCACGAACCCTATGTTGTAATCGCAAGCGGTGACTGCGTTTACAAAATGGATTACAATAAAGTATTAGAGTACCACATTGCCAAAAAGGCAGATATTACGGTAGTCGTTAAGGACATGCCGGAAGATACGGATATGGAGAAATACGGTACAGTGAAGATGAACGAAGATTACCGTATTGAAGAATTCGAGGAGAAGCCTCTGGCAGCCAAATCCAGAACAGTATCCTGTGGTATCTATGTCATCAGAAGAAGACAGCTGATCGAGCTGTTGGAGAAATGTGCGGATGAAGGAAGATATGATTTTGTACAGGATATCCTGATCCGTTACAAGGATTTAAAGAGAATATACGGTTATAAAATAGATGATTACTGGAGAAATATCGCATCCGTGGATGATTATTTCCAGACCAATATGGATTTCCTCAAACCGGAGATCCGCGACTATTTCTTTAAACAGTATCCAGACGTATATTCAAGGGTAGACGACCTGCCGCCTGCCAAGTACAATCCCGGTTCACAGGTTAAGAACAGCCTTGTGTCAAGCGGTTGTATCATTAACGGGACCGTAGAGGATTCCATTTTATTCAAGCAGGTATTTGTTGGCAACAACTGTTATATTAAAAACTCCATCATTTTAAATGATGTGTATCTAGGCGATAATACCCACATTGAGAACTGTATTGTAGAAAGCCGCGATACCATAAGAGCAAACTCTTATCACGTAGGGGAAAATGGAATCAAGATAGTGGTAGAGAAAAATGAACGGTATGTTTTATAAGTAATATTTGTATGAAATAACTAAATTATGAAGACTTGCAAAGGGGGAACTTGAGAATGACGATTACAGATGTTCGCGTTCGCAAAATTACTAAGGAAGGAAAGATGAAGGCAGTAGTATCTATTACACTTGACGATGAATTCGTAGTACATGATATTAAGGTCATTGAAGGAGAGAAAGGACTGTTCATTGCCATGCCAAGCAAGAAATCTGCTGATGGCGAGTACAGAGACATTGCTCATCCAATCAATTCTTCCACAAGAGAGCTGATTCAGAAGACAATTCTGGAGAGCTATGAAAAGGCATTGTCAGAGCCGGACGAGACAGTTTAAGTTTCTGGACAAATATGAATATAAAATGTGGGGAGCGGGGTATCGGAAGGTATCCCGTTTATTTTATAGATAGTAGAAAGGAATGGTAATAATGGGACAGGGAATTACAATGCAATGGGACAAACAGCAGATACAGGTAGATGCATATGGAGATGGAATCATCCGTATCTGTGAACTGAAGAATGGGAAACAGCCATATTCTGCAGCCGTGGAGCTGACAGTAGAACAGCAGCAGAAGGTAGCAGTAGCACAATACCAGGTATCAGAGCAGGGAGCCAGTACCGTATTTGAAACAGCATTATTGCGGGCAGAAGTGGAACCGGATGGAACAATTACTTTTTACAATAAGAAAAATAACGAGAAGCTGACATGCGTGTCAGAAATACAGGAGATAAAGAAAAACACTCTCACAGAGGAAGAAAAGGCATTCATTGGGATGGAAGGTCATGAGAGTGGAGATGAGGTGCAGGCAAAGGTCAACCTGTCCTTGTCACTGGATGAGGCAGACTGCATCTATGGACTGGGAGATAAGACCGGCGTACTGAATAAGAGAGAGTATGAGTATGAGATGTGGAATTCTGACATACCGGCCCCTCATGAAGATAATTTCAAAGCACTGTATAAGTCAGTGCCTTTCATGATCGTGTTAAAAGAGAATACAGTATATGGCGTGTTCTTTGACAATCATGGCAAGAGTGCCTTTAATCTGGGTAAAGAATATGAAGACCGTATAGAATACCGGGCAGAAGACGGTATGATGGATTATTATGTCATTACAGGTGAAAATATGGCGGAAGTTATTGGCGGTTATACGTGGCTGACAGGACGTGTACCTCTGCCGATGCGCTGGACACTTGGCTATCATCAGTGCCGCTGGAGTTATAAGACAGAGGCAGAGGTAAGACAGCTGGCAGCAGATTTCAGACGATATGAGATTCCATGTGATGCTATTTATTTTGATATTGATTATATGGATGGCTATCGAGTATTCACCTGGAATAAGGACAACTTCACAGACCCCGATCAGCTGATTACTGACCTGAAAGAACAGGGATTCCAGGCAGTTACCATTATTGATCCCGGTGTGAAAAAAGACGAGGACTATTACGTTTATCGGGAGGGTATCGAGCATGATTATTTTGCAAAAGATGTAAATGGAGATGTCTATATCAATGCCGTATGGCCCGGAGATTCTGCATTTCCTGATTTTGGAAGACAGGAAGTACGTGACTGGTGGGGAGAGAAGCATCAGTTCCTGCTGGATAAAGGCATTATGGGTGTATGGAACGATATGAATGAGCCTGCAAGCTTCAATGGTCCATTGCCGGATGATGTTGTTTTCACCGAAGAGGATGAGATTACAAATCATAAGTGGATGCACAATGTCTATGGTCACAATATGTCCAAGGCGACCTATCAGGGACTGCGCAGATTAAGTGATAAGCGTCCTTTTGTCATTACCAGAGCCTGCTACAGCGGCACGCAGAAGTATGCTACGGTATGGACAGGGGATAATAACAGTCTGTGGACACATTTGCGTATGGCAATTCCACAGTTGTGTAATCTGGGTATGAGTGGATATCCTTTTGCAGGAACAGATATTGGAGGATTCGGTTCTGATACAACTGGCGAACTTCTGGTACGCTGGTATCAGGTGGGATGTTTCTCCACACTGTTTCGTAATCACAGCGCAATGGGAACAAGACGTCAGGAACCATGGCTTTTTGGCAAAGAGAAGCTGGATATCATCAGAAAGTACGTGGAGCTGCGTTATGAACTGATTCCATATTTCTATGACCTTTTCCATGAACATCTAAGCACTGGTCTTCCTGTTATGAGACCACTGGTGCTGGAGTATGAAAAAGATATCAATACACACAATATGAATGATGAATTCATGATAGGAAGTCAGTTGCTGGCAGCGCCGGTAGTAGAGCAGGGAGCGACCAAGAGAATGGTCTATCTGCCGGCAGGCGAATGGGTTGATTACTGGACAAAGGAGCACATTGCCGGTGGACAGTATATCATCAGGGATGCACCGCTTGATACCTGCCCGATTTATGTGAAAGCAGGTACAATATTGCCAAAATACCCGGTAGAAGCCTATATTGGAACCAAGGAGCAGAAGAAGCTGATTCTGGAAGTTTACGCAGGGGATGGAGAGTACGAGCATTATCAGGATGACGGACTGGACTTTGCCTATGAACAGGGCGCTTATAACCTGTATCGCTTCAGCCACACGGGCAATGGAGAACTGGAAGAGAAGCTGCTTCATGAAGGATATCCGAAATATGAAGAAATCGATATAAAATATATCCCTTGACAATAGAACAAATATTCGATACGATATATGTAATTGCTCAAAAGAAGAAAGGCTGGTAAATTTATGGCAAGCTGTGATACTTGTGCATATAATGTATATGACGATGAAGACGAATGCTACTATTGTGAAGTAGACATGGACGAAGATGACGCAGTCCGCATGAGACAGGGACACTACAAGGAATGTCCCTACTACCGCAACGGCGATGAATACGCAGTCGTACGCCATCAGATGTGATAGCGGGGTTCTGAATCGTTACGATAAATGTACTCTCGGAGTTTTCCAAATGAAGCCAGAATGCTTTGTTTGAAGAGGATTCCGAGAGTACATGATAATTGGAAAAGAGGAAAGTATGTATATAATAGCAGGGTTGGGCAACCCAACAAAGGAATATGATAATACAAGACACAATATCGGCTTTGCGGCAATTGATGCTCTGGCTGACAAATATGGAATCAGTGTCAGTGATATGAAGAATAAGGCACTGATGGGGAAGGGCGTCATCAATGGCAATAAAGTCATGCTGTTAAAGCCACTTACTTATATGAACCTGAGCGGAGAGGCAATCCGTGCAGCTGTAGACTACTATAAGATAGATGAAAAGAGTGAACTTATTGTTATCTATGATGATATCAGCCTGGATGTAGGACAGCTCCGTATCCGCAAGAAGGGCAGTGCAGGTGGTCATAATGGCATCAAGAACATCATCCTGCATCTGGGACATGATACATTCCAGAGAATTAAGATCGGTGTAGGCGAGAAGCCCAAGGGATATGATCTGGCAGACTATGTGCTGGGTCATTTCTCAGGGGAAGAGCTGGCGATTATGAAGGAAAGTCTGGAGAAGGTCTGTGGCGCAGTGGAACTCATGCTGGAGGGTGATGTGGATGCAGCCATGAACCAGTATAATAAAAAAGCGGATTAGTGTGAAAAGGCAGGGACATTCGTGTGAATACAATATTGGCACCCCTTAGAGAGCTGGGGGAATATGAGGATATTCAAAAACAACTGAATACACAACAGGGCAAGGTCAGTATCAGCGGCTGTGTGGATTCCCAGAAGCTTCATATGATATATGGATTTACGGAAAAGTATGATGTGAAGCTGATCGTGACATACAGTGATATGAAGGCGAAGGAGCTGTTGGATGATTGCAAGCTGTATTGTAGAGAATCCTATTATTTTCCTGCAAAGGACCTGATCTTTTATCAGGCAGACATTCACAGTAATCAGCTGATTAAGGAACGGGTGGCTGTTCTGCGCAAGCTTCTTGAGGGAGAACCGATCACGATTGTCACCACATTTTCTGCTTTGATGGCGCATCAGCTCCCCTTGTCTGTATGGCAGGAGAATGTCATAGAGATTGAAGAGGGCGGTATTGCAGAAGAGGCTGCAATTGCCAGACAGCTGGTGAAGATGGGCTATGAGAAGAATTATCAGGTAGAAGCACCGGGACAGTTCTCAGTCCGTGGCGGTATTGTTGATATTTTTGATCTGACCAGAGAGAATCCAGTCCGTATCGAGCTGTGGGGGGATGAGGTAGAGTCTATCCGTTCCTTCGATATAGAGAGTCAGCGTTCCATAGAAAAACTGACAGAGGTGTCAATTTATCCCGCAACAGAATTGATTTTGTCAAAAAAAGCATTAGAAGATGGTCTGGCAAGGATGGAGAAGGACTGTAAGAAATCAGCTGCCTTTTTCAGAGAAGAGACAAAACCGGAGGAAGCGCATAGACTGGAACAGGCGGTGGCAGAATTAAAGGAACAGGTGACACAGTTTCAGTCCTTCGTCAATCTGGAGAGTTATATTGGATATTTCTACGAAGAGACACAATCTTTGGTAGATTTCGTAGCAGATAGAAAGCTGTGTATCTGTCTGGATGAGCCGGCAAGAATTGAAGAGCATGCCAATGCCGTAGAGCTGGAGTTTCGGGAAAGTATGTCCACCAGAGCAGAGAAGGGATATATTCTGCCGGAGCAGATGAATGTACTCTATGGAGCCAGGGAAATCTATGCACGTCTGGATAAGAACAGACTGCTTGCACTGAGTACCATGGAGTACAAGGGATTTCCTGTAAAGTTCCAGAATCGTTACGCAGTGAATGCCAGAAATGTATCTTCCTATAATAACAGCTTCCCGGAGCTGGTGAAGGATCTGAATCACTATAAGAAGAATGGATATCGTGTTCTTCTGGTGTCTGCTTCCTCTACGAGAGCCAAGCGTCTGGCAACGGATCTGATGGATGAAGGACTCAATGCCTTTTACTCAGATAATTCACAAAGAGAGCTTCAGCCCGGAGAAATTATGACATTTTACGGAAATGTGCTGAAGGGATTTGAGTATCCGATGCTCAAATTCGTAGTCATTTCAGAATCCGATATCTTTGGAAAGCAGAACCGCAAGAAGAAAAAGAAGAAAGTCTATGAAGGTCAGAAGATCAGGGATTTCTCAGATCTGAAGATAGGTGATTATGTTGTACATGAGAATCATGGACTGGGCATCTATAAAGGCATCGAAAAGGTAGAAGTAGACAAGGTCGTAAAAGACTATATCAAGATAGAATACCGGGATGGTGGTAATCTCTATATTCTGGCGACCGGGCTAGATGTTATCCAGAAATATGCTTCTGCTGATGCTGCCAAGCGCCCGAAGCTGAATAAGCTGGGAACGCAGGAATGGACAAAGACCAAATCCAAAGTAAAGAGTGCTGTCAATGAAGTGGCAAAGGATCTGGTGGAGCTCTATGCAGTAAGACAGGAGAAGCAGGGCTTTGCATTTGGACATGATACCGTATGGCAGCAGGAATTTGAAGAGATGTTTCCTTTTGAAGAGACGCAGGATCAGCTGCTTGCCATAGAAGCCACGAAAGCAGATATGGAAAGCTCACGTATCATGGACAGACTGATCTGTGGGGACGTGGGATATGGTAAGACAGAGATCGCCATCCGTGCAGCATTTAAGGCAGTGCAGGATGGCAAACAGGTAGCATTTCTTGTACCGACTACCATTCTTGCACAGCAGCATTACAATACTTTCGTGCAGAGAATGAAGGATTTTCCAGTCCGTATAGATATGCTGTCCAGGTTTCGTACTGCGGGTGAACAGAAGAAAACGCTGGAAGACTTAAAGAAAGGTCTGGTTGATATTGTAATTGGTACACACAGACTCCTTTCAGCAGATGTCAAATACAAGGATCTGGGGCTGCTTATCATAGATGAGGAGCAGCGTTTTGGTGTACGTCATAAGGAGAAGATCAAGCAGGTCAAGGATACAGTTGATGTATTGACACTGACAGCAACGCCGATTCCAAGAACACTGCATATGAGTCTGGTGGGAATCCGTGATATGAGCGTGCTTGAAGAAGCACCCAATGAGAGACAGCCGATACAGACCTATGTCATGGAATATAATGAAGAAATGGTACGAGAAGCCATTGTCAGAGAGCTATCCAGACAGGGACAGGTCTACTATGTATACAATCGTATCAATAATATTGCAGAGATCACAGATAGAATCCAGGCACTGGTTCCGGAGGCGACAGTAGCTTATGCCCATGGACAGATGAAAGAGCATGAACTGGAGAAGATCATGTATGGCTTCATCAATGGAGAGATCGACGTACTGGTGTCTACAACGATCATAGAGACAGGACTGGATATTTCCAATGTAAATACCATGATTATTCATGATTCGGATAATATGGGACTTTCCCAGCTGTATCAGTTGAGAGGACGAGTAGGACGTTCCAATAGAACCTCTTATGCTTTTCTCATGTATAAGAGAGACAAGATGCTCAAGGAGGTTGCTGAGAAACGTCTGCAGGCGATCAAAGAATTCACAGATCTGGGAAGTGGTTTCAAGATTGCCATGAGAGATCTGGAGATCAGAGGAGCAGGCAATCTCTTAGGAGAGCGTCAGCATGGTCATATGGAAGCCGTTGGCTATGATCTGTATTGCAAGATGCTCAATGAAGCAGTCAAGACATTAAAGGGAACAAAGAAGCTGGCAGAAGATTTCAATACTTATGTGGATATGGATGTGGATGCATTCATTCCACCATCCTACATTGTGAATGAGGCACAGAAGCTGGATATCTATAAGAGAATCGCCAGTCTGGAGAATGAAGCAGAATGTGAGGATATGAAGGCGGAGCTTCTGGACAGATTTGGAAATGTGCCAAAATCTGTGGATAATCTCATCAGAATCTCGCTTATACGTGTACAGGCACATGAAAGATATGTAACGGAGATCAAGGGCAAAGTAGGCTGCATTACTTTCTATATGGAGCCATATGCGCCGGTTCATGTAGAGAAGCTGCCACAATTACTGGATAAATATAAGAATACATTGCAATTCAGTGCCAAGGGCACACCTAACTTTGTATTAAAATATAAGAAATACGGATTAGTGGAGAAAGAGGCAGACTTGATGATCAGCCTTACACAGCGTATCTTAAAAGAAATGGCAATATTGTATACCGAATAGAAGTAACTATTCTGAATAGTTACGAATAGAGAATTATAAGGAGAAAGAAAAGATGGAATACAGAACAATGGACAACATTGGAGCAAAAACTTCCCTGCTTGGCTTTGGATGTATGCGTTTTCCTACCAATGCAGACGGAAGCATCAACGAAGAACTGGCACTGGATATGCTGGATCGGGCATATCATGCCGGAGTGAACTATTTTGACACGGCGTATCCGTATCATGGAGGAAAGAGTGAACCGGTAACCGGTAAGGCTCTGGATTGTTACCCCAGAGATTCCTATTATCTGGCTACGAAGCTTCCTATCTGGGAAGTAAAGACGCTGGAGGATGTGGACAGGATCTTTCATGAGCAGTTGGAGAGACTGCATAAGGACTATGTGGATTTCTATCTGATACATGCGCTGAATAAGGACAGATGGGAGCTGATCAAGAAGCTGGGCATTCTCGAATACTGTGAGAAGCTTCGCAGTGAGGGTAAGCTTCGTTATCTTGGATTCTCTTTCCATGATGATTATGAAGTTTTCCGGGAGATCATCACCTCTTATCACTGGGATTTCTGCCAGATACAGCTTAACTATATGGATAAGGACACGCAGGCTACCTTAAAGGGCGTAGAACTGGCAGAGTCACTGGGTATTCCGATGGTAATCATGGAACCTGTAAAGGGTGGTTCTCTTGCAGAACTTCCGGATGATATCACTTCAATCTTTAGAAATATCAGACCGCAGGCTTCCACACCATCCTGGGCATTGCGTTATGTTGCCACATTTTCTAATGTTAAGGTAGTACTTAGTGGTATGTCCAACATGGAACAGGTAGAAGACAATCTGAAGACCTTTACGGATTTTGAACCGTTAAATGAAGCAGAGCAGGAAGCAGTCTGTCAGGTGGCAGATGCATTGCACAAGCGTGTAAAGAACGGCTGTACAGCCTGCAGATACTGTATGCCATGTCCGGCAGGTGTGAACATTCCTGGAAGCTTTGGCGTATGGAATGAATATCATATCTACGGCAATCTGGCTGATACCAAATGGTGCTGGACGAAAGAGATTCCAGAAAGTGCGAAACCCAAGAACTGCATCAAATGTGGTAAGTGCGAGAGAGTCTGTCCACAGAAGATACATATCAGAGAAGATCTGGTAAAAGTGCAGGAAGAACTGGATCGTGTGACTGCACAGGTTTAAATGAGGAAAGAAAAGTCATTAGTGTTTACATAATGTAAGCAGTAATGACTTTTTATTTTCTCAGATATTACTTCAACATAGGAATTGTACCTGATATAGCTGCAAGTGCAAAAAATCTATATAAATTAGCATTACCTTGTAAAATTGTTAGAAAATTCAATATAATATATAGAAAATTCTAAAAAAATATAGTATAATGTGTTCAAGTGTGAAGGATGACATAATGAATCAACAATAACAGATTCGATGAGGAGCATGGAGAGCGCAGATGAGTGAATGCAGGTATAATATTCCAAAACAGTATCGTGTGGATAAGGGGATGCCTCTTGAGGCATTGTATCCGAGAATGAAGGACAGTAAATGCAGAGAGATCTTCGAGACAGAGATTGTCAGTATGGAATGGTGTTATCATATTACAGAGGGGGAGAGCGCACCGGATATGGCATCGCTGCTTCGCAAGAAAGGAATTTCCGTATTTGAGGTGATAACACGTCAGAAAATATCCCCGGAACTGATGACGGAAGTATTTGCTGATCTGATTCGGAAACGCTTCGTCATTGTATACCTGTGTGAGCAGGAGATTGCCATGGCGACTTTTGTTCCGGGAGAGAATGAAGAAGAAGGAAAAATATGTGCGACAGACTTTTATTCCTATGATATGTCCCATATGATAGAGATTCTTGATTTTGAGCAGGATGCCAATAAGAGCGTGGAAGAGATACATAACAGGATTATGTCTGAGATACGACAGCAAAAGAAAGAGATCATGATTGAGAAGGCTTTTGCAGGCATGCATAAAAGTGTGCAGCAGGAGCCGGATCTGGAATATGAATTCAGCGAAGAGAATCTGGAGAAAATAAGAGAAGATGCAAATTTCGTGCAGGAACAGCTGAGGGTAGATGTGAAGGCATAAGACGCAGAAGGGGAAGACATGGATAAGGGGATACAGAAGGCAACAGCTGCAATCGTGCTGAATTCATTAGGCGGTGGTGTTGTACCAAGGGTAGGATTGGAGTATATCACAGTAGGCAGAAGAAATGAAATAGGGGCATTGCTTCAGGATGTGGAACTGATTCAGGCAGGCGGCAGTGCCATACGTTTCATCGAGGGCAGATATGGAAGCGGCAAGACTTTCCTGCTGTATGCTTTGAAGAATCATGTGCTGGAGCGTAATTTCGTGGTATCGGATGTGGAATTATCCGTAGATAAAAGGCTGGTAGGCAACAAAGGACAGGGAATTGCAGCATATCGTGAGATGCTCCGCAATCTTGCAACCAGGGGCTGCCCCAATCAAGGGGCGTTGAAGCCTGTCCTTGACAAATGGATATCAGAATTGGAAAATGAGGTGGAGCAGGAAAGTGGACTGATACCTGGACATGAATCTTTTGACATTAAGGTCAGCCAGAAAGTACATCGAATCACATCGTCTCTGGAAGAGAAGGTCAATGGTTTTGATTTTGCCAAGGTGCTGTCGATTTATTATAAAGGACACCGGATGGGTGATGATAAATTACAGCAAAAGGCATTTCGGTGGATGTGTGGAGAGTATCGCACCAAATCCGAAGCCAAAAGCGACCTGGGAGTGAATCTGATCATAACAGATGATAACTGGTATGATTTTATAAAGTTATGGGCAGAATTCGTTGTAAAAGCAGGTTATGCGGGACTGTATATCTGTATGGATGAGCTTGCAAGTATCTATGAGATTCCCAGTAAAGTAGGAAGAGATTATAATTACAGTAAACTGCTTGCCATCTATAATGATGTATTGCAGGGGAAGGCATCTCATCTGGGATTCCTGATGGGAATTACCAAAGAAGCAATGGAAGATCCTGTCAGAGGAATTTATGGGTATGAGCCGCTTCGTTCCAGATTGGAGAACCGCAAGATCGCTGGTGGGGCAGCAGAAGAATTACGCGATCTAGCAGCTCCGGTAATTGCCCTTTCTCCGTTGAATCCGGGAGAAATCTACGTATTACTTGAGAAGCTGACACAGCTGCATGAGATTGTATATGGATATGAATCCAAACTGGAACATGATGACTTTATTTATTTCCTGAAGAATCAATATGCAAGAGTCCGCAATACGGAGGAAATGACAGCCAGAGAAATGATCCGTAATTATATCACACTGCTGAATCTGACGCAGCAAAACAGTGATAGACCCAAGGAAGAAATCCTGTATGCAGTAGAGGATTATAATGTAAAAAGTAATTAGAAAGACAATAAAGATAATAAAATGAAAATGATAGAACCAAAAGAAATTATCAGATCAAGGCGCAGGACGATAGCTCTGGAAATCAATGCACAGGGTGAATTGATCGTCAGAGCGCCTTTTCGCGCTTCTATGGAGCAGATTATGGACTTTGTGGAACGTAAGCAGGACTGGATCTGTGATAAGACAAGACAAATACAGGTCAGAAGACAGGCGCAGCCTCATATTGGAATCGCACAGGGAGATCAGTTGTATTATAAAGGTGAACTGTATCCGGTAATCATAAGTGAAGGAAGAAGCGGTTCCTTTGATGGGAGCTGTTTTCACTTGCCATCGACAGCAAATACAGGAGAAATGCTGACGGCATGGTATCGCAAGCAGGCTGCCAGGGTGATTATTCCCAAAGTAGAAGAGTATGCGGCACGGATGGGAGTTGAACCTAAGGGAGTACGTATCACCTCAGCCAGAACAAGATGGGGATCATGCAGTTATGTAAACCATATTAATTTCAGCTGGCATCTTGTGATGTGTCCTGAGGATGTGATAAACTATGTAGTAGTACATGAACTGTGCCATATATGGCATAAAGACCACAGCAGGCTTTTCTGGGCAAGTGTGGCAGAATATGATCCTGATTATAAGGAACACAGACGCTGGCTTAGGGAGCATGGAATATTAATGGAGGAGAACTGGTGATTTGCGCAGTTATATTTGATATGGATGGTGTGCTGATCGATACAGAGAAGCACTATAATGCAGCCTGGTGTCAGGCAGCTACAGAAGCAGGCTTTCCTTTTACCAGAGAGCATGCGCTTTTGCTTAGAAGCTGCGAAGCCAAAGAGGGCGAGAAGCTGATGCAGGGAATATTTGGTCCGTCTTTTGATTATTATGCAATCAGAGAACGCAGAAGAGAACTGGTCAGAGAGAGACTGGCTCAGTATGGGCTGGAGAAGAAACCGGGAGTGGAAGAAACACTTAGATTCCTGCGGGCAAAAGGCATAAAGACGGCGGTAGCCACAGCTACGGCATTGGATATTACGAAATCCCATCTGACCACAATAGGAGTCTGTGATCTTTTTGACAGTATCGTCAGTGCCAAGAATGTGGCACATGGTAAACCCGAACCGGATGTGTATCTGTATGCCTGTGAACAGATTGGGGAGAGACCGCAGGACTGTATGGCGGTGGAAGATTCTCCTAATGGCATTATGGCTGCATACAGAGCGGGACTTCGTACCGTAATGGTTCCGGATCTGACACAACCGGATGAAGAATTGACAAAATATTTATATGCCTGTGTAAACTCTCTGTCAGATTTATGCGAACTTGTTGACAAGGAAGATTAGGTCCTTTTTACGCAGAGGAAATAGAAAAAGGAGCGAAATTATGGAAAATGAAATAGTAGAAAAGCCGGATTATGTCGAAGAACTGGTGAATCTGATCCGTAGTGGTGAGCCGGATGAAGGCATTTCTGAGAAAATAGATAATTACCATGATAATGATATCGCTTCTGCATTGGACGAACTCAATGAAAAAGAGCGTAAGAAGCTCTATCAGATACTGGGCGTGGAGAGAATGTCCGAGATATTTGCCTATGTAGACGACGTAGGAAAGTATTTGGAAGAGATCGAGCTGGAAAAGGCAGCAGACATCATCGAGAACATGGATGCAGATGATGCTGTAGATGTTCTGGAAGAAGTAGATGAGACGAAACGTAAACAGCTGATTGAACTGATGGATGAAGAGTCCAAGGAAGACATCAAACTGATCTGTTCCTATGAAGAGGATGAGATTGGCAGCAAGATGACGACGAACTTCATCGAGATCAGTAGACGTCTGACCGTAAAGCAGGCAATGAGAGAGCTTATTGCGAAAGCGGAAGAGAATGATAATATCACTACAATCTATGTAAAAGATGATGATGACACTTTCTATGGTGCGATTAATCTGAAAGATCTGATCGTGGCTAGAGGATATACAGACCTGGATTCCCTGATCAGTCACTCCTATCCGTATGTGCGTGACCACGAATCCATTACGGACTGTATTGAACAGTTGAAGGATTATGCGGAAGATTCCATTCCTGTACTGGATGATGATAACAAGCTGCTAGGTGTTATCACAGCACAGGATATCGTAGAAGTCGTAGATGATGAAATGGGTGATGACTACGCTAAGCTGGCTGGTATGACAGAGGAGGCTGACCTGGAAGAAAGTCTCCCGGAGAGTATCAAGAAACGTCTGCCATGGCTGGTTGTATTACTGGGTTTAAGTCTGTGTGTATCGACGGTGACAGGACTTTTTGAAAATGTAATATCCCATCTGGCGATCATTGTAAGCTTTCAGTCATTGATTCTTGGTATGTCAGGTAATGTAGGTACACAGTCACTGGCTGTTACCATTCGTGTGTTGATGGATGAAGATCTGTCCGGCAGGCAGAAATGGGAGCTGATCTTTAAAGAGGCAAGAATTGGCTTCTGTAATGGATTAATGCTTGGTCTGCTGGCTTTTGCATTCATTGGTACGTATGTATATGTGCTGAAAGGGAGACCATTGCAATATGCATTTTCAGTGTCTGCCTGTGCAGGTGTGGCATTGATGCTTGCAATGACCATATCCAGCGTGGTAGGTACGGTCGTGCCAATGTTCTTCCATAAGGTCAAGGTAGATCCGGCGGTTGCCTCAGGGCCTCTGATTTCTACAGTCAATGACTTTGTGGCGGTTGTGACATACTATGGTCTGGCATGGGTATTACTGATCCATGTGCTGCATCTGTAAAAAGAAAGAGGTAAAACAATATGATGAAACTTGAAAACCTCATTACGGAAAACGAAGATGGTGTTTTACTTTCTTCTTATGAGATCCCGGAAGGAGAAGACAGGAATGCATTTTCATATGCTTCCATGAAGAATGTTGATTACAGCAAATTGAAAAAATCCGAAAAGTTCACGCCGGCACTATACCGGGAAAAGGATGGAATCTGGGAAGGAGGCAGTACAAGCCGTTTCTCACCGGTCATGATATTCAAGCTTTGGGAGAGGTTCTCAGATAGTTGTCTGGAAGTGTCTGAAAGTATGGAAGTAAATGGAAAGCGGACCTTTGGGTACGATGAACCAATTATTTATAAACGTGTATAAGACTGGTATCTGCTTTGTGAAAGAGAAACCATAAAAATAAGAGGTTAGTCTGCCTGAAACAGAATACTTTAGAATATTTTCCACATACTAACTCCATAACTAATATATAGCAGATGAGTATTAACAGACCCTTGCTAAAATATAGTATTGGAGGAAAACTTATGAAAGCTACAGGAATTGTAAGGCGAATTGACGATCTGGGACGTATCGTGATTCCGAAGGAAATACGGAGAGTATTAAGGATTCGGGAAAGTGACCCATTGGAAATATTTACCGATCACGAGGGTTCTATCATATTAAGAAAATATTCTCCAATTGGAGATATGGGAAGTTTTGCAAAACCATTTGCAGAGAGTCTTGCACAGGTGTCAGGACATATTGCCCTGATTGCAGACAGAGATCAGTGTATTGCGGCAGCAGGAAGTGGAAATAAGCAGCTGCTGGGCAAGAATCTGAGTAAGGAAATGGAAGAGAGGATGAATGCCAGGGAGACGATATGCGCATCTAAAGGAGATTCGGGATATATTCCAATCACGGAAGATGAGACGGAAGGTTACTGTCATGAAGTGATGATTCCGATTCTGGCGCAGGGAGACATTATAGGTGCAGTTGTACTTTTGTCAAATAATGAGAATAATCCCCTGAGTGAAGTAGAAATGAAGCTGGCACAGTCAGCAGCGGGATTTCTGGGAAAACAGATTGAGCAGTAAATCCCCCCAGGCAACTATTCAGACCCCATGCGCAAAACCGCATCTTCGATGCTTCCTTTTTGCTTATGGGGTTACTTCGCCATATAAATGGAGTCAAGTATGCTTGAAAACAAGTATACTTGACTCCATTTGCATGGCTCTGAATAGTTATGCGACATAATTATACATGAAGATGAAATGGCAGATACTGCCGCCCATGACGAATAAATGGAAGATTTCATGGGAGCCGAAATATTTGTGCACGGCATCAAAGACGGGTAGTTTCAGTGCATAGATAATGCCTCCGATTGTATAAATGATGCCGCCAGCCAATAACCAGCCGAATGCTGCGTGGGGCAGGGTATCCCACAGAGTGCCGAATACCAGAAGACAGGTCCAGCCCATTGCGATATAGATAACAGAAGAGAACCACTTGGGACAGGTAATCCAGCATGCCTTTACGATCATGCCGACCAGAGCGGTTCCCCAGACCAGAGCCAGCAGGGAATAGCCCATTCTGCCACCCAGTACAATAAGGCATACAGGGGTATAGGAGCCTGCAATCAGTACGAAGATCATCATGTGGTCTATCTTACGAAATATGCGCAATACCTTATCAGATACGCGACTGATGCTGTGATAAGCGGTGCTTGCACCGTAGAGCAGAATCATACTTCCGGCAAAAACTGCCATAGCTAACATATTGGTTGTATTTCCCTGAGCTTTTATCATAAGTGGAGAAGCTGCCATTAATGCCATCAGACAAGCGATGAAATGGGTAATTGCACTTCCCGGTTCGCGAATTGTTAATTGCATAATAAACACCAATCCTTTCTCTGAATATTGGATTCTATATAACGTAGTATTTAAAACTACATATAAGATAAATTAATACTACGTTATATTGTGAACGATGTCAAGATGAATTATGCAAAAAAAGAGAAGAGGACCATTAGTCCTCTTCGATTATCTGAATTTCCATATAGTCGAACTCTATGGATTCTATGAAATTGTCTGCGGTAAATCTAGCCTTGTCATGTCTCTTAAATTCTGATATGGTAGAATCCAGCCAGATGGGTTTGCCAAGATCAAATTCGTAACAGGCTTCTTCTATTGCATGGAAGACCTTATGAGTCCTGGTATCTTCAGAATCATCGCATATAACGGTATCTTTCAGTAAGTGGTTGTCTTTTATGATTTTAGCCCAAAGACGAAACATATCAAATCTCCTGTTCATGGTAAATTAGTGGTTAATAACAGATAGAGTATAGCATAAATTCCAGAAGATAGACATATAAATATTATAATGGTCAGTCTGTTGATAACAGGCTATAGCGCAAACAGGCGTTTTATGATAAGCTTATATTATAAACTGGGGAAAAGAGAAGAGGAATAACGAGAGTATGGAATATCAGATTAATAACAGTTCAGAAGTGGATAACTGGAAAGAAGTTATCCTTGTATATAATTCTGCATTAAAGGAAATAGGAACAAAGCTGGAGATATTGAATGACGAATTTCAGCATGTACATAGATATAATCCCATAGAGCATATTAAATCCCGTATTAAGACATCGGAGAGCATTGTTAAGAAGTTAAAGAAAAACGGATATGAGTCCACCATTGAAAATATGGTCAAATATGTCAATGATATAGCAGGAATCAGAATTATCTGTTCTTTTACAACGGATATCTATCGGATTGCTGAAATGCTGGCGAATCAGAATGATGTAAAGGTGCTGGCAGTGAAGGATTACATCAAAAATCCTAAGCCAAGTGGATATAAGAGTTATCATATGATCGTGTCCATACCGGTCTTTTTGTCCGACAGGATCATAGAAGCGAAGGTAGAAGTACAGATCAGAACAGTTGCCATGGATTTCTGGGCAAGTCTGGAGCATAAGATCAATTATAAGTTCGAAGGCAATGCGCCGGAGCATATCAAAGATGAGCTCTATGCCTGTGCACAGATGGTATCTGCACTGGATGCCAAGATGCTGTCATTAAATGAAGAGATTCAGGCAATTGAGAAAGAACAGGAACAAAAGTCCCTATAAATGAGGAGTGCCCCGGTATCTTGCGATACCGAGGCTATTATGAAAAAATTTATCTATGTGTAATGAAAAACATTACGCTGTTCCCTTTGCTTATGGTTAAATATTACCATTAGAATATGAACAAATTATGAACAAAATGTAAATGTATAGTTAATTTGACGGAAAAGAAATAGTCAGACAATAATCTATATACAAAATGCACAAAAAGCAAACAGTTGTCTTGCAGACAAAAGAATGCTATGATGTAACTATTGAGGATCAGACAGGATTCTGAATTGTTGCGCTATATACGGAGGGTGAAGAATGGATAATTTTATGGATAAACTTGCACAGAAATTCAATGCACAGGAAATGATCAAGGCGAACTCTCAGGCAGAAGCGGCAGAAATGAAGAAATTACAGCTTCAGGTAGCAGAGTATGAGAAGATTCTGCAGGAAATGCGTAAGCTGAATTATAAGAATGCCGAGCTTTCTGAAAAGATAGATGTACTGGTGGGAGAGAATGCAGGAAAGCTGCAGGGACTTCAGGAGGATGAGCAGAAGCTTCTTTCCACATTACGCGATCTGACAGAGGAACAGACGAGAAATCGTGAAGAAGAGCTGTCCAGAAAGGCAGAAGAGAAGCAGGATGTCCAGCAGGATACAAAGGCGCAGACCAAAGATATCATTGCACAGACCCAGGAACTTATGACACGTTCTGAGGATTTTGTACATAAGGAAAATGTAAAGGTCTATAGAAATGTACAGGCTGTTATCATCGAAGAGCTCAAGAAGCAGACAGATGCATTATGTCAGGAGAATATACGTCTGGCATCCCGCATGAATGTTGTAATGGCATTCAGTCTGATCACAATGCTGGTTGCCGTGGCAAGTCTGATCTTACAGATACTGACGGGATTAAATATCAAACTGTTCTAGGAGAAATTATGTCTAAGATATCATTTAAAGCTGGAAATATGCTTTATCCGCTGCCAGTTGTCATGGTCAGTGTAGCGGATAAGGAAGGTAAGTCCAATATATTGACGGTAGCATGGGCTGGTACTGTCTGTACCAATCCGCCTATGGTAAGTATTTCGGTAAGACCGGAGAGATATTCTTACCATATGTTAAAGGAAACAGGAGAATTCGTAATCAATCTTACCACCAGAGACCTTGCAAAAGCCACGGATTATTGCGGTGTGCGAAGCGGCAGGGATGTAGATAAATGGAAAGAAATGAACCTGACACCAGTTCCATCATTGGAGGTAAAAGTGCCTTCCATCGCAGAAAGCCCTGTAAATATAGAATGTCGTGTGCATCATGTAGAGGAACTTGGTTCACACCATATGTTTGTTGCTGAAGTAGTGGCAGTACAGGTAGATGATGCCTATATGGATGAGAAGAAAAGCTTCCACTTATCTCAGGCAAAGCCCATTGTATATTCACATGGAGAGTATTATCTTTTGGGCGAGAAGCTGGGAACTTTCGGGTACAGTGTTCGTAAAACTGTCAAAAAGAATAAAAAAACGCACAAAACACTTGACGGTAAGCGCAAAAATCAGTATGATAAAAGCAAATAAATAATGAATGAATTGCCACGAAGATGTAGCATCAGACAGATATTGTCTGGTGCTTTTTTGTTCTCAGAAACATTCACCAAGGGAAGGGAGAATCCGGGATGAATCAGTTAGATAAGAATATAGCCGTAAATTTAAAAAGAATCAGAAAATCCAGAAATATGAGTCTGGATATGCTGGCAGAGAAGACAGGTGTCAGTAAGAGTATGTTAGGACAGATAGAAAGAGGAGAATCCAATCCGACTGTTGCTACGATTGCAAAGATCGTAGACGGTATCAGAGTTACTTTTGAGGAGCTGATCTATCCTAAGACAGACTCGGTAGTTATTATAGATAATGAAAGCCTGCCGGTATACAAAGCCCAGGAAGGAGCTTATCAGGTACGCTCTATATTTCCCTATGACAGACACAGGAACTTTGAAGTATATGAAACAACCATTGAACCGGGAGAAGAGTGCAGCAGTTTCCTTACAGAAGGAAGCTCCTGTGAGTATATTATGGTCATGCAGGGAGTATTGACTCTGGAGACAGAGGATGGAACATATGAGGTATCTGCCAACCATGCGATCCGACTGGATGCAGAGAGTGAACACAGCTACCATAACAAAGGGACAGAACGGCTTGTATTGAATATTTTCATTGCATATGATGCAGTGAGTACAATCTAGTTACTGGAATGAGTATCGGTGTGAGAAAGTAAAGAACCACGCATAATGGCGCCTTCTCCGTATTTACGGCGAATGGCGTCTATTGTTTTGTCCAGCTTGCGGTTCTTCTCAGTCTGTCCGGTATGCTCCTGATAAGAGAAGAGATCCAGCTGGATGGGAGCTGTCTCATCGGTCAGTCTGGTAGCGCGGACGCCAAGAAGGCGGACAGGAGTGCCATTCCATAACTCCTGTAGCAGAGACAGGCTTGTTTCATAAATGACAGTGCTGGAGTAGTCAGGTGAGGGCAGTGCAATCTGGTGGGAGCAGGAATGAAAATTACTGTATTTTATCTCTACAGTGATAGTGCCCGCATACATATGAGCCTTTCGGAGTCTTGCACAGACCGATTCACACAGCTTCAACAGAACCGGTTTCATATCTTCTATAGACAGGGCGTCTGTGGGCATAGTCGTTGAATTGCCGATGCCTTTTGCCTGGGCAGGATTTGGCTCGACAACAGAAGAATCTATGCCATTTGCATATTCCCATAGCAGGATACCGTGACTCTTGAGGTGGGCAGCTAACAGCTGTTTGTCACATCTGGCAAGATCTCCAATTGTAGAGATACCAAGCTTGCGCAGAGTCTCCTGACTGGATCTGCCGCACATGAGCAGGGAAGAGACTGGAAGAGGCCACATTTTTGTCTGAATTTCTTTTGCATAGAGGGTATGAACCAGGTCGGGCTTCTTAAAATCCGATGCCATCTTGGCAAGCACCTTGCGGTCACTGATTCCTACATTGACGGTAAAACCAAAGGTCTCACGGACGCTGTCTTTTATGATGGTGGCAGCAGCCTGCGGTGACTCAAAATCTCTGCAGATGGGAGTGTAATCCATGTAACATTCATCAATACTGACCTGTTCAATCACAGGACAGTAGCCGGAGAGAAATTCCATAAGTGCGTGACTGTGCGCGGAGTAGGAATGATGATCGGGTGAAGCAATGACAAGAGAAGGACACTTCTTCAGGGCAGATGCTATGGGCTCTGCAGTGGAGATACCATATTTCTTGGCAGGGATGGATTTGGCTAGTACGATGCCGTGTCTGGTTGCAGAATCACCGCCAATGATGGAGGGAATATCACGCAGATCCACATAAGAATCCAGAGTATCAGTCTCTTTTGCCTTTTGCAGCTGATCAATGGCGGTCCAGCTTAAAAAGGCAGAATTCACATCAATATGAAAAAATATGGATTCCATGATAATACCTCCTATACGAACATATATTCTAATCCTATTTAACCATGTTTGTGGGGAAACTGCAAGAGCTTTTTACGAATACTTTACAAGTAGCGTAAACACTGATAGAATAATGTAGATTATGAAGTTAGACCATTATAAGCAGTAATATCGGAGTAACGAATGAAAAAGATACACCATTATCATAGAAGATTTCGGCTAAGTTTGATCAGGGCAGGTATGTTGACAGTAATTGCCTGTATTTTTTTGATGCCCTCTTATGTAAAATTTGAGAAAACAGGGGATAATTACTTTACAGTCAGCATCAATGGGGAGACAGTGGGGGCTATTGGCTCCGAGTCTGACCTGGATCATTGTCTGATGCAGGCAAGAAAGCAGGTAGCATCCGGCAGTGATGACCTGGTATTTATAGATGTACAGCCACAGGTAGAAGGTAAGGAAGTTATATGGGGTGTGATTGATGATGAGGATACATTGATTAACCGCATAGCACAGGTTATGTCTGCCAACATTCAGAAGACCTTGCGCCGTTCTTATACAGTAAAAGTCAATGAGACCAGTGTGAACCTGGGCTCTTATGAGGAAGTGGAAGACCTGCTCAGACAGGCATTGCAGCCTTATGACACAGCAAGTCAGTATGATGTGGCGCTGGTGCTTGACAGTACCAGAGAAGTCAATGTGTTGACGACACAGATTGTAAATAAGGAAGAACAGCAGACACAGAGCGAGGAATTCAGAGCCAGTGCCGGTGTAGAAGCGGCTATGGATGAGATGTTCGCCCAGATCGAACCGGCAGTAGAAAAAAACTTTGAAGATTACGACCAGGGATTGATAGACATAACATATGCTGATACAATAGAGGTAGTAGAAGCGTATCTTATGGAAGATGAGCTGGTTTCTGTAGAAGAAGCAGTAGATCTGCTGACCAAGGAACAGGAGACACAGGTCATTTATAAAGTACAGTCAGGGGATACGCTGTCACAGATCGCATTGAATTATGATATCCCACTGGATGATCTGATTGCGATTAATGACGACATTGAGAGTGAGAGCTCTACCATCAGGGTAGATCAGGAGATCGTTATAACAGTGCCGGAACCGGAATTATCTGTTATATGGAAGGACGAGCAGGTCTATACGGAAGATTATGAGGCAGAGATCCAGTATGTACCGAATGATAACTGGTATACCAATCAGCAGGTGACATTGCAGGAGCCATCCGCAGGACGCCGTAAAGTAGCTGCTGTCATTGAATATAAAAATGGCTCGGAACAGAGCAGAGAGATTTTAAAAGAAGAGATCTATGCGGATGCAGTGCCCAAGATCGTAGAACGTGGTACGAAGATACCACCGACCTATATCAAGCCTCTCTCCGGTGGACGTTTAAGTTCAGGATTTGGAGGACGTAAGGCGCCTACGAAGGGAGCAAGCACCAATCACAAGGGTGTAGACTGGGCAACGCCAATCGGTACACCAGTTGTAGCATCCAATACAGGTACTGTCGTAACGGCTGGCTGGGTCAGTGGTTATGGTTATGCTGTCTTTATCAATCATGCAGATGGCAAGCAGACCCGTTATGGACACCTGAGCAAGGTATTATGCAAGGTTGGACAGACTGTAACACAGGGACAGAAGATCGCATTGAGCGGTAACACCGGACGAAGCACCGGACCGCATGTACATTTTGAGATCAGAATCAATGGTACAGCAGTGAACCCGTTGAAATATCTCAATTAAGCGATAGGTTTTCTGGTGCTAAAGTCTGAAAAATAAATCAATTAAATTAAATATTCACTCAGTTTACAAACCAAAATAATTGGTGTATACTGAGTCGTATTGGGTAACGATAACCATGTTTTTATAGTATGACGCGATTAATGAGGTGTGCGATGGAACAATACGCAATTAAGGGTGGTAACCCGTTAGTCGGTGAGGTTGAAATCGGCGGAGCAAAGAATGCAGCATTAGGAATCTTGGCCGCAGCTATTATGACAGATGAACCAGCAATCGTTGACAATCTGCCTGATGTAAGAGACATTAATGTGTTACTTCAGGCAATGGAGAGTATCGGCGCGATTATTGATAGAAGAGACAGACATTCCGTAAGGATCAATGCATCCATGATATCCGGACTTGTCATTGAAGATGATTATATTAAGAAAATAAGGGCTTCCTATTATTTACTGGGGGCTCTGCTTGGCAAATACAAACATGCAGAAGTAGCACTTCCTGGCGGATGCAATATCGGCAGTCGTAAGATTGACCTGCATATTAAGGGCTTTAAGGCTCTGGGCGCAGAGGTGAAGATTGAGCATGGACTGATCATTGCAGATGCCAAGAAGCTTACAGGTGCACATATTTATCTGGATACGGTATCTGTAGGTGCTACGATCAATATTATGCTGGCTTCTGTGCTGGCAGAGGGCAAGACTGTAATCGAGAATGCAGCCAAGGAGCCACATGTAGTAGATGTAGCGAATTTCCTGAACTCTATGGGTGCTAATATCAAGGGAGCGGGTACAGACGTAGTGAGAATTACCGGTGTTCCTAAGCTTCATGCCACAGAATATTCCATTATCCCGGATCAGATCGAAGCAGGTACATTTATGTTTGCTGCAGCGATTACCAAGGGTGATGTAACAGTAAAGAATGTCATTCCCAAGCATCTGGAATCCACGACAGCCAAGCTGATCGAGATGGGATGTCAGATTGAAGAGTCTGATGATGCAGTACGTGTGGTTGCTTCCAGAAGACTGGAAGGTACGCAGGTCAAGACACTGCCTTATCCTGGATTCCCTACAGATATGCAGCCTCAGATCGGCGTTGCACTGGCAATTGCACAGGGCAACAGTATCGTAACAGAGAGCATCTTCGATAACCGTTTTAAATATGTAGATGAGCTTGCCAAGATGGGTTCGAACATTAAAGTAGAGGGTAATACTGCCTTTATAGAAGGTGTAGATCATCTGACAAGTGCCAATCTGACAGCACCGGATCTAAGAGCAGGTGCAGCACTGGTTATGGCGTGTCTGGCAGCAGAAGGCTTCAGCACAGTAGAGGATATCAAGTACATCGAAAGAGGCTACGAAGATTTCCCGGAGAAGCTGCAAAGTCTTGGGGCACAGATACAGAAGGTGGAATCCGAGAAGGAATTACAGAAATTTAAGTTAAAAGTTGGCTGATCTTGTTGACAGCTGACACAGTTTGTTATATCATGTATTTCTGATATGACAATTCCATATTGTGAAATTTCTCTTATTCAGAGTGGTGGAGATACAAAGGATCTATGAAGCCACGGCAACCCCCGAAAGAGGAAGGTGCCAACCTGAGCGAGTAATTCTGCCGGAAATGGCAGGTCGAACAATAAGAGGATTTGATTATCAAGAAACTGATCACATCCGCTTATGTTGCATAAGCGGATTTTTTAATGCAAGAAGTGAATACCATAAGGAGGAAAAAAGAATGGAGAAACTTTTATTTACATCCGAGTCAGTTACGGAAGGACATCCTGATAAAGTATGTGATGCAATTTCTGATGCGATTCTGGATGCATTGATGGCACAGGATCCAATGAGCCGTGTAGCATGTGAGACAGCAGCCTGCACAGGTTTTGTACTGGTTACAGGTGAGATTACAACTAAGGCATATGTAGATATCCCAAAGATCGTTCGTGAGACAGTAAAGGAAATCGGTTATGATAAGTCAGAGTATGGCTTTGACGGTAATACATGTGCAGTCTTCACTGCAATTGATGAGCAGTCCGGCGATATCGCAATGGGCGTAGATAAGGCTCTGGAAGCGAAAGAGAACAAGATGAGTGATGCAGAGATCGAAGCAATTGGTGCTGGCGATCAGGGTATGATGTTCGGGTTTGCAACAAACGAAACAGCAGAGTACATGCCTTATCCTATCTCCCTTGCTCATAAGCTTGCATTGCAGCTTACCAAGGTTCGTAAGGATGGTACATTGAAGTATTTAAGACCTGATGGAAAGACTCAGGTATCCGTAGAATATGATGAAAACGGCAAGCCCAAGAGACTGGAAGCTGTTGTATTATCCACACAGCATGATGAGGATGTAACACAGGAACAGATTCATGAGGACATTAAGAAATACGTATTTGATCCGATTCTTCCTGCTGAAATGGTAGATGCAGAGACAAAATTCTTCATCAATCCTACAGGTCGATTCGTAATCGGTGGACCTCACGGTGATGCAGGTCTGACAGGTCGTAAGATTATCGTAGACACTTATGGCGGATATGCTCGTCACGGCGGCGGAGCTTTCTCCGGTAAGGATTGTACTAAGGTAGACAGAAGTGGTGCTTATGCAGCACGTTACGTTGCAAAGAACATTGTTGCAGCTGGTCTGGCTGATAAGTGCGAGATTCAGTTATCCTACGCAATCGGTGTAGCACAGCCTACTTCCATCAACGTAGATACTTTTGGCACAGGCAAGCTTTCCAGTGAGAAGCTGGTAGAGATCATTCGTGAGAACTTCGATCTTCGTCCCGCAGGAATTATCAAGATGCTCGATTTAAGAAGACCTATCTATAAGCAGACAGCAGCTTACGGACACTTCGGACGTAATGATCTGGATCTGCCTTGGGAGAAGCTGGACAAGGTAGATACACTGAAGAAATATTTGTAATTATTCAGTACAGAAATATGCGGCTCGCAACTGTGAAGGTACTGAACAGTTACGAAATATTTATAATCATACAGTGTGAATAGAGAAAGGCAATCGGTTCATTCCGGTTGCCTTTTGTGTGGAATACGTTGTATACTAATGAAGTAAAAAAATGATACGAAATCTCGCAGGGAGGATACTTGCATGGCATTTACGCATCTGCATGTGCATACAGAATACAGCCTTTTGGATGGCTCCAACAAAATAAAAGAATATGTGAAACGCCTGAAAGAACTGGGCATGGACAGCGGTGCAATCACAGATCATGGTGTCATGTTTGGCGTCATTGATTTCTATAAAGAAGCGAAAGCCCAGGGAATTAAGCCAATCCTAGGTTGTGAAGTCTATGTGGCGCCCAATTCCCGATTTGATAAAGAAGTAACAGGCGGAGAGGACAGATATTACCATCTCGTTCTGTTAGCCGAGAATAACCAGGGTTATTCCAATCTGATGAAGATCGTGAGCCGTGGCTTTACGGAAGGGTATTATTATAAGCCTCGTGTGGATATGGAAGTATTGAACCAGTTTCATGAGGGAATCATCTGCCTGTCCGCATGTCTTGCGGGTGAGGTACAGCGCGACATCTCCAAGGGACTTTATGATGAGGCAAAGAAGGCAGCACTCCGTTATGAAGCCTGCTTTGGAAAAGGCAATTATTTCCTGGAATTGCAGGATCATGGCATACCTGAGCAAAAGACAGTCAATGCAGCATTGGTGCGCATGAGCAAGGAGCTGGATATTCCTCTGGTGGCAACTAATGATATTCACTATACGTATGCAGAAGATGCGCAGGCGCATGACATTCTGCTGTGTATCCAGACATCGAAGCTTGTGACAGATACGAACAGAATGCGTTATGAAGGTGGACAGTACTATGTAAAGAGTGAACTGGAGATGCGCCAGCTCTTCCCATATGCGCAGGAGGCACTGGATAATACAGCCAAGATAGCAGACCGTTGTAATGTAGAGATTGAGTTTGGTGTGACCAAGCTGCCTAAATTCGATGTGCCGGAGGGGTATGATTCCTGGAGCTATCTGAATAAGCTGTGTTTTGACGGACTGGCAGAGAGATACCCTGATGATGACGGCAAGCTGGCTGATAAGCTTCATTATGAGCTGGGTGTTATTCAGAAGATGGGATATGTAGATTACTTCCTGATCGTATGGGATTTCATCAACTGGGCAAAAAGCCACGATATCCCGGTTGGACCGGGACGAGGCAGTGCAGCGGGAAGTATCGTATCCTATTGTCTGCATATCACCAATATTGACCCGATTCGTTACAATCTGCTGTTTGAGCGTTTCCTGAATCCGGAGCGAGTCTCCATGCCTGATATTGATATTGACTTTTGCTACGAGAGACGACAGGAAGTTATCGAGTACGTAGAGCGTAAATACGGCAAGGATAAGGTCGTGCAGATCGTCACCTTCGGTACGCTGGCTGCAAAAGGTGTCATTCGTGATGTGGCACGTGTATTGGATATGCCTTATAATTTCGCAGACAGTATCTCCAAAATGGTGCCCAATGAATTGAATATGACATTGAACCGTGCGCTGGAGCTCAATCCTGAATTAAGGAATTTGTATGAGCAGAATGAGCAGGTTCATTATCTGATAGATATGTGTAAGAAGCTGGAAGGACTGCCAAGACATACTTCCATGCATGCGGCAGGTGTTGTTATCTGCCAGAAGCCTGCAGATGAGTTCGTTCCACTTTCCAGGGGAAGTGATGGTGCGATCACGACACAGTTCACTATGACGACCATAGAAGAGCTGGGACTTTTGAAGATGGATTTCCTGGGGCTGCGTACACTGACCGTAATCAAGAATGCAGTCCGCAATGTGGAAAAAACACATGGAATCGTCATTGATGTGGACAAGATTGATTATGATGACAAGAAGGTACTGGCGTCCCTTGGAACAGGCAAGACAGATGGTGTGTTCCAGCTGGAAAGTCAGGGCATGAAGAACTTCATGAAAGAACTCAAACCGCAGAATCTGGAAGATGTCATTGCCGGTATTTCCCTGTATCGACCAGGTCCTATGGACTTTATTCCAAGCTATATCAAGGGTAAGAATAATCCTGATCTGGTAACGTATGAGACACCACAGCTGGAGCCGATTCTTGCGCCGACTTATGGCTGTATCGTATATCAGGAGCAGGTTATGCAGATCGTACGTGACCTGGGCGGATATACAATGGGACGAAGTGACCTGGTGCGCCGTGCCATGAGTAAGAAAAAGGCGTACGTTATGGAGAAAGAGCGTGCGAACTTTGTCCATGGTAATGCAGAGGAAGGTGTTCCCGGCTGTGAAGCCAATGGTATTGCACCGGAGATTGCAGAGCATATCTATGGTACAATGATGGATTTTGCCAAGTATGCGTTTAATAAGTCCCATGCAGCCTGCTATGCGGTAGTTGCTTATCAGACCGCGTATCTGAAATATTATTATCCGGTGGAATTCATGGCAGCACTGCTTACTTCTGTAATTGATAATCCTACCAAGGTATCAGAATATATCATGGTATGCAGAAATATGAATATTCAGATTCTGCCGCCGGATATCAACGAAGGAGAGGCTGGTTTCTCTGTGTCTGGCAATGCGATCCGTCATGCACTGACAGCCATTAAGAATATCGGAAGACCGGTCATTGATGCCATTGTAAAAGAAAGAACGGAGCATGGTAAGTTCAACAGCCTGAAGAATTTCATAGAACGGACAGCAGGGCTGGATGTAAATAAGCGTGCTATTGAACATTTTATCAAATCGGGTGCATTTGACAGCTTCGGCTGCACACGCAGACAGCTGATGAGTGTCTATGTGCAGATACTGGACAGCATACAGAATGGCAAGAAAGGCGTGATGTCCGGGCAGATGTCACTCTTTGATATCGTATCCGAGGAGGAAAAGGCAGAGCTGGAGATCAAAATGCCGGATGTCGGTGAATATGACAAAGAATTGCTGTTAAGCTTTGAAAAGGAAGTACTGGGATTCTATGTCAGTGGTCATCCCATGGAGGAATATGAAGCGCTGTGGAGTAAATATATTACAGCCAAGACTACGGACTTTTATCTGGACGAAGAGACACACAGAACCGTGGTGGAAGACGGAAGCCGTGCTACCATAGGCGGTATGATCATGGACAAGAAGATCAAGTATACCAAGAATGATCAGATCATGGCTTTTCTGACCGTAGAAGATATGGTAGGCAGCGTGGAAGTTATCGTATTTCCCAAGGATTATGAGAAGAATTCCTATAAGCTGACAGACGAGAATAAAGTATTTATACAGGGAAGAGTGTCTGTAGAAGAAGAACGTGATGGCAAGCTCATCAGCGAGAAGATTACGGCTTTTGATGAAATCCCAAGAAAAGTCTGGCTGAAATTCCCGAATATGGACAGTTATATCAGCCAGGAGAAACAATTATTTGACAGTATCGCACAGTCGGATGGAAATGACACAATTGTCATTTATCTGGAAGACAGCAAGCAGATGAAGACACTGCCACCTAATCGTAATATCAAAGCGGATGGGGAAGTGCTGGAACGTCTCAGAGGAATGCTTGGCGAGAATAATGTGCGTGTTGTGTAACTGAGGAATCAGGATAGAAAGGTATGTGAAAGAATATGAAGTATGATGTAATTATAATTGGAGCGGGACCGGGAGGCATTTTCTCGGCATATGAATTGACAAAGCACAATGAGAATCTGAAGATTGCTATCTTCGAGGCAGGACATTCTCTGGAGAAGAGACACTGTCCGATAGATGGCAAGAAGATCACAAGCTGTATTCACTGTAAGAGCTGTTCCATTATGAGTGGTTTTGGCGGTGCAGGTGCTTTTTCTGACGGAAAATACAATATTACCAACGATTTTGGTGGTACATTATATGAGTACATCGGTAAGGAAAAGGCAATTAAGCTGATGCATTACGTTGATGATATCAATATGGCTTTTGGAGGAGAAGGTACGAAGCTGTACTCTACAGCAGGTACGAAATTCAAGAAGCTGTGCCTGCAGAATGGCTTAAATCTGCTGGATGCTTCTGTGAGGCATCTGGGAACAGATATCAACTACGTTGTGCTGCAGAATATGTATGATGATCTGAAAAATAAAGTAGAATTCTATTTTGATACACCGGTTACAGATGTAAAGGTAGAAGATAACGGCTATCGTATCATTACAGAAAATGGTGAGTATGAGAGTGAGAAGTGTATTATCTCTGTAGGTAGAAGCGGAAGTAAATGGATGGAGCATGTCTGTCAGGAGCTGGATATTGCGACAAAGTCCAACCGTGTGGATATCGGTGTCCGTGTAGAACTTCCGGCAGTCATCTTCTCTCATCTGACAGATGAGTTATATGAAAGCAAGATTGTATACAGAACAGAGAAATTCGAGGACAGAGTCAGAACCTTCTGTATGAATCCCCATGGTATTGTTGTTTCAGAGAATACCAACGGCATCGTAACGGTAAATGGTCACAGCTATGAGGGTGCTGATAAGCAGACCGAGAATACGAATTTCGCATTACTGGTAGCAAAGCGTTTTTCAGAGCCTTTTAAAGACAGTAATGGATATGGTGAAAGTATTGCCAGACTCTCCAACATGCTGGGTGGTGGCGTTATTGTACAGCGCTTTGGCGATCTGGTAAGAGGAAGACGAAGCAATGCCACCAGAATTGCAGAGGGCATTGTAACTCCTACTTTATCCGCAACACCGGGTGATCTGAGCCTGGTACTGCCAAAGAGAATCCTGGATGGTATCATTGAGATGATCTATGCACTGGATAAGATCGCTCCCGGTACTGCCAATGATGACACGCTGCTCTATGGTGTAGAAGTTAAGTTCTACAATATGGAGGTAGCGCTGGATGAACATCTGGAGAGCCGTTATAAGGGACTCTATATGATCGGTGATGGCAGCGGCGTGACTCATTCCCTTTCCCATGCATCAGCCAGCGGTGTATTCGTTGCCAGAGAGATTCTTGGATTAGAGGAAGAATAGTTACGAACAATTGTTGCGATATTCATAGGGTGTCATGGTAGTGTTCTTTTTAAAGGCATTACAAAAGACACTTTCACTGGAAAAGCCACAATGAAAGCAGACATCCTTGGTGGACATGGAAGTATTCTTTAACAGGTACCGGGCTGTATTGATACGAGTGTTTACCAGATATTCATGCGGGGTAAAGCCCACCTGTTTCTTAAAAGTACGGATGAAATGATAAGGACTTAGCAGAGCACGCTCTGCCAGGTCCTTTATTGTTATATCCTCGGCAAAATGTTCATTGATATAGGAAGTGATATCTGCCATGGAATCACTGGCTTTATCCGTATCGACAGGAGTAGAGAGCAGAAGCTGTGTCAGGATATCCGTAATCTGTTTGGACAGCAGTGCTTCACGGATTGTTCTGCCTGTGGAAAAGGCATGGTAAATGGCTTCCATAGTGTGAATAATGGCAGTGGACTCTTGTAGTGTGAAGATATTTCCAAGGTGAGAGTGAATCAGTTCATAATAGCTGCGGGCTTGTCTGCCATCAAAGTGCAGCCATAGACTTTCGCATCCGCAGGAAGTGGAATACTCATGCGGGGCATAGCAGTCCAGCAATATGAATTGACCGGATGTGACCTGACAAGTGTTATCCTGTGTGCGCAGGGAGAGACTGCCGTGGGAGATATACATGAGCAGGAAGCTGTCAAAGGAATTGCGGCGCAGTTCATAACCGGACTCATATAGGAAATTACCGGTGCAGATGGGATAGAAGAAGGTGTTCTGCGCCGTCAGACTGGGGGTGTATTGAAAATATTCTGAAGAAGGGGCAATGTGTGGCTCTAGGGATTTCATAAAGGGGAACCTCCTATGGATAACAGCAATATTTATATATACAATATAGTATCATATCTACATAAGATTATAATTCTTTCTACTATAAATATCTATATAAACAGCAATTTTTCTCAATAAAATAGCAATCTAAAATAATGCCCGCATGGAAAGGTCATGTTATATTGTAATTAATTAGAAGGTGCACTGACATCAGGGTTGTTGTATCTAATGGGGCAGTGCGCAGAAATGAGGGTTATTATGGATGAAGTAAAGGTATGGGAAGAAACGGTTAAGATTCCAACGTATGAGGTTGGGGAGGCACAGAAGAATCCGATTTTTCTGGAGAAGAGGGTGTATCAGGGAAGTTGTGGCAAGGTGTATCCTTATCCGACGATTGATACGATCAGTGATGTGAAGAAGGATAAGGAGTACAGAGCTGTATATCTGGAGAATGAGTATCTGAAGGTTATGCTTTTGCCTGAATTGGGGGGCAGGATTCAGAGGGCTTATGATAAGACAAATGATTATGATTTTGTATACTATAATCATGTGATTAAGCCTGCACTCGTGGGACTGACCGGTCCATGGATCTCTGGGGGTATTGAGTTTAACTGGCCGCAGCATCACAGACCGACTACATTTTTACCGGTGGATTATTTATTGAAAGAGAATGAGGATGGCAGCAAGTCCGTACTGATGCATGATGTTGACCAGATGTATGGAACAAAAGGCATTACGAAGATTACCTTATATCCAGATAAGGCATATATTGAAATTACAGGGCAGCTTTATAACAGGACACCGCTTCCCCAGACTTTTCTCTGGTGGGCGAATCCTGCGGTGGCGGCTAACGAGTATACGCAGTCTGTATTTCCGCCGGATGTACATGCAGTGATGGATCATGGAAAACGTGATGTGTCACGATTCCCGATTGCAACAGGGGTATACTATAAGAAGGATTACAGTGAGGGTGTGGATATTTCCCGATATAAAAATATTCCTGTGCCGACCAGCTACATGGCTGAGAAGTCCAAGTATGACTTCGTGGGTGGTTACGATTACAGCAAGGGGGCAGGGCTTTTACATGTTGCAGATCATCACATTTCTCCCGGTAAGAAACAGTGGACCTGGGGATGTGGAGATTTTGGCAAGGCATGGGATCGCAACCTGACAGATGAGGATGGTCCGTATGTGGAGCTGATGACAGGTGTGTATACAGATAACCAGCCTGACTTCACCTGGTTGAAGCCTTATGAAGAGAAGACCTTCAAACAGTATTTCATGCCATATAAGGCAGCAGGTGTTGTTAAGAATGCTACAATAGATGCCGCAGTGAATATGACACATACACAGCAGGGTGTGGAGATTATTGTGTATGCGACTTCAACCTATCAGGCTGATATTGTACTTACTTATGATGGAAAAGTCATCATGGAGGACAATGCTGCCATTTCTCCTGTGAATGTTTATAAAAGAACATGTGTTATTGATAGCATTCAGGATGATACAAAGCTTACAGTAAAGGTACTGGAGAACGGAAGAGAGCTTGTTACCTATACACCTGAGAAACAGGAGATTCCTGAGTTGCCCAAGCCTGCGGAAGCGATTGGAGAACCTCAGAGCATTCAGACAAATGAAGAACTGTATCTTGCAGGTCTGCATATTGAGCAGTATCGTCATGCAACTTATCTGCCAGATCCGTATTATCTGGAAGCATTAAAGCGTGATCCGGGTGATATCCGTGTGAATAATGCATATGGTATGCTGTTATTAAGAAGAGGTCAGTTTGTCAAAGCCAAGCCATATTTTGAGAAAGCCATTGAGAGAATGACGAGGAGAAATCCCAATCCTTATAACAGTGAAGCTTACTATAATCTGGGACTGGCACAGCTCTATCTTGGCGAGGAAGAGGAGGCATATGACAGCTTCTTTAAGGCGACATGGAGTAACGAACAGCAGGAAATGGCGTACTATTATCTTGCAGCATTGGATGCAAGAAAGAATCGTTTCGTACATGCTCTTGATATGATCGAGCGAAGTCTGGTAAAGAATGCGCACAGCATTAATGCAAGAGCTTTGAAAGTATATATTTTAAGAAAATCAGGAAGAGTAGAGGAAGCAAAAGCACAGATTGCATCCAATCTGGCGCTGGATGCCTTTGATTTTGTCTCCAGAAACGAAGAAATTCTGTTGACTCAGTCGGAAAATGAGAGAATTACTTTACATAACCTGCTCCGGGGATTTGCACAGAATTATCTGATGATTGCAAGAGATTATGCATTATTTGGAGGATATGAAGAGGCAAATCAAATTTTGAAAGCATATTCCTGCAAAAATCAACTCTTGCATTACTATCAGGCATATTATTTACATAAATTAGGGAATGAAGAGGCGGCAGCACAAATGATAAAAGAAGCAGAAGGATTAAGTCCTGATTACAATTTCCCTAATAAGCTGGAAGATATCGCAGTCTTACAATATGCAGTGCAGGAATACCGGTCAGGAATGGCAGCATATGCATTGGGCAATCTCTATTATGACAGACTGGATTGGGAAGAAGCAGTTCCATTATGGGAAATGGCAAGGGAGCAGAACCCGGATTATCCGACAGTACACCGTAATCTTGCACTGGCTTATTATAATAAACTGCATGATGCACAGAAAGCAAAGGCAGAGCTGGAGACAGCATACAAGCTGGATACCTCCGATGCCAGAGTACTTTTGGAATTAGATCAGTTGTATAAGAAGCTTGGCTACAGTTATGAAGAGAGACTGGCTCATTTAGAGGAACGTAAAGAAATCATAGATTCCAGAGATGATCTCTATATTGAATATATTACGTTATATAATATGACTGGACGCTATGAGGAAGCTCTGGATATGATTATGCATCATCATTTCCATCCGTGGGAAGGCGGCGAAGGCAAGATTACCACGCAGTATACACTGGCACTGTTGCAGCTGGCTAAGATCGCATTAGCAAAGCACAAGCCGGAGAACGCAGAAGAACTGCTTCGCAAAGCACTTGTATTCCCGGAAAATCTGGGAGAAGGTAAACTGGAAGGAACCAAGGATAATCACTTGTATTATTATCTGGGAGAGGCACTGGAACAGCAGGGCAGAGCAAAGGAAGCAGAAGAATGCTGGCATAGAGCCGAATGTGGTACAGATGAACCGGCAGGGGCTATGTATTATAATGACCAGCCAGCCGATATGATATTATATCAGGGACTTGCGAAGAGGAGATTAGGGGATATGGCAGGGGCAAATGCCAGATTCTACCGTCTGTTGGATTATGGAGAGAGACATTTGCGTGATGAGGTGAAGATGGATTACTTTGCAGTATCTTTACCGGATTTCCTGATCTTCGATGAGGATTACACGAAGAAGAATCAGGCGCACTGTTATTATCTTATGGCACTGGCTAATATCGGGCTGGGCAATCAGGAAAAAGCGGAAGAATTTCTTAAAAAAGCACTTGTTATTGAACCGAGCCATATGATGTGCCATATTTATCATAATAAGTAAAAGGGACGAATTGTGTAGAGGTAACTATGCAACACAGGCTCACTCTCGTTACGTGAAAAACGCAGCGGATACGTAGGACATGGAGAAGTAACCACAATTAAGAAAGTATTGAAGATGCAATTTTGCATTTGGAGAATCTAAATAGTCATCTGTAATTGTATGGCGTGGCAGAAATATAGAGTAAGAAAGGGCTGGGATAAGATAAAATGAAAGAAATATACACGTTAGCTGGAAATTGGAAAGTAACACTTGCAGATGGCAGCAACTATGATATGGTCTTACCGGGAACTTTGGATACGAACAATATCGGGTATGCAGATAAGGGAGCGAACCAGTGGCATCCTGAGATTAATCTGGGGAATGCCACTGAAGAGATAGATGAGCACGCACCAATCGCTACGAGATTTACAAGAAAGCATACCTATGAAGGGGCGGCTACACTGACCAGGCAGATAAGTTATGTACCGACGCCTGGAATGCGAGTTCTGCTGGAAGCAGAGAGAGCAAGGTGTCTACGGCTGTGGATTGACGACAGGGAAGTAGAACCATTGCAGGGCAGTGGCACATTAAGTACGCCCTACGTCTTTGAAGTGACAGGCTTATTAACAGGAAATAATAAAATAACGCTTGTTTCTGATAACTCTTATCCGGAATTACCACATGATGATATCGTATATTCTTCTGCGGCTACAGATGAGACACAGACCAACTGGAATGGAATATTGGGATATTTCAGATTAAGGGAAGTTCCAGAAACTTATATAGAATCTGTTCACGTATATCCACGGGGAGAGAACCTTGATATAGCTGTAACACTTTCTACCAATGGATATTTCCAGGATGCAGGTAAATTGACTATAGAAAGTGAAGCTATAGATACAATTACGTATTCCTTAAAGGCGGAAAAGAATGGAAAAATACATATGTTATTTAAAGACATTCCGCTGCATGATGATATCAGAAAATGGGATGAATATGAAGGAAACCTTTACACATTAAAAACGACATTGAAGATACAAACGAAGGCAACAAACTCCGCAGAAGTCACATTTGGAATCAGAAGTTACGGCAGTGATACAGATGGCAGAATTATATTAAATAACAGATGTATCTTTATCAGAAGCGAAGCTAACTGCGCAGAATTTCCAGAGGAAGGACATCCACCGATGGATGTGGAATCCTGGATGAGTATTTTATCCAGATATAAAGCATATGGCATCAACTATATGCGCTTTCATTCCCATTGTCCGCCGGATGCTGCTTTTAGTGCAGCCGACAGGCTTGGAATCCTGATGCAGCCAGAATTATCACACTGGAATCCCAAGGATGCTCTGGAATCAGAAGAAAGCTATCATTATTATAAGAAGGAATTAGCAGCAATTATAGAAGCCTATGCAAATCATCCGTCTTTTGTTGCATTGACATTGGGAAATGAGCTTCATAATCATGAACTTGGTCATGCAAGAATGGTCGAACTGGTCGAAATGGCACAGCAGATGGACAATACCCGTATGTATGCCATAGCTTCTAATGGCTACTATGGTGAACAGGGCTGTGATGAAACCAGTGATTTCTATACCTCACAGAAATATTATAAGGAAGAAATTCGCGGATGCTTTGCAGCAGAGAGCGATACACCGGGACAGAAAGGACATTTACTTGGTTATATCAATAACCGCTATCCCGGCAGTGACCACAATTATGACAGTGCCATGTCAATATTGCGTAAGGATTATAGCAAACCGGTATTCAGCTTTGAAGTAGGACAGTATGAAATTCTTCCTGATTTTGGAGAATTACAGAATTTTCAGGGCATTTCAGATCCTGCCAATCTTCGCCTGATTCAGAAAAGGGTGGAAGAAGCAGGACTTACTAAGATTTGGAAAGAATATGTAGAGGCAACAGGGGAATTGTCCCTGATTGGCTATAGAGAAGAAGTCGAAGCAGTTATGAGAACCAAAGCCATGTCAGGTATTTCTCTGCTTGGACTGCAGGATTTTCCAGGGCAGGGAACGGCTCTGGTTGGAATGATGAATTCTCATCTGGAAGCAAAGCCGTATGATTTTGCAAGACCAGAGAGGTTTCGGCAGTTCTTCCGTGGCAGCCTGCCGCTGGTTGAGATGGAGAAATATACCTATGAATTCGGAGAAACACTGACAGCCAAAATACTGGCAGCCAACTATGGAAAACAGGATATGGAAGGAAGATTGCAGTATCGCTTATCCGGAGGTGGGAAAGAATACAAAGGCTATTTAAATAACATGCGTTATGAAAAAGGAAACCTTACACTGGCAGGAGAAATTCAGATTCCAATTACCCAATGGACGAAAGCCCAGGAGTTATCTCTTGAAGTAGAGCTATCAGGAGAAGCACATCTCTATAATCAATATCCGGTATGGGTATATCCCAAGGTACAGCCTCAGTGTCCTGATACTGTCTACGAGACCAGATATCCGGATGAACAGGCAAGGCACGTATTGGAGCAGGGGGGAACTGTGTATCTTAGCCCGGATGCCACCGCAGAGGCATTACCACATTCTATCCGCACGCAGTTTACAACTGATTTCTGGTCAGTAGGAACCTTTGCTGCCCAGGAAGGTGGTATGGGACAGTATATAGATACACAGCACCCTATCTTTGCGTCTTTTCCGACGCAGAAGCATACCAACTGGCAGTGGTGGTGTATGGCAACGCAGCGTGCAGTGATTCTGCCAAGGGCATATCGGGCTATCGTAACGGAGATGGACAGTTATGCGTATCTGCGTCCTATGGCACAGCTGATAGAGTGGCGCTGCGGCAAGGGCAAAGTATTATTATCGACCTTTGGACTGCACAATCTCCAGCAATACCCGGAAGCCAGAGCTTTGCAGGATTCGATATACCGCTATCTTGCATCAGGGCAATGCGAACCGGAGCAGACAATCACGATAGAAGAGTTGGCTCATATGGTACATGGGCAATCATAATACTTTGGTAACTATTCAGAGCCATGCAAATTGAGGCGAAATATGCTTGTTTACAAGCATATTTGACTCGATTTATATGGCGAAGTAACCACATAAGCAAAAGTAAAGCATCAAAGATGCGATTTTGCGCATGGGGTTCTGAATAGTTACATACTTTATAACTATTCAGAGCGATTCTGTCTTGATTTATATGATGAAGTAACCACAATAAGAAGAGTAAGAAAATTTATGGTAAACCGCATAGAGACATGTTATACTTATCTATACATGTGTTGAATGTGATACGATTCAGCGCTTTAAGTGGGAAAATGCTCTCCCACTTAAAGCGCTGAATCAATACGACAGATGATAGAAAGGTTATGGTGTCCACTATGAACATACAAGAATATATCCGCACACATAAACTGATTACCGATGGCGCATTTGGAACCTATTATGCTGACAGATTCCGGACCCAGGATATGCCTGAGCTTGCCAATATCAGCTTTCCACAGCGGGTAACAGCCATTCATCAGGAATATATAGAAGCAGGGGCGAGACTGCTTCGTACGAATACTTTTGCTTCCAATACGATATTGCTTCATGCAGATATGAATGAGGTACGAGCTAACATTACAGCGGCAGTAAATCTGGCAAAAGAAGCAGTAAAAGGCAGAGAAGATGTCTTTATAGCCGGAGATATTGGACCAATCCCATCTGATGAGGTGATCAGCAGGGAAGAGCTGGAAGAACAGTATTATCAGATTGCCAGAGTGATGCTTGACCAGGGGTTAAAGATACTGACCTTTGAGACCTTCCACGAATTGCAGTACATTTTACCGGCGATAGGAAGAATCAAGGAAGAAGCGCCGGATACTTTTATTATGGTAGAATTTACAGTGAACCAGTTCGGATACAGCAGTGCGGGATTGAGTGTGAAGAGCCTGCTCAAGGATGCTTCTGCATGTAAGGATATTGACGCAGTAGGCATGAATTGTGGCATAGGACCGGCCCACATGGAAAAACTGCTTGACCAGGCGGGGGTAGGTATCAGTGGCACCAAGTACAGGATTGCCCTGCCTAACGCAGGATACCCAAGACGAACCAGCAGCAGGATCCGCTATTCCAACAGTTCTGCATACTTTGCTGCAAAAGTAGAAGAGATGGCAGCACAGTGTGAGCTGGATATCGTGGGCGGCTGCTGTGGTACGACACCAGAATTCATCAGACAGTTATCACAGGGACTGGATACGACACCGTGCCCACCCAGGACAGCGGCAGAAACTTCCAAGACAGAGCAGGTCGTACCGCAGAGGAAGGGTTTTCTTTATGATGAGCAGGGCAATCTGAAAAAGAAGAAGCTTATTGCTGTGGAGCTGGCTCCGCCTATGGGTGCAGATGATGAGAAAGTATTAGAAGCGGCAAGGCTGTTACAGAAGTCAGATGTGGATGTGCTGACTTTTCCAGATTCTCCTTCCGGCAGAACCCGTATTGATTCTGTGCTTATGGCAGAGAAAGTCAGAAGAGAGACAGGAATGGAAGTAATGCCCCATATCTGTTGTCGTGATAAGAATGCCATTGCCATGCGTTCTTTATTCCTTGGAGCGTATATCAATGACATCACCAATATGCTGATTATTACAGGAGACCCGGTGCCGTCTCTGGTACGCCAGACGATTAAGGCTGTCTTTAATTTTGATTCTGTGGGACTGATGAAAATCGCACAGGAGATGAATACAGAGAACTTCCCAGCCAGACCGTTAAGCTATGGCGGCGCGATCAGTCAGGGCAGGAAGAATCTGGATGTAGAGATCATGCGTGTGAAGAAGAAAATGGAAGCAGGTGCTGAGTTTTTCCTGACACAGCCTGTTTTTTCCAAAGAAGATGCCGAGCGTGTGCGCAGAATCAAACAGGAGACCGGCACCAGAATATTGTGCGGCATTATGCCTTTTGTGAACAAAAGAAATGCCCTTTTCATGAAAAATGAGATTGCGGGCATCATTGTGCCGGATGAAGTCATTGCACGGTATCCTGAGAATGGAACGAAGCAGGAGGGCGAAGCTGTAGGCGTGGAGATCGCCCGTGAAATTATGGAATTTACTGCTGATTTTGCAGATGGTTACTATTTTTCTTTTCCTTTTAACAGAGTCTATTTATTGGAACAGATTCTGCGATAATGTTGCAAATGTTTAAATTTTTCCAACGAAAGTATTAAGTATCCCCTGAATTATCCGATAAACATAGTAAGAAGTATAAATTGAATGTACAGATAAGACCATATAAGAAAGGAGGAGTCGATGATGCGTATAGATGCATATAATCAGATTCAACAGATATATGGAAGTTCCAGTATCAAGAAGACAGAGGAGAAGAAGGTCTCCACTACAAGCTTCAAGGATCAGCTTCTGCTTTCAGCAGCCGGTAAGGATGCACAGATAGCCAAACAGGCACTTGCCAATACTCCGGACGTGAGGGAAGAGGTCGTAGCTCCTATTAAAGAGCAGATTGATAACGGTACCTACGAAGTAGATACAGATGATTTCGCAGGTAAATTATTGGAGAAGTATAACGGGCTTTTTTAGGGGGAAAGTCCAGTGACTAGATAAGAGGTAATCGGGTGGCTAGTTTATTAGAGAATTTGATAGACGTATTGGATCAGGAGAACACCGAGTATGAGAAGCTTGTTGTTCTCTCTGACCGTAAGACTCCCGTGATCATTCAGGGAGATATAGATACTTTAGGGAGTATAACAGAACAGGAACAGGAAATAGTAGGCATAATCCAACATTTGGAGAAACAGAGAACGGAAGCTCTGGCTGATATTGCCAACGTAGTGAACAGGGATGTTGAAAATTTGAAACTTATTAACCTGATTCAGATGCTTGCAAAGCGCCCAGAACAGCAGGAACAACTGACCGAGGTGCATAATAAATTAAAAGCAACCATTCAGAAATTGAAGGAGCTCAACGAGAAGAATCAGATGCTTCTCGGGGATGCAATGGAGATGGTGGATTTTAATCTGAAGATGCTGCAGGGTCTGAAATCCGCGCCGCAAACAGCCAATTATTCCAAAAACGCATACTGTACAGGTAGTTCTTTGGGTGTCCTTCAGGGCGGTTTCGACGCAAAACAATAACGCATGAGGTGAAACCCAATGTCATTATTTGGCGGTTTATATGTGGGAAAGAGCGGACTGCAGACTTCCCAGAACGCATTGAATACAGTAGCACACAACCTGTCTAACCAGAACACTACCGGTTATGTAAGACAGCAGGTTGCTATGACCGATACATATTATAATACAATTTCTACGACCAAAGCCATATCAAATTCACAGACTGGCGATGGTGTCAGATATTCTGAAGTACGTCATATCAGGGATTATTTTCTGGATATGAAGTATCGTGAGGAGTCGGGAAGGTTCTCATTCTATGAGACCTCATATTCCACAACACTGGAAATTGAAGATATTTTAGGTGAACTTGATGGCGCCGCTTTTAAGGATTCCTTAGAGGGGCTTTGGACAGCTATGGAAGAATTAGCCAAGACACCAAGCGACAGTACCTATATGTCTATGCTGGTATCCAAGGCATCCAGCTTCGTACAGAATGCCACGTCTGTATATCAGTCTTTTATTGAATATCAGAACAATCTGAATCTGCAGGTAAAAGACATGGTAGATGAGATCAATGCCATTGGTTCCAGAATTGATGAATTGAATAAGAAGATAGCCGTAATCGAGACAGGCGGCATTGAGAAAGCCAACGACCTGAGAGACGAAAGAGATCTGTTGATTGATACGTTGGCAGGATACGGCAATATCACTTACAGCGAAGACCTGAATAGCCGTGTTACGGTACGTTTTAACGGAAATGACTTCGTTACTACCTCCGGCGCATACAAGATGGAGCTGCTGCAGGATAATGAGACAGGCTTCTATACCCCGTACTGGGAACAGAATGCCGTTAAGTCCAAGGATGAGAATGGTAATGAAGTAATTGATATTTCTGTAGCACATGTATTTAAGATGACAGAGACTATCTCTACAGATGCAGGAACAGACGTAGGCGGTCTGCGTGCACTTCTGTTAGCGAGAGGTGACCACGTAGCCAACTATCAGGATCTTACCAGCAACATGACCCAGAATAAGCTGGATGCACTCAAAATGACAGCTCTTGAGTACAATAAAGACCCGAAGGGCAATGAAAGCAAATATTATAACGACAACATTGCCAATTCCCTGATGATGAACATCGAAGCAGAATTCGATAACCTGGTACACGCAGTAGTAACCAAGGTTAATCAGGTCATAGCAGATAACTGTGATCCTAAGAGCGGCTACCTGTGTAATGAAGATGGCACACCGATGCAGTTATTCCTGAAAGCATCCTATCAGCCTTATGAAAAGGTATCTTATAAAACAGAAGCAGATGCAGAAGCAGCCAGAGCCAGGGGCGAGAAGCTGTATCAGATCTATGATGAAAATGGTAAGCCGACATCAGATTACTGGAGATACGTAGAAGAGTATGATCCGGATGACCCGGACGCAGGTAAGAACCTGTATAACTGCGCTACCTTAAAGATTAACCAGGAGTTGGTGCAGACCCCATCCAAGCTGGGATTTGTAAAAGAAGACGGCTCGACAGATTACAGCCTTGGCAAGAAGCTGCTGCAGGCATTTCAGGATGCAGAGCTCTACATCAACCCAAATGCTACCAAGGCAAGCTCTTTTGAGAACTGTTATACGGAAATCGTCAACCAGATGTCCACGATGGGTAACGTATTCAAGGATGTATATGGATATCAGCAGCTTGCAGTAGAACAGGCAGAATCCAACAGACAGTCGGTAATCGGCGTATCGTCTGATGAAGAGCTGGAGCATATGATCATGTATCAGAATGCATATAATGCGGCCAGCCGGTATATTAATGTGATCAATACCCTGCTGGATTCCGTTATCAGCATGGCATAGTAAAAGGAGGAATGAAGGATGCCATCCACATTTTTGGGATTAAATACTTCATACCGCGGATTAGTGGCATCTAACTCCGGGTTAAATACAACAGCAAATAACATTTCCAACATTGAGACTGCCGGTTACAGCCGCCAGAAGGTCAATCAGGTGGCGTCCAGCGCAATCAGAACTTATACTTCTTACGGATGTGTAGGAACCGGTGTAGATACGCTGGCAGCAGAACGTGTAAGGGATGTATTCTATGATATCAAGTACTGGAACAACAATTCCAAGCTGGGGGAATACGATAAGAAGCAGTATTATGCAGCAATCGTTGAGTCTTATCTGAATGATACCAAGGGAACCAATGCGGTAAAAGGCTTCACAAGTATCTTTGATGAGTATGAAGCTGCGATGGAATCACTGGGGACCAATACCGGTGACAGCAGCTATGCATTGGATTTCATTGGAAAAGCAGGTAATCTGTGTGAATATTTCAATCTTTTATATAATAACTTCAAATCCATGCAGACCGATGTAAATGACGAGATCAAGATCAAGGTAGATGAAATCAACGGTATTGCACAGGAGATTGCAACCCTGAATAAAGAAATCAACACCATCGAGATGGACGGTGTCAGCGTAGCCAATGAATTGCGTGATAAACGTGATCTGCTGGTGGATGAGCTGTCCGCTATCGTAGATGTATCCGTAGAAGAAAAAGACATTATTGATGCAAGAACCGGAGAAGCCTCCGGCGTGACTGCCTTTTCCGTCAAGATAGCAGGAGGACAGACACTGGTTGACTGCTATGATTACAGACAGCTGCAGTGTGTACCGAGAGATACCTATCAGCAGGTCAATGCCAATGATGCAGAAGGACTTTATGATGTAAGCTGGACTGATACAGGCGATGACCTGGGCGTACATGCCAAGTCCACACAGGGAGAATTAAAAGGACTCTTTGAAATGAGGGATGGCAACAATGGAGAGGCTTTTAACGGAAGAGTATCCAAGGTAGACCCGGATAACCAGACTGTATCTGTGAAAGTAACAGATTCTTATCTGTTAGATATGTGCAAATCAACACTTCCACTGACTAACGGTAAGATTACCCTCAGTGGTAAGGAATACTATTATAAAGAGTGGAGCTTCCAGCTGTCTGAGGATGGCAAGTCCGCCACTTATACCTTCCAGTTGGATGAAGAGAAGAATACACTCAACAATGCAGAACCTATTTCTACCAGCCTTACCCATGAAAAAGCCAAAATAGGAGAGCAGGTGAACTATCAGGGTATTCCTTATTATATGGAACAGATGAATGAGTGGGTCAGAAACTATGCAGAGTCTTTTAACAAGCTTTACGGAGTAAAGGGAGCAACAGACTACAGAGGAGATGACCATACAGGAGCAATCTTCTATACTGGTACGAATACTGTAAATGGTGAGCAGTACAAGATGAAGGTCGGCTCAGATACCAAGTCCTACAGCTCATCGGATGATGGATATTTCAAACTGAATGCGGGCAATTTCAACGTAGAGAAATCAATAGAGAATGATGCCAACAGCATGGCAACACATACCGTAGAGACAGGTGGTATCAGCAAATATGATATCATTGCAGAACTCAAGGACCTGTCTACCAATACAGATAAAATGACATTTAGAGGATGCAAGGCAGAGGATTTCCTGATCTGCCTTATGGGAGATGCGGCACTGAATGCAGAAAGTGCTAACAGCTTCCAGTCTATTTACAGCAATATTGAGCAGACCATCGCCAGCAATCGTATCTCGATCAGCGGCGTTGATGCAGACGAAGAGGCAGCAAGCATGATTAACTATCAGAACGCATATAACCTCTCCAGTAAGATGATCTCCGTATTATGTGAAGTTTATGACAAGCTCATTCAGGAAACAGGAGTATAGAAAGGTGGAAAGCAGCTATGGCAATGCGTATAACGACTAAGATGATGCAGAACAGATCTTTGAATAATTTGAATACAAATAAAACACTGCAGGAGAAGCTTACCACACAGCTCTCTACCATGAAGAAGATTACCAGACCTTCTGACGATCCGGTCATTGCGATCCGTTCTCTGAAGCTGAATTCTACATTGAACAAAATTGACCAGTATTATGAGAAGAACTCCAATGATGCCCAGAGCTGGCTGGAACTGACAGAGTCTGCAATCAAGACAACTAATTCCATTTTGGAGGATATGAGCGGATATATTACCCAGTGTGCACAGGGTTCACTTACCGCAGAAGAAAGAGCAGCCATTCTGCAGAATCTGGCAAATTATCAGTCTGAGATCTATTCTACAGGTAATGCCACAAGTGCAGGAAGAAATATCTTCACGGGCTATCGTACAGATACTCCCCTGACTTTTCTCAAAGACAAGACAGAGAGATATTCCATTACGGAACAGAGAGACAACTCCTATATAGATACCATAACACATACCGTAATCGGCGATATGGCGAATATCAATGCAGGTAATTTCAATACAGCATCCTACAGTGCCTATACAGAATATCAGGTCAAGAGCTATGATGTTGCAAGAATCAGACTGGCATATAATAATCTTGATATTGATACAGATGCAACTAAGAATGCAGATAAAATTAAACTGAGCTATTTCACTGATGTGAATACAGATGCTGCCCATGGTACAGATAAGGGAGCTTCTATCAGTACCACCAGCTATTCTATCTTCATGAACCAGAATGTTATTAATAACGGTGAAATGGAGATTACCGTTACAGGAAAAGATGGCAAAGAGAATACATATACTCTAGGACCCAATGGTACAATAACGCTTGATAAGACAGAGATATCCATGGATGCAAAGGGTAAGATTACCATTACCGAAACGGGTAATCCGCCACAGACTACCACGTTGCAGACTAAGACGGAGACTGATGCAGCGGGTAACAAGACCTATACCTTCGCAGACCGTATGGAGACTTCACTGACGATCACAAGCTTCTCCAAGACAGCGTCGGATGATGCATATGCTTCCGTATACGGAGATGCTAATGCCAATAATATTACATATGTTGCAGAAACTGGTGAATTGCTTCTTGGCAAGAATGTACAGAACAAGCTTGCAGCTCTGTCCATCAACAATGAAATCCGTATCAGCTATGATAAGAGTGAATGGAAGACCGATGACCTTGACCCGGTTCATTATTTCTATACAGAACGTTATACAGATACAAGAGATGCAGATGATCCTTTAATCTATAATGAAGAGAAACTGACTGCTCCTAAGGGCAACGTAGCCAAACAGATCATTGAATATGACATTGGAAGCAACCAGACCATCCGTGTCAACACCACTGCTGATGAGATCTACACACACAACATGGGCAGAGATGTAGGGGAAGTGAAGGCACTTCTGGAGGAATATGATTCTCTGGAAAAGGCATATGATACCGTAAATTCGCTGATTCAGTCCGGTAAGTATGAAGGGACAGATTTGGATACACTGAACAAGCAGTTAGATGCCCTGGATAAAGCAAGGGCACTGTCCAAAGCAACACTACAGGAGAGATGTGAAGGATTACAGACCATTTTTAAGGGATATACCAATCAGGCAACATTGACCAGGACAGATGTGGGAAGCCGCGAATCCAGACTGAAACTGATCCAGAACAGATTAAGTGCCCAGCAGACCAACTTCCAGGAGCTGGTATCTGACAATGAAGATGCAGACGTAACGGAACTCGCAATCCAGTTAAAGAGTGTAGAACTGACCTATGAGGCTGCTTTATCTTCTATCAGTTATGTTATGAAGACTTCTTTGTTGAATTTTATTTAAAATCCAACACACAATTATCAGAAAAATGTAGCGACGTATACATAAATGTGTTACAATAATAATAAACCAATGCTTGAATCAATGGATGGCTTGAATGGAGAGAATGAATTATGGTAGAAATTAACACAAGAATATTTGGCAAAATAGCAATCGAAGAGGAAAAAATCATTCGCTTTGAAAGCGGTATACTGGGATTTCCACAGCTGAAGGATTTCACCCTGATCTACAATGCAGAGAAGGGCAATGACTCAGGTATCAAGTGGCTCCAGTCCATACAGGAACCGGCATTTGCAATGCCCGTTATGAATCCTGAACTGGCGATGCCGGGTTATACACCAAGGTTTGACAGAGAATTGCTGGCACCTCTTGGCGGCAATCTGGATGCAGACAATATCCTTATGTTAGTCACAGTTACTGTACCAAAGGACATTACGAAGACCACAGTGAATCTGCGTGCGCCAATCATTATCAGCACAGACAACAGAAAAGCGGTACAGCTGATCTGTGATGATGAAGAATACAGTATCAAATATGCCATTTACGATACATTAATGGCAACTAATGCATAGAGCATCATAAGACAAGAAGAGAAGGCAGGTGAAAGGTATGCTGGCATTATCCAGAAAAAAAGGCGAAGCCTTAATAATCAATAATGACATAGAAATCACGATATTGGAGATCAAGGGAGAACAGGTGAAGATCGGAATCAGCGCACCGAAGGAGGTTCCCGTATATCGTAAGGAAGTATACATCCAGATTCAGGAGGCCAACAAGGCAGCTTCAGATACTGCTGGAGTAGAGCAGTTAGCCAATTTGTTAATGAAATAATCATGGACATCCATGTTTTTAAGAAAATGTTTATAGCTTCTATAAACATTTTTTCTTTCCTGACCGATATATAAGTTGAAAGTAGCTATTCAGGCTCTATTCGTATAGCTCTGAATAGTTCCTATATACGTGATGAAAACATGGAGGTGAATAACATGTATGTAGAACCAGTGCGAGGGATGTCTGCTGCACAGACAAAGCAGACAGTACAAATGACAACAGATACAGACAATACGATTCATGCTCAGTCCACGGAGGGAGAAGCAGAATATACATCATATGACTCAACAACACCCAAAACATCTGCCTCACAGACAATGACAGCAGAGGAAATGCAGTCAGCTGAGAATGAGAAGTTAAAGAAAGCAATTGAGAGAATGAACGAACAGCTTCCTAATTCGGAAGCCAAATTCGGTATCCACGAAGCTACCAACAGAGTTATGATCAAGCTGGTAGACAAGGATACTCAGGAGGTCATCAAAGAGATACCACCTGAAAAGACATTGGATATGTTAGCAAAGAGCATGGAAATTGCAGGAGTTCTCTTAGACCAGAAATTATAAGACTTGCGTTCACATGGGAGGGAAATACATATGTCAGATTTATTAAGAATGACCGGTATGTACTCAGGAATGGATACAGAGAGCATCGTATCCCAGTTAGTCAAGACCAAGAGTACCAAGGTAACCAATTTAAAGAACGAACAGAAGAAGCTGGAGTGGAAGCAGACCGCATGGCAGGACTTAAACTCCAAGATTTACAATATGTACAGTAAGACTCTGTCAAACCTGCGTCTGACCAGTGCATACAGTAAGAAATCAACTGTAAGCTCTGATTCTACCAAGGCAACAGTAGTTGCCAGCGAAGGTGCAGTAAATGGAACACAGACATTACAGGTAAACAAGCTTGCTAAATCAGGTTACCTGACCGGGGCTAAGCTGGATGGCAAGACAACAACTACAACAGGCACAGATGGAAAAGACGTAACTAAAGTAGTAAACTGGGAAACTACGGATAAATTATCAGAAATTGATAGCAATCTTACAGGTAAGACCATCAGTCTTACAACAGGAACAGGTACAGATGCTAAGACTACAGACATCGAAATTACAGCAGATATGACAATCAATGACCTGGTTGCCAAATTCAAAGACGCAGGAGTGAATGCCAGCTTTGATACAACCAATCAGAGATTTTTTATCAATTCAACAGGAACAGGTTCTGCTAAGAACTTCACCTTGAGTTCGGATGATAGTACAGCACTGGCTTCTTTGGGATTAGATCCAAATGCTACTTATACAGATATCAATGGTTCTAAGAATTCCTGTGTTAAGATTGAAGGACAGGATGCAGAAATCGTATTGAATGGTGCAACTTTTACATCAGATTCCAATACATTCTCAATTAACGGTCTGACAATCAATACATTAGGTGTTACAGATGAAGAGATTTCTATTGTTACATCTACAGATTATGATGGTATCTATAATACGATCAAAGACTTCCTGACAGAGTATAATGATCTGATCAATGAGATGGATAAGCTCTACAATGCTGATTCTGCCAGAAAGTACGATATGCTGACAGATGATCAGAAGGAAAGCATGACAGATGATGAAGTAGAACAGTGGGAAGATAAGATCAAGAGTGCTCTTCTTCGTAAAGATAACAGCCTGTATAATGTCATGAATACACTGACTTCCACTATGATGGAAGGCTACTATGAAAATAATCTTTCAGATAAAGAAAAGAAAAATATGACTTCCAGTGAAATTGCTGCATGGTATAAAGAGAATGGAGGTAAGAAGCACTATCTGTCCGATTATGGTATTGGTACACTGAGCTATTTTGAAGCACAGGATAATGAGCATCATGCTTATCATATTAATGGTGATGCAGATGATGAATTTACTTCTACCAAAGAAGACAAGTTAAAGGCTGCCATTGCAGATGACCCTGAAGGAACTGCTAATTTCTTTGCTACATTATGTAAGTCACTGTATAGCAAACTGGATGAGACGATGAGTGAGTCCACAGATTACAGCAGTATTTATAAGGTATATAACGATAAGCAGTTGAAGAAGGACTATAATGATTATACAAAGAAGATTAGTGACGCAGAAGACGAGCTGAATGATTATGAAGACAGATGGTATAATAAGTTCAGTAAGATGGAAGTAGCTTTGTCCAAGTTACAGTCTCAGACGAGTTCTATTTCCAGTATGTTAGGAAGTAACTAATCAATAGATCATAAGGGAGTTGTTCGGACAGACAGCACAGAAAGAGGGAAAAGCGCATGCTGAAACAAAATGGTTATGCACAGTATCAGAACAGCAGAATTATGACAGCTTCACCGGCAGAGTTGACACTTATGTTATATGAAGGAGCTATCAAATTCGGTAACATCGCAATTATGGCAATGCAGAATAACGATCCTTCCAAGGCGCATGAAAATGTGGTAAAGGTTGAGAAAATTATTCAGAATTTCAGAGATACACTGGATAAGAAATATCCGATCTGGGAAGATTTCGAGAAGGTGTATGCATATTTACTGAGAAGATGCCACGAAGCGAATATTGCCAAAGATCCGGAGATTATGGAAGAGGTAGTGGGACATTTACGGTCTATGCGTGATAACTGGAAGGAAGTTATGAAGAAAGTTGCATCAGACAGAGATAATCCCAGTGCACAGAGCAGAATTGCCGGAGGTCAGCATAATACGATCGGCTATGCGCCAACTATGGCAAGAAGAACAGGAACCTGACAGGAAGACCAGAGTGTAAAACAGGGGGAAAGGCATGACAGAAGGATATTTGCAGATTTTAATAGAAAGCCTTGAAAAGAAGATTATTGTATTGGATCAGATTATTGAACTGGACAAACAGCAGGCAGAGATCAGTGCACACCAGCCAATGGATATGGAAGCATATGATGAAGTTGTGGAAGCAAAAGATAAGCTTGTTGATGAGATCAATAAACTGGATGATGGATTTAGTTCTACTTATGAACTGATAGGAGATGAAGTAAAGAATCATCCACAGCAGTATCGTGAACAGGTGCAGAAATTACAGGAACTCATCAGAGATGCGGTGGATAAAGGTGTTACGATAGAAGCTCAGGAGAAGCGCAATAAAGCAGCTCTGGAAGCGGTCTTTCGTATGAAACGCCAGGAAATCAGACAAATGAAAGTCTCTACATCAGCTGCTACGAAGTATTACAAGAGTATGAGTAGAATCAATAATATAGATCCACAGTTGATGGATAAGAAGAAATAAAAATATATGAGTAACAAAAGCCGGACAGTAAAAATGTCTGGCTTTTGTATTTTTTTATGGTATCATTTATATATCATGATATTAAGGGAGAGAGGTCTCTATGGACGAATTGAAGAAATTACCGATAGGGATAGAAGATTTTGAACAGATTCGAAAAGAAGGTTTTTACTATATAGATAAGACAAAATTAATAGAGCAGATTTTGAATAAATGGGGAAAAGCTAATCTTTTCACAAGACCGAGACGTTTTGGTAAGTCATTAAATATGAGCATGCTTCGAAATTTCTTTGAAATAGGAATGGATAGTTCATTATTTGATGGTTTATATATTTCTCAAAATAGAGAATTATGCGACAGATACATGGGGAAATATCCGGTCATTTCTATTAGTTTAAAAGGAATCAATGCTGCAACTTATCAGGATGCCAGAGCTCAGCTTATTAAGGTAATAAACAGAGAAGCCAGAAGATATCAATACTTACTTGACAGTGACAGAATATCAGATATAGATAAAGAATTATTCAGGGAACTCATGGGGAGAATGGAAGAAGATACTCTTTCTTACAGCCTGCAGGAAATGTCAGAAGTACTGGAGAAACATTATAAACAGAAAGTAATCATATTAATTGATGAATATGATGTACCTCTTGCAAAAGCAAATGAACAAGGCTATTATGATCAGATGGTTCTGCTTATTCGAAACTTATTTGAAAATGTTCTCAAGACAAATGACAGTCTGCAATTTGCTGTATTGACGGGCTGCTTACGTGTGGCAAAAGAAAGCATTTTCACTGGGCTGAATAATTTTAAAGTATATTCTATTACAGACGTTGATTTTGATGAGTATTTTGGTTTTACTGATGCAGAAGTAAGAGATATGCTTCATTATTATAATCAGGATAATCATTACGAGACAGTAAAGGAATGGTATGACGGATATCGATTTGGAAACACAGATGTATATTGCCCGTGGGATGTGATCAATTATTGTGACTGTCATATTAGTGCATCAGAACTTCCGCCAAAGAATTATTGGTTAAACACCAGTGGAAACGATGTGATCAATCATTTTATTGACAGTGTGGGAGAACAGTATAAGCTTACAAAATCGGAATTGGAGATGCTTGTAAATGGAGAAGTTGTGCAGAAAGAGATTAGTCAGGAACTGACATACAAGGATCTGTATGCATCTATAGATAATTTGTGGAGTGCACTCTTTATGACCGGATATCTCACACAAAGAGGAATTCCGGATGGCAACCGTTATAATCTTGCTATCCCTAATAGGGAAATCAGAAACATTGTTACAGAACATATTTTGAGTATGTTTAAGGATAAAGTGAAGAACGATGGCGAGATGGCAAATGCATTCTGTAATGCTCTTATCGAAGGAAATAAAGAAATTGCAGAGAAAATCTTTACTGAATTTATGAAAAAAACAATCAGCGTTAGAGATACTTTTGTAACCAAACCTACGAAAGAAAATTTCTATCATGGAATTTTATTGGGAATACTAAGCTACAAAGCCGGATGGTCTGTTAAATCAAATAAAGAATCAGGAGATGGTTATAGTGATATATTAGTACAGATAGATGATTCAGACACAGGGATTGTAATAGAAGTAAAATATGCATCGGATGGTCAGGAAAGAGATATATGTAAAAAAGCAATTGCCCAGATAAACGAAAAACAATATGCAATAGAACTTAAAGAAGAAGGTATTCATAGAATACTAAAATATGGAATAGCATGTAATCGCAAGAGTTGTTGTATAGAGTTAGAAAAGGAAAATAGTAAGATATAAAATTACAGCAAAAGAGCCGCTTCGTCAAGCGGCTCTTTGCTCTTATGGTAGCATGAACGCGAATGTATATCATTCAGATGTTTCTGCTATGCCTCACAATTAGCTTAATAAGGAAAGTACACCCTGATTAGCCTGATTAGCCTGAGCTAACATGGACTGACCAGCCTGCTGCAAGATATTGTTCTTGGAGTACTTAACCATCTCTTCAGCCATATCTGTATCACGAATCTGGCTTTCAGCAGCTGTAGTATTCTCAACAACGTTATCCAGGTTGTTGATCGTATGCTCTAATCTGTTCTGGATAGCACCAAGAGAAGATCTCTGAGCGGATACCTTGGCAATTGCATCGGCGATAGAATCAATAGCGTAGGTTGCAGATATACCAGTCTTATCTTTAACATTTAGACCTGCAATTCCAAGACCTGTTGTATCCAATGAAGCTATCTTGACAGATATCTTATTGGTCATATCTGCATCAGCACCTACATGAAGGCTGAAATTAAGGTCTTCCTTTGTTGTAGCTTCAGCTCTGTCAAAGACAAACTGAACGGTATCTTTACCCTTAATTACTTCTTGGGCATTATTTGCGTCAATGGAAATTTGAGTTTTGTTAGCCCCTACATTGTTAGCTAAAGCAAGCTCTTTTGCCATATATTCATATGCCTTATTGGCTGTAATGATAGATGATTCATTATCATCAATACCATCTGCAGCACCACCTGCGTTATCGGTAATGACATTGTAGGTCTTACCATTGAATTTAACGGATGTAAGTTTACCGTTATTAATTCGATCTCCAATAGTGTCCTTTGTGATAAGATTCTTAGCTTCATCTTCTTCTTTTGCTGTATCTACAATAGTATATTGAACACCATTTAATGTAACCTGGCTTCCGGTCGCCATAGTAAGAGCAGCAACAGAGTCAGCTACATTCTTGGGTGTTGCATCACCAATTGTATAGGTTTTACCTCCGATACTTACGGAATCACCAAGTTTTAATGTACTGATTGTAAATGTTGCACTGTTTGCACCAGTTACTAATTTACCATCAAGACCTGCATCCTTTGCAGACAATTTTACAGTCTTATCGCTTGTGTCACCCTTTAACATATACAGTTCGTTGAACTTTGTAGTTTCAGCAACTCTGTCGATTTCAGTTAATAACTGTTCGACTTCATCCTGTACAGTCTGTCTATCGTCTGTAGACATTGTACCGTTAGCTGCTTTTACTGCTAATTCATTCATTCTCTGTAACATATCGTGAACTTCTGTCAGAGCACCTTCAGCAGTCTGCACGGCACTGATACCATCTTCTGCATTAGCAGAAGCTTGATCCAGACCACGAATCTGCTTTCTCATCTTCTCAGAAATAGCAAGACCAGCTGCATCATCTGCGGCGCGGTTTACCTTGTAACCGGAAGAAAGCTTCTCTGTAGATTTTGCCAAAGAACCTGTTGTGATACCTAACATTCTGTTTGCGTTCATTGCTGATAAATTGTGCTGTACTACCATAATAAATACCTCCTTGTATTTGACATGGACAAATCCTTTTGCCCGTTAATTGTTTGCGAATTAAATTGGATTAATTATTTCGCATCCCCTATGAAATTGTATATAATAACAGGAACTGCCATATATACGACAGTTGGCCACCTGTTTACAGGCAGTCCCTGGTATTACCAATGCTGGTAGTATAGATTGATGAAATTCTTAACACAGAATTGTATCAATTACATATACTATATCGACAATTCTACATAAATAGTTAATATCAATTATGAAAATAAATTGCAAATAATTTTCAAAAAAGGTATTGAATATTCTGAAAATTTAGTTTATGATATAAATAGATTCAAGGAAAGAATCTCGGAAACTAAAGGAGTGGTTTCTGATATCGGAAAGGATTCGCCATATAGTGATTAGTGTATGGTATGTCATCGGATTTCCGAAGGCTTACCTTTTTTTACTAAAAATCAAAAAATGCTATAAAGTTTATAAAAGACCTGCCGATATATAAAGTGTAAGGGAGTTAAACAAATAATTTGAAAATTAAATAAGGATGTTGTACTCGACATAGTCAAGGAAGATAAATAATGGATTATGCAGTATATTTTGAAGGAACCTTTTTTCTGGTAATAACCTGAAACAGCCTGTATCAAGCAGGCGCGCCAAAACAGGCTGTGGATGGATATTATATATAATGAAGGAATTTGGAATACTCACCAAATCCTGATAAGAAAATTGAATAAGGGAACTAAGAAAGTGATTGAAAGGATTCAGTCACACAAAGTACAAGGAGGTATTTATTATGGTAGTACAACACAATATTTCAGCGATGAACGCAAACAGAATGTTAGGTATCACACAGGGTTCTTTATCTAAGTCAACTGAGAAGTTATCTTCCGGTTATAAGGTAAACCGTGCAGCAGATGATGCAGCAGGACTTTCCATCAGTGAGAAAATGCGTAAGCAGATCAGAGGTCTGGATCAGGCATCTGCAAATGCTGAGGATGGTATCAGTGCAGTACAGACTGCTGAAGGTGCTTTAACAGAAGTTCATGATATGCTTCAGAGAATGAACGAGCTGGCAGTTAAGGCTTCTAATGGTACAATGTCATCTGATGATAGACAGACAGTACAGGATGAAGTAGATCAGCTGTTAACAGAAATTGACCGTGTTGCTGAGACAACAAAGTTCAACGAGACATACCTGTTAAAGGGTGATACATCTGATAAGAAAATCAAGCTTTCTGCTAAGGATGCAGGTCTTGATGGAAAATTAGTAGATGGATCAACAACAGCGACATTCACCGTTTCAACATTAAAAGTAGGTGATACTGTTAGTATTGGTGGAAAAGATTATACTATAGGAGATACACAGGCTAAAGTAAAGGCTTCTTTAGATACCTTAAAGACATCTATGACTACAGGAAGTCAGATTACATTAAATGGAACTCAGTATACTATTTCAGATGCAACAGATGAATCTAAAAACCAGATAACATCAGACGATGCAATTAAGAAAGTAGAAGCCGGTAAAATAACATCAGTTAAATTCGGTGGTAAGACATATAATGTAATGTCAGCAGCAGATGCAGCAGCAAATAAGGGCGTTGACAGCAATGATACATCTATTATTACTGCAGATAAAGCTTATGAATATATGAAGAATGAGCTTGTATTAGCTAATAGTGTCGGTGCAAATGATACATCTGCTAAAGTTGCATTTACAAAAGGAAATGGGGATACACAGAGTTTTCAGATTACAAAGGGTATTGCCAAAACTAAGGAAGATTTAAACTTTAGTTTGCATGTAGGTGCTGATGCAGATATGACCAACAAAATTAATGTAGCTATTTCTTCTCTGGATACAACTGGTCTTGGTATTGCAGGGTTAAATGTTAAAGATAGTACAGGTACAGCTGCTACATATGCTATTGATTCTATTGCTGACGCAGTTGCTAAGGTATCTGCTCAGAGATCTGCTCTTGGTGCTGTTCAGAACAGATTAGAGCATACCATCAACAACCTGGATAACGTTGTTGAGAATACAACATCTGCAGAAAGCCAGATCCGTGATACAGATATGGCTGAAGAGATGGTTAAGTACTCCAAGAACAATATCCTTCAGCAGGCAGGTCAGTCTATGTTAGCACAGGCTAATCAGTCCAATCAGGGTGTTCTTTCACTCTTAGGCTAATCTTAATCGGATAAACGGTCATAGGAATAATGTAGGTAATGCTACATGGATTCCCTACCATAACAAATTGAGGGCTACCCAATCGGGTAGCCCTTTCTATGCCATTATAAAGCAATGATAAAAACACTTAAACAATTCATAAAACATATTGATTTAACCCCATGTTCCCAGTATAGTAAAGCGAATGTTGTTGCGCAGCATATTCGGAGATATTATAATGAGGAAAGGCGATGAACACAATGGGAATGGCAGATGCAGTCACCAAACAGTATATGAAAGAGAATACTGTTTTTGCAGATGCCTTTAATTTTTTACTGTATAATGGAGAAAATGTGATTCTGCCACAGACGCTGAGAGAACTGGACACAGCGGAGGTAGTGATACCTTTTACAGTAGATGATAAAGGAAAGAAACAGGCACAGGCGGTACAGAAATACAGGGATATATTGAAAATGACTACAGTAATGACAGATGATAAGGCGGCATATGTGCTGTTTGGCGTAGAGGCTCAGACGGATATTCACTATGCCATGCCGGTCAGGAATGTCATTTATGATGCCCTGCAATATGGCAGACAGGTAACAGAAATCAGCAAAAGGAATAGGAAAAATAGCGGTCAGACTATGGCAGTAACAGATAAGGGACTGTTGCAGCATATCCCGGACTACAGAATTAAATTGATAGATCCTGCTGGGATTGATTCTGACGAAATGGATAAGTTCCATACAAGTCTCAGGGAAGTGCTGAGCTATATCAAGTATTCAAAGGATGCTGATAAATTAGCAGAATATATGAATCATAATCAGAGGATGGAGCATCTGGAAGTCGGTGCAGCGCAGGTGATTAAAGAAGTTACCAATACGAAATTTCAAATACCGAAAGGAATGGAGGAAGTCAATATGTGTGAAGCAATAGAAGTGCTGATGAAGCGAAGAGAGACTGAAGGTATCACCCAAGGCAAGCTTAGTCTGCTCAAAGAGTTGGTAGATGATGGAACACTTACTATGGAAGCTGCTGCTGGTAAGGTGAATATGTCGGTAGAGGAATTTAAAGAATATACGAAAAAAGAATTATAAATCAGGATATTCAGGGGACTGTTACACTATAGTGTGTCAGTCCCTGTTATTTATGACTTTTTATTAAAAGAAAATAGTTTGGAGTTGTAAGAATCTTCTGTTCGATGAAATAATGATAGAATATTCAGATAATTTATGCTATGATATTATATATAATAGATAACTTGATGGTGTAAAAAATAGAAAAAGGGGAATGGGAGTTTATCATGTCAAAGGTGCCAATCAGTGTATGCATCATAGCGAAGAATGAAGAGAAATACATAGAAGAATGTCTGAGAAAATTAAAACCGTATGGTTTTGAGATAGTGGTTGCAGATACTGGCTCTACAGATGCAACGAAGGAGATAGCATCCAGATATGCGGACAAAGTAGTAGATTTTACATGGATCAATGACTTTAGCGCAGCGAGAAATTTCTGCGCAAAGCAGGCATCCAACAATTGGATACTGGCACTGGATTGCGATGAGTATATAGAGAGTGTAGACATCAGGATTCTTCGAGTGTTATTACAGCAGAAACCCAAGCAGGTCGGCGTGGTACGCATGAAAAATATCCAGCTTCGGGAAAATGATGAGCTTGGATACAGTGTAGATGATTTGCCCAGATTATATAATAGGAACTATTACAGATATGATAAGCCGATTCATGAGCAGATTATTCCAATCAAAGGGGATTCAGATTCACTGGAGGGCTTTTTGATGCCGATGGAGGTCATTCACCATGGCTACGCTATTAAGGGCGATGATATGGTTAAGAAGCAGGAACGTAATCTGGAGATACTGTATGCGGGATTAAAGGATGAACCGGATAATCCATACTATTATTTCCAGATAGGGTGCTCGTTGCAGGTACTCAAGAGATATGAAGAAGCAGCACAGGCTTATGAGAAGGGGCTGTCTTTTGAACCATCCACAGACAGAACTTATGTGATTGAGATGATCACATCACTGGCAAATGTGTATTCTGATATGGGAAGAAAAGCGGATGCACTGGCATTAATGGATCGTTATGCAGAGAGCTGCAATTATGCGAACTTCGTCTTTTGCCATGCCAATATACTCTTAGAGAATGACCAGCCGATCAAGGCAGTCATGAATTATCTCAAGGCCACGATGATGAAGGATTCTAATACATTGGGTGAGAGACTTCTGACCTGCTATGAACGGGTAATTGCCATTTATCAAAAGACAGGAAATGAGGATCTGGCAAAGCCTTTTGAACAGAAATATCTGGAATGCAGGGCTGAAAGAGAACGAATTGTAAATAAGTAACAGAAGAATAAATCGAGCATGGATGCGAGAGGAATAAAATTATGGTGATACAACACAATTTATCCGCAGGGAACACGGAACGTCAAATGGGGATAGTAAAAGGAAATAAGGCAAAAAGTACACAGCGCCTGTCAAGTGGATATCGGATTAACTGTGCAGCAGATGATGCTGCAGGTTTGTCGATATCTGAGAAGATGAGAAAACAAATACGAGGATTAACACAAGGGATAGCCAATGCAGAAGATGGTATATCCCTATGTCAGGTTGCGGATGGTGCAATGACAGAGGTTCATGACATGCTGCAGCGCATGAATGAGCTGGCAGTGAAAGCAGCTAACGGAACGAATTCGTCCGGTGATAGAGAAGCGATTGATATGGAAGTGTCGGCGCTGATTAAGGAGATAGACAGAATTGGAGAGACTACGAAGTTTAACGATCTGTATATTTTAAAGGATGAAGGTAATACGAAGACTGTCATCGGTGGAAGCACGGGCAATAAACCTTCTACTTCGGGAAGATTTTTTGAATTATTGGGGAATAGTGTGTCCAAAACCGGATATATGGAAGAACACTTATCCATGGGCATTGTAAAAAATAATTCTACACTTGATACGCTCACATTGGCTCATTTACTGGATGCTGACAATGATTTTGTAAGTGTACATGCAGATTTCAGCGCTATAGAGAGTCATTTGCAGGACTTAGTCGGTACGCAGTTTTTCGTGAACTGTTGTACAGATGACTGTCCAAAGACTGTGAAGTTTACAGATGCAACTGGCATTTCATTCAAAAAGTCAGCGGATGTGACACATGACTATTTCAGCCAGATAGAAATAGGTATGAAGAAGGCTGATGGCAGTTACTTTAATAATGCGGCAGAGTTCTGTAAATATATGGTTGATGGAATTAAACAGGAAATGACTAATCTGCAGAAGGATAATTATCTGGATGGCGATTATTACACCAGAGAGCATGTACAGTTCGCCTATAGCGGAACTACTTTATATGTATTTGATATTGATAATAACCCTTGGGGACAGATAGATAAGGAGACAGCATATTTTTGTGATTCTGAAGATATTTTTGGCAAAGATTCCAATAGCGCAGGCAGTGTCAGCAACAAATCTATCTGGATTCAATCCGGAGCTGAGACAGGAGATGGACTGACCTTACAGTTAGGTGCTATTTCATCTCAGAGTATTGGCATCAAGGGAATGAATGTCCTTTCCGAAGATAATGCAACAGATGTAATTGACAGAATCGCAGATGCAATAGGCTATGTATCTGCACAGCGCAGTCGAATCGGTGCCCAGCAGAACCGCCTTGAGCATACGGTTAAGAATGAGCAGAACATTGTCGAGAATACAACAGCGGCGGAGTCGCAGATTAGAGATACTGAAATGGCGCAGGAGATGGTGCGTTTTTCCGGCTTAAATATATTAGAGCAGGCAGTTACCTCCATGTTGGCGCAGGCCAATCAAAGTAACCAGAGCGTGCTGACGCTGTTGAACGCATAGATAATGCAATGATAAAAAACACTTAAACAAGTCATAAAACATATAGCATAATCAGAGAATGGAATATCTGGGAGTCAGTGCAGCACAGGTGATTAAAGAAGTTACCAATACGAAATTTCAAATCCAGAAAGGAATGGAGGAAGTCAATATATGTGAAGCAATAGAAGTGTTGATGAATCGCAGAGAGACCGAAGGAATTCAACTAGGAATGACACAGGGTAAGCTCAGTCTTCTGAAAGATTTGGTAGATGACGGAACACTTACCGTGGAAGTGGCAGCAGGGAAGGTGATTATGTCAGTAGAGGAATTTGAGGAATATATGAAAAAAGAATTATAAATCCGGATACTTAGGGACTGATACACTATGTAGTGTGGCAGTCCCTATTATAATCAGATGACATAATTGTATATACAATTTCACAAATTATGTTGACAAATTCTGTAAATGAGAGTATTCTGAATACATCGTAACAGAGAAATGCAAGGTTGAATCAGGGATTCAATCAGCTTTGAAAAAGGGGAGGTCAGTATGCTCGTAACAAATCACATGGAAGTCAGCAAGAAGCCGGAACAGAATTACACAACAGCATTATCCAAGGAGGAACCCGGCACAAAGGTTCAGGAGCAGACTACTGCACAGGCAGCAGACAAAGAAGTTGAAGTCTCAATATCAGATGTAAACAGCAGAAAATCAGTATTATCAGACGATGAACTGAATGTTGCATTGGAGAATGTGCTTGCATCACAGAGCAATATTCTGGATGTAGATAAGGCAGATGATATGATTCGTGCAGCAAATCGCAGAATTTTGGAAAATGCCAACGATTCTGTATTGGCACAGGCTAATCAGTCTTCAGATGTAGTAAAAGAATTGTGTAAGTAATGTGTAAGTAAATAGAAACGAATATACAGAGGTCTATGGAGTCAATTCCATAGACCTTTTTTATGTAAATTTTTTATTTTAAACAAATTATTTAAAAATTATATGTTAATCTATAAAATTTCTGACAATTCAATCCGATATATTTACTGAAAATGCTATTGACATAAACCGATAGCATAATTAGTTTACAGTAATCATTCAGAGAAACCTATAAGTTAAGGGAACAGAGTAAAAATTGTGTCTGAAGGAAGACACGGTTAATCATGAAAGAAAAGGGGAGTATAAGAGAATGGTAGTACAACACAATCTTCAGGCTATGAACGCTAACAGAATGCTTGGCATTACGACCAAGGAGGCATCAGGCTCCACTGAGAAATTGTCAAGCGGTTATCGCATCAACAGAGCAGCGGATGACGCAGCAGGACTTGCAATTTCCGAGAAAATGAGAAAACAGATCAGAGGTCTTTCACAGGCTTCTTCCAATGCAGAGGATGGTATCTCCTGTGTACAGACAGCGGAAGGAGCGCTGGCTGAAGTACAGGATATGCTGCAGAGAATGAATGAACTGGCTGTACAGGCTGCCAACGGTACTAACTCCGCAACAGACCGTCAGTATATTCAGGATGAGTTCGACCAGCTTATCGAGGAAATTGACCGTGTTGCAGAGACCACGAAGTTCAATGAGACCTATTTGTTAAAAGGCGATGATACAAAGCCGACCAAGAATATGTATATCACCAATTATTCCGTAACTTATACAAAGAATGATTTGCCGAATAATATCAAAGGAATTGACTATAAGACCAACTATGTAGGTACTAACAATATTTATATCGTATCCTCATCTATTTACAGTACAAGCTCTAACATTTCTCTGACAGGTAATAAGATTCAGAACGGTGATGATATTACAAAGTATATGGAGAAAGTAAAGACAGGTAACACTAAGGATACAAACAAGGCAGGAGCTACTTTAAATACAGCATCCTATGTTGCTTTTGTAAATGTTGAGCTGGATTCAGATGTACAAAAAGGCTCAAACGGAAATGTAAATGGACATGGTCAAACCAATGTAACAAAGGATCTTTCTACTGATGGAACCACTTCTACAGTAAGAGCGAACAGAGATCTGTTCATCTATAATACTGCGAACAGCACAGTTACCAGGATTACAGAAGGAACAGATATGACAGAATATCTGAATACTGACAATACAATGAAGGATAAATATCGTTTGGTAGATGTTCTGTATGGTGATGAAAAGAAGGTAGATAGTAAAGCAGCAACCTCTACAAGAGTGCAAACTTCAATCACAAACAAGCAGCCATTTGCCTGGACAGATAATTATCTGGAACGTGATGTTTCTTCCAAGCAGCTCTATGATGCAGATGGTCAGATTGTATCAGGTGTAGCTTTGAACAAGTTCTTTGATGAGAACGGTAACTATAAGGGTGGTCTATATACAAGTTCCCAGGCAAGAGCGATTGATGAAGTCTTTGCAAATGCAAATGATCCAAGAGCAAAACAGCTTAAAGATATTGGTGGTAATGTAACTGCCGCTACCATCAATGCCTACATCACCCAGTCTTCCACTCAGGTGGCAGCAGCTCTTGACGTAGAGCTTCATGCAGGTTCTGATTCTGATAGAAATAACAAAGTTCAGGTAGAGCTCTCTACCCTGACAGCAGCAGGCCTTGGTATTGACAAGCTTGCAAGCTACAACATTGGTATCGTAGATTCCACAGGTAACAATGCAACAGATGCTATTGATGTCATTGCAGATGCACTTAATATGGTATCCAGACAGCGTTCTGCATTAGGTGCTGTTCAGAACCGATTAGAGCACACTATCAAGAATCTGGATAATGTTGTAGAGAACACCACATCTGCTGAGTCCGCTATCCGTGATACAGATATGGCAGAGGAAATGGTGAAGTATTCCAATTCCAACATTTTACAGCAGGCAGGACAGTCTATGCTGGCACAGGCTAATCAGGCTAATCAGGGGGTACTTAGCCTGTTACAGTAGTCTTTTAGGGAAGTATACAGGGGAGATAGTTTTTATGCGCGCCAGTCACCGCATCAGCGTGGCTGGCGTATTTTCATAACAGGGGGAGAAACTTATGGTAGTACAGCATAACCTTATGGCAATGAATGCCAATAGAATGTTGGGAATCACTACAAAGACAGTATCAGGTTCTACGGAGAAGCTTTCCAGTGGATATCAGATCAACCGTGCGGCTGATGATGCAGCAGGACTGGCTATTTCTGAGAAAATGCGTAAGCAGGTGCGTGGACTGACACAGTCTGCGTCCAATGCAGAAGATGGTATTTCCTGTGTACAGACAGCGGAAGGAGCGCTGGCTGAAGTGCAGGACATGCTTCAGAGAATGAACGAATTGTGCGTGCAGGCGGCAAATGGCACTAATTCCACATCTGACCGTCAGTACATTCAGGATGAACTGGATCAGTTGGTGTCCGAAATTGACAGAATCGCTGAAACAACCAAGTTCAATGAGACTTTTTTGCTAAAAGGAGATCAGACCGGACCTACTACCAGCGTATATATTACAAATTATTCTACGACTTTTACGAAGAATACGATTCCGAATCTGAAGAATCCTACTACATACTGCATGAATTATGTTGGAACCAATAATATTTATGTAGTAGATAATAAGGTACTTAACTCCGGTCCAAGTATTGCACTTGGCGCTGATAAGCTAAGCAAGGGAGACGATATGACGAAGTATCTCTCCAAGAGCACTGCTGCTGATAATAAGGGAAAAGGTGTACTGAATACGAGCAGTTATGTGGCATTTATCAATGCCGAGCTGGATTCTGATACAGATAAGGGCAACGATCTCTATGTTGACGGCACCACTTCTGTTGTAAAAGCCAAACAGGATCTTTATATTTACAATACAGCCAACAACACAGTAACCCATATCACCAAAGATACGGATATGACGCAGTATCTGGATGATAAGAACACCATACTGGATCAGTATCGTCTGGTGGATGTTCTGGATGGAGAGAACGGAACCAGCGCCAGAGTTAGGGAGCAGATGCTGAATAATAAAGATTTCAAGTGGACTGATGAATATCTGGAGCGGGCTGAGAGCCTGCAGAAGCTCTATAATGCGGACGGTCAGGAGATATCAGGAATTGCCCTGAATCAATATTTTGATAAAAACGGCAACTATACAGGAGGTCTTTACACGACCGCACAGGCGAGAGTATCAGATGAGGTATTCAGCAGTACGTCTACTACTGTTTATAAAAATGCATTAGCCTATGCGCAGACCAAGGGTATGGAAGCGCCATCTACGATAGCTAAGTATATTACACAGTCGTCACAGCAGGTCGCAGAAGGTCTTACCTTCAATCTTCATGTAGGAGCACAGAGTGACCGCAGAAATAAGATATCAGCAACGATAGATACCCTGACGGCAGCAGGCATCGGCATTGATAAACTGGCAAGCTACAATATTGGTATTGTAGATGAGACAGGAAATAATGCAACCGATGCGATAGACGTGGTGGGAGATGCACTACAGCAGATATCCAGACAACGTTCCGCTCTCGGAGCTGTGCAGAACCGTCTGGAGCATACGGTGAACAACCTGGATAATATTGTGGAGAATACCACAGCAGCAGAGTCAGCAATCCGTGATACAGATATGGCAGAAGAAATGGTACGAAATGCCAATGCCAATATTCTGCAGCAGGCAGGACAGGCAATGCTTGCGCAGGCAAACCAGGCAAATCAGGGAGTTCTATCACTCCTACAAGGATAACGAAGAAAATGACAGGGCTTACCCTCATTTGGGTGGTCCTGTTTTTACTTATAAGTAATGTAATTATTTAGAACCCCATGCGCAAAAGCGTATCTTCGATGTTTTACGGGATAACAAGTTTACTTGTTATCTGCTTATTGTGGTTATTTCGCCATATAAATCGAGTCAAAGATGCTTGATAACAAACATATTCTGCCTCAATTTGCATGCCCCTAAATAGTTGCAAATAATTTACATAAAATGTTTATATAATATAGAAAATAAATTAAAATTGTGCTACAATTTATCCATAAAATAAAAAAGCATAATTGTAAAATGTTTTATCACGGATACAGAATGATACATCATTCGTCCCATTCTGGATACTCACTTTGCAATTACCGAATAGTTTGTTCATAAAGGGGATTATATATGTCTAAGGTGCCGATTTCCGTGTGCCTCATTGCGAAAGATGAGGAGAAGAATATCGAAGAGTGTTTGAAGAGATTAAAGCCATACGGCTTTGAAATTATTGTTACAGATACAGGTTCTACGGACAGGACAAAGGAGCTTGCGTTCCGGTATGCGGACAGAGTACTGGATTTTGCCTGGATTGATGATTTCAGCGCAGCCAGGAACTTCTGCGCACAGCATGCGTCTAATAACTGGATACTGTCCTTGGACTGTGATGAATATGTAAACAGCATAGACGTGAAGACTATGCGTATCCTGATGCAGAAGTTTCCAAGATATACAGGAGTGATCAGGCTCAAGAATCTTGTTCTGGATGAAGACGGGCAGACAGGATATGGAACAGATGATGTGACCCGCTTCTATAATAAGAACTTTTATACATTTGATTATCCAATCCATGAACAGGTGTGCTCCAAGGATATGGCAAAGAGGGAAGAAATGATGCAGTGCTTCCTGCTTCCTATGGAGGTTGTGCATCATGGATATGCATTGACACCGGAAGAAATGCAGGATAAGCAGCGCCGCAATCTGGGCTTATTATATAAGAATCTGGAACGTAATCCTGACGATTCCTACACCCTTTTCCAGATTGGTCAGTCAGAATTTATCCTTGGCAACCATGAAAAAGCCGTTACCTTCTATGAAAGAGGACTTGCCGGTGATCCTTCACCGGAATTTATCTATGTGCAGGTTATGATTATTTCCCTTGCCAAAGCGTATGTAAAAGTAGGCAGGGAGAAGGAGGCTCTCGCATTGATGGATCGTTATGCAGGACGATGCAGGACAGCGAAGTTCCAGTTCACCTATGCAGGTGTCTGCCTGGATAATGGTCAGCCGCTTAAAGCATTGCTTTATTATGTGAAAACAACGACCATGGCAGATGCAGATACGCTGGGCGAGAATCTGCTACACTGCTATGAGCATATTATCGAACTGTACCGTAATATGGGCGATGAGAAGATGGCAGAGGTTTTTCAGGGGAAATATGAAGCATGCATGCGTGAGAAAGAACGTGTAGTAAACAGCTAAGGTGGAGGACGAAAATGACAAAACTTCCTATTTCAGTATGCATCATTGCAAAGAATGAACAAAAATATATTGAGAACTGTCTCAAGGCATTGCGCCGATATTCCTGGGAGATTATTGTAGTGGATACCGGTTCGACAGATGATACCAGACAGATTGCTACCCGCTATGCAGATAAAGTTTATGATTTCACATGGATTGATGATTTCAGCGCAGCCCGCAATTTTGCTGCAGCACAGGCGTCCAATAACTGGATTCTGGTGTTGGATTGCGATGAATATCTGACGCAGCTTGATGAAAAGGCTCTGCGTATCTGTATGCAGCAGCACCTTCGCCATGTTGGTATGATGGGGCTGACGAATGTATACACGCAGCCGGATGGAGAACATACCTATAAGGCAGAAGAGGTTCCACGCTTCTATAATCGTAATTTCTTTGAGTACAGATTTCGTATTCATGAGCAGATCACGCCGAAGAACCAGGTGAACTTGGAGGAGGTATGCCTGAGTACTTATCGTCTGCCTGTAGAGGTCGAACACCATGGATATGATATCACACCGGAGGAGATGGAGCGTAAACAGGCGAGAAACCTGACGATGCTGCAGTCTGCACTGGGTGAGACACCTTTTGATGATTATCTGTATTTCCAGATGGGACAGTCCTATTACATATTGAAGAGATATGATGATGCCGCTAAGGCTTATGCAGAGTGCTTCGCCAGAAATGATAACCCGGAAAAAGGCTTTATGAAGGTGGCAGTTCCAGCCTATGCCAGACTTTTACTGGAGTTGGATAAGGGACAGGAAGCCAGGGAGCATCTGATGAAATATGCAGACCGTTTTAAAGGTGCAGAATATGGATATCTGCTTGGGTGTGCACATCAGGCATGTGGTGACAACCTGCTGGCGCTGTTGACTTTTGTAAAAGTGACACAGATGTCAGATATTGATGCGCTGGGAGAACAGGCATATGATACCTTCGTAAGGATTATGCTTCTGCATAATCTTGCAGGCAATACAGAGGGTGTGGAGCATTTCAGGCAGCGTCTGGAGGAATACGGAAGAGCACACGGCAGACAGATTGTATTTGAATAAAGTATAAATTCGTTTATAAATTACGGGGGAATATTTTTTATATATAATAAAAAGCCAGATAGGCTGTGAATCCTTGGATTTGCAAGCATATTTGGCTTTTTTGTTTATGGAAAAAGACGTCAGTTTATGATTTGTTTATGTTTTTATGAATTTTATGTTTTGCAATAACCTTAAAAGAATCATAACATCTATTGCAAATGAGACTAAAGTACTATAACATACCGCCTTGTTACGTGACACACATAATGAATGTGAAATAAGGAGTAGTTCAATGAAAGCAATATGGATGAAGAAAGGAATTATGACATTGATGGCGGCGGCTGTGACAATGAGTCCTGAACAGACAGCAAGTGAGCCTGACCACTGGGAATATGAAGCCAGTCAGGATTTTACAGTGACGAGTGACGGCGTCTATCAATTTGAATTATATGGTGCGCAGGGCGGTTCTTATCAGGATAATACAGGTGGGTTAGGCGGCATGGTCAATATGCAGGTCAGCCTTCACCGAAATGACCGGGTAGAGCTTCGTATTGGTGGAAGTAATGACAGCCAGGGAGGAGGTCAGGGAACTTTGACTTCCGGAGGCGGAGCCACAACGGTGGTAATCAATGGAGTCACGGCAGCAGTTGCCGGAGGTGGAGGTGGAGCTACGGATACGCAAGATGGCGGTTATGGCGGTGAAGTGCTTGGAGGTGGAGCTATTAATAGTAATGGAGAATCCAGTTCAGAGCCGAATTCAGCCGGCGGCGGTGGTGGCTATCAGGGTGGACAGAGTGGCTATACCAGATACCATGAGCACACAGGCAGCGAAGAATCAGGCGGTGGCTGTTATACAGGAGAAATCAGACATACGCATGACGGCAGCTGTTTTGTACAGTGTGGAACATTTGAGAATTTTAGAGTCAGTGATGATCAGCCGGGCTATATAGAAGCCAATTGCAGTGTGTGCGGAGAATGGGGAAGCAATGAAGGCGATATGGATTCGGATTTCATTACGGATGGTTCGTGGACACATACCAAGCGGGACTGTGGGAAGGACAGTAACAGCATAGATAAATATCAACTGTCATGTGGCAAATCAGAGACTATGATTGAGGAAAATAAGCAGGCATATGGTGGAACGAATTATTATAACTCAGATGTGTGTAAAAATGTTTCAGTGGCAGCAGGTGTGAGACAGGGAGGTGGAAAGATAACTATAACGCAACTTACCAAAGAACAACTGACCTTAAATTATTATAATTATGATATGACTTTACTGGGCAGCGTCACTGCATCAAAGGGAAGCATAGCTGATTACCCAGTGAAGACAGAACCTGCCAGAAAGGCAGATTCACAGTACAGTTATACTTTTACCGGTTGGGACGATATGGAGACAGGACGTAAAGAGAACCTGACAGGGGCAGACACCGTGCAATCCCCTGTTACAGAGAACAAAAACTATATTGCGGTATACCGCAATATTCCCAGAGAATATACAGTAATTTTGGAAGATGCCTATGGCAATGTGGTAGAGATTATTACAGCGGCATATGGGAAGCAGATGCCCGATATTATGCTTCCAGTCAGAGAGGATGGATTATTTGCAGGCTATTACCGGCAAAAAGATGGCAGGGGAACCTGTTATTATAGTACGTCAGGTGAACCGGCGCGAAAATCAGATATTGTTCAGGATGAGACATTCTATGCGTACTGGGTAAATCCGGTGTCTATTACAAAACAGCCAACCCCCGTAGAAGTGGAGTCTGACTATACAGAAAGCTATATGGAAGTTGCCTATGCGCAGAGTATGAAACAGGGTTATACCATTACACCACAGTGGTATATGCAACAGAATGGAAAAAAGACCAAAGTAGTGAATGGCAATACAGTCAAGTGTAAAATTCCTTCCGGCTATAAAGCAGGAAAATACACTTTCTGGTGTGAACTGACAGTAACCAGTGAACAGAATGGGCAGCAGATCAAGGTAAGCTCCAACCAGGTAACCTTACAGGTTAATCAGGCAGCAGAGCCACCCAAGAAGGAAGATACCAAACCAACTAGCCCAGACCTGGATAAGGATAACACCACAGGCAAACCGGGTGACACCAATAATGGAAGCACACCACCCCCGGATAATTCCGATAATGGATCAACTGGAAAAACAGACGGCGCAGATAATGAAGCCACAAGTAAACCCAATATCCCTAACAATCTGATAAACGGAGCGCTAAGCAAGAATGACATTACCAACATAAATGATGCAGCATTTACATTGGCAGTGAATCCATCACAATTACCAGTGAATGGCAGCAAACAGGAAAATACAGAAAATACAATGCCTGCATTGACAATGGTGCCTGACCCTGTAGCTTTGACAACCATCCCCGATGATACTCCATGGGAGAGTCATGCCAGTACAGCTGACAGCCCATGGATAAACCATACAGGGGCAGATAACACAGATTACAATCAGGCATCACCAGATCAGGATGCCATTTCACCGCAGAGCCATGCCACGTATGAGACAGAGCTGGTGAAAGCCAATTATTCCTTTATTGTAGGCTTAAGCATACTGGGGCTTATGGCAATTCTGCTGCTTATCCTTTTTCTGAGCAATAATCATGGAGACCATTGTGCAACGGAATAAGACTGTCATAATAGCTCATAATTCCATCAAAGAATGTGTTCAACAGTGTAATATCATATTTTCCACTGATTGCTTCATTGTGCAGATAATCCAGTAATTCAGCCAAGACCATAGATGTAGAATCAGGAGAAGTATGCTGTGTATTTTCCAGATAGGAGCATAAGGAGTTAGCAATGGAGACAAGCCGGACATGGGGTGGGATATCCTGTGCCTGAAGACCATTTGGATAGCCGGTTCCATTCAGATATTCGTGATGCATGGATACAATATCCAGAACAACAGGATCATCCGTATGATGCCTGACCTGTTCGAGACCGGTACTGATATGTTCATCAAAAGCCAGCTGTTCCATATAAGACATAGACTGGGGATTTTTGCCACAGGCAGAGCAGCATCCCTTTCCAATATAACCAATATCATGGAGAAAAGCACCTAACACAAGAGAAATCGGAGAGATTCCCTGTTCATTGAGCATTTGGCGATTGCCAAAGAGTGCCATATGGGCAGCGATAGAGGCGACATTTACGCAATGTATGTATAGATCCATACTGGTTGCTTGCAGCATCTGTCCCATTGTGATGACCCATTGATTATAGGTAAGGGCTTCCAGGACAAGGAGCTGAGGTTCGAGTGCACGAATTTTTTTCATAAGAAGTTCCTCCTTTGCGAGGTGACAGGACTGCGGGCAGCCCATTAACAATTATAGTACGGACATATAATATAACACAAGACAAGTATATCATACATAGGACAAAAATACATTAAATAATAATTATATTCAGACAATATGCTAAAATAGGTTAAAAAGAAAATTAATTTTCAACCAGATATGAGGAAGGAGAACCCATATGAGAAACTTACTGTCAGTATCGGATGATATTTCCGCAAAGGTCCTGTTCATTATTGAAGAAGATGGCAGAGACGCAGGCTACCTGAAAGCCTGTACCATGTGGAATATGGATGCAACCATAGAACACGTGCCTTTTCAGGGATATCGTAAGGCTACACAGGAACAATATGATGTGGTAGTTGTAGATGATTATATGGCGAACAAATCAGGATATACACTGGCAATGGAGATTCTGGACAGAAAAGACGATGTCACAATGTTTATGATGGGCAAGGATATGGACGATATCAGCGTGGTAGGTGCGTATCGTATGGGGATTGCAGACTATATGCCCATTGCAACGCCTCCGGTTCAATTAATGGCAAAATGTATTGCCAGTGTGAATCATCGTCGTAAGAGCGTTAAGCCGGTGCAATATCAGGAAGACGGCAGAATTGCAGTTTCAGATGTAATTCTGGATACGAAGAATTCAATCCTGGAAATGGATGGTGAGAAGATTGTGCTTATGAAGATGGAAGCACTGGTATTGCAGGTACTGATGGAGAGTGCAGATGTATTAGTCAGCAGAAAAGATATCTATGAGAAAGCCTGGGGACTGCCTTATGTGAATGTTCGTGAGAATACAGTAGCCATGCATATTTCCAAGCTGCGCAGGAAGATGAAAGATGATGGTGAGAGTTCAAGATACATTGAGACGAAATGGGGAGAGGGATACCGCTTCCTGAGTCATCCAAGGAATGGTATCTATCATTAAGAAAATATGTGCAGGCCGTCATTTTGTGCTATAATCTGTTATAAGGTAATTATGCAGACCCACATAGGCAAAAACAAAGCATTGAAGCTGCGATTTTGCACATGGGTTTTGAGGCATCAGAGGTATAGGATAACAGGAAGGCATGGATATTATGTATACAGAGACAGATATTCGCAAGGATACATCACAACAGGTATTTCAAAGAGGTAAATGGCTGTATCAGAGTGGTAATGTGCAGCATATTCAGATTCAGGATGTATATATAGAAGAAACACCGTGTAAGAAGATCAAAGCATATGTACAGGGAAGCAGCTGGAGATGCTATAACACGGAAGTGGTGGTAGACGAAGAAGCAAAAGAGCTGCATTCTTATCGTTGCGAATGTCCTGCCCATGTAGAATATGCCGGTCTTTGTAAGCATTGTGTAGCGACACTGCTTCGCTATTTTCAGGTGAGAGAGGACATACGGTGTAAGCAGGAAGCCCCGGCGAAGAAGCTCAAGGTAGAATTCCCGGAGAAGATAGCACAGCTGGAAGCAACGCCCGGTATTGTAAAAGGCAGTACCTTATATGGCAAAACACCGGAGCGGGAGCATCTTACCAGACAACGCTCCATGCCACAGACGGACAGAGGTATGTATCGAATCCTGATGAATCAGGGGCTGGAACAGCAGCTTCCTTTTAAGCAGCCTACAGTACGGGGCAAAGTACAGCTTATACCCTGCTGCCATGACTATCATGGTAAGCTCTCCGTGGAATTTCGCATTGGAATTACGAAGCTTTATGTATTAAAAGACATAGGAGAATTCGCAAGACTTATGGCGGATTCTGAGTATAAGTCTTATGGAGCGAAGCTGGCATTTTACCATCATCTGTCGGCTTTTGACAAGGAAAGTGCACCACTTGCGGCTTTTCTTGTGGATATCATGAAGGATTTTCAGACCCGTGGTGGACAGAATATCTATCAATATTACACAAGAAACGATGTCAGGAGAGAGATTCCACTGGCAGGCGTGCAGTTGGACAGATTTATGGGGATCATGGAAGAGTCTCAGATGCCTTTTGAGCTGGAGACGGTTTTTACAAATCCAGTACAGTACACGGTGCAGGAAGGGGAGCCACCGATTCCTTTGAGTGTTATAGGTGTTCCCTCTGGCATCCGGCTGATTGCGCGTTCCATGCCTATGACAGAAGGTGCGGTATATTCCTATGCCTATGACAGCGATGCGGGTATCATATATCGGACAAGCCTGGATACAATACGCAGAGTTCGGGGCTTTCGCACATATATGAATGAGCAAGGCGGTAACAGCGTATTTATTGCAGAGCGGGAGCTGCCGCTTTTTTGCAGGGATTTATTACCGGAACTTGAGAAACATTATGATGTGCAGATTCAGGAATTTCGCCCGGAGAATTATCTCCCTGACCAGGCGCAGTTTGCCATTTATCTGGATATGCCAGAATATGATGAGATTACATGTAGATTATGTGCGGTTTATGGAGAAGAGAGTTATGATGTCTTTTCCGTAGAGAATGATGCGGCACGTTTTATTGATATGCCGTCCGGTTCTATATCGCAGAAGAGAGATGTGCAGCGGGAGATGGAGATGGATGCCGCAGTCAGTGCCTTTTTCCCGGAATATGATGGCAAAAGACAGCGCAGGGTGCTGCGTGAGGATGTGGATGCGATTTATGAATTTCTGCAAAGCGGCATACATGCACTGGAAGAGCTGGGAGAGGTCTATATATCAGAGAAGATGAAAAAGGTGCAGATTCTGAATACACCTGCCTTTTCCATGGGAATTTCACTAAAAAGCGGTCTGCTGGATCTGACTCTGGATTCCAGCGAGTTGTCAATGGATGAACTGGCTGAAGTGCTAACAAAGTACAATCGGCGCAAGAAATATTATCGTCTGCGTTCAGGTGCATTTCTGAATATGCAGGATACAAGGCTGGAGAATCTGGTAGAGCTGGTGGATGGTCTGCAATTGACGGCAAGACAGATCAGAAGCGGAGAGATACAGATTCCACGGTATCGTGCACTGTTTCTGGATAGTCTGGCTCATGAGGAGGGCGCAGAGTATATCCGCCGGGATACGGATTTCAGGCAGCTGGTCAGAAATATGCGTGCCATGGAAGACAGCGAATATGAAGTCCCAAAGGAGCTTGAGCAGATCATGAGAGAATATCAAAAGAGCGGATTTCACTGGCTCAAAGCTTTACAGGCAAATGGCTTTGGCGGTATTCTGGCGGATGATATGGGACTTGGTAAGACCTTGCAGGTCATTGCTTTTTTGATGACGGAGAGACACAGGTCATTGATTGTCTGCCCGGCTTCGCTGGTGTATAACTGGCAAAGTGAGATAGAACGTTTTGCTCCAGGCCTGCATCCTGTCATGGTCACGGGAGATGCAGCTTCCAGAAAAAGACTGGTAGAAGAGAGCACAGACATGGATATTCTGATCACTTCCTATGACCTGCTCAAGAGGGATATTGCGAACTATGAAAATACAGAATTCTTCTGTGAAATTCTGGATGAAGCACAGTTTATTAAGAACCAGAGCACGCAGGCTGCCAGGGCGGTGAAGATGATTCATGCGGGAACCAGGTTTGCATTGACAGGTACGCCTATGGAGAACAGATTGAGTGAGCTGTGGAGTATCTTTGACTATCTGATGCCGGGATTTCTCTATGGATATAAGCAGTTTAAAGAAGAGATAGAAGCGCCCATTGTGGAACAGCAGGATCAGGATGCCATGATGCGTCTTCGCAGAATGATTACGCCTTTTATTCTGAGACGCCTTAAAAAAGAGGTGCTGGCAGACTTGCCTGATAAGCTGGAAGAAGCAGTGTATGCCAGAATGGAAGAGGAGCAGCAACAGCTCTATACGGCAAATGTACAGAATCTCAAACGTCTGCTTAATGGTCAGACAGATGCACAGTTTCGTGAGAAAAAGCTGCAATTGCTTGCAGAGCTTACCAGGCTGCGACAGATCTGTTGTAACCCGCTGCTTGTATACGAGAATTATAAGGGTGGTGCGGCGAAGCTGGAAATGTGTATGGAATTACTGCATAACGCCATAGAAGGAGGACATAAGATTCTGGTATTTTCCCAGTTCACTTCCATGCTGGAGCTGCTGGCAAAACGCAGTGATGCAGAGCAGATTTCCTATTATAAACTGACCGGTCAGACGCCAAAGGAACAGCGAATTGAAATGGTAGAAGCATTTAACCGGGATGAAGTGTCGGTATTCTTTATATCATTAAAAGCCGGTGGAACAGGACTTAATCTGACGAGTGCAGATATTGTGATACATTTTGATCCGTGGTGGAATCTGGCAGCGCAGAACCAGGCAACGGACAGAACACACAGAATTGGACAGAAGAATGTCGTTACGGTATATAAGCTGATAGCCAAAGATACCATAGAGGAGAAGATTCTGAAGCTCCAGGAGATGAAACAGGAACTGGCGGATCAGGTTCTTGGCGGAGAGAATATGGATAATCCGACATTCTCCAGAGAAGAACTTCTGGAGCTTCTGGGCTGATTATTTATTTGGATATACGTAGAAGATATGGCGTTTCTCTCTTGGAACTTCCTGAATGCGTATATCCATTTCCAGCTTCTCCTGATATTCTGACAACTGACTGGTGATTAACGGATTGCTTGCATCCTCCTTATGAAGTACCAGCTTCATACGTTCACTGATCGCAGCATGAAGGAGATCCATTTTCAGATACAGTGGATGGGAAGTGACCTCGTTGCACAAAGAAGCAATACTGCTAAGCTGTGACACATACTGTTCTTCATCAGCGCTGGCGTTCTCCAACTGCTCAATCAGGCGATCTTTTTTGAGCGTAATTGCCTGTAGAGTGACTGGATTGGGACAAGTCTGCAGGGACAACTCTAACAACATATCATCGCACTGGCTTATGTGAGCCAGCAATTGCAGAATTCTCTTGTCATTTTCACAAATCGTCTTTAACAGTATTTCATAAGTCTGTCTGTAATCCATATAAATCCCCTTTTCTTTACACGTATCCCCTGTTACTTTAATACCAACAGATTGTTTCGCACTGGTATTATAAAATCGCTGGTTTTATTTTAACACAAAACTTTACATAATAACAGAAAATAATGAATAATTGTTGAGTAAATTTATTTAATACGGTATAATTATCATATAAAGCAGAAAATAGTCAGACAATTATTAGAATATAGATATAAAGTGATTGGAATAAAGCATGAGCAAGAAGCAGCGCTTAAAGGACATAATGAATCAGGAAAGGCAGGGTTAGAACTATGGAAGATGTAAGATTCAGCTTGTGTATGATTGTTAAGAATGAAGAGGCAGTTCTGAAAGACTGTCTGGATTCTCTACAGGCGTTAATGGATGAAATCATTATTGTGGATACCGGCTCTACAGATCGTACGAAAGAGATAGCTGCGCAGTATACAGATAAAATATATGATTTCCAGTGGTGCAATGATTTCTCAGCAGCCAGAAATTTTGCCTTTTCCAAGGCAACAGGGGATTATATCTATTCTGCGGACGCAGATGAATACATAGATGCAGAGAACAGAAAGAAGTTCCAGCTGCTGAAGCAGGCAATTCTTCCCGAAGTAGAGATTGTGCAGATGATTTATGTTACAGAACAGATTAACCATCCTACGGAGAATTTTGCCAGAGATTTAAGACCCAAGCTTTTTAAAAGACTACGGCAGTTTACGTGGATTGAGCCTATTCATGAGACCATAAATACGAATCCGGTCGTATATGACAGTGAGATTGAAGTACGCCACAGACCACAGGGAGACCACAGTGGCAGAGATTTCGGTGTCTTTTCCAGAATCATAGAGGAAAAGGGCACACTTTCTGACAGATTATTGACTATGTATCTGCGTGAGCTGTATAAAGCGGGAGACGAAGATACGCTGGTCCGGGCAAGAACTTTCCTGGAAAAAATGCTGGAAGAAGTGGCAGCCAGAAACAAAGAACTGTTGACCAGACAGATCATTGCAGTACTTTTAAAGATCTATCGGTTAAGCGATGATGCAGCAGCTATGTTAAAGACCGGGCTTCGCAGTGAGATTACTGTTCCTTCTGCGGAAGTATGCATGGAATTTGGATACTTTTTCCTGAAGAAGGAGGATTATCCGGAGGCGGCGCACTGGTTCTACACAGCGGCTTTTGAAAGTGAAAGTGAGATTGACATTGCCAGCAGCGGTACATCACCTTTGATGGCGCTGGCGTTGAGCTATCGAAGATATGCCAAGTCACCGCATATCAGGGCACTGCCACAGGAAGAGTATGAGCTGGAGAAGCTTCGGCTTACACAGAAGGCAGCAGAATACGAACAGATGGCGCGGGACTGGAAACCACAGGAGAATGGTTTTTGAGTTGACTTAACACGGTAGAGGGATTACACTGAAGTTAACATAACAGAAAGGGAAACTTACCAATGCATTATCAGTATTTAGTAGTAGGCGCAGGGCTATATGGTGCAGTCTTTGCTCATGAGATGGAGAAAAGGGGAAAAGACTGTCTGGTCATTGAGAAGAGAGATCACATAGCCGGTAATATTTATACAAAAGAAGTAAATGGAATTCAGGTTCATGAGTATGGAGCACATATTTTTCATACCTCAGATAAAGAAGTATGGAATTACGTAAATCAGTTTGCGGAGTTTAACCACTATATTAACTGCCCGGTGGCACGATATAAGGATGAGTTGTATAACCTGCCTTTTAATATGAATACCTTTGCCAAGATGTGGAACATCAAGACCCCAAAGGAAGCCAGAGAGCATATTGATGCACAGATTGCAGACCTGCATATCACAGAGCCTAAGAATCTGGAAGAACAGGCATTATCACTGGTCGGAAGAGATATCTATGAGAAACTGGTAAAAGGCTATACGGAGAAGCAGTGGGGCAGAGATTGCAAGGAACTGCCAAGCTTCATTATTAAGAGGCTTCCGGTCCGCTTCGTCTTTGACAATAATTATTTTAATGATCCATATCAGGGAATCCCCAAGGGTGGATATACGCAGATCGTGGAGAAGCTTCTGGAAGGAATTCCAGTGAAGCTTGGAACCGATTATGAGACTTTCTGCCAGCGGAGCACAGATGGCGGATTTATCTCTATGGACGGTGAAGATACTTTTGAAAAAGTACTGTATACAGGTATGATCGACCAATTCTATGAGTATTGTTACGGAGAACTGGCATACCGTTCCCTGCGTTTTGAGACAGAATATCTGAAAGACGAAGACAATTATCAGGGAAATGCTGTAGTAAATTATACAGAAAGAGAAGTACCTTATACCCGTATTATTGAACATAAGCACTTTGAATTCGGCACACAGAAAGGTACTGTCATTACCAGAGAATATCCGAAGGAATGGAGCCGGGGGGATGAACCATATTATCCTGTAAATGATCAACATAACAGTGAATTGTATGAGAAATACGCACAAAGAGCTGCGCAGGAGAAGAATGTACTCTTTGGAGGCAGACTGGGACAGTACAAATATTATGATATGGATAAGGTGGTTCGCGCCGCACTTACCATGGTAGAAGAGCAATTATAAATATTCATTATAATAGGTACAAAAGAGGCATCATTTGAGGAAGAATCAGATGATGCCTTTAACAATATGTATTGAACAGCATGCCGCTGTAGATACTTGTCACATATGGGTTGATATAAGTAGTGGCAGGATTGGGATAGGAACAGATCTGCCGGTTCAGGTATTCCATAGGGTCCATGGCGATAGAACTTAATTTACGGATTAAATGACTGCCAAAGCTCTGCAATGCATCCAGATTCATCGGAGTCGCTTCTTCTGATTCCTCTCTTGGCGGATAGAGGAGGGTATCATCTTCGTTGACCTGTATACCGTATTTCTCAATCTCACTTTGATGCCCTTGCAGTAGTCTATGCATATCTTCGCTTAAACGTTCTGAATGTTCCGGCGCGGATTTTGTACTTTCCCAGAATGCATTATAGCTTTTTACAAAGGCGTCTATATTATAGGAAAGAGATTGTGGGTCGGGATAAAGTCCTACTTGAATCTCAGTGTTCTTATCGGCAGCAGATTCAGGATGCAGAGTGATTTCATATGCATCATAGACCCGGAAAGTATTGCCATAGGAAGACTGGGGTTCACCATCTATTGTATAGGCAGCGTTTCTTGCTGGCTCAATGTCTTTGTTAAGACCAAGGTAATGTACCATGCCGCTGCTGTGAGAGGTATTGTCATCTGTAATGCGGAAATGTTCATTGCCTTTTGCAGGAATACCATAAGCATCAGAGGTAATCTGCAGGGCACTGCGGTCGTTGTCGTCCTGTAGTACCTCGGCATGTACACCCAGGTCAGAATTGTTGATCAGACGCATAAGTCTGTGTTGCAGGGTATCATGTGTATCGCCCGGCTGTAAGTCGAATTGCAGTTCATAGTGCAGTTTATTTGTGATCAGATCAAAGGAATAGCTGCCGGCAGGCATCATGACCGGTTGGGAAGAGGTCAGATAACTGGAGGTATTGCGCTGCTGAGTCGCATAGTCCTGAATTGACATAACAAAGTGAGCAGGTGCTTTATAATAAGAAGAAACACCTTGATTCTCTGTCGGTTCATAAGAAACACTGACTTGTCCAGGGTGATCGCTATAGGCAGTTTTAGTGGAAAAAAGCTGATTCTCATCATCACAGCTTAACGTATCTATCGTTTCGTGCAGAGACTTAGCCTGTTCTTTGAGCTGAATTGCATAAGAAATCTCCGTGGCAGTAGGGCTCTTTAAATATACCGGTGCGAACCGGTTCTTTAACTGTATGGAACTGTATAGCTCTTTGAGCTCTTTTGAATCATGGGTGTCATAACGGGAGCAGCGCTTGCTGCCATAGGTTGTCAGATATTGATCGTAGATTTGCAGTGTAGCATAAGAAATTGGCATACTGCGCCCTCCTTTCTTTTTAAATAAAAATTAAATAAAAAATAGAACCCAACATACCCTGGTACACACTTTCACAATAGCACGAAAAATAGCTGATGGCAAGGCTTTTGGGATTTTTTTGCAAGACTATTTTCAAAAAAAAGTTGACGATATGAATGGGGTATGATATAGTTGTTAGGCAAGATGTGAATTAGGTCTTTTTTTTATGCTTTTTTATGAATGCATCGAGACAGAATATCACGGACGGCAGATTAGAACACAGGTAAATAAATTAGAACGCTAGCGGAGGTGGAATTATGCGTACAAAGATTACTTTAGCTTGTACAGAGTGCAAACAGCGTAACTACAATACCACAAAGGAGAAGAAGACTCATCCTGACAGAATGGAAATCAAGAAGTATTGTAAGTTCTGCAAGACTCACACATTACACAAGGAAACAAAATAACAGTTAGAATCCACAGGAGGCATACTATGGGAGATTCAGCGAAGACAGATGCTCCAAAGGGCAGCTTTTGGAAAGGCGTTAAGACAGAGCTTAACAAGATCATATGGCCCAACAAAGAAGACCTTTTGAAACAGTCAGTTGCTGTTCTGTGTGTTTCACTTGTAATGGGTCTGGTCATTACTTTCCTGGATACTCTGATCCAGTTCGCAATTAACTTCGTAACTGCATTGTAAGAGTGAGGTTGAATGGTATGGAAGAGAAGAAGGAACATAGGGCAGTAGCTAAAAAGATTTTTGAGCCAATGATGAAGGAATGGGAACCGGTTTCCCCAAAGATGCCGGAACCTGTTGTACAGGAAGAGCCACAGGAAGATGTGGAACCTGTAGTGGAAGAACAGCCTGAAATCATTCCGGAACCCGTCGATGAAGAGCCTCATAGCAATGTGGCACTCAGCGATAACAAGAGTGGCAAGGGAATGGGCTGGTATGTTGTCCATACTTATTCCGGATACGAGAATAAGGTAAAAGCCAACATTGAGAAGGCAATCGAGAACAGGCATCTTGAAAACGAGATTCTTGAAGTCAGAGTGCCGACTCAGGAAGTGGTAGAAGATAAGAACGGTACGAATAAGGTTTCCCAGAGAAAACTTTTTCCGAGTTATGTTCTGCTTCACATGGATGCGGATAATAATGACGCATGGTATGTAGTGCGTAATACCAGAGGTGTTACGGGCTTCGTAGGACCGGGAAGTAAACCTGTTCCGTTGACAGACGAAGAGCTTCGTGCTCTTGACTTTGGCAGCGAAATCAGCGTAGCATTTGCTGTAGGAGATGTAATCTCTGTTACTGCCGGAGTATGGAAGGATACGGTAGGTACGGTTCAGAAGATTGATGCCGGTCGCCAGACCGTAACAATCAGCATGGAGATGTTCGGAAGAGAGACTCCTGTAGAGATTAATTTCTCCGATGTCAAAAAGCTGTAAACAAACAATTGACAAAATAGTGTAGTTGTAATACAATATTAGCCGGACTTCAAATGTAAGTCCGTGTGGGAGGGTCATCCACCCAGACTACCACAAAACAGTTGAAAAACTGAGAATGAATTAGGAGGTGCCTTAAAATGGCAAAGAAAGTAGAAGGATATATTAAATTACAGATTCCTGCCGCTAAAGCAACACCGGCTCCACCAGTTGGTCCTGCACTTGGACAGCATGGTGTAAACATTGTTGAATTTACTAAGCAGTTTAACGCAAGAACAGCAGATCAGGAAGGTATGATCATCCCTGTTGTTATCACAGTATATGCAGACAGAAGCTTCAGCTTCGTAACAAAGACTCCACCTGCAGCCGTTCTTTTAAAGAAGGCTTGCAATCTGAAAACTGCTTCTGCAACACCTAACAAGACAAAGGTTGCCACTATTTCTAAGGCTGAAGTTCAGAAAATCGCTGAACTGAAGATGCCGGACTTAAATGCAGCAAGCCTTGAGGCTGCTATGAGCATGATCGCCGGTACAGCAAGAAGTATGGGTATCACAGTAGAAGAGTAAGCGGAGGTAGAGAAGAATGAAACACGGTAAGAAATATGTTGAATCCGCGAAGTTAATCGATCGCGCATCTTTTTACGAGACAGAAGAAGCTGTAGCATTAGTTAAGAAATCTGCTACTGCTAAATTTGATGAGACTGTAGAAGTACACATCAGAACAGGTTGTGACGGACGTCATGCTGAACAGCAGATCCGTGGCGCTGTAGTACTTCCTAACGGAACAGGTAAGACAGTTAGAGTATTAGTATTCGCTAAGGGCGATAAGGTAGCTGAAGCTGAAGCAGCTGGCGCTGATTATGTTGGAGGAGAAGAACTCATTCCAAAGATTCAGAACGATGGCTGGTTAGACTTTGACGTAGTTGTAGCTACACCTGATATGATGGGTGTTGTTGGACGTCTTGGTAAAGTTTTAGGACCTAAGGGCTTAATGCCTAACCCTAAGGCTGGTACAGTAACTATGGATGTTACTAAGGCTATTAACGATATTAAAGCTGGTAAGATCGAGTACAGACTTGATAAGACCAACATTATTCACTGCCCTATCGGTAAGGCTTCTTTCACAGAAGAGCAGTTATTACAGAATCTCAATACTCTGTTAGAGGCTCTTGTAAAGGTTAGACCTTCAAGCTTAAAGGGTCAGTACTTAAAGAGCATAACTCTTGCAACAACAATGGGACCTGGCGTAAAGGTTAGTGTTGCTAAGTTCTAATCTAAGATAAATCAAGACCTCGGTTTGATACCGGGGTCTTTTTGTGTTACACTATATGTAACTATTCAGAGCCATGCAAATTAAGGCAGAATATGCTTGTTTACAAGCATATTTGACTCAATTTATATGGCGAAGTAACCACATGAGCAAAAAGCAAGCTGTGAAACAGCGATTTTGCGAATGGGGTTCATAGTTACCACTATATTTATATTGTACATGTATAAGATGCTGGAAAGGCATGGTTATTAAGATGAAGGAACGAAGAAGGAAGCGCAGGATGCGATTGCTTAGATTGTTTTTTGGAGTATTAGGAAGTGTGCTTGGGGTAGGGGCACTGGCTATGGTGTTGCTGCATTTTGCAATGCCGGAAGAGGAAAAAGTGGTATATGAGATATTTCATTTGCCATCCTCGCCACTGGAGATTTTTGCGGCAGGCGCAGAACCTGAAAAGGAACAGAGCCAGGATGAGATGCTTTTACAGGAGGCATTAGAACAGAATCAGGAAGTTTATCTGGCAGAGTGTGAATCACAGGATACAGTCACATTACTGTTTGCAGGAGATATTCTGATGGATGACCACTATGCAGTGATGTCTACTTATCATAATAGAGGAAATGACATAAACCAGGCATTTGACCAGGGATTGCTTGAACAGATGCGGAATGCAGATATTTTTATGATTAATAATGAATTTACCTTCACCAGCAGAGGTACGCCTACCGTCAACAAGAAATTTACTTTCCGTGCAAATCCGGGGAATGTATCAATGTATGAAGAGATGGGTGTGGATATTGTGTCGGTTGCCAATAATCATATCTATGATTATGGTGAGATTTCTTTGCTGGATACACTGGATACGCTGGAACAGGCAGAGATACCTTATGTTGGAGCCGGAAGAAATCTGCAGGAAGCCATGACTCCGGTTTATTATATTGCAAATGGCATGAAAATCGCATTTGTCAGTGCAACACAGATTGAAAGAAACGGCACACCGGATACGAAGGAAGCCACACAGGATTCGGCTGGTGTTCTGCGGTGCATGAATCCGGATAATCTGCTGCTGACCATAGAAGAGGCAAAGAAAAACAGCGATTACGTGATTCTCTATATTCACTGGGGAACGGAAAGTCAGGAGGCGATAGACTGGCTGCAGGAACAGCAGGCTCCAATCTATGCACAGGCTGGTGTGGATCTGATCATAGGAGATCATCCACATTGCCTGCAGAAAATGGATTCCGTAGAAGGAGTCCCTGTAATCTATAGCCTTGGTAATTTCTGGTTTAATTCCAGAACTCAGAACAGCTGCGTGGTAAAGGTGGCTTTGAGAGCAGGCGAAATGGAGTCTTTTCAATTTATTCCATGCAGACAGAGTGATTGCCGCACTGTCCTTTTGACTGGACAGGAAAAGATAGAAGTACTTGATTATATGAGGACAATATCACCTAATGTAACAATAGATGAGGAAGGCTATGTTTTCTTCACTGAGTAATTTATGGCTATTCAGATAAGATACCAGACGTTACTGTACACAGGTAGTATGCCGCGAAGTGTTTTCATGCAGATTATGCATGAAAATCACGAGTTTGCATGCGCCAAAATCAATGCAATTGATTTTGTGTGCATAAATTGTTGCTGGAACGAGGTACGAGTGAACAGTAACTACCAGACAGAATTACCTGCAATTTTTTGCAAAAAATGCTTGACACTTATATAAATGCGTGATATTCTATACAAGGTTTTGAAACCATGCCGAAGACAGTAGGTGCTGATGGGCAACCGGAAGCGTAAGCGTAACGCCTACCGAGGAAAAGAGTTTAACAAGATTACTTTTACCTCTCTGTCTTTGAATAGGGAGGTTTTCTTATTATATGAGACTCCTTTTCGGCAATTTGAAAGGAAACTTTCAGACTAAATCTATAAGGAGGTAGAACAAATGGCAAAGATTGAACTGAAACAGCCTATCGTTGAAGAAATTTCTGCAAATATTCAGGATGCCGCATCTGTAGTAGTTGTTGACTATCGTGGAATCACAGTAGCTCAGGATACAGCTCTTCGTAAGCAGCTTCGTGAAGCAGGAGTAACTTACAAGGTTTACAAGAACACAATGATGACCCGTGCATTCAAGGGTACAGCATTCGAAGGCTTAACATCAAGTTTAGAGGGTACAAATGCTATCGCAATCAGCAAGACTGATGCAACAGCTCCTGCAAGAATTATTAATAATTTTGCTAAGGATTGCCCTGCACTTGAGATGAAGGCAGGTGTCGTAGAAGGTATTGTTTACGACGCACAGGGTATTGCAACAATCGCTAACATCCCTTCAAGAGAAGAACTACTCTCCAAGTTCCTTGGAAGTATTCAGTCTCCTATTACAAACTTTGCTCGTGTGCTTAATCAGATCGCAGAAAAAGGCGGTGCAGGTGCATGCGAAGCAGCTCCTGCAGCAGAGGAAGCTCCAGCAGCAGAAGAGACTCCGGCAGAATAATTCTATCGGAATTTAGTAAAGAACAATTATTTTAAATTATCAATGGAGGTAAGTAAAATGGCAAAGTTAACAACAGCAGAATTTATCGATGCTATCAAAGAATTAACTGTATTAGAATTAAATGATTTAGTAAAAGCTTGTGAAGAAGAGTTCGGCGTATCCGCAGCAGCAGGTGTAGTAGTTACAGCACCAGGCGCAGGCGCAGCAGCAGCTGAAGAGAAGGACGAGTTCGATGTAGAATTAACAGAAGTAGGTCCTAACAAGGTTAAGGTTATCAAGGTTGTTCGTGAAGCAACAGGTCTTGGCTTAAAGGAAGCTAAGGATTTAGTTGATAACGCTCCTAAGACAATCAAGGAAGCAGCTGCTAAGGCAGAAGCTGAAGATATCAAGACTAAGCTTGAAGCTGAAGGCGCTAAGGTTACTCTTAAATAATTTAAGTAATCATAGAACTTTACAGAACCGGGTGGGGATATTCCTATCCGGTTCTTTTCATGTAAAGATAAACGCAAAATAATTTGCAATTATGGAAAAAAGTAGTTGACTTGCACAGGGTGTTGTGTTAATATGTAGTGTGCGCTATTGTGATGAATTGTGCTCGTTTTGTGCCCAAATGGCGTAAATGTAAATAGATTTATATCATGAAGAACGGGGTGAAATGTCATGGAAAAGAACAGAATACGTCCAGTTACCGCCGGTAAGACAATGCGTATGAGCTATTCACGACGAAAAGAGGTTCTGGAAATGCCGAACCTGATTGAAGTCCAGAAGGATTCCTACAAATGGTTTCTTGATGAAGGACTTCGTGAAGCTCTTGCGGATATCTCACCGATTACGGACTACAGCGGACGATTAAGTCTGGAATTTGTAGATTACGTCTTAGCTGAAGATGAAATCAAGCATACGATCGAAGAATGCAAAGAGAGAGATTTAACTTATGAAGCCCCCCTAAAGATCAAAGTTCGCCTTCATAATAAGGAAAAAGAAGAAATCAGCGAACATGAGATTTTTATGGGTAATTTCCCACTGATGACTGAAACAGGTACCTTCGTAATTAATGGTGCGGAGCGTGTTATCGTCAGCCAGTTAGTACGTTCACCCGGTATCTATTATGGTATTGCACATGATAAGATCGGTAAGAAATTATTCTCTTGTACAGTAATTCCTAACCGTGGTGCATGGTTGGAGTATGAAACTGATTCTAACGATGTTTTTTATGTGCGTGTAGATAGAACAAGAAAAGTACCTATTACTGTATTTATCAGAGCTCTTGGTGTAGGTACAAACGAAGAAATTCTTGAATTATTTGGTGATGAACCCAAGATTCATGCAAGCTTTACCAAGGATACTGCTGAGAACTACCAGGAAGGTCTGAAGGAATTATACAGTAAGATTCGTCCAGGCGAGCCTTTCAGTTTGGATAGTGCAGAGAACCTTGTTACAGCTATGTTCTTCGACCCAAGAAGATATGACCTGGCTAAGGTTGGCCGTTATAAATTCAATAAGAAATTAGCATTGAGAAGCAGAATCCGTAATGCACAGCTTGCAGAGGATGTAGTAGATCCTTTCACAGGTGAAGTATTAGGACAGAAGGGCGATACTGTTACTATGGAGATGGCAGATACAATCCAGAACGCAGCAGTACCTTTTGTATGGATTCAGACAGAAGAGAAGGTTGTTAAAGTCCTTTCCAACATGATGGTAGATATTACCAACTTCGTTGATTGTGACCCTCATTCTCTTGGAATTACAGAACAGGTATATTTCCCTGTACTTCGTAAGATTCTGGAAGAGTATTCTGAGAATCCTGAAGAACTTGCAGATGCAATCCAGAAGAATGTACATGAACTGATTCCAAAACATATTACTAAGGAAGATATCCTTGCTTCTATTAATTATAATATGCATCTTGAGTATGGTCTGGGCAACAGCGATGATATCGATCATCTGGGCAACAGACGTATCAGAGCTGTAGGCGAATTGTTACAGAACCAGTACCGTATTGGTCTTTCCAGAATGGAAAGAGTTGTTCGTGAAAGAATGACAACTCATGATTCTGATGATGTATCTCCGCAGGTACTAATCAATATTAAGCCCGTACAGGCTGCAATTAAGGAGTTCTTCGGATCTTCCCAGTTGTCACAGTTCATGGATCAGAACAACCCTCTTGGTGAGCTGACTCATAAGAGACGTTTATCTGCATTGGGACCTGGTGGTCTTTCAAGAGATCGTGCCGGATTCGAAGTTCGAGATGTACATTATTCCCATTACGGAAGAATGTGCCCTATCGAGACTCCTGAAGGCCCTAACATCGGTCTGATCAACTCTCTGGCATCTTATGCAAGAATTAATGAGTACGGATTTATTGAAGCTCCATATAGAAAGATCGATAAGACAGATCCTAAGAATCCTCGTGTCACAGACGAAGTTGTATACATGACAGCAGATGAAGAGGACAATTATCATGTAGCACAGGCGAATGAAGCTTTGGATGAGAATGGCTATTTTGTACGTAACTCCGTATCTGGTCGTTACCTGGATGAAACACAGGAATATCCTAAGACTATGTTCGATTACATGGACGTATCACCTAGAATGGTATTCTCAGTAGCTACTGCATTGATTCCATTCCTGCAGAACGATGATGCGAACCGTGCGTTGATGGGATCTAACATGCAGCGTCAGGCAGTACCTCTTATGATTACAGAAGCACCTGTAGTTGGTACGGGTATTGAAGTAAAGACAGCTGTAGACTCTGGTGTATGTGTTGTGGCTAAGAAGCCTGGTACAATCACATATGTATCTTCCAAGATGATCAGAATGACTTATGATGATGGCGAGAAGGCAGAGTTCCATTTATATAAATTTACTCGAAGCAATCAGTCAAACTGCTACAATCAGAAGCCTATCGTATTCAAGGGCGATCATGTAGAAGCAGGACAGGTAATCGCTGATGGTCCTTCAACCTGTGGCGGTGAACTTGGTCTTGGTAAGAACCCTCTGATCGGTTTCATGACCTGGGAAGGTTATAACTACGAAGATGCCGTTCTGTTAAGTGAGAGACTGGTTCAGGATGATGTATATACATCCATCCATATGGAAGAGTACGAAACAGATGCACGTGATACCAAGTTGGGACCGGAAGAGATCACAAGAGATGTTCCTGGTGTTGGTGATGATGCACTCAAGGATCTGGATGACAGAGGTATCATCAGAATTGGTGCAGAAGTCCGTGCCGGTGATATTCTGGTTGGTAAGGTTACTCCTAAGGGAGAGACAGAACTGACAGCAGAAGAAAGACTTCTTCGTGCAATCTTTGGTGAGAAGGCAAGAGAAGTTAGGGATACATCCCTCAAGGTTCCTCATGGTGAATATGGCGTTGTTGTTGATGCTAAGGTATTCTCCAGAGCAAATGGTGATACAGAGCTTTCACCGGGAGTAAACCAGGTAGTTCGTATTTATATCGCACAGAAGAGAAAGATCTCCGTAGGTGATAAGATGGCTGGTCGTCATGGTAACAAGGGTGTTGTTTCCCGTGTACTTCCAGTAGAAGATATGCCATATCTGCCTAATGGACGTCCTCTTGATATCGTATTGAATCCTTTGGGCGTACCTTCACGTATGAATATCGGACAGGTATTGGAGATTCACTTATCTCTGGCTGCAAAAGCATTAGGCTTTAACGTTTCCACGCCTGTATTTGATGGTGCAAACGAAGCAGATATTATGGATACACTGGATCTGGCTAACGATTATGTAAACCTTGAATGGGAAGAATTCGAGGCAAAGCATAAAGAAGAGCTGCTTCCTGAAGTTATGGATTATCTGTATCAGAACAGAGACCATAGAAAGTTATGGAAGGGAGTTCCTATTTCAAGAGATGGTAAGGTCAGATTAAGAGATGGTAGAACAGGTGAGTACTTTGACAGCCCTGTAACTATCGGTCACATGCATTATCTGAAGCTTCACCACTTGGTAGATGATAAGATCCATGCACGTTCAACCGGACCGTACTCTTTAGTTACACAGCAGCCTTTAGGTGGTAAGGCTCAGTTCGGTGGACAGCGATTCGGAGAAATGGAAGTTTGGGCTTTGGAGGCTTATGGCGCATCCTATACACTGCAGGAAATCCTGACTGTGAAGTCGGATGATGTAGTAGGACGTGTGAAGACTTATGAAGCAATCATCAAGGGCGAGAATATCCCTGAACCGGGTATTCCTGAATCCTTTAAGGTATTGCTCAAAGAGTTACAGTCTCTGGCTCTTGACGTAAAGGTATACGATGAGAACCGCAATGAAGTTGAAATTATGGAATCTGTTGATTACAGTGATACAGATTTCCGTGTGGAGATGGAAGGCGATAATAAGTATGACTACGGCAAAGAATCTTTTGACGGATATACTAAGAAGGAATTCGATTCAAACAGTGGGGATTTAGTAGATTCTTACGATGAAGAGGAAGAGGATGACGACTTAGAGGACGATTTCGAGGATGACTTCGATTCGTCAGATTCTCTGGATGACTAAGAAATTATATTTGGGAACGAGAAAACCATCATTTCCAATCAATGATAAATTGGAAGGAGAGCCAAAATGTCTGAGAACAAAAATGAATCATACGAGCCAGTGACTTTTGATGCGATCAAGATTGGTCTTGCATCACCTGAGAAGATCAGGGAATGGTCCAGAGGCGAAGTAACCAAACCAGAGACAATCAATTACAGAACATTAAAGCCTGAACGTGAAGGCTTGTTCTGTGAGAAGATTTTTGGACCCAGTAAGGACTGGGAGTGTCACTGTGGTAAGTATAAGAAAATTAGATATAAAGGTGTCATCTGCGACCGTTGTGGCGTAGAAGTTACCAAGTCCAGCGTTCGTAGAGAGCGTATGGGACATATCGAACTGGCAGCACCTGTTTCCCACATCTGGTATTTCAAGGGAATCCCCAGCCGTATGGGTCTGATCCTTGATTTAACACCGAGAGTTCTTGAGAAGGTATTGTACTTTGCATCTTATATCGTTCTGGACCCAATGGATACAGATCTTGAATATAAGCAGGTATTATCTGAAAAAGAATATCAGGATAATGTTGAAAAATGGGGCAGCAAGAAGTTCAGAGTAGGTATGGGCGCTGAAGCAATCAAAGAATTGCTTCAGGCAATCGACCTGGATAAGGACTGCGAAGAACTGAAGGCAGAACTCAAGAATGACAATACAAAGGGACAGAAGCGTGCCAAGATCGTTAAGAGACTGGAAGTTGTAGAATCCTTCAGAAATTCAGGAAACAAGCCTGAATGGATGATTCTGGATGCAGTTCCTGTAATTCCACCCGATCTGCGTCCTATGGTACAGCTGGATGGTGGACGTTTCGCAACATCTGATCTGAATGACCTGTACAGAAGAATCATTAACAGAAATAACCGATTAAAGAGACTTCTGGAATTAGGTGCACCTGATATTATCGTACGTAATGAGAAGAGAATGCTGCAGGAAGCAGTAGATGCTCTGATCGATAATGGTAGACGTGGTCGTCCTGTAACAGGACCTGGTAACAGACCATTGAAATCACTGTCTGACATGTTAAAGGGTAAATCAGGACGTTTCCGTCAGAACCTGTTAGGTAAGCGTGTTGACTATTCAGGACGTTCCGTTATCGTCGTTGGACCAGAACTTAAAATTTACCAGTGTGGTCTTCCTAAGGAAATGGCAATTGAGCTGTTCAAGCCTTTTGTTATGAAAGAACTGGTATCCAGACAGATTTCACAGAATATCAAGCATGCAAAGAAGCTGGTTGAGAAACTTGATCCTACAGTCTGGGATGTACTTGAAGATGTAATCAAAGAGCATCCGGTTATGTTGAACCGTGCTCCGACACTGCATAGATTAGGTATTCAGGCATTTGAGCCTATTCTGGTTGAAGGTAAGGCTATTAAGCTTCATCCTCTTGTATGTACAGCATTCAATGCTGACTTCGATGGTGACCAGATGGCTGTGCATCTTCCTCTTTCTGTAGAAGCACAGGCAGAATGCCGATTCCTGTTATTATCACCGAATAACCTTTTGAAGCCGTCTGATGGTGGTCCTGTAGCCGTTCCTTCACAGGATATGGTATTGGGTATCTACTACCTGACACAGGAGAGACCTGGCGCAATTGGTGAAGGTAAGTACTTCAAGAGTGTAAATGAAGCAATTCTTGCATATGAGAATAAAGCTTGTACACTGCACTCCAGAATTAAAGTAAGAATCAGCAAGACAATGCCAAATGGTGAAGTTAAGACTGGTATTGTAGAATCTACTCTTGGTAGATTTATCTTCAACGAAATCCTTCCTCAGGATCTGGAGTTCGTTGATAGAAGCAAGCCTGAGAATGACCTGGTATTGGAAGTAGACTTCCATGTAGGTAAGAAGGGCTTAAAGCAGATCCTTGAAAAGGTTATCAACATCCATGGTGCTACTAAGACTGCAGAAGTATTGGATAGCATCAAGGCTATGGGTTATAAATATTCTACAAGAGCTGCAATGACTGTATCTATTTCCGATATGACAGTGCCTGCTGAGAAGCCTCAGATGCTGGCTGATGCACAGGCTACTGTAGACCGCATCACAATGAACTTCCGACGTGGTCTTATGACAGAAGAAGAACGTTATAAAGCAGTAGTAGAAACATGGAAAGAAACTGATGATAAGTTGACTCAGACACTGTTGAATGGTCTGGATCAGTATAACAACATCTTCATGATGGCTGACTCCGGTGCCCGTGGTTCTAACCAGCAGATCAAACAGCTGGCTGGTATGCGTGGTCTGATGGCTGATACAACAGGTCGTACAATCGAGCTGCCTATCAAGTCCAACTTCCGTGAAGGACTTGATGTATTGGAGTACTTCATGTCTGCACATGGTGCTAGAAAGGGTATGTCCGATACCGCTCTTCGTACAGCCGACTCCGGTTATCTGACACGTCGAATGGTTGACGTTTGCCAGGAACTGATTATTCGTGAGATTGACTGTTCCGAAGGAAAAGATGAAATCCCAGGTATGGAAGTATTTGCTTTCATGGATGGTAAGGAAACAATCGAAGGTCTGAAAGATCGTATTACCGGTAGATATTCCTGCGAAGAGATTCGCGATGCAGAAGGTAATGTACTGGTTCAGAAGAATCATATGATTACACCAAGCAGAGCTGCGAAGATCATGAGCAAGGGTGTAGATGCAATGGGTAATCCGATTGAGAAGGTTAAAATCAGAAATATCCTTTGCTGTAAATCACATGTAGGTATCTGTGCTAAGTGCTACGGCGCTAACATGGCAACTGGTGAACCGGTTCAGATCGGTGAAGCAGTAGGTATTATTGCAGCACAGTCTATCGGTGAGCCTGGTACACAGCTTACAATGAGAACATTCCATAGTGGTGGTGTCGCTGGTGATGATATCACACAGGGTCTTCCTCGTGTAGAAGAACTTTTCGAAGCAAGAAAGCCTAAGGGACTTGCAATCATTGCTGAGTTCGGTGGTACAGCAACTATTAAAGATACTAAGAAGAAGCGTGAAATCATCGTTTCTGATGGTATCAATGAGAAGACATATTTAATCCCTTATGGTTCACGTATCAAGATCGCAGATGGCGCACAGCTTGAAGCCGGTGATGAACTGACAGAAGGTAGTGTAAATCCTCATGACTTACTGGAAATCCGTAAGATTGAGGCAGTACAGAATTATCTTCTTCGTGAAGTTCAGCGTGTATACCGTTTACAGGGTGTTGATATCGCAGATAAGCATATCGAAGTTATCGTACGTCAGATGCTGAAGAAGAGACGCATTGAGACAAGTGGCGATACAGAGCTTTTACCTGGTACACTTGTAGATCGTCTTGAACTGGAAGACATCAATGAGAAGTTGATAGCAGAGGGCAAGCAGCCTGCAGAAGCTAAGGATATCATTCTTGGTATCACTAAGGCAGCATTGGCAACCAATTCCTTCCTGTCAGCAGCATCTTTCCAGGAGACAACCAAGGTTCTGACAGAAGCTGCAATTAAGGGTAAGGTTGACCCGTTGATCGGTCTGAAAGAGAACGTATTGATTGGTAAGCTGATTCCTGCAGGTACTGGTATGAAGAGATATCGTAATGTCAAGTTAGACTGCGATAAGGAGCTGGATGATACACTTGATTTTGATGATGAAATCAATTTTGGTGATGATTCAGACGAAACAGAAGGTGTAGCACACGATAAGGTAGGAGCATCTGCTGATAATACAGAAGAGTAAGAATTGAAAATATAATTCATATAAGAAAAGAGTACTGTGGTAGAAAAAACACAGTACTCTTTTTGTATAATCGGTAAAGAAAGTCTTTTTGGTAAATACTGAATATTCTGATTTAAGGTATGACGTGAAGCTGCTCATCATATTTTACGTCTTGAAGATTAATAACTTTCCAGGATATTATCTCATAGAAAGTATCATTGGCAGATTCTGGAACAGGATAATTTAATGTTACTTCAAGTTCCTGTAAATCTGAAATTGGGTAATGATAAGTCTGCTCTAAAGTGGAGATACTGGCAAGATAAGAACTGGTATCTGCCGAACTGGAGTATATTGTGTGAAGCTGTTCATCTACATCCCTTAGTGTCGTTTCGGCTTCATTACAGGCGTTATAGTAAGCGATGGAGCGGTTCAGGACCTTCAGGCTCAGCTTTTTGTCAGCGTTGGCACTGACGATAGAGAGAATACTAAAGGAGACGAGACACAGCACGACAAAAATCAGAAGTATGGAAGACAATCCGATATTCATGGGAAAATTCTTCTTTTTATCCATAATAAATTCCTCCGTTATCTCTCTAATGTTCCTGCTGAATATATTTCTTGATCTGCTGCTGATGAATCATGGAATCAGAGGCAAAAGTTTTTGATGCAGAACTGTATTCGGGAACTCCCACAGTAACATAAATATCTTCGTAGGCAAAATTATCATCATATGAAGAGAACGCAAGGACGTAGTAATAAGCATCAGCTGTATTGTTGGTTGCATTCCATTTCTTATCAAATGCAAGTAAAAGACAGGTATCTGCATCAAATGCAAAAGAATCCACGCAATCTGAGTCTCTATATGCCTGCTTCACGCAAAAAAAGTCGCCATCATTTCCAAGGAAAAGTTCTGCGAGATTCTGTGTCCATAATATTGCATGATTCATTGCAATGGTGTCCTGACTCAGGGTATGGGCTTTTACAAAAAGCTGAAGACATACTGCCATGGCAATAATGAAAAAGAAGATAGATAAAATTAATTCAATTAAAAAAAGTCCGGATTTGGAAGTATCATGTCTATTCATGGGACACCTCCGTATTGCTGTGTGTGCTGATATACAGACTGGTTGAATCGCCTGTTCCATCTACAAAAGATACAGACAAAAGCCGGGGAGATAGCTGAGAGAATGTCAGTTCCTGAATCTCCATAATAGGCTGACCAGCATCAAGAGGTAATTCTATATCAGTGCGGGCAAATAATTCATACAGCCATCCGTCATATTCATATAGTGAGGTAGCATAAGCAGTATCATCTATCATAGTGGTCATCATAAGAATCTGATGGCCATTTTCATTGCGAATTTCGATGGCATTTTTCTCATCAGCCTGTCGGATTTTCTCTGTGATATAGCCAATAGAAGTTCTGGCAGTATAATTATCATCCATTTGTGAAACGGTAGAACGATAAATATGTGCTCCGAAAAGTATGATGACAACGGAAGACACTGCAAAGACACAAAAAAGTGACAGGACAAACAAAATGTCTATCATATGCTGATTTTCGCGACTTTTATACATGAAAAAGCTCCTTTCAGCAGTAATTTATTCCTGATTAAGCGGAATAATGGTAATATCGGGCATAAGATTGGAACCGATAGAAGTATAGTCTACGTAGTATTGATCGGAGTCATAAGTGATACCATAGTGCGCCACCAGATAGTCCAGACTCGGAGGATATGTGCCCTCTACTACGTAACACTGCACGACACTTCTCCTGATTGCCTTTTCCAGACTGTTAGCCTGTTCCTGCAATGTGGAATGATCAATGTTATAGATGCCTTTTACAATAAAAACACAAAATAGAAACACGAAAAGGAGAGAAGAAAGAATCCATATACCGTGTATTTCAAAATGCTTTTTAGGACTGAAACGATTCATATATGACCTCCTTTTTATCCAATGGATGACATAATGCCAATGAGAGGCATGATAACGGAAAGGAGAATCATCCCAACCATAAGTGAAAAGAGAATGACAAGTGTTGGTTCTATGGAACCGATCATTTTCTGTAGACGGGATATAGTATCATCTTCATAGTGGGACGATATCTGTTCATAAACACTGTCGGCATTTCCACTGCGATAACCCAGCTGCAATACACGGATATCCCTGGATTGAAAAATCGTCGCTTTCTTCATTGCCTGTGGTAAGTCATCACCTTGAAGAAGATATTCCTTACATTGTGCGATCTTCTCGTTCATCTGCTCGTTGCCTGCAAGCTTGGAGGCAAGTGCCAGTCCTGTGTAGACATCAATGCCGCCGGCAGATACGATAGCAAGTGCGCTGGCAAAACGGCTATATGCAATTCCTGTATAGAAAGAGCGGGTAAGCCTGAATGAGTGGAGAAAATTCACCATACGACGTTTCAGGGCAGGATTGAAGGACAGAATAAAGGCAGTAACTGTTATGAACACGATCAGAACAGTAAATATGACAGCAACATTACGAATGACAGTGCCCATGGACATCAGCTGTCTGGACACGGATGACAGGTCACTTCCCAATTGAATAAATACCTGCTGGAAAACAGGAAGTACCTTCGTTAATAAAACAATCAGAATCAGCAGCATGAGTGCAATCATAATGAGCGGATAACTGACGGCACTGCGGATGGAATCGGATATCTCGCATTGCTGCTTATAATAGGAAGCAAGCTTGCGCATAATAATATCCAGATTACCGGATTGTTCACCTAAAAGAATCATGGAAACCACGTATTCAGGAAAAACTTCAGTAGATGACAATGCCTCACAGAAAGTCATTCCATTCTGAAGAGAGGAGGCGATTGCATTTAAAAGTTCTAAAGCCTGCGGTGAAGATGAATCCTCCTGCATACAAAGAATGGCATCATATGGAGTGATGCCAGCAGGGAGAAGCAGAGCCAGTTCTCCGCAAAAAGAAGCCAGCTCTGCATTATTTAACATTTTTACTTTTTTCATATATATTCCCCATTTATAAATATGATCAATACACGTATTTGGTTTTGTAGTTACTGCCGTTTCCAATAAAGCTCTTGAGAGAAGATTCACTGGAATTCGCTGCAAAAGTCGGATCCATTAATGACCAGCTTGTGCCATCGAACTGAATGATACCATTTACCCAGCCGATATCAGTAATATGGGTACTGATCCAGGCATGATAAGCAGTACCGGCATAGCCTACTTCCAATCTGGTAGGAATTCCCTGACTGCGGAGCATACTTGCCATAACAGCAGAATAATCCAGACAGATACCTGTTCCTGAGGCAAGAATCTTATCTACATCAGGGGTATAGCCACTCTGAACATTAGTTGCTTTATCATGATCGTATGTAATATTTGTAGTAACATAATTATAGACTTTGGTCACAACATCAAGATCCGTGTCGCAGTTGGCGGCAAGCTGAACAGCTTCGGCAACGACCTGGCTCTTATCATTGAAATTCACATACTGGTTCGGATACAGATAGGGACCAAAGGTATTGGTGATTTGTGCTGTAAAAGTCTGGGAAAAAGCAGTAGAATACTGATTACCGGTAACATTTTCGTATACAGCTGCTTTATAACTGCCGGAGCCTGCGGATAAAGGAAAAGTCTCATAACCACCGTGAAGACTATAAGTGTAGGTCACACCATCGGAACCTGTAATCTGTAATTTTACCTTGGGATTACTGCCCTTATAATTTACCATGATATAACCTTCCGATGTATTGGAAGCATCTATCAGGGCAAGGGAATTGCCGTAAGTGGTCTTGCCGGATGCGACAGGAACCAGACAGGCAGGAGTATTATCTCTTGCACTGGAAGAAGCAGAACTTTCTGCAAAAGCAACCGGTTCATCGTCTAAATGAACATCCTGACTAACCGTAGAGGCTGTTCCATTTTGTGCGCACGACATAAGAAGTAAAGAAGCTATGGAAAACAGCGAAATTAATATCCTGTTCTTTTTCATCATGGATTTATCACCCTCCCGAATTATTCTTTACTATATTATAATATGAAGTGAATCAAATGTATAGCGTTTCTATAAAAGATAAATCGTTTTACAAGTTTTTTATCAGATTTTGAAGAAAAATTTATTGACTTTTTGAAATGATGAAAGTATAATAATCTAGCATGCGTATAGAACGTATGCTGCCCGTTTGGCATTGATTTAGAATAACAGGAGGTGAAAAGAATGCCAACATTTAACCAATTAGTAAGAAAAGGACGTCAGGAATCAGTTAAGAAGTCAACTGCACCTGCACTTCAGAGAGGATACAACTCCTTAAAGAAGAAAGCAACAGATACATCTGCTCCTCAGAAGAGAGGCGTTTGTACAGCAGTTAAGACAGCAACACCTAAGAAGCCTAACTCAGCTCTTAGAAAGATCGCCAGAGTTCGTCTTTCCAACGGTATGGAAGTAACAAGCTACATCCCAGGAGAAGGTCACAACTTACAGGAGCATAGTGTTGTTCTTATCAGAGGCGGACGTGTTAAGGACTTACCTGGTACAAGATACCACATCATCAGAGGTACACTTGATACTGCAGGAGTTGCTAACAGAAAGCAGGCTCGTTCCAAGTACGGAGCAAAGAGACCTAAAGCAGGTAAATAATTCATTTGTTTGCCTTGTACCACAGAAACTAATTAGTGTTGGGATTCTGATTTAATACCTTATTAAAATAGAAAACCGCGCGAACACAAGTTTTAAAATGTGAGTACCGTTGATTTAATCAAGCAATGGCGCAAGCCATTCAATAATTAAGGAGGGAAGAACCGTGCCACGTAAAGGACATATTCAAAAAAGAGATGTACTGGCAGATCCCGTTTACAACAATAAGGTAGTTACCAAGCTTATCAACAACGTTATGTTAGATGGTAAGAAGGGCGTAGCTCAGAAGATTGTTTACGGTGCATTCGCCAGAGTTGAAGAAAAATCACAGAAGCCTGCATTAGACGTATTTGATGAGGCAATGAACAATATCATGCCATTACTTGAGTGTAAGGCTAGACGTATTGGTGGAGCTACCTACCAGGTACCTCTTGAAGTTAAGCCAGAGCGTCGTCAGACACTTGGTCTTCGCTGGTTAGTAATGTTTTCTCGTAAGAGAGGCGAAAAGACCATGGAAGAAAGACTTGCAAACGAAATTCTTGATGCAGCAAACAATACAGGTTCTGCTGTAAAGAGAAAAGAAGATATGCATAAAATGGCTGAAGCAAATAAGGCATTTGCTCACTACCGTTTCTAAGTATTTAAGGAGGAAAAACCTTGGCTGGAAGAGAATATCCATTAGAGAGAACCAGAAACATTGGTATTATGGCTCATATCGATGCAGGTAAGACTACTCTTACAGAGCGTATCCTGTATTATACCGGTGTTAACTATAAGATTGGTGATACTCATGAAGGTACTGCTACCATGGACTGGATGGAGCAGGAACAGGAAAGAGGTATCACAATCACATCAGCCGCTACAACATGTCACTGGACACATCAGCTGAACGCAAAGCCACAGCCTGGTGCTTTAGAGCATCGTATCAATATCATTGATACTCCGGGTCACGTTGACTTTACTGTAGAAGTTGAGCGTTCTCTTCGTGTACTTGACGGCGCTGTAGGTGTTTTCTGTGCAAAGGGTGGTGTAGAACCTCAGTCAGAAAATGTATGGCGTCAGGCTGATACCTACAACGTACCTAGAATGGCATTCATTAACAAGATGGATATCTTGGGTGCTAACTTCTACGGTGCTGTAGAGCAGATTAGAACCAGATTAGGTAAGAATGCAATCATTCTTCAGTTACCTATTGGTAAGGAAGATGATTTCAAGGGTATCGTTGATTTGATGGAAATGAAAGCTTACATCTACAATGATGATAAGGGCGATAACATTACTATCACAGATATTCCTGCAGATATGGCAGATGATGCTGCACTGTACCATGAAGAAATGGTAGAGAAGATCTGCGAATTAGATGATGATTTAACTATGATGTTCCTTGAGGGAGAAGAGCCTACTGTTGATCAGTTAAAGGCAGCTCTTAGAAAAGGTACATGTGAATGTACAGCAGTTCCTGTATGCTGCGGATCTGCTTATAGAAATAAGGGCGTTCAGAAGTTATTGGATGCAGTTCTTGATTTCATGCCAGCTCCTACAGACATCCCTGCTATTAAGGGTGTTGACCTGGAAGGCAACGAAGTTGAGAGACATTCTTCTGATGACGAACCTTTTGCAGCACTTGCATTTAAGATCATGGCTGACCCATTTGTTGGTAAGCTTGCATTCTTCAGAGTATACTCTGGTACATTGAACTCCGGTTCTTATGTATTAAATGCTACCAAGGATAAGAAGGAACGTGTAGGACGTATTCTTCAGATGCATGCTAACAAGAGACAGGAACTTGAAAAAGTATACTCCGGTGATATTGCAGCAGCAGTTGGATTTAAGTTTACTACTACAGGTGATACAATCTGTGATGAACAGCATCCTGTTATCCTTGAGTCTATGGAATTCCCTGAACCTGTTATCGAGCTTGCTATCGAGCCTAAGACTAAGGCTGGACAGGGCAAGATGGGTGAAGCTCTTGCCAAGTTGGCAGAAGAAGATCCTACTTTCCGTGCTCATACAGATCAGGAAACAGGCCAGACAATTATTGCTGGTATGGGTGAATTACACCTTGAAATTATCGTAGACAGACTTCTTCGTGAATTTAAGGTAGAAGCTAACGTTGGTGCACCTCAGGTTGCATACAAGGAAGCTATTACTAAGGAAGTTGATATTGATAGTAAGTACGCTAAGCAGTCCGGTGGACGTGGTCAGTACGGTCACTGTAAGGTTAAATTCTCTCCTATGGATGCTAACGGCGAAGAACTCTTCAAGTTCGAATCAACAGTTGTTGGTGGTGCTATTCCTAAGGAATACATCCCTGCAGTTGGTGAAGGTATTGAAGAAGCTACTCACGCTGGTATTCTTGGTGGATTCCCTGTTGTTGGTGTACATGCTAACGTATATGATGGTTCCTACCATGAAGTCGATTCATCAGAAATGGCATTCCACATTGCTGGTTCCCTTGCATTCAAGGAAGCTATGCAGAAGGCAGCACCTGTACTTCTTGAGCCTATCATGAAGGTAGAGGTAACAATGCCTGAAGAATACATGGGTGATGTTATCGGTGATATCAACTCTCGTCGTGGACGTATCGAAGGTATGGAAGATATCGGCGGCGGTAAGATGGTTAAGGCTTATGTACCTCTTGCTGAAATGTTCGGATATTCAACAGACTTACGTTCTAAGACACAGGGTCGTGGTAACTACTCTATGTTCTTCGAGAAGTATGAGCAGGTTCCTAAGTCTGTACAGGATAAGGTTCTTGCAGCTAGAGCAAAATAAATAATATGATTTGCAATTCAGCTTAGGCTGAATTGCAACATATTTTAAATAATGCTTGAAAAACCAACCATTTTCTAATATAATTTAAAATAGTTGGGTAACGTTTTATTAAATGAAACTAATATTATTATTTATAACATTTTAAGGAGGACTTTTAAAATGGCAAAGGCTAAATTTGACAGAACTAAACCTCATTGTAACATTGGTACAATCGGACACGTTGACCATGGTAAGACAACTTTAACAGCTGCTATCACAAAGGTATTAGCTGAGAGAGTTCCTGGTAATGAAAAGGTAGATTTCGAAAATATCGATAAGGCTCCAGAAGAAAGAGAACGTGGTATCACAATCTCTACAGCTCACGTTGAGTATCAGACAGCTAAGAGACATTATGCACACGTTGACTGCCCAGGCCATGCTGACTATGTAAAGAACATGATCACAGGTGCTGCACAGATGGATGGCGCTATCCTTGTTGTTGCTGCAACTGATGGTGTTATGGCTCAGACAAAGGAGCATATCCTTCTTTCCCGTCAGGTAGGTGTACCTTACATCGTAGTATTCATGAACAAGTGTGATATGGTTGATGATCCTGAATTACTTGAATTAGTAGAGATGGAAATCACAGAGCAGCTTGAAGAGTACGATTTCACAGGATGCCCTATCATCAGAGGCTCAGCTCTGAAGGCTCTTGAAGATCCAATGGGCGAGTGGGGTGACAAGATCATGGAACTCATGGATACAGTTGATGAGTATATTCCAGATCCTGTACGTGCTACAGATCAGCCATTCCTGATGCCTATCGAAGATATCTTTACAATTACTGGTCGTGGTACTGTTGCAACTGGTAGAGTAGAGCGTGGTGTTCTTCATGTAAACGAAGAAGTAGAAATCGTTGGTATTAAGGAAGAAACAAAGAAGACTGTTGTAACTGGTATCGAAATGTTCCGTAAGCTCCTTGATGAAGCTCAGGCTGGTGATAACATCGGTGCACTTCTTCGTGGTATCCAGAGAACAGAAATCGAAAGAGGACAGGTTCTTGCTAAGCCAGGTACAGTAACATGCCACAGAAAGTTTACTGCTCAGGTTTACGTATTAACAAAGGATGAAGGTGGACGTCATACTCCTTTCTTCAACAACTACAGACCTCAGTTCTACTTCAGAACAACTGACGTAACTGGTGTTTGCGAATTACCTGCTGGTACAGAAATGTGCATGCCTGGTGATAACGTAGAAATGACTATCGAACTGATTCACCCTATCGCTATGGAGCAGGGTCTTACATTCGCTATCCGTGAAGGTGGTAGAACTGTAGGTTCAGGTCGTGTTGCTACAATCATCGAGTAATCTGATTTAGGTAAACATACTATTTAATTATATATATTTGTGATCAAGCGTAAAATTAGGCTTCCAGGAGTAATCTTGGGAGCCTTTTTTGTGGTAAAATAAATATAAATTATGCATTGTATTTCTCAGTAAGAATATGGTAACATATAAGAAAGTGTATGACTAATTAGTCTGCGCTCACAACATATTAAGCACAGAAGAACCAATAAAGGAGGGAGAGAGCTCCTTGAACCAGCGACAGCAAACAAAGAACAGAAATAAAGAGCAGATGAAAGAAGAACTGAGAGAGAATGCGAGTCATGGAACAATTGGATGGCCAATAGCTTTATATGAGTGGCAGGGAGATCAAAACTGGCATGTGACACCTCACTGGCATGAAGAAATAGAGTTTATATGCTTTAAAGAAGGCATTTTCCGGGTATGGTTAAATGCAAGGGAATATATCATAGAATCTCCGGCACTTTTATGTGTTCATCCACAGGAGTTGCATTCTATTATGCTGACTGCTGGAGGCAGGGAAAGCGCCATCGTCTTTTCTCTGGATATTTTAAGTTTTGAACATTATGATGCAATCCAGGCGCAATTGATTAGTCCGCTGATGGATGGAAGGCTGCGTTTTCCGACAGTTGTTCGGGAACAGGATGCATTGTATTCCATGTTGAGAGCAGCATATGACAGAGCGGAAGAGAAGATACGTGCAATGAATGCCTTTTCAATACAGCAGGAAATAGAGAAAAATACATGTTATCTGAAAGTAAAGACTATGCTGCTTGAAGTACTTGCATATCTGTACAGTAATAATTGTCTGGTAAAAGAGCCGGATCTAAGGATGGAAAATGAACAGCAGATTGCGAATCTGAAGAAAGTAATTACGTATATTATGGAGCATTATGATGCGGATATGCGATTAAATGAACTTGCTTGTCTGGTAAATATGAATCCTCAATATTTTTGCCGTTACTTTAAGAAGAATATAGGGAAGACAATTACTGAATATATCAATGATGTCAGAATCGAGAAAGCTGCGCAGGCGCTGGCAGAGACGAATGATAAGATTATTGATATTGCGCAGAATTGTGGATATGAGAATGTAAGCTATTTTATCAGACGTTTTAGACGGACAAAAGGTATGACACCAGTACAGTATAGAGAAATGTCAAAATAGTATCATAAACAAGTCAATAGAGATTTAGAAAGCCCTGCTTTTACGTGTATAATGTAATTAAAATATTATATAAGAAAGGCAGGGCTTTAGTATGCAGAAACAGTGGTGGCATGACAAAGTAGCATATCAAATTTATCCTAAGAGTTTTAATGATACAAATGGAGATGGAATCGGAGATTTAAGAGGAATTATTGAAAAGCTGGATTATCTCAAAGAACTGGGTATTGATATTATATGGCTTTCGCCGATATATCAGTCGCCCTTTGTAGATCAGGGATATGACATATCGGATTATTATAAGATAGATCCCAGGTTTGGCACAATGGATGATTTTGATGAATTGATTGCAGAAGCCAGAAAACGTGGTATGTATATTATTATGGATCTTGTAATCAATCATTGTTCTGACCAGCATGAATGGTTTCAGAAAGCACTGAAAGATCCGACTGGCAAGTATGGTGATTATTTCTACTTCAGAAAAGGTAAGAATGGGAATCCGCCTTGTAATTACCGGTCTTATTTTGGAGGCAGTGCATGGGAAAAGGTAAAAAATACAGAGTATTATTATCTTCATATGTTTGCAAAGGAACAGCCGGATCTGAACTGGAATAATCCACAGGTATTAGAAGAACTGTATAAGATGGTAAACTGGTGGCTTGATAAAGGAGTCGCAGGATTCAGGATTGATGCAATTATTAACATCAAGAAAGACCTGGAGTTTAAAGATCTGGAACCGGATGGAGAAGATGGTCTTGCAGGCGTGTGGAAAATGGTAGAGAGCGTGGATGGTGTAGGAGAACTTCTGGAGGATTTGAAGAAGCATACTTTTGAAAAATACAATGCATTTACTGTTGCAGAGGTATTTAATATGAAGAAAGATGAATTACGGGAATTCATTGGAGATCATGGACATTTCTCCACGATGTTTGACTTTTCGGCGCATTCTTTGTTTTTTAATGATTATACAAGCTGCGAATATAAAGAGCTGGATATAAGGCAATTGAAACAGGCTATGTTCCATTCTCAATTGGAATGTGAGGATGTTGGATTCCTGGCTAATATTATTGAGAATCATGATGAACCAAGGGGCGCAAGCAGATATCTGCCCAAGTATCTTCAGAATGAAAATGGAGTGAAGATGCTTGGAACAATCAGCATATTGCTTAGAGGAATTCCTTTCGTATATCAGGGACAGGAGATAGGAATGCGCAACTGCCGGTTTAGTACAATAGATGAGTACAATGATATCAGTACAAAGGCTGAATATGCAGATGCAATTAAAGCTGGAGTAGATCCGGCTAAAGCCTTGGAATATTGTTATCATGCAAGCCGGGATAACGCAAGAACACCAATGCAATGGGCAGATGCCCCAAATGCCGGCTTTTCAACAGGAAAACCCTGGCTCAAGGTGAACCCTAACTATCATGAGATTAATGTAGAGGAGCAGGAAACGCGTAGAGATTCTGTTTTGCAATATTATCGTCAGTTAATCGCGCTGCGCAAGTCAGAACAATATAAGGAAGTATTTACCTATGGACAATTCCATCCTTTGTATGAGGATAGTAAAGAATTGTATGCTTATGAAAGAAGTACACAACAGCAGAATATTCGCATAATTGCCAATTATGGAGGTGAGGACGTTTCAATTCCATGGGAAAATACATATAAGCTTCTGCTGAACAATATGAAAGAACTGCTTACAGAGGAAGGACGGGCATCTCTTCGTTCAGGCCAGGTAATCGTTCTGGAAGTATGAACCTGATGAGTGCTTCCTGCATATACTGAGAGTAGATTAAATATGAAAAGAGATGTCAGATATGCAGGATAACACGAAAACTTCATATGAAACAGGTGCATCACAGGATAATACACCTGTAATACCATTGCCGAATCCGGGAGAAGGAGGCCCCGTGCATCCCGGAAATACAAATGGCAATATACAGGATAATACGCCTGTGATATTGCTGCCAAATCCAGGAGAAGGAGGACCGGTATATCCTGGCAATATGAACAATCAGGGGAATAATGTCAATAATATGCTGTCCAATATTATAGGCACAATTATTTCCACACATCCAAGACCAAATGTACCATGCAGACTGTGTAACTCTTCCAGTACAAGAAGTGGATATATACGTTTTTTAAATGCAGCTACCGGTTACAACCCATTTGTAATCTTTGTCAATGACAGTATGATATCGGATAATTTTAATTTTGCGGAAGTAACAGATTATGAGAGGATATCAGATGGCAGACATATTGTTACAGTCATGGGAGAGAATGGATATATTTATGTGCAAAAGCCCATAGATGCCACGGCAAATCAGTATGCTACAGTAGCAATCATAAATACTGACAGCGGATTGGATATCCAGATGATTGCGGATAATGGCTGCGACAGAGGTTCTAATATGGCGTGTATACGTGCAGCAAATCTGGCACACAACAGCGGCGCATTGTCTGTTGTAGTGGGCAACCAGTATGTCAATTTCACGAATCTGAGATATCGGGCTGTTGCAGATTTTGAATCTATATGGCCGGGACTTTACATTTATACGGTCAGTAGAAACATGACAGCAAGATTTCCTGGATTTGGTGGAAATCTTTTGTTGACTGCATCCATAGCAGTGCAGAAAAACCGCAATTATACAATTTATCTTCTGAATTGGAAAAGAGATAATAATAATGATACCATCAAGGCATTGATCGTAGAAGACATGTAATCAGGATATATGTAATAGGAAGGGGTTGTTCTATAGAACTCCTTCCTTTCTTGCTAGTGGGGAACACTAATGCTATAATATTATAAAAAAAGTAAACTTTGGAGATTTATGTACAAAATAATACAACGCCTGCTGCAGGATATTAAGAATTATTATATTGGAGTGCTGATATTTATCTTATACAGCATAGTGGTAAGACATATTTTTCATGCCTTTTGCCCACAGTTAATTATTGCGGGGATACCATGTGCAGGGTGTGGGATGACCAGAGCAATATACTATATTCTTACAGGACACTTCCAAAGAGGGATGGATTTGAATCCGGCGGCTCCTTTGTGGATCATATGGTTTATGCTTGGGGCAATTGAGAGATATGTGATTGGACGCAATCGAAAATGGATTCTATATCTATTGGCATGCGTGTGTGTTGTAACCTTGTTGATATATGTATATCGAATGAGTACGCAGTTTCCATCGTATCCGCCCCTGACATATTACAAAAGAAATTTATTGTCCAAATACTGCACATTTTATCACAATTTATTGCAATATATATGGGATATATGATAAAATACATTTATAATTTTCTCTGTTTAACAGAAGAAATGTATTTCTTATGAGTGGAGGACAACATAACATGGACAACAATAACATGTTCGATCAGGGACAGGAGCAGCAGCCACAGTTCCAGCAACAGCAGTTTCAGCAGCAACCATATCAACAACAGCCATATCAGCAGCAGGCTCCATATCAGGCGCCAACAGGAGATTTAGAAGAACCGGTATCTTTTGGTGAGTGGATGATTACTCTGTTGATTATGATGATTCCCTGCGTGAATATCGTCATGATGTTCGTATGGGCATTTGGCAATAGCAAGAAGAGTAAATCCAATTATTTCAAAGCTTCTCTTGTATGGGCATTGATCAGCATTGTAATAATGATTTTATTCATGGTAATTGGTGGAGCAACATTTGCTGGAATCATGAATCAGGTTTCATATTATTAAGATACACTAATACATAAACTATAAAAGGCAGACCCTATCCTGTAAGGTCTGCCTTTTGCATGCATATATTATTATTTGTTCTGAGTCCAGCGTCCGCTTGCACCACAGGGGAGAACAAGTCCGTTTGATGAAACGGGAAGTCCTATTTCAGAGGATTCTACAACTCCGCCAAACCTGGGTACAAGAGCAGTTTGAATCATATAAGTAAGAACTGCAGGCTGAAGACCGGTGGTATAGGAATTCACCAGGTAAAATAAAGGCTTGTCTGTCAGAATCTGCGTTGTTAATTCAATAAATGGATAAATAGATTCTTCTATTTTCCATATTTCTCCCTTAGGTCCACGTCCATAGGAAGGTGGGTCCATGATGATAGCATCGTATTGATTGCCACGACGTATTTCACGTTCTACGAATTTAACGCAATCATCTACAAGCCAGCGGATAGGTGCATCTTTTAAACCTGAAGCAGCAGCATTTTCCTTTGCCCATGCAACCATGCCCTTGGAGGCATCTACGTGTGTAACATTAGCGCCTGCCTTGGCTGCACTCAGCGTTGCACCACCGGTATAAGCGAAGAGGTTCAGTACTTTGATTGGTCTGCCCGCATTACGGATCAGTTCAGAGAACCAGTCCCAGTTCACAGCCTGTTCCGGGAAAAGTCCGGTATGCTTAAAACTGAACGGTTTTAAGTGGAAAGTAAGTTCTTTATAATGAATACTCCATTCTTCGGGGAGATTCCAGAACTCCCATTCACCGCCGCCCTTGACACTGCGGTGGTAATGACCGTTTTTCTTACGCCAGCCGGCATTGTTCTTAGGCGTATTCCAGATAACCTGCGGATCAGGTCTTACTAATATATAATCACCCCAGCGTTCCAGCTTCTCACCGGTTGAGGTATCAATGACTTCATAATCTTTCCATTGGTTAGCTATCCACATATTTTTTAATCCTCCGTATTTCCATTAGATAGATTATAACATGACGTAATATGATAGCAAAGGATTTTTTGCATGACTTTCTTCTATATTAATATGTAATCTCAACTGGTTATGTATGCATTATAATAGAAAAAAACACAAATAGGAAAAAGCAGAATAATAAGTAAGAGAAAAATAAAAAAAATTATAAAAAACACTTGCAAAATATAGAAACATACGATATACTATCAATTGCTGTGACATGATAGCAATGAAACGTGAGGTTGCTGCTTCAGAATGAGGCAGGTTTTCCGCGGAGCGAATGTCAAGTTAGGAAACTGGCGACAAGTCACTGTACAAGGTTAGAATGCCTACCGAACATATTGGTAGAGACGATGTGAAGAATGCAAACTTCTGGATAAAAGGAGTGCGCCTTTGGTGGTGTGAAATGCATGACACACACGGCAGAGTGTACAGTCACCGCTTGTCGTACTTAGAAATGGAAAGTGCGAAAAGGAGGCGACTTTTTTTATGGCAAGTCAGGTAATGAGAATTACATTAAAAGCTTACGATCATCAGTTAGTTGATGCATCTGCCAAAAAAATTATCGAAACAGTAAAGAAAAATGGTTCACAGGTGAGTGGACCGGTACCTCTTCCTACAAAGAAGGAAGTTGTAACAATTCTGAGAGCCGTACACAAGTATAAGGACTCCAGAGAGCAGTTCGAACAGAGAACTCATAAGAGACTGATTGATATCATCGCACCGACACCTAAGACTGTAGATGCTTTACAGAGATTAGAGATGCCGGCTGGTGTTTATATCGATATCAAAATGAAAAACAAATAAGACCCCTACTAGTATGAACGGGTAATCCGTTCCGCTGTAGACAAAATGGAGGTAAAGAAATGAAGAAGGCTATTTTAGCTACTAAAGTCGGAATGACTCAAATCTTCAACGAAGACGGAACACTGGTTCCAGTTACCGTACTTCAGGCTGGTCCTTGTGTAGTAACACAGATCAAGACAGTAGAGAACGACGGATACAAGGCTGTACAGGTTGGCTTTGTAGACAAGAAAGACAAGATTGTTAACAAAGATAAGAGTGGTAAGAAAGAAGTTATCCACAGACACGGCGTTAACAAGGCTCTGAAGGGACACTTCGAAAAGGCAGGCGTTTCTTCCAAGAGATATTTAAGAGAGTTCAAATTTGAAAACGCAGAAGAGTATGCATTAGGAAATGAAATCAAGGCTGACATTTTTGCAGCTGGTGATAAGATAGATGCATCCGCTATTTCTAAAGGTAAAGGATTCCAGGGCGCAATCAAGAGACTTGGTCAGCACAGAGGACCTATGGCACATGGTTCCAAATTCCATCGTCATCAGGGTTCAAACGGCGCTTGTTCTTCTCCTTCAAGAGTATTCAAGGGTAAGGGCATGCCAGGTCATATGGGCTGCGTAAAGGTAACTGTTCAGAATCTTGAAGTTGTAAGAGTAGATGCTGAAAAGAACTTACTTTTAGTGAAGGGTGCAGTACCGGGACCTAAGAAGGCTTTAGTAACAATCAAAGAAACCACTAAGGTTGAGGCTTAATTAGGACGAAAGGAGGACCATTCAGATGGCAAAAGTATCTGTTTATAATATGGAAGGCAAGGAAGTCGAAAGTATTGACTTAAATGATGCTGTCTTCGGTGTAGAAGTAAACGAACACTTAGTACACATGGCAGTAGTTCAGCAGCTTGCAAATAATCGTCAGGGTACACAGAAAGCAAAGACACGTTCTGAAGTATCCGGTGGCGGAAGAAAACCTTGGAGACAGAAGGGAACAGGTCATGCAAGACAGGGTTCAACAAGAGCTCCACAGTGGACAGGAGGCGGCGTAGTATTCGCTCCAGTACCAAGAGATTACTCCTTCAAGATGAACAAGAAGGAAAAGAGAGCAGCTCTCAAGTCTGCATTAACAAGCAGAGTTCAGGAGAACAAGCTGATCGTAATCGACGAGCTTAAGTTCGATGAAATCAAGACAAAGAACTTCAAGGCAGTTATGGATAATTTAAAGGTTAACAAGGCTTACGTTGTTCTTAATGAGAATGATGAGAAGGTTGTTAAGTCAGCAAGAAATCTTCCTAACGTTCAGACAGCATTAACTAATACAATTAATGTATATGACGTTATGAAGGGCGGTACAGTAATCCTTACTAAGGATGCCGTTAAGACTATCGAGGAGGTGTACGCATAATGGCAGACGTTAAGTATTATGATGTAATCCTCAAACCGGTGATTACAGAGAAGAGCATGGCTGGCATGGGCGAGAAGAAATATACATTCTTAGTTCATACAGAAGCAAACAAGTCTCAGATTAAAGAAGCTGTTGAAAAGATGTTCGAAGGCACAAAGGTTGCTAAAGTAAACACAATCAACATGGAAGGCAAGAACAAGAGACGTGGTGCTGTAGTTGGTAAGACTGCAAAGACCAAGAAAGCAATCGTACAGTTAACAGAGGATAGCAAGGATATCGAGATCTTCTCTGGTTTATAAAATAGAGATTGCAACGACTATACACAGACAAGTGTGATAATAAAATAGAAAAGGAGAAACGACAATGGGAATTAAGAAATATAACCCATATACACCTTCTAGAAGAAATATGACTGGCTCAGATTTCTCTGAAATTACAAAGACAACTCCTGAAAAGTCTCTTTGTGTTTCTAAGAAGAAGAATGCCGGACGTAATAATCAGGGTAAAATTACAGTTAGACACCATGGCGGTGGAAACAGACAGAAATATAGAATTATCGATTTCAAGAGAAATAAAGATGGAATCGCAGCTAAGGTTATCGGCGTTGAGTACGATCCTAACAGAAGTGCAAACATCGCTTTGATCTGCTACGAAGATGGTCAGAAGGCATACATCATCGCACCTGAAGGATTAACTGATGGTATGAAGGTTATGAACGGACCTCAGGCAGAAGTTAGAGTTGGTAACTGCTTACCTCTTTCTGAAATCCCTGTTGGTACTAACGTACACAACATTGAATTATATCCTGGCAAGGGCGGACAGTTAGTACGTTCTGCTGGTAACAGCGCTCAGTTAATGGCTAAGGAAGGCAAATATGCAACATTAAGACTTCCTTCAGGCGAAATGAGAATGGTGCCTATCATTTGTAGAGCATCTATCGGTGTTGTAGGTAATGGTGATCATAACCTTGTTAAGATCGGTAAGGCTGGTCGTAAGCGTCATATGGGTATCAGACCTACAGTTCGCGGTTCCGTTATGAACCCGAATGACCATCCACACGGTGGTGGTGAAGGTAAGACTGGTATTGGACGTCCAGGACCATCTACACCTTGGGGCAAGCCAGCTCTTGGTTTGAAGACAAGAAAGAGCAAGAAGGCTTCTAACAAGTTGATCGTTAGAAGAAGAGACGGCAAAGCGATTAAATAATCGCTCTTGCTGGCTCAAGATTGACTATAGTGCAGCTTAAACAATCGAAATGATTGTGATGAAGTTTATCGATCATAAGGAGGAACAAACCTAATGGCTAGATCATTAAAAAAGGGTCCGTTCGCTGATGCAAGCCTTTTAAAGAAGGTTGATGCACTGAACGCATCCGGAAATAAATCAGTAATTAAGACATGGTCCCGTCGTTCTACAATTTTCCCTGCTTTCGTAGGTCATACAATTGCAGTACATGACGGAAGAAAACATGTGCCTGTATACGTAACAGAAGATATGGTTGGACATAAGCTTGGTGAATTCGTTGCAACCAGAACTTATAGAGGACACGGCAAAGACGAAAAGAAATCTAAGGTGAAATAATTTATGAAAGGAGGTTCAACCATGGCTGAGAATAAGTACAGCAGAACAAGTTATAAGAGAAAAAGAAATGCAGAAAATAGAGAAACAAGACCTTCAGCAAAGCTTTCTTACGCTAGAGTATCTGTTCAGAAAGCATGCTTCGTATTAGATGCCATAAGAGGTAAGAACGTTCAGGACGCACTTGCAATCCTGACATACAATCCCAGATATGCTTCAAGCGTAATCAAGAAGTTATTAGAGTCAGCTATCGCTAATGCTGAGAACAATAACGGTATGAACGCAGAGAACCTTTATGTTGCAGCTTGCTTCGCAAATAAGGGACCTACAATGAAGAGAGTAAAACCTAGAGCACAGGGTAGAGCTTATAGAATCGAAAAGAGAATGAGCCACATTACAGTTGTGCTTGACGAGAGATAGGAGGAAGAAAATGGGACAGAAAGTTAATCCTCACGGCTTAAGAGTCGGCGTTATTAAAGATTGGGATTCCAAATGGTATGCTGATGCTGAGTTTTCTGATTACTTAGTTGAAGATTATAATATTAGAAAATTTTTAAAGAAGAAGTTATACAGCGCAGGTGTTGCTAAGATCGAGATCGAAAGAGCATCTGACAGAGTAAAGGTTATCGTTTTCACAGCTAAGCCTGGTGTAGTAATCGGTAAGGGCGGAGCAGAAATCGAAGTTACTAAGAAAGAACTTCAGAAATTAACAGGTAAGAATGTCCTTGTTGATATCAAGGAAATCAAGAGACCTGACAGAGATGCACAGTTAGTTGCTGAGAATATTGCATTACAGCTTGAGAATCGTGTATCTTTCAGAAGAGCAATGAAGTCCTGCATGGGTAGAACAATGAAGACTGGTGCACTTGGTATTAAGACAGCTGTATCAGGACGTCTTGGTGGAGCTGATATGGCTCGTACAGAGTTCTACAGCGAGGGTACTATTCCTCTTCAGACACTTAGAGCAGATATTGATTATGGTTTCGCTGAAGCAGATACAACTTACGGTAAATTAGGCGTTAAGGTTTGGATCTACAAGGGCGAAGTACTTCCTACTAAGGGAAATAAGGAAGGGAGCGATAAATAATGTTAATGCCAAAGAGAGTAAAGCGTCGTAAACAGTTCCGTGGAACTATGGCCGGAAAAGCACAGAGAGGTAATACAATTACTTATGGTGAGTACGGTATCGTTGCACTGGAGCCTTGCTGGATCAAATCTAACCAGATTGAAGCAGCCCGTATTGCTATGACACGTTATATTAAGCGTGGTGGTAAGGTTTGGATCAAGATTTTCCCTGATAAGCCTGTTACAGCTAAGCCTGCTGAAACTCGTATGGGTTCCGGTAAAGGAACACTTGAGTACTGGGTAGCAGTAGTTAAGCCAGGTCGTGTAATGTTCGAAATCAGCGGAGTTAGTGAAGATGTTGCTAAAGAAGCATTACGTCTTGCAACACACAAGCTTCCTTGTAAGTGTAAGATTGTTTCTAAGGCAGATTTGGAAGGCGGTGCAGTAAATGAAAACTAATAAGTATGTAGAAGATTTAAAGACCAAATCAGCTGCAGAATTATCACAGGAATTAGTAGCTGCAAAAAAAGAACTTTTCAATTTGAGATTTCAGAATGCAACAAATCAGTTAGATAATACAGCCAGAATTAAAGAAGTAAGAAGAAATATTGCCAGAATTCAGACTGTTATGACTGCAAATCTTAAAAATGTAGAGTAGGAGGAAAATGGTCGTGGAAAGAAATTTAAGAAAAACACGTACAGGCAAGGTTGTTAGCAACAAAATGCAGAAAACTATCGTAGTCGCTGTTGAAGATCATGTAAAGCATCCTCTTTACAACAAAATCGTTAAGAGAACTTATAAGTTAAAAGCACATGATGAGAACAATGAGTGCAACATTGGCGATACAGTTAAAGTAATGGAGACAAGACCTTTATCTAAGGATAAGAGATGGAGACTTGTAGAAGTTATCGAAAGAGCAAAATAGATTGTAATAAGAATTGCATGTTTGCAATTTAGTCACAAAAATGTGATTCGGAAGGAGATTTAGCATGATACAACAGGAAAGCAGACTTAAGGTCGCTGACAATACCGGTGCTAAAGAGTTACTTTGCATCAGAGTTATGGGCGGCTCTACAAGAAGATATGCCAATATTGGCGATGTAATCGTTGCTAGCGTTAAAGATGCAACACCAGGCGGCGTTGTAAAAAAAGGCGATGTAGTAAAAGCTGTAGTTGTACGTTCTGTAAAGGGCGCTCGTCGTAAAGACGGTTCTTATATTAAATTTGATGAAAATGCTGCTGTTATCATCAAGGATGACAAGACTCCGAGAGGAACTCGTATCTTTGGACCGGTAGCAAGAGAGCTTCGTGAGAAACAGTTTATGAAGATTGTTTCTTTAGCTCCTGAAGTATTATAAGGAGGTGTCTGACATGATGAAAATTAAGAAGGGCGATACTGTTAAGGTTATCGCTGGTAAGGATAAAGACAAAGAAGGTAAAGTATTATCTGTAGATGCCAAGAATTCCAAAGTAGTAGTTGAAGGCGTTAACATGATCACAAAGCATGCTAAGCCATCAGCAGCTAACCAGAATGGTGGAATTATTCAGAAGGAAGCTCCTTTGGATATTTCAAACGTAATGTACCTTCATAAAGGAAAAGCTACCAGAGTTGGCTTCAAGATGGACGGAGACAAGAAAGTTCGTTTTGCAAAGACAACAGGTGAAGTAATCGATTAATTCTAAGGAAGGAGGACTAAACTGGTGAGCAGACTTAAAGATTTATATAAAGACGAAATCGTAGATGCTATGATTAAAAAGTTCGGCTATAAAAATATTATGGAAGTTCCTAAGCTCGATAAGATCGTTATCAACATGGGCGTAGGAGAGGCTAAGGATAACGCTAAGGCTCTTGAGACCGCTGTAAAGGATCTTGAGACAATCAGTGGACAGAAGGTTGTTACAACCAAGGCTAAGAAGGCTGTTGCTAACTTTAAGATTCGTGAAGGTATGGCTATTGGCTGTAAGGTTACTCTTCGTGGTGAGAAGATGTATGAGTTCCTTGACCGTCTTGTAAACCTTGCACTGCCTCGTGTACGTGACTTCAGAGGCGTTAACCCTAATGCATTCGATGGTAGAGGTAATTATGCACTTGGTATTAAAGAGCAGATTATCTTCCCTGAAATCGAGTATGATAAGGTTGATAAGGTAAGAGGTATGGACATTATCTTTGTTACTACTGCAAAGAGCGATGAAGAAGCACGTGAATTGTTAACACAGTTCAACATGCCTTTCGCTAAATAATAAGGAGGTAAATTCTCATGGCTAAAAAGTCAATGAAAATCAAACAGCAGCGTAATCCTAAATTCTCTACACAGGAATATAGTCGTTGCAAAATCTGTGGCCGTCCACATGCTTATTTAAGAAAATATGGAATTTGCAGAATTTGCTTCCGTGAATTAGCATATAAGGGACAGATTCCTGGTGTTAAGAAAGCTAGTTGGTAAATAAATGCATATCAGGTGGAAACAGGCTCTAAGCCAATGTTTTCACCGCTAGATAGCAATATGTTTCGAGCAATATATAGGAAATCCATAAGGAGGAAACTTAAATGACAATGAGTGATCCGATTGCAGATATGCTTACAAGAATCCGTAATGCGAATACTGCAAAACACGATACAGTAGATGTACCCGCATCTAAGATGAAGTTAGCTATTGCCCAGATTCTTTTAGATGAAGGATATATTAAGAAATTTGAAGTAATCGAAGACGGTGTATTTAAGACAATTCACATTACTTTAAAATATGGCGCTGATAAGAATGAGAAGATCATCACAGGTTTAAAGAGAATCTCTAAGCCAGGTCTTCGTATTTATGCAGGCAAGGATGAATTACCTACAGTTCTTGGTGGACTTGGTATCGCAATCCTTTCTACTAATCAGGGTGTAATCACTGATAAGGAAGCTAGAAAACTTCAGGTTGGTGGCGAAGTTTTAGCATTTGTTTGGTAGTTATTAAATTGATTCATAAATAGGAGGTACGGGCATGTCACGTATAGGAAGAATGCCAATCGCGATTCCTGCAGGCGTAACTGTAGAAGTTGCAGAAAATAATAAAGTGACTGTAAAAGGTCCTAAGGGAACTCTTGAGAGAGTATTACCCGCAGAAATGGAAATCAAAGTAGAAGGTTCTGAAATCACTGTTGCAAGACCTAACGATTTAAAGAAGATGAAATCTCTTCACGGTCTTACAAGAACACTGATCAACAACATGGTTGTTGGTGTAACTCAGGGTTATGAGAAGAAGCTTGAAGTTAACGGTGTAGGTTACAGAGCAGCTAAATCCGGTAATAAGTTAACATTATCTTTAGGATATTCTCATCCAGTAGAGATGATCGATCCTGAAGGAATTGAAACAGTACTCGATGGACAGAACATCATCATCGTTAAGGGTATTGATAAAGAAAAAGTTGGCCAATTCGCAGCTGAAATCAGAGATAAGAGAAGACCTGAACCTTACAAGGGCAAGGGTATTAAGTATGCTGATGAAACAATCAGACGTAAAGTTGGTAAAACTGGTAAGAAGTAAATAAGGAGGGCGTAAAAAATGGTTAGTAAGAAATCTAGAGCAGAAATGCGTGAAAAGAAACACATGAGAATACGTAACCGTTTCAGCGGTACAGCTGAAAGACCGCGTTTAGCAGTCTTCAGAAGCAATAATCATATGTATGCTCAAATTATTGACGATACAGTTGGAAATACATTAGTATCAGCTTCCACTCTTGAGAAAGAGATCAAGGCTGAACTGAATAAGACCAATGACGTTGAAGCAGCAGCATATTTAGGAAAAGTCATTGCAAAGAGAGCAATGGATAAGGGTATTTCAGAGGTAGTCTTTGATAGAGGCGGCTTTTTATACCATGGAAAAATCGAAGCGTTAGCTGAGGCAGCAAGAGAAGCTGGCTTGGTATTCTAGGAAGGGAGAAAATCACATGAAACGTACAATCATTGATGCTAGTCAGCTTGAATTAACAGATAAGGTTGTTACCATTAAGCGTGTAACCAAAACTGTTAAAGGTGGACGTAACATGCGTTTTACCGCTTTGGTAGTAGTAGGTGACGGTAATGGTCACGTAGGTGCCGGCCTTGGTAAAGCAGTAGAAATCCCTGAAGCTATCCGCAAGGGAAAAGAAGATGCAATTAAGAACCTGATCAAAATTGCTATGGATGAGAACAATTCTATTACACATGACTTTATTGGTAAGTATGGTTCTTCAAGCGTTTTATTAAAGAAGGCTCCCGAAGGTACAGGTATCATCGCTGGTGGTCCTGCACGTATCGTTTGTGAGCTTGCAGGTATTAAGAATATCCGTACCAAGTCATTAGGCTCCAACAATAAGCAGAACGTTGTACTTTCTACAATCGCAGGCTTAGCTCAGTTAAAGACTCCTGAGGAAGTAGCTGCTAATCGTGGAAAATCTATCGACGAGATCATGGCTTAAGGAGGTAGACGAACATGGCAAAAACATTAAAAGTTACTTTAGTTAAATCAACAATTGGTGCTGTTCCTAAGAATAAGGCAACTGTTGAAGCTCTTGGACTGAACAAGCTTCATAAGACAGTTGAACTTCCTGATAACGAAGCAACCAGAGGTATGATTCGTAAAGTAAATCATTTAGTAAAAGTTGAAGAAGCATAAATAAGGAGGTGTCAGAATGGAATTATCAAATTTAAGACCTGCAGAAGGCTCTAAACATAGTGATAATTTTAGAAGAGGTCGTGGACACGGTTCAGGAAACGGCAAGACAGCTGGTAAGGGTCATAAGGGTCAGAAGGCTCGTTCTGGAGCACCAAGACCAGGCTTTGAAGGTGGTCAGATGCCATTATACAGACGTCTTCCTAAGAGAGGTTTCAAGAACAGAAACACAAAGGAAATCGTTGGTATCAATTTAGACGCATTAGAGAAATTCGAAGATGGTTCTACAGTATCTGTACAGACATTAATTGAAAGTGGCGTTGTTAAGAACCCTAGAGATGGTGTTAAGATTCTTGGTAATGGTGAACTTACAAAGAAGCTTAATGTTCAGGCAAATGCTTTCAGTGCGTCTGCAAAAGAAAAGATTGAGGCACTTGGCGGAACAGCAGAGGTGATCTAATGTTTACAACACTAAAGAACGCGTTTAAGATTAAAGAAATCAGAATGAAATTGCTGTTTACTTTTCTTATGCTGATAGTGATTCGATTTGGCTCTCAGCTTCCGGTTCCGGGCGTAGACAGAAATTACTTTTCTTCATGGTTTGAGGCTCAAACCGGCGGTGCGTTCAACTTCTTTGATGCATTTACAGGCGGTTCATTTTTGAACATGTCTGTATTTGCACTGAATATTACACCGTATATTACTTCATCCATCATTATACAGCTTCTTACAATTGCGATTCCGAAATTGGAAGAGATGCAGCGTGATGGCGAGGACGGCAGAAAGAAAATTGTTTCGATCACACGTTATGTCACAGTAGCTCTTGCTTTGATCGAGAGTGCTGCAATGGCAATCGGATTTGGCAATCAGGGATTGTTAGAAGAGTATAACGCTTTGAATGTCATAACAGTAATTGCTGCATTAACAGCAGGTAGTGCGTTCCTTATGTGGATTGGTGAACGAATTACAGAGAAGGGCGTTGGTAATGGTATTTCTATAGTACTTATTATCAACATCATTTCTCGTATGCCAGATGACTTTAGCAATCTGTATGAACAGTTTGTAAAAGGTAAATCTGTTCCTTTGGCAGTTGTTTCTGCTATTGTAATTATAGCAATTATCTTGGCAATGATAGTTCTTGTAATTATCCTGAATGATGGTGTTCGTAAGATCCCTGTTCAGTATGCTAAGAAAATCCAGGGAAACAAAATGGTTGGCGGTCAGTCAACATTCCTGCCTTTAAAGGTTAATACAGCAGGTGTTATTCCTATTATTTTTGCATCTTCACTGATGCAGTTCCCGATTGTTATATCTTCATTAGTAAGATATCAGGGAACAGGTGTCTGGAGACAGATTTTAAATGGATTAAATCAGGATAACTGGTGTAAACCAGATCAATTAGTATATTCTATTGGTTTAGTTGTATATATCGTATTGACAGTATTTTTTGCATATTTCTATACTTCATTAACCTTTAATCCGTTAGAGATTTCCAATAATATGAAGAAGCAGGGTGGATTTATTCCAGGTATTCGTCCTGGTAAGCCTACCACTGATTACTTGACAAAAGTATTGAATGCTATCATCTTTATTGGAGCAATTGGACTTGTTATTGTAGCAGTCATTCCATTTTTCTTTAACGGTGTGTTCGGTGCCAATGTTTCATTTGGCGGAACAAGCTTAATTATTATAGTAAGTGTTATCTTAGAGACAATCAAGCAGATTGAATCTCAGATGTTAGTACGTAATTATAAAGGATTTTTGAATGATTAATCTATACATGGTTGAAAGCAAAGCATTGTCTTTGCTTTCTCCATGAATAAATACGTAAACTGTGATGATTCTGTTTCGTAAGCTCTTGGCTTACGTTTTTTCAGTTATATGAATTAGAAAAAAATACCGAAAGGTTTTTATGATAGATAAGTAAAGTAGCACAGGATTTAAGTATGGAGGAATTGGTATGAAGATTATTATGTTAGGCGCTCCGGGAGCAGGTAAAGGTACACAGGCAAAAATGATTGCAGAGAAATATAGTATTCCTCATGTATCTACAGGTGATATATTCAGAGCAAATATTAAAAATGGTACAGAACTTGGTAAGGAAGCTAAGAAGTATATGGATCAGGGACTTTTGGTTCCAGATGAACTGACAGTAAAGATTCTTCTTGACCGTGTAGCTCAGGATGATTGTAAGAATGGTTATGTTCTGGATGGTTTCCCAAGAACAATTCCTCAGGCAGAGGTACTTGATAAGGCATTGACTGAATTAGGTGACAAGATTGATTATGCAATCAATGTTGATGTACCGGATGAGAATATTATAAAGAGAATGTCCGGTAGACGTGCCTGCGTTACTTGTGGAGCTACATATCATATTGTACATATTCCACCTAAGAAAGAAGGAGTATGTGACACATGTGGTTCCGAACTTATTCTCAGGGATGACGATAAGCCTGAGACAGTAAAGAACAGACTGGATGTTTATCATAAGCAGACACAGCCTTTGATTGATTTCTATACAGAGAAGGGTGTATTAAGATCTGTAGATGGTACAGTAGATATGAAAGATGTATTTGCAGCAATCGTTGCAATTCTGGAGAAATAATATATGTGTTGTAATAAGCGCAGATGGTATAATGTGTGTTTATTAGCACACGGGAGGATTTAAAATGGCTGTTACAATTAAATCTCAAAGAGAAATTGACTTAATGAGAGAGTCAGGACATATTCTTTATAAGGTTCATGAAGAATTAGGGCAGGCAATTGAGCCTGGAATGTCTACATTGGATATTGACAGACTGGGTGAAAAGCTGATCCGCGGATATGGATGCATTCCCAACTTCCTGCATTATAATGGATATCCTGCATCTATATGTGTATCTGTTAATAATGAAGTTGTGCATGGTATACCAAGGGCAGACAGAATATTGCAGGAAGGCGATATTGTCAGTCTGGATGCAGGTCTTATTTATAAAGGATATCATTCTGATGCTGCAAGAACTTATGGCGTAGGAAGAATCAGTCCTGAAGCTCAGAAGCTTATTGATGAGACAAGGAACAGCTTTTTTGAAGGCATTAGGAAGGCAAAGGATGGAAATCATTTACATGATATATCCAATACAATTGATGCATATATTTCTAAATTTGGATATGGTATTGTACAGGAACTGGTAGGACATGGAATAGGTACTTCGCTCCATGAAGATCCACAGATTCCTAACTTTGCACAGAAACGCAAGGGAATCAGATTACAGGCAGGTATGACTCTGGCAATAGAACCAATGATCAATCTTGGACGTCCGGATGTTGAATGGCTTGACGATGATTGGACTGTAGTTACAGAAGATGGTTCGTTATCCGCTCACTATGAGAACACAATATTAGTTACAGATGGTGAGCCTGAAATATTGACACTTATTTAGGGGAGTATATATGGTAGGATATTTGGTATATTCCATGGCAGGGCATGATAAGTATAAAGTGTATGCAGTAATTCAGGAAGATGAGCAGTCTGTATGGCTGACGGATGGTGATAACAGAACACTGGATCATCTAAAAAAGAAAAATAAGAAACATGTGCAATTGATTCGCCACAAGGTATCCGCATCAGCGGATGCAATAACAAATGAAATGATAAAAAGAGAGATTAAGCAATATTGCAAAGACATGCAGGAGGTAAAATAATGTCTAAATCTGATGTAATTGAAATTGAAGGTACTGTTGTAGAAAAACTCCCGAACACAATGTTTCAGGTAGAATTAGAGAATGGTCATCGTGTATTGGCACATATCAGCGGTAAGTTAAGACAGAACTTTATTCGTATCTTACCGGGTGACAAAGTAACATTAGAATTATCCCCCTATGATTTATCCAAAGGAAGAATCATTTGGAGAGATAAATAAATATTAATTAGGTATTGCAAATGAGTAACATGCATGCTATAATGTAAGACGGTCTTTTTGAAAGGAGGGTTTAACATGAAAGTTAGATCATCAGTAAAACCTATTTGCGAAAAATGCAAAATTATCAAGAGAAAAGGAAAGATCAGAGTAATCTGTGAAAATCCTAAACACAAACAGAGACAGGGTTAATTCAACACTGAGTCTTTACGAATGTGCGGCTGGAGCGTATATTTCTGTAACTTTATTATGAGAAGTTATACCGTCAAGAAATATATGCTATTAAATATATGACAGATATAATTAGAATTTGTCGTGTGTTTACTTCTTGATACCGAGAAAAGTTTCGCAGGAAACACGGTGGGAAAAATGAAGACTGCCCACCTACATCTGGATAACCAGATGCCGATGTAGTATCGGACAAATCGGATTGTTATCCGATCGGGTATTGTATACCCCAATCAATTAGTTTACTATTAATATATGATGGAATTTATATTTCATCATGAAGCAAAATGGAGGAATTTTAACATGGCTCGTATTGCTGGTGTTGACTTACCAAGAGAAAAACGTGTAGAGATCGGCTTAACTTATATCTACGGAATTGGTAGAGTAAGTGCTGATAAGATCTTGGCAAAAGCAGGTGTAAATCCTGACATACGTGTAAGAGACTTAACAGATGATGATGTTAAGAAGATTAGTGCAGTTATCGATGAGGAGTATATGGTAGAAGGTGACCTCAGAAGAGAAATCGCACTGAACATTAAGAGATTACAGGAAATCGGATGCTATCGTGGTATCCGTCATAGAAAGGGTCTTCCTGTTCGTGGTCAGAAGACTAAGACAAACGCAAGAACAAGAAAAGGTCCTAAGAGAACAGTAGCAAACAAGAAGAAATAAGTTTAATTGAGAAAGTAGGTTAGTTTAGAAATGGCTAAGAAAGTTACAAAAAAAGTGACAAAAAAGCGCGTTAAGAAAAACGTTGAACGCGGACAGGCACATATTCAGTCCTCTTTTAACAATACAATTGTTACATTGACAGATAATGAAGGAAATGCTCTTTCATGGGCAAGTGCTGGTGGTCTGGGATTTAGAGGTTCAAAGAAATCTACTCCATATGCTGCACAGATGGCAGCAGAAACAGCTACTAAGGCGGCTTTAGTACATGGTTTAAAGTCTGTAGATGTTATGGTTAAGGGTCCTGGTTCAGGAAGAGAAGCAGCAATTCGTGCACTTCAGGCATGTGGTCTTGAAGTTACAAGCATTAAGGATGTAACACCAGTTCCGCATAACGGATGTCGCCCACCAAAGCGTCGTAGAGTTTAATTTAGGAGGAAAAAAACATGGCAGTAAATAGAGTCCCTGTTCTTAAAAGATGCAGATCTCTTGATTTAGATCCTGTATTCTTAGGATATGATAAGAAGTCTAAAAGAAAGTCTCCAAGAGCTGGCAAGAAGATGAGTGAGTACGGTCTTCAGTTAAGAGAGAAGCAGAAAGCTAAGTTCATCTACGGCGTACTTGAGAAGCCTTTCCGTAATTACTATGATAAAGCTGATAGAATGAAGGGTATGACTGGTGAAAACCTGATGATCCTTCTTGAAAGAAGACTTGATAGTGTTGTCTTCAGAATGGGATTAGCTAGAACAAGAAAAGAAGCTAGACAGATCGTTGGTCATAAGCATGTATTAGTAAATGGAAAGTGCGTAAGTGTTCCTTCTTACTTAGTAAGCGCTGGCGATGTGATCGAATTAAAAGAGAAGTCTGCTGGTATGCAGAGATTTAAGGATATCGCAGAAGTTACTAACGGTAGATTAATTCCTGAATGGATTGATGTAGATCAGGAGAACTTTAAAGGAACAGTTAAAGAACTTCCTTCAAGAGAAGCTATTGATGTTCCAGTAGACGAAATGCTTATCGTCGAGTTATATTCTAAATAATTAGCATCTTATTAGTGATAATAGAAAGTGCGCATACGTACTTTCTATTGTCGCCATTTACGACAACTACATCACATTCATAAAGGAGGGTATTTACAGTGTTAGCATTTGATTTTGACAGTCCAAACATTGAAGTGGCAGAAATCTCTGAAGACAAAAGGTACGGTAAATTTGTAGTAGAACCTTTGGAAAGAGGTTACGGAATTACACTGGGTAATTCTCTTAGAAGAATTATGCTTGCTTCCTTACCAGGAGCCGCTGTAAGTCAGGTTAAGATTGATGGTGTTTTACATGAATTCAGTTCTATTCCAGGTGTAAAAGAGGATGTTACTGAAATCATTATGAACCTGAAGAGTCTGGCTATAAAGAACAGCTGTGAGACTGATGAAGTTAAGAAGGCAATTATTGATTTTGAGGGTGAAGGCGTTGTAAGAGCATCCGATATTCAGGTAGATCAGGACATCGAAATCATGAATCCTGATCAGGTAATTGCTACACTTAACGGCGGTAAAGACAGTAAACTCTACATGGAAATTATGATTACCAAGGGTAGAGGATATATCAGTGCTGAAAAGAATAAGAGCGAAGATTTACCAATTGGTGTCATTGCTGTAGATTCAATCTATACTCCCGTTGAAAGAGTAAACGTTACTGTTGAGAATACCCGTGTAGGTCAGATTACGGACTATGATAAATTGACATTAGACGTATACACGAATGCAACACTTGCTCCGGATGAGGCAGTCAGTCTTGCTGCAAAGGTATTAAGTGAGCATCTGAAGCTGTTCATAAACCTTTCTGAGAATGCTAAGAATGCAGAGGTAATGATTGAGAAAGAAGATGACGAGAAGGAAAAGGTACTTGAAATGAGTATCGATGAATTGGAGTTATCAGTTCGTTCTTACAACTGCTTAAAGAGAGCTGGTATTAATACAGTAGAAGAGTTAACGAACAAGACATCAGAAGATATGATGAAGGTTCGTAACTTAGGACGTAAGTCTTTAGACGAAGTATTGGCTAAGTTAAAGGAATTAGGTCTTCAGTTAAATCCTATGGATGAATGATTGAAGATTTAGTTGTGGATACTGTGTATAACAGATTCACAGGACAGAAACGGTAATTCCAATGTGTTCGTTTCTGTGCTCATAAAATGGAATTTATTAATTAACATTTGATAAGTAAGTCCAAAGAGCGTTGTCATTTGTTCCACTTTAATGAGGGTGATCTACATAGTAGATTCATTGTCCTCGAGCGAAAGGAGCCTATCATGGCAGGTTATAGAAAACTCGGAAGAACATCTAGTCAGAGAAAAGCATTATTAAGAGGTCAGGTTACTTCTTTATTTGCAAGCAAAGATGGCAGAATCATTACAACTGAAGCAAGAGCTAAGGAAGTACAGAAGATTGCAGAAGGTCTTATTGCATTAGCTATTAAAGAAAAAGATAACTATGAAATGGTTAAAGTAACAGCTAAGGTTGCTAAGAAAGACAAAGATGGCAAGAGAGTCAAAGAAGTAAAAGACGGTAAGAAAGTTACTGTTTATGATGAAGTAGAAAAGGAAATCAAGAAGGATCTTCCTTCCAGACTTCATGCTAGAAGACAGATGCTTAAAGTATTATATTCTGTAACAGAAGTTCCTACAGAGAACTCTGGAAAGAAGAAGAATACAAAGGAAATCGACCTTGTAGCTAAGCTTTTTGATGAAATCGCACCTAAGTATGCAGGACGTAACGGTGGTTACACAAGAATCATCAAGATCGGACCTCGTAAGGGTGACGCTGCAATGGAAGTTGTACTTGAGTTAGTATAATTTATATTGAGAATGATCATAGAGGATGTTCCGTATGGAGCATCCTTTTTATGTTACCTGATATTGTGCCACAGCCTGTATAATGATATAATTATTTTTATCTGAAATTTGGGTATAAGGGGTATATCTGATCAGAAAAGTGGATAAGCTCTCATAGAAATCAGCGCATGATATTTCATGTGTAAATAAAAGATGTGGGGAAATCATGATGAATATGGGTAAAGGCAGTATAAGGACAAGACAGGAAGCATGTTATTATCTTGGAGTCAGAGAAGATTCGTCTATAGATGAAATAAAAAAAGCATATCATACACTTGCTAAAATGTATCATCCGGATATCAATCCGAGAGCAGATGTAAAAGATTATTATATAAAAGTATGTGAATCTTATGAATATCTGACGCAATATCCTGTTTATTGTACGCAGGCGAATAACAGTAATATGTATTCCAATAGACAAGGAAATACGATGCAGCGTAGTTCAAGGATTTTTCAATCAAATGCGCAGGTCAGGGAGCAATATCGTAAACAGAAGATGTTGGAAGCAGAACGTAAGAAAAAGCAGGAGAGAGATACACAGGAGAGGCAAAAAAGGGCAGAAGCCCGATATGAGCATTCTACTGTAAAACAACCAAAATCAAAAGAAGAGGAAGTTCTGGATAAAATCAGGGCAATCTGGCTTGCTGAGACAATAAAGAGACAGATAGCATTGGATCAGGAGAAAAAAGAGGCAGAGCAAAAGAGGAAGCTTTATCAGGCGTTCATGCAGCAGAAATTGCAGGAAGAACAGGAGCAGGATTCTCATTGACTTTGCCTTGTATTTGAAGCATGAATTTAGTACAATATAACAAGTGAATTTGTGGATATTGTAAAATTAGAATGGTGGATAAGAATGGGAATCATTAAGATAAAGGATTTGATTTTTGAATATATCAGACGTGACGAAGAAGGAAATGTAGAAGGAATCACGAAGGCAGTAGATGATGTGAATCTGGATATTAAGCAGGGAGACTTTGTTGCGATTCTGGGACATAACGGTTCGGGTAAGTCTACCCTGGCGAAACATATGAATGCAATTCTCTATCCATCGGAAGGTTCTGTATGGGTAGATGGAAAAGATACACAGCAGGAAGAAAATATATGGGACATCAGACAGACCGCAGGAATGGTGTTTCAGAATCCGGACAATCAGATTATTGGGCAGATCGTGGAAGAGGATGTTGGATTTGGACCGGAGAACATGGGTGTAGAGACGAAGGAAATATGGGAGAGAGTGAATGAAAGTCTTAAAGCTGTAGGAATGTATGAATTTCGCAAGTTTTCACCCAACAAATTATCTGGTGGACAGAAGCAGCGCGTATCTATAGCAGGTGTGATCGCAATGCATCCTAAATGCATTGTACTGGATGAGCCGACTGCGATGCTGGATCCGCAGGGACGTAAAGAAGTAATCAGAGCCATCAGGGCATTAAATGATGTAGAGAAAATTACAATTATACTCATCACTCATTATATGGAAGAAGTTATTTATGCAGATCAGGTTTATGTAATGGACAAAGGAAAAGTTACATTACAGGGTACACCCAGGGAAGTATTTTCCCAGGTTGACAGACTGAAAGAATTGCGTCTGGATGTTCCGCAGGTAACTTTGCTTGCACATGAACTGCGTGAGGATGGATTTCCAATACCGGAAGGAATTCTGACCAAAGAAGAATTTCGTGATGCTATGTTGAACTGTGTGCAGAAGCTTCACGAATAGAGAAAGGTGATGAGAATATGTCAATTATTTTGGATCATGTCAGTCATGTCTATGGTGAAGACACAGCCATGGCTGTAAAAGCGTTAAATGATGTAAATTTAGTTCTGCCCGATGGTCAATTTATTGGTCTGATCGGACACACGGGGTCTGGCAAATCAACTTTGGTACAGCATTTGAATGGACTGATGAAGGCAACTTCCGGTTCTGTTTATTTTAATGGAGAGGATATTGATGGAGAAGGCTTTGATAAAAAGATGCTCAGAAGCAAGGTAGGGCTGGTTTTTCAGTATCCGGAGCATCAGCTTTTTGAGACTGATGTATTTTCAGATGTTTGTTTTGGACCAAAGAATCTCGGACTTTCTCAGAAAGAAGTTCAGCTTAGAGCATATGAAGCATTGAAGCTTGTAGGATTAGAGGATGAATATTTTTATCAGTCACCTTTTGATCTGTCTGGAGGGCAGAAGAGAAGAGTTGCCATTGCAGGCGTTCTGGCAATGAAACCTGAGGTACTGATACTGGATGAGCCAACTGCAGGGCTGGACCCTAAGGGTCGTGATGAAATACTGGATCAGATTGCAAAACTGAAGGAACAGATGGGAATTACAGTAGTACTGGTATCTCATAGTATGGATGATGTGGCAAGGTATGTGGATCGAATCATTGTCATGAATAAAGGAAGCGTTATGTATGATGATGTTCCAAGGGAAGTATTCAGACATTATGTGGAACTGGAGAAAATCGGACTGGCAGCTCCTCAGGTAACATATATCATGAAAGAATTGCGGGATCATGGAATGCCGGTAAGTGATGACGTGACGACAATAGATGAGGCAAAAGCAGAGATAGAACGTTATTTTAAAGAACTTGCACAGAGTAAGAAGGGATAAAAGGTGAGACAGGATGCTTAAAGATATAACACTTGGACAGTATTATCAGACAGATTCCATTATACATAGACTTGATCCAAGAGTGAAGCTTGCAACAACTCTGGCTTTTATCATTTCATTATTTGTATTTGATAATGTGGCAGGTTATGCGATTGCAGCAATTTTTCTGGTTATTGTGATTAAACTGTCAAAGGTGCCTTTTAAATTCATGGTAAAGGGTATGAAGGCAATCGTATTCCTGATACTTTTGACCGTAATATGCAACCTGCTTCTGACACCGGGAGAACCGCTGGTTACATTATGGAAGCTTACCATAACAAAAGAAGGTCTGAGGATTGCTGCATTAATGACAGTGCGCCTTAGCTTTTTGATCATAGGTTCCTCTATTATGACTCTTACTACCACACCCAATCAGCTTACGGATGCCATGGAAAAGATGATGAGCCCTCTTAAAAAGATTAAAGTGCCTGTCCATGAGATTGCCATGATGATGTCGATTGCATTGCGTTTTATTCCTATTTTATTAGAAGAAACAGACAAAATCATGAAAGCACAGATTGCCAGAGGTGCAGATTTTGAAAGTGGGAATGTCATTAAAAAAGCCAAAAGTATGGTGCCTTTGCTGGTGCCGCTGTTCATTTCCGCATTCAGGCGAGCCAATGATCTGGCAATGGCAATGGAAGCCAGATGCTATCGCGGTGGAGATAAACGTACCAAGATGAAGCCATTGCATTATGAGCTCAGAGACTATATTGCCTATGCAATTGTAGTGTGTTATCTGGCTGCAGGTGTAGCAGCGGGCAGAATTGTAGGTATACTATGAGAAGAATTATGTTAACTGTTGCATATGATGGAACGAATTATCATGGATGGCAGATACAGCCTAATGTAATAACGATAGAATCCGTATTGAATGAAGCTTTATCTTTACTTTTCAAGGAAGAGATTCATGTTATCGGAGCTTCCAGAACAGATACGGGCGTGCATGCGCTGGGAAATATCGCGGTATTTGACACAGAAGCAAGAATGCCAGGAGATAAGGTATCCTATGCTTTGAACCAACGTCTGCCACAGGATATCAGAATAGAGGATTCCAGAGAAGTTCCACTGGACTTCCATCCAAGACATTGTAACAGCAGAAAAACATACGAATATAAAATACTGAACAGGGAATTTCCTCTTCCTACCTATCGGTTATATGCGCATTTTACATATGTGCCGCTGGATGTGACCAGAATGCAGCAGGCAGCGGACTATCTGGTGGGAGAGCATGATTTTAAGAGTTTCTGCAGTGTGAATACAGTAGCGGAAACAACAGTAAGAACACTTTATTCGGTAAAGGTATCGAAGGAATCGGATATGATTACCATTCGTGTCACCGGTTCAGGCTTTCTGTACAATATGGTTCGTATTATTGCAGGCACACTTATGGAAGTGGGAAAAGGCAGTATGAGCCCGGAGCAGATACCCCAAATACTGGCTGCACTGGATCGCCAAAAGGCAGGACCTACAGCGCCGGCATGCGGATTGACACTGTATGCATATGAATTTGAGAAAAGATAAAAAAATTCCAGGGAAATTATTGACACATTTCATTTCGTATAATATAATAAACAACTGTGACAGTGTGCGTTTAGATAGGATCAAAGCCCCGATGTTATGTAAAAGCATGGTGTTGGATGTATAATGGTAACCGGTGAATAGTGGATGATACGGCCGGACATTCCGTAGCAGAAGGATTCACATAAGGTAGACCAATCATAGGAAAGCCGTTGGCTTATTATATGGAGGTAACATAATGAAAACATTTATGGCTAGCCCAGCTACAATTGATAGAAAATGGTATGTAGTAGACGCTACAGGTATGACATTAGGACGTTTAGCAGCAGAAGTTGCTAAGGTTTTAAGAGGTAAGAATAAGGCTATCTTCACACCTCATATTGATACAGGTGATTATGTAATCGTAATCAACGCTGAGAAGATTACTGTAACAGGTAGAAAGCTTGATCAGAAGATTTATTATCAGCATTCCGCATATGTAGGCGGCATGAAGGAAACAACTTTAAAAGATAAGTTGAACACAAAGCCTGTAGAGGTTATTGAGCATGCTGTTAAGGGAATGCTCCCTAAGGGACCTTTAGGAAGAGAAATGTACAAGAAACTTTATGTATACGCAGGACCAGAGCACAATCATGCAGCTCAGAAACCTGAAGTATTGACATTTTAATCAAAGGGACAAATAAAGGAGGATATTAAAATGGCAAAGGCAGCAAATGCTTCAAGATATTATGGTACAGGTAGAAGAAAGAAAGCTATCGCTAGAGTATACTTAGTACCTGGTACAGGTAACATTACAATCAATAAGAGAACTATTGATGAATATTTTGGATTAGAGACATTAAAGACTATCGTTCGTCAGCCTTTAGTAGCTACAGATACAACAGACAAGTTTGATATTCTTGTTAACGTATGTGGTGGTGGCTATACAGGACAGGCTGGTGCTATCAGACATGGTATCTCCAGAGCTTTATTACAGGTAGATGCAGATTACAGACCAGTGCTCAAGAAGGAAGGCTTCTTAACACGTGATCCTCGTATGAAGGAAAGAAAGAAGTACGGCTTAAAGGCAGCTCGTCGTGCACCACAGTTCTCAAAGAGATAATTCCAAACAGAATACAAAATTTACAAAAAGCCCTCAAAGCCTTATACTTTGGGGGTTTTCTTTATGCCAAAGTTTTTATAGATATCCGCAAATTTTAGCTTATTTTGAAGCGTAGCACACACATAGCACACACGTAGCACACAAATAAAGTTGACTTTTTTGGTTTTAGCTGATATTATGCGTATAATCTCATATTGTGTTCTTTGTTGGGGCAACTATGACGGTTTAGGGGGCTAAAATCGAAATAGATACAGAGATCATAAAATAAAAGGGTACGCAGTCAAGCATACCCTGTGTTAAGTATATTCAAATTTGTGTGCTACTGTTTGTATTGCAATTTGAATAACTATGATTTAATATAACGGTTTCTTGTAACGGTTATTAATTAGTGTCTGCTCTTTCATTATGCTACACCTTCTTTCAATGTATAGCCATTAGAGCCATACTCAACCCTGTTACCTGTAATTCTAGCCATACATGCGGCAACGAATAATAGGTTGTCTTCATTATCAATGGTCAATGCCAACTTCATAATTATCTTGCGCAGCTCTTCCTTTTGCACCATGTGATATAGTTCCATTCTTTCTGCATCTGCGCTATTAAATTCTTCTTTCCAATTTACTCTATTCATATTAATACCTCCGTAAGAAACGCAAAAATGATATTATCTTATTTTCTACTTTAATAATCCTAATATATAAAAAAATATTAATCTTAATTGATAATGGCTGTCGCATTTTTGTATTTTTTCTATTATTTCTCTCTTGTAAAATCCTGCATCATTGCCTGTATCAATTTTACTCATTTACACCTACCTCTTTTCCAATGTCAGATACAATAATATGAATATAATTAAGTACATCAGTGTCATTAATCCGATTTACAATATCGGTTATTTGTCTCTTATAAAACTCTATATTATTTCCATTTTCTTCCATATGTATTTCTTCCTTTCGTTCTTACAGGAAGTATGCTATAATTTGCATACCCCTTAAATTCATTAGCGTGTGTTTGTAGGGCGTGGCTTTGTGGTATTTGCGGTACTACAAAGCCTTTTGTTTTATTACATTCATTCTGCATCAACTCCCTTCTTAGATTTTGTTTATAGCATCTAAAAGGGCTTCTATTTCAAAATGAGTATATACCTGTTGAGTAACTCCTTGCCCTTTATGACCTACTATCTTTTTAACAAGTCTCTCATCAACACCAGCTTCTGCAAGCAATGATATGCAAGTATGTCTTGTATCATGTGGACGGTGATTCATGCCCATTTGCTCAATTAAAGGCTTCCAGTAACTATCATAATAATTTCTGTATTCAAAATGTTGCGCATCTGGTGTACTAAGTAAGTATTCACAATCATTGAGATTGTACCAATATTCAAAGAACGGTAGTATTTTATCAGAGATAGGTACTTTTCTTATACCGGCATCTGTCTTTGAAGCAGTTATATCAAACCAACGTTCTTTTATATTAACGTTTTCTTTCTTCAAGTCTAACAATTCAGATATTCTACAGCCAGAATATATCAATATTAAAATTACGTTAAAGTAAACGTTTGTAGTATGCATTTTCCAGACTGTATCAATTTCTTTCTTACTAAATGGCTCTCTATTATATGCGTTTGGATTGCCTGCCTTTTTAATGTCAATATACTGCGTTTTATTCATATCTGGTGTGATAATATCGTGAATAACAGCATATTTGAACATAAGACCGACGAGTACTTTATATTTGCGTAGTGTAGGCGTATTTTTGCCAGAATTATCAGCAATATATTGTAAATCGTCAAGTTTAATATCTGCCATGCGTTTATTTGAAATGGAATCACAAAGCAGATAAGCAGCACGATAACCTTTGGCGTTACTTTCTGATACAGTGGGAAAGTGTTCATCACTCCAGCGATCATATACTTCTGCAAAAGTAACCTTTGAAGCATCTACATCATAAGGAGATTTATTGTAATCTGCTAATGCTTGCAACGCATCTTTTTTGCTTTCATAATAGCCTATTGTTTTACGCTTCTGTTTCCATTTTCCAGTATCACTATCAATTAGCCAACGTTCCGTTACAATAGCCCTGTATGGGTTTCTGCGATTGCCAGACAGCTTATATACAGAGCCAAAGCCATTAGGTAATTTCATTAGTTTCACCTTCCTTTATGCCGTATAGTTGAAATAATAAGTTTTTAGCATTTGATATTATTCTTTTATGCTCTGATAAGCTTTTCTTAAATGATTCACAGGGCAAATTATGTGATGTAAATTCTTTTATAATTTTTAAATCTTGATTTTCAAATTGCTGATAAAGCATGATAGTATTTTTTAATTCTTCGATAGTAGGTTGATGCTTTCCATAATTTGTGTACAAAGGGTTTCCGTCAATAAGAGTAGCTTTTATTTTTGGAAGCAAATTTATGATAGAAGATAAAAAAATAGTATATAACTTGCTGCATTCTATTGATATTCCATGATTATATTTATCGACCAAGCTAATGTTACATTACTGAAGAGGCGGTTAAGAAAACAGCAGTAAAATGGATGCCGGAAAATTGTGTTATTGTTGCAATTTCAGGTGCAACAGCAGGCAGATGTGCAATTAATAAAATTCCATTAACAACAAATCAGCATTGCTTGAACCTTGAAATTAATGAAGAGTGTGCTTTATATAAATATGTATATTATTGTATCTGTAATCAATATGAGGAACTCTTGTCCAGAAAACAAGGAGCAAGAGGTGATTTGAATTCTTCGTTAGTGCTTAGTCTTGAAATTGCACTTCCCAATATTCAAAAGCAAGCAGAAGTTATTTCTGTCTTGAATCATTTCGATACACTTTGCAATGATATTATTCTGGGGCTGCCTGCCGAAATAGAAGCGAGACAAAAACAATACGAGTATTATAGAGATAAACTATTATCATTTTAAATGAAGAACTAGAGGTATACTAATTATGGGGAAAAGTTTAGATGAAATTGCACAAGAATTAAAAGATAGTAACAAGAAAGTTCAACTAATATATGCCTTTAATGGTACTGGAAAAACACGACTTTCGAGAGCGTTTAAAGAATTAGTTGCTCCTAAAAATCAATTGGAAGAAGAGGCAGGTTTAGCAAGTAAAAAGATACTATATTATAATGCCTTTACGGAAGATTTATTTTATTGGGATAATGATTTGGATAACGATACTAATTTAAAATTGAAAATCCATCCAAATGCATTTACGGAGTGGGTATTTGCTGAACAGGGACAGGAATTAAATGTGATTAGTAATTTTCAAGGGTACGTTAATAATAATGCATTAACACCAAAATTTAATGAGGATTTTTCAGAGGTTACATTTTCATTGAAAAAGGGAAATGATGAAGATATTGAAAATATTAAGATATCCAAAGGTGAAGAAAGTAATTTTGTCTGGAGCATTTTTTATAGTTTGTTAGAACAGGTTGTATCAGTACTAAATGTGCCAGAGAAAAGCGATAGGGAGACGGACAAGTTGAATCAGTTAGAATATATATTTATTGATGATCCAGTGACTTCGCTTGATGATAATCATTTGATTCAGATGTCAGTAAATCTTTCGACTGTAATCCGAAAAAGTGAATCCGGTTTGAAATTCATTATTACAACACATAGTCCACTATTTTATAATGTGTTATATAACGAACTGAATATTAAAAAGAAAAAGAGTGGATTTATGTTAGGAAAAAATGAGGACGGAAGTTATGAGTTAGATACAAAATTTGGTGATTCTAATGAAAATTTTGCTTATCATCATCATTTGATAGGGATACTTAAGAGAGCTATTGAAGAAAATAAGATTGAAAAATATCATTTTACTTTGCTGCGAAATTTATATGAAAAGGCGGCCAATTTTCTAGGATATGAGCAGTGGTCAGATTTATTACCTGATGACAAAGAGGTGTATGCAACACGTGTGATGAATTTTTATAGTCATAGAACCTTATTGAATGAAGAAATAAAAGAGCCAACAGAAGCAGAAAAGCAAACAGTGAAATTTCTGTTTAAACATTTAATTGATAATGCACAATTTTGGAAGGAGCCAGAATAATGTATGAATATAGTCCAATCGCTGAAACAAATAATTTTATTGTATTAGATAAATATGAAAAATATGCATCGTGTGTGCGTGAAACCAGTACATATCAGACTGAAACAGACTTGGAACGTGAATTTATACAAGATTTAAGAAATCAGGGATATGAATATTTGCCGGATTTGAAAACAAAGGAAGCAATGTTTGAGAATGTGCGGGTGCAGTTGCAGATATTAAACGATGTGAATTTCACCGATTCTGAATGGATGAGATTTTGTGAGGAATATTTAGATAAAGCAAGTGATAATCACATAGACAAAACCCGGAAAATTCATGATGATTACATTTATGATTTTGTATTTGATGATGGTCATATTAAGAATATATATATTGTAAAGAAAGAAGAAAAGGATATAGCAAAAAATAAATTACAGGTTATTTCTCAATTTGAGCAAACAGGAACGCAGGCGAACAGATATGATGTGACCATTCTGGTAAATGGATTACCACTGATTCAAGTTGAACTTAAAAAACGTGGAGTTGCTATTCGTGAGGCTTTTAATCAGATAAACAGATATAGTAAAGAGAGTTTTAACTCAGATAATTCTTTATATAAATATTTGCAGATATTTGTAATTTCCAATGGTACGGATAGCCGGTATTTTGCAAATACAACAAAAAGAAATAAGAATAGTTTTGATTTCACGATGAACTGGGCAAAAGCAGATAATACACTGATTAAAGATTTAAAAGATTTTACTGCGACATTTTTTCAAAAAAATACAATATTAAGAGTATTACTGACTTACTCTGTCTTTGATTCAAGTAATAACTTATTAATTATGCGTCCGTACCAGATAGCAGCAACAGAGCGAATCCTGTGGAAAATTAAAAGTTCTTATATTACTAAAAAGTGGGGAACAACAGAAAGTGGTGGATATATCTGGCATACAACTGGTTCAGGAAAAACACTAACGAGTTTTAAGGCAGCCAGACTAGCTACAGAACTGGATTATATAGATAAGGTATTCTTTGTGGTAGACCGAAAAGATTTGGACTACCAGACGATGAAGGAATATCAGCGTTTTTCACCAGATAGTGTGAATGGTTCGGAAAATACCGCCGGATTAAAACGTAACATTGAGAAAGATGATAATAAAATCATTGTTACTACTATTCAAAAAATGAATAACCTTATAAAAGCAGAAGCAAATTTAGAGATTTATAATAAGCAGGTTGTATTCATCTTTGACGAGGCTCACCGCTCACAATTTGGAGAAGCACAGAAAAATATAAAAAAGAAATTTAAAAAGTATTATCAATTTGGTTTTACGGGGACACCTATCTTTCCTGAAAATGCTTTGGGAGCTGAAACAACAGCATCAGTATTTGGCAGAGAGTTACATTCCTATGTTATTACAGATGCAATTAGAGATGAAAAAGTTTTAAAGTTTAAAGTTGATTATAATGATGTTCGTCCAAAGTTTAAAAAGATTGAGATGGAACAGGACGAGAAAAAATTGACATCTGCAGAAACTAAAGAAGCATTGCTACATCCGGAAAGAATAAGAGAAATATCTCAATATATATTAGATAATTTCAGAGTAAAAACACATCGTGCTCATATCGGTGCAAAGGGATTTAATGCAATGTTTGCAGTTAGTAGCGTTGAAGCAGCAAAGCTTTATTATGAGTCATTGAATAATTTGCAAAAGGGATGCGAAAAGCCACTTACAATTGCAACTATCTTTTCTTTTGCAGCGAATGAAGAACAGAATGCAATCGGGGAAATACAAGATGAAACCTTTGAACCAACTGCAATGGACAGTAGTGCAAAGGAATTCTTGACAATGGCTATTAACGATTACAATAAAAAGTTCACAACCAATTTTGGAGTTGAAAGTAAAGAATTTCAAAATTATTACAGAGACCTTGCAAATAGAGTAAAAAGTCAGGAAGTAGACCTTTTGATTGTTGTTGGTATGTTCTTGACAGGATTTGATGCACCGACGTTAAATACTCTGTTTGTAGATAAAAATCTTCGGTATCATGGTCTTATGCAGGCTTTTTCCAGAACAAACCGTATTTATGATTCTACAAAGACATTTGGTAATATTGTTACATTCAGAGACTTAGAACAAGCAACAATTGATGCAATAAAGTGTTTTGGCGATGATAACACAAAAAATATAGTCTTAGAGAAAAGCTATCAGGAATATATGAATGGCTTTAAGGATATCGTTACAGGCGAAGCTCGTCGAGGATATGTTGAGGTTGTTAGTGAATTGAAATCCCGTTTTGCAGATGTGGATGAAATTACTACGGAGAAAGAAAAAAAAGAATTTGTAAAATTATTTGGCGAATATTTAAAGATAGAAAATATACTGCAAAATTACGATGAGTTCACAAATTTAAAAGAGTTGCAGAAGATTGATTTAAGTGATTTAGAAGCTATAGAAGCATTTAAATCAACACATTTTGTTAGTGATGAAGACATTAAAGCGATGCAATCAGTGGATATATTAGAAGAAAGAACGATACAAGATTATCGTTCTACATATAATGATATTCGAGAATGGATTCGTCGAGAAAGAGAAGGAAAAGAAAAAGATAATTCCAAGATAGACTGGGATGATGTTGTCTTTGAAGTTGATTTACTAAAATCTCAAGAGATCAATTTAGATTATATTCTGGAATTAATTTATGAAAAAAACAAAAATACAAAAGATAAAAATACATTGATTGATGAAATCCGCCGAATCATAAGATCCAGCACTGGAAATCGTGCAAAGGAAAGCCTGATTATTGATTTTATTAATCAGACAGATTTAGATGAAATACAAGATAAAGTAAGTATTATTGATGCATTCTTTCAATTTGCACAAAAGGAGCAAAAGAGAGAAGCAGAAGAATTGATAATGAAGGAGAAACTTAACGAGGAAGCTGCAAAAAGATATATTTTGACCTCATTAAGAAAAGAATATGCAAGTGAAAATGGAACAGATTTGAATGAAATTCTTCCTAGAATGAGTCCGCTTAATCCTCAATATCATACGAAAAAACAAAGCGTATTTGAAAAAATATCGGCTTTTGTAGAAAAGTTTAAAGGTGTTGGCGGTGTGATTTAAAGTGTATAAGGCATTATGAATGAAAAATAGTTTGTGCAGAGATTGGCTAAGGAGGAAAATGTCCATGCCGAGGCTCATCTATCTGAGAAATAAATACAACAAATCCCATATTTATGGGAAATTTAACTTGACTATATAGGGAGGAAAAGTATTTGAATATTGATGAATTTGTAATGCAATTTAAAAATCATCCTGTATTATTTGTAGGTACAGGACTTAGTATGAGATATTTAAAAAATTCATATAGCTGGATCAATTGCTAAAAAAATTTGTTATGATTTAAAAGGTAATGATGAGTTCTACTTTGATACAAAGGCAAATCATTATGTAGATGGTAGTTATCAATATGAATCGATAGCAAGTGACATAGAAAAAGAATTTAATAAAGAACTTGTTTTAGATAGAAATGGAAAATTTAAAGAAGTAAATGATATTTTTTATGAAAATATGAAGAATAATGTTGCGGTAAGTCGTTTCAAAATTTATATTTCTATGATTTTCAAAAGTCTGGATTATAAGCAAAGTGATGAAATTGCTGAATTAAAGAAAGCTAGAAAAAACATAAGTTCCATTATTACAACGAACTACGATACTATGTTAGAGGATATCTTTGATTTCAAACCATTAATTGGAAATGATATCTTGTTAAGTAATCCATATGGTTCTTTATATAAAATTCATGGATGTGCTTTTCATCCAGATAAAATTATTATAACGAAGCAGGATTATGAAAAATTTAACGAGAAATATGAATTGATCAGAGCTCAACTGTTGTCGTTATTTATACATAATCCGTTTATTTTTATAGGATATAACATAGGCGATAAAAACATAAAGGATATTTTAAAAACGATATTTACGTATGTGGAACCTAATTCTATAGAAGCAGAAAAGGTAAGGTCTCACTTTTTGTTAGTTGACTATTGTGAAAATTCTTCCAATTTAGATGTGACTGAGCATGATATAGACGTTGAAGGGTTTTCTACTATCAGAATTAACAGAATAAAAACTGATAATTACAAGGCAATATATACAAGCATTGCAAAACTACAATTGCCAGTATCTGCAATGGATGTAAGAAAAGTACAAAATGTTGTAAAGGAAATATATGCTGGTGGAAGTATCAAAGTAAGTATAACAGATGATTTAGATGAATTGCAGAATTGCGATAAAGTGTTGGCGATAGGTTCTCAAAAATCAATTACTTATTCTTATCAGACAGCTCCAGAAATCATGAAAAATTATTTTTCGATAATTGAAGAAGATAATAATCAGGTTCTAGAACTGATAGATAAAATTATGATTCAATCACAACAGTATTTTCCAATTTATGCTTTTTCGAAGATTGACCCTACGATTAAAAAAGTTGACAAGTTAAAAAAACAGCAATGTACAAAACTTGAAAGTATTAAAGCGTTGGTCGAGAAAAGATTTGAAGTTAAGGAAACATCCTTGATAGATATATTAAATAATCAAAATTATGCAATGACATATAAAAATGAAATTATCGCATATGCTTTGATGATAGGAAATATATCTGCGACTGAGGTAGAACCATATCTGAAAGAGATGAGTGTAACAAATGGTAATACCACAGATTATCGAAGATTATTATGCGCGTTTGATTATGTAATGTATTCAGATTAGTAATATGCTAAAAATAGTGCTATTATGGACACCAATCCTCATCCATAGCATCCACCCAAGCCTGCAGCTCCTCATCCAAAGCCATAGCAGCATAAGAGAGTGGATCTTCAATCGCCAGATTATCAACTAATCTCTGAGAGTTCGGCGTAGTATGTAATCCTCTCTCTGCTTCTTTACAGGATAAAAAGAGCATGGTATTATCAGCAAAGGCAATATCGATGCCGTTCTTGAATTGGTTGTAATAAGCAAAATGTATTTTCATAATATGAGTCCTTTCTTGAAAAAGTTTTGATTAGTAATTTTGTTTACAGGAGTAAGTGGTATTTTCCATTATGGAAACAACCACAGAGAGTAGTTATGTTAGCGGCAGTCAGGGACAGCCTTGAGCAACTCACCGTATACAACAGGTATGCAACAACAACTGCCACAAATCCTATATTTCCGGGCTTTTCAGGATACCAAAACGTTCTCAAAGAGATAATAAATGGTTTAAACCATTATCACATGATAGAGGTAATGATCCTTTTTTGTATCGAGCAGAGTTTCGAGGTGCAACCTTGAACGGATTGTAAAGGCAGAACTTTACGCAAGGTGCTGGAGAAAGACTCCGGCTCAGGTTAAGGGCGAAGCACCTTAGCAGGTCAAGGGCGGCAGCCTTGCCCAGATATTTGTTGCTTGCGACAAATAGTACTGGGTATTACTTGTCGCAAAAAACAAGAGACTATCGGCTTCGCCGCAAAAACTAAGAACTGAATAACATGAAGCACGAGAAAAATTCCATGCTGAAAAAAGGAAGCGTAAATCAATGCGGTTCCTATTTTGATGTTCATTTTTAGAAACCTCTCCCGAAGCTGTCGGGAGCGTCATATCCGTATTTCAGAGCCACATCGATTACCCGGGCATCAGTTGATGCAAGCTTTTCGGCTGCAAGTGTCAGCCTGCGATTTCGGATATATTCCCCAACAGTAAATTCGCATAATACATGAAATATCTTCTGAAAATAAAAAGCGGAAACATATGCCTTGTCAGCAATATCTTTGATATCCAGCTCCTTATCCAGATTTTCTTCAATGTAGGAAATTGCATTTGTAACCCCTTCGTTCCAACCAATCATGTGAATCCCTCTCTTTCTCTGCTATAAATATAGCATAATCTTTTCATCAGGTGTATGCCCGACTTTTTCTGTCTTTTGTTGTATGATGGACAGCAGAGGGAGGTCTCAGGGAGAAGAAATCAGCAGGAAAAAGAATCTTTATTAGTGACCGAACTGGCATTTCTTATAAAAGGCTCTCACGGTATTCGGCAGGAGTAAGACCTACCGTTTTTTTGAAAGCTCTGGAAAAATGAGCAGGAGATTCATATCCTACCTGATAACCAATTTCGTTTATTTTGTATTGAGGTTCAGCAAGGAGTGTTTTCGCCCGCTCAATTCGCTCCCTTGTAATATAGTTACTGAGTTTCTGACCGGTCAATTGTTTATAAATGCGAGATAAATAAACCGGATTTAGGTAGACCTGTTCCGCAAGTGTGGTAAGAGAAATGTCTTCCTGTAAATGTTGTTTTATATAGCGATGAATTGTTTTTATGGTTTTGTTGTAGCGTCTGATACTTTCACTCTCATCCATATCTTCTGAGAAAAGCCATTTTTCAATCGAAAGAAAAGTTTCGGTTGCATTAGCGGAAGCTTTTTCAAAAGGAATGTGAAAAAAAGACATACTATGAAAGGTGCAGATAAAATCGTTTTGTCTGTTGTTTCTGTAAATGGCGTTGAAAAAAATATTACGTAAATTATGAAATAATAAAAATTGCAAATCAGGATTCGTATAATCGGTCATCTTCTCAAGAAGGTTAATCAGTAGTCGATGAAAAATCTCCTTATCGTTCTGGATTAGACTCTGCTCTAAATTGTTCAGGTATTGCAGAGTAGTTTCTGAGTCAACAATATTGGAAGAGGAAGCAAAAAAGTGAGTGGAGCTTAATACCATTTTTTCGCTTTTACTCAATCGATACATGAGGAGAAAGCGCATTTTATGGCAATATTTGGGAATCTCATGGAAAGAAAAGAAGTCTGGTTCAGTTAAAAGGGACAATAAAATGCTGCGGTTACTTTGGCAGGTATATTGAAACCTTTCTAAAGAACCATTGATATAAGGCAAAAATGTTTCAGGAGCTTCTCCTTCCAAGGACTGTATTAACCAAAGCATATATTCAGAATCCTCAGAATATATGGGCGTACATTGTGCTTTGTTCAAAAGACAATCTTGTAAAATAATATTCACTTCTATGAGCAGGGAGGGAAGGGACAATTCTGGTGAAACAGGAGAATCAATCCGGCATCCAACCAGAAAAAATGGTTCATCTGAAATAAAGGTAATTCCCACTTCGCTTGCATTTTTGATATAATCTGAAACAGATGTATCTGAGGAAAGAAGTGTTTTTTCAAGCTTGGCTAAGAAGTTTTGCTGCAAAAGAGAGTGGGTTTTAGAGAGGTCACTTTCAAGCTGTAAGGTCCACTGCTTTTCCTGAATAGACTTTTCCAGACGTTTTATACAGTTTGATACAGCATCAATCAGTGGGACGTCACCATCACTTTTTAAAATATAAAAGTCACAGCCATATTTTAAGGCTGTTTTTGCATATTCAAAGTCATTATAACCTGACAAAATAATTGTTCTGCAGTCCGGCCATCTGTTTTTTATCTCAGCAATCATTTCAAGACCATTCATAATGGGCATATTGATATCTGTGATAATAATATCCATTCGGTAGCGTGTGAAATAATCCAATGCCTGTTTGGCACAATATGCTCTGTATATCTCCAGTGAAAATTCTGAAAGTGAAGAAAAGGTGCGATAAAGTCCATCTGTAATATAGTGTTCGTCATCTACGATTAATAATTTATACATGATATGTTCCTTTCATTAGTTAATTGGAATGTGAATACTGACAGTTAGTCCACAGACGCCTTCCTGTGTCAGCGTAATACCGGCAAAGGGACCGTATTTCATTCGAAGACGACGGTGAATGTTGATAAGAGCTGTTGTTTCCAGAGTCTGCTCTGTAGTATTAAGTTTTTCTGATAAATTTTCAAAAATTTCAGGAGAAAGCTTTGGACCATTATCCTGAATACGAATAGTTAAAACTTGATTTTCTTCCAAGATATCTATTTTGATACAGGGCGCATCTACATTTTGCAAACCATGCTCAAAAGCATTTTCTATAATTGGTTGTATAATAATTCTCGGAACCATTAAAGAGTGAAATCTTTCCGGCAGAGGAGAAATCTCAATCTGCAGTCGGTCATGAAATCTGAAAAGCTGGATATTACAGTAGTTTTGTGCATGCTCATATTCAGCGATAAGGGGAACCTCCGAGGATGCATTTCGTGTAATGTATTGATAGTATTTTCCGAGATATTGAGAAAACACGATAATATTATCACAGTCTTCATCCTTAGCCAAACGATAAATATTGAAGAAACTGTTGTATAAAAAATGCGGGTTGATCTGAGACTGGAGTTGCTTTAATTCTGCTTTCTGCGTAAGTATTTTTTGTTCATAAACCTGATGAATCAAGTCATCCAGATTATGTGCCATTTTTGCAAAAGCTTTGTAGAGTGTACGAAATTCATCCCGGCTTTGGTAGGGCTTGGATGATATTTGATAATTGCCGGATTCTACTGTTTTGATAGCATTCATCAGATATCGGATCGGGCGATTAAGCATATGGTGCAGGGCAAAGCTGAACAGGACAATGATAAGCAGAGCCAGCAGGAAATAGATAAACCAGATGAAGCGATAATCTTTTATCTTGCCAAAAAGCTGTGCCGTTGAAATGCAAGAAGTTAATGAAAGACCTGTATGCTCGACAGTCGTGACGGTTGTCATTAACTCACTTGGAGATTCTTTTTCAGATGGGAGGTCAGAAGTTAAGAAAAAACTGCCATCATCTGAGGAAAGTATGATATAGCTGTCCGGAAACTGAGTATAGTATTTTAACATTTCTTCAATGGCACGGTTAGAAAATGTGATTTTCAATACAAACAGTTCCGAAAGGTCGGATTCAGATGTAAGGATGATGGGACATTGTATATAGAGACATATCTGGTTTTTTTCATAATAAATAGAATTATTTTGAGAATCCTTTTTACCCTGGTGGTTCATATAATCCTCAAAAATGATTCCGGGTTCGGAATCGTTAACGGAGATTGTTTTTTTCATTGCAGGGATGTAAATGGCAGCACTTTCGATGAAACTGCTGCTGTTTTGCAATATGGAAAGAAGTTGTGCGGTTCGAAGAATATATTGAGAACGTTCATATTCACCCATGATGCTATATGCATTTGCAAGATAGTTAATATCTTCGTTAGAAGCTAATTGGTAACAGGAAAGTTGGATGCGGGTTATTTCATCAGATAAGGAATGTGCATACAAAGAAAGCTGTGAAGTGGATGAGTCTGTAATTTCCTGTTTTACAGATGTGTATCCATACTTATAAATACTGAATCCAGCCAGAAAAAGAGGAATAAAAAGGAGTAAAAAAAGCACTGTAATTTTCGTGTTGATAGCAGAAAATAGATTTTTTATTTTCTTCATTCAAATAAACCTCCCATAGGCAAGTATTTAATTTCAGCTAAGTATAACATGACGTAAGATATTTCACAAGAATACTGAGGAAGATGTAAATTTCGGACAATAAATGTAAAAAGGAGTCATTTACTTTTGATTTTCTTTTTCATACAATCAAATAGCAGTAAGCAATTGGATTGTTTTCGAGTAAAGGAGGAAGATATGGATGAGTTGAGGATGCAGTTCATGGGAACCGGTGCAGGAGAAGGAATACCTACTCCATTTTGTAGATGCAGAATCTGTGAACATGCAAGAAAAACAGGTGGAAAAGATGTCCGGCTTAGATCCAGTTTTCGTGTTTCGGATGAAATGATGATTGATTTTGGAACAGATATTTTTGCGGAATGTATCAGAAATCATACGGATTTATTTGATTTAAAATATCTCCTGATTACACATACGCATGACGATCACTTCAGCCCGTTTAACTTATTTTTAAAATCATTGGTCAGCAGGACCAATGGAGAAAAAGTACATATTTATTTAAATGGTGATGCATATAAGCTAATAGAAAAATATGATGCTTTAGGGTTTGATGATAGTGAACATTTTTTTACGGACACTATGAAAAATGATTTTGAATTTCATCAGCTTCATTTTTGGAAACAGGAGCGAATCGGGGATTATTTGGTGACTCCGGTAAAAGGAGAACATAAGGGACATCTTGAGGCAAATTCAGCAAATTATCTGATTGAACTTCCAGATGGTAAAAAATTTCTGTATGCGCTTGATACAGGATTTTACGGCGAAGAAACCCGTTCGTTCCTTAAAGATGCAGCACTTGATTATTTGATTATTGAGAGTACTTTTGGAAGTGCAGACAGAGGAAATAAACCATATTCACATCTTGATTTAAATAGTGTCTTTTATTTATGTGATGTGCTTTATCAGCAGGGAACACTTACAGACAGAACGCAGGTATATCTGACACATATTAATCAGGAACAGGATTTTATCCATGAAGAAATGGTCGCAGAATGTGAAAAGAGAAAAACACCTTATAAAGTTACAGTAGCATATGATGGGCTTCAAATGGCCGACTATAAAAAATAAAAGGAGAAGAAATATGCGTGTAAAAAAAGCAGTAGCATTTTTTTTGGCAGCGGGGATGTTATTAGGAGGCTGTGGTACGGCAGCTTCAGATACCTCAAGTAAGGAAACAACAGATGGAACAGTTGCTCAGACAACGGAAGAAACAACTGATGGCACAGCAGAAGCAGGCAATTCAGAAGAGGAAACGCCAAAAGGAAAATATAAAGAACCGGTAGAGGTTTCAATATCAAAAGTAATGGTCACAAATCCACATTTGATAGAAGGACAATCTCCTGAAAAAAATATTGTATTGGATTTAATTAAGGAAGATTTAAATATTGATGTGAAGATTGCATGGCAGGCAGAAGATAGTGAATATAATAATAAACTTTCCTTGAATATTGCTTCCGAAAATCTGCCGGATATCATGTATATTACAAATTACCTTACCTTCAGAGAATTGGCAGAAAATGGTATGCTTGCAGATTTAACAGATGTTTATGAAAAATATGCAGGAGATTATTTGAAGAGTACCTACGCAACATTTGAAGGACGTAATTTAGAGCCACTTACTATTGATGGAAAACTGTATGCACTTTCTACGGCAAATATAGGTTATGGACACGATATTTTGTGGCTGCGTAAGGATTGGTTGGATAAACTTGGTTTGGAAGTACCTAAAACCATGGATGAATTGAAATTCGTTTTAAAGGAATTTGTGGAAAAGGATCCCGGCGGTAATGGTGAAGGAAATACAATTGGTCTTGCTGTAAATGCAACAAAGCCTGTTGCCGGATATGGAAACAAGTTTGGTGTAGAACCTATTTTCCACAGTGTTGGTGCATATCCTACTCAATGGATGAAAGATGAATCGGGACAGGTTTATTATGGTTCTATTGCTCCGGAAATGAAGGAAGGTCTTGCGATTCTCAGAGACATGTATGAGGAAGGTCTTATTGATAAACAGTTTATTACAAGAGTAGGTTCGGGCGAAACGGATGCAATTATAGATTCAGGACTTGCAGGAGCATGGTTTGCACCCTGGTGGGGTCAGAGTCCTGATATTTATATTAAGAATCCAGAAGTCGAACTGGTTGCAGTAAATGCACCTTTGGATGCGGAAGGAAAGTATAATCATCTTGTACCGACTCCTACAGGAGATTTGGTTGCTGTAAGCAAAGATTGTAAGAATCCTGAAGCACTTCTTAAGATTATTAATGAGGAATATGATATTTACAGAGGTATTGACGCAGAAGGACTTGCAGCGGTTAAGCCTATATTTGATCAGGGGGTTTCGAGAGAAGCATTATTCCCTACAGGTGGATTCAATCTGGATTATTATGATGTTGTTCCTAAGCTTGGAAAACTTTGTAAAGGTCTTGTAGAAAATGGAGTAATGGAAGCTGATGAAACAACTACAGATTATGACCGATGGAAAGCAGAGGGAGCTAAGAAGTTTGCAGATGGTGTTGACCCCGCAGATTCAAATGCACCTAATAACTTCCGCGATTACTATGGCAGATATGTGGCTTCCAATATTTTAGATACACCGGAAAATAATCCGGTTGAGGCGGCTTATTATTATACAACAAAATCCTCTTCAAAGTTGAGACCTACTTTGGATAAGCTGGAAGAACAGATGTATCTGCAGATTATTACAGGCGAGAAACCGTTGGATTATTTTGATGAATTTGTTGAACAGTGGAAAAAGCTTGGTGGAGATACTCTGACCCAGGAAGTACAGGACATTATAAAATAACAAAAGGTGGGCGCGGTTAAAAGCTAACCGCGCCGTTTATTTAAGAGGAAAACGAGATGAAAAGTAAAGCAAATCAAAAATATTATCATTTAATGCTTTTCCCCGGAATGTTTTTTCTATTTTTGTTTCATATCATTCCGCTTGGCGGAGTAATAATGGCTTTCCAGGATTTTAAACCAATTAGGGGAATTTTGCATTCGGAATTTATTGGTTTTGACAATTTTAAACAGTTATTTATTCTTCCGGATTTCAGGCAAATTATGACAAATACGGTAGTGATAGCCGTTTGTAAAATAGTCATTGGAATGGTAGCAGCAGTTGCATTTGCGGTATTACTAAATGAATGCAGAAATGTTCGTTTGAAAAGAATGGTACAAACTGCAGTTTATCTTCCCCATTTCCTGTCCTGGGTTATTCTTGCAGTTATGTTTAGTAATTTATTATCATACACAGGAGTTATAAATAGTCTGCTTGGATTGTTTGGAATTGAGCCTCAGATGTTTTTGGTAAACAATAAATGGTTTAGAACGATTGTAATACTAGGTGATGTATGGAAAGAATTTGGTTATAATGCAGTGGTTTATGTAGCAGCTATGACAGCAATAGACCCGGGACTTTATGAGGCAGCCCAAATTGATGGTGCAAACCGTTGGAATCAGATATGGCATATTACACTTCCTGCAATTTTGCCAACGCTTATTTTAATGATGACTCTGAATATGGGGCAGATTATGAATGCCGGATTTGATGAGGTTTTCAATCTTTATAGTCCGTTGGTTTATGAAACGGGAGATATTATTGATACCTATGTATACCGTGTTGGTTTGACTAATATGCAGTATAGTTTCGGTACGGCAGTAGGTATGTTTAAATCGGTAATCAGTTTTCTTCTGTTGACATTGTCCTATAAGCTGGCAGACCGGTTTGCGGGATACCGAATTTTTTAAGGAGGAAAGAGGAATGCGGAGAGCTTATGTACGTAGAAAAAAAAGATATTCACCAGTTGATATTATACTCAGCGCTATCTTGATTTTGTGTGGGTTAATTTGCCTCGGACCGATTTTGAATACAGTTGCGATTTCTTTTAGTGATAAAACCAGTGCAGCAATGGGAAAGGTAGGTCTTATTCCAATTGGATTTAACTGGGTTGGTTATAAAGCTATTTTAGAGGAAGGACAGTTTTTCCGTTCTTTTATGGTTTCTGTTGAAAGAGTAATTTTGGGAACTGCACTGAACATGGTGTTAACAATTCTTATGGCTTATCCATTGTCTAAGAATGTAAAAGCATTTCCTGCCAAAAACAGATATATGTGGATTATTATTTTTCTGATGATGTTTAATGGTGGGATTGTCCCTAATTTTATGCTTGTAAAAAGCCTTCATTTGATGGATACTATATGGGCATTAATTTTACCTGGTGCTGTACCGATATTTAACGTAATATTGTTGATGAATTTTTTTAAGGCAATACCACATTCGTTAGAAGAAGCTGCGATTATTGATGGCGCAAATCCAATTCAGATTCTGCTTAAAGTATTTCTGCCTATGTCAAAAGCCGCACTTGCTACAATTGTTCTTTTCTGTGTGGTTAATCATTGGAATGCTTTCTTTGACGGAAAAATATATATAAATTCCTTGGAAAAGTTACCATTACAGACTTATATACAATCTTTGGTAGTGGATTTAAATCCGGAACAGATGGCATCTATGACAGAGGAACAGTTAAACGAGCAGATGAAAATGTCAAGTTTGACATTTAACTCTGCCAAAGTAGTAGTATCTATGCTTCCGATTTTGATTATTTATCCTTTTTTACAAAGATATTTTGTAACTGGTATTGTAATGGGAGCGGTAAAAGAATAAAGAATAAAGTGGTAAAATGAACTTAAGGGAGGTAAATACAAATGGAGAAACAGTTTAAGCTTGATATTCATGTGCATACAAGTGAAACAAGCAGTTGCGGCCAGGTAAGTGCACAGGAGGCAGTAAGGCTGTATGAACAGGCCGGATATGATGGGATTATTATTACGGACCATTACCACAGGGAGTATTTTAACAGTCTTGGTAATCTGACATGGAATGATAAAATTGATTGCTACCTGAAGGGTTACAGAACCGCCAAATCAGAAGCAGCAAAGGGAAAAATGAAGGTTTTTCTGGGAATAGAATACCGCAACGTAGAAAGTGACAATGATTATCTTGTTTTTGGAATGGATGAAAGTATGCTGTTTAAGGAGCCGGAATTATACAGTAGAAGCATACAGGATGCATTCGCATGTTTTCGCCAATATGGTGCAATTATCTTACAGGCACATCCATTTAGGAAACGGTTTGAAAAAGATAAAGGTGATTTTGTACGATATAGCAGTATGGATTATCCGGAGCTTTTGGATGGGTTTGAATTTTATAATGGAAACAAAAACTGGATTCAGGATCCGGCTGAAACGAAGGCTGCTGCAGAGAAGTATCCGAATCTCATATTGGTGTCCGGATCTGATTTCCACCATCCAAGCCATCTTGCAACCGGAGGGATTATTCTTAACGGAAACTTTGATACGATACAGGAGATTGCGGAGGCTGTCCGTAATAATGAAATAAGGGAATTGATTCATTCTGATGAGAATTAGTTAAAAATGGGTTAAACGCTTCTTTACTTTGGTTGAAGAAGCATCAATTCCCGGAAAATCAAGATTTTCCGGGAATTTTGTTTTATAAAGACACCAATGGAGGAGAAGTATGTATTACGAAATGGCTCCCATGGAGGGGATCACTACTTATATATATAGAAGAGCGCATTTTCATTATTTTGGAGGAATTGACCGTTATTATACGCCTTTTATTTCTACCCATAAGGATAAGGTGATGAGTCACAAGGAATTACAGGAAATCCTGCCGGAACATAATGAAGGAATGCAGGTGATTCCCCAGGTACTGACATCTTCTGCTCAGGAATTTGTGAAAATGGCAAAGGAACTGGCGCAGATGGGATATACAGAGGTGAATTTGAACTGTGGCTGTCCATCTGCAACGGTAACAACCAAACATAAGGGAGCAGGAGTATTAGAGAACCCGAAACAGCTTGATGAAATGCTGGCAGAGATTTTTGAAAAATGTCCAATGCAGGTATCTATCAAGACAAGAATAGGTATGGAGCAGGATTGGGAATGGGAAGATATTCTGGAAGTATACAGTCACTACCCAATAGCAGAACTGATCATTCATCCAAGAGTCAGACAGGACTTTTATAAAAACACACCGAGACTGGAGCCGGTGAAGGCAGCATTGGATAAATTACAATGTCCGGTCAGTTATAATGGAGATCTCTTCTGCGTGGGGGATGTGAAGAGAGTATCGGAACAGTTACCGGGATTGCAGGCATGCATGCTGGGAAGAGGCTTGATTGCAGATCCGGGACTTGTATTGACGACAAGAAATGGTGCGAACATAAACAAGGACGCCCTTAGGGCTTTTCATGATGAGATACTGGAAGAATACAGCAGAGTACTCTCCGGTGAGAAGAATGCAATGTATCGCATGAAAGAGCTGTGGTTCTATATGAGTCAGCTGTTTACAGAGCCTGACAAATATAGGAAAAAGATTCAGAAAGCCGAGAAACTGGCAGTGTATGAGAGTGTGGTCAACCGCCTTTTTGCCGAACAGGAACTGGTTGATCCTGATTGCAATCGCTTCACCTTCTGAAATTACATATACAATGCAAACAGAAGCATGTTATACTATGGAGTATGAATGCAAGAAGGATGCTTGGCATTTAGAATGATGATCAGTGTATGTACCTTAGCAAAATGCACTGATTGAAAGGAGTATGCAGCTTTATGGAGAGAAAAAAGGCATTGGTGACTGGTTCATCCAGAGGGATAGGTGCCGCCATTGCGACTGCGTTGGCACAGGAAGGCTACGACCTGTATTTGACTTGCCATCATAATATGGAACTTTTGGAAGAACTGGCGTGTCATTTGGAGAATACCTGTCAGGTGTCCTGCAAGTGCTATGCTTTTTCTGTTTACGAGGAAAAGGCAATGCAGGATATGTTTCGGGAGATTCCCTATCTGGACGTTCTGGTAAACAATGCAGGAATATCCTATATAGGACTTTTGACAGATATGACCTATGAAGAATGGCAGCAGGTGCTGCGTACGAATCTGGATAGTTGTTTCCTTACCTGCAGAAATGCACTGCCTGGTATGATTCATCGTAAGAAGGGAAAAATAATCAATATTTCCTCGGTCTGGGGTAATGTAGGAGCTTCCATGGAAGTGGCATATTCAGCTTCTAAGGGCGGTGTGAACTCTTTTACCAAGGCTCTTGCAAAAGAATTGGGACCAAGCAATATACAGGTCAATGCAATCGCCTGCGGTGTAATTGATACAGATATGAACAAGTGCTTCAGTGAAGAAGAAAGACAGGAACTGATTGCGGAGATTCCCGCAGACAGAATGGGCAGGGCACAGGAAGTAGCGCAGCTTGTAGTGCAGCTGTGTACAGGAAATGAATATTTGACAGGACAGATTATTACTTTGGATGGAGGGTGGATTTAATATGTATGATATGTTGATTATTGGTTCAGGACCGGCAGGAATGGGTGCTGCAATCTATGGAGTAAGAGCAGGATTATCACTGGCAGTTCTTGACAGAAGCCCGATCAGTGGCGGACAGGTACTTACAACCTATGAAGTAGACAATTATCTGGGATTACCTCAGATCAGCGGTGGTGAGATCAGTCAGAAATTCAGAGAACACGCAGACAGTCTTGGTGTGAATTTTGTGACTGCAAATGTAACATCTATTGAAGATAAGAAAGATTGCAAAATTGTTCATACAGAAGAAGGTGACTATGAGGCGAAGACACTTCTTCTGGCAACCGGTGCAACTCATGCCATGCTTGGCGTAAAGGGCGAGATGCAGTTGGCAGGAATGGGAGTATCTTATTGTGCAACATGCGATGGTGCCTTTTTCAGGAAAAGGACAGTGGCAGTTGTAGGCGGCGGTGATGTAGCCGTGGAAGATGCTATCTTCCTCGCAGGATTATGCAGTAAGGTGTATCTGATTCACAGAAGGGATTCACTTCGCGCAGCAGACAGTCTCCAGAAGAAGCTCATGTCTATGGAAAACGTTGAAATTCTGTGGAATTGTGAGGTAAAAGAAATCCAAGGCGAGGATATGGTAGAAAAAATTCTGGTTTACCATAATCAGGATGATTCTCAGTCTGAAATTGAAGTAAACGGTGTATTTATAGCAGTAGGAATCCATCCTAACACAGAATTATATCAGGGACTGGTGGAAATGGATGAACAGGGATATGTGCTGGCAGATGAATCCTGCAAGACTACTGTTGATGGTATATATGCAGCAGGCGATATTAGGAAAAAAGCCCTGAGACAGATCATAACTGCGGTTGCAGACGGGGCAAATGCCGTCACTTCGACACAAAATTATCTTAATAAAGTATAATATTCGTCAAAATACACAATACAGTTGACATAATTTCTCCCTGCATGGAAAAAAATGGTACACCTTAAAACTTGACATTTGTTACAGGATATGTTACTTTATTTCTTGGGTGTAACAAATTTGTAACAAATCGTAACAAAGATTGTACAAATTTTATGAGGGTATTCAATATACTTTGGAGGAAGAAATGAATGAATAAACACGGTATAAGAATTGCAGCGTGCGCTTTGGCAGGTACGTTCGCTCTTTCCGGATATTATACTTCTTTACAGGCAAAGATTAATCAGTCTTCCACATTACCGGCAGCAGGTATTGCAGTCGTTCTTGAGGAAGGAACAACAATACAGGAACTTACACAGGAAGTTATTCAGAACATTGCGTATCTGGAAAGCACTTCCGGTATTCAGCCTAATATTATCATTGCATCTGAGAAGGTAGCCATGGCAGAGACACCTATGCAGGAGGAGACAACTGTTGATTCTGACGTAGTACAGGCACTGGTTGATTCTGTTTCTGGTGATAATACAGATAATGATGGGACAAAGAGCATTACAGACAGTCTGAGTGCAGGATTCTCTGCAACAGATACTTATGAAGATACAGAAGCTGCAACAGAGGAATCCAGTGAAGAATCTTCTGAAGAAAGTCAGACAGAGACTGTAGAAGAGGAAACAACAGAAGCTGCTACAGAGGAAGAGACGACAGAAGAAGCATCTGAAGAGGAAACAACAGAAGTTGCCACAGAGGAAGAACAGGATTTCAGAGGTCTGGTTATTGCACAGGTTAATAACTATGTGAATGTAAGAAGTATTCCAAGTGAAGATGGCGAGATCGTAGGTAAATTATATGATAAGTCTGTTGGCGAATTCGAAGAAGAAGTAAATGGCTGGTATAAGATTACATCAGGTAACTGTACCGGATATGTAAAGGCTGAGTATTGTGTAACTGGTGATGAAGCACAGGCTCTGGCTAAGCAGGTAGGTACTACTTATGCAGTTGTTAATACAACGACTCTGAAGGTTAGACAGGAAGCAAGTACAGAATCAGCAGTATTGGGACTTGTTCCTATTGAAGAAGAACTGGTTGTTGTAGAAGAACTTGATGGCTGGGTTAAGGTAGCAATTGAAGAAGGCGATGGCTACGTATCCAGAGAATATGTAAATCTGAGAACTGATTTCGTGCATGCAGAGTCCAAGGCAGAAGAAGAAGCACGACTGGCAGAAGAAGCCAAGGAGCGTGAGGAAGCAAGAGCAGCAGCTGCTGCAACAGAAGCGACCAGAGCGGCTCAGGCGGCAGAACAGACTGTACAGAAGCAGGCTCAGACAGAAGCAGTGATCGAAGCTGCACAGGCTACAGCGGCAAGCTCAGCCGGCAGTGAGATGGGCAAGTCAGTTATTGATTATGCAACACAGTTTGTTGGTAATCCTTATGTATATGGCGGCACAAGCTTAACAAACGGAACAGACTGCTCTGGATTTGTTATGAGCGTATATGCGAACTTTGGTGTCAGCCTTCCACATTCCTCTTCCGCATTGAGAAGCAGGGGATATGACGTAGGTGGTCTGGCAAATGCACAGCCTGGTGATATTGTATGTTACTCAGGTCATGTAGCTCTCTACATTGGCAATGGACAGATTGTACATGCAAGTACAAGCAAGACAGGAATTATCATTTCCAACGCAAATTACAGAAGTATTCTTGCAGTAAGAAGAATTTTCTAATGCAGGATAGAATAAAGGATGGGGTCGAAAGACCCCATCCTTTTACGTACAAGACAAAGCCAAAGAAACCAGGTTACAGATATTAGCAGAATGCACAAATTTGTAAATAATTGTAAATGTGACATAACAGTCATTTTTTTATACGTTCACAAAATATCCACATGGTAAAAAGCTCAAAATCTAGTAAAATGAACTTATACACCAAGTTATCCACATTATCCACATAAAAAACAGGCGTTTTGAGTGGATGTGGGTGTGTCTTTTTACAAACAGGCGTTTTGTGCAGGACTCATAAAATTTTGCTTTTTGTCAAAAAAACTCAAAATTGGATTGACAATATTAATGTCAAAAAATGTATAAAAATTTCATTTCTTTATTATAAAATTTAGAAAATAGCACAAAAAATATTGAAAAAATCCCTGGGTATGATATAATCAATATACAATATAAGAGAGGCAAGGAGATACAATCTCATAAATCTCTTATATATCATAAGTTGTTACAACAGCTTATGATAATAAGTACGAAGGGATGTGGCATCATGAAATTTATTATCAGCGGAAAGAACATCGATGTAACGGCAGGCTTAAAAGCAGCAGTAGAGGACAAGATTGGCAAGCTGGAGAAATACTTCACGCCGGAAACGGAGGTACATGCAACACTTAGTGTTGAGAAAGAGAGACAGAAGATAGAGGTCACCATTCCTATTAAAGGAAATATCATCCGTTCTGAGCAGGTCAGCAATGATATGTACGTATCTATTGATCTTGCAGCAGAGGTGATAGAGAGACAGTTAAAGAAATATAAGAATAAGTTCAGGGCAGAGCAGCAGGCAGGTGCAGCAAGCTTGAGAAAAGATTTCCTGGACAAGGACTACGAGGATGAAGAGGACGATATCAAAATTGTTCGTACCAAGAAGTTCGACATCAAACCTATGTATGCAGAAGATGCTTGTATCCAGATGGAATTGTTAGGACATGATTTCTTCGTATTCTGCAATGCAGAAACCGATGAGGTCAATGTAGTGTACAAGCGTAAAGGCAATACATACGGATTAATTGAACCGGAGAATTAATACAACTGAATGAAGAAACATATGCAGGTATCGGAGCAATCCGGTACCTGTTTTTGTGTACATATCATAATCTGCGGACACATATATTGTAATAATGGCATGAAAACATGAGGTATCAGGTGAAGACGAAGAAGGGAATAGCCATTATTGCAGCTCTTGTGATAGGCATTGGAATTATTTTGTACCAGATAAGGTGTAATGAATCGGCGAGTACAGTAAGTGGTGACTATATTAAATGGGTAGAGTTTAACGCCAGTACACAGGCACTGCAAAAGGCATGCAGAATGGACATTGAAAGTTACCAGGAAGAAGTGCATCTTGACTGGATTACACTTCTTGCCTATGCGGCAGTCAGAGGAGGGGGAGAATTTGATGATAAGTCGCTGAAATATATAGACGAAATTGCGGCTGAGCTGACCAGTCAGACTGTGAGCAGAGAAGACCTGGCGGATAAATATAAGTATTTTAATTATTACTATGAGGCATATGGTGCTGTATTGAGTGGCATGCTGGGGGAATACGAAATAGAGGAAGAGACTAAAGAAGGTGTCGTAAAATGGAATCGTCAATATGGTCTCAAGGCCTATTCTCCCGTAGCGGCGGGCTTTGATTATCAGGATTATGATGATTTTGGCGCAGCCAGAAGCTTCGGATATCGCAGACCGCATCTGGGACATGATATGATGGGGCTTGTGGGAACACCGATCATAGCAATCGAGTCAGGTTATGTAGAGGCACTTGGATGGAACCGGTATGGCGGCTGGCGTATTGGCATACGCAGTTTTGATAAGAAAAGATATTACTATTATGCCCATCTGCGTCAGAACAGACCTTATGCAGAAGGTCTGAAGGAAGGAGATGCAGTGACAGCAGGTGATGTGATCGGCTATATGGGACATACCGGTTACAGTGATACAGAGAATGTGAATAATATCAAGACAGTACATCTGCACGCAGGCTTACAGCTTATTTTTGATGAGTCGCAGAAAGAGTGCGATAATGAGATATGGATAGATTTCTACCAGCTTGCACGGTTTTTGCACGCACACAGAAGTAAAGTCGTGCGGGATGATGCGACAAAGGAATGGAAAAGACAGTACAAAATGCGCGATCCTGAGGTAGAAGCCTATGAAAAAAGCATGAGTAACAGCATTTCAGAGCACCCTGAATAATCCACAAAAAATATGATAAAAATTTGTTAATAAAATATCGAATATCAGGGATAAATAGATTGCTTTTTTTTTAACAATGTGATAAAATAATAACAATGATTGTGATAAAAATAACAATCAAGCGAAAAACAGAAACTCTTTTAAAACAAATGGAGGAATTGGCAATGTCAAAGAAAATCGTATTAGCAGGCGCATGTCGTACAGCAATCGGTACAATGGGCGGTGCATTAAGCACAACTCCAGCACCAGTACTTGGTTCTATCGTTATTAAGGAAGCTCTTAAAAGAGCAGGCGTAGCTCCTGAGCAGGTTGATCATGTATATATGGGATGTGTTATCCAGGCTGGTTTAGGACAGAACGTAGCACGTCAGGCAGCTTTAAAGGCTGGACTTCCTATCGAAACACCAGCAGTTACAGTAAACGTTGTATGTGGTTCTGGTCTGAACTGTGTAAACATGGCTGCACAGATGATCAAGGCAGGAGATGCTGATATCGTTGTTGCAGGTGGTATGGAGAACATGTCTATGGCTCCTTACGCTGCTATGCAGGGACGTTATGGATATAGAATGAACAATGCTACATTAGTAGATACCATGGTAAACGATGCATTATGGGATGCATTCAACAACTATCATATGGGTATCACAGCAGAGAACGTAGCAGAGAAGTATGGTCTTACAAGAGAACAGCTTGACGAGTTCGCAGCATGGTCACAGCAGAAATGCGAGAAGGCTATGGCTGAAGGCAAGTTCAAGGATGAAATCGTTCCTGTAGAAGTTAAGAAGAAGAAAGAAACAATCATTGTAGATACAGATGAAGGTCCTCGTCCTGGCACAACAAAGGAAGGTATCGCTAAGTTACGTCCTGCATTCAAGCCAGACGGAATCGTAACAGCAGCTAACTCATCAGGTATCAATGACGGTGCAGCAGCAATCGTTGTTATGAGCGAAGAGAAAGCTAAGGAATTAGGTGTTAAGCCTATGGCTACATGGGTAGCTGGTGCTCTTGGCGGTGTAGATCCTTCTATCATGGGTGTTGGTCCTGTAGCTTCTACAAAGAAGGTTCTTGCCAAGACTGGTATGGATATCAATGATTTCGACCTGATCGAAGCTAACGAAGCATTCGCAGCACAGTCATTAGCAGTACAGGCTGATCTGAAATTCTCCAATGATGTATTGAATGTAAACGGTGGTGCTATCGCACTTGGACACCCTGTTGGAGCTTCCGGATGCCGTATCCTTGTTACACTGCTTCATGAGATGCAGAAGAGAGATGCTAAGAAGGGTCTTGCAACACTTTGTATCGGTGGCGGTATGGGCTGCTCCACAATCGTTGAGAGAGACTAATATTAAGGAGATTCGAACATGGAATATATAGTATATGAGCAGAACGGCGCAGTTGGTAAGATCACCATCAGCCGCGAAAAGGCTTTGAATGCATTAAATTCTCAGGTACTTGATGAATTAAACGCAACTCTGGATGCTGTAAACCTTGACGAAGTAAGATGCCTTATCCTCACAGGAGCAGGTGCTAAGTCATTCGTTGCAGGTGCAGATATCGGAGAAATGAGCACATTAACCAAGGCTGAAGGCGAAGCTTTCGGTAAGAAGGGTAACGATGTGTTCCGCAAGCTGGAAACATTCCCTATCCCTGTTATCGCAGCAGTTAACGGCTTTGCACTTGGCGGCGGATGTGAGATTTCCATGAGCTGTGACATCAGAATCTGTTCTGAGAATGCAGTATTTGGTCAGCCTGAAGTAGGTCTTGGTATCACACCTGGATTTGGTGGAACACAGAGACTTGCCCGTCTCGTAGGTGCTGGTATGGCTAAGCAGATGATCTACACAGCAAGAAATATCAAGGCAGACGAAGCATACAGAATCGGTCTTGTAAATGCTGTATATCCTGCAGAAGAGTTAATGCCTGCAGCAGAGAAGATGGCAGCTACTATTGCAAAGAATGCTCCTATCGCTGTCCGTAACTGCAAGAAGGCTATTAACGAAGGCTTAGACGCAGATATGGATGAAGCAATCGTAATCGAAGAGAAGCTCTTCGGTGACTGCTTCGAGACAGAAGATCAGAAGTATGGTATGGCTTTCTTCCTTGACAAGAATAAGGAAAAGGTAAAAGAGCCATTCAAGAATTGCTAATTCAACTAAATTAAAATATATGATTCATAATACAAGGAGGAACTTTCAATGAAAGTAGGTATTATTGGTGCTGGTACAATGGGCTCCGGTATTGCACAGGCTTTTGCAATGACCGATGGCTATGAAGTATGCTTATGTGATATTAAGCAGGAATTTGCTGATGGCGGTAAGGCTAAGATCTTAAAGAATCTTAACTTCCTCGTAGGCAAGGAAAAGATCACACAGGAAAAGGCAGACGCAATCGCTGCCAAGATCACAACTGGCTTAAAGGATATCTGTACAGATTGTGATATGGTAATCGAAGTTGCTCCTGAGAAAATGGAAATCAAGAAGACAACATTCAAGGAATTACAGGATATTGTAAAACCTGATTGTATCTTCGCTACAAATACATCTTCTCTGTCTATCACAGAGATGGGTGCAGGTCTTGACCGTCCTTTAGTAGGTATGCATTTCTTTAACCCTGCTGACAGAATGAAGTTAGTAGAAGTTATCGCAGGTGCTAATACACCTAAGGAATTGGTTGAGAAGATCAAGGCAATCGCTACAGAAATCGGTAAGACACCTGTAGAGGTTAACGAGGCAGCAGGTTTCGTAGTAAACAGAATCCTGATCCCTATGATCAATGAAGCAATCAACGTATATGCAGCAGGTGTTGCAAGTGTTAAGGATATTGATGTTGCTATGCAGCTCGGTGCAAATCATCCTATGGGACCTTTAGCACTTGGCGATTACATCGGACTTGATATCGTACTTGCTATCATGGAAGTAATCTATGCTGAGACAGGCGATTCCAAGTATGCTCCTTCACCACTTCTTAGAAAAATGGTTCGTGCAGGTAAGCTTGGTAAGAAGACAGGCGCTGGCTTCTACGATTACAGTAAATAAGAGTTAATATAAGATCGGCCAAGGGAGCTGGTAGGACAGCTCCCTTGGTCGGATTTATGAGATTATAGATAATGGAGGATTTTTAACATGGATTTTACATTAAGTAAAGAGCATGAGATGGCGAGAGCTCTGTTCAGAGAGTTCGCTGAAAAAGAGGTTAAGCCTCTTGCAATTGAAGTGGATGAGACAGAAGTTTTCCCTAGAGAGACTGTAGAGAAAATGGCAAAAGCAGGCTTCATGGGTATTCCTGTACCAAAGGAATACGGCGGACAGGGCTGCGATATTTTAACATATGCTATGTGCGTAGAAGAATTAGCTAAGGTATGCGGTACTACAGCAGTTATCGTATCTGCACATACATCTCTGTGCTGTGATCCTATTCTTACATTCGGTACAGAAGATCAGAAGAAGAAGTATTTACCAGACCTTGCAAGCGGCAAGAAGATCGGTGCTTTCGGTTTAACTGAGCCTGGCGCTGGTACAGACGCTCAGGGACAGCAAACAAAGGCTGTATTAGATGGTGACGAATGGGTACTTAACGGTTCCAAGATCTTCATTACAAATGGTAAAGAAGCTGACGTATATGTAATCTTCGCTATCACAGGTATGGTTGAGAAGCGTGGCAGAATGACAAAGGAAATCTCCGCATTCATCGTTGAGAAGGGCACACCTGGATTCAGCTTTGGTACAAAGGAGAAGAAGATGGGTATCCGTGGTTCATCCACATACGAACTGATCTTCACAGATTGCCGTATCCCTAAGGAAAATATGTTAGGTGCTCAGGGCAAGGGCTTTGGTATCGCAATGCATACACTGGATGGTGGACGTATCGGTATCGCTGCTCAGGCACTTGGTCTTGGCGAAGGTGCATTAGAGAGAACAATCGCATATGTAAAAGAAAGAAAACAGTTCGGACGTGCTATCGGACAGTTCCAGAATACACAGTTCCAGCTTGCTGATATGGCTACAAAGGCTCAGGCAGCTCAGTTCATGGTATACAAGGCAGCTTGCACAAAGGATCAGTATACAAAGGATCATAAGACATCTTACAACGTAGAAGCAGCTATGGCTAAGTTATACGCAGCAGAGATGGCTATGGAAGTAACAACTAAGGCTGTACAGTTACATGGTGGTTATGGTTATACAAGAGAATACGAAGTAGAGCGTATGATGAGAGATGCTAAGATCACAGAGATCTACGAAGGAACCAGCGAAGTTCAGAGAATGGTAATCTCCGCGAATCTGTTAAAGTAAGACGTGCTAGACATGAAAGCAACAGTTTTCTGCTCGCAGAAAAACAGTTGCTTGTAATGGCGTAGAGCACGTTGCAACGCAACGCGCGAACGAGAAAATCGTAGATTTTCGAGTGCACGTCTTTAGTATAAATGTGTAACTAACCCTAAATTAAGTTTGATAAGGAGAATAACAATGAAAATTGTAGTATGTGTTAAACAGGTACCTGATACAAAGGGTGGTGTTAAGTTCAATCCTGATGGTACACTTGATAGAGCAGCTATGCTTACAATCATGAATCCTGATGACAAAGCAGGTCTTGAAGCAGCATTAAGATTAAAGGATCAGTACGGTGCAGAAGTTACCGTTATCACAATGGGTCTTCCTAAGGCAGAAGAAGTACTTCGTGAAGCACTTGCTATGGGCGCTGACAAGGGAATCCTTGTAACAGACAGAGTACTTGGTGGTGCAGACACATGGGCTACTTCCCAGACACTTGCAGGCGCTATCCGTAACCTTGACTATGATCTGATCATCACAGGCCGTCAGGCTATTGATGGTGATACAGCACAGGTTGGTCCTCAGATTTCCGAGCATCTTGGAATCCCTGTAATCTCCTATGCACAGAAGATCGAAGTAGAAGGCGACAGCGTAATCGTTGAGCGTCAGTATGATGACAGATATCATGTATTAAAAGCTAAAATGCCTTGCTTAATCACAGCACTTGCTGAATTAAACGAGCCTCGTTATATGACACCAGGCGGAATTTTCGATGCATTCAAGGCTGACATTACCGTATGGGGCAGAGCAGACTTAAAGGATGTTGAAGATTCTAACCTTGGTCTGAAGGGTTCACCTACACAGATCGCTAGAGCATCTGATAAGGTAAGAAAAGGACAGGGTGAGAAGGTTACTTTAGATCCTTCCGAATCTGTAACTTATATCATGGACAAGTTAAAAGAGAAGCATGTGATTTAATAATGCATTAATTTAGAACATACGAAGTGCTATTAAATATGGAGGTTCAACATGAATTTAGAAGAATATAAAGGCGTGTTTGTCTTTGCTCAGCAGGTAGATAACAAGGTAAGCGGTATCGCACTTGAATTAATCGGCGAAGGCAAAAGACTGGCTGAGAAATTATCAACAGAAGTAACAGCAGTATTAGTAGGTAGTGGTGTTAAGGATCTTGCAGATGAACTTGCTGCATATGGTGCAGACAGAGTTATCCTGGTAGATGATCCTGAATTAAAGGAATACAGAACAGAGCCTTATGCACATGCATTAGCATCTGTTGTTGAGAAATATAAACCTGAAATTTTGTTAGTAGGTGCTACAGCAATCGGACGTGACCTTGGTCCTCGTGTATCCGCAAGAATCCATACAGGTCTGACAGCAGACTGTACATCCCTTGAGATCGGTGATTTCCCTATCAACCCGATTCCTGGAAGAGAGCAGAAGCATAATCAGTTACTGATGACTCGTCCTGCTTTCGGTGGTAACACAATCGCTACAATCGCTTGCCCTGAGTTCCGTCCTCAGATGGCTACTGTACGTCCTGGCGTTATGCAGAAGCTTCCTAAGAACGATGGTGCTAAGGCTGTTATCGAAGAGTTCAATCCTGGATTCACACCTGATAACAAGTATGTAGAGATCCTTAAAGTAGTTAAGAACTTATCTGAGACAGTAGATATCATGGATGCTAAGATCCTTGTATCTGGTGGCCGTGGAGTAGGAAGTGCTGAGAATTTCAAGCTTCTTGATGACCTTGCAGAAGCTATCGGCGGTACAGTAAGCTGCTCTCGTGCAGTTGTAGATGCTGGCTGGAAGAGCAAAGACCTGCAGGTAGGTCAGACAGGTAAGACTGTACGTCCTAATGTATATTTTGCAATCGGTATCTCCGGTGCTATTCAGCATTTGGCAGGTATGGAAGAATCTGATATCATCATTGCAATCAACAAGGATGAGACAGCTCCTATCTTCGATGTAGCTGATTACGGTATCGTAGGCGACTTAAACAAGATTGTTCCTATGCTGACAGAGCAGTTAAAAGCTGCAAAGGCTGCAAAGGCTAACTAATCAGTAAATTTATTATATAGTGCTCAAACGGATAGAAAACCGGAGAAGTTTATGCTTCCCCGGTTTTTTTGTAGGAAATTTGTATGTTGTGCTCTGTCGTGGAGTATTGAACCAGCGTTTACCTGAAATGGGGTGTGTTGCCTAATTGCTATCTGATGGCCCTGTAATGGTAATTTCCAGATTTTGTATGAATTTTGCAAAAAAGGGATTGCATTCCAGTATGTTATACCCTATAATAAAACTCGTTGAGAATATTTAATATAACAACAAATATTAAGGCGATTGGAGCCTTATTGATTGGACTTATGTCCGTATTTGTAGCTAAATCTGATTGGCTATGTGTATTTTATAAGTTGGTTACTATAAACCATGTGCTATACGCACGACCCACTTGTGAAAATCAATAAGAGTAGTAAAAGTAAACGAATTTTGCTATATAGACTCTAATCACTGTATCATAAGGCGCATAGGATTTTTCCTGTGCATACTGTATATAATATGTGAAAAGATTGACAAGTGAGTATCGGTGCGGTACTCACTTGTCTTATTTTGTAAATGAGGCTTTGAAGAGTATAAAACATATATGAGGAAGGGTAAGATTCATGGAAGGCAAATTGAAATTATATGGATTTAATAATTTAACAAAATCTCTGAGCTTTAACATCTACGATGTCTGTTATGCAAAAAGCGCAAGAGAGCAGAAGGATTATATTGCTTACATTGATGAGCAGTACAATTCAGAGCGTCTTACTAAGATCTTGTTCCATGTGACAGAAATGATAGGAGCCCATGTGCTCAATGTATCCAAGCAGGATTATGAGCCACAGGGAGCGAGCGTGACCTTTCTCATAGCAGAGGATAATATGATACCGTCAGGCTGTGACAGCGCAGCCAGTGCAGCAATGGCTTTTGAAGATACGCTGCATCTATCTAATCATAACGATGAGATTGTGGCACATCTGGACAAAAGTCATATTACAGTCCATACTTATCCAGAATATCATCCTGAAACGAATATTGCGACTTTCCGTGTAGATATTGATGTGGCAACCTGTGGCGAAATCACACCCCTTAGTACACTGGACTTCCTAATCGGCAGCTTTGACTCCGACATTATCACGATGGATTACAGGGTGCGTGGCTTTACCAGAAATGTAGAAGGTAAGAAGATATTCATGGATCATCATATGACATCTATCCAGGATTACATTGATAAGAATACCTTGGATAGATATGATGCGGTAGATATCAATGTATATCAGGCGAATATGTTCCATACCAAGATGCTCATCAAGGAGCTGGATTTACAGAATTATCTGTTCAACTCTGATATTTATGAGATTCCACCTAAGACCCGTCTGCAGATCAGCAACAATCTGAGGCAGGAAATGATTGAAATATTCAGCGGTACCAATATCTTTTAACGAATGGAGATAATGTGAAAATGAAGTTAGACCAGAGTAAGGCTCCTGTATTAGAAGCATTAGAGAGAATGAAGACACAGAGGCTGGTACCATTTGATGTGCCAGGGCATAAGAGGGGAAAAGGCAATCCGGATCTTACTGCATTCTTAGGTGAGAAATGCCTGAGTGTAGATGTCAATTCCATGAAGATGCTGGATAATCTCTGCCATCCTGTTTCTGTGATCAAAGAAGCAGAGGAGCTGGCAGCAGATGCCTTTGGCGCAGCCCATGCCTTTTTCATGGTGGGAGGAACTACATCTGCGGTACAGAGTATGGTCTTGTCTGTCTGTAAGCGTGGTGAGAAGATCATTCTGCCTAGAAATGTACATAGAAGTGTGATTAATATTATGATTCTGTGCGGTGCGGTTCCGGTGTATGTGAACCCAGATATGGATCACGAGCTTGGAATCGCCCTTGGCATGAGGATATCTGACCTGCAAAAGGCAATCGAGGAGAATCCTGACGCAAAGGCTGTATTGGTCAACAATCCGACTTATTATGGCATATGCTCTAATTTAAAAGGCATTACACAGCTTGCCCATGCCCATGGCATGAAAGTACTGGTAGATGAAGCACATGGAACGCATTTTTACTTTGATAAGAATTTACCAATGACGGCTATGGAGGCAGGGGCAGATATGGCAGCGGTCAGTATGCATAAGTCTGGTGGTTCCCTGACCCAGTCTTCTTTTCTGTTAATGGGACCGGATATCAATGAGGATTATGTGCGGCAGGTCATCAATCTGACACAGACCACCAGTGGTTCCTATCTGCTGATGTCCAGTCTGGATATTTCCAGAAGGAATCTTGCGCTGCATGGACAGGAGATCTTTGACAAAGTAACAGAGATGGTAGAATATGCCCGTAAGGAAATCAATCAGATCGGTGATTATTATGCATATTCCCGTGAACTGGTAAATGGCGATTCTGTATATGATTTTGATGTAACGAAGCTTTCCGTAAATACACTGGCGGTAGGACTTGCAGGAATAGAGGTTTATGATCTGCTGCGTGATGAGTATGATATTCAGACAGAATTTGGTGATATCGGTAATATTCTGGCGTATGTATCTGTGGGTGACAGACCAAGGGATATAGAGAGGCTGGTAAGTGCGCTGGCAGAGATCAGGCGATTGTATAAAAAAGACAGGGCAGGACAGATGACCGCAGAATATATCAATCCAAGGGTTATTTACTCTCCACAGGAAGCGTTCTATGCACCCAAGCAGTCTCTGCCTCTTGCAGACTGTAAGGACATGGTATGTGCAGAATTCGTCATGTGCTATCCACCAGGAATCCCCATTCTTGCACCGGGCGAGTTGATCACACAGGATATTCTGGATTATATCGTATATGCCAAGGAAAAAGGCTGTTCCATGACAGGACCGGAAGATATGGAAGTAAATCGACTCAATGTAATGGAAGGTATTCGTTCCGCTGCGAGATAAATGTGAAAAAACCATATATTAGGTAATTGTGAAATGTGACGGCTATACAGTGCCTGTTTATGCATTTATTAAAGCTTTACAATTCTGTATATGTAATGTTGCGTTTCAAAAATATCTAAAAATATATGTTGGTAAGGAGTAGGTAATTATGGAATTGTGGTTTACGGAGAATCATACAGAGCATGTAAAGTTCTCAATACAGGTAGATAAGCAGCTCTATACGAGCCAGTCAGAGTTTCAGAGGATTGATATTTTTGAGTCTAAGGAATTTGGCAGATTCCTGACGCTGGATGGCTATATGATGCTGACAGAAAAGGATGAATTCATTTATCATGAAATGATGGTACATGTGCCGATGGCAGTACATCCTGATGTGCGCAAGGTACTGGTAATCGGAGGCGGTGATGGCGGCACAGTCAGGGAGCTGGTCAGATACCCGCAGATAGAAGAGATTGATCTGGTAGAGATAGACGAAGAAGTGGTAAAGGCGTGTAAGGAGTTCCTGCCACAGACAGCCTGTGGATTCCAGGACCCAAGGGTGAAGTTCTATTATGAGGATGGACTTCGCTTTATCAGGAAGTATGTGGATACCTATGATCTGATCCTTGTGGATTCTACAGATCCTTTTGGACCGGGTGAAGGACTTTTTACCAAGGAATTCTATGGCAGCTGTAATAAAGCATTAAAAGCCGATGGCATTATGGTAAACCAGCATGAGAGTCCTTTTTATCCTGATGATGCCTATGCGATGCAGAGGGCACATAAGAGAATCATAGAGTCTTTTCCGATTGCCAAGGTATATCAGGCGCATATTCCAACGTATCCATCCGGTCACTGGCTTTTTGGCTTCGCCTCCAAGAAGTATCATCCAATCAAGGATCAGAGGAAAGAAGACTGGAAAACATATGGTCTAAAGACCAGATACTATAATGAAGAAATCCACGCAGGAGCATTTGCACTTCCAAATTATGTGGAAGAAATGCTTGAGGATGTGGAAAATAAAAATTTTAATTAAACAGGATGTGGAGAAAATGGAGAGAAATGTAGAGACTTTTCTTGGATGCGATAAGGAATTTGACGAAGCCCGTATTGTAATCTTTGGAGCGCCTTTTGATTCAACGACATCTTACAGACCGGGAACACGTTTCGCCAGCAGAACCATGAGAGCAGAATCTTATGGACTGGAGACTTACAGCCCTTATCAGGATCTTGATCTGGAAGATGCAGCCGTATTTGACGGTGGCGATCTGGAGCTGTGTTTTGGTGATACCGATAAGGCACTGGCGGATATTACAGCTTTTACAGAAGAGGTAATGCAGGCTGGCAAGCTGCCATTAATGATTGGCGGGGAGCATCTGGTGACTCTCGGTGCAGTCAGAAGTGTGGCAGCACATTATCCTGAACTGCATGTGATTCATTTTGATGCGCATGCTGACCTGAGAGAAGAATATCTGGGTGCTGCCCTGTCACATGCCACAGTGCTTCACCGCGTATGGGATATTGTGGGAGATGACAGAATCTATCAGTTCGGTATCCGCAGTGGGGACAGGTCAGAGTTTCAGTGGGGTAAGGAACATGTGATTACCCATAAGTTTGATTTTGAAGGACTGGAAGAGGTAATCCGGAAGTTAAAAGGCAAGCCGGTGTATTTTACATTAGACTTGGACGTATTGGACCCTTCCGTATTTCCGGGAACAGGAACACCGGAGGCAGGCGGCGTGACCTTCCTTCAGCTTTTGGATGCGATTTTAAAGGTAGGAGAGTTAAATATCGTAGGTTGCGACATCAATGAACTGTCACCGCTTCTGGATGCCAGTGGAGCGTCTACAGCGGTAGCCTTGAAGGTACTGAGAGAATTATTATTGAAACTGGAAGAGAAACATATCAAATAGACCAATAGGAAGGTTACGAATGGACTGACAAAAGGAACAACAGTGTATTCTTATGATCAGTTTAGTAACTTAGTAAGTGCAAAAGAATCTGGTTTTGAGACAATTTTTAGAAGTGCAGATATTGTAGGAAATCTGTATGAAACAAAAGATTGCAGTGATCGTATTTACGGAGCGGGCAGCCGCTTAGAGAAATCCTGTATTAACTTGAAGGAAAAGCGGAACAAATATCAGGGAGGATATGGGAAGCTTATAACCAAGGGCAGGCAATTTTTCTATGATGAAGAGGGAAATCTGGCGAAGAAAATAGAACCGGATGGAGGTACATGGACGTACCGTTATTTTGGAAACGGCATGCTCCGGGAAGTAACCAGACCGGACAAAAGCTGTGTCAGCTTCCAATATGATACTTTTGGCAGGAGGATTGAAAAGTCAGTAACCAGTATACATAGTAAAGGAGTATCAGAGGGAAGGCAGCAAAAAGTAATAAGATTCCTGTGGAATGGAAACAACTTGTTTCATGAATGGGAAGAGAAATGCACAGTGGGCAGAAGGAAAACTGAAAATAAAGTAGATTTCAAAGCGGATTATATTTTGAAGCTGGAAAAACGAGAGGAGGAAAAAGCAAAAAAAGAAGCAGGGCAGGGAGAAAATATACCGGATAATCTGATTACATGGGTATTTCAGGATGACTTTATTCCCAGAGGAAAAATCACCAAGGATGGGAATTACAGTATTATAAGTGACTATCTGGGAACTCCAGTGGAAGCCTATGATGAAGAGGGAAAGAAAGTTTGGGAAAGAAATCTGGATATCTATGGGCGTGTAAAAACGGAGGAAGTATTAGGTGAAAAGAATTTTATTCCATTTCGTTTCAAGGGGCAGTATGAGGATGAAGAAATAGGATTATATTATAATCGTTTCCGGTATTATTCGCCAGAGGAAGGATGTTATACGCAGCAGGATTGAAGAGAGGAAGACCATATTCAAATGCTGTTTCGTCTAAAGAGGTATTAGTTGAAGGAAGAGTACCTGCAAATAAGTTGACAATAACGTGTCCAGGTTAACTGAAAATATATTATTGAATGTATTTTTAGTATGAAATATTAGAGAAGTTTACAAAGTAAAAAAGAAGAGTATGTGGAAATTTGATTATGGTTAAATTCTTATAAAAAGAGGTAATTGTTTTATGAATTTATAAGAAATAGAAGAGTGAGTTACTATATTTTATAAGTATATAAAATGGTTGAAGTTATTGAAGAGTGTGATTATAGAGATTTCTAAAGGAGTATTTTTATGGATATAGAGCAGGCTATAGAGACTATATATACTGGATTGGTAAGTGAGGAATCTGTTCCAGTGAAATTAAGAGCATTTCGAGAATTGGACAGGGAAATGCTAGGACAAGTGCAAGAAGCACTTTCCTTTGCAATAGAGTATTACAAAGGAAAGTCATTAGTACCTAAAAAATTAGCGATGGCAATGGTCGATATTTTTGGTGCGTTTTGCTTTAATAGTGGTTTTAGTGAAAAAGAGCTGAGAGAGCTTGAGGATATTGGAATGAAATTACAGGAACAAGCATTAGAGCTTTTTGATGAATAAAATAGCTAATCTTATAGTTGGACTTGAGTGAATGTAGAAACTATTTTAAAAAAGTAAAACTGATAAAAAATACATTATATGATGTCTCCGGATTCTGATTGATTATGCCAGCGAAACTCTGGCATTGAAGTTTGACAAGTAAATATTATCCGAAATTGAAAATAAGAGTACAAGAAATAGACATAGTACTGTTGTTATACCGAAAAATAAGGTATGATATCTATAGGATTATGCTACATTCAAAACCAACTTTCTGAGGAGAATTCAAATGGGAGATTCCATGCATCCAGATGCTGTAACATCAGGATGTGATAGAGGCGGCAGTACCACATCTTAGTAGAGCGGTGTCTGCCGCTTTCTAATTTGAAGTCTATTTTCTCACGCTTATTCGAGCGTTCAGCAGAAGTTCTTGCATTGTATTTTTTTCTTTTACGTTGCCACGCGGCGGTATATTTATAAGACGTGGATTGGCTTTCATAGCCAGATGGACGGTTCTTTCGTACTTTGAATCAGAACATGTGGATTCACAGGAACAGCCATATTTGTAGCTTGCCAACGGTCATCATAACTTGATTCTTGTTTTCGAAATTTCAACACCATCATGATTCATTTTTCTTCCAGTTTTGCAGACAGGGATAACGGATAGATTTTAAGCTGTACAATCCAGTTAGTCAAAGATGTAATTTTAAAATCAATGGAAAGAAGATAAGAATGCTGCATACAGGAAGGAGTTCTTAGGGCAGGACCATACTTGGAATATTTATTCAGTATCAGTTCATCTGTGTATGAAAAATCCAAGTTCCTAAAACGGTCAATGAGGTCTTAGGTGTCGCTGGAAATGGCATCTGGATCAGGATAATATTTACAGAGATTTTCAAAAAGAAAGTTTTGATAGTTAAAATGACAGATGTAATTATCGGACAATAAAAATCGCCTTCAATCAAAAATTTACCGGCTGTGCTAGAACAAATATGCTTTCTGATTAAACAGGCGCAATGCGCCGCATTTTTGAGGCTGTTTATCAAGTGTTTTTTGATAAAAAGTGGGGGATTTTAATAAAAATGGAATCTGAAAGCCTTATGTTTAGTGGCTTGGAGATACCGAGAGATTATTTTAATATAAAAGGAGAAGTGCTATGGATAGGATTTTAAGTACATATAGTTATGGTATTTGTTTATTTTCAATGGAAGTTCTACAAGATTTTTTGAAAAAAGAAAAAATTAGATCAAAAAAATTACTACATAAATTTCAAAAGGATAAAAAATTATATTTAGCTATGCAAAAAGAAGGGATTTGGTTTCCTATTTCGAAAATAAATTCGGGACAACATCTTATTAAACTGGAAGGATATGATAATACATTTAATGATGAGTGGGAACAAAAGTTTGAGATTGAAGGATTTAATTTAAAAATAGAAGGTGGACTTTGGATTTCAGATATAGGTTCCTTCTATACATTCAATGAAAGTGAATTTTGTGGGGAAGCAATATCGTTTAAGACGGGGGATGGTGACATACAATATTCAGATTTTAAATATGATGTTCCTGCCGGAAAATACTTATTATCAGTAAAAGGTTTTTTGAGAAAGGAAAAAAAAGGATTTCCTAATCCAAATTCAGGATTTTTATTTTCTCTTGTAAAAGTTGATGAGTTTAGCGGATTTAAAAATCCAAGAGAGGACATTTACAATTTCAATGTGACTAATATGTAACACCTTATAAATTAGATACTAAGACTTCCCATACCTAAAATGGGGTTCGTACCTTGAAAATTCAATATTTCAGCTAACAAAATAGTAATTTATGCCATTGCAATCTCTGGGTGGAGTGCATTGCGCAGATATTCTGGTAATCTTGCTTCAAAATCAGCAGTAAAAGCAGTCAGTTGTTCGTCACTGAGCTTTAAGATTTCCTGAAGGCTTGCCATTAAGGCAGCCATCAGAATACCAAGTGATCTGTTGAAAGTAATATCTGCCATTTCATCGACAAGAAGGAAGAACAACTTCCCAAGCGTTCTCTGATCTTCATTTTGACGTTGCTCCATTGCAAATAACATATATCTGGTAAACACAATGGCCACATGGGCTGTCAGTGCATCATAAGATAAGCTGTGGCATTCTCCAATCAGGTTCAGCATTGCCTCTGGTGCTTTTGTCCGGGCAAGCTTGCGTCTTTTTCCTGCAAGAGTTCTGTTATCAAAGTTCTTTACCGGACCAATGATATTTGTATCTTTCGCAGATGCCAGCAAACAGCTGTTTACAGGAATCAATGTATTTCCATCACTCCAGCTTAAAGTAAGCATTCGGAATCCTTTTTTGAAATGCATATCCGTGTGGTCAAAAACTTTTGATCCCAGTTCTGTTTTCCTGCATCTGGTGCGGTTGAACAGGCTATCATCAAAGATGAAAACATTTTTCCTGCTATCATTCGTCAGGCCTTTGATGTCACGATTTACGATATCAGCAGCAAGAAGGGAAGTAAAACGGAGACAGTTTGTTTTTGCAGAATTAAGGAAACGGTAGAACGTGTTCTTGGAAAACTCTTCATTAAAAGAGCCAGTCCGTTGCTGCATATACATACTTCTTCCGACAAAAATGTTGCTAAGTTTGTAACGAAACAGAGAAACAGGAGAAACACCTTTTTCTTTCATCCCATTACATCTGGCAAGAAGCCTGCCGACCTGGTGTTTAGAAAAAAATCTCTGAACACAGTCAACGAAGGCTTTTTCATCTAAATGTTTTTGTGGTATACTGGACATGGAATAAATCTCCTTTGTTAAAATGGTTTCTTGACAACTCCATTATACCAAACGGAACAGGTTTATGCCTTTTTTATTAGCTGAAATATTGAATTGTCAAGGTTCAACACACTGTATTGATGTGGGAAGTTTTAGTAAGTGACTATCTGGGAACTCCAGTGGAAGCCTATGATGAAGAGGGAAAGAAAGTTTGGGAAAGAAATCTGGATATCTATGGGCGTGTAAAAACGGAGGAAGTATTAGGTGAAAAGAATTTTATTCCATTTCGTTTCAAGGGGCAGTATGAGGATGAAGAAATAGGATTATATTATAATCGTTTCCGGTATTATTCGCCAGAGGAAGGATGTTATACGCAGCAGGACCCGATTGGATTGGCAGGTGGTAATCCAACTCTGTATGGATATGTTTATGATACATTGTGTGAGCTTGATCCATTTGGTTTAGGCAGAATGCCATCGTGGATGACTACTAGAAAAGGATGGCAACGTCATCATCTTATTCCAGTTAGTGTTTGGGATAAGTATTTTATACCTCAAGAAGCTGGAATGAATGTTAATGGTGCAACCAATATGACCTACTTGCCTGTGGCACAGGGAATAGATTTAGTAAATCCGAATAGTTCTCTTCATGTGGGATGGAACAATGTTCATAGTGAGTACAATCAATATATTAGTCAAGAATTGGGTAAAATTAGCAGGCTTGCTAAAGAAAACAATTGGGTAAAGAGGAAAATTCAAAAAGAAATTAGAATGTTACAAAGCGAAGTAAAAAAAGATTTAAAAAAAGGATTGATAAAATGTCATTAAAATTATATCAAATAAATACAACTCTAAATCATCCTGATTGTATGGCAGGATTAAAAAAAATGATGGATGATGAAATTTTTTCATTTTTTAGATTGGACATAGGAAATGAAGAAAAAATAAAAAGAAGAAGATTGGAGTTTGTTGCGGACACTGGTTATACACTGGAAAATATTGAGAAAACAGATTATATTTTTTGTCCATCTGCATTGTTGTTTTCTAAGCGATTTGTTGAAAAAATTGGAAATTTATTGAGAGAAGAAATGAAGTTTTTTTCTTGTAGATTAGTTTGTCAAGACGTTAGTTTAGAATGGTATGCCGCTAAAATCATACTAAGTATACCTATAATAGATAAAGAAGCATCAACATATCGTACATTAAGTGATGGTGAGAGAGTGTTAAAATTTATAAAGTTTAGAAGAGATATTGAAGAGGAATTTTTTATTGCGAAAGATAAAGAAAGTACTACAGATTTTGTTGTAAGTGAATTGTTCGTAGATATATGCAAGAAAAATGGTTTGTTAATTGATTTTAAAGAAGTATAGGTAAGAAAATAAATTACCAGTTAAAGGGGGAGAATTCTGTAAAGGAGTTAAGTTGCCCTCTTGGTTATGAACAGGTGGAACGCATGGAGTTGTGCATCGAATAAGAGAACAAATACTGGGAAAAATGAGACCGCCAAGTAAAGGATGGTATACACATGATGAACAGATACGAGCAGAACTTGATAATTTGAGAAAAGCGTTAAATGAGGCAAGAAGTAGGGGAATGTCAGATGCTGTTAATAATAAGTATCCCAATATTAATAAAGTATCAGAAATGCAACCTCCAAAATCGACAGATGCAAAGGTGCCGAAAATATGTCAATAAAAATTAAGAAACCAGAGGTAAAAATGAATCTTTATGAAACAGATAAAGATGTGTTGAAAAGCTTTATTACAAATGAAAAAATAGATGGGGTATTTACGGAAAAATACTTAATCCTACAAAATTTTGCGGATGATTGTAGATTTTCATCAGATATTCAGCCGGAATTAATGGAATATTTATTGCCATTTTATTTGAGAATAATTGAAGAGGCAATCATGCATCAGAATAAAATGGCAGAAGATATTTATAGTCAGTTTAATTCTATGATTTTTTTTAATCAACAAAATTTTAAAAATTCTGTAGGAGAAAAATATCCATATGTAATGGAATATTATGTTGAACAGACAGTGAAACGGATGGAAATGGGAAATAAAACAATACTCGGTGACATTTCTTTGTTTAACACAACAATTGCATTTGATAGAAATAATATTGTAAAGTTATTTGATAAAATTTATGGAGGATCTTTAGCGATAAAATATTCATTCTTTAAGTATATTTCAGTTTTGCTTTTTAAGGAAAGCGATAATTTGCTTGCAATAAATGAAGAAAGGCCATTTTGGACGAGTGAAATATGGGATTTTGATGCACAGTTTTCTGACGCTTTTTTTTGGAATCAGGAAATTGTTCAATATTATGAAAGGCATGTGACAAGACAAGAGATTGAGGAGGTATTTAAGGATATAACACCAATTTTATATAATAGTTTAGGAAAGGAGTTAATGAACCTTTTTTCAAGTGAAATGGAAAAGAGCTTTGCTACAGGAACTTTTGAAAAGAGAAAAAAGGAGTATTTACAGAAGATAAATTGTAGAAGTGAAAAATATAAGTATTGGACGGAGTGTTTTTAGGAAACCCAAAAGGGTAAAATAAAGCGTGTAAATTTTTTTGATTTTAACCCGCACATATGAACGAGATTATTCTGGTCTTGTTACAAAAATTAATCATCCGGGAGGCAGATATACAAGGTATTGTTATGATAAACTGGGACGTGTGATAAGAACTGATTATTATGACAAAACTTATGAGAACTTTACTTATAATAAGAATGGCGCTCTAATAGAGGCGGAAAACCAATATGGCAAGGTAAAGCTTGAACGAGGTTCGTTGGGCAGGATTACGAAAGAGTGGCAGGGCAGGCACTGGATATCTAATTAGTATAATGAATTGGAAAACTGTATTCAGACAGTAAGCAGTTTTGGAGCAAATATACTTACCAGTCGGAATGAAATGGGACAGACGACACAAGTGGCGGCATATTTGGATAAAGAAAAGCCGTGGGTGTCCAGGATGGAATATAATGCTTTGGGGCAGGAGACTCAGCGTCTGTTCTCTAATAATATCTGTAGTGCATGGGACTATGATAAAGCTGGCAGACCGATTTTTCACGAAGTAAGTAATCAGCGAAGTAAGGCAGACGCTGCTCATCAGGGAATTTTAGGAAATGTTGTCGGCTGGTCGGATACATTGCGCAGGCACAGATATGAATGGGATGTGAATTATCAGTTAAAGGAGTATATCCTATGGAGGGAAGGAAAATAAGTTTTGTGGTACTGGCTATGGCAGGTCTGCTGACAGCATGTGGCAGCCGTGTGTGGGGTGATGACAGTGAAATTTCCACAGCATTAGCCTTCGGAGAAGCAGAGGAGTGTACGCAGAATGCCAAAACACGGGAAGATACGGTTGTTAAAATATCAGACTGCCTTTCGGAACAGGTGCCGGAGATTGAAGACTGGGCTGCTTATGTAGATCTGAAGAGTGATGGGCAGGCGTATTTATATCAAACATATGATCTTGAAACAGAGGAAGTATACAAAGATGGGGCGGGAAGTGAATATTTGGGAGAGTATTATTCCGTTCATGTGAGCGAGATGTGGGAGGATCACAGTGTGAGCTGGAGCACGTTTTATGTGAGTGTCAATTTTGATAAGGTTTTATGGAAGGATATGGTAGGACTGGCAGACAGTGAGTTTGAAGTGTATACATTAGAGGAGTGGAGAAATTCGTCGTATTATCCAAGCCTTGATGACTAAACGGCGTTTTGCATAGATCCTGGGAGGAAAATAATATGATAAAAAATTTTCTTTCATCCATTGTAGTAAGCTTGTTTTTGATCCTTCTTGTGATTTTGTGCAGTGAAAATGATAAAGAAGAAAGCAGACATGAGCCTCAAAATACATGGTTTTATATGCCAACACAGAAAGAAGTAGAATATGAAGGAAAGGAATTTAAATGATGAAAAGGGTAATTTGGCGGGCTAATCAGGTAATTAGCATAGAAACCAGACGTAGAGATGAAAATAGAAAAGAAAATGTTTATGTGTTGGCACAAATGATAAATAGAGCTCAGCTATTAGTATTTAATTTATTTAATACAGATAATAATTGGGAAAATATTGATTTAAATAAAGCGCCTATTTTATTCTGTACCTACGTTACAAAACAATTTATCTCATGCAGCAATATTTATAAGCAAAAAGTGGAGCCGCTTAAGGAGTATAAGCCGCCTGTATATCAGATCCATATGTTGGGTATACGCGCTAGAAAGATAACTCTATGGGAAGGTACGGCAGATGAACGGGAGATAATGTTTCTCGGAGATGGTGGAGGAGCGTTAATAGAAGGAGATATAGGAAATTGTATTTATATCATGCCTGAAATTCCGTTTACAGATAATGAGACAATAGATAAATATGAATTAACTAATGTTCGAATTTATGCAGAATTTAATGAACGATTATATCTTTGTTATAAATTTGGTAAAAATGTGGATCCTATGAAAGATTTAGTTTTTAATAGACCGATTCCTATAGAGTATAAAGAATATATTGATATTATTTCATCATAGGAAACTAAGGAGAAAAAAGAAATACATGCGTTTGACTGGAAACAGATGGGGCAGATTTTCTTACTGGTGTGGCAATACACTTTGTATTTAAAGGCATAGATGAACTAAGGACTGGTAAAAAAACGGCATATCGTGGCCAGTATTCATTTGATATGAACGGAAATGAGGTTTCTTGCATATCTGATTTTTATGACATTGAAAATTTGGCAGCTATAGAGGATGCAAGATTTTATAATGAACCTACATTTTATAAGGTAGAAGTTGGTGGTAATCAAAGTGTATATGTTTCGACAGGGAATATAAGGCAAAGTCAATTTGCGGAAATTGTAAATCAATCTTCTGGAGATATTTCAATAGTTTCTGGTATGCATGGAGGACCAGATGGAACATTACTGAGCGAGTATAATGGTGTTTCGGGAAAACAATTAATCAGCAGACACTACTTAGTTCAGAAGAAACTTACTAGTCAAAGAGTACGATTATCAGGTAATCCTGCAATTGCTCTTGATAATGTACATCATACTAGAGTTGGAGGAGCCCATTGGTGGGAAACTCAAATTAGAAAATCACAAGGATTGGGACGCAACCAATTCCATCCAAACTTAAAAAGGGAACTTGATATTACGCAGGGGGGGATTGAGAAAAGCAGGATATCCAGCTAGTCAAGCAAGAAAGCTTCGGAAAGAAGCTGAAAAATTCTATAAAAGACAGACTAAATTAAAGTGTCTAGGATAATGAAAGGAGAATAAATGCAATGTCAAACTTAGT